>Ga0160443_100020_pt1 | contig 410950 bp, 360 predicted proteins | sample HID1972I_E1MG_FD_108244 | JGI IMG/M metagenome (GOLD analysis project Ga0160443, IMG submission 108244) | Enriched pill bug-associated microbial communities from UW Madison campus, WI, USA - HID1972I_E1 MG | ecosystem: Host-associated > Arthropoda: Insects > Digestive system > Unclassified ...
AGAAGCATGCCTAACTATCTGTCCATCGACACCTCGGCGCACGCCTCTGTTGCACTGGTCGATTCCACGACTGGTTCTGTTATCGCCCAGAAGACTTCGCCCAAGGGCAATGACCAAACAGAAACCTTGGCCTCCTACGTGCGTGATCTGCTGGACGAAAACAGCGAGGAAGGCCAAAATCTGGCCGGCATTTTTGTTGGCATTGGCCCAGGTCCCTTCACGGGGCTTCGCGTTGGCCTTGTTGCTTCACGTACTTTCAGCTTCGTCTGGAACATCCCGGTATATGGCGTGATGTCCCTCCACGCGCTCGCCGAACGAGTACTTGCAACGGATAGCGTTCCGGCAGAATTTATCGTTGCCTCTGACGCACGCCGTAAAGAAGTGTACTGGGCTCGCTACGACCAAACCGGTCAGATCGTTGACGGTCCGCATGTAGCGGCGGCATCAACGCTGCCAGCGCTACCTGTTTTCGGCGTTGGTGCAGGGATCTATGCCGAGCAGCTTCGAGAAGCTGGAGCGAACCCGCAAGAGCAGTCTTTTGACTGGATTGCGGACGCTGCGAATTTGGCACAGCGAGGCATGCGCGATCTGGCCGCAGGAAAAGACCTGGCCAACACAGCGCCGCAGTACCTGCGAGAGTCGGACGCCCAAGTTCCTGCCTTCATGAAGCAGGCCAAGGCATGAGCGTGACTCTTCGTGAGATGGCCGTCAGCGATATCCCTGAGGTCCACCAGCTGGAGACTGAGCTGTTCCCAGAGGATGCCTGGCCACTGGCTGCCTTCGAATCCGAACTGGCACAAAGCGAAACTCGCAATTATTGGGTGTATGAGAGCGACGGCAAGGTCATTGGCTATGCCGGTCTGTGCACTGTCTTGCCGATCAGCGATGTTCAGACAATTGCCATCAGCCCTGGATTCCAGGGGCAGGGGCTGGGCCGCAAGCTGCTGACGCTTCTTGTTGAAACGGCCCAAGAACGCAACGCGTTGGATGTCATGCTGGAAGTCCGCTTTGATAATCCAACGGCAATTGGACTGTATGAATCAATGGGATTTGTAACCATTCATCGGCGCGTGGGCTATTACAAGGGCGGCGTTGACGCATTGATCATGAGACTGCAATTGGATGCCCTGCAGGGACAAGAGGGAGAACACAAAGCATGAGCACCACTGAACCTATTGTTCTAGGCATTGAATCTTCATGCGATGAAACTGGTGTGGGCATTGTGCGCGGTAACCGCCTCCTGGCCAACGCAGTTTCTAGCTCCATGGATGAGCACGTACGCTTTGGCGGAGTGATTCCCGAGATTGCTGCGCGTGCGCACCTCGAAGCATTTGTTCCTACTTTGCAGTCTGCATTGGATACCGCTGAGTTAACTCTCGACGACATTGACGCCATTGCCGTGACCAGCGGACCCGGACTAGCTGGCGCACTGATGGTGGGAGTCTCGGCCGCCAAGGCATTGGCTCTGGCAACCGGCAAACCACTATACGGAATCAACCACCTCGTGGCTCACGTTGGTGTTGGAGTGCTTGAAGGAACGGTGCTGCCACCGACCTTCGGCGCATTGCTGGTATCGGGTGGTCATACCGAAATCTTGAAGGTCGCCTCGCTGACCAACGACGTGCAATTGCTGGGTTCCACCATTGATGATGCAGCCGGTGAAGCGTACGACAAGACTGCTCGCCTGCTAGGTCTGGGATACCCGGGTGGACCTGCCATCGATAAGGCAGCCAAGGATGGAGACCGCAAGGCTTTCCGCTTCCCACGAGGACTGACCCTGCCTAAGTTTGTGGGCAGCGAAGAGAATCCTGGCAAGCACCGCCATAACTTCTCATTCTCCGGATTGAAGACCGCAGTTGCTCGCTGCGTAGAGCATTTCGAGGCCAACGGGGAAGAAATTCCAGTGGCAGACATCGCTGCGTCCTTCCAGGAAGCCGTTGTTGACGTGATCACGTCCAAGGCTGTCCGGGCAATGCAAGAGCATGGTCTGAAGACGGTGCTTCTTGGCGGGGGAGTTGCGGCAAATACTCGACTGCGCGAGTTGCTCGCGGCTCGGTGCGCATCAGCGGGTATTGCCTTGGTGGTTCCACCTTTCAGCTTGTGCACCGACAACGGTGGAATGGTTGCGGCTCTCGGCGCGCAGTTAGTGGCTGATGGAGTTGCTCCATCGGGGCTGGACTTCGCGACAGACTCGTCTCAGCCAGTGACCAACATTGTTCTGAACTAGAATCATATTTTTCATCTACGAACTGCTCGTCGAACTAACGGATCCAGGTCTTTTCGATTGCCATGAGGAAGTGCGCTCTCGTGACTCATCGGGATAATTGTTGGTGACAACACTAATGGCACGGCATCAATTGATGCCGTGCCATTAGTGTTTCTACTTCTCGCCGCAGTTACCGTCAGATGTACCCGCTAGGCGCTTACGTAACTGCGTTCGTTAGGAAAAACGGGACTCACTGCCGACCCCGCCTTGGTACCTGAACGAGTAGGTCGTTGCCGAAGGCGTAAGGGCGGGCAACCATCAACTCTGATGCCCGCCCTGGTTGCAGCAGTTGTCCCTAGCTAGTTGAGCTATGCGTCAACCGCAGCTTTTGAGTGCCGCATGAATGGGTCACCATCTACCTGTTGATCGTCTTTCTTTAGGGCAAAGAATCCGTACACGCCAGCAAACAGAACCACGACCGAGATCGTGATGAAGGTCTGCTGGTATCCCATGCGGTCATGAAGGGCGCCGAGGGGAGTGGAGAGAATGACGTTGCCGATCTGTGCCGACACTTGGAAGCCAACCATGTACAAGGTTGCCGACAAAGCCGGGTTGAAGTGCAGGGTGAAGTAACGGAAAACGGGCAAGATGAACAGCGGAGTCTCGATGGCGTGCAGCATCTTGATGGCCGAAACCCAGATTGGATCATCAACCAGGGCGCATCCGAGGATGCGGATGAACATGATTGAAACGCCCAGGAGCAGCGAAGTGCGAACGCCAACACGGCGCATGACGAGGGGCACGATGCCTAACATGGCGGCTTCCAGGAAGACCTGGACTGAGTTCAGAATGCCGTAGACCCGCTGGCCAATCTCCGGAGTCTCAAAGAGCCCGGTGTAGAAATCAGGGAACATCTGCTGATCAAAGACAGTGTAGAAAGTCCAGGACAGCATCACAAAGAGAATGATCAGCCAGAGGCTCGGCAACCGGAAGAGCCTGAGCATATCGCGAATCGTCGGAGTTGAAGCAGGAGACAAGATTCCCTCAACTGCAGTCTTCTTGATCACCGGTGGTTCACCGGTGCGGGAGAAGACCAGCAACAAGAGGTGGATCAAGCCCAGAGCGGAACCAATCCAGAAGTTCAGTGCCGGGTTGATGGTGAAAAGGAAGCCAGCGGCCAGCGCGACGACGGCGTAGCCGAAGGATCCCCACATGCGGGCCTGTCCGTATTCGAAGTTGAATCGACGGCTGAAGCGTTCGGTCAAGGCTTCAAATAGGCCAACACCTGCAAGGAATCCAATCGACAGCACGATGGCACCCAAAATAACGCCAGTCATGAAGTGCGATTGCAGCAGTGGCTGATAAACCCAGGTACAGAACGGACCCACCAGCGCGGTCACTGAAGCCAAAATGACGGCCAAATGTTTTCTAATGCCTAGGCGGTCCTGAATGGCTCCGTAGGCAAACATCAAAACCAGTGTTGCCAGTGAATTCACCGAGTAGACGGTACCCACTTGGGCGCCGTTCAAAGCCAGTCCAGCTGATTCGCTCGTGAGCCAAATCTGGAAGAAGGACCACCAGATGCCCCACGATGCGAAGAATAAGAGCATCGAGAATGAGCTTTGGCGGTAAGTGGGATTTTTCAGAGTTGTTGTAAAGCCAGCCATCTTTGTCCTGGATTCTTTCGTGAAAGCTATGAAGCGAAGTTACTTGGAAATTGCGAGGGAGAAGTCTTGAATCCACGGGGGATTGGCTCCGGCTTGGGCCACGGTCAGTGCAGCTGAGGTTAACGCATGACGAAGTGCATCTTCAACCTCATCAGAGTCGGCAGCCACATCGTTGCGAAGTGCTTCAACTAATCCAGGGTTGTCCAGAACCCCAAAGAGCAGCCCGGACATGAACGCGTCGCCTGCACCGATGGTGTCAACCAGGGTGGTAGGTGAAGCAGCAACATCGAACCGCTGACCGGACGAAAGAGCTAAGCACCCGTCTCCGCCTTGAGTCATGACTGCCAACGCTGGACCGAGATTAGCTACGTGCTCCAGAACTTCCCATGCGTCTAGATCTGGATAGAGCCACTGTCCATCGACGTCGCTGAGCTTCACGATATGGCTCAAGCTCATGAGCAATTCGATACGTTGTAGCGCTGAGTCTCGATCCACAACAAGATCAGGGCGCAAGTTTGGGTCGTAGCTTAGTAGCGCATCGTCCGTTGCATTTTTGAAAGCGTCAACAATGCGTTCGCCTGATGGTTCAATCCACGCCGCGATTGAACCGGCGTGAAGCAGATTCGCGCCTTCAGCAGTTGGAACCGAAGGGATCTGCTGGTGGATATCAAAGCTGTAGTGCGCATTGGCATGCTCATCCATCTCCACCAGTGCCACGGATGTGGAGCGTTCAGTCACTGAGCCTGCGGCAACATGCACCCCAGCTTGCCCAAGGTGTTCAGCAATTAGATTGCCGTAGGCGTCTTGTCCGAATTCGGTATAGAACTGAACTTCGTGGCCCAGCCGAGCCAGTCCGACAGCGACATTCAGCGGAGAACCGCCTGGATGAGCTTTATCGCCAACAACGTCGACGAGGGATTCGCCTAATACGTTGATGCGGCTCATGCGTTGAGCTCCACTGACTTATCCGAGAGTGGCAGGACTTTGAAAGTCACACTCGCTCCGGTTGCTACGCGCAGCGTCGCGTAGGCTGGTGCTTCTTCACCGGTCAGCTGATCCGTCAGGGAACGCAGGCCATTAGCCGCAAGGATTTCTACAGATCCGTGGTCCACCAAAACTTGCACAGTTAGTTCACCCGTATCTGCTGGCAACGGCATGCGCTGGTTGGAGGCGTAGAGCTCGTGATCCACCTTGCCTGTTTCGCGGCGGTGCTGAATCAATTCGGATTCAATGGTGAGTTCACTGATAAGTGTGTCATCAGCACGGAACAGGGAAAGGGCCGCTGATCCATTCGCGTCGCCGGCAACAGCCAACTCAAGCAGGGCAGGGGAGCCTAGCTCGATACGGCCTTCGCCAGCTGGAGTAACAGAAGCAGCAATTTCGCTTGCCGGCAGTCCAAGAATGCACTGGCGAATCTCAAACTTTCCGTCAGAATTCTTTACGAGGTCGAGGCGACGGGCGGTGCTCATGGATCCGCGCCATCCATCATGGGGGAGTTCCCGGGCGTAATCCCAGTTGCTCATCCAGGCAATGACAGTCTGCTGGTCTGCTGGCAGGCCGTGGAAGCTGACGCCGGCATAGAAGTCGCGGCCCCAATCCAGCCAGTTGCCTTCCTTCAAGGATTCGTATTCGAAGCTATCCCGGACTTGTTGATCCTGATCAGGGGTGAAAGAGGTACCATCGAATTCTCCAATGAAGTACTGGGTACCAGAGCCGCCGGCAACGCCTCCTGGGTTCAGTGAAACAATCAGTACCCACTTGAGCTGGTCGGTGCCGGCTACAGGCAGTTGGAAGAGGTCTGGGCATTCCCAGATTCCTGCGGCGGCGGACTGAGGACCAAAGCTGGATAGCTCGGTCCAGTCCTTGAGGTTCTCGGAACGGTAGACCAGCACCCGACGTTCGATGGCTTCAACAGCAACCATGACCCAGTAGGAACCTTGCTCGGATTCGTAGCGGATGACCTTGGGATCACGGAAGTCCTTGGAACCACGGTCAAGCACTGGATTCTGCTCGTACTTGGTGAAGGTTTCCCCGCCATCTAGCGAGTAGGCGATGGCCTGGGACTGGTTGGATTCGTCCTTGGCCGCTGCGGTGTAGATGGCAATAACCGGTGGAACTGTGCCGTCGCCGAAGCCGCTGGTGTTTTCGTGGTCCACCACGATGGACCCCGAGAAGATGTCAGCGACATCGCCATGCAGGATGGCGATAGGCAATTCTTCCCAGTTCACCAGATCGGTGCTCACCGCGTGGCCCCACGACATGTAGCCGTGGCCAACGCCATTGGGATTGTGCTGGAAGTACAGGTGGTACTGCTTTCCATCAAAGAACAATCCGTTGGGATCATTGATCCAGTTTTTCTTCGCAGTGAAGTGCAGTTGTGGTCGCTTCACTGCGACCAGCTGAGTTTTGGGCAACGATGCCATCCTTCAATAAGTGGTGCTAAATGCATTTAGCAAAAAACTCTAGCAGTGTGATCCAAGCCCTGCAATAGGCTAGGGTCGAATAATTGCATTTAGGTCATTCGCAAGAGGGAAACGTGGAATCGCACAAAGCAAAACGGGTCACACTAGCCGATGTGGCAGAAGCCTCGGGCATGTCCAAAGCGGCAGTCAGCATGATTCTGAATAACAAGCCGGGATCGCGGCTGTCAGCTGAGGCAACTGAACGAGTCCGCGGGGTGGCAAAGGAACTGGGCTACCGTCCAAATGCCGCGGCCCAATCATTGCGCAGTGGCAAGACGCGCACACTTGGCTTTATTTCCGACCAAGTGACGGTCACCCGCTTCGCTTCGGAAATGATCACTGGCATCCTGCGGGCGGCGGAAAGTCGAGAGCATACGGTGCTCATTGCTGAGACCTTTGGCAAACCTGAGCAAATGGCTGAAGCCATAAAGCAGATGGCACACCGAGATGTGGACGGGCTCATTCTTGGATTCATGGATTCCCGTCAGCGAGATTTGAAGATTCCCCAGACTGGATTACCCACCGTTCTGGTCAACGGCATTGATGACAGCCCCTGCACCGCGGTTCTTCCCAATGAAAATGAATCCGGCGCTAAAGCGGTGCGGCATATCGTTGAATCTGGTGCTCGCAGCGTCGCAGTCATCGGTGAGCTGGGAAGCGCTGAAAAAGATCCCAGGACGTATCCCAGCATCACGCGCCGCTTTGGCTCTCTGCGAAGGTCCTTGTCTGAAGCGAATCTGGAAGTTCTCGGTCACTGGGTGCTCGACGACTGGAACCCCACTGACGGGTACCAAGCCACGACGCAGATGCTTTCCGAGGGGTACAAGCCCGAAGCGATAATTTGTGCCAACGACCGTGTGGCCATGGGCGTCTTCCAAGCGCTCGCCGAAAAGGGCTTGACCCCGGGAGCGGATCTGTCGGTCCTCTCCTTCGATGATGAGATCATTGCCAGCTACTTGAGACCGCAGCTGAGCTCTATCCGGCTTCCCTATGAGGAAATGGGTGCCCTTGCTGTCGATTTGCTGCTGGAGGGAAGCCTGGAGCCTGGCGAGCACCAGATTGATATGCCGCTCATTGAACGCGACTCCATGAGGAATCATTGATCCACGCCTTGAAACAGATTCTCAGCTGGCCTGAACTACTGGATTCTTCAGCTCCCCGATTCCCTGGATCTTGCAAATGACGTCATCGCCCGCGGCAATTGGCCGGGACTTGGCAGGGAAACCGGTCAAGACGAGATCGCCCGGTTGTAGGGTCATGAATCCGCTGAGGTAGACCAGGATCTCTTCAACGCCCCACCCGAGATTCTGAGTGGTCGAGGTCGCAAGAGCCTCGCCATTGTGCACGATGCCGACTTCCAGATCTCTGTCATCCAAGCCGGCAACAATCCACGGGCCCACCGGAGTGAAGGTATCAGGGCTCTTGGCGCTGATCCACAGCTCATCAGCCCTTTGGGCGTCACGGTCCGTCACGTCATTGCCGATGGTTACACCGAGAACAGCTTCACGGGCATTTTCCAGCGTGAGGTTCTTGGCGGGCCGGCCAATGACGATTGCCAACTCTGCTTCCGGATCAACGCGCGCACCGCTATCATCCAGCTTTATGGCGTCCAAGGGGCCCACGACCGAGCTGGCGGCCTTGTGGAAGGCTTGCGGCGGCAAGGCGCGGCCTGGTGCCCCGGTGTTGTGCGCCATCCCGAAGATGTTCGTTGGGTTGCAGGGGGATAGGAGATCAAACTGCTCTTCGGCTACCAGATCATCGATGTGCCAGCCTGGCCGTGCAGGGCTATTCTGATTCGATCGCGAGCCAGCAAACGGTGAAGCGATGACTTTCCACATGCGGCCTTCCGCAGAATCGAAATCGGCAGCGTCATTGCGGACGAAAAATTGTTCGGCGATTGCTGCTGGTTCACTGTCTTTGGGGCGAACGCGCGCGATTCGGTAAACGGCTTCAGGCATATTCGAATCCTACCTACTGAAGCAGTGTGATCCTGTGGTTGGCGATGTTTTGTTTACAGGGAGGAGCGCTTTGCGGTTCATGGCAACGAACTTGCGATTCTTGTTCAACGCCGTCTTCCGCTGATGGGCCATGAGCCAGCGCGATGTAAGTCGGGTCACAAGAATCGCGCTATCAAACATCAAACGTCTAATGTTTAGGTGTGAGTGTTAAATCAACTGGACCATCGAACCAGCCAGCAGATCAAGAAGCCCTGAAACCCGCATGGAGGGCGAATCTCCTCGCGGTCGTGGCCGTCATCCTTGTCGGCCTGAATCTGCGCATGGGAATTGCGTCGGCATCGCCGCTGTTCCATGACCTGCAGGAGCTGATGGGGTATGGGACCTTTGTTGCCTCGCTGCTGCCGACCATCCCGGTGTTGTGCTTTGCGGTGGCTGGGGCAGCGACCAGCACGGTGCTCCGGCGGACAGGCCTTGAGTTCGGTATCGCACTTTCCTTGTTGATGCTTGCGGCCGGATTGGCGCTGCGCGTGGCTGATTCAACGTGGGCCCTGCTGGGAGGAACGGTAGTAGGCATGTGCGGGCTGGCCGTTTGCAATGTCGCCATGCCCTCGTTCATCCGCCAATATCATGGGAACCGCGCGGCTTCGATGACAGCGGCCTACACGACAACCATGTCCATTGGCGCAACCCTGGCCTCATCGATCAGCGTCCCGCTGGCCGCCAAGGCGGGTTCGCCGACTACAGCTTTGGCCCTGTGGGCAATTCCGGCCTTCATGGCACTGCTGGTCTTCATACCGCTGGCATTCTCGAGCAAGCAGGCCACCGTCTCACCGGGTGCCCATGTCTCTCCCTGGGCCTTGCTGGCTACGCGCAAGGGCCTGCTCTTCACCACAGTGTTCGGCATCCAGTCCTTGCTGGTCTACACGGTGGTCAGCTGGTTGCCCCACATTCTGATATCGAGGGGACTGGAACCGGTCGCCGCGGGCTTGATGCTGGGAATCGTTCAGGGCGTCAGCATTCTTGCCGTCCTGGCGGTGCTCTGGATGGCTTCGAAGCCGGGGCTGCAACGCGCCGCTTTCGTATTGACCGCCAGTTGCTCAGTCCTGGGCTTCACTGCCTTGCTGTTCTTGCCGGTGGAATTGTCGCTGCTGACCTCGCTTCTGATCGGCCTTGGATTCGGCGTGTTCCCGCTGGTCATGCTCATGCTCAGCCGCAGCGGGGGCAGCGCAGAAGAAACCACGGCGCTATCCACCGTGGCGCAATCCGTTGGCTACCTGATTGCCGCTATCGGCCCCTTTGCACTGGGGATCATGCAAGGCGCCCTGGGGTCATGGACGACCGGTTTGGTGATCATCCTGGCCTGCGCCGTGGTGCAGCTGCTGTTCTGCTACAAGCTCGGGGGCCTTCGACAGGATCATGAATCACGGCACCTCGTTGAGGTGGATGCGGCATCCGAGAAGGGGCAGGCATGAGTGCTACGCCGATGCGGCGGCCCCTGGCCGATGAAGTAGCCGCCAAGCTGCAAGACGGGGTAGCCCAGGGGCGCTGGCCGGTTGGCGAGCGCATTCCTTCCGAGCCCGAGCTGATGGCGGAGTTCGGCATTTCGCGCGGCACCCTGCGCGAAGCCATCAAGGCCTTGGCGCGCACCGGCATGTTCGAAGTCCGCCGGGGCGACGGGACCTACGTTCGGGCCACCAATGAGATCAGCGGCACCGCACAGCGGATCTACCGCGAGCACTCGGACCGGGACGTGCTGCAGGTTCGTTTTGCCCTCGACACCCAATCGGCGAGGCTCGCCGCCCACGCAGCCGATGCGCACGTCGTCCAGCTTTTGCGCGCGCTCTTGGCGCAACGCGATGAAGCGTGGAAGGCTCGGGATTTCCAGGCCTGGTCGCAGGCCGATTGGCAGTTCCATCTGGAAGTGGCGCGCGCCTCCGGCGTCCCGCTGATGCATGAGATCTACGAGGGCTTCGGCGATGTTTTCCACGGTGCCAAGATGGTCCAGCGGCTCGCCGAGGGGTTTGATGGATGCCTGCGCGAGGGGCATGAAACGCTGGTCGACGCCATCGAAGCCCGAGACCCTGAAGCCGCGGCCAGAACAGTGATCGAGAATCTTGACTACTGCATGACCTGGATGCCGTAGCGGCCAAGGCGGCCATTGCTGTTCCGGCGCTGGCTGGGCAATTTCCCAGCGGACGCTTTCCTTTGTGGATTCATTCAGGAAAATGCCCTGTGAGCTTGGCGACATTTTGCTTTCCCGTATCGCTTGGCGGGCGGGTTGGCAGTGGGGTGTGACCCCCGGAAATCAGCGTAATAAATAGCCTGGCAATGCAATTTTCCATCGCCAGCTAGCTCAAAATAAGAAGTTGACAATATTCAACCTTTTTTAGATGGTTGAGTAATGTCAACTTCTGCACCGCCTTTAGAAACCGAGGCAAAACCTGCAGCCGCCATGAAGCCGGCGCAGGTAATGCTTTCCATCTCAGGCCTGATGGCCGCGATGTTCACCGTATTGGTGTCATCGACGGTGATCGCCACGCCAATGCCATTGATCGTTGCCGACCTCCACGGCACGAATACCCAGTACACCTGGGTGCTGGTTGCGGCTTTCCTTTCCATGACCGTCACCACCCCAATCTGGGGCAAGCTCTCCGATATCTTCAACCGCAAGGCGATGCTGCAAATCGCCTTGGTCATCTTCGTGGCCGGTACCGTAGCGGCTGGCTTCTCCAGCCAGATCGGCGGCGATACCCATGAGGGCGCAATGTCATGGCTGATCGGCTGGCGCCTGGTCCAGTCGGTTGGCACCGGTGGCCTGATGGCCCTGGTCCAGGTTGTGATCGCAGACATCATTTCGCCTCGCGAGCGTGGCAAGTACATGGGCATCATGGGTGCCGTGATGGCTGTTGGCCAGATTGGCGGCCCGCTGCTGGGTGGCGTTATTGCCGATAACTGGGGCTGGGAATGGTGCTTCTTCGTCTGCGTGCCTTTCGCCGTTGGCGCATTGATCCTCATCCAGGCCACCTTGCGCATCAAGCACGTAAAGGGCACCACGAAGATCGACTTCCTCGGCTCGGCACTGATCATTGCGGGCATCAGCCTGCTGCTGATCTGGATCAGCCTCGGCGGCAAGACCCCGGACTCCGGCGGATTTGCCTGGGACTCCTCGCAGAGCATCACCATGGCCGCCGCTGCCGGCGTGCTGATCATTGCCACCGTGCTCTGGGAACTGCACGTCAAGGAACCCATCATCCCGATCCGCCTTTTTGCCCAGCGTACTTTTGCGCTGGCATCCATCGCATCGGTCGCTGTGGGCGTCACCATGTTCGGCACCTCGGTCTTCCTGAGCCAGTACCTGCAGCTCGCCCGCGGGTTCACGCCCACTCACGCAGGCCTGCAGACCCTGCCAATGGTTCTTGGCTCCATGTTCGGTGCCATCATCGTCGGCCAGCTGATTTCGCGCACCGGCCGCTGGAAGAAGTATGTTGTCGGTGGCGGCGTGGTGCTCAGCGTTGGCCTGTACCTGATGTCGCGAATCGACTACGACACCCCGCTGTGGTTCGTTGACCTGGGCATGTTCCTGCTCGGTTTGGGCTCCGGCGTACTGATGCAGAACCTGGTGCTGGTCACGCAGAACTCGCTGCCGCCACGCATGATTGGTGCCGGCTCCGGTGCCATCGCCTTCTTCCGCAGCCTTGGCGGCACCATTGGCGTCTCCGTTCTGGGTTCCGTCTTGGGCACCCAGGTGGCTGACAAGATGAAGGACGGCCTGGCCAAGGCCGTCGAGGAAATCAACAAGGCAGCCGGTGTTCCGCAGCTCCTGGTTGATAATCCTGATTGTGCCGACAGCCTCAAGTCATTGGGCAGCGGTACCGTGCCCGCTGTGAATGACCTGTGCGAACCAGTGCGCGCCGTCGTGGAAAGCTCCTACGGCCAGTCCATCGCCTTCCTGTTCTTGCTGGTAGTCCCACTGGCGATCGTCACCTTGATCTGTGCCATCTTCCTCCCGAACAAGCCGCTGTCCAAGAAGTCGGCTTCGGAGCAGATCGAAGAGGAGCTGGGCGGAGAACTTTCCGCACTGGAGCCAGCTGAACGTGGCGGCCGCGGCTACGAGGAGCTCGTTGCCACCGGGGCCATCACTCTTCCATCAGAGGATGAACTGAGCGAGGCCCGTCGCCAGGTGCGCCAGGCTCGCCGGATGGATGAGCGCGATCTTGCCGAGCAGGTCATGCGCACCCGCAGTGCCCAGCCGGGCACTGGTGCCAACACCGATGTTCGCCAGCCAGGCACCGAGCCGACCATCTCCCAGCCGCTGGAGGCAGCGGAGATTGACGCCCATCACGAGTCCGCTCGCGTTGAATTCATGGTAGAAGAGCTCCAAACCACGCTGGAAAAGGCCCGTGCTGCCCATGCCCAGATAGAAGAGCAGGTCGGCGACGTCGTCCAGGCGTTGAAATCCTATGACCAGCGATTGAATGTTCTGGGGGAGCGCGTGGATGACACCGAGCGCGTTCAGCGAGAATTGCAGCTGCAGGCCCGCGCCGAGCGCCGTGCTGTCAGCAGGATGCAGGGGCGCCACGCTGCTGGGGCCGGCAACACCGAACCAGAAGCTGCTGACGAGCCTGTCGCGCCATCACCTGCAGTCGAGGAAGCATCAGGCGGTGCGACAGAGCCAAATCGGAATGAGCAGTCGTGAACGACGCCAACGGTGCGGCGCTAGATGACATCGAAGCGGCATTCGCCAGGCTGGCTCCCGCGGTCAAGGAGCGCATGGCTCACAACGCCAGGAAGTTCCATCCGGAGCTGCGTGGCGCCGGGTTCTCGGTGTTGCGGGCAGTGCTGCTGTGCGCACTGCGCCGTCCCGGAGAGGACCTGACGGTTTCCGATTTGGTTGCTGGCTGCCACATGGATAAGTCGGTGGTCTCACGCCAGCTCAAGGACCTGAAACAATGGGGCCTGATTCAGCTGGAGCGTTCGCAGCAAGATGCGCGGGTGTATTTGGTCAGCCCGACCAAGTTCGCGCTCGATCGATTCAAGGAGATCAAGCGGTCCACGCGTTCCGAGTACTGGAACATCTTTGCAGCGTGGGATCCGCGAGATGTCTCGGAGCTCGCATCGCTCCTCTTGCGTTTCTCTGAGCAAGTGGAAGAACGCTTCCGCGACTAGGCGTTGACATAGCAGAAGCAAAGCCCACGGGCGGTTTCCGATCACTGATCGGGAACCGCCCGTGGGCTTTGTGGGTACAGGCAATGCTCAACCGGGAAGGAACGCTAGCGTTCTACTTCGACTTCGCATGCAACGAACCGCAGAATATGCGCGGCTGCGTTCCCAGTCCCGAATGCCAGCCAGTGCAGCAGCTCGCGCGGTAATTGTTTGCTGCTGGCCTGGGCTGTTGCTGGAGCGTTGCTTGTCCTTCAGGACAAGCTCAAGCGCCTACCGTACAGTGACGTAGAACTTCCATACGTTGGGTCCAACGCGGTTGCCGTAGCGGTCGGTGTCGTAATAGATGAAGCACTGGCTAGAACGGGTCCATGAAGAATTCATGGTGAGGCGTTTGGTATTGCACGCGTCAAAAGTCGAGTAGTCGGTGGGGTAGAGGTAGGTGTAACCTGCCTGGGCGGGCAGGGCTACGGCGGTTAGCCCTCCCGCAGCGAGCGCTATGGCGGCCGTTGAGACAGCCAGGCGGGCAAGTGCTTTCTTCATCATGATTGCGCCTTCCAATTTTCGTGAACGGTCATCGCCACTCAGTATAACCACGAATTGGATTAAAGGGCAGGGGTGCGGCACATCAACTGGAACAGGAGGGTGCAACCACCGAATAGGTCCGGGTGCCCTGCGAAGAGAATTTTCAATGGATGATGGCGATGAATGCTCGTCAATCGCAACTTTGCTTGTGATTGCCGCAGGCATCAGCAGCAGGCCACTTGAGGCCATCACCGTCTTGGCCAACTGCGAACCTCCTATGCGCAGATCCGTGTCAGCAATTGAATAGGCAAAGGGCGGCTGGAAAACCCAGCCGCCCTTGTCATTGAGGAATTGTAGTTAGTTTTAGACAGCCTTCATCCGCGCCACGTTATCGCGCACGACGGCATGGAAGTCCCCGCCAGACGAAGCGAAGACTTTGCGCTGGCGCTGGTACTCGGCGCCGGATTCAATCAGGGTGATGATGCCCTGCAGCTCCTTGGAGCAGCCCAGCTGCTCAGCAACCGGAGCGAGGCGCTTGACCTCGGCGCGCAGGTGATCGGTCACGAGCATTTCATCGCCCTGGGCGTTCAGGATGATGATGGCGTCCAAGCCATAGCGGGCCGCGCGCCACTTGTTCTCCACGCGGAACCACGCTGGCATGATCGGGATCTTGTAGCCGGCTTCAATCGACATCGACATGTCGTGGACCAGGCACTGGGTCAACGCGGTAATCGCGGCGATGTCTTCCAGCGAGCTCAAGCCATCACAGATGCGCATTTCAACGGTTCCAAAACGTGGCACAGGGCGAACGTCCCAGCGGATTTCCGAGACATCGTCAATCACGCCGGTATGCAGCATGTCTGCGATGTGTGATTCGTATTCAGACCATGAATTGAAGTGGAAAGGGATGCCGGCCGCAGGCAGCTGCTGGAACATCAGGGAACGCTGCGAAGCGTAACCAGTATCTTCGCCACCCCAGTACGGGCTGGAAGCGCTGAGCGCCTGGAAGTGCGGCTGGTAGTTGATCAGGCCATCGGTGATGGGCAGGGCCTTGTCGCGGCTGTCCAAGCCAACGTGAACGTGTACGCCATAGATCACCATCTGGCGCCCCCACCACTGGGTTCGGTCGATGAGCTTGGCGTAGCGGTCCTTGTCGGTAACCGGCTGCAAGGTCGGCGCCGCAAAGGGGTGGGATCCAGCGGAGTAGAGGTCCACTCCATGATCACCGGCAACGTCATTGAGCATGCGCACGTTGGTGCGCAGTTCTTCGGTGGCACCGGCGACGGTGTCGTGCACTCCGGTGACTACCTCAACGGTATTCATCAGGAGTTCAGGCTTGACCGTTGGATGCTCATCCTCGTGGCCCAGCCCTGCATCTTCCTTAAGCTGATCAAGTACTTTTTCGGCTACCGAGCACAAGTCCGCATCTTCGCGATTGACCAAGGCGATTTCCCATTCAACACCGATGGTGGATTGGGCAGATTGGGCGAACTCGATTTTTTGCACGGCGCTCCTAGTGATGACGTCTCGGACGGATTGCTCCAGAGCCGGGAAACAGGACTGGAAATTCACCGAAAATCGATGTTCCTCCATACCTATTCTATGTAGTGCAACTCATCGGGCGGGATACCCAGCCGATGGGAGGTGCATCACCCTAGATTAGTGAGGCGAGACCTCGAATGCCACACGTTTCTCTCCGATGCGTGCCAGCATCAATGTTGCCCGGCTCTTTGCTCCCTTGGGTGCGCCGGCCAGGAGGATCTTGCGAAGTTCCTCTGGAGTTGCGTCAACGCCGCGCTTCTTGATGTCCAGGGTGCCAATTCCATTGGCCTTGACCCAGCTGCGAAGCTTCTTCACGTTGTAGTCGTGGACTGCCAGCACCTTGTAGCCCCGCGCGAAAGGCGTCGCGATTTGTTCCTCGTGGGTGAAATAGGCAATGTGCTCATCGAGCAGATGGCCGCCGGTGCTTTCCAAGAGCTTGGAGATCAGGTGCGAGCGGATGACTGCACCGTCGGGTTCGTAGATGTGCGCTGCCAGCTCGCCCACTTCGGCTGCCGGATCATCCTTGGCAGCGACGTCGCTGGTGAGTTCATGCGCACCATCCTTGTCGATCACCAGCGCAGCGCGCGCAACATTTTCGCGCTTGAGCTTGCCGAACCACAGGCAGGCTTCGATGACCGACCCGTGGTCTGAAATCCACACGGACTCCGCATTGGCGGGAATTGCTTCATGCGGCAGTCCGGGGCCCAGCTTGACGCCGACGTCGAGACCAGAGTCCACGAGCTTCTCAACAAATGACAGGGGAGGGGAAAAGGCTTCTGGGTCAAAGAGCCGGCGGGTGCTGCCAGCAACATCGGTGCGCCGTGCTGGATCCAGCCAGACGCCGTCGATTCCGGCGAGGTCGGTTTCTGCGGCACCGCCGTGAATCACGGTGGCATTCTCAAAGGGCATCAGGTTCAAGGTGGTGGCTGCAGCCGTAGTTTCATCTTTCTCCACCGCGGTCACCTGCAATCCGGCGCTGGCCAGCGCGATGGAGTCGGTGCCGATTCCGCAACCGAGGTCTGCCACGTGAGTGGCCCCGGCCTTGGTGAAGCGCTGCGCGTGCAAGCCTGCAATGGTTAAGCGTGTTGCCTGTTCGAGGCCTGCCGGCGTAAAGATCAGGGAATCGGCGAAGGGCCCGAATTTCACTCGTGCTTTGAAGCGAAGCTCTGATTGAGCAATGACGGCGCGGACCACCTGGGGGTCGTGGCCTTCTTTGCGCAGTTTTTCGTTCAGCGTCCACGCGGCATCCTTGGAAGCAACCATGGATGGATCAATGGTGGAGAGCAATTGCCATCCGTCCGCGGAAAGCAGAGCGGCGAACTGATCGTTGAGCGTTGAGTCGTTAGAAGCCTGGGCCATAGTTCAAGCCTAGCGTTGATGCTTTGACTCTTCGTTCGCGGGACTCGTTGCGGCCGATTGGCTGTTGTGAGCTATGTGACATAACGGCGTCATATTCGGATTCTTTTGATCGTCTCGAAGTTCAGGCAGGGCGGTTCAAGACGAAGCATCGGCTCGTTCCGAGCGTGGATCCGGGTACGGAGATTATGAAGCCGACTTTTCTCTTGGGTAAGCGATGCTATTTCATGGAACGTCATTTGTTTAGGAAGCGTAATCCTTTGTGGAAACCTTCAAGAGCTTCTGGCAGGTAGCGCTTTGGCTGATTTACAGTCTGCCGTTCAGTTTGGCGTGATGGACGGGTGTATCGCCGGCCCTGCTTGGCGAAGCTGAAATGCGCACGGAAAAACTGAAGTGACTCAGGTCGCATTCGCGCTCGCTTTGGTGTTCCATGGCACCTGTGAAGAAATCTATGCAGCGAACGACGATGGCGTCGAGCAATCAATCGCCCGTAGGCGCCAAGGCAATGAGCGACCCTGCGCCGCTGGCCCAGAATCAACTCAAGCGAGGCATGAGCAGCCGCCACCTGCAGATGATTGCCATCGGCGGGTCTATCGGTACCGGCTTGTTCGTCGCCTCGGGCGGAACCATCGCACAGTCCGGGCCGGGCGGCGCCTTGGTGGCCTATGCGGCAGTGGGCCTCATGGTCTATCTGCTGATGCAGTCGCTGGGGGAGATGACCGCCAAGATCCCCGTGGCTGGTTCGTTCCAGACCTTCGCCACCCGCTTCGTCTCGCCGTCCTTCGGCTTCGCCATCGGCTGGAACTACTGGTTCAACTGGGCCATCACCGTTGCGGCCGAGCTCGTAGCGGCAGGCATCGTCATGAGCTTCTGGTTGCCCGATGTCCCCGGATGGGTCTGGGCTGGGCTCTTCCTGGCAGCATTGACTGCACTGAACGCGCTATCGGCCAAGGCCTTTGGCGAAGGCGAATTCTGGCTGGCATTGATCAAGGTAGTTACCGTGATCGCCTTCCTGGCTGCCGGCGTTCTGATGATCTTTGGCGTTCTTGGATCACAGGCTGATCCATTGGCCAACTGGAAGGAAGGCAAAGACGTTTTCCATGGCGGCTGGCTTTCGATCATCTCGGTCTTCATGATTGCCGGGTTCTCCTTCCAGGGCACGGAACTGGTGGGTGTGGCCGCCGGCGAAGCCAAGGATCCGCGGCGCGAAGTGCCCAAGGCCATCCGCCGGGTCTTCTGGCGCATCATGCTGTTCTACATTGGCGCCATCTTCATCATCGGCTGCCTGATCCCATTCGCTGATCCGAGCCTGCTGGCCAGCGGCGAAGCCGACGTTGCCTCCTCGCCATTTACCCTGGTCTTCGAGCGCGCCGGCATTGCCTTCGCGGCAGCTGCCATGAACGCTGTCATCCTCACTGCCATCCTCTCCGCCGGCAACTCGGGCCTCTACGCCTCAACCCGCATGCTCTACTCCATGGCCCATGATGGCAAAGCGCCAAAGGTCTTCGGGAAGACCAATTCCCGGGGTGTGCCGATCATGGCCATGCTGGCCACGGCCGCGGTGGGACTCTTCGGCTTCCTGACCGCATTGGTGGGTCAGGGCGCTGCCTACACCTGGCTGCTGAATGTTTCTGGCCTGTGCGGATTCATTGTCTGGGTGGGTATTGCCATCTCGCACTATCGCTTCCGCCGCGGCTATCTGGCCCAGGGGTACAGCGTCAAGGACCTGCCCTACCGTGCACCGTTCTTCCCGCTAGGTCCCATCGTGGCGTTCTTGATGCTCATTGCAGTGATTGTCGGCCAAAACTACCAGGCAGTCCTGGCCGGGCACGGGCTGGAAGTGCTTTCCTCCTACATCGGCTTGCCGCTGTTCCTGGGCCTGTGGCTGGGGCATCGCATGATGACCAAGTCCAAGATGGTCAAGCTCTCTGATATGGACCTCACCGCTCCAGAGGACATTGAAGAGTCGGCCGCTGTGCGCTCTGCGCGAACCGGTGTGACGAACTAAGGGGCTTGATTAGCACTCACCTTGACCGAGTGCTAAATCTCGTCCTAAAGTCAGTGGTGGAAGTTCTGCATGCGTCGTGCTTGCAGAACCACCGCCTGACTGGATACCACCAACTGGCACCGCGACGACGGTTGGTCCAATGCCATAGGGCGCACCCCTACCACCATTGGTTCATACACGAAAAGGAGAGACCATGTCTGTCTCCATCAAGCCGCTCGAAGACCGCATTGTCATCAAGCAGGTCGAAGCCGTAACCACCACCGCTTCGGGCCTTGTTATCCCAGACTCCGCCAAGGAAAAGCCACAGGAAGGCACCGTTGTTGCGGTAGGCCCAGGCCGCATCGACGACAAGGGCAACCGCGTTCCTGTAGACGTTGCTGAAGGCGACGTAGTCCTGTACTCGAAGTACGGCGGAACCGAGGTCAAGGTCGGCAACGAAGAGTACCTGGTGCTCTCGGCTCGCGACGTACTGGCAGTCGTCGTAAAGTAACGCCAACCTCTCTAAAGTTTCAGGAGAAAATGCATGGCTAAGCAGCTAGCATTCAACGAGGAAGCGCGACGCGCACTCGAAGCGGGCATCGATAAGCTCGCAAACACGGTGAAGGTCACCCTCGGCCCACGAGGCCGTAACGTGGTGCTTGCCAAGACCTGGGGCGCCCCGACCATCACCAACGATGGTGTCACGATTGCTCGTGATATCGATCTTGAAGATCCATACGAGAATCTTGGCGCGCAGCTGGCCAAGGAAGTGGCCACCAAGACCAATGACGTAGCAGGCGACGGCACCACCACCGCCACCGTGCTCGCCCAGGCTCTGGTCAAGGAAGGCCTGAAGAACGTTGCCGCCGGTGCAGCACCAGGCGATGTTCGCAAGGGCATCGAGCTGGCTACCGAGGTTGTTTCCGAGGCACTGGCAGCTAACGCTGTTGCCGTGGCCGACAAGGTTGCCAACGTTGCCGCGATCTCCGCCCAGTCGGATGAAATCGGCGAACTGCTGGCCGAGGCTTTCAAGACTGTTGGCACCGACGGTGTCATCACCATCGAGGAATCCTCCACCACCGCTACCGAATTGGTAGTGACCGAGGGCATGCAGTTCGACAAGGGCTACCTCTCGCCGCAGTTCATCACCGACCAGGAGCGCCAGGAAGTTGTCCTGGAAGACGCCCTGATCCTGATCAACCCTTCCAAGATCTCCACCGTGGCAGAATTCCTGCCACTGCTGGAAAAGGTTCTTGAAGCCAAGAAGCCACTGCTGATCATTGCCGAGGATGTTGAGGGCGAAGCCCTGTCCACCCTGGTGGTCAACAAGCTGCGTGGCCTGCTGAACGTGGTTGCCGTCAAGGCTCCAGGCTTCGGCGACCGCCGCAAGGCCATGATGCAGGATCTGGCCATCCTCACCGGTGCCCAGGTTGTCTCCCCGGAGCTGGGCTTGTCCCTGGACCAGGTAGGCACCGAGGTTCTTGGCTCGGCACGCCGCGTCACCATCACCAAGGATTCCACCACCATCGTTGATGGCTCGGGAACCGAGGAAGATGTTGCTGAACGCGTAGCCCAGCTGAAGGCTGAGCTGAACCGCACCGATTCGGAGTGGGACCGCGAGAAGCTCTCCGAGCGCCTGGCCAAGCTGGCTGGCGGCATCGGCGTGATCAAGGTGGGTGCTTCCACCGAGGTCGAGCTGAAGGAGCGCAAGCACCGCATCGAGGACGCAGTGTCCTCCACCCGTGCCGCTCTGGAAGAGGGCATCGTTGCCGGTGGCGGTACCGCACTGGTTGACGCGCTGACCTCGCTGGATTCCGACGCTCGCGTCACCGGCTTGGAAGGCGACGTCGCCGCAGGTGTGGCCATTGTGCGCCGCGCGCTGGTGCAGCCGCTGTTCTGGATCGCTACCAACGCCGGCTTCGACGGTGCAGTAGTTGTGTCCAAGGTGGCAGAGTCCCCAGCAAATGAGGGCTTCAACGCCAAGTCCGGAGTCTACGAGAACCTGCTGCATGCAGGTGTCATCGACCCGGTCAAGGTGACCCGTTCGGCGCTGCGCAACGCGGCATCGATCGCAGCCCTGGTGCTGACCACCGAAACCCTGGTTGCCGAAAAGGCTGCTGAGGAAGCGGAAGAAGCGCACAGCCACTAATCAGCTGTGACGGCTTTGAAGCCGCCGCCGGACCACGTTCACTCGTGGACCGGCGGCGGCTTTCTTTTTATCCCAATCCCGCTGGCAGGTGAGCCGTAGATGAATTCGCGGCCATTGGCACGTGACGAGTATCAACGCGCCAAAAAAGTTTGCACCGGTTCGCCACGGCAAGCCATTAATCCCGCGCACGTCATCGCCCTACAGTCTTTGCATTTAATGCCTTGAGGGGGACCAGGGGAGTGCACTTCTGCAGGTGGCCCACAGGGTCGATTGATAATATGGATGGTTGTCTGACGTGTCAAGATCCATGCTGCCGATGACGTGCCCGAGTTCCCGACGGAAGCCTAGCCTGTGACTCACATCCTCAATCAGCCCCGGAACAGTAGCAAAAATGCCAGTTTCCGGGTCGACTTGCAGGGCCTTCGCGCCCTCGCAGTGCTGCTGGTGATGTGCTATCACATCTGGTTCTCCAAGGTTTCCGGTGGAGTGGACATCTTCCTGATGCTCTCCGCGTTCTTTCTCACCTCATCCACCGCACGCAGGATATCCCGCGGTGAACGCCCGCCATTGATCACCGGCTGGCTGCACCGCTTCTCCCGGCTCATCCCGCAAGCTGCGGTAGTCATTGTCAGCGTGGTGGTTGCCGCCTGGATCATTCTGCCCAGCACTCGCTGGCTGGAACTCATTGACCAGTCCAAGGCTTCGCTGTTCTATCAACAGAATTGGTATCTGGCCAACCACCAGGTCGACTACTACGCCTTCAACACTTCCTCGGCCTCGCCACTGCAGCATTTCTGGTCGCTGTCGGTGCAGGGGCAGATCTTCATTCTCTGGCCGGTGGTCCTGGCATTCTGCGCTTTGATCTGGAAGCTGTTCTTCTCCCGCATCAACTTCGCGTGGGTAGCAGGAGCGTTCTTCAGCGCCATCTTCATTGGCTCGCTGGCCTTCTCCATCAACATCACCGCCAATAACCAGCAGGTCGCCTACTTCCACACCGGTGCCCGGCTGTGGGAATTCGCTCTGGGGTCCCTGCTGGCCTTGGCCCTGCCATGGCTTTCAACTCTCCCGGAGAAGATCCGCCGCATCGCAGGCTGGGCCGGAATGATCACCATCGTGGCCAGCGGTGCCGTGCTGGATGTCCAAGGCCAATTCCCTGGCTTCATGGCACTGATTCCCACCATGGCCGCCGCGCTGATCATTGCGGCTCCGGCAACACGTGCCTGGGCCAACCCGGCGGGTGTTCTGTCGCTGAAGCCCCTGGTGAAGCTCGGGGACCTGTCCTACGGGATGTACCTGTGGCATTGGCCGATGCTGGTCTTCTACCTTGAGGTCTCCGGCGATCAGAAGGCATCGTTCCTGGCGGGAACCCTGCTGATCGCCGCGTCCATTGCCGCCTCGTGGTGCACCACGAGGTTCGTCGAAAAGCCGGTCATCGCCTGGCAGAACAACCTCGCATTCCCGCAGTGGATGCCCAGCACCGGGCTTAAGGCCATCAGCCAAATCGCAGTCGTGGCTATCGGCCTGGGCATCGCCAGCCTGTCGGTCACCGCATGGGAAAACAACGTGGAGCACCGCCGGGCGCTGGCCGCAGCACAGACTGCCACCGATAACCCCGGGGCGACTGCCCCCGAGGACTGGGATCCGGCACCGGCGGCCCTGACCCTGCCGCTGGCTACCGAGCTGGCCGACGAATGGCAGACCCCGGGCAATCCCTGTGCAGGGTCCAACAACCCCGATGATGAGCGGATCATGTTCTGCGAGCAGGGCGGCAACTTCGATGGTTCCCCGGATCTGGTCATGCTTGGCGACTCGCATATGCAACACTGGTCCGCGGCCGCGGCTGCGGCCATGGAAGAATCTGGCGGAAGCTGGATCCTGGTCTTCCACCCGGGATGCCGCTACGGCTCCGACGCCGACCGCGATGAAGCCGAATGCGCCAACTTCCAGGACGCCGCCGAGGAGTACGTCGCTGATCTTGCGCCGAAGATGGTGCTCACTACCGCCAGCAAAACCGTAGCCGCCCCGGATGAGTACCTGCGCAGCCCTGGGGAGCAGGAAACCATCGTGGATCACTATGCCGAAGCCATCCAGCCTTTCCTGGATGCCGGCAGCCAGGTGATCGCGATGCGCGATACCCCGCGCTACACCTACTCCATTCCCGAATGCGTGGATTCGAATCCAAGCCATCTTGAAGCCTGCGACGGCTCCGCCCACGAAGCATTGGCGCAGATCAACCCGGTCCAGGAATTCCTGGCCCAGCACGACTACGGCCAGCAAGTGGTGTCATTGGACATGACAGGCTTGCTCTGCCCCGAGGGGGTCTGCAAAGCTGTGATCGGCAATGTATCGACGTACTTGGATGATTCGCACCTGTCCAAGACGTTTGTGCTCAGTGCCAAGCGCCAGTTTGCCGAGGCCTTCAAGAAGGCTACCGGCTGGCAATAAGTCCTGTCGGAGACCTGGTGGGGCATGAGCTTGGACACAGTGCACCGCAAGGGAATAACTGCAGCGCCAAAAGGGCTCTACCATTTAACCAACCTCCGTTCTCGCCCCGAAAGGTTCCTACGTGACTGAGTTCAACCCCTTTGCATTTGAAGGACTCACCTACGACGACGTATTGCTGTTGCCTGGCCCGACGGATGTGATCCCTTCGGAAGCTGACACCACCACCCGCTTCACCAAGCGCATCAACATCCAGGTGCCCATCAGCTCGGCGGCCATGGACACCGTCACCGAAGCTCCCATGGCTATTGCACTGGCACGCCAGGGCGGCATCGGCGTGATCCACCGCAACCTTTCGATCGAGGACCAGGCCAAGCAGGTCGACCAGGTCAAGCGCAGCGAGTCGGGCATGATCACCGACCCGGTCACCGTGCACCCAGGCGCCACCTTGGCCGAATGGGATGAGCTGTGCGCACAGTACCGCGTCTCCGGCCTGCCGGTAGTGGACGAGGATCGCAAGCTGCTGGGCATCATCACCAACCGCGATACCCGATTTGTGGCTCGCGAGCAGTACATGACCACCAAGGTCTACGAAGTCATGACTGGCATGCCGCTGATCACCGCACAGGACGGCGTGGCCCCTGAGAAGGTCATCGAGCTGTTGTCCAAGAACCGCATCGAGAAGCTCCCGCTGATCGATGACGAGGGCAAGCTGACCGGCCTGATCACCGTCAAGGACTTCGACAAGGCCGAGCAGTACCCGCTGGCCACCAAGGACGAGGAAGGCCGCCTGCGCGTGGCTGCCGCTGTGGGCTTCTTCGGCGAAGGCTACGAGCGCGCCATGACCTTGATCGACGCCGGCGTCGACGCACTGGTCGTTGACACCGCCAACGGGCACTCCCAGGGCGTGCTGGAAATGATCGCCCGACTGAAGAAGGATCCTGCCGCTGCCCACGTTGACGTGATCGGCGGACAGGCTGCTACCTACGAGGGCGCCAAGGCGATCATCGACGCCGGCGCCGACGCCATCAAGGTCGGCGTGGGCCCAGGCTCCATCTGCACCACCCGCATCGTTGCCGGTGTGGGCGTTCCACAGGTCACCGCCATCTACGAAGCAGCCAAGGCCGCGATCCCAGCTGGCGTGCCAGTGATCGCTGACGGTGGCCTGCAGCACTCGGGCGACATCGGCAAGGCACTGGTTGCCGGCGCCGATTCGGTGATGCTCGGCTCCCTGCTGGCGGGTACTGCAGAGTCCCCAGGCGACCTGGTCTTCATGGGCGGCAAGCAGTTCAAGGCCTACCGCGGCATGGGTTCGCTGGGCGCCATGGAGACCCGTGGCAAGAACACCTCGTACTCCAAGGACCGCTACTTCCAGGCTGACGCGCCTACCAACGAGAAGCTGATCCCGGAAGGCATCGAAGGCCAGGTTCCTTACCGCGGCCCGCTCTCTGCAGTGACCCATCAGTTGGTGGGCGGCCTGCGCCAGACCATGTTCTATGTTGGCGGCCGCACCGTTCCTGAGCTGAAGGCGCGCGGCAAGTTTGTCCGCATCACCGCGGCCGGCCTGAAGGAATCGCACCCGCACGACATCATGATGACCGTTGAGGCTCCGAACTACCGTTCGCGCTAAACTCATCTGAAAATTTCCCGTCCGGAATGGCGCTCACGCGTTGTACCGGGCGGGATTTTTTGTTTCAGACTACTTATGCCTTGCGTGCTTTTTGCTTCAAACGAGTTCCATATGCGGCCATCCATATTGCTGTGCCGAGAGCCGCGCCTAAAGAGTTGGCCGCCACGTCGGATAGCGTCGCGAACCGGTTCGGGAGGAATAGCAGCTGTCCGAGCTCTATCAGAGCCGAGGAAACAATTCCGGCAATGAATGCTGTCCAGAATCGACGAAGACCCATTCCAAGAAAGATTCCCAGCGGAATGAAGAAGAAAACGTTCGCCGAAAATTCCACGAACCCGTAGTCCACAAAAGCGGGAACGCCGTGGGCATGTAGCCAGTTCAGCGTCCACGCCAGAGCCGGCCCCGCCGAAGAATCGACGGGGACTGGCCAAAACGCTATGGCAATCATCGCCAGCAAGTACAGCGATGGCAAAGCCCACATTCGGAGCATCGGGTAGTTGAACTGGTTTTTCAGTGGATTCCTCGGAGCCGATGGTGGGTTTGGGTGTCAGAGCGTTGTCCGCAACTAATCACTGAATAGATTCTAATTCTTCGAAGCCAGCAAAGCCGACGAGCAATCTTCCCCATAATCAGTTGCCGACTTCTGGATGCCGCAACAAAGTCGTGCAAAATTGGCGCGGTTGAACAACGCGCCGTCACGAGGCGATCCGGGAACGCCAGTCTCGACAATGTAGGCAACACCTGAAGGTCCCTTCCAAGGAAATAGGGGTCCTGCGCACCTTCGGTGGATCAATTTTCCGCAACTACCAGCGTTTTGCAGCAACGGGCCACTAGCGCAGGAGCGAGCCTGAGTTGCCCTGAGACCAGTATCGATACGCTACTCCAGCGATTAAGCAATCGTAAGTAAACTAGTGATTTCTTGGAGAGACGCGTTTGCTGCAACGCTTACTTAGGGGGTTCTGTCTTGGCCTATCCAATGAGCCAGCTTAATGTTGCTTAAGGGTATTTCATGGCATGTAATGGTGATCACAAGCATTTAGAAAAAGAGTTTCGAGCCACCAATGGAGGTGCGTGATGACCACCCAGTCGCAAAATTCAGTTCGGCCAACACGCATCTCCGCAGCAGCAGTGGCCCGAACTGCTGGAGTTTCGGCGGCGACGGTTAGCTACATCATGAATGGACGTCCAGGGGCTTCGGTTGAAACCCGGCGGCACGTTCTCAAAATAGCCGGAGAAATGGGTTATCGTCCTCAGTCGGCGGGGGAGCACCACGATCCACTGCTGACCAGGGTCGTGGGGCTAGTTCTTCCCAATATTGTGAATCAGATGTACACGGTATGGGCCCAGCACATTATTAACGCAACAGCAGCTGCTGGTTTTGACGTGTTTGTAGCGACCACCGGTGATGATCCTGAAGCATTGGCTCAGGTAGCGGGGACACTCGCCGCCCGAAATGTTGACGGCGTCATCATCGCTGCGGCCATCAGGGAAGATTCGCGGTCCCTGCGTACCTTCCGCCAGAAGAAGATACCTTTCGTTTGCTTGTCGAGGCGTTCCGAGCATCTTCCCGGAGATTTCGTGGGAATTGACGATGACGGAGCGGCTGGAGAACTCATGAGCCATGTGCTGGATCATGGCTACACGGACGTAGCCACGATCATCGGTCCCAGGACGTCTACTGCCTCTCAACTGCGGGAGCTAGCTTTCGTCCGGGTGGCAGCGAGCCGTGGAATTCGAATCACTGGAGAGCGCCGAATCAGCACAAAATTGAGCTCCGAGGGCGGCCAAATCGCTGCCAAGCGGCTCTTCGAATCCGGCAATCCACCACGGGCGGTCGTCTGCGGTTCTGATGAAATCGCTATCGGCGTCATGGAGCATGCCTTGTCGTTGGGGCTCAAGATTCCGCAAGATGTCGCGGTGGCCGGATGCGACGGATTGATTCGAAGCCGCTCGAAGCTTATCGGTCTCACCACCATCGTTCAGCCGGTCAGGGAAATGGCGGAACGATCATTCGAGCTTCTATGGGAGCAAATCGTAGAACCGCGGAAGACCTACAAACACACCATCTGCAGCCACAGCCTACACATCGGTACTACCTGTGGGTGCCCGGACGACTAGCTGCCGCTGGCCGTCGAACTTTTCATATTCAACTTTTCATCGGCCTTCGGGCCGCTATTCGTCATGCTTTCCCTCAGGAGGAACGTCCCATGCAGGCATCAAAAACCACCCCAGGCATGCGCTCACCCGCGGTTCTCAACAAGCTCATCTTCAGACGCATTATGCCGTTGCTCATCGCTGCGTACGTTATTGCGTTTATCGACCGGACCAACATTGGCATGGCAAAAGATCGAATGGAGATCGATCTAGGTATTTCTGCTACGGCGTACGGTATCGGGGCAGGCCTGTTCTTCCTGACTTACGCGCTGTCGGAAATCCCCTCGAACCTGATCATGCATCGGGTCGGCGCGCGCTTCTGGATCATGAGAATCATGATCACCTGGGGGTTGCTATCAGCTTGTATGGCCTTCGTTCAGGGCGAGTGGTCTTTCTACATCTTGCGGATGCTTCTGGGAATTGCCGAAGCTGGTCTGTTCCCCGGAGTCATTTACTTCATCACGCAATGGTTCATGGTGAAGGACCGTGCCCGTGCCAACGGATTCTTCCTCTTGGGGGTCGCACTAGCTAACGTCATTGGTGCTCCGCTGGGAGGGCTGTTGCTCACCATGGATGGCCTGGGCGGCCTGCACGGTTGGCAATGGATGTTCATTATCGAAGGCATTCCAGCGTGCTTCCTGGCGCTGGTGGTCTGGAAAATGCTGCCAAACAAGCCAACCGAAGCAAAATTTCTCACCCGCGCCGAGGCCGAAGACCTAGAAGCACGCATCGCGGCTGAAGAATCAGCCGGAGCTGCCGCAGCTGGTAATTCCAAACTTCGCCATGTGCTCAAGGACAAGCAGATTCTCCTAGTAGTTGCGATTTACTTTACGCATCAAATCGCCGTTTATGCGTTGAGCTTCTTCCTGCCATCCATTATTGGAACCTATGGAGAGCTGACATCCGTTCAAATTGGATTGCTGACTTCGATCCCATGGCTGTTCTCGGCGATTGGCGCGTTGCTCATTCCGCGACTGGCCACTAATGGATCGCGATCCCGAACCGTCGCCAGCGCAAGCATGGTTGGCATTGTGGCCGGATTCGTCTTAGGAGCCATTGGCGGACCAGTACTTGGGCTGATCGGTTTCTCCATTGCCGCCTTCAATTTCTTCGCACTACAACCAATTCTCTTCACCTACCCGGCGACTCGCCTTTCGGGTGCAGCACTGGCCGGCGGCATCGCATTCGTCAATACTGTCGGACTCTTCGGAGGTTTCCTGGGTCCCTACGTCATGGGCCTTCTGGAAGAAATCACCGGCAACAAGATGTCTGGCCTCTGGTTCATTGTCATCATGTGCGCCATTGGTGCCGTACTCACGTTGAAGTTGCGTCGAGGCACCGAAGACCCGTCCAAAGCCAGCGTGGCTGGCCATTAAAGAAATCCAAGCAGGGAGTCTCAAGACCTTGAGCAATGCAAATATCAAACTCGACCTCGACGGACAGCGAGTGCTGGTCACGGCTGGCGCCGCAGGTATAGGCCTGGCTATAGCTACAGCATTCAAAGATCTTGGTGCGAAAGTTTTCGTCACCGACATCAATCCAGAAGCAGTTAGGGCTGCGCAAGACAGCGGATTTTCCGCTGCGGTCAGTGATGTCTCGGACGAAGAGCAGGTAAAGAATCTAGCCGAGCAGGTTGAGCACCAGCTTGGCGGGCTTGACGTCCTCGTCAACAATGCAGGGATCGCCGGGCCGACCGGTCCCATCGAAACCCTGGATGCCGAGGCTTGGAAAACCACATTTGATATCAACGTTCATGGACAGTTTTTCTGCATCAAATACTTACTGAAATTCCTGAGGAAATCCGAATGTGCTTCAATCATCAATTTGTCTTCTGCAGCGGGGCGTCTTGGAATGGCGGGGCGAAGCCCCTACTCGGCATCGAAATGGGCTGTTGTCGGATTGACGAAGACCTTGGCCATCGAACTCGGCGGCGAAGGAATCCGTGTAAACGCTATTTGTCCCGGTGCAGTCAACGGACCGAGGATTCAGGCCGTCATCGAGGCTAAAGCAACGATGCTTCAGCGTCCAGTAGCCGAAGTTTCGGATCTTTATCATGCGCAATCGTCCTTGAATCAACTGGTTGAGGCCGAAGACATTGCGAACATGGCTGTGTTTTTGGCCAGTCAAATGGCCCAACGCATCAACGGCCAAGCCATGGCAGTAGACGGCAATACCGAGAAGCTTTACTAGAAAGAGCCATTGTGAAAAACAAACGCAAAGTCATCATCACCAGTGCTGTAACCGGCGCAATCCATACACCCTCGATGTCTAAGCACCTGCCAGTTACTCCAGATGAAATTGCTGAAGCCGCTATTGGCGCAGCGAAGGCCGGAGCTGCAATAGTCCATATGCATGCACGCGATCCCAAAGACGGGCGTCCGTCCCAGGACCCGAGACACTTTGAACCAATCCTAGAGAAACTGAAAAACAGCACTGACGCGGTCATCAACATCACTACCGGTGGATCTCCACACATGAGCGTTGAAGAACGCATGATTCCGGTGGCGACTTTTGAGCCTGAACTTGCTTCACTCAATATGGGGTCGATGAACTTCGGACTCTTCCCGATGCTTGATCGGTTCCAGGAATTCGCGCATGAATGGGAACGTGAAGCCCTAGAAAATTCACGCGATCTTGTCTTCAAGAACACTTTCGCCGACATTGAGAAGATCCTTGATATAGGCAATGCCAACGACACGCGGTTTGAATTCGAATGCTACGACATTTCCCATGTGAACAACCTGAACTATTTCCACCAGCGGGGATTGGCACGTGGGCCGCTATTTGTTCAGTCAGTCTTTGGCCTGCTGGGAGGAATCGGCGCGCATCCGGAAGACCTTATGCACATGAGGAGAACTGCCGACCGGCTCTTGGGCGATAACTACGAATGGTCGATTCTCGGTGCTGGGAAAAACCAGATGCCGCTGGCAACTATTGGTGCGGCGATGGGGTCCCATGTACGCGTTGGACTAGAGGACTCCTTATGGATCGGTCCTGGGCAGCTCGCCGCCTCCAACGCTGAGCAAGTTACTCGAATCCGCACAATTCTCGAAGCATTGAACTTTGAAGTTGCCAGCCCGGATGAAGCACGCGAGATGCTTTCCTTGAAGGGCAGGGACAAAGTAGGTTTCTAGGTGTAGATATATACGGAAAGGAAGATGTAATTCCGGGCGTATCACGGAATTGCATCTTCCTTTGGCACGAAATCCCGCGTTATTCGTCGATTGCATCTGATCGACGTAGCAGTTTATAGCTGTGTTACTTGTCCTGTAACCGTCTAGGAGACCTTAGCAGTGGGGCCGGCTAGACGAATTATGTAGGTGCAGGGGAATCAGCACTACATTTTCTGCTACTTGGCATCCACAAGACGGTTCAGGCGTTCTGAGAAGATCATCCCCATGGCGGCGAGAAGCAGCACAAAGAGCGGGAAGAGCCACAGTCCCACCCAGGAAGACAAGACGCCGAATAGCGGAGGCATCAACGTCGAGCCGAGGTAGGCTGCGGCCATCTGAATGCCAATGATCGCGTGTGAGTTGTGGCGCCCGAAATTCGCCGGAGTCGAGTGAATAATGGCGGGGTAAATGGGTGCTGATCCCAGGCCGGCGATAGCGAGCCCGGCCAGGGCAACGCCGTTGGTTTCCAGCGGCAGCAGGAGCATCAGGCCACCGATTCCCACCATCATGAAGCCGCCTCTAATCAGGTTGCGGTCGCCAATGCGATCAGCGAAGAATCCAGCGAGGAAGCGTCCGCCGGTGATGCCCAGCAAGAAGAATGAGGCGAAGGCGGCCGCTGTTGCAGGGTGCACGCCACGATCGCCGGCAAGGTACGTCGTAGCCCAGAGGATCGAGGTGTTTTCTAGCGCGCAGTACGCGAAGAACGCCGCGAGGACCAGCATGACGCCCGGAATTTTCAGGACTTGTGTTAGTGGAACGTGGGCTGCTTCGGTTGCAGGCGCTTTAATGTCTTCTGGATCGGCTTCGACCTCAGTGCGGCTGTGGCTCCGCGGGGTCATGGTATTCACTTTGCGCCAGAGAGGCAGTGTGAGGACCAGTGCCACCGTGAGGATGATTTGGATGACGGCAACAACGTTGTAGGCGCCGGGCCATCCCATCCCGGATGTCAGGGCATGGCTCATGATCAATGGGCTGATCGAGGCTCCCACGCCCCAGAAACTGTGCAGCCAATTCATATGCCGTGCCGCGTAATGCAGCGCTACGTAGTTGTTCAGGGCTGCGTCTACCGCTCCCGCGCCTAGGCCATACGGAATAGCCCAGAGGCAAAGCATCCAGAATGAGCCGGAGAACGAAAATCCGAACAATGCGGTTGCGGTCAGTCCAACGCTGACTGCCGTCACCGCACCTGCGCCGAATCTGCGGGTCAACCGTTCCGAAGCAAGGCTGGAAAAGATGGTTCCGATGGCAATGACCATGGTGAGGATACCGGCGAAAGACTGCGGCACGCCAAGATCTTGATGCATCACCGGCCACCCAGCGCCCACAAGCGAATCGGGGAGTCCGAGGCTGATGAAAGCGAGGTAGATGATGGTCAGGAGTATTGAATACATGGGCGTTGGTGTCTTTCGCCGTGCCGGGGGATGGAAGCATCGCCACTGCCTGGACGACTACTCAAATTATATGTACGAGTGTACCCAAATCTCGTGTATATTCACTCCCATGACTGAGAATTTTTTTGAAGGAGACTCCCGCAGCAACCGCGAGCGCATGCTTGCAGGTGACCTGTACATCGCGGATGATCCCGAGAATGAACGTCTGCACCAGCGTGGCGTCCAGCTGGCTGAAGCCTATCGCCGCGCGGATGTCGCGGCGGATCCGCAAGCACGCGGGATCCTCGCAGAACTTGTTGGCACCTTGGGCGAAGGTGCCCATGTAAACTCCCCGATCTTTGTGGACTACGGCGAGAATCTGCACATCGGCGCCCGCACCTTCATCAACTACAACCTCACCGCATTGGATGTTGCGACCATAACCATTGGTGAAGACTGCCAAATTGGACCCAACGTCCAGCTTCTGACGCCCACCCACCCGATTGACCCGCAACCTCGCCGCGACAAGCTTGAAGCAGCCGCGCCGATTATCCTCGGGGACAATGTCTGGCTTGGAGGTGGTGTGATCGTGTGCCCGGGAGTGAGCATCGGGGAGAATTCGGTTATTGGTGCCGGCGCTGTTGTCACCAAGGACATTCCAGCTAACGCCGTTGCCGCGGGCAACCCAGCTCGGGTCATCAGGGCCATTGGATAACTAGATGTCCGCTCAACACTCCTCCACCGGTTCACGCCTGGGGCGCCGCAATGATCCTGAACGCCGCGAGAAGATCATGGATGCGTGTCTTGAAGTGATTGCGCACTCCGGTGTCACGGGCACCTCGCACCGAAAAGTCGCGGCCCAGGCAGGTGTGCCGCTCGGGGCGATGACCTACTACTTTGACGGCATGCACGACCTCCTGCACAGTGCCTTCAGCCGTTTCGCCACAAGCATCAGCAATGGATTTGAGCGCCAGATGGCCGAGGCAGCCGATAGGGAATCTGCCTGCCAAGCGGTGTTTGAACGGATACTGCAAGCCAGTAGCGGTCAAGGTGATGAACTGATCTTGTCGCATGAGCTATATACCCTCGCCACCCGTGATGCTTCCTTCCGTTCCATCACCACCTGGTGGATGGGGCGCAGCCAGCTAGCGCTAGGGGCCCATTTCGACCCGCAGACCGCCCGTCTGCTGGACGCCATGATCGAGGGGCTGACCATTCACAGGGCGCTGGACTCAGAAGCGCGCGACCCTGAAGAAGTCCGAAGCGCCATCGCTCGCATTACCAGACTTTAGAAGCCACTCCGCGATAGTTCCCTGCGCCCTGAACGGCAGCGAACCCCGAGGGGCGCAAAACGAGATGGTGGCGGAAAAATCTACTGCTCCGGGGAGAATTCGTCGGCGCGGGGAACCTCCAACGGGCGCCCGGAACGCCCCGGAATTGAGGGCGGATCACCGCCCTGGGAAGCAAAGCGCCTTGGCCTGCTTGGATGATGGCGGGGCAAATAACGGGCGCAGAGCCTGCCATCCTGAGCCAGACATTTCTCACCACGGATAGCGACCGGGGAACTGATTGACCACGCGTAGAATTATGGGCAGACAGCACCAATCGGCGCGGGATCCCGCGGACTGTGCGCGACCGCGAATAAAGGACTACATTTTGGGCCAGCCAGCCAACCTGAAGAAGCAAGCACGAGAACGCATGGCACGCACGGGGGAGAGCTACACCACCGCGCGCAAGAATATCCTCACCGGGAAACCGGAAAGCCCTAAAGCTGCTCGTGCTGCCCAGGCTCGTGACTACGCCAAAGAAGCCAGGGAAGGAAAAATCGGGGCCAAGCCCAAAGCTCCTAAACCCGCACCCGCGCCAGCTCCGCAAGATGAGCTGCCGGAATACCCGGCACCAGAAGATGTCATCCAATACGATGCCGCGCTCTGGCACCGCGTCCTGGTTCAAGCCGGCGTCACCAATCCGTTGACCAGCGCTCCACTGAGCCAGGCACTGCTGGCAGGGCTGGCAGGGGGTATCGGCTTCATGGTCTTCACCTTTGAATATGCAGAATCCACCACCGCGACCCTGGTCACCCGTGCCCACCCGGAGCCATATACCCAGAACCTGCTGGCCCGCTGCGGTGCCAAGATCAATGAACGCACCACCGGCTCCGCCCAGAAGGCTGCCGAATACATGGATGCAGCACTGGATGCCGGACGCGCTGTAGTGGTTCGCGTAGCCATCAACGCGCTGCCATGGATTGATGGCAACGAAGTTGATGAAGCAGAAACCATTGATCTGGTTGTCGTGGGGGACCACGAAGATGATCTGCTGGTCGATGATGGCTCGGGCCTACTGAATGTCATCAGCCCAGAGGACCTGGCATTCGCCCGGGCCAAGCGCAAGAAGGAAAAGCACTGGCAGGCATGGGTGCCTTCCACGCGCTCGCCGGAGGCCGAAACCCTGGCCGCCAATGCACTGGAAGCCATCGAGGAAACCACCTCGCGCCTTTTGGGAACCCGCGAGCTCTCCGGCATTCCGGAGCACTTCGCCAAGAACTTCGGCATCACCGGGATGCACAGCTTTGCATCCCGGCTGCGCGACACCACCACCAAAACCGGCTGGACTCGCATGTTTGCCGACCCTGAACGACTAGCCGGTGGCATGAACCAGCTCTCCGGGTTCCTCACGGACACGCGTTTTGGCGGCGAAGGCGCTTTGCGCGGACTCTACGCGGACTTCCTCGACGAAGCTTCGGGCCTGCCAGGATTGTCGGCACTGGGCGAGCACAGCGCAGACTACGTGCAGCTGGCCCAGCTCTGGGATGAATTCGCGGACCTCGTCGATCCAGAAATCGCGGTGGACGATCGCAGTGCAATGTTTGAGCGGATGGCCGAGGCCATGGACCGGATTGCCGAAGCCGAACACCAGGCAGCGTCGGCGCTGGCACGTACCGCTCAATCCTTGGATCCGAAAACTCGATAAGAACGAAACTATGAGTTTCTCAGCCCTGCCCTGCGGTGACCAGCTTTCACCGCAGGGCAGGGTATTTTCGTCTGTTCCGTTGACAGTTTTGTTGCTAAGCGGGGCTTTGGAAACGTCACGACAGAGTGCCGTAGCTCTATGAAAAGCGGGAATTCGGCCGAGACTTGGTAACCTAGTTAGGTGAGCAATGAGATTGAGATCGGCCGCGGCAAGCGGGCACAAAAGGCATATTCCCTGGACGACGTAGCGATCGTACCGAATCGCCGTACCCGTGATCCGAAGGACGTTTCGGTGTCCTGGCAGATTGACGCATTCCAATTCGACACCCCTATCCTGGGCGCACCGATGGACTCGGTGACCTCGCCGGCCACCGCCATTGCCCTGGGCAAGCTCGGCGGCTTGGGCGTGCTGAACCTCGAAGGCCTGTGGACCCGTTACGAGAACCCGGAAGCCGTGCTGGCTGAAATCGCCGGTTTGAAGTCCGAGGCGGCAACCCGCAACGACCCGAAGATCACCGCCAAGCTGCAGGAACTGTACTCGGCACCCATCCAGCTGGAACTGATCACCTCGCGCATCTCCGAGATCCGCGACTCCGGCGTTGTTGTTGCCGGATCGCTGACTCCACAGCGCACCCAAGAGCACTACAAGACCGTAGTTGCTGCCGGCGTAGACATCTTTGTCATCCGCGGCACCACCGTTTCGGCTGAGCATGTCTCGAAGACCACGGAACCACTGAACCTCAAGCAGTTCATTTATGAACTCGACGTCCCTGTCATCGTTGGCGGTGCCGCTGGCTACACCCCGGCAATGCACCTGATGCGCACCGGTGCTGCCGGTGTCCTGGTCGGCTTCGGTGGTGGTGCTTCGTCGACCACCCGTCGCACCCTGGGCATCCACGCGCCGATGGCTACCGCCATTGCTGACGTAGCTGCTGCACGCCGCGATTACATCGAAGAGTCCGGCGGACGCTATGTCCACGTCATCGCCGATGGCGGCATGGGCAACTCCGGGGACATCGTCAAGGCCATCGCCATGGGCGCCGACGCTGTCATGCTCGGCACCGCACTGGCTCGTGCCGAAGAAGCACCAGGCGCCGGCTACCACTGGGGCATGGAAGCAGTTCACGAAGCCAGCCCACGTGGCGACCGTGCCAAGGTTGGCACCGTCGGTTCCCTGGAGAAGGTCCTCTATGGCCCATCCCATGAAACCAACGGCACCTCCAACCTGGTGGGCGCACTGCGCCGTTCGATGGCCACTACCGGCTACTCGACCCTGAAGGAATTCCAGCGTGTAGACGTGGTTCTTTCCCCATACGAGTCTGACCGCTACTGATCTCCAGGAATCGAGCCCAGTTCACGAAAATGAACTGGGCTCGATTCGTTTAACGACGTCGCCCCTCGGGTCTGCGTGCGCAGCCTTGGGCGCTGGAACTCAACGAACAGCTTGCGTGGTTCGTTCCCAAGAAGCAAAAATATGGTTGTTAGGCCAATCTCACGCCCTCATTATTTCGAGTTCTACACCAAATAGAAGTACGGTTAGAGGGTGTTTAAAACCGCTCTGAAGCCCAAGTGGATCGGCGCCCTCATTGCCGCGCTCGCCCTCGCCACCGGATTCGTCGCCCTCTCGGGTTGGCAGTTCGGCGCCTCCGAGAGCGAGCCCATTGTCAAGGTCGACAAGACCGAGAAGCCGGTAGAACTGATCAATCACCAAGAGATCGGCACCGAGCTTCTGGGCACCAAAGCGGATCAAATCGTCACCTTCACCGGTGAATTTGTTCCCGGAACCGACCAGCTCATCGACGAGCGAATCGAAAACGGCAAAAAAGGCGTCTGGGTCATCAGCGAATTCAAGGTTGATGGCGCGAAGCAGGATGCAGGCATAGCGGTAGTGCGCGGCTGGCAGCCAGAGGAAACCACGCCTTCGGCAGCGCCTCAGGGAGAACTGAAAATCACCGGTCGCCTGCTGCCGAGCGAAGGCCCGGAGAACGAGCACGACCTGCGCAGCAAGACCCTCCCATCGATCGCTTCAGCGCAGCTGGCGAATATGTGGGATTCGGTCCTCTACGACGGATTCATCTCAGCCCACGAGATCACCACCATCAAGGGCCAGAGCGTTCAACAGCCCGGAATCGACATGATCTACGTCGGGCCACAGCCGCAGGAAGCCCAGGTCAACTGGCTCAACGTCTTCTACGGAATCGAATGGGTCCTCTTCGCCGGCTTCGCAGTCTTCCTCTGGTACCGCATGGTCCGCGATGATTATCAGCGGGACCTCGATGAGATTGCCGAGCGGGCCGCCCAAGCCCGCGATGCAGGCACCGAACAGAGCCCGCCGGGCACCACGAACGACTAGCATCACGCATACCGACCTCTTTCATGACTCGGAAGGAACCACCAGCCATGTCCAGCACCACCCCCGCACCGAAGCCAAGGAAATTTGGCGGCACCCCAGCGCAGATTCGCAGCGCCGCAAAGTTCTACAAGGTCTTTGCCTATATCACCGGTGTGATGCTGTTGCTGCTGGTCGTGGAGATGATCTTCAAGTACTTCTGGTCCCTGGAACTCTTTGTCGGCGGCACCCTGGCAGACGGGGCAGCGAACTCCATCGGCCTGTACAACCGCGCCGAAGTAGTCGGGGGAGCGAACATCTCCCTGGGGATCCTGATTGCCCACGGCTGGCTGTATGTGGTGTACCTGTTCGCTGACTTCCGCCTCTGGTCGCTGATGCGCTGGCCATTTATGCGCTTCATTACGATCGCTCTCGGCGGCGTGATTCCATTCCTGTCCTTCTACACCGAGTCCAAGGTGCATGCAGAAGTGGACCGCGAATTGGCAGCCCACCCCAAGGCCGCCAAGCGCTACTAATAGGGCAAGAAGCCATCAGCCAGCGGGCGAACCAGAACACCTGGTTTGCCCGCTGTTTGCGTTCATGGCGTGGCTTCGGGTTGGCGGCTTGGCGCTTGGTGACGCTGATGACAGTTCTCCGGCTGTTTCGCGGGCGGCGAACCGCGTAGACTGTAACGGTGACTACTGCTCCCCTCAATCCAGAACATAAGCCGGTTCTGGTCGTCGACTACGGGGCCCAATACGCGCAGCTTATCGCTCGCCGCGTACGCGAGGCCCGTGTGTACTCGGAGATCGTTCCGCACACCCTGTCCACCGAAGCCATCCTGGCCAAGAACCCTGCAGCGATCATCCTCTCCGGTGGTCCCTCCAGCGTCTACGCCGATGGCGCCCCTTCCGTCGGGGCCGACCTGTTTGAAGCCGGAGTGCCGGTCTTGGGCATTTGCTATGGCTTCCAGGCCATGGCCAACGCCCTGGGCGGCACCGTTGCGGAGACCGGCCTGCGCGAGTACGGCCGCACCGCAACCGCCTTTGACGGCGAAGCACGCTCAATCCTGGCCGGGGCCGCACAGGCTCCTACCGTGTGGATGAGCCACGGCGATTCCGTCTCCGTAGCTCCAGAGGGCTTCGAAGTATTGGCCACCACCGCTGGTGCTCCGGTCGCAGCTTTCGCCAATGAGGCAAAGCGCCTCTACGGCGTGCAGTGGCACCCGGAAGTCAAGCACTGCGAGTTCGGCCAAGACGTCCTGGAGAACTTCCTGTACAACGGTGCGGGCCTGGCCGGCGACTGGACCGCCGACAACATCGCCGAGGAGCAGATCGAGCGCATCCGCACCCAGGTGGGCACCGGCAAGGCCATCTGCGGCCTGTCCGGCGGCGTGGACTCCGCTGTTGCAGCTGCCCTGGTGCAGCGCGCCATCGGCGACCAGCTGACCTGTGTCTTCGTCAACCACGGCCTGCTGCGCGAAGACGAAGCTGAGCAGGTTGAAAAGGACTTTGTCGCTTCCACCGGCGCCAAGCTGTACATTGCCGATGAGCGCGAGCGCTTCCTTTCTGCTCTGGACGGGGTCACCGACCCGGAGACCAAGCGCAAGATCATCGGCCGCGAATTCATCCGCGCCTTCGAAGCGGCAGAAGCGGCGATCATCGCTGAAGCAGCTTCCGAGGGCGAGCCGGTGAAGTTCCTGGTCCAGGGCACCCTGTACCCGGACATCGTCGAATCCGGCGGCGGCGAAGGCACCTCGAACATCAAGAGCCACCACAACGTGGGCGGCTTGCCAGAGGACCTGCAGTTCGAACTGGTCGAGCCGCTGCGCACCCTGTTTAAGGACGAGGTCCGCGCCGTGGGCCGCGAGCTCGGCCTGCCAGAGGAAATCGTCGGCCGCCAGCCATTCCCCGGCCCGGGCCTGGGCATCCGCATCATTGGCGCGGTCAACGAGGAGCGCCTGTCCATCCTGCGCAAGGCCGACGCGATCGCTCGCGCCGAGCTGACCGCTGCAGGCCTGGATGAGGAAGTCTGGCAGATGCCGGTAGTGCTGCTCGCCGACGTTCGCTCGGTGGGAGTGCAGGGCGATCACCGCACCTACGGCCACCCGATCGTGCTGCGTCCGGTATCCTCCGAGGATGCCATGACCGCGGACTGGTCGCACCTGCCCTACGATCTGCTCTCGAAGATCTCCAACCGCATCACCAATGAGGTCGATGGGGTCAACCGAGTGGTGCTGGACGTGACTTCCAAGCCGCCAGGAACCATCGAGTGGGAGTAATCCCGCAATACTGCTAGTCCACGCAGCTTCGGCTGGTGGATCGGAAGCGGAACCGGCCTGCCGGTGAGCTGCACCTCAAACAGGTGCGCCCACCGGTTGCGGTTCCGCTTCCCGCAGTTAAAACGTGTTTCGCATCCCTGATCTGCCGGGCTTGTGCACTACGTTAGAAAGAGGCGCCTCTGCACCGCAGTGCGCCCGAAAGTGGTCGGTTCAGTGAAGGGAATGACTGTCGTGGCTAGTGGACAGAATGCTGCCGCCGAGCGGGTAGCAACCTGGGTGAAATCCCTGGGACAAAGCGCGGGTGCAGATACCACCTTGCGGTTTGCCCCGTCGACGTCCAACAGCATCGACATCACCCATGCCAATCCCTCCGGGCTGGCGCAATTTCTTGCCGGACGGCGCACCCGGCTCTCTACGCTGCTGCATGATGCCGAGCAGTATGCCACCGCGCGGCGCACCGCCCGCGCCCTGGCTTCGAAGATCAGCGAACTCTGGGAAGAGCGCGGCATCGACGTCGGCTACCTGGCCGCCGGTGTGGCCAACTGGCGTGCCGTGCACGAGGGCAAGAGCGAACCGGTCTCCGCGCCGATCATGCTGGGCCGGATCACCCTGACCAAGCACGTTGATGCCGACGACTACGACCTGCAGCTTGTTGGCCGTGCCACCGTCTCCCCGGCGTTCGTCCGCCAATTCGAGGCAGACCACAACGCCACGGTGGATGTCAGCGCCGTTGACTCCGCCGCCTACTCCATTGCCCGTTTTGATCCGGTGCGCGGCATGGACGCGCTGCGCCACCAGATGGCAGAAGTGCCCGGCGTGGTCGTGGGCCACCGGCTGCTGCTGTCCACCTTCTCCGAGCTGATGGACCCGGCAGACCCGGCCAAGCTCACCGGATCGCACCCGGTCATCGAGGCGCTGATCCGCCAGGACCTGAGCGAAAAGCAGGCCAAGGACTCTGCTGACTCCAAGGCCTCCGAAGCACTGGCCAACCTGGTGGCAGCCAAGCCGGGAAACACCGCGGCTGCCAAGCCTGAAACCGCCAAGCCGGCCGGCGACGCGCCCGAAGCGGCAGATGCCAAGCCCGAGGAGGCCAAGTCCGCCGAAGAGGGAAGCTCGCGTCTTCGCCGGGTGCGCAACATCCTCAAGGACAGCACCCGCCCGCGCAAGCAATCCGACGCAGGCGCCGTGGAGGAACCTTCCACCCGCAAGGTCCACACCGGCAGCAGCACCCTGGTCAAGTCCTCGGATGAACGCGACCCGGAAGACGAGCTCTACCTGCTGGATGCCGATGAGTCGCAGTCGAAGATGCTCGACTACGTCGCCGCCGGGGAATCGGTAGCCATCAATGCGGCCGCCGGCACCGGTGCCACCCAGACCGCGCTGAACGCCGCCGCGCTCTTGGCCGCACAGGGCAAGCGCGTACTGGTGGTGGCCGAGCAGCGCTCAGCCGCCGAAGAATTCGTGAAGCTGTTCAACGAACAACTGGATGCCGCGAGCCTGTTGCTGGAACCCAATGAGGATCCAGAGCAGCTGCGCACCTTGCTCACCAAGGCCATCTTGCGCAACGAGAAGGCCAGCGAGCCGCAGCTCGGCTCGCTCTTCAAGCGCCTGCGCGAATCCCGCCACGCGCTGCATGAACACGTCAAGTCGCTGCACTCGGTCCGCAGCCGCTGGGGCTGCTCGCCGTACCAGGCCATGCAGGAGCTGGCGCGGCTCTCCGCGCTGGAACCGGCGCCATCAACCACCGTGCGCCTGAAGCGCTCGGTCCTCGACTCCATGGGGCAGCGCGGCCATGTTGCCGCGCAGCTCAAGCGCGCGGCACAGCTCGGCGCGTACTCCAAGGAGCACACCACCAGCCCATGGCACGGTGCGCCGCTGCGCAATGCCGAAGCCACCGAGCAGGCCCTGAACCTGGCCAGCGGCCTGGGCCGCGACCTGCCAATTCTCCACGAGCACATGGAGAAGATCGCCAAGCAGTCGCAGATCCGGCTGGAAGACAGCTACGACAAGTGGGGCGACCAGCTCCAGCTGCTTGTCGCCGTGCGCGGTTCGCTGGACAAGTTCGAATCGGACATCTTCGAAGGCGACATCGACGATCTGATCGCGGCCACCGCCACCAGCGCATGGCGCCGCGAGCACGGCGTGGAAATGGGCTCCATCGTCCGTTCCCGGCTGCGCAAGATCGCCAAGGAATACGTCCGCCCAGGCATGCACGTCGCCGACCTGCAGGCAGCACTGCAGGCAGTATCGGTGCAGCGCGACGCCTGGCGCGCCATCGCCACCAGCCAGCGCAACCCGCAGGTCCCCGGCGGATTGCTGGATGTTGAAGCCGGCTACCATGACGCAGGAGCCCGGATCGACAAGCTGGCGGGCATGCTTCCAGCGGCCCTGGGCTCGCGCTTGCGCGAAATGCCGATCGCCGAGCTGCTCGATACCATCGCAGCGCTGGTTGACCGCCGCGAAGATCTGGGAGAACTGCCCGAGCGCACCCTGATCTCCGAGCAGCTGGCCGAAGCCGGACTGGGCGATCTGCTGGATGACTTCGCCGAGCGCGAGATCGATGCCGACGCGGTAGACAGCGAACTGGAACTTGCCTGGTGGCAGTCCGTCCTGGACGCCATGATTTCCGGGGATGACTTCCTGGCGATGAACGACGGCTCCAAGCTTGAGAAAATCGAAGCCGACTACCGCCTGGCCGACGGCGCGCATATCGCTGCCGGCCCGCAGCGCATCCGCTGGGCCCTGTCGCGCAACTGGAAGGCCGCCCTGGCCGACCACCGCGCCGGTTCGCGGGCCTTGCGCGAGATGCTCAAGTCCGGCAACCCGAGCATTGCCGGCCTCTTGCAGCTCGGCGCCCCGCTGGCCAACTCGCTGACGCCGGTGATCGTTTCGGCTCCGCTGCTGCTGGGCAGCGCGCTGCCAGAGGACGCGGAATTCGACGCGGTCATCCTCCTGGAAGCCAACTACCTTGCCCTGCGCGAGGTCCTTGATGCCTTGCGGCGCTCCAGCCAGGTCATCGCCATCGGCGATGAAATGCTTGGCGGGCCAAAGCGCTTTGAAGTCTCGGTTGACCCGACCGCCCGCGCGGTGGAACTCCAGCAGGAGCGTTCGGCGCTCAGCGCGCTGAACAAGGTCCTGGTTTCGGGTTCGCTGTCCACCGTGTACCGGGGGATTGACGAGGGACTGGTGGAGCAGCTGTCCACCACCTACTACGACTCCAGCATCTCGCGCTTGCCGATGGCCGTGAATATCAGCGGCAATTCGCCGCTGCTGCGCAGCGAGTACGTGCCTGACGCCTCCGGTTCGCTGTCCAATAGCGAAGATGGCGTGCAGACCACCGCGGCCGAGGTGGCTCGCGTTGTCGACCTGGTCTTCGAGCACTTCAAGAACCAGGGCCGCGAATCCCTGGCCGTCATCGCCTCGAATCGCAGCCACGCGGCAGCCATTGCCGAAGCCATTCGGGTCCAGTTGCCAAATCACAAGTACGCCATGGACTACCTGCGTTCCAAGCAGGAACCATTCGTTGTCACCACCATGGACCGCCTGATCGGCCTGCGCCGTGATGCCGTGATCTTTGCCTGGGGCTATGGGCGCACTCCGCACGGCAAGACCTTGCACGAATTCGGCGCGCTCTCCCGCGAAGGCGGAGAACAGCTCTTTGTCGCTGCGATGACTCGTTCGCGAAGCCGCATGACCCTGGTCTCCAGCCTGTTGCCAGGCGATGTGGATCTGAACCGCGTCTACCGCGGCGCCCGCCAGTTCTTCGAGCTCTTCGGCCGCGTTGAGGCCGGGGACTCGGGAGTCAGCGCCATGCGCAACCCGCGCTTTGACCCGCTGGTCTCTGACTTGGCTCGCCGCCTGCGCGAACGCGGGGCCATCGTCTCGGAAGACTACCGCGGAGTACTCGACCTCTCAGCCCACGTCTTTGATGCCGCTGACACTGGAATCCGCCCGTTGGCGGTAGTGTATGACGGCACCGAGCACTATTCCGAGCTGACCGTTCGCGAGCGCAGCCGGCTGCGCCCGGAATTCTTCGAGAAGCATGGCTGGCGCTACGTCCCGCTGTGGACCATTGACGTATTCACCGACCCGGGAGCCGTCACCGAACGCCTGGCCAGGGCCCTGGCGCTGAAATCATCGAGCAGCCCGGCACCCTCCGGGGATTCGCCTTCGCGCAGTGCTGTGGCAGCAGCCCGCCCGGTGTCAGCCCGCGAGGTGACCACCGAACCAGCGCCCAAGGAAAAGACCGGATTGCTCAAGACGGCGAAGTCCAAGTTGGAGACCAAGCAGGGTGCGGCCGGCGAGCCTTCTGGCGAGAAGCAGGCTGATGGCAAGGAAGCCAAGGCCGCGGAAACATCGGCTGCCGACGCGCAGGCGAACGCCACCCCAGCACCGGTTCCAGCCAGCCAGTCCGCTGAGCGGTCGGAGCCCAAGGAGTCATGACTTCTGAGCAAGAACCAACGCGAGGCCGCCGCAAGCGGCCGCGCGTTGTCGCACCACCACAGCATTTGGAACAGCGCGTTCAACTTACCGGAAGCTACACTCCGGTTCCGCACTCGGCCTCGGTTGACCGTGCCTTGGCGGACCCGCAACCCGCTGATCGCCCGGCCTCGGCTATTGCCCGAAACCAGGCGCAACGCAGCGATGATCCATTGGCTGAATTTGTCGCCAAGGACCAGGACCCCCGGATGTGGGGCGAAGCGAAAGAAGATCTCGCCGAGGACATGAAGCGGGAAAAGCCGCCGCACTGGGGCTGAGCTCCCGGCTAGTTGACCAAGACGGCTGAGACCTTGCCCCGCGACACCGCGCCGGACAGGTCATCCGAGAGGCTGCTGGCCGCCGCGACCACGATAATCCCTTCACCTGTCGGGGCCGCGCCGTTGAGCATGCCGAACTCGGAATCAGCGGCACTGTGCGGCACCCACAGCACCGGCACCGATTGGGCAATAGTGCGCGAGGCGATCTCGCGGTCAAAACCGTCACCGGTGGTCAGGACGATGTCCACCAGCTGGCCGGGATGAAGCAGGGTCACCGTTGCGGGATCGCTCAAGCGCAACGGGACGGCAACTGTGCCTTCAGCAGTGCCGGCTAGGAGTTGCTCGCCCACCAACGCATACTTGCGAATTACCGTTCCTGCGCTGAGGCCCACCGCGATGCGCTGGCCAACCAGCTGTTCGGGGGAATGGAAAACTTCCTCATCCTGCGGGTCGAGCCGAACGGTCTGCAGCGATATATGGGTGGCGGAGATTTCGCTTCCTGCGGCAATATCACTGGTCACTATGACCACTTCGCGCTGGGTCAATTGCCCCGAAGAAAAGACATTGAGCACACCAGCCAAGGCCAAGAGCGCAAAGGCCATGGCAAGGGGCTTCCGATAGCGCCGCAGCAGTTCGCTGCGCGTGCGGACAGGACGCAGTTTCGGCCGGGGAATCGTTGGGGGGCGGGGCGCCGTGGAGGGCCTGGAGAAATAGTTCATCCTCCCATGCAAGCTGTGGACGTCCACCGCTTGGCTCGCCCGGTTGCGAAATGTGAGTAAGCAGGAACTCGGCGACACGCGCCCTAGATGATCTGGTGCACCTGTGCAGGGGTGAATACGAGGTCCACCGGCTGGTCATGCTCGGCGACAGGGAAGGTGCCGGCAGGGACGAATTCATTGTCGTAAACGATCGCCGCGACCCGCACCGGTGAATCCTCGATGAGCGGCAGGAAGCGGTCGTAGTAGCCGCCGCCCTGTCCCAGGCGTAGCCCTTGCTCATCGATGGCAAGCGCCGGGATGATCAGCGTATTGATGTCATCAAACAGCTGCGTTCCCAGCCGTGGCCCTACCGGTTCCATCACCGGGGCCAGGGTGCTGCGCTGGAATTCAATCCCCGGCACATAGGCAGCCCAGGACAAGGCGAACCCTGGTTCGCATACGGGCAGGAACACTTCGATGCCTTCATCGACCATGGCATCCAGGAGCTTCGCGGTATCAGGCTCGCCGGGGGAGGAAGTATAGGCGGCAACCTTGCGGACAATACCGGTGCTCTGCGCCAGATATCCGAGAACTGTTCCAGCCAGCTTTTCGCCAAGCTCGGCACGCGTCCGGGTATCCATCGAATCTCTGGCCGCTCGGATGGACGCGCGGACAGCCTTCTTCTCGGTGTCGTGGTTCTTCGCAGGGTTCGCAGTCATGGCACCAGCTTACGCAAAATGCAACGAATTGCATCTGGCCGGCAATGCAATGCATTTAAGCCACCCGGGAGTATTAAGATGTGCTCATGTTCTTCTCTCGCCGTGCCTCGCAGCTGGTTCCCGAACTGGGTTCGGGCCGTTTGCTGCTGCGCCAGTTGACCATGCGCGACGAGACCGAATGGATCAACTTGCGGTATGCCAATGCGCAATGGCTAAGCCCGTGGGATCCCACCAGCCCGATGGGGCCGCCGGAGTCTATGACTTATCGGCAGATGATCGCCGGCAAGGATGAGGCGGCGCGGGACGGCACCGGCTATTCATGGGCCATTGCCCTGCCACAGCTGCATCAGTCCAGGCCGCCATTGATCGGACAGGTATCGCTGTCCGCTGTCCAATACGGTGCCGCGCGCACTGCTTCCATCGGCTATTGGATTGATCGCAACCATGCAGGCTTCGGGCTGATGCCCGAAGCATGTGCGCTGGTGGTTGATCACTGTTTTGATGACCTGCAGTTGCATCGCCTTGAGATCAACATCCGCCCCGAGAATGCCCCGAGCCTGCGCGTAGCCGAGAAGCTGGGATTCCGGGACGAAGGGGTGCGCCGGGCGTACTTGCACATCGACGGCGCGTGGCGTGATCATCGGACCTTTGCCTTGAACCGTGAAGAGCTTTCCAGCACGATGCTCGAACGCATCTACGAACGCAAAGCTTGAATGCGAGTTTCTTCAGTCGATGGCCCTTGAAAACACGCAAAGTAGTGCTGAAAACTTATAGACACACCGACATATGTGCGTGTCACCGCAAGAAAGGTTGCATAGGGTTGATTTGAAAGAGCCGTACCCGGTTCTAAGGAAGTTGACCGACTCAATCGGTGATGGAGGACGCAGATGGCTGGCACGTCACAGAGCGCTTCGCAGGAAGTTGCTGCGACCAAACTCAAGATACGTGTGCGCTATGGCCGATTGTCCGTCGCGCTGGTGGGCGCGCTGGCAGTTATCGCCACCGTCCTCGGAGTCGTTTTGGCCCCCTTCACCGCACTGTCCTTCGGAACAGTAGGGATCTTCGCCCTGGTCGCAGTGCTCTCATTCGCCACCTTGCGCATGCTCGCGGTCCGGGACCGGAACCGCAAGCTGCTGGAGCATTTGGAAGCAACCCGCCAGAAGGCGATGCAGACTCCGGCCTTCGAAGACTCGGCCAACCAGGTCATCGCCCGCAAGCACGAAGGCGAAGAGGTCTTTGACGCTCGTCCGGGATCCTCCCGCCGCGCGCCGGCTATCACTGCAGAAGAACTTCGCGCCGAAGCGCTGCGTGTGGCCCACGGCCATGGCGGCGTGAAGCAGCCTGATACCTGGGCGCCAACCCGAGTGCCGAAGCCAACCTATGTTGCGGCATCTGAACGCATCGCCAAGGTTGCCCAGGCTTCCAGCGAAACCGCTGCCCAACGCATGCCGAAAGCTCCGCTTCCAGCGGAAGAGCCGCTGCGTCCAAGCAAGCAGATCAGCCTGAAGGCCTCCGAAGACGCCAAGCGCCTGGCTTCGGAAGTTTCTGCTGAAGAGCGTGCCGCCGTGACCTCGGTAGCCGTCAAGCGTGAAGAGCACGTCAAGGAATCGGCTCCCAAGGAGCCCGAGGCGCCCGTGGCCGAAACTGTTCCTCCAGTTACCGGGACCTTGCCTGCGGCTGATCTTTCGGTTTCCAGCACCAAGCCGCGGCTGAACTTGGATGCAGTGATGCAGCGCCGCCGCGCATAAAGATTTCGCACCAGAGGCCGATGGCCCCCACCGAAAAATTCGGTGGGGGCCATCGCTTTGCCTGGGAGCTGAGTTCCTGGGGTGCCGGCTAGCTCATCATGTCGTCTGAGGGCAGTGGTCCACGGTTGCCGCGGTGGTGGGCAAAGACCAAAGTGGTTTCGGTGTGGCCCACCGATTCGTCGGTGGCCAGGTTGTCCAGCACCCAGTCGCGCAAGTGGTCGGTTGACCCGACAGCGATATGCAGAAGGTAGTCGGTTCCGCCCGAAACGTGGAACATCGAGAGCACCTCTGGAAGGCTGGGGATGCGCTCCACGAAGGTATCGATCTTTTCGCGGTCATGGGCGCGAAGCTTCACCGAGATCAGGGCCTGGACGGTGCGGCCCACAGTGCCGAGAGCAACCTCTGCATGGTAGCCGGTGAGGATGCCGCGCTCAACCAGTGAGCGGGTGCGCAGCAGGGCCGTGGAGGGGGCGATGCCTGCACGCTGGGCGAGTGTGGCATTGGAGATGCGCGCGTTGGCGACCAATTCGTCGATGATGATTCGATCTATTTCATCAAGATCGACGTTTGAAGAATGCTCTGAGTGCTGGGCCATAAGAATATTTCATCACATTCGCAAGCCTTCAGCGCGATATTTGGCCAATAAACCAGCTCATGCCCTGCGCGATAGGGAAAATAAACGGTGAACAAACCGATATATTGGGGTTATGACACGACGTTCAGAGCATACCGGTGAATTCTTCGATACCAGGCTTGCGGCCTACTGCTTGGTGGAACACGAAGGAAAGATACTGCTGACGCTCTGGGACATGCGCCATCGTGATCCAAAATTCACGCCTCGCTGGTCGCTTCCCGGTGGCGGCATCGACCTGGGCGAACCAATTGTCGAAGGCGCCAAACGCGAAGTGTATGAAGAGACCGGTTACGCGGTGGGGGAGCTGTCCCTGCTGGATGTCACCACCGGTGTGATTCCCGGAGCAAAACGCTACTCGGGTGAAGGGCATCCGATGCAAACCGTGGCCGTGACCTACCGGGCGAAACTTACCGGTGGCGATTTGCGCCATGAGGTCAATGGATCTACCAGCCAGGCCGCGTGGTTCTCGCGCGAAGAAATCGGCCAGCTCAATTGCATTGAGCGGGTGGACAGCATTTTGCGACTGACCGCGCCTCGCGAGTAACCGTCGAATCAAAAAACTCTGCCATAGAATCAATAGGGATATGAACTTGCGAAAAACCTCCAGTCTTGGTGTCCTGTGCCTTGCCCTGTTGTTGCCACTGTCTGCTTGCACCGATAGCGAACCGGCGGCTCCGGCTGAATCGAACCAGGGCGCAGTTTTGAAGTTGGCACGTGGCGGGCAACCGGTGCAGCAGGCATTAGCCGAGGTCTACAAGAATGCTTTGGCGGCCGAGGGATACGACGTAGAGATCAACAAGTCCACGGACAACCCCTATCAGCAAGTACTTGACGGGCAAGCGGATATCGCCGTGGATTACGCAGGAGCTGCGCTGGGCATGTCCAAGGACGCCGCCGCCATCACAGGCGAAGACGGTGTGCTCTCCGTTGATGACTTGAAGAATTTGCGCACCGAGATCAATGATTCGGATGGCAAGGTCGCCGCATTGGAGCTGAGCGCCGCTGATTCAGGCAAAGTCCTGGTGATGAGCTCGGCCGAGGCGCAAACCCACAGTGTTGATTCCCTGTCCTCGTTGGCTGGTGATTGCCAGAAGATCACGATCATTACCGATGATTCGGAGACGAAGAATCTGGAAGCGGCACTCAAAACCGAAGGTTGCGAGAAGCCCAAGGTTTCTGTGGTGGAGAGCGCTGATCTTGCGACTCAGCTGCGAGCTTCAGTGGACCGCGCCGTCGCCCTGAGCGCCGGCAACGCGATGATTTCCGATGAGGGCTTCATGATCATTTCCGATACCGCCAAGCTCTTCGACGCGCAGCCTTTCATGTTGTTGGCCAGCGGCAACGTGGATGACAAGGCCCGCGGCGAGTTGAACAAAATCACCGGGGATCTGTCACAGCAAACCTTGGTGGATTTGAATCGAATGGTCACCGGGCCCGGGGCGATGAAACCCGCGCAGGCGGCGACCCGCTGGGAATGGATTATCGACTAGCAGCGCATGGCACCGCTCAAGCAATTCGACCACCAAGGATTTCGGCCCCACCTGACGGTGGCCGAGTAACAAGGTGTGTTCTGCACACCTGACATGAGAAAGTGTAATCATGGCAGAATTCAAGCAATCGACGAAACTGCACAACGTCCTCTACGACATCCGCGGTCCGCTGCTGGAGCATGCGCAGCGCATGGAGTCCGAAGGGCACCGTATCCTGAAGCTGAACATCGGCAATCCCGCGCCGTTCGGCTTCGAGGCGCCCGACGCGGTGCTTGTCGACATGATTCGCAACCTGCCAAATGCCCAAGGCTACTCGGATTCCCGCGGCATCCTTTCTGCTCGTACCGCGGTCTCGCAGTACTATCAGACCCGTGGCATCCAGACCATTGGCGTGGACGACATCTACCTTGGCAACGGTGTTTCCGAGCTCATCACCCTGTCGCTGAATGCGCTATTGAACAACGGCGACGAGATCCTGATCCCCGCCCCTGACTACCCGCTGTGGACCGCATCGGTTTCGCTGGCCGGTGGCACCCCGGTGCACTACCTGAATACCGAGGAAGAGGGATGGCTTCCCGACCTGGAAGACATGGAAGCCAAGATCACCGATCGCACCAAGGGCATCGTGGTCATCAACCCGAACAACCCCACCGGTGCCGTCTATCCGAAGGAAACCCTTGAGGGGATTCTGGAACTGGCGCGCAAGCATGGTCTGATTGTCTACTCGGATGAGATCTACGAAAAGATCCTCTACGAAGACGCAGTGCACATCAACACCGCTTCGCTAGCCGATGACGTGCTGGTCCTGACCTTCTCCGGATTGTCCAAGGCGTACCGCGTATGTGGTTTCCGCGCAGGCTGGATGGCCATCTCCGGTCCCAAGCACCAGGCCGCGGACTACATCGAGGGCATCAACCTGCTGACCAATATGCGCTTATGTGCCAACGTGCCAGCGCAGCATGCGATTCAGACGGCGTTGGGCGGATACCAGTCCATCAACGACTTGATCCTGCCCGGCGGACGCCTGCTGGAACAGCGCGATGCGGCCTATGACCTGCTCTCGGCCATCCCAGGAGTCTCGGTGCAGAAGGCCAAGGGCTCGCTGTACATGTTCCCGAAACTGGATCCAGAAGTGTACCCGATGCACGACGACGAGGTTTTCGCCTTGGAGCTGCTCAAGGCGCAGAAAATCCTGATTACCCAGGGCACCGCCTTCAACTGGGTGCGTCCCGACCATTTCCGGCTGGTGACCCTGCCTAGCGTGCGGGACTTGACCGACGCTGTGGGACGGATCGGACAGTTCTTGGAGGAATGGCGCGCCCGCGCATAGAAGCAACGGAAAACACCATCGCACAACGGCCATTAATTGTGGTCGTGCGATGGTGTTTTCTTTTGTCCGAATTCATCTGCGGAACCCTTCCGAGCTAGTTGGCTGATCCAGAACTCTCGGCTTGCCGGGCGATCAATTCTTGAAAAGACTCACCGTTCCAATTCAATCTTCGAGACACCGCGGGCTAATGCCAGTACGCTGGCAAATATCCAGATTCACGGTAGTGAAGACCGAAGAAGGAGCCTGCCTTGAGCACATACCCCGCGAACCTGCTCGAAGCCCTGCGTGCCGAGCCGGGCCTGAAACTTTCACAAAGGGCAACCAAGGATCCCGGGTGGTGGCCCGACGATGCGCCACAGAACAAGAAGGCAGCGCAACAGCGCATGGAAGAGATCGCCCAGCCGCTCTCGGATCTCCAGGAACGGCTCTTCGCGGCATCGGTTCAGGGACAGGCCGCGCCTTCGGTGCTGCTGATTCTCCAGGGCATGGATACCTCGGGCAAGGGCGGCATTGTTCGCCACGTGATGGGCATGCTGGATCCCCAAGGTGTGGAGCACCATGCGTTCAAGGCTCCCACGCCCGAGGAATCCGCCCATGATTTCTTGTGGCGCATCACCAAGCGCTTGCCAGGCAGGGGAATGGTTGGAGTCTTTGACCGCTCCCACTATGAGGACGTCTTGATCGCTCGTGTCAAGCAGCTGGCCAGCCCGGACATCCTTGATTCTCGCTATATGAAAATCGTGGACTTCGAGAAGCAATTGGCGCAGCAGAACATCCACCCGATCAAGGTCATGCTGCATATCAGCAAGGAGGAGCAGTACGAGCGCCTGGCTGAACGCCTGGAACGCCCGGACAAGCATTGGAAGTACTCGCCCGGGGATATCGATGACCGCTTGCTGTGGGAGGACTACCAGCAGGCCTACGAGATCGCCATCAACCGGACCGATAATTCTGCAGCCCCATGGCAGGTAGTTCCTGCGGATCAGAAATGGCGGGCGCGGCTGTGCGTTGCGGAGTTGCTGTTGGACACGCTGCAGCAAATTACCGTGCCATGGCCAGCAGCCGACTTCGATGTGGCCGCTGAAAAAGCCCGGCTGGAAGCCACCAAGTAGCCTTCAGCCAATCAGGATTATTCCGAGTCTGCGCCGACCTGCTTGGCGCGGGCCTGCTCCAGGCGCTGAGAAACTCCATTGAGCCAATTTTCGCAGTGGGCGGCAAGGGCTTCGCCGCGTTCCCACAAAGCCAGTGAAGCCTCCAGAGCCACGCCGCCGGTCTCCAGCTGGTTGACCACGGTGAGCAGTTCTTCGCGGGCTTGCTCGTAGGAGAGCTTGGCAATATCTTCAGGGATTTGTGCAGTCATGATGGCTCCAGGGTAGTTCGCGTTGGTTCGAGTTAGCGTGCGGCGTCGCCGGCAGGCAGGGATTCGGTGGTTTGCGCCGCCAATTGGCCCGATGCCAGCCGAATGAAGATTTCGGTGTTGACCGGAGCGTTGGCGGCTTCACGCACAATGCTGCCGTCGGCCAACTGGGTGACCGAATAGCCGCGGTCCAAGGTCTGTTGCGGGGAGAGGGCGCGAACCTGCGATTTCAGATGGGTAATCTCGTCGCGGGCACGCTGCACCCGGTAGTGCAATAGGTCGCTGGAACGCTGCCGATAGCGGGCCAGGTCCTCGGCACGGCTGGTCACCATGACCTGCGGGTTGGCCAGCACCGGTCGTTCACGGACAGCGGCCAGCAATTGGGCCTCGCGTTCCAGCAAATTGTTGATGGAGCGCTCAAGGCGGTTGCGTGCCAACTGCAATCCGCTGAATTCCTCATTGAGATCCGGAACGATGCGCTTGGCCGCGTCCGTCGGGGTTGAGGCGCGCAAGTCCGCCACGTCGTCGAGGATCGGCCGATCAGCTTCGTGGCCAATGGCCGAGACCACCGGGGTCTGCGCGGCGAAGACCGCGCGGACCAGTTCCTCATTGGAAAACGGCAGAAGGTCTTCCAGAGCGCCACCGCCGCGGGCAATGACGATCACATCAACGTCTGGATCAGCATCGAGTTCCTTGAGCGCAGCCATGACCTGGGTGGCAGCGTCAACACCCTGCACTGCGGTATTGATGACCCTGAACTGTGCCGAGGGCCAGCGCAGCGTGGCATTGCGCAGCACATCCTTTTCGGCATCCGAGTCGCGTCCGGTGATCAAGCCGATGCGTCCTGGAAGCACCGGGAGCGCCCGCTTGTGGCCCGGGTCGAAAAGGCCTTCGGCGCCCAGTGCTTGGCGTAGCCGCTCCAGGCGCACCAATAGCTCGCCCAGGCCGACCGGCCGCAGGTCGGTGGCGTTCAGCGAAAGGCGCCCGGTCTTGGCATAAAAGCTTGGCTTGACGCGGGCAACGACGCGGGAGCCAACCTGTGGCGTGGTCTCCAGCTTGCGCATGACCGAGGACCAGATAGTCACCGAAAACGAATTGTCTGCATCGACATCGCGCAGGGTCAGGTAGGCGTGCCCGTTGCGCACATTGGCTTCCAGAAGCTGCCCTTCAACCCAGGCGAAGGGGGAGTTCTCAATATGGATTTTGAGCTTTTCCGAAAGGACTCGCAACGGCCAAGGATTATCCGCCGTGGTCTGCCCTGCCGTGCTTGGCAAGCTCGCTGCTGTTTGGGGCTCCATCCGGGCCGCTCCTTGGGAATCGAAACGTTGCACCAGCCTGCGCGTTGCTGCTGCACAAGTGAGACTACCGCATGAGGCCGACGGTTCAGCGGATTAGGGGCAGGGTGAGGGCGCCAGCAAAGTGGAGCATTGGTGACAAAACGGGTGAATTTTGTGGTCGTTGCCCTGGTGGCCACGGGTCGCAAGGAGTATTTCCAACGATTTGGACAAGCCTTGGCCTTGCTATTGCCCGGTGCCCATCGCACGCGGACACTGTTGAGCATTGGGGAACAACTTCATAAGGACGCAGTCAACATGCTTGGGGAAAATTTTCATGGCCTTGCCACTCGCTCGCTCGGAGCCCTCGCGCTCGCCGCGGGCCTCATTGCCGGTTCGATTCCGTTGGCTGCGGCGGCCACTCCGGCAAGCAGCGTAGCGCCCGTGGCGCGAGCGGCTAGCGTCACGGTGGCCAGCGAATTGTCCATCGACCTGCCTGCCCGGGTTCGAACCACCGCCAATCTGAACCTGCGCACCGGGCCCTCCGCAGCCTATTCCGTGCTGCTGAGCATTCCCAAAGGCACCTCCGTGCCCGTCCTGGGGCGGGCTTCCAGCGGCTGGTACAAGGTCAGCTATTCCGGGCGCACCGGGTATGTCAGCGACTACTACGTGGTCGCGGCCAATGTGCGAACCCTCGACAGCTTGAATCTGCGCACCGGCACCTCGACCAGCTACCGGATCCTGATCACCATCCCGAAAGGAACCACGGTTCCCGCCTACGCGCGGGCCTCCAATGGCTGGTACAAGGTGAACTATGGCGGATATACCGGCTGGGTCAGCGGCACTTATGTGACCACCTATCCCAAGCCGCCGTCGGCTCCGCTGTATAGCGGCCCGAATCGGACCTCGCGAGTCGTGCTGACCTTTGATGACTGCCCGCGCACCCTGACCGAGTACAAAGCGGCCATCGACTATGCCGCCAGTGCCAATATCGGCCTGGTGCTCGCTCCCACGGGTGATTGCATTGGCTCCTACAAATCCCGCTATGGGGTGGACCTGCCCAGCCTGGCCCGGGCCAAGGGCCAATGGGTTATCAACCATTCGATCAGTCACCCCGATCTGCGCCCGCTCAGCTGCCAACAGGCCGGGGCTCAATTGAGCGGCACCGGCGTGCACACCAACTTCGGGCGCCCGCCCTACGGCGCCGTGGATGGATCGGTGCGCTGCGGCTACGACAGCCGCGGCATGGCCATGTGGATCTGGACGAGGGATACCGAGGACTGGGACGTGAAATCCAAGTCGATCACCATTTCCCGCGCGTCCGCAGCAGTCCCCGGCGACACCGTCTTGATGCACATGCAGTGGTACGGGTTCTCACCGGATTCGCTGCGCCAGATCAAAGCCAATTTGGCCAACCGCGGCATCGGGGTTTGCCGTGCCTACCGGGGATCGGATGGCGCTGGATCGATCGTGCGCACCAGCGTGAAGCTGCCCAGCTCACTCCCTTGCTGAGTGGGCAGGGGGGGAGCGTGGAGGCAGAACTCACAGCCGGCAGATGGTGGCGCGCATCATATGAGCATGGGCTAACTTGCATGCAGTTCGTAGACTAGAGATATGGCTACTTCCACTTCCATCCCGGTATCGCTGCCAGTTCCACGGATCCCGCGCGTTCGCCGCACCCCGGCCGAGATCGCCGCTGCGTCCCCGCAGGTTTCCGAGCGCAAGGTCCTGCTTGCGGCCCCGCGCGGCTACTGCGCCGGCGTGGATCGCGCCGTGGTGGCTGTCGAGAAGGCCCTGGAGCACTACGGGCCTCCGGTGTACGTGCGCAAGCAGATCGTGCACAACCTCCATGTGGTTTCCGAATTGGAGTCCCGTGGAGCGATCTTCGTGGAGGAAAACGAGGAAGTTCCCGAGGGCGCCCTGGTGGTCTTCTCTGCCCACGGCGTCTCCCCAGCGGTGGTCCAGTCCGCCGCGGACCGCAACCTGCAGACCATCGATGCCACCTGCCCGCTGGTCACCAAGGTGCACCGCGAGGCCGTGCGCTTCGCCAAGAACGACTACGAGATCCTGCTGATCGGCCATGAAGGCCACGAAGAGGTCGAGGGCACCTACGGGGAAGCCCCGGAAGTCACCACCATCGTGAACAATCCGGAAGAAGCCGACACTGTGCAGGTGAAGGATCCGGACAAGCTGATCTGGCTTTCGCAGACCACCTTGAGCGTGGACGAGACCATGGAGATCGTGCGCCGGCTGCGCAAGCGCTTCCCGAATCTGCAGGATCCGCCCAGCGATGACATCTGCTACGCCACCACCAACCGCCAGGCCGCGATCAAGAACATCGCCCCGCAGGCCGACCTGGTGATCGTAGTCGGCTCGGCCAATTCCTCGAACTCGGTGCGCCTGGTCGAGGTGGCCCTGGATCACGGGGCCAAGGCCGCCTACCGCGTGGACTTCGCCAACGAAGTGGACGAGTCCTGGTTCGAGGGCGTTTCCACCGTGGGCGTGACCTCCGGCGCCTCGGTGCCCGAGGTGCTGGTGCGCGAGGTCGTCTCGCTGCTGGCCGACTACGGATTCACCGACGTGGCCGAGGTGACCACCGCCGAAGAGGACATCATCTTCTCGCTGCCCAAGGAAATCCGCGGCAAGCTCAAGGAAGCCGGCGACGAGGACCGCGCCCTGGGCGGCCGCGGCACCCGCCCGCAGTCCAACTAAAGAATTCCTGCGCCGCAGGCAATTGCGCGCTCATCACTAGCAAAAGGTAGAATTTTCTCCCGTGGCTCTTACTATCGGAATCGTCGGACTGCCCAACGTCGGCAAGTCCACCATGTTCAACGCGCTGACCCGTGCCCAGGTGCTGGCAGCCAACTACCCGTTCGCAACCATTGAACCCAATGTGGGTGTCGTGCCGTTGCCAGATTCGCGCCTGAAGGTGCTCGCCGGGATCTTCGGTTCCGAGCGCATCCTGCCAGCCACCGTATCCTTCGTGGATATCGCTGGCATCGTCAAGGGCGCTTCCGAGGGCGAGGGCCTGGGCAACAAGTTCCTGGCCACGATCCGCGAAGCCGACGCGATCTGCCAGGTTACCCGCGCGTTCGTCAATGACGACGTCATCCACGTGAACGGCAAGGTGGACCCGGCTTCGGATATCGAGACCATCGCTACCGAGCTGATCCTCGCCGACCTGCAGACCATCGAGAACCAGCTGCCACGCCTTGAGAAGGAATTGCGCAGCAAGAAGATCGAGAAGTCCTTCCTGGACGCAGTGCTCAACGCGCAGAAGGTGCTTGAAGAGGGCATCACCCTGTTCGCCGCGGGCAAGACCAAGGGCATCGATCTTGAAGAGCTCGCTCCAATGCAGCTGATGACCACCAAGCCATTCATCTACGTGTTCAACACCGATGAGGCCGGGCTGGCCGACACCGAGATGCAGGCCAAGCTCTCCGAGCTGGTGGCACCTGCCGAGGCGATCTTCCTGGACGCCCAGTTCGAATCCGAGCTGGCCGAGCTGGAAGAAGACGAAGCTGCCGAGATGATGGAAGATGCCGGCATCGAAGAGTCCGGCCTGGGCAAGCTGGCTCGCGTTGGCTACGACACCTTGGGCCTGCAGTCCTACCTGACCGCTGGTCCAAAGGAAACCCGTGCGTGGACCATCCGCCGCGGCGCGACCGCTCCGGAAGCCGCCGGCGTGATCCACACCGACTTCCAGCGTGGCTTCATCAAGGCCGAGGTTGTGGCCTTTGATGATCTGGTGGAGCTGGGCTCCATCGCCAACGCCAAGTCCGCCGGTAAGGCCCGCATCGAAGGCAAGGACTACATCATGAAGGACGGCGACGTTGTGGAGTTCCGCTTCAACGTCTAATCCTGCATAGCTTTGGCGCCCTCGGTTTCTTTTGAAATCGGGGGCGTTCTTGCTTGTGGTGTTGAAACGTAATGCCTCGGGTCCGTTTTAGGGCGTGGCTCTAACTATTGCAGTTTAGACCATGTGGGGTCTTTTCTATCTCCTTGTGGAACGTGGACATCGAGCTCATCGAGCTCATCGAGGTTTGGCTTGCTGAGCTTGATGTTGATTCCCGGGAGCAAGTGGTTGCCGCGATTGAACTGCTAGAGGATTCTGGGCCCCAGCTCGGACGACCCATTGTGGACACCGTAAAAGCATCTCGCCATAAGAATATAAAGGAACTTCGACCAGGTTCATCTGGCAAATCAGAATTGCGAATCTTGTTTGCGTTCGATCCGGAGCGGGCGGCAATCATGCTAATTGCGGGCGATAAAGCTGGTGACTGGCAAGGCTGGTACGAGAAAAACCTTCCACATGCCGATCGATTGTTCGATGAACATTTAGACAAGATAAGAGGAGAGTGAGTGCGTTGGCCAAGTCTCTTAAGGACTTTCTCGCTCAGAATCCAGTCGAACGGGACCGGGTCGAGAAGCACAAGCAGAGAATGCTTGCGGACGTTCGTGCCTACCGCTTGCGCGAATTGCGTGAACAGGCTGGACTCACTCAAGCTGAGCTCGCTGAGCGCATTGGTGTGGGGCAGCGTCAAGTCTCGAAGATTGAGCATGGAGATCTTGAGAATGCAAAAATCGGCACAATCCGCAACTATTTGGAAGCTGTCGGAGGGGAGCTGTCCTTGGAATACCTGATGGGCGATCAGCGGATGCAGATAGCCTGATTCCAGCAGAGAATCCCAAACTGCCCTCTTGAAGGTCAAAACTGCTTTTAGCGTTTGTTGTACTCGCGACAATGGGTCTCGCGCCCAAGGGGACGTGAGCGAATGCGGGCCGTTAACCAAGCAATGGAATCTTTGCAGTAATGAACCAGCATCCGCATTAGTGATCGGTAGCGGACGTGTAACCGAGATGCAAAATTTGGACCAGAGGCGGCGGAGATCGTTGACTACCACTGACAAGATCGCACCGATCCATCCGGGGGAGGTCCTGATGGAGGACTTCATCGAAGGGTTCGGCATTACCCAGAATAAGCTCGCGGTGTCGATCGGTGTCCCGCCGCGAAGGATCAACGAAATCGTGCACGGCAAGCGGGGGATCACTGCGGACACCGCACTGCGTCTCGGACGCTTTTTCGGTGTGGAGCCTCAGTTCTGGCTCAATCTGCAGACGCGTTATGAGCTGGAGATTGCCCAAGACCTTGCCGGCGACCGGATCGCTGAGATCAAGCCGCTGAAGGTCGCCTGATGTCGAATACTGCTGAAACAGTACTCGTGATTATTGACATGCAGCAGGGCGTAGTCCCAGGATGCTTCGATGCGGATGGCGTTGCCAAACGTGTCGCTAAGCTCGTCGAACGGGCGAGATCGCGGTCCGTTCCGGTGATCTGGGTAATGCACGATCCAGTTGGTGAGGGCACGCCCGCATGGGATCTTGTCGCTCCACTTAAATGGATCGACGGCGAGGCAGTAGTGAGAAAGAACTATCGTGACGCGTTCGCGCAAACGCTTCTGAGGCAGACGCTCGACCGGCTAGAGGCGACACGTTTGATTATTGCGGGGGCCCAATCTGACTACTGCATCAGAACGACGACTCAGCGTGCAGCCGTTGAGGGATACGACGTCACTCTTGTGGGCGACGCACACACGACAGGGGATGCCGAGTGGGATGGCGTAACTGTCACAGGGGCACAGATCGTGGCACACACGAACATGTACTACGCAGGTTTGCGATATCCGGGACAACGGTTCGACGTTGCGACTCATTCTGACGTCATGCTCTGAGGTTGGCATGTGTGGAGACAACGCGGAGTTCCGCTTCAACGTCTAAGACTTCTCAGCTCAAACTCCCTCGGTTTCTATTGAAGCCGGGGGCGTTTATACATGGTCATCGTCAGCAAGAATCCTTGACCCATGTACGACTTGAACAAGTTGAACTCTGATTTAGGACTTCCGCGGCCCTGACCCAATTCCGCAATCAGCAGAGGCACTGCATCGATACGGTGGAACGAGAGCCAGTCGAGAATACTTCACGTGGTGCGAGTCGCCATGTGGCCCGGGTTCTACGTCCATGCCCTGCCGGCGAACTCGGGAATTGATTTTAGGGTGAGGTGAACTACCGGTTCACCATCAGGCGCCGAGCAGCAATGTCCCTACGGGGCTGGTCTCCAACCAAGGGCGCGGTCAACGACAGGGTGAGCTCCTTATGAACCGTGCGGCACCTGAAATGGTAGTAACGGGCGGCGTTGACTTTGGCTATCTCGGATGCCGCGAGGAACTCGCCCCTTTTCTATTAGGTTCGCGATCCGTAGGGCAACTGTTGCTCGTCCACGCCACGTCGCAGGTAAAAATTCATGGCCATGGGCAACGAACGCGATCCGTATCGGCTTACGAGGCAAGGAACGATCTGCCATCAGGAATCGAATACTCGCAGGAACATTCCAGCCCAGCTTGGAGAGTGAAGCCAATGGGTCCGCAACCTACTGCTGGCCTGATCAACAGTGGGCGACGGGAGGAAATTCCGGCTGGCCGGGTGTTCCACCAGCAAGTTCGGCAGCATCAATTACGGTGGTGCGCCGGTTCTCCCCACGCGCTAATGAGCGGCTGGGGAGTTCCTTGCGCAGCCGACGATGACGCTATCCGGATTTCCAGCTCCGAAGGATCGAATTATTCGGGGATAGCGCGATCGAAATTAGGGCTCGGTACGTTCGAGCAGCCGAGTACGCTGATGGCTGTCCGTCGCTGCCCGCACAACGGCACCTGCTAAGGCATAGGCTGCGTCGATGATTGCGGTGTCGGCTTGAGCGGTGGTTCCGTAGAATGCGAACTCCTTTGAATGGTGGGAAGCCGACTGAACGTCGTATCCAATCATCGGATGAATGGAAGGAACAGCCAACGAAACATTTCCCATGTCCGTTGAAGCAATGGGAGTGGAATCGAAAACGGCTTGTCTTCCGCGTTCTGAGAGTGCTGTTGCATATGCCGAGGAAAGAAAAGAATCCTGGCGGAGTTCCGCGAAGGTGTTGCCGCGTTCTTGAATATGTAATTCGCACCCGCTGGCTATGGCGCCGGCCGTGAGGCAATTACGCACTTTTTGATTGATGACCGTCAGTTGATCGATATTGGGCGCGCGCATCTCAATCCTCAATGTGCTCTCGTCAGGAATGACGTTTACCGAGTGTCCTGCCTGCATCACAATCAGGGAGATAATCGATTTCATCGGCAGCTGTTGTCGTGCGAGTGCGATGGCATACTGGGCAATATTGGCTGCATCCAAAGCGTTTGTTCCCAATTCGGGCGCGGCAGCCGCGTGAGCCGCTTTCCCGCGATAGGTAATGTCCCAGGCGTTCAGTGCAAGGGAGGAGTTTCCAACCGTGTCTTGGCCACTTGCATGAACCATCATGGCCAGATGCGATGTCGAGAAAAATCCGTCGTTGAGGAGGTCTATCTTGCCACCGTGACTTTCTTCAGCTGGGGTGCCAAGAACATGCACAGTGATATCGAGTTCGTCGCAGATGGTGCTCAGGGCGATGGCTGCCGCGACGCTGGCTGCAGCATTAACGTTATGTCCGCAGGCGTGGCCGATGTTAGGAAGTGCATCGTATTCAACGCATAGCGTCACGACTAGTTGGCCGGTTCCTTTGCGCATGCTGAATGCAGTGGGAGCCTCGGGCTGCGTCGCGTCCAGGTTGAAGCCGTAGCGGTCCAATAGGCGGATCGTTGACTGGCGGGCAAAGAATTCTTCGCCGCTCATTTCAGGATTCTCATGGATCTGATGACTTAGCGTGACGACGTCGCGATTGCTGTTCTTGAGCGCACCATCAATCAGCTTCATCAATATAGGAATTTCTGTGCTCTTCTTCATTTGCTGCACTGTTTCCTCAGGCCTGTCGAATGGGACGTGTGAATTGACGTTTAGGGAAGCGACTGCCTGCAACTGCGGCAACGACTGAGGCTACTGCGAGGGTGGCCCAAATGAGGTGAATACCCTGTTCGGTAATAGCGCCTTGTGCATCGACATTCATGCTGGACAGCATTTTGATGACGGCGGCACCGCAGGCGATGCCCACAGACAATGCCAGTTCATTAATGCCAGCAGCTGACGATGTTTCCTCTACGGGAACTCCCTCAACGCTGAGGGCACGTGTTGCACTTTGGTAAGATCCCAGGGCCAAATTGAAAATGCTGAAACCAATAAAGTACCCAATCAGCGTGTTCCCAGCGACCAGGAACACCACGAATCCGCCGGCCAGAAGAAGCCCAGATGAAACCAGCGCCACTCGTTCGGAAATCCGATTCATGATCGGCCCTGCGCTCAGTGAGGAGAACAAAGAGAACAGGGATGTCACCGCGAGAATGACGGCGATAATCATGGGCGAAAAATCAAAACCATAGCCCGTTGAAGACCGATCGGAATGCAGGACCAGCCCATTGGTGCCGAAGTAGCTAATCGAAGCAAACCCAAAGAAAAAAGTTGCAATGGATACGCTCCGAATAGACCGCAACTTGAGCATTCTCAGATCGGTAAAGCGTCGCACCTCGTCGCGAGGCCGTGAATCCATCAACGCCCATGCGGCTAATAACCCAGCCCCTAGAACTATGGAAACAAGAGTTCGCCAGGAGCCCCACCCCCAGTCGGGTGCCATGGAGAGGCCTGTCATGAACAGGATGATCCCAACAAGACAGCTAATCATGGGCAGCGCGGCGATCGGTTCTTTTGCCGGATTGGGAGTATCGGGCAAGAGCAACGCGCAGATGACTGCTGCTACGGCGAAGGGGATCCCGATCCAGAAGCCGCGCAATGGATCTACCGCTCCTAAGACGCCTGCCACCAAGCCTCCGATCCCGACCATGATCATGAGGGTGCCGATCAGGTAGCTGACGCCTCGACGCGTTTCATCCGGGCGCGTGAGTCGCAGAATGCCCATCATCAGCGGAATGAATCCCACGACGCATGTGATCAGAATGACGCCAGCAATGATTGCGATCAAACTTGGGACAAACGAAAGCAGCCCGACTCCTGCCGCAACGAGTACGGTGGATGCCAGCAGGACTCGCTTGTATCCGAACCTATCGCCCAGCCGTGAAATCAAGGGTGTCAGAACCGCGAAGCTCACGTTGGCGATAAGGAAAATTCCGTTGATCGTGGGGGCATCGATATCGAACACGGGACCCAACGCGGGAAGTATCGGGTTGAGAAAACCTTGTACAACTCCGCTGAGGGACTCGATTGTGATTAGTAGTGCCATTAGCCCGATAAAAGTGCCCTTAGGGGCAACTTTGGTGGTGAGCTGGACCGCTTTACCCATTAACATTCCCAACCTTGAATTGAGGCGAAGCAACTTGTGTGCCTGCCATCACAAGTGTAAAAATGGGCCGTGAACGTTCGGTGAAATGTTCGCTTTCATCCAAAAAGGGTCGCTCCAATGCAAAAATCTTCCATCGGGTCAGAATTGGACCTTGCGATTTTGGGCTCCCTGGAAGTCCATCCGCGGGTCGAATTCAGCAAGCTTGCCCTTGTTCTAGGGGTATCCAGCTCCACGGTTGCACGGCGCTGGGAATTCCTGCAGTCGGAGGGTCTTGCCTGGACCACGGTCATCCCGGGTGCACGGTTTTTGGAAACTGGCTGGTCGGCATTCATGACTATTGAATGCGAACCAGAACGGGAAGAGGAACTCGCCGAAGCGCTCTGTGCTGAGCCCGCGTTTGGAACCGTGGCGCTCATTACTCATCATCGTCAATTCCACATTGACTGTTTTGCATCATCGCACAATGCGGGAATGGAAAAGCTCCAGACGACCTTGCGGAATCTGCCAGGGGTGCGAAGCCGGCACATTAGCCCTATTTCACGAATCTATCGCCAAGCGAACGAGTGGAGTAGCGGAACATTGGCCGTGGCAGAAAAACAACAAATCTCTGATTCGGAATCCGCGGACCTGCCTTACTTTCGACCGGACGAATTAGACTCTGAGATCGTCAAAATGTTATTCGTTGATGCCCGGCAGAGTTGGCAGCACCTAGCCCAAATGCTCTCAGTGTCAGCTCAGACAGTTCAACGACGCGTGCAAAAACTGATAGCCAGCGGGTTTATAGCGTTTCGATGCGATAGCGGCAGGCTGACTAGCGCTGGGTTGCAGGACTTCAACATAATTTGGTCTGTCCCGCCCGCTGATGTCGACCGCGTTGGGCAGATACTTGCAAATGACCCAGCGTGCAGAGTTAGCGCAAGAATGATTGCCTCCTCGAATCTCGCGGCCACTTTCTGGCTACGTGATTTCAAGGCTGCCCATGAACACGAGATGACCGTTCAGAAGCTAGCGCCACAAAGTTTTGTCCAAGAACGATTTGTCGCTTTGAAAACACTCAAGCGTGGTGGACAGATTCTCGATGATGCTGGGCGTCGCGTCGGATGTATAGCAATACCGTTGCTATGAATATGCAAAACCTCGCCGAATAGAGGGCAATAGCTGCGTCGCGTTTGCTCGCATTCCACCTCGCACCACGGAATTGCGCGGAGGCTATGCTTGGGCCATGAGCAATATCAGTGGGCTGAGCCTTTGCTGCTTGTTGTGGGCACGCGACGGTGAAGCTGCGGGTCTTCAGGCGTATGAGGATCGAGTGCTGGCACTGATTCCGGAGCACGGGGGACAGGTGGTGCAACGCGTCCAGAGCATATCTGACGCGGCCGCACCTGGCGAGGTGCAGATCTTCCGCTTTCCCTCGCAGTCGTCACTTGATTCCTATCTCTCGGATCCTCGCAGGCTTGCGCTGTCCGAAGAACGGGATCGTGTGGTGAGCAGGACCGAGCTCTTTCCCATTGATTTTCTCGCTTGACGGTAGCCATGGATCGCTGGCCGAGGTTTCCAGCTGGCCGAGGCCGGGTGCCATTTCTTCTTTGACCGAGGGCAGCGCAAGTGTTCCCGTCCTACACGGACCGATGACTTCAACTGCCCCGTTGATGCCGGGCATAAACAGCAGGATTTGAAGAGCTCTGAAAAGTCCAGGTGGCAATTGCGGTTTCCTGGGCGCTTGGTGGTAACCAACAGCGCTCGTGCAGCACAGTTTCGGCTATTGCCCTGCAGCAGCACCGGCCGCGTAGGCGGCCTGGGCGACGTGCTGGGTGGCATCATCAACGAGGGAGACCAGGCGCACTCCACGAGTCACCGGGGGATCCCAGCCATGGTCGATCACCTCGTCCAGGTCTTCTTCTGAGAGCGTTCCGGTGTACTCAATGAGAGCTTGCAGGGAGGCTTGAACATAGTCCACCAGCAACTGCTGATCTGGAACCTGGATCTGATGGGCCTGATCCCGTGAATGGCCGTACCCTACGGAATCGCCGAGTTCACCCAAGCCGAATTTGCTGCGGTAGGATTCCCAGACTTCGTTCCCTCCGCTCAGGTGCGCGAGCTGAACGTCGATTTCCCTTCCTGCGTGCCACAGCAGCCAAGCGATCGAGTTGGGGTGCCCGGCTGGGTGGGCATTTAGCTGCTCGGCGGAAAGCGCCGGGAGGTTGCGGGCAGCCTCGATGGGGCGCTGGGCGAAATCGGCAAAGACATCCGTAATGTTCATAAGCCCATTCTGCACGCGTACTGGATCCTTGGCCATGAAAGCTGAACTCCGAAGGCCCGGAGACCATGGGTAGAGGTACGCTGAACCTGGCGACAGTGCTTCCTGAAACACGGAATGGACGAGGAAGGATGGCGATGGGCCCCGACGGATTATTCGCGTTGCGCACAGGCGCATTCAGGCTGCCCGACGGCCAAACGGCAACGCTCGAAACGCATGTGCTCGGAATGCTCTGTGTACGCTCGGGCAAACTGGCCCTCTGCGATCCGCTATATCTGCAGGACCCCGGCCTGCTCACCATCCCTCCGGGAGACTACAAGGTGGTAGCAACGATTGCGCGGGTTCCAGAAAGCTATGATCTGGCGATGAGCAGGCCAGCCTACCTGAGCCTGATGCTGTCCGGTGATCACACCGCCTCGATCCATCCCGCGGTTTTTGCCACCGGTGGTTCAGAACGTGGCGTCCGCCCGGTCGAGGGCGTAGCGGTGATGCCTGGTCTTCAGGGAATACCTTCGTCGCAGATGTCCAGTGTTGCAATGGTGGACGCCGAAGCCATCGTTCGGGCCATGCCCGATGATCCTGGAACCTGGTTCGATTCGGTGATTTCACCGAGCGATGGCACCGGGTGGTTCGACCGCATGGATACGGAAATCGATGGTCCGCTCGGCTCGCTCTTCACTCGATTGCCCAAGGCCGCAGATGCAGAGAATATAGCAATTCTCATCGCCCGCCCCGGGAGGGTATTTCCGGTGCTGGAGACGAGGGATGCGCAGGATCGAATCACCGGAATCCATATTGATTTACTGGTCATTGGGGATCTGAGCGAAGTTCTGCAGGCTTTTGACGGCCAGGATGACTATGCACTGGAATATGCAGAAGAAGCGGCACGGGACTTGCGGCACCAACAGGGTCAGCGGGCAGAGGGGCTAATCATGAGAATGCGGAAATTTTTCAAACGCTAGTACCTGCTGGAATTCGCGGACCCAAGCTGTCTGGACAAGCCAACTGGCATCACTCACCAACGAGCGATTTGGAGCAAGAAGTGAAACTGCATCATGTACAAGTCTCAATGCCGCAGGGGCAAGAAGCAGAAGCCCGCCGATTCTATGCCCAAGCCCTGGGGCTTCATGAGGTGGATAAGCCTGAAGCCCTGGCAGGCCGCGGCGGCTGCTGGTTTCGGGCCTATGACGGCGACGCCATCGTCGCCGAAATCCATCTCGGTGTAGAGGAGCCGTTCCTGCCCGCCCGCAAAGCCCATCCTGGACTCGTGTGCGATTCCTTGGCGGAGCTAGAGGCCGCAGCACATCGGATCAAGTCAGGCGGCTTTGAGGTCTCGTGGGCAGAGCGGGAATCTTTCGAAGGGTATATTCGATTTCATGCCCGCGACGGTTTCGGGAACCGCATCGAAATCATGGCTCCTTCGACATCGCCAAATTCGCCCGACAGCGAGGTGCATGACAACCAATGAATGAATCGAGAACTACTTGGCTGATTACGACCCTCGAATTGTCGCGTTGTACGACGGAGAAAATCCTGACGGGCCAGACCATGACTACTACCGATCCCTCGCCGTTCAGCCTGGCGTGCAGCGCATTTTGGATCTCGGTTGCGGCACTGGAATTCTCACCGTCACCTTGGCGCAGGAAGGGCGTGAAGTCGTGGGCATGGATCCATCGCCGGCCATGCTTGACTATGCCCGCCAGCGAGCCGGCGCCAGCGAAGTTCTATGGGTCGAGGGCGACTCACGCGCCCTTGATCATGGGCTGTTCGACTTGGCGGTCATGACGGGCAACGTGGTGCAGCACATTCCGGACCAGCAGTGGGAACGAACCTTGCAGGATTTGAGGCGCAGCCTGTCCTCCGGATCTGTTCTCGCCTTTGAAAGCCGAAACCCGGAACGACGAGCGTGGGAATCCTGGGCGCGCGAAGAGCCTTCCACCAGAGACACGCCATTCGGACCGGTGACTGAATGGTGCAAGGTTCAAGAACTCAGCGAAGGGAAGATACTCCTCGAATCATTCTCGAAATTCGCGACCACGGGAGCAACAGTGCATGAAGATCTGGTGCTGGCTTTCCGCACCGTCGCACAACTGGAAGTCCAGCTGCAGGCAGCTGGATTCACGGTTGATGCAATCCGGGGTGACTGGAACCGGACACCATTTGACGGAAGCCAAGCGGTCATGATTTTTGAAGCGAGGGCAGCATGAGCGTGTTCGGGCTCGTCGGACTTCAGGATGCGCGCGCTTTGCAACGGCTCATGGAATCCAACGCAGGCTATGCAGTGCGCATCCAGGGCCATGGCGTTGAGCCCGGAGCAGCGCAGGAAGCGCTCACGGCGCTGCCACCCAACGCTGTTGCCGCCCAGAAGCGTGGTTATGGATTGTGGGAAGGCAACCGATTGCTGGCCTTCGCAGATGTCATCATTGGCTGGCCCGCGCCGGGGACCGCGCATATCGGGTTGCTCATGGCCGACTCCGAGCGGGTTGGCGAGGGGCTTGGACGAAGGCTGCATGAAGCCATCGTCACGGAGTTGCGCGGAGCCGAAGGCCTCGGCTGCCTTCGGCTGGCCATCGTGGATGCAAATGCGGACGTGGCTGAACCATTCTGGAAGAAGATGGGCTATCAGCCCACGAGCCAGGTGGCACCCCATCGACAGGGGACCGTGGAATCCGCCTCGCGGATCTGGCGCCGAAAGCTTGGCTGCGGCGCAGAGGCATCAGCCGGGCCTAATTAGAACAGCGGCCAGGGAACTGCGGGCATATCACCGCTCGGGCCGGGGAAGCGGGCATCCTGGCGAAGCAACAGGCACCGCTGCTGCAAAGCTTCGAGCTCCACATCGCTGAGCAGCTTGCCCAATTGCTCGCCCAGCGTTGAGCCCAATGCGGTATTGACCCGGTCAATGCCGGAGAGTTCTTCGTCATCCAGCGGCTGGCCAATCCACCCCCAAAGCACCGTGCGAAGCTTGTGCTCATCATGGAAGCTCAGCCCATGGTCTACTCCATAACGGTGACCGTCAGGCATCGCCAGCACGTGGTCGCCCTTGCGGTCCGCATTATTGGCCACGATGTCGAAGACCGCCATCCGGCGCAGGACAGCGGTGTCCTCATGAAGCAGGCTCACCTGGCGCCCGATGTCGTCTTGCCCGTGCAAGACCGTCTTCCAGCCTTTGGCGGGGAGATTGCCGGTGGCCACGAGATCCACCGCATGCTGCTCGGAGTCCACTTCTTGCCAAAGCTGCACCATGCCTTCGCCAAAGGGGCCATCGCGCAGCCAGGTCTTCGGAACAAGGTTCCAGCCCAGCGCCTCGGAGACGAGGTAGGCGGCAACTTCCCGGTTGGCCAGGGTGTGCTGCGGGAAATCCCAGAGCGGCTTTTCACCGGCAATGGGCTTGTAGACCACGCTCAACCCACCGATGGTGCCCAAAAAGGTGGCATTGGATGCCGTGGTGATACGGCCGGTGAGTTCGAGTTCACCGGCGAGCAGATCCGGCTGGGTCATGAAAGCTCAGGGTCCTGGCAAGTATGTCCCTCTGGATCAATTGGATAGCCGCACGACGAGCAGACCGGACGGCCTGCGGCAACAACTTCGTGGGTGCGCATGGCAAAAGCCCGCGCCGTGCCCACGGGCATGCGCACCTGCATGACTGCCTGTGGCTCGTCTTCGGGATGGGCTTCATCAAGGGAAAATGCTTCCAGCACCACCTGGGCCACGGTGGCATCCCATCCCAGGTTCATAGACCCGACCCTGAAGGCTTCGTCGACCTCTTCCAGCGGATCGTTATCCACCAGCTCCACCGGAGTATGGGTCGGAACGCTGAAAGAATTCCCCGCAACCGTCGCGACCTGGTCGAGAATCTCATCGATCATTTCTGCGACGACAGCTGCCTGCTGCTTTTCCAGGGCAATGCTGGTCATGTCTGATCCGGCGCGCGCTTGCAGATAAAAGGTGCGGGAACCGGGCTCGCCGATCGTGCCAATGACTACTCGATCCGGCCAGTTGAATTCGTGGACTTCGCTCGCCATGTCTGCTTCCTTAGTTTCCTGCTCCGCCACCCACAGGGGCGTCAGCTGCTTGCAATCCCGGGGCCAGCCAAGACAGGTCCCCGCCGTCAGTATTAACCGAGTGCACACGAGGCGAACCCGAACCGTAGTGGACAATCGATACAGAAGCCGGGCCGACGTTGATGCGCTGGAACAGGTCCAAGTGCATGCCCAACGCATCAGCCAGTACCGACTTGATGATATCGCCATGGCTCACGGCAACCCACACCGCCCCAGTTCCATGTTCCGCCTCGAATCCGGCGTCAAGGCGCCGGATCTCGGCAACGGCCCGTGCTTGCATGCCCGCCATCGACTCGCCCTGCGGGAAAGTGACCGCAGAGGGGTTGGCCTGCACCTGGGACCACAAAGCCTGGGTGGAAAGCTCGGCCAGGGCGCTGCCTTGCCAGGTGCCATAATCGCACTCGGTGAGCTCTGGTGCAAGCAGCAGTTCTGGCGCGTTCTTTTGCGCTTGGATAATGTGCTGGGCTGTCTGCTGGCAGCGTTCCAGCGGGCTTGAAACGATACCTGCCAAAGGCACCTCGGCCAGCCGCAGCGCAGTTCTTGCGGCCTGCGTTTTGCCGGTTTCGTCGAGGCTTACACCAGGGGCTCGTCCGGCCAGAACACCAGTGGCGTTGGCGGTAGTGCGGCCGTGCCGCACAAGAATTACTGTGGCCATGATCCCAGCCTAGCCATCTGGCAGAAGCCATGCGAGAATTTGCCGGTATTCCGCCCTGTTGCGAAAAGCGCACCCCAAGTCGAAACCGCCTCGCAGCGGCCCAGGAGCACTGTCCTCCCGCGGGCGAATCAGCAAGAGCCCGCAAGGACTGGTGGCGGAAACCGCGCTAGTATCAGATCTGGTTCACCAAGCTGCGCGACGTGGTGGGCAGTAGGCCACATCAGGGGAGCGGACATGGGCAATGGCCAATGGATTGAAGTAGGCAATGGCGTATTCCAGCGGCGCTATGACCCGCTGGATGTTTCCATCGGACTGGTTTTGGGACCCACCGGAGCCGTGGTGATTGATACTCGCAATAATCCCGCGGAGGCATTGGCGATCATCGAGGATGTGGCCGAAGGCTTCTCCCTGCCCATCATGGCCGCCATCAATACCCACGCCCACTACGACCATAGTTTCGGCAACCAGGTTTTCAAGGCCAAAGGCATCCCCATCTATGGGCACCATTTGATCGCCCGGCACTATGCGAACTACGAGAAACCCCATCTGGACAAGGTCAAGAATCATCCCGGCACGGAGCCTGACAAGTCGTGGCAGGAGGTGGTTCTCACCCCGCCCACAGTCCCGGTTCAAGCGCCAACCACCATTGGCCTAGGAGGCCGGGAAATCGAGTTGTTGCCGCTGGCGCCGGGCCATACCGACACGGATCTTGCAGTGCGAATCCCGGATGCTGGGATCTGGTTCCTCGGCGACATCGTTGAAGAATCAGGACCGCCGATGTTCGGATCCGGCGCGCATCCGCTGGGATGGCCCCTAGTCCTCGAATCCCTGCTGGAGCGGATCGGCGAGTCCGATGCCATTATTCCTGGGCATGGCACGCCGGTGGATCGCGCTTTCGTTGTTCGGCAACAGCAGCAGCTTGAACTGCTCGCCGATGAATTGAGCGCCGCCCACGCGCAAGAGATCACGGCCGGGAAGATCCGATTTTCTGCGGGCCTGCTGCAAATCTGGCCAGCTCAATTCCTGCGCGAAGCGGTCCAAGACGTGTACGCCCAGCTGGGGGACTAGTACTCGTTCTTGATGACGAAGTAGGATCCACGGATAGTGCCGGCCAGTTTGGACTTCTGGCGCGCGAACTTGAATTTGTCGGCGAGCTCCTCGGGAACCTCCATGCCATCAGACAGCTTGAACCCCACGGCACGCTTTTCCCCGTCGGCAAGTCCGTAGAGCACGTTGATGGACAGCCCCGACTCGTAGAAGACGTAGGCGCGCTTGGCTCCGTCGGCTTCAAAAACGCAGGCCTGCAAGGGGCGGGAAGCGATGTGGAGATCGCGTTCCTCAGCCAAGATGTTGTGGACCCATGCGATGACGCCGTCGGCATCCGAGGCGTCTTCAAGCACCAGGTCGTGATCGAATTTGTTTTTCAGATAGCGGGCCTCATTTGCCCGCAATCCGGCAAGGGCCTGGGCCACGGGGGAGGATTCGAACCCCTCGGTGGAGACATCCTTGAAATCAACCAGATACGCCACATTCAATCCTTTGCACTAGAACTTCGACGGTACAGCTCATCGTAGGCGATCAAGGCTGGCGGTTTCAGCCGAACGCGCTCATCCCGGTCAGATCGCGGCCCAAGATCAGCGCCTGCACCGATTCGGTGCCTTCATAGGTATGCAGCGCTTCGATGTCACCCACATGGCGGATCACATGGTTTTCCAGCAGTATCCCGTTGCCGCCGAGCATGTCCCTCGCCGTCGCCGCGACGCGCCGGGCGGCACGGGTGTTGTGGTACTTGAGCAATGAGGCCTGTGCCGGCCGAAGCCTGCCAGCGGCTTGTTCGGCCGCCACCGCGGCGCACTGCAGCTGCATGTTGGTCAGCTCCGCGAGCATTTGTGCCAGGCGTTCTTGCACCATTTGATGGGCGCCCAGCGGCTTGCCGAACTGTTCGCGCTGCTTGGCATACTGAAGCGCGGCTTCAAATACAAATAATGCGTGGCCCAGCGCCGACCAGCCCACGTTGACCCGGGTATCAACCAGCGCCTTCGATACATCCTTGAATGAAACCGCGTTGGCCAGCAGGGCAGAACGCGGCACGCGCACCTCGTGGAGCCTGATCTCCGCTTGCTCGATGGCCCTGAGCACGCCCTTGCCGCGAACGGGGGCGGCCTCATATCCCGGAGCTTGCTGCTCAACGATGAATCCCTTGATTTGCCCGTCGGCTTGGTCCCGGGCCCACACAATGGTGATGCCGCCCGCTGCTCCATTGCCAATCCATTTCTTGTGGCCGTTGAGAATCCACTGGTCGCCTTGCAAGCGAGCGCTGGTTTCCAAGCTCACGGAGTCAGAACCATGGTGTGGCTCGGTGAGCGCAAATCCGCCCAGGAGTGTTCCGGTGGCGACCGGTTCGAGATAGCGCTCTTGTTGTTCCGCGGTGCCGAAGAGCTTCAAGCTGCGCAGAACCAGTCCACCCTGCACTCCGGCGGCGGCGGCCATCGATCCGTCCGCCCGGGAAATCTCCATGGCCACCAGGCCTGCGGCAAGCGGGGAGAACACCGCATGACCGGGAATCTCCAGGCCATCGGTCAGCAGATCCAGCTCGCCCATCCGCCGGACCAATTCCGTTGGATAGTGCGCTGCTTCCCAGTGCCCATTGATGACCGGGATGACTTCCTGGGCAAATAGCCGGGCCCGCTGCCAATGGCCCCGGTCCGCCGGGGTGATTCCTGCGAAGGCCGATAGATAGTCGGTGTCCAGCGGCTGGCTCAGGTCGTAGGTTTTCCAAGGATCAGTGGTCACGATTTCTGCCCTTTCCCCGCGGCGCATATGGCCCGCAGATGATTCCGCTCCGGCACAACGCTATAGCCGTTCAATGATGGTGACGTTTGCCTGCCCGCCACCTTCGCACATCGTTTGCAGGCCCCACTTGGTGCCGCTGCGTTCCAGCTCATGCAGCAACGAGGTCATCAAGCGGGCCCCGGTGGCGCCGATGGGATGGCCTAGGGCGATGGCACCGCCGTTGACATTGACCTTGGACATGTCCGCGCCTGTTTCTTTCTGCCATGCCAGGACGACCGCTGCGAACGCTTCATTGATTTCAATGCGGTCCATGTCCTTTAAAGACATGCCCGTGCGTTCCAGCGCATATTTGGTGGCGCGAATTGGTGCTGAGAGCATCATGATTGGATCATCGCCCCGCGCGGAAACATGGTGGATGCGCGCTCGTGGCTTCAAGCCGTATCGCTTGACCGCGGCTTCCGAGACAATCAGGAGCATGGCCGCGCCATCAGACATTTGCGAAGCAGTGGCAGCTGTATGCAGTCCGCCTTCGACTATGGGGGACAAGCTGGCCATCTTGCCGCGATCCACAGCCCTGGGGCCTTCATCCGCCTGCAACTGGCCCAGAGCCAGGATCTCACGGTCAAAGTATCCAAGCGCCTGGGCTTTGAGCGCCCGTTCGTGGGAGCCGACAGCGAAGTCCTCGAGCTGTTCGCGCGATAATCCCCAATGCTTGGCCATCATTTCCGCACCACGAAACTGCGAGATCTCCTGATCGCCGTAGCGGGTGGCCCAGAGCTTGGAACCGCGATAAGGGTCCGGGAATCCGAAATCTGCAGCTGCGGAGTTGGAATAGGAAAGCGGGATGCTGGACATCGATTGGACACCGCCAGCCACCACAAGATCGCTGCTGCCGCTCATCACCGCTTGGGCCGCATAGGAGACTGCCTGTTGGCCGGAGCCGCATTGGCGTTCCACAGTGGTTCCCGGGACTTCTTCGGACAGCCCGGCAGCGAGCCATGCGTTGCGAGCGATGTCCATGGCTTGCGGGCCAACTTGGTCGATGCAGCCGAGAATGATCTCGTCATATTCCTTGGAATCAACGTTATTGCGCTGGACAAGTTCGGCGAGCGGAGCCGCAGCGAGATCCAATGAATGCAGATCCGCGAGCGACTTTCCGCGCCGTCCTACTGGAGTGCGCAATGCATCGATGATGTAAGCCTCGGCCATGAGGTTCCTCCAGAAAATGCTCAAGTCATTGGTGGTTGCTTGAACAACAATGCCCAAGAGCGTGGCCATTGTCTAGGGCAGGGCGGTCAGCTCAAGCATTGCCTGGGCGACCTGGGAAACCGCTGGCCCAGGAAGCGCAGTAGATGCCTGCTCCAGCACAAGCAATCTGGCCTGGGGAATCTCGCGTGCCAAGGCCTGCCCGTTGCCGGCTGGAAAGAACGGGTCCTTGGCTCCGTGGACCACCAGCGTTGCTTGCGTGATCTCGCCGAGGCGTTCGCGCCAACGCGGAGTGCAGTCGAGCCGTGAAAAGACCATGCCAAGCTGGTTGGCCATGTGGATGGACGCGGAAGGATCTGGCGTGCGGTCCCAAATGCGCGCTGACAGGCGCCGGGCCTCGTGTGGATCATTGCCCAAGATGCTGGCGGCCTGCGCAGCATGCTCGGCCACTGCCTCGCGATCGGCCCAATCCGGCATCGGGCGAGAAAACAATTGGCCCATGGTGGCTTGGTCATGATCCGGAAGATCGTCATCTACCGGGCCTGGTGCGACAGGCCGTGTCCCATACAGGGTGAGCGCCGAGAACGCTTCGGGATGCTCCAAGGCGGCAACTTGCGCAACCATGCCACCTACACCGATGCCGGCCAGGTGTGCCCGCCGCTGGTCCAAGGCCTGGGCAAGCGATGCAGCATCGTTGGCCAGATCGCGCAAGGTATATGAAGGATTCATCGGGTCCAGCGTTGTCGATTGGCCACTATCTCGCAGGTCGTAGCGGACCACGTGCCGGCCGGAAGAGGACAGCGCTTCGCACAGCGGATCAGGCCACGAGAGCATGGTCGTCCCGCCAACGCATAGCACGAGGGGATCGGCGGGGTCGCCAAAGCTTTCCGCGCCTAGTTGAACACCATTGATTGCATATGTTGCCATGTCTGGAGCACCTCATTGGATGATTGCGAATCTGCGGCTGCCTGGGGTCGTCCGATGTCTTTGGAAGCGGTGCTTCCAAGGCTCATCCTGTCCCTGATCGGCCGCACCGTCAACCAACGGGCCGCGGCATTCCTTGCACTTTCCGCTCTCCGGGTGCTTGCTATCATCACAGCAGGGGAACCATGAGCCAGCTGCCTTGTTCTCGGCAGCAAATGCGCCGACAGGTTTCCGTGAACGCTGGGCGTAGTTTTGTTCAAGAACTTGCGGCGTGGAATGAAAAGATTGCAAATTACGGTCCCACGGATGAAGGAGCTCGTCAGATGGCCGAAGGACGCTACCGCTGCAATGCGTAGCCGGATGTAGGACGATGAGCAGATCACCTGAGAATATTCTGTTGTACCTGGAAGCGCAGGAAGAAGAGCAGCTTCGGGGAATCTTTGCTGACCTGGAATCGCGTGGATTTCCTAGGCAAAATCAAACTCCGCACATCAGTATCACCTTTGCACCGGAACTATCTGATGAAGTCGCGCTGCGTGCGGCTCAACTGCTTCCAGCGGCCGTTCCGGCTAGTCTTCGACGCGTTGGCACCGTGGTTTTTGGAACCAAGCGCAAGCAGACCGTTGCGTGGCTCATGGAAACCACCGATGACCTTGAAATCGCAGCCAGGGAAATCAGCGCGCTGAATATCCACGGGCGCGGTCCACGGTGGATACCGCACCTCACCATGGGATTGCGGATTCCGAGAGAAATTGTCCCGGATTATGTCAGGGCGCTAGATGAGCTGGGGAGCGAGCATCAGCTGGAGTTCACTGCAGCGCGGGCGGCGTTGTGGAAACCCAAAATCCAGCAATTGACCCTGTTGGCCGGAGAATAATCCAGCAACAGGATCGGATCATTTCGCATCGATGCCCTGTGGCGGTGCAAGCGCGAGTTCAAGATCCGAGCGGCGGACGCTGAAGTGCCTATTCTCGTTCCACATTTCCTGCCGGGGCATGGGCACCGCATAGACCCCTAGGGCTTGGTCTCTTTGCCGGGGCGGTTGGCGGTTCTGGCTTCACTTCGCATGTACCGGAGGTAGCCGAATCCCACCACGATGTGCAGCAGTGCCCCGGCATAGAGGATATAGATGCCTGGAACATAGAAGATGGAGAGTTGGTCAATCCGTCCGGCCGCGACGAAGGCCAGTCCCAGCATGATCAATGCTGTCCGGAACTTGCCGAGGAGAGTTGAACTTGGCGGTTCGCTCAACCGCAGGAAAAAGTAGGCGCAGAGCAAGACCAAGTCGGTAAAGAAAATCACCACACCGATCCACACTGGGATGAATCCACCGGCAACGAGGGCCACAGCGATAGCGACAATGCCCAGGCGATCAGCTACGGGATCAAGCAATATGCCCAGGCGCGAGACTTGGGAAAATTTGCGAGCAATAAACCCGTCCACCCAATCGCTGAGCCCAAAGGCCAGCAATAGTACTGCAGTTAACGTCGGACGTGTATCAGAGATCAAAAAAATGCAGATTGGGATGACCAAGAAGAAGCGAAGCAGCGTGATCGCGTTCGGGACCGTGGCCCAATCGTTGCGACTTGCTGCTTCCATGGCCACGGTGCGCTCCTTTGCTCCTAACATGAACGATCGTCTACTGGAGGCAAAAATACAAGAGAAGCGCTCGACAAAACCTGCTCGTCACCGCCAGTTGCCCTCCATGCGCGGATGGCTCGCCAATGCCGCTAGTCGGTTAAAGCAGCCATCAGCTCAAAGTCTGTTTTTCCGGTAGGCAACCCATTGACTTGAAGGGCCACCGAGTGGGTGCCGGGGTAATAGCGCCGGGTGGTAATCGCCCTGAACGAATGGGACCGATTGATCTCCAATTCTTCGCCGGGGGACAGGGTGCGTGTGGTGAGCTTGAAAACCTTGGCAGTTGTTGATCCGTTGGCCTTGCGGTGGTGCAGCACGTAGTCGATGGCAAGGGGCATTGGCTCAGTGCCGGTGTTGCGCACGGTCGCGGTGAAAGTGACCTCTGCGCCCCACGGCACCTGCGGTTGGGCAATGTGCGGACCGTCGATCTCCACGGTCGGGGTGCCAAAGCCGAGCAATGCCAAGGCTTCAGGATTACCGCGCTTGACCAGGGTCCGAAGTCCGTGTTTCACCACGGCCAAAGTGGTCGAATCTGCAGCCCGCAACCAACGCTGTGCGGTGTGCAGGACCAGCTCGGGATCGTGGCGGCTCAGATCATTGAGATGATTTGCGACCGAACGTCGAACATACTCGCTTGGATCTCGGTACAGGGCGTCCAAGACTGGAATGGTGAGCGTGGGATTCTTGATGATTTGCGGGACACGAGCAGCCCATGGCAAATACGGGCGGGTGCCTTCACTGGCCAGCCGCCTCACATGCTCATCGGGCGAGGCAGTCCATTGCTGTGCAAAACGCAGGGCTGCCGCAAGATCGTGTTTAAGCAGGACCCGGATTGCGAATTCTGAGCTCAAGCGAGGGGTGAGCAAGGCCATCATGTCCATTGCATCCTCGAACGCGGACTGCGTATTTTCACTCGCTGCACGAGTGGCCAGGGCCGAGGTGACAGGCCAGATCATCCAACCGGTGAAGGACGGCGATTCATGTGCTGCTGTCTTGATGACCTCGGCGAGCTGGGAGTAGCTCTCAGGGAAGTCCGCCAGCAGCCCGTCGCGCAGTGCATCTGAGCGTTCCCGCAAACTCAAACCAGGCAGGCTTTTTGTTGCAGCGTTCAGGGAGCTCAAGGCATGCTCAGGGGCAGCGTCCTGCAGCTCGCGGATAAGTTGCTCGGCGACAGGAACGCCAATGAGTTGATCGGCAAATGGCATGAGGCCATTCTTTACCGGAACCCGGCAATGCGCGAATCAACCGAAAATGAACCAAAAAATCAATGGGAGCCGCCAAAACAGGCGGCGCCCATTGGAAGCATTTGGGGTTCCCAGCCAGAGTGGGTCAGTTCTGTACGAGGATTTGGAAGCTGACGCTTCCCTGTTCATCAACGGCGGCGTCCAGTACCTTGTCGTCTAGCTCGTCGGCCACTAGTTCATCAAGGTAGACCGGGCTGCCTTCGCCGGAAATAACCGTATCGGTTTCCTCCGGCTCGGGAACGATCTGAATGGCAAAGGCTGCTTCCTCAGGCGTGCTGGTCTTTTCTGCCTGGTGGATGCGCAGGCCAGCCTTTTCGGCCTCGGACTGGTTGGTGACGATAGCGGTCACGATGGATGCTGCTTGATCGGTCAGTGCGAGCACGGTGGCTCTCCTTCCGGTTGCGGACATACCAAGGTCAGGGCATGTGGGTGCCACGATTCCAAAAACAACTCAGAATCTCAAACGCGCTTAACAGCTGCGAAATATCCTCACAGGTAAGCTGTGGAATCAGATAGGGTCCGGCCCCGAACCTGGCGCCAGGCTGCGGCGCTTCATCCGCAAATGCCCCGACAAACCAAAGGAATGAGTCATCAAATCTGGATCTGAAGGCCAATACAAGCAAAGACCGGCATCGGCTCCAGCCAGATCCCGGCAAGTCGTGGCCATTGGCCGAAGAGTCGAGCTCGCAGAATTCCTCAGGAGCGATCTTGATGCTGTTCACGCCTACACATCAAATCCCGAGGTCTGCCGCTATAGCACCTGGGGGACAAACACTCTCGCTGAAACCGGGGAGTTCCTCGCCGATGCGATGGAACGGCAACCCGGACGCATCATGGCGGCAGTGATGGTGGCGGGGAAGGTCATAGGTTCCGCCGCCATTTGGCGAACCGGCGAAACGCAAAGGGCAGGGGCGATGGGCTATACCCTGAACCAGGAATATTGGGGTCAAGGTTTTGCTACTGAAGTTGCAAATTTGCTGCTCAAGCTGGGGTTCGAAAAATTGGGTCTCACCAGGGTTGAAGCCACCTGCGACCCCGGGAATGCTGCCTCCATTCGCGTCTTGGAAAGATCTGGATTTAGATTCGTCCAGCGCCGGGTGGCCACTGAACCGGCCGTTGGAGGAAGGAAAGAGTCACTGGTTTATGCCTTGAATGCGCCTGTTTCCGGTGAAGGGGCAATGGACCAGTGATTCCCAGCGAAATTATTGCGAAGCGTGATGAACCCGTGCCGGAGGACGTTGCGCGACTGCTAGCCAGTGTTCCCGAATGGTTTGCCCAGCCAGAATCCAACGCGCAATACATCCGGGCAGCGAGTTCCAAGGAAACCTGGACAGTTCGCGACACCCAGCAGCAGGTTCTCGCAGTGGCCCTGGTAGATCGCCACTTTCTACAAGCCATCGAGATTCACCTGATCGTGGTGGATCGGGCGCACCATGGACTAGGAATCGGCAGTGAACTTGTTGCGGCCATTGAGCGCGACGCTCTCGCCGGGAACGTGCGGCTGATGCAGGTCAAGACGCTAGGTGCTTCGTATCCTGATGCCGGCTATGCCAAGACGAGGCGATTCTACGAAAAGCTGGGGTTCCTCTCACTGGAAGAAACGGAGCTTTGGGGATCTGGGACCCCGTGTTTGATCATGGTCAAGCCGCTAGCCCAGGTGGCTGCATCAGCCTGAGGCTGAAAAATTGCTGTTGACCTGTTGGCAAGTGGTTCAGGCTCCGTAGACTGGGCTCGAACCACTTTCTTCAGGAGGCAGCTTTGTCGGATTTTAAAGAACGTGCCCGGACACTGGCGAACCAGCACGAATCTGGTGATCTTCTCGTCATGCCCACAGTGTGGGATACCTTCAGTGCCGCATTGGCCGCCGATGCCGGGTTTGCCAGCTTGACGATTGGCAGCCATCCGGTCGCAGATTCCATCGGGAGTGCTGATGGGGAAAAGATGGATTTTGCCGACTACCTTGCTGTAGTCCAGCGCATCACCTCGGCCGTGGACGTGCCCGTGAGCGCAGACGTGGAATCCGGATATGGCCTGAGCCCGCAAGAATTGTTCGAGCGTGTATTCGCGGCAGGTGCGGTGGGGGTCAATATTGAAGATGTCGTGCACAGGGAGGGCAAACGCGTGCGTGCCCGCCAAGAACATGCAGACTACATCCATGGCGTTCGAGCAGCCGCGGATGCAGCCGGTGTGGATTTTGTGATCAATGGGCGCACCGACGCAGTGAAACTCACCGAGCACTTCGCTGACCCATTGGCTGAAGCTATAGAGCGAATCAAGCTGCTTGAACAAGCCGGTGCCCGCAGCGTTTACCCGGTGGCCCTCTCAACAGCAGATCAGGTGGAACAAGCAGTGCAAGCTGTCTCGATTCCGGTGAATGTCACGGCTCACCCGGTCACAGCACACGCCGCCGGGGACCTTTCGGCTTTGCGCAAACTTGGCGTGCGGCGTGTGAGTTTCGGGCCGCTATGGCAGAAATGGCTGGCCGAAGTTTCTTCCCAGCAGCTCAGCGCGTGGCGCCAGAGCTAGAGAATAGTCACCGCTGGATTTGGTCCCGCCGCAATGAAGTTGGGTGCGGCGGGCCAAGAGGCCGCTGGAAAGGTGCCGGCTGCCGGCACAAGAATGAGTGAGGCTAGATGTACTGGGAGAACCTGGTTTTTGATGCTGCGATGCCACACGAGCAGGGCAAGTATTGGGAAGAACTGCTGGATACCGAAACCTTTACGGACAACGAAGGAGGGCTGGAAACCCGGCTTCAATTCTCCGGCGGACGATATCTGGATTTATGTTTTCCCACGGTCAGCGATCCCGAACCCGCTTCACAACGTGTCTTTCCGGTATTAGCTTCCAGCGGCCGTATCGCATCATCGGATGCTGGCAAGAAGAATCCGCCTCGCGAAGAGCGCAATGACATCGCAGGCCGGCAGTACTTCGTCCTGAATGGCTCTGCCGAAAGAGCGCGTCCGCTGAATTTATTCGCCGTGGAATTGCGCAGCGCCAATCCAGAACGCGACGCGCAGTTTTGGGCAAATCTCACCGGTTTCCGCACCGATTCCCAGGACCCGACCGTTCTGGTGCACCCTAGCGGTACCGGAGCGCTAATCAGGCTAGTTCCCGAAATGCAGCCTAAAACCGCAGCCAAGTCTTCGGTCCATCTCGATCTGCGGCTGGAGCCGGGAGATGACCCCAAGCAGATTGTGGAAATGGTTCAAGAACAGGGTGGAACTGAACTCGATCACAAATGGGGCGAGGTTCCCTGGCGAGTATTTTTGGATCCGTCGGGAAACGAATTCTGCATCTTGCCTGCCCCTGCCGCCAACAGCCAGCCATAGCAGATTGCCAAAAATCCATGTCGCTGCCGGGCAAGAGTAGCGAGAGGTTGAAAACCACGCGTATTGGAAGGGCCAGGACGACCAATTGAATGCCTGGCCGCGGTCCTGTCCCAGCAAGCCTGGAGCAGCACCGACGAAGGAAATGAGCGACACCCGATGCACAAGATCCACGGCAGTGGTTTACCGCTATTCATGATTCACGGTAATGGTGTCGATCACCGGATCCTGTTGCCGCTGGACGGGGCGCTCGCCGAAAGCGGGATCTTCGAACGCCACTACATCGACTTGCCTGGCTTCGGGGAAAGCGATCCACTTTCCAATGCTGGAGGACTTCCTGAGCTCGCGGATTGGCTGGAGAGCGAAATTCATTCCATCATCGGCGATGGGCCGTTCGCTGTACTGGGCAATTCAATGGGCGGGCTCCTATGCCAAGAGATCGCTGACAGATTTGAGGATGCTGTGCAAGGGATATTCCTCATTGCACCGGCGGTGTACCCGGATAGCGAGCAGCGGACGCTTCCAGAACGTGCTGTCGCAATCCACGATCAGGAATTGTTCCTGTCCCTGAGCAAGAGAGACGCTGAGCTATTCGCCGATGTTGCCGTCATCCAAACTCGGGAAGCATGGGAAGAATTCTCGAAATGGGTTCTGCCCGGAATTTTGTCGGCTAATTTGAGGGCCATGGCCAAACTTGCCAAGCGCTATTTCCTTGAACCGCTGCCGCTTCATCGGGAGAATCAACTCTCCATTCCAGTCTCAATCGTCTGCGGCAGGGATGATCATGTCACCGGATTCGAAGATCCTCAACGATTAACATTGCGCTACCCGGATTTGCATTTAAAGATTATTGAATCGGCTGGGCACAACGTGCATATTGAACAACCGGCGTTAGTGGCGCACGAAATTCGGGCTTGGGCAGAACGAGTCCAGCGTTTGCCTTTGTCGAAGTAGCAGCCTGGATTATCTCTGTCTACCACTACTAATCCGATCGATTCTTGAAAATAGTTGTTGAGTAAAGTCTGATCTGGGATTAGATTTCCTTCAAGCATGGTGGTTAGTTGTTCGAAAGCAGGAATCAGCTTATGGAAGACTCGATTGTCCTTCGCGAATGGACGAGCATCGATGAAGTTCCGGACTTGTTAGATGTCTGGAAAAGCTCTGTTGAATGCCGCCTTGATTTCCTCTCGGCACATGACCTCGATGCCGTAGCCACGGCTCTGGAATCCATATATTCGCAAACTTTGCACGTGCGAATTGCCCAACAAGGCGATCAGATTCTGGGTTTCGCCGCTTGGAATGATTCGGAAATTGAAATTCTTTGGGTGAGGCATGCTGATCGCCACCATGGAGTGGGCAGATTGCTCCTGAGCCACATCATCGAACACAGCCCGGAAGCTGGCGTTCATTTGGACGCGCAACGGACACTTGCCATTGAATTTTTCCAAAACTGCGGGTTCCGGCAGGTGCCAATTGCTGTTCAAGAGTCTTCACCGCGGCTTTTATGGCGTTATGACTTCTCGCGAGTGGATAACGTGGCACGATAGTTTCATGAGTGAAAACAGCCGAGAAATTCGTGAAGTTATTGTTCAGCGCACCGAATCGCGCAAGTACACAGCCACCAGCCTTGCAACAGGGGCAAGCGTTGAATTTGGCCAAGGTGATGGACTGCTGACACCGGTGGAGCTGATGCTCGCAGCTATTGCCGGCTGCTCGTCAATCGATGTTGACGTAGCGACGACTCGCCGCAGCGAACCAGAGAAATTTGATGTGCGAGCCAGCGGCTACAAGATTTCCGAAGACGGTGCCAGCCGCATGGATGACATTCATCTCGGGTTCGATTTGAAATTCCCTGATACTGAAGAGGGCCGCAAAGCAGCCAGCATGGTCGAGCGAATCGTGAAGTTGTCGCACGATAAATACTGCACTGTCTCACGCACGGTCGAACTCGGGGCTTCGGTCGTCAGTGAAGTAGTTGAATAAATAGTTAAAGCTCAACTTTTCTACTCGTGAACTAGCGCTGGAAAGTAAAAACTACAAGTCACTCCAAGGAAATTCACGGAATAGACGATTTGAGAACTTTCGAATTTTTTGCGTTTCAGTAGTGTTTGAAATCACTTTCTACGGTTTTAGTTGAATCCTTGTCTGGAAGATGCGGTTTTCGCAGTTGGAGCTGTGTAACTCCAATGAATCAGGCTATAAAATCAACTCTTTGCCCTAGTCAGAGCTGGTCCTTCATCGTAGGGTCGAGGTGTCCCTACGTTGAAGGAGCAGACATGCAAACTGAGAACGTCTTAGGCAACATCGACTGGGCGTCAATGCTACAAAAGGTAGCCATTGCGCTAGTCATTCTCATCATTACGTGGCTTGTGGCGCGAATAGTTCGCTGGGCTGCAGCCAAACTAGTGACCAGGGTGAAATTCCTGCAGAAGCAGGGAAACGACGGAGCTCAAATAGGCCAATCTCTTGGCAAGGTCGCTGGACTGATTGTTTGGCTTTTTGGCCTCGTGGCAATCCTTCAGGTCTTTGCACTTTCTGAAGTTCTTACGCCAGTTCAGGGCCTGCTCGGCGGAGTCATGGCATTCATCCCGAACCTCATCGGCGCCGGCTTTATCTTCTTCATTGGCTACGTCATCGCAAACATTGTTCGCCAGCTATTGACCACTGGCCTGGGAACTGTCGACTTCAGCGGACTAGTCCGCAAGCTGACTCCAGGCGATGAGCCGGTAGATGAAGTCCAGTCTCGCGAGGCCCAAGCAAAGATCGTCGATATCATCGCGAATATCGTCTTCGCCCTGATCCTTCTGGTTGTTGCCATATCTGCACTGCAGGTCCTGGGAATCGCAGCCATTTCGCAGCCTGCTGAGCAAATGCTTCAACTGGTCTTCACCGCCATCCCACAGGTCATCATGGCACTGGTGCTGTTGGCAGTTGGCTTCCTGATTGCAAAGTTTGTTGGACAGCTGCTGGAGTCCACCCTGCACGGTGTAGGCACTGATCGCGTCGTTGCCGGCTGGGGCGTTGTTCCAGAAGGCAAGAGCGCATCGGGCATCATTGCCGGCATCGTGAAGATTGCTATCGTGCTGTTCTTCGGCGTGATGGCAGCGCAGATGCTGAACTTCCCGGCAATCACCAATATCCTCAATGAGATTCTGGAACTGGGTGGCAAGATCCTCTTCGGTGCAGCAATCGTTGCGGCAGGCTTCGTCGTCGCTAACGTGATCGGCAAGTTCATGGGCGACACCACTGCGTCGAAGATTATCCGCTACACGGCCATTGCGCTGTTCGTTGCAATGGGCCTGAAATACATGGGCATCGCGGACTCGATCATCAACATGGCCTTCGGTGCAATTGTCATCGGCGCAGCCCTGGCAGCGGCCCTGGCCTTCGGGCTTGGCGGCCGCGAAGCAGCAGCTCGCACCCTGAACAAGATCGATACCGACAAGCTGAGCTCCAACGGCCCGGATTCGGCACCACCGGCACCGCCGACGTCGCCAGGCATATAAACATCCCGAACAGAACCTAAGGGGACATCAGGAGCGTCGCGGAATCCACCGAGGATTCCGCGGCGTTTCTGCGTCTGGGCCCAGCCCTAGGCCAGGCGAAGTGGCAGCGGAGCTACAGCGCCGGGCGGATCCGTTCTTAGCCGGGCGTAGGTGTAGACGTCGATGCGTTCACCGCCGACAAGGAATTTGCCCCGCTCGGTTCCTTCACGCAGAAAACCATTGTTCTCGGCCACGCTGCGTGAACCGGGATTATTGGCCCGCAGGCCAAGCTCCAAGCGGTAGAAATCAAGATCATCAAAAAGATAATTCGCCAGTGTGGCAACTGCCCTCGTAGTGAGCGAACGACCTCGATACTCCTGATGCATCCAGTACCAAATCCAAGCATTGGCATTTGGATGATCCAGCGTCCCGCAAACAAGCCCGATCAACCGGTCATTGGCAGTGATCGCCAACGGGAATTGGCTTTGTTCGCCGTTCAACAGGGCATCTACGTAGGCCCGTGCTTTTGCCGGCGTATCGGCATCGCCTTGGCGCCGCATATCCGGATGGGAAATGAACGCCTCGTATACGGAGCCCGCGTCCAACGCGCTGAGCTGCCTCACGCTGAATTCCTCGGCAACGCCTGTTGCCCGGACGCTGCCAGGCCCTGCAGGCTTGCTTCCGCCGTGGCCTGTGAGCGTGCCTTGGTGAAACAGCATCTGCCACTTGCCTTGCTCGCGGAACCATAATGAGCTGCGAAGTGCCGGGCGATGGCCGCTGGCCTTCCAGCGCAATTGGATGAGGTTTTCTGATAGTCGGATGGCCAAGGGCTCGCTAACGCGCAACCGCTCAGCGGAAGGATCTTCAGTGGCCAGCAATTCCATGACTTGATCCCGGTCGTACGTTCTTCCGCTTGCGCCGATTTCGAAGAAGTTCTCATGCAGGATTTCGCCAAGCAATTTTCGGTTGCCACGCAGCGAGGCACTGAGAAGCTGCTGTTCCAGACCGGCAACCGCTCTGAATAGTTGAGAATCGACGGGCAATTCTGAGGGATATTCCTGTTGCGCCATGCCGGTAAGTACATCACAAAAGATGACGGAACTAAGTCAACTGCAGTTCGCTTTTCAGGGCTGCCTCATGCTTATAATCGCAAATACTCCGCGGGAGCCTGAAACCGACCAGGCTGAGAGGGCACTGAGCCGACCGCTACACCTGATGCGGGTCATGCCGCCGTAGGAAGGAAGCGTGCCACTGTGCATGTCAACATTGTTGGCTCCGGAATCATCGGCCTAGCCACCGCATTCGAGCTCAGTTCACGCGGCCACACCATCACCATCATCGACCCGGCACCTGGCCAGGGCGCCAGCTACGCAGCGGCCGGGATGCTGGCCCCAGCTGCCGAAACCGTCTGGGGCCAAGGCCCCCTGCACCAGTTGCTGTCCGCATCCAGCGCCCGCTACCCCCAGTTCGTTGATCGCCTGGAAGCGGCCACGGGCGTGCGTCCCGACTACCTGCAAAGCTCAACCCTGGTCGTCGCGGCAGAACCTGCCGACCGCGAAGCGCTCCACGATCTCGTGGAGCTGCAGAGCTCATTGGGATTGTCCGCCGAAAAACTGCTGCCGAGCCAAGCCAGGTCCTTGGAACCAGCCTTGGCCAGCAATATTTCCGGGGCGGTGCTCTGCGCTGAAGACCACCAGATCGATCCCCGTTCCGTCGTGCGCATCCTGCTCCAGCACTTCCACAACGACCTGGTCCATGAGCAGGCCGAAGAACTGATCACCGAAGGATCAGGCACCTGCGCCGTTCGCACGGCTTCAGGAAAAGTTTTCGCAGCCGATCAAACCATTATCGCCACCGCGCTGGGCACGGTGAAAGGACTGGGCAAGCTGCCATTGCGCCCGGTGCACGGCGACATCCTGCGGATTCAAAGCCCGCCGGGCCCCGCCTTGCTGACCAGGATTATTCGAGGCATCGTCCACCGGCAGAACGTGTATCTGGTTCCGCGCAAGGACGGCAGCCTCGTGCTCGGCGCCAGCGTTCGGGAAGACCAGAACCCGGAAGTCAATGTGGGCGCCATGTACAACTTGCTCGACAACGCCCGCAGGCTTGTCCCGGGAATTATCGACTGCTCGCTGAACGAAGTCATCGCAAGGCCAAGGCCGGCAACCGCCGATGACCGCCCGCTGATCGGGCGCATTGACCCGGGGCTGGTGCTCTCCACTGGCTATTCGCGCCATGGGGTGCTGCTCAGCCCCTTGGGATCCGAACTGACTGCGGATCTCGCTGAAAACAACAAAAGAAATCCACTGTTGAATGACGTTGATCCGCAACGTTTTCCAACACTTTCCGCAACCGCCGCACTGGAGCAACTCGGATGACATCGATCAACATCATTTTTAATTCCCAGCAAGTTCAGCTGGAGGCCGGTACCAGCCTGCGTGAATTCATCAGCGCGCAAATCGGCAAGGAACTCGACGCAGATTCAAAAGCAGTCGACGGCAGCAAGCTGGGGGTGGCCGCGGCCGTGGACGGCGCAGTCGTTCCCCGCAGCAGCTGGAACAGCAAAGTTCTTGAAGACGGGCACAGCATAGAACTCGTTACGGCAGCCCAGGGAGGCTAAGCATGGAATCGCAAGAATTCACCGAGCTGGATCTCAACAACGATCCTTTTGTCGTCGCCGGGCGCACCCTTTCCTCGCGGCTGATCCTGGGCACCGGAGGGGCCACCTCATTAACCACGCTGGATAGCGCGCTCACCATTTCTGGCACGGAATTGACAACCGTTGCCATCCGCCATTTCTCTTCTGCCGGGGCAGGCAATGTCTATGAGCTGCTCCAGCGCAACAACGTCATTCCTTTGCCTAATACCGCAGGGTGTTTCACCGCCCGTGATGCGGTACTCACCGCGCAGCTGGCCCGTGAAGCGCTGGAAACGGACTGGGTCAAACTTGAAGTGATTGCCGACGAGCACACCTTGCTGCCAGATCCGCTGGAACTGTACTCGGCAACCGAGCAGCTTGTGGCCGATGGATTCCAGGTCTTCGCCTACACCAATGATGACCCTGCAATGGCGCAGCGGCTCCAGGATGCCGGCGTGGCAGCTATCATGCCTGCTGGCGCTCCGATCGGTTCAGGTCTGGGAATTTTGAACCCGCACAATATTTCCACCATTGTTTCCCGTGCCAATGTTCCGGTGATCCTGGATGCCGGGGTGGGAACAGCCTCCGACGCGGCGCTGGCCATGGAACTAGGCTGCGATGCCGTGCTGCTGGCCAGCGCAGTGACTCGCGCGCACAACGCTCCGCTGATGGCCGCGGCCATGAGGGACGCTGTGCGAGCTGGCCGCGCAGCCCGTTTGGCCGGCAGAATTCCACGACGCGATACCGCACTTGCATCCTCGCCTGCGGAGGGAATGATGCAAACCTTGGTCGGGGAATTCTAATGCTGCGCCAACCGCTCTGCGAACCTGCCGCAGGGATCGATCCGGGCCAGCTGGCCCGCTATTCACGGCATCTGACCCTGCCCGGGGTAGGCGAAGAGGGCCAACGGCGCATCATCAACGCCAAGGTCCTGATCATTGGCGCCGGGGGACTGGGCAGTCCCATCGCCAGTTATCTGATTGCCGCCGGAGTAGGCCGGATCGGCGTACTCGATGATGACTCGGTAGAGCTGTCGAACTTGCAGCGCCAGATCATGCATCGCGAATCCGATGTCGGCCGGCCAAAAGTCGATTCCGTGCAGAGGCTGGCCGCCGAACACAACAGCACTGTCGTCATTGATCCGCTCAACCAGCGGCTCAGCGAAGACAACGCCCTGGAGCTTTTCGCCGCCTACGACCTTGTCATTGATGGCAGCGACAACTTCGCCACAAGATACCTCGCCTCCGACGCTGCCGAAATCACCGGGACCCCGCTGGTGTGGGGCACGCTCTTCCAGTTTTCGGGCCAGGTATCCGTTTTTGACCCGCGAACCGGCCCGATGCTGCGCGATATCTTCCCGGAAATCCCGGATGCTGATTCGGTTCCGAGCTGCGCCGAAGGCGGTGTCATCGGAGCACTGTGCGGAGTGGTGGGTTCGGTAATGAGCACCGAAGCGCTCAAGCTGATTACAGGTATTGGCCTCACGCTCAGCGGCAAGCTCTGGCTCTACGATGCCTTGGCTGCCAGCGTCCGGTCCTTGGAATTTGTCGCCGACCCGCAGCGCGAGCAAGTCGTCCAGCTGGGCCAGTACCAGCCGGTGGCTTGCGCCGTTGAAGAACCTTTCGCCAGCCTGGGCGTGCATGAGCTGGCTGCAATGCAACGGGATAACGAGGTGCTCGTCGTTGATGTGCGCGAGTCCTGGGAGCGTGACATCATCGCGATTCCCCACAGCATTCATGTGCCATTGGACCGATTGCTGGCCGGAGAGCATGCGCAAATACCACGCGAAGCCGGCATCATCGTGATGGTTTGCAAGAGCGGTGTCCGCTCCCGAAAGGCCGCCAGCCATATGTCGCGGCAACAGGCGGGAACCGGCAAGGTTTACAGCCTGGATGGCGGGACAGTGCAGTGGTTCACAGAAATCGAGGGGCAGGAAATCGCCTACTAGCCGGAGGCTGGGTTGGCAAGGAATTGTGCACTGGCATAATGGCTTCATGACCCTTTCAGCCGCACTGGAATTCCGCGAACTAGCTAGTCAAGACGAGCAGCAGGCCATCGACGCCCATCGGGCCATGCTCGCCGACGATTTCGAATTCTTGCCGACGTGGTCTGCCGATGAGCTGTGGGAGGACTACACCTACCGGATGAGCGCAGGACGCCGCGGCGAGCATATCCCTCAGGGCTGGGTGCGCTCGGCGCTCTTTGGCGCTTTTGATGACGGCGAACTGGTAGGGCGTGTCTCGGTGAGATACGAGCTTAACGATTTCTTGCTTCAAAATGGCGGGCACATCGGCTACGGAGTTCTTTCCGAGCACCGCCGCCGTGGCTTGGCAACTGCGCTTTGCCAGTTTGGCCTGCGCGAAGTCCAGGAGGCGGGCGTTTCGAGCGCGCTGGTCACCTGCGAGGGCACGAATCTCGGTTCCATCGCGACGATACTAAAGTGCGGGGGAGTTCCAGACTCGCAGGTTCCCTACCTGGAAGCAGCCGACGGGTCCAAGACCCTGCGCTACTGGATTTCCACCCAATCCACCCCATGATTTTCCGCGACTTTACGTGAAATTCTTGTATGTTCTGACACAGAGCGCCGGAGTATTTGCTGGAACAGCGTAAACTTGTTTGTTGGGTCGACTTTGGCCCCGACTCCTTAGACCCAAAATCCTCGAGCGGAAGTGAGCCTTCACGCATGTCAGCTAACACCATTAGTCGCGACGAACTTCGCAATGTAGCCATCGTTGCACACGTTGACCACGGCAAGACCACCCTGGTCAACGCAATGCTCCAGCAGACCGGCGCATTCGACAGCCATGGTGAAACCGAAGATCGCGTGATGGACTCCGGCGAGCTGGAACGCGAGAAGGGCATCACCATTCTTGCCAAGAACACCACCGTGTTCTACAACGGCCCAGCTGCTGACGGCAAGAACATGACCATCAACGTCATCGACACCCCGGGTCACGCTGACTTCGGTGGCGAGGTCGAGCGCGGCCTGTCCATGGTGGACGGCGTGGTTCTGCTCGTTGATGCTTCTGAAGGCCCACTGCCACAGACCCGCTTCGTGCTGCGCAAGGCCCTGAGCGCCAACCTGCCAGTCATCATCGTGGTCAACAAGACCGACCGTCCGGACTCCCGCATCGATGGCGTCATCTCGGACTCCATGGACCTGCTGCTGGGCCTGGCATCGGACCTGGCTGATGAAGCTCCAGACCTGGATCTGGACGCCATCTTGAACGTCCCTGTGGTCTTCGCATCGGGCAAGGCCGGTTACGCTTCGATGAACCAGCCAGCCGATGGCACCTTGCCAGACAACGAAGATCTCGAGCCGCTGTTCGAGACCATCATCAAGCACGTTCCTGCTCCGACCTACGAAGAGGGCGAAGTTCTGCAGGCACACGTCACCAACCTTGACGCATCGCCATTCCTCGGCCGTCTGGCCCTGCTGCGCATGATCAACGGCACCCTGCGCAAGGGCCAGCAGGTTAACTGGGCCCGCCAGGACGGCACCATGAAGCAGGTGAAGATCACCGAGCTTCTGGCTACCAAGGGTCTGCAGCGTGTTCCAGCTGAAGAAGCTGGACCAGGCGAGATCGTCGCAGTGGCCGGTATCGAGGACATCATGATTGGTGAAACCCTCACCGACTTGGAGAACCCAAAGCCGCTGCCACTGATCACCGTTGATCCACCAGCAATTTCGATGACCATCGGTATCAACACCTCGCCACTTGCTGGCAAGGTCAAGGGCGCCAAGGTCACCGCACGCCAGGTCAAGGACCGCCTTGACAAGGAACTGATCGGTAACGTTTCGCTGAACATCCTGCCTACCGAGCGTCCGGACGCTTGGGAAGTCCAGGGCCGTGGCGAATTGGCACTGGCTATCCTCGTTGAGCAGATGCGTCGCGAAGGCTTCGAGCTGACCGTTGGCAAGCCTCAGGTAGTGACCAAGATGGTTGACGGCAAGGTCCACGAGCCAATGGAGCACATGACCATTGACGTGCCCGAAGAGTACCTGGGTGCCATCACCCAGCTGATGGCTTCGCGCAAGGGCCGCATGACCAACATGGCCAACCACGGCACCGGCTGGGTTCGCATGGAATTCATGGTTCCTGCACGTGGCCTGATCGGCTTCCGTACCCGCTTCCTGACCGAAACCCGTGGCGCAGGCATCGCTTCGTCGCTGGCTGAAGGCTACGAGCCATGGGCAGGTGCCATCGAATACCGCATCAACGGTTCGATTGTTGCCGACCGCGCTGGCGTTGTGACTCCATTCGCAATGATCAACCTGCAGGAGCGCATGAGCTTCTTCGTGAAGCCAACCGAAGAGGTTTACGAGGGCATGATCGTTGGCGAGAACTCGCGCGCCGATGACATGGACGTGAACATCACCAAGGAAAAGAAGCTCACCAACATGCGTGCAGCTTCCTCGGACAGCTTCGAGAACCTGACCCCGCCACAGACTCTGACCCTGGAAGAGTCCCTGGAATTCGCTCGCGAAGACGAGTGCGTTGAGGTTACCCCGGAAGCTATCCGTATCCGCAAGGTGCTGCTGAACGCCAATGACCGTGCCAAGGCAACCCGTGCACGCGCTCGCGCCTAATCAGCGAAAAAACCAGGGCAGCAACCTCTCGGCGCTGTGGCGCGGAGCTGTTGCCGCCCTGGTAGCAGGACTGTTCGGCACTGCCATCCACGCCTCCATCAGCTACGCCGGAAACGACGTGCCGCTGGTGTGGGGCGTCGCAGTAGCCTGGCTGCTGCTTGGCCTGCTGGTGTACTGGGCTGCGGTGTCCTCAGGGAAACTGTGGTCCGGGGCTCTGGCGCTGATCGGCTGCTATGTCTGCGTGGGATTGATATCCTACGTCGGCAATGACCAGCTGATCCTCGGCATGCAGTACTACCAATACCTTCCCGGACCGGCGCTGGCTTCGGCCCTGTGGATGTATGGGATGATCATTCCTGCGATCATCGGCCTGGTGCTGGCCCTGCGAGCTATTCGCAAACAGCATCGCCCGGACTAAACACCGAAGGCGCACCTCCCGCGATTGGGAAGTGCGCCTTCGCTGGTTAACGCCAAGTGCAAAGATCTTGGAATCTGCAGTTCTAGCTGCTCTTATTGCCGGTGATGTCCAGGTGGTGGGCCAAGAAGAGCGAGGTTGCCACGCCATCTTCTTCGGGCTCACGCATCGCGTAGTCTTCAATAACCGAACGCAGCCGCGACATCATTTCCTGACGGGACTCTTCGCTGAGCTTCAGGCCCACGCGGATGATCTGGATTTCTTGGGGATCCAGTCCCTCGATTTCCTGCAGGAAGGTATCGACAAGCATGGGAGCAGCGTCTGGGATGCGCGTTCCCCACGACTGCTTGGTGCTCCGGTAGGGAACTTCCTTGGCGCCACGATTGCCGCGCCGGGCCTCTTCCGGGGCGAGGTAGCCGTTATTCACCAAGGTCCGGACATGGTGCAGCGACGTGGCCGGATTCAGATCAAGAATGTCCGCGATTTCCTTATTCGTTCGTGACTCGTGGAGGCACAAGCGCAGGATACGAAGCCTCAGCGGTGAGCTGAGTGCACGTGCTCGCGATTGGACAAGTTTGTCAGAAGGCATAAAAACAGCATACGGGAAAATCGTTGAGTGATTGGCAGAATCAAATCACATGTCGCGCAACAGCGGTTCGGCGCGAAGCGTTGATCTTGCCGGATACTAGTTCCTTGGCGTCCGGGGCCGGCGGCGCTGAGGGGCCGGAGGGACGAGCTTGGCATGGGTGATCAACGCCCGCGGGATGACCACAAGACCCGATCGGGTCTGCACGCTGATCGAATCCACTGTGACTTCCTGCAACTCGCCCAACGCGTCGCTAAAGCGCCCGCTTGCCGTGCTGGCTTCCACAGGCAGGCGGTAGCGCACAACTAGACGTTCACCGGGAGTCATATCACTAAAACTAAGCATTCTTGCGCGTCATCTTTTCGTAAGAAGAATTCATCTAAACCCTTTGAAGCTGAAATGTGAATGGTCGGTTACGTCACAGCAGGCCCACGGGCGCTTTGATGTATTGATATCAGGACTAGACTGTAGTTTGAGCTGGTAAGGGATTCAAAGAGCATCCAGGAATCCGGCCGGCTCGTGTTGAAACCACCAAGTGCAAGGAAAGGTCTCGGCCCTCGTGACTTACATCATCGCTCAGCCGTGCGTCGACGTGAAAGACAAGGCGTGCGTCGAAGAGTGCCCGGTAGATTGTATTTATGAAGGCGAGCGCTCGCTGTACATTCATCCGGATGAATGCGTAGACTGCGGCGCTTGCGAGCCGGTCTGCCCCGTTGAAGCCATCTACTACGAAGATGATGTGCCGGACGAATGGGCCGACTATTACAAGGCCAACGTCGACTTTTTCGATGAACTTGGTTCCCCGGGCGGCGCCGCTAAAATTGGTAACACCGGTACTGACCACCCATTCGTCAGTGCCTTGCCACCTCAGAACCAAGGCTAGGTTTTACTTTTATGCTTGAGCTCCCCGATTACCCCTGGAACCAGCTTGCTCCATACCGCGAGCAGGCAGCGAAGCATCCAGGGGGAGTCGTGGACCTTTCCATCGGCACGCCAGTTGATGACACCCCGCAGCTCATCCAGGACGCGCTGGCCGAGGGCGCAAACTCCCACGGCTATCCCACCACGCATGGAACCGCCGAAGTCCGCCAGGCCATTGTCGATTGGTTCGCACGTCGCCGCCAGGTCACCGGTCTGGGCATCAACGATGTCATGCCAACCGTGGGCTCAAAGGAAATGGTGGCCTGGTTGCCGCTGCTCCTGGGAATCGGCGCAGGGGATATTGTGGTGCGTCCAAAAATTGCGTACCCAACCTACGACATTGGCGCCCAACTTGTCGGCGCGACACCTGTCGCCACCGACGACCTTGATGAACTGGGCACCGAAGAACTCTCGCGCGTGAAGCTCATCTGGGTGAACTCGCCAGGCAACCCCACCGGCAAGGTAACCGGCGTTGGGCAGCTGCAGCGAATCGTTGAACGGGCCCGCGATATCGGCGCCGTCGTGGCCTCCGACGAGTGCTACGCAGAACTCGGTTGGGAAGACTTTGAAGGCCAGGTGCCGAGCATCCTTGACCCTGAGGTCAACGGCGGAAATCTCGATAACCTGCTGGCTTTGTACTCGCTGTCCAAGCAATCGAACCTCGCAGGCTACCGCGCGGCATTTGTTGCCGGCGCGCCAAACCTCATGCCAACGCTGGTCAACAGCCGCAAGCACGCCGGAATGATCGTGCCGGGACCCATCCAGCACGCCATGGCGGTGGCGCTGAACGACGACCAGCACGTAGCCAAGCAGCGCGAACTGTACCGGGCGCGACGCGATGCTTTGCGTCCTGCCCTCGAAAACTTCGGCCTCAGAATTGAAGATTCGGTGGCCGGCTTGTACCTGTGGTGCACCCAGGATCGGCCAAGCTTCGAGACCATCGGCGCCCTTGCGGAGCTGGGAATCGTTGCCGGCCCGGGTGCTTTTTATGGAACCGCTGGAGAACGCCACGTCCGCGTGGCATTGACCGCCTCCGATGAACGGATCGCGGCCGCCGTTGAGCGGCTGAATTCTTCCGCCAACCGGTGAAGATGACAGCCTGATTAGCGGGATAGGGTCAAATCGCGGTATGTTCTACGATGACGACTGACCTTTCGGAACTACACGCTTTCCGGTTAGGAGAAGCAATGACAGATACTACATCTGCACAGCTACACTTTGGAGAATCCAATCTTGAGCTTCCGGTTATCCCGGCTGCTGAGGGCAACGACGGATTCAGCGTAGCCCCACTTTTGAAGACCACTGGGAACGTGACCTACGATCCTGGCTTCATGAACACCGCGGCCACCAAATCCGCGATCACCTACATCGACGGCGATGCCGGCATCCTGCGCTACCGCGGATACCCCATCGAGCAGCTGGCCGAGAAGTCCAGCTTCATCGAGGTCACCTATCTGCTGATCTACGGCGAACTGCCTACCGCAGACCAGCTCGCAGAATTCGACAACTCGCTGCGCCGCCACACCCTGCTGCACGAAGAGCTCAAGGGCTTCTTCGGCGGCTTCCCGCGCGATGCGCACCCAATGCCGGTTCTGTCTTCCGCAGTTTCGGCACTGTCCACCTGGTACCAGGACTCCCTGGATCCAAAGGACGACGAGCAGGTGGAACGCTCCACCCTGCGCCTGCTGGCAAAGCTGCCAGTGCTGGCTGCCTATGCCCACAAGAAGTCCATCGGCCAGGCTCTGCTGTACCCGGACAACTCGATGAACATGGTCGAGAACTTCCTGCGCCTGTGCTTCGGCACCGCTGCCGAGCCATACCTGCTGGATCCAGATGTGGTCAAGGCCCTTGACCTGCTGCTGATCCTGCATGCAGACCACGAGCAGAACTGCTCGACTTCCACGGTGCGCCTGGTTGGTTCTTCCGAAGCCAACATGTTCGCATCGGTTTCTGCAGGCATCCACGCCCTGTCCGGCCCAGCCCACGGCGGCGCCAACGAGGCTGTGCTGAAGATGCTGCGCGAGATCCAGTCCTCCGGAATCTCCCCGGAAGACTTCATGCAGAAGGTCAAGAACAAGGAAGACGGCGTACGCCTGATGGGCTTCGGCCACCGCGTGTACAAGAACTACGATCCACGCGCCAAGATCATCAAGAAGACCGCTCACGACCTGCTGGCCAAGCAGGGCAAGAACGAGCTGCTTGAGATCGCGATGAAGCTGGAAGAAACTGCGCTGAACGATGAGTACTTCATCTCGCGCAAGCTCTACCCGAACGTGGACTTCTACACCGGCCTGATCTACACCGCCATGGGCTTCCCGGAGAAGATGTTCACCGTGCTGTTCGCGATCGGACGCCTGCCAGGCTGGATCGCGCAGTGGCGTGAAATGATCAAGGATCCTGAACTGAAGATCGGCCGCCCACGCCAGTTGTACATGGGTGAGACCGCTCGCAACTACCCAGGCCTCTAAGCCGCAGGGCAAGTAGCGATCACTGACAAGGAGCTTTCCACCATTCAAATGGTGGATGGCTCCTTGTCTGTTTTAAGCGCGGGGACGGGAGTATCCTGTGAGTCTAAGACTGCGGGGGTATGCCTAAAAGTCAGGTGGTATGCATGTACTTTCGTCGTGGAAACAATTGGTCTTTGGCGGTAAAAACCAATCAGACGATGTTGATGGCCTTGTACTTACGTGAGCTCGGCGGGGTGGATCCAGCCGAAGCCGGGCCCAACTGTCGCTTGAACTCAGTGATCAAGAACCGCCATGGCACTGATGCCGCACACGGGCAGTTCAAGCAGGAGTGGAGCGCCTGGTGGGGAGCTTTGACCTCGGGGGAGGCCGCGGCGGAGAGCGCTCCTGAGCGGACACTGCACGAACAGCTGGACCATGAAGGCTATCCGGCACTTGCCAAGCTGGCTAAAGCCCATTACGGCCAGGCAACGCTGTTTGCGCAGCAGCATGCCGAGGAGTTTGTCGAAAAGAGCATAAACTATGTGCCGCTGCGACTCGATGAATTAGAGAGGATCTTGTTGGATCACGGGGTGGATCACGATACGACAGCACCCCAGCAGCAGATCCAGCTTATTGACATGCCCCTGGACGAGCCACGTGCCTGGCTCACCGGCCGAGCGACGATTGTCGCCAGCACATCCTTGCTGCAGGATTCCAAGGCGTTCCACGGCTTCATCCAGCCCATGGTCACCATCATTTTTCCGGGAGCTTAAAAGAAATCGGGGCCCGCTGAATATCTCGAATATCCAACGAGCCCCTCAACGTCTTTAGTTGGCGTGCAGTGCGCTGTTCAGCTCCACCGTCTGGCCGGCGCGAGGCAAAGCCTCGACCGCGCCAGAAATCGAGTTGCGGCGGAACAACAGGTTCGAAACTCCGGACAGTTCCAGGGCCTTGACCTGCTTCTCGCCCAAAAGCACCCGGGTGCCAGCGGTCACGTAGAGTCCGGCTTCGACCACCGAGTCATCGCCCACCGAAATGCCAACACCGGCGTTGGCGCCCAGCAGGACACGCTCGCCAATGACGATGCGCTCGCGTCCGCCGCCGGAAAGCGTACCCATGATCGAGGCGCCGCCTCCGACATCGGAACCGTCGCCCACAACCACCGAAGCGGAGATGCGGCCCTCGACCATTGAGGTGCCCAGGGTGCCAGCGTTGAAGTTCACGAAGCCCTCGTGCATGACGGTGGTACCTTCGGCAAGGTGCGCGCCCAGGCGAACGCGGTCAGCGTCTGCAATGCGGACACCCGTCGGAACGACGTAATCGACCATGCGCGGGAACTTGTCCACGCCATATACGGTGACCGCGCCGCGGGCACGCAGCTTCAGGCGGGTTACCTCGAAGCCATCAACCTGGCATGGGCCGAAGTTGGTCCAGACCACGTTGGCCAAGTGGCCGAAGATGCCGTCAAGATTGATGGTGTTCGGCTGCGCCAAACGGTGGGATAGCAGATGCAGGCGCAGCCACACATCAGCGGTGTCAGCCGGTGCTACGTCAAGATCGATGGTCAGCGAGACCACCTTCTGGGTGGTGCCACGGGCAGCGTCGTCTTGGGCAGCTGCCGCTAGCTCGCCGGAAAGCTCGTCGGCCGATGAAAGCTCGCCAAGGACAGGGGCTGGGTACCAAACGTCAAGGACGGTTCCATCCGCGGCAATCGTGGCAAGACCATGACCGGAGGCCAAACGGACGGTGGAGTCACTGGATGAAGTCACAGATTCTGAAGTCATACACTGATCGTATCCTCGAAACGCCGGGTAACGTTGATAGATGACAGGCTAGTGAAGCTAGAGACGTAGGACGATGAATACCGTGAACGAATTGGACCTGCTACAGGACGTCGCAGTGCTGACCGAACAGATCATGAACATTGAATCTGTTTCCGGGAATGAACAAGAAATTGCTGATCAGGTGCATCAGGCCTTGCTGAAGCTGGAGCACTTGCAGGTTCATCGCGATCAGGATGCCATCGTTGCCCGCACCAATTTCGGCCGCGAACGCAGAGTCGTGCTCGCGGGCCATCTGGACACCGTTCCATTGCCGCGCACGCAAGGTGCCAAGGGCACTGTCCCGGCCCAGGTGATCGACGGCGTGCTCTATGGACGCGGGGCGACCGACATGAAGGGCGGGGTCGCGGTGCAGCTGGCCCTGGCTGCCGAGCTGACCGATGCCAAATACGATGTCACCTACGTCTTCTATGACCACGAGGAAGTGGAAGCGGCCAAGTCCGGTCTGGGACGTTTGGCGAAGAACAGCCCGGAACTGCTCGAAGCTGATTTTGCCATCCTGCTTGAGCCAACCAACGGAACAGTTGAGGGTGGCTGCAATGGCACTAGCCGATTCGTGATTCGCACCCGGGGCAAGGCAGCGCACTCAGGACGCGCCTGGATGGGCCATAACGCCATCCATGACGCCGCGCCGATCCTCCAGCGGCTCTCCGACTACGAGCCCCAGACCATTACCGTGGAGGGCCTGGACTACCGCGAAGGAATGAACGCGGTGCGCATCAACGGTGGAATCGCCGGAAACGTCATCCCGGACTACTGCGAAGTCGAAATCAACTATCGTTTTGCTCCGGACAAGACGCTGGCTGAAGCACAAGCCCTCGTCTTCGAACTCTTTGATGGCTTTGAAATCGAGCGAACCGATGGCGCCGAAGGGGCCAAGCCTGGTTTGGACCAGGTGATCGCAGCTGACCTCATCAAGATTCTTGGCCAAGAGCCCAAGCCCAAATACGGCTGGACCGATGTGTCCCGCTTCTCGGCCCTTGGCGTTTCTGCGGTGAACTTTGGTCCTGGCGACGCATTGTTGGCCCACAGCGATGACGAGCATGTCGCGCAGGACGATATCCGTACGTGCCTGAACTCCTTGCGCGCATGGCTGAGCTAGCCTCGGCGAGAAGATCAGGGCAATAAAACCAAAAGCGCTCCTTGCACGATGCAAGGAGCGCTTTTGTCGCTGCTGACCAGATGGAGGCCGTTCTACAGGCTAATGGTCCTTGGGACCATCTTGTGGGCCGGTCTCGGCAAAGGTCACGGCAGTGGTACCGACTACTGCTGGAGCATTCTTGTCTTTCTTGACTCGGCTGCTCAACCGCTTGGAGGTCAATTCTGCGATTTTGCTCAAGGTGAAGTTGATCAAGATGAAGATGACCGCAGTGACAATCAAAGCCTGCAAGACGTTGCCGTTAGGCGAGGAATAGGTTCTCGCGAAGAACAAGAGCTCGTTGAAGCTGATGATGTAGCCCAGCGCCGAGTCCTTCAAGATCACGACGAACTGGCCAATCAAAGCCGGCAGCATCGCCACAAGCGCCTGCGGGATTTCGATATGCCGCAAGGACATGCCACGAGTCAGGCCGATGGCGATACCAGCTTCCCGCTGTCCCTTAGGCAGGTTGTGGACACCAGAACGAACCAGCTCGGCAACAACGGAACCGTTGTAGAACACCAAAGCGGCAACAACTGCCCACAACGCGGTATTTCCTGGCAGCTCAAGGGAGCGCGAGAAGAACACGTTGAAGAACACGATCATCAGCAGCACTGGGACGGCGCGGAAGAATTCCACGATGACCGTGCAGAATCCGTTGACCAGCTTGTTCTGCGAGAGGCGTCCCACACCGAAGACCAAGCCAAAAACCACCGAGCCGATGATTCCCAGGATTGCCGCCTTGACGGTATTAAACAGGCCGGGAAGCAAATAGTTCTTCCAGGTGCTTCCTTGGATGAAGTCATCCCACTGCTCCGGCTGCATCTGACCCTTGGCTGCGAGGCCAAGGAAAATCCACGCTACGATGCCCAGGGCAATCAGTGCGCCGACGATATTGATAATGAGAATACGGTGACGGGCCTTGGGCCCCGGGGTATCAAAAAGAATTGAAGCGCTCATCGTGCCACCGCCAGTTTCTTGGACAGCCACGTGGTCAACAGTCCCACGGGGATCACAATAATCACGAAGCCAATGGCAAAGGTCAAGAAGATCGGAATGACGATATCGGAGCGGAACTCGATCATCGTCTTCATCACCGACGAGGATTCGGTGGCTACCGAACCAACAGCAGCAACGGTGGAGTTCTTGATCAAGGCGATCAGCGTATTACCCAGCGGGACGATTGCGCCGCGAAACGCCTGGGGCAAAATGACCAGCCGGGCCGCGGGCAGGAAGCCCAGCCCGATCGCTCGTGCCGCCTCGGCTTGTCCCAGCGGAACGGTATTGACACCCGATCGGATGGCTTCGCAGACGAATGCCGCGTGATACACCGCAAGGCCCAAAACCGACAGCCGGAAGAAGTTCGCATGGAAATCTCCGCCAAGGGTGAAACCAAGCTGGCCGTAGAGGGCCAGAACGGCGAACAGGATGATGATGGTCAGTGGCGTATTTCGAACCAGGTTAACGTAGCTCGTGCCGATGGCCTGGAAGCTGGCCACTGGGGAGATGCGAAGCAGCGCAAGAATTGTGCCCAGCACCAGCGCGCCGATGGCTGCCCAGAAAGTTAGTTGGATATTGACCCAGAATGCCCCTGGGATGTCGTACTCAGTGAATATGGATAAATAATTCTCCACTGCAAGCCTCTGTCTCGGTGGCCATGGTGAGGGCCAAGCGGCTAGGGGAACGATGAGCGAAAAAGTTGCTCAAATGAGAAGGCAATAATGCTGCGGGGGTCAAGGACAGTCCTTGACCCCCACGGCATCAGGAAATGCTAGGCGCAGGTATCTGCGAGCTTTGGCGGGTTGGTCTTCGAGTTCGGCGTGTATCCGGTGCCCTCGGTGTTCTTGTCCAACGCCTTCTGCCAATCGCCGGAGTCGATCATCTTGGTGATCGCTTCGTTGATGGCCTTGCACTTGTCGGTGCCGTCTGGCAGGCCGACGCCATAATTCTCTTCGCTGAATGGCTTGCCTACAACCTTGAACTTGCCCTTGTATGCAGGCTGGGCTGCCAAACCGGCGAGGATGATGTCATCGGTGGTGACCGCGTCGATGGTGCCGCCGCTCATCTGGGTGACACACTCTGCGTAGCCCGGGAGCTCCTGCAGATTCGTTCCCTCAGCGTAGTTGTCCTTGACCTTCTGGGCCGAGGTAGAACCGGTTACCGAGCACAGGTTCTTGCCGTTCAAGGCTTCTGGGCCATCAATGTCGGAATCGGAAGCAACCAGCAGATCCTGGCCAGCGACAAAATACGGGCCAGCGAAGTCGATGACCTTGTTGCGCTCATCGGTGATCGAATAGGTTGCGAAGATCATGTCGACCTGGTTGTTTTGCAGCATGGTCTCGCGGTTGGCCGAAGGAGCCGAAACGAATTCGATCTTGTCTTCGGGGTAGCCCAGCTCGTTGGCTACGTACTTTGCGACGTCCACATCGAAGCCGGTGTAGTTGTCGCCGTCCTTGAATCCCAGACCTGGCTGGTCGAACTTGATGCCGATGCGGATCTTGTCGCCGTCAGCCTCGTTGCCCGAGCCGCCACATGATGTCAGGGCCATTGCCCCGATAGCTGCCATTGCTGCGATGGTGCCAAAACGAGTTTTACGCATGTTTCCTCCTGTTGGATGCGGGGTGATGAAATCAGTGGTTGGTAATGAGCTTGCCGAGGAAGTCCTTGGCACGGTCAGATTGCGGATTGGTGAAGAATTCTTCCGGAGTGGCCTGTTCAACGATTTGCCCGTCGGCCATGAAGATCACGCGGTCCGCGGCCTTGCGTGCGAAGCCCATCTCGTGGGTGACCACAAGCATGGTCATGCCTTCCTTGGCCAGCCCCACCATGGTGTCGAGCACCTCGTTGATCATTTCCGGGTCCAGCGCGCTGGTGGGCTCGTCAAAGAGCATGACCTTGGGTTTCATGGCCAGGGCTCGCGCGATGGCCACACGCTGCTGCTGTCCGCCAGAAAGCTGGGCGGGAAGCTTGTCGGCCTGGTTCGCCACTCCGACTCGTTCAAGAAGCTGCATTGCCAATTCCTTGGCCTTTGGCTTCTTCATGCCCTTGACCCGGATCGGACCGAGGGTCACGTTCTCCAGAATGGACTTGTGCGCGAAGAGGTTGAAGGACTGGAAGACCATTCCAACGTCGGCGCGCAACTTGGCAAGTGCCTTGCCTTCAGATGGAAGCGTATTGCCGTCAATCTTGATGGTGCCCTCGTCGATGGTTTCCAGTCGGTTGATGGCACGGCACAAGGTGGACTTGCCCGAGCCCGACGGACCCAAGATCACAACTACCTCGCCCTTGGTGACTTCGAGGTTGATGTTGTTGAGTACATGCAGGGCACCGTAGTGCTTATTGACCCCAGTCAGTTGGACGATGGGGCCAGCTGTAGAAGCCTGAGCCTGATGATCGCTGTTCATGCAATAGACATTACTTGATGTGACGCTTGCTACGCGCTACTTCGAATAAGTCACACTTAGTTGTTACATAACTGTCACTTTAATGGTGTCGCGACACAGTCCGGCTCGGAGTGAAATTACAGATAGAGTGAAGTTATGGTTCATCAGCGAAAGAGCGAAGAGAACGCTCGTGCGGGGCAACGTCACGTCGAAGCGAATTGGCCAGGCAAGCGTCCAGAAGACCAGCTCGACCACTACCTATTGGAGAGCCCGCAGGAAGACGTGACCCACACCGACGTGTGGCGTGTCCTGCGGATCCAATCTGAATTCGTCAACGGGTTTGGCACTCTTGCGGGCACCGGCCCGGCGATTGCGGTGTTCGGATCTGCTCGGACTGATCCGCAAAGCCCGTACTACCAGATGGCCCACCGCATCGGAAGCCGTTTGGCTGAAGCCGGAATCACCACCATCACCGGTGGCGGGCCAGGCGCCATGGAAGCCGCCAACAAGGGCGCGGCCGAGAATGACGGCATTTCGGTGGGGCTGGGCATTGAGCTGCCTTTCGAAACCGGATTGAATGCGTCCGTGAACAAGGGCTTGAACTTCCGGTACTTCTTCGTCCGCAAGACCATGTTCGTCAAGTACTCGCAAGGCTTCATCGTTCTTCCTGGCGGCTTTGGCACGCTGGATGAGCTTTTCGAGGCCTTGACCTTGGTGCAAACCCAGAAGATCACGAGCTTCCCAATTGTCCTTGTCGGCAAATCCTATTGGGGCGGGTTGGTGGACTGGCTGACCAATACCGTCGCCGCGGAACGGGCCATCTCTGCGAAGGACTTGAACTTGTTTACGGTGACCGATGATCCGGATGAAGCCGTGGACCTGGTCCTGGGCATGGCCGATAAGCAGCCTGCCCCGGAACAAGCGGTGTAGGGGAAGCCGATGCCATTCTTGCTGATCTTGATCGCGCTGCTTCTGGTGGGGGCCGTCGCGATGCTGCTCTCTGGGCAGCGCAAAAAACTGGGCGTGGGCCGGCACTTCGAGTCGCCCCACGAGCCGATCGTCGGATTGGTGGAGCACCAGGCGTCTTTGCCGCCAGTGTTGCTCCCTGAGAATCCGCGCGCAGAACATATCGACAAAGTGCGTTTTTCCCTGGGGCTGCGAGGTTACCGCTGCGATCAGGTTGATGACGTGCTGGACCTGCTTGCAGCCGAAATCACGACTCTGGAAAATACTATTCGTGACCTGGAGTCACGGCGTGTGATTAGCGACACGAGAGAAAATTAGTAATAATAGAAGATAAGAGTCCCAACTCAGCCGGGAATCTGGGCAGATGTTGGACAAGGCATTCGGTTGTGCGTAACGCAAAAATTGTTGCGCGCGTTAGCCACAGACGAAGGGAACAGCTTAATGGCTGCTATGAAGCCACGTACTGGTGATGGGCCAATGGAAGTCGTTAAAGAGGGCCGGAGCCTGATCCTGCGCCTGCCAATCGATGGCGGTGGACGGCTGGTCGTCGAGTTGAATGACGCTGAAGCGACCGAACTGCGCGACTGCCTTCTAAAGGTCACCGACTGATTCAGCTTGATCGCACCACGCGATAGTAATAAAGGACCGGCAACCACGTCGGTCCTTTTTGCCTGCCTACCTAGGATTTGGAGCTGCCGGCGGCAAGACAGTGGCTACGAATAATCCTTGCTCGGTGGGGAACAGGTGGGTCTGCAGTCGCGGGTCCTCGCGCAGCATCCGCAACGCATCACGGGTCATGACGGTGGATGTCCTTCGCACGGCCGGTTTGGCCAAGCGGTGCTCGTCAAAGGCATTGTTCACGATAATCACTCCGCCAACGCCCACAAGGCGCTTGGCTTCGGCAACATATTCCAGCAGCAGGTCAGCGCCGGCATCGATCAGCACCAGGTCGTAGGCGTGATCAGCCAGGCGCGAGAGCACGTTTTCGGCGCGTTCGGTGATGATCCTGGCGCGGGCCGAAGGAATTCCGGACTCGCGCAACCCCAGACGCATGGCGTTGGCATGTTCCAGGTCGGATTCGATTGCTGTCAAGGTCAGTGAGGGGCCAACGGCTTCCAGCATGGCCAGGGAAGCAACACCGACTCCCGAGCCGATTTCTACCGCGTTGCGCGGGCGGCGCAAGGTGCACAGCAGCTGCAGCATGGACCGGCCGGCTGGATCGATGCATCGTACGCCCAGGTCCTCCGCACGTTCGCGTACCGGAGCAACATGCTCGGGCTCGCTGATGTGGTTCTGGGTGTAGGTCCAGCTCGCGAAGAGTTCTGGATTCATCGAAGGCATGGGCAGGGATCCTCAATAACGTTGTCAGTTGACGGCCAGTATCAATCGTACCCAGCGCGAGAAGCGAAATTGTTCAACTTGATAGTTCACCCGTAGGGGATTCTTAGCTTCAGCTCAGCTTCCGAACTCATACTTGAAGAGTGAACAATGTACCAAGTGAATCAGTTTCGGCCGTTGCGGCCCCAGAAACCACGACGCCGACATGGGAGCAAATGGTCCATGAGCACGGCGAACAGGTATTCAGGCTGGCTTACCGCTTAACTGGCAACCGCCACGACGCGGAGGATCTCTCCCAAGAAGCATTCGTTCGCGCCTTCAAAGCCATGGACGGCTACACTCCTGGAACCATGGGCGGCTGGTTGCATCGCATCACCACCAACCTCTTCCTGGACCAGGCTCGACGCAAGAGCAAGATCCGCTTTGATGGATTTGCCGATGGCGCTGAAGAGCGCCTGCCGGGCAACGTGATCACCCCCGAGCGCTACTTCGAATTCAACAACTTGGATGTGGACGTGCAAGAAGCCTTGCGGGCATTGTCTCCGGAGTTCCGTGCCGCCATTGTATTGTGCGATATGGAAGGTTTCTCCTATGAGGAAGTTTCCCGGATTCTCAATGTGAAGCTCGGAACGGTTCGGTCGCGAATCCACCGAGGCCGCGCCATGCTTCGTGATGCCCTCGCGCATCGCAATCCGGCCAATCGCCCGGCGAAAACCATGTCGTTGCCGCGAATTCCTCTGGGGCTGCGGGCCGCCAATTAACGGGTAATCAGCGATGCCGGGGCCGGCATTGTGGCGCGGTGACTTCGTGAGTTCGCTTGGGACAGGGTAATCTTTTTACGTGGATCTTTTTGGAATTAACGGTAGCGAGTTCATTGTTCTCGCGGTGCTCGCGGTCGTCATACTCGGCCCCGAAAAGCTGCCTGAATACGCCAAAAAGCTAGCCAACCTCGTCAAAGAAGTGCGGCGCATGGCTAATGGGGCCAAGGAGCAGTTGCGCGACGAGGTCGGCGATGAAGTCGCCGACATCGACTGGCGAAAACTCGATCCCCGGCAGTACGATCCACGCCGCATCATCAAGGAAGCGCTGGTCGACGAATTTGATGATGCCATCAATGCTGCCAAGAGCGCTCCGAATGCCGCGGCGGCTCCGGTCCGCACGGCGATTGCTACAGAAACCCAGAAGCAGCCACCGCTCGCGGCCAATGAAGCCGCTCCTTTTGATTCCGAAGCTACCTAGAACAACAGGCTTAGAACGACATTGGCAGCGATCGCCCGGCTAGTCCGCGCGGTCGCTGTACTAGTTTCTCCGCCAATTCCTGCAGTGCCAGGGCTGCTGGCGACTGCGCGGCGCCAAGAACCACCGGAGTGCCCTGGTCCGAACCAACGCGCACGGATTCTTCCAACGGGATCTGGGATAACAAGTTGACCTCATACCCCAGTTGGCGGGTCAATGATTCGCTGAGGTTCTCTCCGCCGCCGGAACCGAAGACCTCCATGCGCGTGCCATCGGGCAATTGCAGGAAACTCATATTTTCCACCACGCCGAGGACCTTCTGATCGGTTTGCAGCGCAATCGTTCCCGCACGCTCGGCCACCTCGGTTGCGGTGGACTGCGGGGTGGTGATCACCAGAAGTTCGCTGTTCGGCAAAAGCTGGGATACCGAGATGGCCATGTCTCCGGTGCCTGGGGGCAGATCAAGGAACAGGTAGTCCAGATCGCCAAAGTAGACATCGGACAAAAACTGCTCCAAGGCACGGTGCAGCATCGGCCCGCGCCAAATGACCGGCTGATTCGAATCCAGGAACATGCCAATGGAAATGACCTTCACGCCATGCGCCACCGGTGGCAGGATCATATCGTCCATGCGTGTGGGATTCTGCGTAATGCCCATCAGCGACGGGATGGAAAAGCCGTGCACATCGGCATCAATCAGGCCGACCTTCAGCCCTTGCGAGGCAAGATGCGCGGCGAGGTTCGCGGTGATCGAGGACTTGCCCACCCCGCCCTTGCCGCTGGCCACCGCGATAACACGCGTCAGGGACTGCGGATCGGAGAACGGCGTGCGCCGGCTGGCTAGCCGCTCGCGCAATGCGGCCCGCTGCTGGGGATCCATCACGCCAAGGGTGACATCGACATCTTCTACTTCGGCAACACCCAGCAAAGCAGCGGTGACCTCCGCTTCAATGGTCGAGCGCATGGGGCAGCCAGCGATGGTCAACAGGATCTTCACTCGCGCCTTCTGGCCATCGAGCCGGGCGGACTGCACCATATCCAGCTCGGTGATGGGGCGGCGAAGCTCGGGATCGTTGACAGTTCTCAGTGCTTCAAGCAGTACTTTGGAATTGCTCACTTGCTGGTATTCTTCCGCTGCTGGGGTGCAACCGTTTCGATGATTCCGGTCTGCGGGGATGAGTTCTTGCCGCTGTTCTTTTTCTTGGCGCGAAGATTCAGCTCTTCGCCGTCTGCGGTCTCCAGCAGCTCTTCGAGCACATTGCGCAATTCCGAGCGGACGTAGTCGCGAGTCGCCACATCACGCAGGGCCAAACGCAGCGAAGCCAATTCCCGCGTCAGATATTCGGTGTCGTAGAGGTTGCGCTCGGCGCGGGCGCGGTCCTCAGACAGCGAGACACGGTCACGGTCATCCTGTCGGTTCTGCGCCAGCAGCAGCAATGGCGCAGCGTAGGAAGCCTGGAGCGAGAGCATCAGCGTCAGGGCGGTGAAACCAATGGTGGCATCATCAAAACGCCAGCCCTGGGGGGCCACGGAATTCCAGATCAGCCAGAACGCACAGAACACCGTCATGTACAGCAGGAATTGCGGGGTACCCATGAAACGGGCAAACTTCTCCGTGGCCGAGCCAAACAGGTCCGGGTTGGGGGAGAAACGAGGCCAGAATCGTTGTCGTGCTGCCAGTGGGGTGTCCAGGCCATTAGTCTTACGCTGCTCAGCCATAGCTGGAACTCCTCTGCTGATCTGTCTATTGGTGGGGCTCGTTTAGTCTTGAGAGCGCCAATCATCGGGAAGAATGTGGTCCAACACGTCGTCGACGGTAATGGCTCCAACGAGCCGGCCTTCTTTGTTGGTGACTCCGACACTGGTGAGGTTGTAGGTAGCCAGATGCCTGACAACGTCCGAAATATCGGCAAGATCCGACATGGACTCCAGCTCGGTGTCAAGAATGTCGCCCAGCGGTTCGGGGGGAGCGGCGCGCAACAGCGCCTGGATATGAACCTGGCCAAGGTAACGGCCGGTGGGCGTTTCCAAAGGAGGTCGAACCACGTAGACGGTGGAAGCCAGTGCCGGGCTCAGTTCTTCCAGGCGCACCGAGGCAAGCGCCTCTGCCACCGTTGATTCCGGCGTGAGAATCACCGGCACCGGGGTCATCACCGAACCGGCAGTGCCCTCGGGATAGGCGAGCAGGCGGCGAACGTCCTTGGCCTCGTCCTCGTTCATCAAATCCAGCAGCTGGTGCTTGGTTTCCTCGCCTATGCCGGCCAAGAGGTCCGCCGCATCGTCCGGATCCATTTCTTCAAGCACGTCCGCGGCGCGTTCCAGGCCCAGCGCCGAGAGAATTTCAACCTGTTCGCGGTCTGGAAGTTCCTGAAGCACGTCAGCCAGGCGCTCATCTTGCAGGTGGGCGGCAATTTCCAGACGGCGCTTTTCATTCATTTCATGCAGCGCGTCGGCAAAGTCGGCCGGTTTCATCTCATCGTGCGTAGCCACGAAGGTATCAGCGGACTGGGGCTCGTTCTGGGAGCCATGGCGAATGTCCTGCCAGGACACCAGCACCTTGTCGCGTCGGCGCGAGCGCAAGCCCAGGAGGGAGGACGTGGGGACGCCGCGTTGCACGTAGTATTCGTTGATTTCCCAGTCGCCACGACGGGTCTGGGTCAAGCCCACGTCTTCAATGACGCCTCGGCCCGAGCCGTCGACAAAGTTGATGGTGCGGTCAAACATTTCGGCAACAACCAGGATCTCCTGGCCACGCTGCTGGAAGCGGCGCATGTTGACCAAGCCCGAGCAGATGACCTGGTTGGCTTCCATGGATTGGATACGGGTCATCGGCACGAATACCCGTCGCTTGCCGGGGACCTCGACCACCAGACCCACACAAGCGGCAGGCTTCTGAGGGCCGCGGGAGACAACAACTACATCGCGCAAACGGCCCAGGCGGTCGCCCAAGGGGTCGAAGACATCAAGCCCGAGAAGCCGGGCGACGAAGATTTTAGACACTTGTGCGCTCACACCTCTAGACTATCGTGTCCCATTGATCATTGCGGTGTGTAAAGCCACAAGCTCTCAACTGTTTCTTTCACCCTCAGCGATAGTTAGTTCACAACTAGGCAGGCTCACAGTAAACCTGTGCACAATATAGATATGACCTCGCCTCATGGAGTAAATTCGATCAGCCCCAACGGTTTGCCTCGCGGAGAACTGCTTGGACGCTACACCAGCTACCTCGACGCGCAGAAGCTCGTTGACTACCTGGCAGACAATGACTTTCCCGTCGCCTCGGTAAGCATTGTCGGCAATGATGTGCGCACGGTTGAGCGAGTCACGGCGAAACTTTCCTACCCGAAGGTGGCTCTGTCTGGCGCAGCCCAGGGTGGCATGATGGGCCTGTTTGTTGGCCTGCTGCTCTCGCTCTTTGGCGGTGGCGGCAACGGCCTGTACCAGATCTTGTCGGCTATTGGCTTGGGCATGGCTATCTGGATGATTGCCGGCGTGGTGAGCTATTCGACCCGCCGCGGAAAGCGCGACTTCGCATCCTCGAGCCAGTTCGTGGCCACCAGCTTTGATGTGGTTGTCGATTTTGAACATGCCCAGGCAGCCCGGACCCTGGCGGCAAAACTGCCGATGCGCCCGCATCCAGCTGCAGCGCAGCCGGCTCCGGCCCCGGTGCAGCAACAAGCACCAGCCGCACCAGCAGCTCCGGTGCAGGCACCGGCTCAGCCTCAGGGTTCTGCGGAGCCCGCCGAGTCCAGCGATCCACCTCGTGGCCAGTTCCCCGACTTGCCTGATGGACGTCCGCGTTACGGCGTGCGAGTCAATGATTCACAGCCCGCAGCAGAACCGTCCGCAAGCCTGCCGGAACAGGCTGAGGATGCGCCGAAGCCAGAGCAGGTGAAGCAAGTTGCGCAGGACAGCTCGGCTGGCTCCCAGCCGGAGAAGGACCTTTCCTCGGTTGAGCCGAAGGTGAATACGGAGAACTCTCCTGCGACCCAGTCCAAGGACAACGAGTCCGGGGCATAAGCAGAATTAAAGCCTTGAGGGTCCTAGTTCAGCTGCGTTGAGCAGCTGAACTAGGACCCTCGGTTTTTAAGCTTCAGGCTCCGTTCTTAGCCGCGAAGCTTGGCCATCCACGCTTCAACCTCATCCGGGTTGCGCGGCAAGGCTGCGCTCAGGTTTTCGGCGCCATCAGTGGTGACAAGAATGTCATCCTCGATGCGCACACCCAGGCCGCGGTACTCCTCCGGAATCGCCAGATCCTCATCCTTGAAGTACAGGCCAGGCTCGATGGTGAAAACCATGCCTTCCTTCAACTCTGCATCCAAGTACAACTCGGCACGCGCCTGCGCGCAGTCGTGTACATCCAGGCCCAGGTGGTGGCTGGTGCCATGCGGCATCCAACGGCGGTGGTGCTGGCCTTCCTGGCTCATGGCTTCGTCGACCGAGACTGGCAGGATGCCCCATTCGGATAGGCGCTCGGCCAGTACCCGGGTAGCGATCAGGTGCAAGTCGCGGAACTTGAGTCCCGGCTTCACTGCAGCGAACGCGGCATCAGCAGCATCGAGGACCGCCTGGTACACCTTGCGCTGCACGTCGGTGTACGTGCCGGAGACTGGCAATGAGCGGGTGATGTCGGCGGTGTACAGCGAGTCAGCTTCGACACCAGCGTCGAGCAACAGCACCTCGCCGTCGTTGACGGAACCGGTGTTGCGGATCCAATGCAAGATGGTTGCGTTGTTGCCGGAAGCAGCGATGGTGTCGTAGCCCAGCTCGTTGCCTTCCAAGCGCGCCCGGGCAAAGAATGCTCCTTCGACTACGCGTTCACCCCGCTGATGGGCCATGGCCTCGTCCAGGCTGCGCACCACGTCCTCGAAGCCATTGATGGTGGCGGCCACAGACTTGCGCAATTCTGCGATTTCGTACTCGTCCTTCACCAAGCGGATTTCCGAGACGAACTCCGAAAGCTCGGTGTCCATCGCGTCGCTGGCTTCCAGATCCTGCCCGGTGTTGATGCGCGAGGTATCCACCAGGGCGTCCATATTCAGGTCCACGTCGCGCACCAGGCGGATGCGAATGCCGCCCAAAGCCTGGGGACCGGAATTCTTGGTGATCGCCATTTCCAGCTGATCCAGCGAATCGGTCGGCAGGCCAGTGCGGGCAGCCAACGACGACAATGTTGGGCGCGGGCCAACCCAGAATTCGCCAGAACGCGAATTCAGGTAGAAATCGCTGCTGTCGCGACCAGCCATGGGAGCGAAGTACAGGGTGGAAACGTGGTTGCTGCCTTTTTCGCCGGCGCCATCGTCGGTCGGCTCCATTACCAGCACGGCGTCTGGTTCATGGTCCACTCCGAGGCCGGTGAGGTGCGCAAAGGCCGAGTGCGGACGGAAGCGGTAGTCGGTGTCATTGGAGCGGACCTTCAACGGGCCAGCTGGAATCACAAGGCGTTCGCCAGCAAAATTCTCCGAGAGCTTGGCTCGACGGGCCGCTGCATAGCCTGCAGCTGCATCCTGTTCCGGCAATGCTGAGGTATCGGTAGCCCACGATGAGGCCATGAATTCCTGGAATGCTTTGGACGTTGGACGCTGGGAACGGTTGTTCACTCGGTCTTCCAACGGCTGATCTGCGCTTTGTGCAGTTGAATCTTGATTGGTCATAGTCCAAGTGTGTCACCCTCGACGGTATCCCGGCAAAGAATCAGCGCAGGGGATAATCTAGGCTTATGCGAATTGACCTGCACACCCACTCCAATGTGTCCGACGGAACGGAAACCCCGTCCGAGCTGATACGCTCCGCGGCTGCCGCTGGGCTGGATGTGGTGGCGCTGACCGATCACGACCAGACCACCGGTTGGGCGCCGGCGGCAGCGACCGCAAAAGAAATCGGCCTCGGGTTCATCCCCGGCATGGAGATCACCTGCCAGGACCCCAATGGCATCAGCGTCCACTTGCTGAGCTACCTCCACGATCCCAACTATCAACCGCTGCTTGACGAACTGGACCTCGCATTGAATGCCCGCATCATTCGCGCGCAGCGCATCGTTGAACGCCTGGCCGAGGACTACCCGATTACTTGGGACCTGGTGCGCAACCATTGCCAGCCGGGCTCCACTGTGGGGCGGCCACATATCGCCGATGCGTTGGTAACGGCCGGAGTCGTGGAAAACCGCAATGAGGCTTTCGCCAACGTGCTTTCGTACCGTTCGCGCTACTATGTAGCCCACCCGGCCGTGGACCCGTCCAAGGCGGTGCAATTGGTTCGTGAAGCAGGTGGAGTTCCGGTCTTTGCCCATCCCAAAGCATCAAAGCGCGGACGCGTCGTAGCTGATTCGACCTTCCACGACATGATTGATGCGGGCCTGGGCGGAGTGGAAGTGCACCATCGGGATAACAGCGAGGAAGGCAAAGGCTGGCTGCTGGAACTCGCTGCCGAACACGATTTGATCGTCACCGGCTCTTCCGACTATCACGGAACCGGAAAACTGAACCGGCTCGGTGAGAATCTCACCGAGCCGGAAATGCTGCAACGTATTATTCAGGAAGGCACCGGATCTCAGGCCTTGATGTAGGTCGTTGACTCGGGAAGCCGTGAACGCATCACGTCAATTGCTTCAGGATTCTGGTCTACCAGGACAAACTGGCGGCCTAGCTTGGCTGCCACGGCGCCGGTAGTTCCAGAGCCTGCAAAGAAGTCCAGCACCCAGTCGCCCGGGCGGGATGACGCCGAAATAATCCGGCGCAAAATCCCTTCAGGCTTCTGCGTGGGGTAGCCGGTCTTTTCCTTGCCGGTGGGCGAAACAATCGTATGCCACCACACATCGGTGGGCAGCTTGCCCAGGGCGCGCTTCTCCGGGGTTACCAGGCCGGGAGCCATATACGGTTCGCGGTCCACCTCGGTGGAATCAAAGTGATAGCGCTTTGGATCCTTTACATACACCAGGATCGTGTCGTGCTTGGCAGGCCAACGGTTCTTGGCGCGGGCCCCATAGTCATAAGCCCAAATCAGCTCATTGAGGAAGCATTCGCGGCCAAAAATCTCGTCGAGGAGAACCTTCACGTAGTGCACCTCGCGGTAATCAAGGTGCACATACAAGGTGCCGTCTTCAGCGAGCAATCGATGCGCTTGGCGCAACCGCGGCTCAATGAAACTGAGATAGTCATCGAAGGTGTCATGGTAGGACCGTGCCGTACCCAGCTCGGTGTTATAGGCGCGGCCCTGGAACCCGGTGCGATCGCCTTCGCCCTCGGTGGCACGCACCATGGTGCGCTGGGCGCGGGTTTGCTTCCGCCCGGTATTGAACGGTGGGTCCACATAGATCAACGTGAAGCTCTGTTCCGGCAAGGCCGAGAGCGCACTGAGGTTGTCCCCGTGGTACACGGTATTGGCTGTCGCCGGACCCGCTGGCGCGTCGGCGCCAGAAGGTCCGGTTTCAGGTATTGCTGATTCTTCGGGTTGAGCAAGCACCGCTGGCTTAGGTTCCTTTCGGAAAAACGAACTGACGAGGGGAACGGGAACTAGTCCTGGCCGCCTTCATCGGTGCTGCGGGTGCGACGGCGCGGACGGCGTCGGCGAGCCTGCGCGGCAGTGCTCGAGTTCTCTTCAGCGTCGGCGCCAGGCTTGTGAGTCTCGCGATGGCGCTCGTTCTCCCGTGCCGGACGATCCTGCTTGCCCTTGGAGTGGCCGTGGCGCGAGCTCTCCGTCTCTGCAGCCTCGCCCTGCACGGCAGGCTTTTCGGTGCGCTGGCCGTTGACGGTGCGAGTGCGCGAGCGCGAATTGCTTCGGCGGCGTGGTGTGCGCGGGGAATCAGAAGCGCGTCCGGAACCTTCGCCCTCGGCGCTGCTGGCCTTCTTCGCCCGCGGCAGGCGCCCCTTGGTGCCCTTGGGGATATCAAGGTCAGCGAAGAAGTGCGGCGAGGAGGAGTAGGTTTCCACAGGCTCAGGCACGTTCAAGCCCAGGGCCTTGTTGATCAGCGACCAGCGAGGCACCGAATCCCAGTCCACGAAGGTGACCGCGGTACCGGTATTGCCGGCACGGCCGGTGCGGCCCACGCGGTGCAGGTAGGTGTTCTCGTCATCCGGGCACTGCAGGTTGACCACGTGGGTCACGTCGTCCACGTCGATGCCGCGGGCTGCGACATCGGTGGCGACCAGGATATCGACCTTGCCGGAACGGAAGGCCTTCAACGCCTGTTCGCGGGCTCCCTGGCCCAGGTCGCCGTGCAGCGATCCGGCGTTGAAGCCGCGGTCGACCAGCTCATCGGAGAGCTTGGCGGCCGAACGCTTGGTCTGGGTGAAGATGATGGTCTTGCCGCGGCCCTCGGCCTGCAGCAGCCGGGCGACCATCTCGTCCTTGTCCATGTTGTGCGCGCGGTAGACCAGCTGGCGGATGTTGCGCTTGGTCAGCGAATCGTCGTCGCCTGGATCCTGGGCACGGATGTGCGTCGGGCGGGTCATGTAGCGGCGGGCCATGGTGATCACGGCGCCGGGCATGGTGGCGGAGAACAGCATCGCCTGGCGCACTGGCGGCAGGGCTGCCAGGATGCGCTCGACGTCGGGCAGGAAGCCCAGGTCCAGCATCTCGTCGGCCTCGTCGAGGACCACGGTCTTGACCTGCTTGAGGTTCAGCACGCGCTGGCGGTTCAGGTCGATCAGGCGTCCCGGGGTACCGACGATGACGTCGGTGCCGGCCTTGAGCGCGTTGATCTGCTCTTCATAGGGGCGGCCGCCGTAGATGGTGGTGATCGAGATGTTCGAATGCTTCGAGGCCTGGGCCAGGTCGGCGCCGACCTGGATGGCCAATTCGCGGGTCGGGGCCACGATCAGGGCCTGCGGGGCGCCCGGGAATTCGAGGTCCTCGTAGCCCTTGTCGCCTTCGCGGATCACGCGCTGCAAGGCGGGGATGCCGAAGCCCAGGGTCTTGCCGGTACCGGTTTTCGCCTGGCCGATGATGTCGTTGCCGCCCAGGGCGACTGGCAGGGTCAGCGCCTGGATCGGGAAGGGGTAAAGGATCCCTGCTTCGGAGAGCGAAGCCACAATGTCTTCGCGCACGTCCAGATCGGCGAAGCTTTCCTGGACCGGTTCCGCGACAGTTCCATTGTCTTGTGGTTCGACAGCCTCTGCTGCCAAAGTCGTGTCACTCACGATATTAATATTCTCGTTTCATGTGGGCACAGCACCTGCTCATCCAATGCTCCTGTGAGCATGAGGGGCTCGGTGACGCGCAATTCCAGCGGAGCCGATCGCTTCTTTCACTCAAGGGAATTTCTTTGCCCCAGGGAATGGTGACCGCTGGGAAGCCACCAAGATACTGTTTAATTTCTCAGCCCATTGCGATCGGGCATCCTATTTTCTAATAGCCCAAGCATAACGGGTTTTGCCCAAAAACCTTGGCTTAGGAGTTTTGGGCCACGATTTCGAAGCTAATCCTTCGACGCTGCGGATCAGCATGAACGAGCTTCACGGTCGCCAACGAACCTGGTTCGGCTGTGCCGGTGAAGCTGGCTGTCACGGGCAAATCCACCAGCTGGAGCTGCCCTTCGAAAGCCTTGCCCTGGCCGTTGCCCTGTCCTTGCAAGATGATGGCGTGGAACTGCTCGCCGACTCGGCTTTGCAGGACATAGGCTTCCATGAGATCCAATGAAGCGCGGTTGACCCGATTAGCGGCGGCGGAGCTTTCGCGCATCAGGGCTGGCAATTGCTCCAAAGCGGATTTCAGCTCATCGGGGATGCTCTCGCCGGTGGTCAGCAAATGGCAGGTGAGCAACACGAATCGGTCAACCAGGCGGCGCAGCGGGGCGGTGGTGTGCGCGTAGGGTGCGGCCAGCGCGGCCTGGATCATTTCCGCCTCGGGCTGTCCATTGATGACGTGGTAGTCGGCCCCGCGGAACAAGGAAGCGGCGCGATGCATGATGACCAGTTGCTTTGGATCGCTGACATCCAAGGCATGAAGAAACTGGCCGTAGCTGATCCCTTCATCCCATGGTTGCCCCAGCAGCTGCGTTTGAGCACGGAACTCCTGCAGGCTTTGCTCTTCGGGCTGCGGCATGGTCCGAAGGATTCCCACCCCGGAGTCGAGCATCAGGCGTGCCGCGGCAATTCCGGTGAGCAGGGAGATCTGGGCATTATGATCTTCCAGCGGCAGGGGCACCCGGCTGACCAGCCGATAGCCGTCGCCGTCTGGCTCGATTTCCTGGTCTGGAAGATTCAGCGAGGCTCCGCCACGCAGCCTTTCCTGCTCAATTCGCAATGCGCCGATTTCGGCCAGCAGTGCAAGCTGTTCATCTTTGGATCCGCCATCGAGCTGTTGCTGCGCCGTGGCGTAGTCCAGCTGGGCGCGAGACTTGATCCGCACGCGCTTCAGCTCCACGGCGCCTAGCGCGCCCTGCTGGTCAAGGGAGATTTTCCAGTGGAAGGCCGGACGGATCTGTTCGGGCAGCAGGGAACCTTGGTCCTCCGAGATCAACGGCGGGTGAAGGGTGATCTTGCGATGCGGGAGGTAGTAGGTTTGTCCTCGGTCGCGGGCTACCTGGTCCAGTGCACCACCGAGTTCAACAAAGGCCGGCACATCGGCGATCGCATAGTTGACGATGTAGCCATCGCCGGTCTTTTCCAGATACATCGCCTGATCCAAATCGGTGGCGCCCTCTGGATCAATGGTGAAAAACGGGATCCCCGTGGCGTCTTCGGCGGGCAAGACCAGATTCGCCACCGCGGCCTCGGCCGCAGCAAGGGTTGCCTCGTCGAAGGGCGCGGGCACCTCGAATTCTGTTTCGAGTCCCAGCAGGAGCTGGGCCAAGTCGCTGGCTGGTACTGGGCGGGGGCTGCGGATTCGTCGATCGGTCACCCTTTAGCACTACCACAGTTGCGTGAATCAAATCACCATTGAGACAAAGAATGGCTGGTTTCCCACTGAAGGGAAGCCAGCCATATCTTGCAGGCACTGGAAGCCTGCCATGGTGCGAATGCTACTGGGCGAAGCCCACGCGGCGGACCTCTTCTGGGCCAATCTCGACGTATGCGATCCCAGCAGATGGAATCAATACTTCGCGGCCCTTGGGGTCCTTGAGCGCCAGGCTTGTTCCATCGGCGATGGCCTTTGAAACCAGATCGTTGACTTCTGCGTTGCTGAGCTCGGATTCAAGTACAACTTCGCGGGCTACATTCTGAATGCCAATCCGGATTTCCATGATTGTCGCTGATCCTCTCGAAAGAATTAGGTGTCCCGTATGGGTTCCCTGAAGACTAATTTAGCTATGTTTCTTTGGGGAACTGCGAAATTCCGCGCCAAGCTAAACGCGAAATCAGATCAACGGCTGTGGACTGGTCCACTTCTTCGTCGGTGGACGCCCAATAACGTGCCGAAACCTGGCTCAGGCCGGCCAGTGCCCGGCCGGCCAACAGGCCCTCGGCTTCACTCATGTCGGTGTCTTGAACAACAACTCGGGCGATGGAGGTGGCCAGGGCATTGTTGAATTTCTCGATGCGTCCCGCGATCAGGGCATCGGAGAGAACATCGGATTCAAAGATCAGGCGGTAGGCTTGGGATTCGCCCTTGATGTAGCTGTAGTAGGTGTTGATGGTGGCAAAGACGCGCTGGCGGTTGTCGGTGGTTGATTCGATCGCTTCATCCAGCTGCCGGCTGAAGTCGGCAAGGTGCGAGTCAAGCAACGCCAGGTACAGTTCACGCTTGCCGGGGAAGTGCTGATAGAGCACCGGCTTGGAGACGAGAGCGACTTCAGCGATTTCATCCATGGAAGCGCGGTGGTAGCCATGGGCAACAAAAACCTGGTGCGCGGCTTGCAGGAGTTGACGGCGCCGGGCTTCGCGTGGCATCCGCTGTGAACGGGCACCTTTGATATTTTCAAGTTCCGTCATGTCGAATCCGGCCTTTCCACCTGCTAGGCAATCAACTCCCACGTCCAACTCGAACTTTGCGGGAAGTGATCTAGTTGAAAGTAGTATTCCATGCTTTGACTTGGAATGCGGAACTGAAAATCAATCCTCGTGTACTAGTTACGCAGATTTTGATTCGGAGTTCACCGGGCAGCTGGCTGCCAGGGCCGAAGCGTGCTCCTGGACTGGCTGTGCAGCGGGTTCCGTGGCCGCCGGCTCGGAGAAATCCAAGCCATAAAGGGTTTCGAGGGCTGCAACGTATTCATCGGTGCGGCCTTCGCCGGCCAATTCCCGCGCACGTATCGTTGGGACGTGCAAGAGCTGGCGGACCATGCGGCGCATGGCCAGTTCGACTTCTTCCGCGGCTGCGGTGCAGCCGTGTTGCGCACGCACCTTGGCGATCTCCGCATCAAGTACCGTCTTGGTGTGCTGGCGCAAGGCAACAATAGCGAAATCGGCTTCGCGCTCGCGCTGGGCAGCGGCGAACTCTGCGGTGGCCTTCTTGACGATTCGACTTGCTGCATGCACGGCCATGGCCTGCTCGGTCGGTGCCGCCATGCGGACCGATTCAAGGGTGATCAGCTCGGCGTCAGGCAATTCAACCAGCGTCGGGTCAAAATCGTGGGTCAAGGCCATGTCGATGGCGATCAGCGGGTGATTCTTCACGCGCAGCTCTTCGAGCTCGGCCCGCGAAAGCTGGTGTCCGCCTCCGGAGCAGCCAACGATGACATCTGCTTCACGCAGTGCCTGGGGCAAAAGCTCGTCGGAGAGAGGGAAGCCGCCGCGCTTGGCGGTGAAGTCTGCGGCGCGGCCGGAGTGCGAGTACACAGAAATGCGCTTGACGCCGCGTTCCTTGAGCAGTGCCATGGTGGCCCCCGCGTAGGAGCCGGTGCCAAAGAGCACAACATCCTGTTCGGACCACTCGCGGTCGCCGGCCATCAGCTCTTCGGCAAGATCGAGGGCGACCGAGACAACGGATTTGCCCTGCATTCCCAGATCGGTGTTCGAGCCGACGTCTTTGGCAGCTCGGGTGGCGTTCTGGAAGAGGCGGGTCAGGTTGCTGGTGGTGGTTTTTTCCTGCTGTGCCTGGGTCAGCGCGCGGCGGACCTGCCCGGCAATTTCGCGTTCTCCGACCACTGCCGAATCCAGGCCGGCACCCACCGAGAAAAGGTGCTCGATGACTGGTTCGCCTTCGAGGGTGGTCAGCCGGCGAGCCAGGAAGTCGGGGGAGAGGTCGGTGTGCTGCGCCAGCGTCGCCACCAGATGATCGGCGGCGTCATCGGCTTGTTCGACATCCGCGTACACCTCGAAACGGTTGCAGGTGGCAAGGACGACGGCGCCATTGATGGCCGCCGAGCCGTTAACGGAGGCAGCTGCCAGCCCGTCGGCCGAGGCGCTAATTTGCGCGACGGTCTCAAGATCGAGCTGCGAATGCGAAGCGACAAGAGATAAGAAAACCACAGTGCCCCTAGAATAAGCCGGATCGGGAAGCCAAACAACGCAGGTTTGCCTAAATTCGGGCTCCCGCACTGGGTTAGGTTGCTCACCTTCGGCTTCAGGCGAACGTCCTGAATGAGCATTTAAACTCAAGAGTTGGCAGAATTGGAACATGACCCTGTCGCAGAACCATCCGATGCTTGATGGACGTACCCGAGATTCCGCTTTGATCCAGGCCTTGACCGGCAAAACGCCGTCGCATCACCCCGTGTGGTTCATGCGCCAGGCTGGCCGTTCACTGCCTGAGTACATGAAGCTGCGCGAAGGCGTGAGCATGCTGGATTCCTGCCTGGATCCCGCCATGGCCAGCGAAATCACCTTGCAGCCGGTGCGCCGCCACAAGGTAGATGCCGGGATCTTCTTCTCCGACATTGTCATCCCCCTGCGCTTGGCAGGGATCGGCGTGGACATCGTTCCCGGTGTGGGGCCGGTGCTTGACACCCCGATTCGCACCGCAGAACAGGTGGCGGCCCTGCCAGAGCTCACCGACGCGTCGCTGGAACCAATCCGCGAAGCGGTGAAGCTCACCGTCGCCGAACTGGGAAAGACCCCATTGATCGGCTTCGCCGGCGCGCCGTTTACCGTGGCCGCCTACATGGTCGAAGGCAAGCCAAGCCGCGACCACCTGGGCCCGCGCACCATGATGCACAGCGAGCCCGAAGTGTGGGATGGGCTGATGAAATGGGCCGCCAAGGCCTCGGGCCTGTTCCTGCGCGCGCAGGTTGAAGCCGGTGCTTCCGCCGCCCAGCTCTTCGACTCCTGGGCTGGATCGCTGTCGCTGCCGGATTACGAAAAATATGTTGCCCCCTATTCTTCCCTGGCACTGGACCACGTGCGGGACCTGGGAGTGCCGATGATCCACTTTGGCACCGGGACCGGGGAACTGCTGAGCGCCATGCGCGATATCGGCGTGGACACCGTGGGCGTGGACTACCGCATTCCGCTGCAGACCGCCATCGGCCGGCTTGGCCAGGAGGTGTCGGTGCAGGGCAACATCGACCCGGCGCTGCTCACCGCACCATGGGAGGTCCTTGAAGCCCATGTGCGTGAAGTGGTTGAGGCTGGCAAGCAGGCTCGCGGACATGTGGTGAATCTGGGACATGGTGTTCCTCCGACCACGGATCCGACGGTGCTGACCAAAGTGGTCGAGCTCATTCACTCGCTGTAATTCATCGGGTCTAAGCTGGAAGCAATGCCTTGGGCGAGCCTGTCAACGCCCTGCCCAAGACTCCGGCCGCAAAGTGTGAAGGTAAAGGTGCTAAGTACGTGAGCAAGGAATCAACGCCCGCAGCAGCTGCGCGTCGGGACAAGGCGGCAGAAGCGCCGGCCCATGCTTTGCGCTTGCTCGAAAAGGTGCGCAAGGCCAGCGAAGCCCGGCACGCCAAGCAGGTCCACCACGGCGAAAAGCCGGCCCAAGCCCCGCACGCGGTCATCATTGGCGGCGGCATTGCCGGGCTGGTCGCGGCCCGGGATCTGCGCCAGAGCGGTCATGAAGTAACCGTCCTGGAAGCTGGCAACAGCTTTGGCGGATGCCTGCGCACTACCGAAGTGGCCGGCTTGACGGTAGATGCTGGTGCCGAATCCTTTGCCCTGCGCCAGGGGACCGTGGCCAGCTACCTCGATGAGCTGGATCTGTCACCGCGGATTGCCAAGACTTCTGGCCAGCCAGCATGGATGATCCAGGACGGCCAGGACGGGATTCTCGCGCATCCGATGCCGGCAACGGCCCTGATGGGCATACCCGCAGATGTCCGCAGCGACGAGGTGCGCAATATTATCGGCCGTGCCGCCACGGTGCGTGCCGCAGCCGACCTGATTACGCCAATGAACAAGAAGTGGGCCACCGAAAAGCTTTCCGTGGCCGAGGTGGTTCGCACCCGCATGGGGCAGGCGGTCCTGGACCAGCTGGTGGCCCCGGTGGTCAATGGCGTCTACTCCACCGACCCGGCGAAGATTTCAATTGATGCCGCGGCCCCGGGGCTGCGCCAGGCCATGCTGGAAACCGGATCGCTGGCCAAGGCGGTGGCCGCGCTGCAGGCTTCCGCTCCGGCTGGCTCGCGCGTTGGCGGGCTCGACGGCGGCATGTACACCATGGTCCAGGAGCTGGTGCAGCAGCTGGAGGAGGACGGGGCCGCACTGGTCCGGAACTCGCCGGTCACCGCGATCAGCTACGACGCGCAGGCCCAGGTTCCCTATGCGCTCAGCAGCCTCGGCCAGGAGATCCGCGCCGACCGCGTAGTGATCGCCACCCCGGCGGCCGGGGCCCTGGAACTGCTCAACCCGCTGCTGGCAGACAAGGAGCGGATCAGCAGCGACAACGCGCCGAACGCCATTGCCCTGGCCATTTTGGTGGTGGACAAGCCGGAGCTGGACGACGCGCCGCGCGGCTCGGGCGTGCTGGTCTCCAAGCAGGCGCCGCTGGCCGCCAAGGCGCTGACCCACTCCACGGCGAAGTGGCCATGGCTGGCTGATGAGGCAGGACCCGGAACCCACGTCCTGCGCCTGTCCTTCGGGCGGATCGGCGAGCAGGATCCCGTGGTGGATTCCGGTGATGACCAGCAGCTGATCGAATTGGCAATCAAAGACGCTTCAAAGATTCTCGGTGTTCAATTGCATCGGGATGATGTCCTGGGCAGTGCCGTCTCGCGCTTCAGCGATATGGTGCCGCTGCAAGGCGAAGCCGCCATGGAACGCCGGAAGCAACTGGAACAGGCGCTTGCCCCCTTTGACGGGCTTGATGTGGTTGGCGCCTGGATTTCGGGCACCGGCCTGGCGCGGGTGATCGGCCAGGCACGCCGCGCCGTGGCCATCAGCGCCCGCTGAGAACTTAGCAAACAACTGTGGATGTCCACATCCAATTTCAGATTCCCAGATCAAGGAGAACATCACGTGAGCAACGCACCTGAGCACAATTCGCCGGTCATGAATGAACGGGCGAATGCCGGGGAGAACCCGACCTTCTTCTACACGCTCTGGACCATTTTCAAGCGCTCCGAAATGATCGATCGCAGCGAAGAGGCCGCCACCGAGTTCGACGCCCTGATCGAGCAGCTGGCCGCCGAGGGCGCCACCGTGCGCGGCATCTATGATGTCTCGGCCATGCGCGAGGATGCCGACATCATGGTGTGGGTCCACGGGCCTTCGGCGCAGCTGCTGCAGGCCTCGATGCGCCAGATCCGCCGTTCGGCGCTGCTGGAAGGCACCCAGATCGCCTACTCGACCATGGCGGTGCACCGCGAAGCCGAGTTCGCCAAGAACCACTCGCCGGCCTTCGCCCGGGGCATCCGCGCCAAGGAATGGATGACCGTCTACCCGTTCGTCCGCTCCACCGACTGGTACACCATGGATCCTGCGGAGCGCGGAAAGATGCTTCGCGACCACGGCATCCTGGGCCGCGAGTTCCCGAACGTCTTGGCCAATACCGTGGCCGCCTTCTCCTTCGGCGACTACGAGTGGCAGATCTGCCTGGAGGCTGACGACATGATCGACCTGGTCGACATGATGCGCCACCTGCGCTACACCGAGGCCCGCCACCACGTGCGCGAAGAAACCCCGTTCTACACCGGACGCCGCATTTCGGCCGCCGAGGCGCTTGAGGTACTGAAGTGAGCCAGTCCTTCGATCCGCGCGAGGGCTACGACCAGAACGGCCGGATGGCCCCCAAGGCGTACGATGCCCTGCTGCTGGCCTCATTTGGCGGCCCTGAAGGACAGGACGACGTCCTGCCCTTCCTGCGCAATGTCACCGGCGGACGCGGCATCCCCGATGAACGCCTCGAAGAGGTCGCGGTGCACTACCGCAAGAATGGCGGCGTCTCGCCAATCAATGAGCAGAATCGCGAGCTGAAGTCCGCGCTGGAAACCGAATTGGCAGCACGCGGCATCAACTTGCCGATCTACTGGGGCAACCGCAACTGGCACCCCTTCGTCAATGACACCCTGCAGCAGCTGGCCGACGATGGCCACCGCAAGGTGCTGATGCTGGGCACCGGTGCCTACTCCGGCTATTCGGCCTGCCGCCAATACCGCGAAGACTTGGGCATGGGCCTTCTGGCCACCGGCCTGGACCGCGAAGTCGAAGTCGACAAGCTGCGCCAGTTCTTTGACACCCCGGCCTTTGTCCAGCCGTTTGTCGAGGGGCTTCGCAGCTCCCTGGCGTCGGTTCGCGCCCAGCTCGAGCAGGCCGGAAAAGCCGGGGGCGCGATCAAGATCGTTTTTGTCACCCACTCGATCCCGCTGGGCGATGCCAACGCCGCCGGTCCGCAGGAAATCCGCGAGACGCTGGGCGAAAACCTCTACACCGCCCAGCACCGCGCGGTGGCCCGATACATCCTGTCCCAGGTGGATGAAGCTGCCGGACTGGAGCATTCGCTGGTGTACCAGTCGCGTTCGGGCGCGCCGCACACCCCGTGGCTGGAACCGGATATCAACGACGCTCTGGAAGCCGATGCCGCCGCTGGCGTGGCAGGCGTTGTGGTGGTGCCCATTGGCTTCATCTCCGATCACATGGAAGTGCTGTGGGACCTGGATACCGAAGCCAAGGACAGCTGCGCGGAACTGGGCCTGGCCTTTGACCGGGTGGCAACCCCTGGCACGCATGCGGCCTTCGTCTCCGGCCTGGTTGATTTGATCGAGGAACGCCTGCTCGGCGCCGACGGCAAGGCCCTGCGCGAGGGGCGCCAATCCGTTGTCGAAGGCGGGCCGTGGTTCGATGTGTGCCGACCGGGATGCTGCGAAAAGCGGGCCCTGGACGGAACGCTGCGGCCAACTATTGCAGCTGTCGACTCGGAAGTGGGAGTGCCCCAGCCATGAGCGCAACTTTCAAGGTCGGCACCCGCGGCAGCGCGCTGGCCACCACGCAAACCGGCTGGGCAGCCCAGAAGCTGTCCGAAATATCCGGGCTGGGCGTGGAAACCGTACTGGTGAAAACCGAAGGCGATGTGGTCACCGGATCGCTGGCCAGCCTCGGCGGGACCGGCGTCTTTGCCGCGGCGCTGCGCCAGCACCTCCTGGACTCAGGCTGCGATTTGGCGGTCCATTCCCTGAAGGACCTGCCGACCGCGCAGCCCGAGGGCTTGGTGCTTTCCTGCATCCCGGCGCGTGAAGATGTGCGCGACGCGCTGTGCTCGCACGACGGGCTTGGCCTCGATGAATTGCCGCAGGGCGCCAAGGTGGGCACCGGCTCGCCGCGCCGCGGGGCACAGCTGCTGGCTCATCGCCCGGACCTGCAGATCGTGGATATCCGGGGCAATGTGCCTACCAGGCTGGGCCGGGTCAAGGGGATCGGCGAAACCCTGGATGACGGCAGCGTCGGACGCGGCACCCAGGGGGACTTGGACGCCGTCATCCTTGCGGCGGCCGGAATGCGCCGGCTGGGCTTGGAAAAGTACATCACCGAATACCTCGATCCCTCGATCATGCTCCCGGCGCCGGGCCAAGGCGCCCTGGCGCTGGAAACGCGCACCGCAGGCTCCGGCCATGAAGCGCTGGACCAGGCGCTGGCGGCCTTTGACGATGAGGCTACGCGCCTGCAGGTGGTGGCCGAGCGCTCGCTGCTCTCCACCCTGGAAGCAGGCTGCGCGGCACCGATCGGCGCCTTGGCGCACCTGGATGGGGGAGAGCTGGTGCTGGAAGCCGTGGCGTGCAATCCCGATGGCTCCCAGACCATGCGCCGAAGCGCGCGCACTGCCGCCGCCGGCATCGCCTCCGCCCAGCAATTGGGCCGCGACCTGGCTCGTGCCATGATCGCCGATGGCGCGGCCGTGATCGCCGGACTGGCCTAGATCATTTGACCATGGCCTATCACGCATTGATCCTGCGCAACCCGGCGCGAGCTGAGGCCACCGTGCACGAGTTCGGCAAGCTGGGCATCACTTCGTGGTGTGCCCAGCTGATCGAAACCATCTGGCCGCGGGACCGCGAAGCCCTGGATCGCATGGCAAGCCGGCTTGTCGGCGGGCAGTACTCGTGGCTGGTGCTGACCTCGGTGAGCACCGTGCAGGTGCTCGGGCAGCTGCTGGCCGGACGGCCTCTGCCACCGCAGTTGCGCATCGTCTCGGTGGGTGAAAAAACCAGCCAGGCCATTGCCGCCACGCTGGGCCGGAGGGCCGATGTCCAGCCGCAACTGCAATCGGCCGCCGGAATGCTGCAGCAGTGGCATCCCGAGCCGGGCGCGCGCATTTGCTATCCGCATGGCGACCTGGCCAGTCCCGCCTTGGCTGACGGACTGGCCAGGCAGCCGGTCACGGTGGATGAAGTGATCGCCTACCAGAATGTCAATGCCCCCGCATCCGGCACTGTGCTGGATGGCTCCACGGCCAAGGGGGCACTGAACATCCTGCCGCCCGGGGCCATTGGCGGGAAACTGGTTGAGATGGACGTGGTCGTCTTCCCGGCGCCCAGCGTGGCCCGGCGCTTTACCCAGCTGGCCGGCGACCGGCTGCCGCCCAGCGTGCACACCATCGCGATCGGTGCGCCCACTGCCAAGGCCATGGCAGAAGCAGGCCTGCCGGTGCATGCGATCGCCGCAGAACCAACCCCGCAGGGCCTGGCCCGCGCGGCCAAGGATTTGCTTCAGCTCGACGGCATTGCCGCAGCTGAAGAGACCAAGTAGTCACGAGAGAAAGAAGAGCCATGGGTTTCCCCCAGCATCGACCACGCCGGTTGCGGCAGAATCCAGCTATCCGCCGCCTGGTCGCAGAAAATGAGCTGTCGGCACGCCAGTTGATCCTTCCCGCCTTCGTGCGCGAGGGGCTGAGCCGGCCCAACGAGATCACCTCCATGCCAGGGGTCTTCCAGCACTCTATGGACTCGCTCAAGGCCGCTGCCAACGATGCTGCGCAACGCGGCCTGGGCGGCATCATGCTCTTTGGCATTCCCGAGGAACGCGACGAAACCGGTTCCGCCGGCCTGGACCCGCAAGGCATCCTGAACCAGGGGATCAAAGCCGTGCGCGAAGAAGTCGGCGATGAACTGGTCGTCATGTCCGACGTATGCCTGGACGAATTCACTTCCCACGGGCACTGCGGCGTGCTCGATGCCAACGGCGCCGTGGATAACGACGCAACCCTGGAAATCTACGGCCAGATGGCCGTGGCCCAGGCTGAAGCCGGGGCCCACATGCTGGGCCCCTCGGGCATGATGGATGGCCAGATCGGTGTCATCCGCCAGGCGCTGGATGCCGCAGGACGCCAGGACGTTTCGCTGCTGGCCTACAGCGCCAAGTACGCCAGCGCGTTCTACGGCCCATTCCGCGAAGCCGTGGACTCCCAGCTGCAGGGGGACCGCCGGACCTACCAGATGGATGCGGCCAACCGCAGCGAAGCGGTGATCGAAGCCGAATTGGATATTTCCGAGGGCGCCGACATGATCATGGTGAAGCCGGCAATGAGCTACCTGGACATCGTGCGGGACATGGCCGAGTTCTCCCCGGTACCGGTGTCCGCCTACCAGATTTCTGGCGAGTACTCGATGATCGAAGCGGCCAGCGCCAACGGATGGATTGACCGCAGGTCCTCCGTCCTTGAATCGCTGTTGTCCATCAAGCGGGCCGGTGCCCAGCAAATTCTCACATACTACGCAGCCGAAGTTGCCGGCTGGCTCAAGGAAGGTAAGTAAGACTGATGTCGAACTCTGAACAGCTCTTTGCCGAGGCCCGCGAGGTCATGCCCGGCGGCGTCAACTCCCCGGTACGCGCCTTCGGTTCTGTCGGCGGCGTTCCGCCATTCATGGTGGGGGCCAAGGGCGCGTACCTGACCGATGCCGACGGCAAGGAATATGTCGATCTGGTCTGCTCCTGGGGTCCGGCCCTGCTGGGCCACGCCCACCCGGAAATCCAGGCTGCCGTGCATGCTGCGGTAGATCGCGGCCTGTCCTTCGGAGCTTCCACCCCGGATGAGGCCAAGCTCGGCCAGCTGATCAAGTCCCGCATGGGCGGTGTGGATCGAGTCCGCATGGTCTCCACTGGTACCGAAGCCACCATGACCGCTGTGCGCTTGGCTCGCGGCTACACCGGCCGCGACCTGATCATCAAGTTCTCAGGCTGCTACCACGGCCACCTTGATGGGCTGCTGGCTGATGCCGGTTCGGGCGTTGCCACGCTGGCATTGCCTGGTTCTGCAGGCGTCACCGCGGCCACGGCCGCCGAGACCTTGGTGCTGCCGTACAACGACCGCGCAGCCATCGAGGCCGCCTTCGCCGAGCATGGCGCCAACATTGCCGCAGTGATCACCGAGTCGGCCCCGTGCAACATGGGCGTAGTCACTCCAGAAGAGGGCTTCAACAAGTTCTTGAAGGAGACGACCAGCAAGCACGGCGCGCTGCTGATCCTCGATGAGGTGCTCACCGGCTTCCGTGCATCATCCTCCGGCTATTGGGGGCTGACTGGCAAGGTCGAGGACTGGACCGCAGATTTGTACACCTTCGGCAAGGTGATTGGCGGCGGCCTGCCAACGGCTGCCTTGGGCGGCCGCGCAGAGGTCATGGATTACCTGGCGCCACTGGGCCCGGTTTACCAGGCTGGTACCCTGTCCGGCAACCCGGTAGCGATGGCTGCCGGTATCGCCCAGCTGACCCATGCTACCGAAGAAGTCTACGCCCACCTGGGGAAGCAGTCCGAGGCATTGCAGGCAGCGATCACCGAGTCCTTCAACGCAGCAGGCCTGGACCACTCCATTCAGCGTGCTGGCACCTTGTTCTCGGTGGCCTTCGGCACCTCCGCGAAGGGCGTGCACAACTACGCCGATGCGCAGGCGCAGGAAGGGTTCCGCTACGCTCCGTTCTTCCACTCCATGCTTGACTCCGGCATCTACCTGCCACCGAGCGTATTCGAGGCATGGTTCGTCTCTGCAGCGCACGATGATGCCGCGATGGAGAAGATCTTCGCCGCACTGCCTGCAGCCGCCAAGGCCGCAGCTGCTGCCAAGGCCTAAGCGCCATAACGCGACCGGGGACGGTGGGCACCAACTGATCATGGTGCCCACTGCCCCCGGTTTTTTATGCCTTGCATTCACCGATGTGCAACGCGGCGCTAAACGAAACTGCCCGAGATCCATATGGATCTCGGGCAGTTGACAGTCGTGGCCCTGGGAGGACTGACTGGATTAGAACGCTGGGATGACGCTTCCGTCGGTCCAGGTCTTCTCGATGTAGGCGCGAACCTCATCCGAGTGCAGCAGCTCGTCAAGCTTCTTGATTGCTGGGGTCTCTTCGCCCTCGCGCCAGGTCAGGAAGTTGGCGTTAGGGTTGTTGTCGCCAGATTCCTGAGCCAGGATTTCGTCCTTGTTCAGCTTGGCCTGGACGATGAAATTGCCGTTGATCACGGCCACGCCGATGGAGTCGTCGCTCTTGTAGTACTGGACTACCTGCTCTGCGTTGGCATCCTTGAGCTTCAGGGACAGAGGGTTCTTTTCCTTGTCGTCCTGGACGGTGAGGATGGAATCATCGTCAGCAATGTTCTTCAGCAGGCCAGCGGCTTCCAGAACGCGCATGCCGCGGATCTGATTCACTGGGTCGTTGTTCAGCAGAACCGTGGTGCCCTCGGCGACGTCCTTTGGATCCTTGAAGGTCTTCGAGAAGGCGGTCATTGGCTCCACGTGGATACCAGCGCCGTGCGCGAACTTGTAGCCCTTTTCCTCGGTTTCGGTCTTCAGGTAGGCCTCGGTCTGGAAGTAGTTGGCGTCCAGGGTGCCCTCATTGAGCGAGGTGTTCGGGGTGACATAGTCGTCGATTTCCACGACGTCCAGGTCGATACCGGCATCCTTGGCCAGGTTCTCGTCAATGTAGTTCAGGATGTCGGACTGCGGGACGGGGCTGGCGCCGACCTTGATGGTGACCGGGTTTGCCGGGTCCAAAGTTGCAGTAGCGTCTGCCGATGGGTCGCTGCTGCCGCAGGCGGTCAGCGCGAACGCAGTGGCGATGCCGGTGATTGCAAGTGCGAGCTTTTTGCGCATAGCTTGTCTTCCTTTGGTTTCGAGCCGTGGGGCACGGTTGCGAGTGAGGTTTGCCGTGTCATGACATATTCCACGGCTCCACCGGCAGAACCGGTGGAAATCTAGAGTTGCCTTAGCGGTGGTCGACCTTGCGGGCAATGGCATCGCCGATGATCTGGACCAGTTGCACCAATACGACAATGATGATGATCGTCGCGAGCATGATCGGCATGTTGTAGCGGGTGTAGCCGTAGGTGTATGCCATGCGGCCCAGGCCGCCACCACCCACCAGGCCGGCCATCGCGGAATAGCCGATCAGCGTCACCACGGTGGTGGTAACGGCGGCAATGATGCCGGGCATGGCCTCGGGCACGAGCACCTTGCGGATGGTCTGCATCTTGGTGGAACCCATGACCAATGCCGCATCAACCTTGCCAGTGGAGACATCGCGCAGTGCGGTCTCAACGAGGCGGGCGAAGAACGGGATGGTGCCGATGGTCAGCGAGACCGAGGCCGCAATGGGCCCCAGCGAAGCTCCAACCACCATCGCGGAGAACGGGATCAGGGCAACCATCAGAATGGCGAACGGTATCGAACGGGTGATGTTGACGATGATTGCTGAAAGCACGACGTTGAGCCAGCGGATGGGGGTCAGCCCGCCCTTGTCGGTGACGTGCAGCAGGATGCCCAGGATCAAGCCGATGACAACAGTGATAATTCCAGAGATGACTACCATCTGCAGGGTTTCAACTGTGGCGGTGCCCATGGCCTTGAGAACTGTTGGAGTGAAGAAATCCATGATCTACTTGGCTCCCTTCACGGTCACTGCGATTCCGGTGGAGGACAAGTGATTCACGATAGCTTCCAAATCAGCGTCCGCGGTCAGTTGCAGACGCAGGTGTGCATACTGCTGCTCACCTAGTTGTTCGACGGATCCGGCCAGGACGTTGACATCAGTGTTGAACTTGCGGGCCAAGGAGGATATCACTGGCTCGGTTGCCTGCTGGCCGGTGTAGAGCAGATCAAGGATCGGGCCTGAGCCTTCAGCGCGGGGCGCGTCGCCAGGAAGCGGAAGCAAAGTCGAAGCCAGGCGTCCCGAAGCGTTGGTAATGACGGCTTCGATGTCGCCATGCTCGACGATCTTTCCGCCTTCCAGCAGGGAAACGGAGTCGCAGGCCTGCTTCACCACGTGCATTTCGTGGGTGATGATCAGCACCGTGATGTTCAGGCGATCACGCAGCTTCTTGACCAGTTCAAGAATTTCGTCCGTGGTTTTCGGATCGAGAGCACTGGTTGGCTCGTCGCACAGCAAAACATCCGGATCGGTGGTCAGTGCGCGGGCGATGCCAACACGTTGACGCTGACCGCCGGAAAGCTGTGAAGGGTACGCCTTGGCGAACTGTGAGAGGCCAACTAGTTCCAATAGCTCAGCGACCTTGCTGGCAACCTGGTCCTTCGGGGTGCCAACCAATTCCAACGGGTAGGCAACGTTCTGCTCGGTCGTGCGCGAATCAAAAAGATTAGCGTGCTGGAACACCATGCCGATGCGACGACGAGCGTTGCGCAGCTCCTCGGAGCTGACATTAGTCAGTTCTTTTCCGTTGACGGATACGGTGCCGGAAGTCGGTTGGTCAAGCAAGGTCAAGCAACGAACAAGGGTGGACTTGCCAGCCCCGGAATGTCCGACGATGCCATGAATTTTCCCGGTGGGGACTTCAAGACTGACACCATCAAGAGCAACAACATCCTTGCTGCCCTGCTGGTAGACCTTGCGCAGGTCACTGACTGTGATCACTAGGCGTGTTCCTTTAGTTCTCATTGGGTACAGAGAGTACCCTCCATTGAACCATTATCGAACAAAATCGCCCGAATGGGTGTGAAAACCGGGTTAAAATTCTTAGCTGGGAGTCATCAAGCTGTCCGGCTCGAAGATTATTCTTCGAATTGTGACAGAACATGAACTATTGACTTCCGCGGAATCTCGCATCAGGGACCAGCCGAGTTGTGATATCAGGCACAGAGCCTTGCGTGCCTGTGACTTACGCCTCCATGATCGGCCATGCGCCGTCAACAACGGCATCTGGTTTCGTTTTCCGAAGGTAAGTTTGGAAGCTTTCAGCCTGCTCGCGCGCCCAGCCAATCTGCCAACCATGAAGTACTTGAGGATCCACCTGCAACTGCGGGTAGCGCTCTCCGATTTGCCGAGCGACGGCCACGCAGGCGATGGCATCGGCCAAGGAAGTATGCGCGTTTTCTAGGACGACGCCATAGAACTCGCACGCCGCCGCCAAGGTGCGCTTGCCTTTGCGGAACTTGTCGACCTGCTTGTCGATGATGAAGGGATCAATGACATTGCCCGGGAAGAACGGCGGCAGGTCGTACCTGAGTGCCTCGTGATAGAGCACTGAAAAATCGTAGGATGCGTTAAAAGCCACGATGGGCGATTGCTCAGAAGCGAACATCAGCAGCTGCAGAATTTCTTGAACCGACTGCTTGGCCGGGGCGCCCTCTGTTCTGGCCTTCTCGGTGGAGATCCCGTGCACTGCGGTAGCCGCCTCAGGAATCTCAACTTCCGGATTGACCAGCCACTCGCGGCGATTAACCACATTGCCTTGTTCGTCAAGCAGCACAACTGATGCGGTCACGATACGTGCAGTGGTGGTGTCGACGCCGGTAGTTTCCAAGTCAAAGCCAATTGCGAGGCCCTTGTGCCATTCATTCATGGGTACAACGCTACAGGCAGATCAAGATACTGCCACGGCCAGACGCGCCCGTTGTGGATCAAGGCCTGCTCCTTGGCAGAATAGGACCATGACAGATGCTGCAGCGCCAAGCCAGCTCGATTACGTTCAGGCCGTATATCAACTTGCCCAGCTGATTCCACCAGGTGCCGTGCTCAGCTATGGCGACATCGCCGAGCTCCTGGGCAGCGGCGGACCACGCCAGGTAGGCAAAGCCATGTCCGCTGCACTCAGCGGAACTCCCTGGTGGCGCGTGTTGCGGGCCGACGGAAATATTGCTGAACCGCTCCGTCCAAGAGCCAGCGAGCACTGGGATAGCGAACAACTCGCACAACCGGGTCGACGAGTAGACATGAAGAAGCTCCGCTGGAACCCCACGCCGTCGCAGTGGGAGAAAATCGATATCCTCAGGCTGTCACTGGGCAACCCCAAAATGTCCGAATTGGATGATGAACTATAACCATGGATGAAACGCGATATGAGGCACGGTCGGATGCGCAGGACATCGTGGATCAGCTTCGGACGATAAGTGGCCCGGTGCTTGTTGCCGGTGCGCCAGGAACCGGCAAGACGAATGCCCTCATCAACACGGCCGTCGCGCACCTGGACGCCGGACTGGATCCGCAGTCGCTGTTGATTATTGCCCCCACGCGCTTGACCGCCGCTTCCATTCGCGATGACTTGAGCCGCCGCGCCGAACGAACTTTCACCGAGCCCGTCGTGCGCACCTGGTCCGCCTATGCGTTTGACCTCATCCGCCGAGCTCGCGTAGAAGGGCTCTTGCCGTTCCTGGAAAGGCCGCCGCGGCTGCTGTCCGGGCCGGAGCAAGACACGCTCATCGGGAACCTGCTCGAAGGGCACGCCACGGGCCTGACCACTGGTCCGCAGTGGCCCAGCGAATTGGAATTGGCTATAGAAACTCGTGGTTTCCGCAAGGAGATCCGAGAATTCTTTGACCGTGTTTCCGAGCTGGGACTGGAACCAGCCGATATCGAGCAGTGTGGAGAAGAAGCTGCCAGGCCTGAATGGGTTGCCGCCGCCCATTTCTACCAGGAGTACCGCGACCTGCTGGACCTTGGCAGCGCGGAAGCCTTTGACCCTGCCGGGCTCATTACCCGTGCCGCCGAATTGCTTGAAGAGCACCCGGACTTCCTCCACGCCGAACAGGACCGTCTAGCCCTGGTCCTCGTTGATGATCTTCAAGAAGCAACGCTGTCACAACACCGGATCTTGGCTCTCTTGGCCAAAGACCGGCCCCTGGTCGCTTTCGCCGCACCGGATAGCGTGGTTCAGGGATTCCGAGGCGCCCGTACCGACGAACTGCATCGCTTCGCCCAGAATTACACGAGCACCACCGAAGCCACATTGCTTGAACTGGCCCATGGCTACCGGATGCCGCCACAGATCACCAAAGCGTGGGAACGGATCGTGCAACGAGTTCCTTTGGCCGCGGGACTGCGGGGAAGAACACTTGAGCCGCGGCAGGCGGGCAATGATGACGCATGCCAGGCACTCGCTTTTGAGAATTCAACGCTAGAAGAACGATTCATCGCCCAGCGCATCGTCCAGTTGAGCCTCTTTGAAAACCGGAGCCTTTCAGATATAGCCATCGTGGTTCGCAACGGATCGCAGGTTCGTTCCTATAGCCGATTCCTTGAAGGGCAGGGGATCGCCGTGCAAGTGCCACCGGCTGAAATCCCGCTCAAAGACGAGGGAGCCGTTCGCCCGCTGCTGGACCTTCTGGAATTGGCTTTCAACAACTCGGCAACTGATGACCCGCTGCTGATGCAGAATCTGCTCCTATCCCGCTACGGCATGAGCACAGCACTGGAAATCCGGCGCTTGCGCCAGCTTTTGCGCCAGCATGAGGCGGCCCAAGGCGGCCGCCGCTCCAGCCAGGAACTTCTTGAAACTTGCCTGCGGGAACCCGAACTGGCTCAAGACCTTGGCAAGCCGGCCTTTGGGCTGCAACGCCTGCTGAAAATGTATGGAGCCCTGAATGCCGAGCTTGCCAGTGGCACTGCTACCCCTGAGACCGCGCTCTGGGCCATGTGGGAAGCCTCCGGCCGGGCCCAAGCCTGGCGCGAGGAAGCGCTAGGCGCCGGAACGTCTGCGCGCCGGGCCGATCATGACTTGGATGCGGTGCTCTCGCTGTTCCAAGCGGCTGAACGCTTTGTTGACCAGCTGCCAGGTGCCAGCGTGCCCCAATTCATCGAGCACATTCTGAATCAGGACTTGCCGATGGACTCCCTGGCCACCCGTGCCGCCGGCGGGCATATGGTGACCGTGCTGACCACGGCAGCTGCCGCCGGCAAGGAATGGCCCATCGTGTTCATTCCCGGTTTGCAAGAGGGATCGTGGCCCAATCTGCGCTTGCGCGGCGAACTGCTGGGCTCCAACGCGCTAGCTGACGTTGTCGAGCACGGCATCGGATTCCTGGCCACGCGCACGCCAACTCATCTGGTGCGCCAGATCAGGAACGACGAGCTGCGCAGTTTCAGCAACGCGGTGTCGCGAGCTTCCGAACAGCTGATCTGCACCGCAGTTGATAATGAAGACAGCCAGCCCTCGTCATTCCTGGATCTAGTTGATCCGCCCGGGCCCGAGGGCCGGGCAACTACTGCGGTGCCGCGCATACGCTCCTTGCCAACCCTTGTGGCGCAGCTGCGCAATACCGCCGAATCAAGCAAAGCCGCGCTGCTTGGCGCCATCCCGGTTGCCGAGGGTTCCGACCCCGTCGGGCAGTATCGCGACGCGGTCAATGTCCTGGCCCAGCTGGCCACGTCACAGCAACCGGTGCGCGGTGCCCATCCGGAGCAGTGGTGGGGTTTGCTCCCGTTGTCTTCTACCGCACCGGTGGTCCCCGAGGATCAGCCACGACGAGTTTCGCCGTCAAAGGTCGAGACGCTGGTCAAGTCCCCGCTGAATTGGTTTGTGCAAAGCGCCGGTGGCACGGCCGCGCATGACTTTGCAGCGTCCTTGGGCACACTGATTCACTCCATAGCAGAAGAGCACCCTGAAGCCAGCGGTTCCGAGTACCAGCGGATCCTGGAGCAGCGCTGGCCGGAACTGGAGAAATTGGATAACTGGGAAGGGCAGCGCGACTTCGACCGGGCGACCCTGATGCTCAAGAAGTTCGCCCAATACTGCATCGCCATGAGGCAAGAAGGCCGCGAACTGGTTGCCCGTGAAATGCCCTTCCAAATCGAGGTTCCCACCCCTGATGGATCGCAGGTCCAGCTGCGAGGCATTATTGACCGGGTCGAGGCTGACGCCAATGGCAGGGTCACCGTGGTGGACCTCAAAACAGGTTCCATGGCGCCAAGCAAAAACGACACGCTGGAGCACCCCCAGCTGGGCGTCTACCAAACAGCCATCCAGCTAGGGGCGCTGCAGGAGAACCCGGACACCGCCGGACTGTCCGATCAGCCCGCCGGGGCGTCGCTGGTCTACGTTGGCACCAATACCAAAAGCCCGACGATCAGGGAGCAACCGTCCCTGGCCGAGGACGACTGGGCGAAAACCCTCATTCTGGAGGCCGCCAGCCTCATGGGGCATAGCGAATTCATTACCCGCCACGTTGCGGGTTCCTCGGGGATTCTGGGCAACTGCACCTTGCCGGAAATCTGCCCACTTTGCGCCGAAGGACGACAGGTCACCGAACCATGAGCAGCATCAAATACAGCCCGCAAGAACTCTCGATAGCGCTGGGCGAGAAGTTCCCGCCCACCGAGCAGCAAGCCGAGATTGTTGCCGCTCCGCTCGAGCCGATGCTCGTAATCGCCGGCGCGGGCTCTGGCAAAACCAAAACCATGGCGGACAAGGTCGTCTGGCTGGTAGCCAACCAGCTGGTTCGGCCCGAGCAGATCCTCGGCGTGACCTTTACCCGCAAGGCCGCCGGGGAGCTGTCGCTGCGAATCCGGGCCAAGATCGCACAACTCGTGGCTACCGGGCTGCTGAGCGAAGAGGACACCCGCGACTTCCTCGACCCAGCGGTGTCCACCTATCACTCCTATGCCAACACCCTGGTCCAGGACCACGGGCTTCGGCTCGGCCTGGAGGAAGATAGCGCCCTGCTCGGCGCGGCCCAATCGTGGCAGCTGGGGCATTCGGTACTGGAGAAATACACGGGGGACTACCAGCACCTCAACAGCGCGAGCAGCACCCTCATCGACGCCATCGTCTCCTTCAGCTCCGAAGCATCCGAGCACCTGGCCGCTGTCCCCGAAGCACATCAATGGATCGACGACCTGGTCCTGAAATTGCGGGCACTGCCCATGGATGCGGAGAAGGACAAGGCGCCCACACAAGCAGCGCTGAAACTCATCGACAAGCTTGCCTCGAGGTCAACCATCGCCGAACTTGCCGAGGAATACGGGCGCGAGAAAAAGCGATTGGGAGTCATGGACTATGGCGACCTCGTCGCCCACGCCGCCAGGATCGCACAGGAAGTCCCCGCGGCCGCGCTCGCCGAACGCGCCAGCCACCAGGTGGTCTTGCTCGACGAATTCCAAGACACCTCCCATGCCCAGATGGTGTTGTTCTCCCAGCTCTATGGCCAAGGCCATCCGGTGACCGCGGTTGGCGATCCGAACCAATCGATCTACGGGTTCCGCGGGGCCAGTGCAGGCCAGCTGTTCAGGTTCCCGGAAACCTTCCCCATCGTCCGCGGCGAACAGCGCGAGATCGCCCACGTTAAGCACCTGACGATAGCCTGGCGCAATACCGTGAACGTGCTTGCCGCTGCCAACCAGATCACCGCCGGGGGAGCGGCCCATTCGGGGCCGGTCACCGTTAAGCCACTGGAACCCTCCGCTTTCGCCCAGCCGGGACGCGTGGTGCTCAACCGCTGTGCAACGGTTCGCCAGGAAGCCGAGGCCATCGCGGACTTGATTGCCGCCGAGCAGCGGAACGATCCGCAGGCCGCGAAAACCAGCGCCGTGCTCTCGCGCAACCGCAGCCAGTTGAGCATCATGGGCGAGGTTCTTTCCGAGCGCGGCATGCGCTACCAGCTGGTGGGCCTATCCGGGCTGCTGAGCACTGCGGAGGTGGCCGATCTTGTTGCTTGCCTGCATGTGCTGGTGGATCCACTTCGATCAGACAAGCTGATGCGCCTGCTCTCCGGAGCACGATGGCGCATCGGCACTGCCGATCTCGCGGCATTCGCCGACTGGTCCCGCCAGCTCGAACGGCGTCGCTCCCATGGGCTGAATTCCAAGGCAGCCGCGGCCGATGGCGGCCTTGACGCTGAAGCTGTCGAATCGGCCCGAGCAGAACTCAATGATGCGGCCAGCCTTATTGAAGCACTTGACTTCTTGCCATCCGAGGGCCTGAGCAGCTCCGATGGCCGAAGCCTGAGTGCAGAGGGCCGGCGCCGGCTCACAGCGCTCAAAGACGAGCTGGCCAGCCTGAGGCTCATGGCCAATGATGATCTGGAAACGCTGATCCGCGAAGTTGAACGGGCCATGAATCTCGATATCGAGGTTGCTGTTCGACCCTGGGTGGACCGCGATGCCTCGCGAGCCAACCTTGATGCCTTTGCCGACGTCGCCCGCGAGTATTGCCGCAACGCTCCGCGCGTTGAGCTGGCCGGCTTCCTGATGTGGCTGGAGCAAGCTGCCGAAAAGGAAAAGGGCTTGCCGCTTCCCAGCGAGGATGCTGATCCAGAAGCCGTGCAGCTGCTGACGGTCCACGCTTCAAAGGGCCTGGAGTGGGACACCGTCGCCGTCATGTCATTAAACGACGGGGTATTCCCCGGCGCGCAGTCCGACCGATGGACCAGCGGCGACAAGGCCCTTCCTTGGCCTTTGCGCGGCGACGCAAAAGATCTGCCGCAGTGGGACACCGACCAGCCAGCGCTCAAGGAGCTATTGGAAGCTGAATCCCTGTTCAAGGATCACGTCGAGGATCACCACATTGCCGAGGAACGCCGATTGGCGTACGTTGCGGTCACGCGTGCCAAATCACTGCTCATTTGCAGCAGCAGCATCTGGACCGCCACGCGAAGCAAACCCACCGAGGCTTCCGAGTTCTTCTCCGCGCTGCTACCGCTGGCCCAGGGCCCTGGGGCAAAAGCTGAAATTGGACTCTGGGTAGAGGACGACGAGGCGCCAGAGCAGAACCCCAACCGGCTGACTCCTCTGGAAGCCTTGTGGCCCTACGACCCGCTGGAGGGCCCGCGGATCACTGGAGCAATCAAAAACAAGGAACTTGCGTATTCGCGACGCGCAGTGATCCAGGAAATCGCCGACGATGTGCTCAGCGCAGACCCCGGCAGCCAGCCGATAACCCCCGAAGGCCAGCAATGGGCGGAAGAAGCGCACAAGCTTCTCGCTCAGCGTGCCTTCCTCGGCAATCGCGAACGAGCCGTTGAAGCACCAGAACATGTGCGTGCTTCGCTGTTTGTCGAATTGGCTGAGGACCCGGTGTCGGTACTGGAGAATCTTCGCCGTCCGGTGCCAAGGCGGCCTGGACTTGCTGCGCGACGCGGCACGGCCTTCCACGCGTGGATTGAGGAATTCTACGAAAAGACCTCGATGCTGGATCTGGGCGATCTTGTTGAGCCGGCCGACAGCTATCTTGATGAAGCCCTGGACCTGGAATCAATGAAGGAAGCATTCCTGGCCAGCGAATGGGCCCAGTTGCAACCAGCCTATGTGGAAGTTCCGTTGGAAACGCGCGTCGGCCCGGTGGCAGTGCGAGGCAGGATCGATGCAGTCTTCCAGATGGACGATGGCACATGGCTGCTGCTTGACTGGAAGACTGGACGAGTCCCTCATGGCAAGGACTTGAAGAGCAAACTTGTCCAGCTTGCGGTGTACCGGTTGGGATGGTCCCGGCTGCACTCAATTGCGCTGGAAGACATCAAGGCAGCTTTCTATTATGTTGCTGCCGGCGTGACGATTCGTGCGGAGCACCTGTCGGATGAAGCCGAGCTGGAGCAGATGATATCGAGCGCCTTCGAACAGCTGGAAAGCTGAGGCAGCTGGCGCCACAAAGCAACCCGGAGGGTTACTTTGCGGCGCCGTCCTGGTCTTCCTTGCGTTTCACTGTGCCGGCTTCAGCCTTCGAGGCACTCGGCTCTTCTTGAAGCTTGGGCGCGGGCGGCTTTTCGCCGGACTCGATGTTCGACTCGACCTTGGGCTTGGTGTCTTCTGCGCCCTTGCCTGCATGCGGAGCCGGCGAAGGCTCCACGTCATCGTCCGCGCCCTTGGCTGGCGCTTCGGGGCCCGCAGCCACAGCAGATGGCGAATTGCCCGAATCCGTTGCCTGGTCCGACAAGGCAGTGACCTTTGCCGTATTAATCCGGGGTGCGGTCGAACCCGCCGATGAAAGCGGGGCGGGCTTCGGTGCTACGGGAGTTTCCTTGTCCGCGTCGGATGGCTTGGGCCCTGGTGCGCTGCTCTGCGGAGCCAGGGGACGTGGCGCCTCGACGACTGACAGAGGCTGCCCGCCGAACTCGGCAATATTGTGGTCAAGCTCTTGGAGCATCTCATCAGCTTCGGCGATGCGCTGTGGATCCTTGGAGTCAAGCGACTTGACGAGCCACTGCGCCAGAGCGAATTCTGCGGCCAGCGCGGCACGGCGCATGATGTGTGGATCGGCGGCCTTGCCGCGGGCTTCGACATACGATTCAAAAACACGGTCCGTGAACTTCTGGTCTTCGATAGACGAGAGCCAGGCAAAATCATCTGCCGGGTCGCCAACATGCAAGTCGGTCCATCCCTTAACGGCAGTAATGCTTGAGTGAGAAATTTGCAGCTGCTCTTCATCGAAGTCGCCGTGCACTACGGATGCGTTAAACCGCCACAGCGCAACATCCTCCATGGCGTGCTCCCAGCGGCGCAAAAGCCTGCTGGGCACCTTGCCCGTAGCCGCCGCGGTATCGAGTTCATTGAGCTTGCGCTGGCGTACTTCATCTGCGGTGTAGGTCGGCAGGCCGGCCACTTCCACAGCTTCATCTGGAATCTGGTGAATGGCCGCCAGGCACTGGCCCAGCGCCTTGGCCAAGTTGCTGCCCTCGTCAACCAGCTCATCCAAGGCAGGAACGTGTCCTGGCATGTCCTTGTACACGAAGGTACGCAGTGAGCCCTGGCGGACAGTTCCCGCTACCGATGGAAGAGCAAATGGCAGCGAGGCCCGCACTTTGGCCGAGAACGCGCGCAGGGCGGAAAGCTCCGCTTCCAATCGCATGCTTGCCTCATCGTGCCGCGGCGAGCGAACACGCCACCGGTGCTTGAGGGCGTCGACAATTAGTGCTGAATCAAAATCTTCTGCGTCGTCTGACAATGCCGCAAAACCAACCGGAGCTAATCCGGGTACGGCGGCGGTGGCAATTGCGGCGAGTTCCATGGCAGAGCGTTTCACATGTTCCACCGTATGCGAGATCGTGACCTTAGAGGCTGAATGACGCACAGAATATGGTGGGATTCACCGGCAATGTTCAGGCTTGACGTGAAAATTCGCCGAACGTGGCTATCCACACCCGGTTTGAAACAGGAGAGCGATGGGGCAAGTGCACTAAGTTAGAAGTATGGCTTTGGCAGAGAACTATCAAACTCCAATCACGGGACTACCTTTTGCGCAGTCGCTTATTTCGCGTCCGCTCACTGAACGGCCGAACCCGGAGTTGCTTGGCGAGAAACTTTCCATGAATTCCACCAAGGTCATGCTGATTTCCGATCTTGGCGCTGCCGCCTGCGGCTTGGAACTGTACTTTGTGGACGGGCCCAGTTACATGGCCCATGATTCTGATCGCCTGGTTTATCTCGGCACATCTGGCTCGAGCGATTACGTTTTGGCCATTGTCGACGCAGAAAACTATTCGAATGCGGATATTGAGCGCTGGATTTCTCTGCGTGAGGCCTTCACGATCCTCTCCGAAGTCCAAGCCGAGCTGTTGGTTGAAGCACAGGCAATCTCCAACTGGATCCGCTCTGAACGATTCTGCCCGCAGTGTGGTTCGGAGGTCCGGTCCTCAACCTTTGGGTGGGGACAGCGCTGCGTTTTGAATGACCATGAGCTATTTCCCCGTACCGATCCTGCGATTATCGCATCGGTGATTGACCGCCACGACCGCATATTGCTGGGTGCCAACGCCACTTTTAGAACGCACATGTATTCGGTGCTCGCCGGCTTCGTCGAAGCGGGGGAGTCGCTGGAATCAGCGGTTCGGCGCGAAATCTTTGAAGAATCTGGTGTCCATGTAGGCGACGTGGCCTACCGCGGCTCCCAGCCTTGGCCATTGCCGCGTTCCCTGATGCTCGGTTTTGCGGCTGAAGCTATCAGCGAAGAATTGATTCCTGATGGGGCCGAGATCAAGGACCTGCGCTGGTTCAGCCGAGAGGATCTGCGTCTTGCCCTGGAATCAGGAACAATAGACATACCGCGTGGCGTTTCAATTGCACATGCGTTGATCCGTAGTTGGTACGGAGAACCCCTTCCGGAGGCCCTGAACAAGTGACAGAACACGATGCTCCACCAGTACAGGATTTGCTGGCGGGACTGGACGCTGAACAACGGCAAGCAGCTGAAACGCTCAGCGGTCCATTGTGTATTCTGGCCGGCGCAGGCACGGGTAAAACCCGGGCCATTACCCACCGTATTGCGCACGGAGTGCACACGGGAATTTACAATCCCTCGAGTGTTCTTGCATTGACCTTTACGACCCGTGCTGCCGCAGAAATGCGGACCCGTTTACGCCAGCTCGGTGCGCCGGGTGTTCAGACCAGAACCTTCCACGCGGCCGCGCTGCGCCAGCTGCAGTACTTTTGGCCCCAGGCCATTGGCGGTACTTTGCCAAATCTGGTTGAGCATAAGGCCCCGTTGATTGCAGAGGCTGCCCGCCGACTGCGTATTTCCAGCGACCGCGCCATGGTGCGTGATCTCGCGGCAGAAATTGAATGGGCCAAGGTATCGATGCACACCCCGGAAAGCTATGCGAAAATCGCCCCAACTCGTGAGATGCCCAATGGCCTGGAGCCGGTAAGCATGGCGAGGATTTTCCAAACCTACGAAGAACTCAAAGATGACCGAGGGGTTATCGATTTCGAAGACGTGCTCCTGCTGACCATTGCCATTCTCGAAGACAACGAGAAGGTAGCTGCACATGTCCGCCAGCAATATCGTCACTTCGTTGTGGACGAATACCAGGATGTTTCTCCATTGCAACAACGGCTGCTCGATCTGTGGTTGGGGCAACGAAATGAATTGTGCGTTGTTGGTGATGCTTCGCAGACGATTTACTCGTTCACCGGTGCGCGCCCTGACTTCCTGCTGAACTTTGGAACGCGTTTTCCGGAAGCCAAGGTGGTCAAACTCGTCCGGGACTACCGCTCCACCCCCGAAGTAGTGAACCTGGCCAACAAGGTGCTATCGACTCGGCGGATTGAGTCCTCCGTTCCGGATCGAAACGTCACTTGGCCTGAGCCCCTGGAATTGATTGCACAACGCGACCATGGTCCAAACCCGGATTTCTTTGAAGCCAGGGACGATGAGAACGAGGCAGAGGAAGTTGCCCAGCGCATCAAGAAGCTGCGGGGAGAGGGGCAAGACATCTCTGAGATTGCCATTCTCTACCGCACAAACGGGCAGTCTCAGGCTTTCGAACAAGCGCTCGCCGCACATTCGATTCCGTATGTCATGCGTGGTGCAGAGCGGTTCTTCTCTCGCCGAGAAGTCAAAGAAGGAATGCTGGCCCTGCGGGCAGCCTTGAGCGTTGCTGCCGAAACCTCGGTGCCGCAATTAGTTCGAGACGTGCTTTCCTCGCATGGCTATTCGGCGAATGCTCCCAGCGGAGGTACCGGCGCCGTCCGGCAACGGTGGGAATCATTGTCCGCTCTGGTGCGCCTGGCTGATGAAGTCGTTGCACTCAAAATTGAGCAGGGCACTGAAGCGACCTTGCACGACGTGGTTAAGGAACTTGAAGATCGCGCAGCGATCCAGCATGCGCCCACGCTGGATGGCGTCACTTTGGCTTCATTCCACGCAGCCAAGGGCCTGGAATGGGATGCTGTGTTCCTCGTTGGACTCAGCGAGGGACTGGTACCCATTTCCTATGCCAAGGACCAGGCTGGTTTTGACGAAGAACGCCGCCTGCTCTATGTGGGCATTACCCGTGCTCGGAAGCATCTATTCCTGTCTTGGTCGCTAGCGCGCACTCCGGGCGGAAGGGCGCATCGCTACCCCTCTCGCTTCTTGGATGGGATCAAGTCAGTTCGCCAGGCTAGCAGCCGACAGCAGACTACCTATAAGAAACGTGAACACAAGCTAATTCCGGCCGTCTGTTCCAACTGCGGTTCGTTCTTGACTAGTGCAAAAGAACGCAAGCTGAAGCGCTGCGCGTCCTGCCCAGCCGCCTATGATGAGGCCTTGTTCGATAACTTGCGCACCTGGCGATCCGAAGTCGCCCGCTCAAATTCGGTCCCGGCTTTCGTCATTTTCACTGACGCCACTCTGATGTCCATTGCTGAACATCAACCCGGCTCCATACAGGGGCTATCGAAAATTGCGGGAGTCGGGCGCAGCAAGCTCGAACGCTATGGGGAAGCGGTACTAGCTGTTCTTGAATCCCACCGGGGATAGAAGTTGTTCACATGCCGCGTCGAGGTGGGCTGCTTGCCGACACCTCAGCCTTAACGTGGGGCTAGATGCTCAAGCGCCAGCAAGCAGCATGAATCCGACTGACCATGTGTGTGAGGAGTACAGCTCAATGCCTGTTTCACCGAGTATTTTTGAATTCGTCGCCCATGACGATATTCCGGTGCGGGTCGTGCGTTCCACCAAGCGCCGAAAGACCATCTCTTCGCAGTGGCGCGACGAAACCTTGATTATCCAGGTTCCAGCCGCGCTTGATGAGAAAACTGAGAGTTCGTTCGTTGATGAGATGCTCAAAAAATTCCGGCAAAGTCGACAACGACGAAATGCCGGACATACCGACACCGAGCTAGGACGCAGGGCCCACGAACTGGACCAGAACTTCTTTGACGGATCGGCTTCGCCAACAACGGTGCGATGGGTTACCAACCAAAATAAGCGGTGGGGATCAGCTTCCTACCAGCAGAGAAGCATTAGGCTCTCGTCAAAGCTCCAGCAAATGCCCTCATGGGTCCGCGACTATGTCCTGGTTCATGAATTGGCCCATCTGGTAGCGCCACGTTCGGGGCATGGGCCTGAATTTCAGAAATTGCTCAACAGATTTCCGCGGCGTTCGGAAGCGGATTTGTATCTTGAGGCTTTCCACGCTGGCTACAACTCTCATGCCAAGGAGCTAGGCGGGCCAATAGACGAGCTCGATGGTTTTGGCGAAGACGCCGAATAGTGGCAATTGAAACAGCGGTGGGGAGGAACGCAACTGCGTTCCTCCCCACCGCTTGGATCTGGTGATTATTTCTCTGGGTCTTCAGATGAATTCGGATCCGTCGGCTTTTCCGGGTCCGCGCCGTCATTCTCGGGATCAACATTGTCGAACCCACCGGACAGCAATTTTCCCAAGGCAACATCAAAGTCGTCGAATTCGGTATCCGCCAACTCGCGACGCTGAGTGAAAGTCGTCGGATCTTTGAGATCTTCATGCGTTGGCATGAGATCCGGGTGATCCCAGACGGCGTCGCGTCCATCGATGCCGCGCTCGTCGTTAAGGTGTTGCCACAGGGCTGCTGCTTCACGCAGCTTTCGAGGGCGTAGCTCCAAGCCGACTAGCGAGGCAAAAGCTGACTCTGCGGGCCCGCCCGATGCTCTGCGCCGACGCATGGTCTCCCGCAGGTGCTCGGCAAACGGAAGATTCGCCGCTGCCAGGGACACTACGTGGTCGACCCAGCCTTCAATGAGAGCAAGGGTTAGCTCAAGGTTCTCGAGCGCCTTATCTTGTTCTGGCGTGCGCTGCGGGGCGAATAGTCCTTCACCCAGCATGGACTGCAGGGCTTCAGGATTTGAAGGGTCGATGTCGCGAACGGCTTCTTCAATTCGAGACATGTCGATGTGAATGCCGCGAGCATAGGATTCAACAGCTCCGATTAGCTTTGAACTCAGCCACGGAACACGATTGAACAGTCGTGCATGTGCATTCTCTCGAAGGATGACATAGAGCAGCACTTCTTGCTCTGGGATTTCCAGGCCCTCGCCAAACTTCGCCACGTTGGTGGCGATGATTCCGGGGGTGCTGCCGGCCAACGGAAGGCCAATGTCGGTGCCACCAAGAACATCCGTTGCCAATCCGCCAAGGGCGGTGCCCAGTTGCATGCCGAACATGCTGGCACCCAGATTGCGGAACATGCCATCGGAATTGCCGAGCATTCCCTTCATCTCTTCAGGGATTTGTTCTTTCATGGCGGCGGTGATCGCTGTTGCCACTGATTCGGCAACTGGCTCGGTGACCTGTTTCCAGGTTGCCAAGGTCTTGTCGTACCAGCGCTTGCGCGTCCACGCCTCGGTCACCAAGCCATTGGATTCGAAAGACGTTGAGTTATTCAGCCAAAGGTCGGCCAGGTTCGAAGCGTCGTTGATTGCGCTCTGACGTGATTCTGACACGGCTGGATCGTCGCTGGCGTACGCCTGAAGCGCGGTATCGGAGGCAAGCTTCCAGTTCACCGGACCCGATGAAGCATTGTTGCTCATCATGGCCGACATCATTGCTTGTGCCTGCTGCATCATCTTTTGCATCGCTTCGGGGTCACCCTGGGCGCCTAGCGCATCGCGAAGTTGCGGAGGAAGATTGTTGGGATCAAATCCGCCACCGAAGAGCTGACCAAACATGGCAGAAAAAGGATCCTGCTGATTGTTATCGTCGTCGTCGCCGTTGGGGCGGTTATTCGGGGGGTTCTGTGCCATGCCTTTAAAACTACCGTGCCTTGCAATTAGTTCCCATGAATCTGGGCGACAGTTCGCTTTCGGCACACTGAATACGCCTTCTTGCTGATGCCTTTAGAGCTCAAGCTTCAGTAGGCTAAGAGTGGTGAAGTTCGCAAGGACGGATCCGCATCTTTTTTGATAGTTGGCGGGAGCAAGATCAGTGCACGAACGGGAACCACAGGACTCGATGAAAGTGGTCGGCGAATTTGGCCGAGCACCCCAAGGTTCCAAAGCCATTAAACGAACCAGTGCTGGCGTTCTCGCACTGCTGCTCATTGGCGTCATGCTGTTCCTGCCGACAAACTTCATGATTCGTTCTCCCGGCCCAGTCTTCAACACCCTGGGCAAAGACGAGGACAACGGGAAAGACGTCATTTCGATTGAGGGGGACAAGACGTACCCCTCGCAGAGCGAATTAGACCTCTTGACCATTTATGTCCAAGGGGGAGGGCAGAACCGGGTCACGATTCCGGTAGTTCTTGAAGCATTGCTCAATCCTGCCAAGGACGTTGTGCCTGAAGAGACGATCATTTCTCGCAACACGTCGACGCAGCAACAAAATGAGCAGAACGATCAGATGATGACCTCATCCCAGGATCTGGCAATTGCCGCGGCACTTACAGAACTCGGCTATGACTTCAAAACTTGGCTTACCGTCGCGGACTTTTCGTCTGATTCCAACAGCAAGTCGTTGGAAAAGGGCGATCGCCTTCTGAAATACAACGGAAAAGAAATCGTCTCCCTGGAGGAGCTGAAGAAGTCGCTCAATGCCAATGGGGAGAAGCCAGCAGAACTCACCGTTGGCCGCAAGGACAAGCAAGGCAACTACAAGGAAGTCGTTGTCCCAGTGACAACCGGCGAAGCCGACGGCGAACGCCAGCTGGGCATCTACCTGAGTACCGAACACAAGTTTCCCATAGACGTTCAATTTGGGTTGCAGAATGTGGGCGGGCCCAGCGCGGGAATGATGTTTGCCTTGGGCATTATTGATCGGCTGACCGAAGGCTCGTTGGCAGGAAATCACCATGTTGCAGGCACGGGGGAGATCTCGGCTGAAGGGAATGTTGGTCCGATCGGAGGCATAGCCCAGAAAATGGTTGCCGCGAAAAATGCGGGCGCGACCATTTTCCTGGCACCTGCGGACAACTGCAACGAGGTCGTGGGAAGAGTCCCCGAAGGGTTGAACGTCCTGAAGATATCAACGCTCTCACAAGCTCGGACAGCGCTGACAAAAATCGCGGACGGAGAAAGCCCAGCGGACTTCGCGACATGTGAATAGATTTAGCCCAGCGTCAGGGGAAGAATGTGACGCAGCAATCAAAGCTTGTACTCGCTCGTCTAAGAATTAGGTACACGAGTTCCTCCGATGGCAACAGCGGAGAGAACCCAAGGTAAGGAATAGATAGTGTCATACGGATCGGATAGTCCGTTCGGAGGCCCGCCAAGGCCTCGTGAACCGCAGAGGCCTGCCAGCCCATCTGGCAAGAAAGTGTCGCCACTGACTTTGACCATCTTTGCGGTGGTTATTTTGGTCGCGGTCTTCGTTTTCTTGTCTAACTTTTATGCAGATATCCTCTGGTTTAACCAGTTGGGATTCTCGCAGGTCTACTGGACTGAACGCGTCGCCAAATTAATCATCTTCGCCATTGCCTTGGTGTTGATGGCTGTGCCTATGTGGTTCTCGATGCGCAGCGCCTACAAGCACCGGCCGGTATACGCGCCGAATGCGAATCAGCAAGATTCCATGTCCCGCTACCAATCTCAGCTGGAGCCTATTCGCCGTTTCCTCATGGTGGGCATTCCGCTGGTTGTCGGAATCTTTGCCGCCGTGGCAGTTGCCGGCCAGTGGCAGACCGTCCTGCTGTTCTTCAACCAGACGCCTTTCGGGAATAACGACCCCCAGTTCAACTTGGACTTGAGCTTCTTCATCTTCTCGTTGCCGTTTATCGCGCTCATTATCGGGTTCCTCGTTTCAGTGGTGCTCTTGAGCGGCGTTGCCGGATTGCTGACCCATTACCTCTACGGCGGCATTCGTGTCGAAGAACGAGGCGGCATCACCGTGGGCAAGGCAGCTCGGGTTCATACCGCTATCGTCGTTGCTGTCTTCCTGCTTCTGCAGGCAGCCAACTTCTGGATCGGCCAGTATGAGACGCTGACCGACCAGTCTGGACGTGTTGCAGGCGCCCTTTACAAGGATGTCCACGCAGTCATCCCTGCCCGGATGATTCTGGCCATTATCGCCATCCTGATCGCAATCACCTTTGCCATTGCCGCGTTCAATGGGCGCTGGAGGATTCCCCTGATCGGTACGGCGATGCTGGTCGTCACGATGATCGTGGTCAGCGGTGTCTACCCATTCCTGGTGCAGCAGTACCAGGTAGTGCCTTCGCAGCGAGAACTTGAACGAGACTATATCGATCGAAACATCGAAATGACTCGCCTGGCCTATGGCCTGGATGATGTTGAAGTCACCGACTACGACGCCAAGATCTCCACCGAGAAAAATGCCCTGGCCGAGGAAACCGCAACCACTGCCAATATTCGCCTGCTGGACCCGAACCTGGTCTCCACCGCCTTCGCGCAGCTTCAGCAGTTCCGCGGGTACTATACGTTCCCCAAGAACTTGAACGTCGACCGCTACAAAATCGACGGCAAGGTAGAAGACACCGTGATCGCGGCACGTGAAGTGAACGTCGACCCGTCCGATACCTGGGTCAACCAGCACATCAACTACACGCACGGTTATGGACTTGTCGCTGCCTACGGCAATCGAGTTGCCGCTGGCGGCCGACCTGATTTCATGCTGGGCGGTATTCCTACCTCAGGTGACTTGATCACCGACAAGGACTACGAGCCACGCATTTACTTCGGCGAGAACTCACCGGAGTACTCTGTTGTCGGTGGACCGGATGAAGGCTGGACGGACCAGGAGCTTGACCGTCCCGGCACCGGTGGCGAGAACCAGGACACCCGCTACACCTTTACCGGTGAGGGCGGACCCAACGTTGGCAACATGTTCAACCGCTTGGTCTACGCCTTGAAGTTCGCTTCAACTGACCTTCTGCTCTCCCAACAGGTCAATTCCGAATCGCAGATTCTCTACGACCGTGACCCCCGGGACCGCGTTAGCAAGGTAGCTCCATACCTGACTCTGGACTCCAGCGCATACCCAGCGATCGTTGATGGCCGTGTGCAATGGATCGTCGATGGCTACACTACCTCCAACGACTTCCCGTACTCGCAGCAAAAGCAGCTGGACTCGGCCGTTACCGACTCTCTGACTAATGCCCAGGACCTGTCCATGACCGGTCGGGTCAACTACTTGAGGAACTCGGTCAAGGCGACAGTTGACGCCTATGACGGATCGGTGAAGTTGTACGCCTGGGACACCGAGGATCCGATTTTGAAGTCGTGGCAGAAGGTCTTCCCGACCTCGTACAAGCCTTTGAAGGATATGTCCGCTGATCTGATTGAGCACGTCCGCTACCCAGAGGATTTGTTCAAGGTGCAGCGCGAAGTGCTTACGACGTACCACGTGGATAACCCGGATGCTTTCTACGAGTCGAATGACGCCTGGGCCGTCCCTGACGACCCGACCTCGTCGACCGCCGGAGTCAAGCAGCCACCATATTTCATGTCGCTCAAGATGCCGACCCAGGACGAAGCCAGCTTCTCCCTGACCTCGACATTCATTCCCGCCGCAGCTTCCAACGGGCAGCAGCGCAACGTCTTGTTCGGTTTCCTCTCGGCATCAGCAGACGCTGGTTCACAAGCCGGCGTGAAGTCCGAAGACTACGGCAAGCTCAGGCTGCTGGAACTGCCACGAGACACTGCTGTTCCAGGTCCAGGCCAGGCCCAGCAGAACTTCGACACCAATACTCGTGTCACGCAGGAGCTAAACCTGCTGCGCCAGGGCGCTTCCGAGGTCAAGAACGGCAACTTGCTGTCCTTGCCTGTCGGCGGCGGTATCCTTTACGTCCAGCCTGTCTACGTCCAGTCTTCTGGCCAGACCAGCTACCCGACCCTGCGCAAGGTTCTGGTGTCCTTCGGTGACCAGGTTGGCTTCGCCGATACATTGGCTGAAGCCCTGGACGAAGTATTTGGCGGCAACTCAGGTGCTGTAACCGGTGAAACAGAAGGTGTTTCACCAGGCGACAGCCCAGAGGGGGAAAAGGCGCCAAGCCAGTCCAATGAGCAGAAGCTGTCCACTGCCCTTTCTGATGCTAACGAGGCCATCAAGACGGGCCAGGAAGCGCTGGCCAAGGGTGACTTCGCAGCTTACGGCGAGGCCCAGAAGCAGCTGCAAAACGCCTTGGACCGTGCCGTGGAAGCCGATGCCGCGATCAACGGGACCGAAGTTGATGGGGAAGTGAAGCTGGACGATAGCGGCTCCTCTGAGACTCCACAGCCTTCGGCACCGAGCGAAGGCTCCGAGGGGTAATAGGGAACGGCGCTCCCGATTTGCTTTCGCTCCGCGATGATGCAAGAATTGTCTAGTCATCGCGGGGTGGAGCAGTTCGGTAGCTCGCCGGGCTCATAACCCGGAGGTCAGAGGTTCAAATCCTCTCCCCGCCACGAAAGTCGAAAATGGAGATCCGCGAGGGTCTCCATTTTTGTATATTTGGACCAAATTGCGGCCTCGGCCGGGAATTGAATTGTGGTCGATTGCCACCCGGTAATTGATGGTTTTAATCTGCTTGGGGTTGTCGAGATTAATTTTGTCGCGAGGGGCGATGACTTCCTAAGTCGGTTTCGGATCTGGGGTGGCGGGTTCCTTCGTGCCAGGGCCGAATGCGGCCTGCGATCAAGGTCACTTGGCTCGATTGGCTATTGAGTTCATCAGTTGGTAATGTTGTATTTACCGACGCGGGGTGGAGCAGTTCGGTAGCTCGCCGGGCTCATAACCCGGAGGTCAGAGGTTCAAATCCTCTCCCCGCCACAATTGTGAAGAGTCGAGACATCGTTTACAGATGAGTTGCGACATGCTTTACAAATTATTATCAGATTCCCCCGGCCATCGGCCGGGGGATTTCTGTTTGTCGGGCCAATAGAATTTGCCAGGATCGATAACGTGGCGGCTGAGCACTTCTGAGGTTTCTGCGTCCATCACCGTCACTTCTTCGGTGGCGATGAGCATCACGACTTTCTTTCTCCTGTGTATTTTCCGCACCCCTAGGTGACGCAGTTTCCCGTCGTGCCTCAGGGTTACTTTTCCGCCGCTGTCGACCCGGTCATGCCGGATGCGGAACTCGCGGTCACGAGTGATGTTCCTGGCGTTTGGACGGGCTTTGAGCGTTCGGTGGAACCACTGATGCGGTGTTTCCCGGTTCAGCGCGCGGTGTGGACGTTCAGTGTTGTAAACCTGCTGGAATTCATCCAGGATCCTTTGCAGCTCGGTGATCGATTCGGCTCGTGGGCGTGCGTTGACCCAGAGGTGCTCCGTGTGGTGGAAACGCTCGATTTTGCCTTGGGTTTGCGGGTGATATGGTTTCCCGTTCTTCTGGCGTATCCCCAGTGTGATCAGCAGTTTTTCGAACCTGTTCAGGCCTTTGAGCAGGCGTGTGGTGTAAACCAGTCCGTTGTCGGTCAGGGTGCTTTGCGGCGGGCCGTAGTGGTTGATGCACCAGGTGAAACTGTCGATGACGATTTGCGTGGTGACCTCTTCGTGCACGGAGCAGTGCAGTAGGTATCGCGAGTGGTCATCGAGTCAGCCAGTGCTGAGAGTGCGGCCTAGCTTGAGGATGCGGACTTTAAACATTGGAGTGCGGCGCAGGTTGGTGTGCGGTTTTTTGCTGGCCGGTGCCAGTGCGCTGTCGACGCCGCCGTGGGCGCAGGGCAGCTGGTAGTAGCGTTGTCGAGGGATTATGTGGCGGCGGGAGATGCCGAGTGGAGCTCAAGCCGGCGTCGCTGATCTTGTGGTAGATGACGTGGTTTCAGGACATGTCATGGTGCCAACGATGTCCCGGCCCAGGTGTCTAGGATGTCGTGGAACTCCACGCTTCACCCGCCACGAAAGTGGAACTGGTGGCCAAAAGGGTCCCCAGTCTATTCTTCTGAACACGGCCGGATGCGAAATGCCCATGATGGAGCAATGCCCCCAACAGCAGCCAGAATGCTTGGAGCGCCTCGAAATCGAGGGCGTGACAAAGGACACTGCTTCTCAATTGGCCAAGTCATTCACCGATTGGTAATGTTGTATTTACCGACGCGGGGTGGAGCAGTTCGGTAGCTCGCCGGGCTCATAACCCGGAGGTCAGAGGTTCAAATCCTCTCCCCGCCACGAAAGTGGAAACGGAGATCCGAAAGGGTCTCCGTTCTTGTTTAACGAGTTAAGCAACGGTGGTGCGCCGACGCTTGGCATCAGCACACCACCGCAATCCACAAGATCCTAGCAAAGAGGCTCAGCCTTCAAGAGCACCTGTCTGCTTGGACTTCAGTGCCGCCAGACGAGCTTCAACTTCGGTCTGCTCGCCCAGGTCTTCCAACGATTCAAATTGCGCGTCCAGGCTCGACGATGCCAATTCAGCAGCTCCACGAACGCGTGCTTCTTCGCGACGTACTTTTTCTTCGAAGCGTCCGATTTCGCTCGAAGGATCCATGATGTTCACGGACTTAATAGCCTCGTGGACCTGGTTCTGGGCGTGAGCTGCCTTGGCACGTGCAACCAGCTCATCGCGCTTGCCAGCCAGTTCAGTGCGCTTTTCCTTCATCTGGTTCAGGCCGGTCTTGAGCTTCTCGACGATTTCGCGCTGGGAGCTTATGGTTGGCTCTGCAGACTTCATCTCCGATTCAGCTTGCATCTGGCGCTGGATGGCAACCTTCGCCAAGTTATCAAACTTGGCAGCATCATCCGATTTGCCCGAAGCGCGGAACTCGTCTGCCTTGTTTGACGCTGCTAGAGCCTTGTTGCTCCACTCGGCAACTGCTTCTTCGTCTTCGCGGTAATCGTCCTCCAACATGCGCAGATTGCCAATGGTCTGGGCAATGGCCTGTTCGGCTTCGGCAATGTTGTCGTTGTAGTCGCGAACCATCTGATCCATCATTTTCTGAGGATCTTCTGCCGAGTCCAACAAGGCATTGATGTTGGCTTTGGCCAGCTGTGAGATGCGCCCGAAGATTGATTGTTTGGTCATGATGGGACCTTCCTAATTGAGTAAGTAATCGTTGATGCTGCATGAACTGCCGGTCAATCTGGATCGGCGGGCTAGAAGTTGCCTCCGTCGCCTCCGCCGAAGTCACCTCCTCCAAATCCACCGCCGCCTCCGCCGTCAAACCCGCCGAAGCCGCCGCCACCGAAGAAGCCGTCGTTGCCTCCGGAATGACCACCGCCGTGGCCTCCACCGAGGATGGTATTGATGAGGATGCCACCGAGCACCGCACCACCAACACCGTCAAATACTCCGCCGCCACGTCCACGCCCATAGCCGCCCATGCCGACGCCATCGCCAAACCCGCCGAAGCCGCTGACATCGTTCTCCGCCATTTGGGCTGCCTGGTCTGCCAGCTGGATGGATCGTTGTGCAGCGGCTACCGCGCGAGCCGGGTCCGAGTGTGCGAAGGAATGCGCTTCATCCAGGGTGCGTTGTGCCTCGGCCAGACGAGTGCGGGCCGAAGAGCGGACGCCTCCTCGTCGTGCTCGGATGTAGTCGTCTGTACCGTTGATACGGGATGCGGCGGTGTGGAGCAAGGACTGCAATTGATCCCTGGCTGCCTGGTCCTGCTGAGCGCGGCCGCGAAGCGTTGCCAGTGCCTGCCCGAGGGGAGTCGTCGCGTCATCCAAAAGCGTGATCAGTGCAAGCGGGTTGTACTTTCCGCTGGCCATGGCTTGGCGCGTTGTGGACAGCGCGCTTTCAACGCCGGCGATCGGTCCGGCGAGATCGGAGCTGGTTCCTGACGCGAAAGTCGCCTTAGCTTGGGCCAGGTCGCGTTCTGCCAGCGCGACGGCTGCACGAAGGTCCTGTTCAGCCTGCTCTAATGATGCGCCAGCCTTGGCGATTGCCTCCAGAAGGACGTTGGCCTGGTCTTGGGCCTCTTCTGCGTTTTGGATGAGTACCGCAGCGTCGGAGCGGTTCGTCCCGAGCTTCTCAGAAGCCCGCTGCAATGAGGAAGCGGCAAACGTCAGGCGCTCACCGGCTTGCTGCGCGTTGTCCTTGATCTGGGTGACTGCACTCGGATCGTACTTGGCGGAGAGCTGTTCAAAGTCGGCTACACGAGCGGAAAGCCTTTGATTCAATGGTTCCTGATTTGCCTTCACCTCGGTGATGCGGGCTTCAGCATTCTGTTCCAGCTGGCGAAGTTGTTTGAAATCATCGGCATGTTCTTGCAAAGACTGGTTGACGTCCTTGCAGCGGTTGATGATCTCGTTGAGCCATGACCGCTGATCTGCTTCGGTATCGGGAATGTCGTCATCCAGCTGCTGCTGCAACCGGAATGATTCGGTGAGGTGCTCCTTGGCCTTGGCCAGGTCTTGCACGAAGACCGATACTGCTTCCTTGCCATACTGGGCCTCGGCGAAGCCAAGTTCTTGTTGCGAGGAGCGGATGGAATCATCGGCAGCCACGAGCAGCTGATCAGCCTGCAGGCGAAGCTCATCCAGTGCGACCAGCGGCTGCTGCGGAGCAGGAGCCCCTGCCATGCCCGGGTAATTGTTCTGTTGTGGCGGAAGCCCGCGGGTGTTTTTCCGGCTTCGGCGGGCGAGAAGGAAATAGCCACCCACTGCCAGCGCAGCGACCACGAGAAGAATGGTCATGAAGCTGCCGCCGCCTGAAGAGCCCTCCGCTGTACCGCCGCTCTCGACGTTCCTGATGCCCTCGATGGCTCCGTCAACCGCACCGACCCAGTTGCTTTCACCGAGTTCTGGGCTAATCAGCGACCTATAGATCTCCGAGTCCTGCTCGCCCAGGGGTCCATTGTCCGATGCGGCGAAGTACGCCTGCCGGGTTTGGGTAGCTACCGCGAGAATAACGTCGGATTTTCCCAAGCCCTTCTTGTCCGCGACTTCTTTAACCCATTCATCGGCCTTCGCTGGGCTGGAAAATTCGTCAACGTAGATGGCGAAGAGGCTGAGTCCTGTATCGTTTCGGAGCTCTTTGATTTCTTGTTCAATGCGTGCTTCGTCAGAACCGAGCACCCCGGAATTATCGATGACAAAGTCGCCAGGCGGGATGGTGACCGGCGACTCGGCCAATGCCGGCGCAGCTATTCCAAGCGATACAACCGAAGCCACCATTGCACTGGCTAGCAGTTTCCGACTCTTCATTCCCATTTCCCGTTCCTGCCTGAAAAGCTAAGTCACACTAAAACCAGGATGTACCCGATCTGGTGTATCCAGAGACTGGATTCACACTTAGAATTGATTCTATTTGCCCTAATGAAGCACGTCTATGACATTCAGCTGCCAGAATAGTTAACTCACAGGCGATGCAAAGTCACCACAATTCGATGCCACAGACCAGACCTGAATAATTAAACCCAAGAGATTCGATAGTTCGAAAGAGGCATGAAATGAGCCAGACCCCGAATGAGCCACGTGAAGAAAACTTGGGTGATTCTGCACGGCCATCAAGCGATCACAATAGCCAGCCTTCCGGTTCCAACGAACCGACTGCCCGCTACCCTCGCATGGACCAGGATCCAGCTAGCGTCCAGCAGCCAGGCACTGGCGAGTCGCCAACCGCTCCACGCACTGAGCCGATGAGCGCAGCCACGCAAAACTCTGCAGGCTCTCAATCAGCATCTTCCTACCAGTCGCAGAACAGCGCGGGACAAAATAGCCAGTCCAATTCGCCCTACGGTGCTCCCTATGCCGGCGGCGCGTATACGCAAACCGCATATCCTGTTCCTCCAGAGAAGCAGCCCAAGGACAAGAAGCGATTTGCCGGAAGCACCTTAATCGCTGGCATGGTCGCTGCGGCACTGGTAGGCGGGCTGACCGCAGCCGGCACTACGTACCTCATGAATGATGGAAACAGCACCTCAACCACCGGAGGTTCAGCACCACGTGAGGGAGTGGTGATCAACAATCCCGACAAGGTCACCGAAGTTACCGCGGCCGCGGCCAAGGCCAGCCCCAGCGTGGTCACCATCGAAGTTTCAGGAAACGGAAACGGCGGTTCGGGCTCGGGCATCGTGCTGGACAACAAGGGCAACATTCTGACCAACACCCACGTGGTCACGCTTGGTGGCGAAGTGGCTGACCCGACAATCACCGTCCAAATGAATGACGGGACGGTGCACGCGGCTAAGGTCGTCGGAACGGACCCGCTTTCAGATCTGGCCGTGATCAACATCCAGGCTGACGGACTTGTCCCGGCAACACTGGGATCATCTTCTGAACTGAACGTCGGCGACACCGCGGTAGCCATCGGCGCACCTCTTGGATTGAGCGGAACGGTCACTGACGGCATCATCTCCACCCTGAACCGTACAATTTCCATCGCTTCTTCCGCGGTTCCAGAGGAAAGCGATCAATCCAATGGCGATGACGGAAGCCAGTTCAACTTCCAATTCCCGGGCCAGCAGCAGCAACAACAACAGCAGTCCAGCGGCTCGATCTATGTCAACGTCATTCAGACCGACGCAGCGATCAACCACGGTAATTCGGGTGGCGCATTGGTCAATGCCAACGGCGAGATCATCGGTGTGAACGTTGCCATCGCTTCTTCCGGATCCAGTGAAGAAGGCGGATCCATCGGTGTGGGCTTTGCGATCCCGATCGACTATGCGAAGCGCATCGCCCAGGAACTCATTGAAAACGGCTCAGCCACTCACGGTTTGCTCGGAGCCACGGTGACTGCGCAGGGTACTTCTGAACAGGGCGCGCAAAATACTTCGTCCTTCTCGGTGGGAGCCAAGGTTGTTGATGTGAGCGCCGGTTCGGCCGCCGAAAAGGCAGGCCTGAAGTCCGGAGACGTCATCACTGGCGTGAACGGGCGTGCAGTGCACGATTCTCAAACCGTGACCGCGGCAATTCGCGAAATTGCAGCCAACGGTGAAGCTGAAATCCGGTACCTGCGCAATGGCCAGGAGAAAACGGCCAAGGTCACCGTAGGGGAATTGTCAAAAAACTAAATAAATCTTCATGATGACGCAGTGAAGTGGGTGACGCAGGCTGGTGACGAACCAGCCTGCGTCACTTCTTGCACTTTCGGCGATAAAGAACGAGCCAATCGTGATGTATCGATACGATAGACAGTGAATAAATAGTCCAACCAGTCCCCGGGGCTGTTGGACGCGAAAGCTTGTAGGAAGGCTCGAATGACCGAGGAAACCACGGCACCGCTGAAAATAGTGGTGCTGGTAAAACATGTTCCCGACGTTCAATTTGATCGTCACATTGACTCTGGGTCGTTGCGTCTTGACCGTGCAGAGTCGGTACTTTCAGAACTTGACGAATATGCGGTCGAAGCGGCCGTAGCCCTTGTCGAGTCCCAGGGAGGCTTCGCCGCTGGGCATGAAGTCATTGCAGCAACTATGGGCGCTAAGAGCGCAAGCAATTCGGTGAAGAAGGCCTTGCAGATGGGGGCCAGCTCGGGGCTTCACCTGAACGACGAGGCTTTGGCTGGGTCGGACACCATCGCCACGTCCAAGGCGTTGGCGGCTCTTGTCGAGCATGTTGGAGATGTGGATCTAGTCGTCACTGGCATGTCCTCGACCGACGCTGAAACTTCGGTTGTTCCAGCGCAGCTGGCCGAGCGCCTGAATTTTGCTCAACTGACTCATGCCCTGGCCGTCGATTTTGACGCGGCCAGCCGAGAGCTGACCATTCGACGCGACCATGCGGACCGCACACTGAGCCTGGCTGCGGCCCTGCCAGCAGTATTATCGGTGACTGATCAGGCCAATGAGCCTCGTTACCCGAACTTCAAAGCCATCATGGCCGCCAAGAAAAAGAGCCTCACCGAAGTCGACTTGGCCGGCATTGGTTTGGCTGCTGATGCAGTTGGAGCGTCAGGATCACATTCTGCTGTGCTCAATGCGAATGCTCGACCTGCCCGTGAAGCCGGAACTGTCATTAATGACAGTGGCCAGGCTGGAATTGCCTTGGTTGATTTCTTGGCCGAACAAAAGCTGATCTAAGGAATATTGAACATGCCTTCAGCACTAGTATTTTTCAACGAACTTTCCGATGTCCCGTCCAAGGCACAACGCGAGCTTTTGACCCTCGCATCGCGCTTCGACGAGGCAACCCTGGCCGTTGCCTCTGAGGTTTCGCAGGAAGCTCAAGAAGTAGTCAACGGCTACGGGGTAGCCAAGCTTCTTGTTGCCTCCGGTGGCGACGACGCGTTCATCGACCATTCGCTCTCGGTCCTCGAAGCCGCGGTGAAGCTGAGTGCCGCCGATGTAGTCCTGGTTGCCAACGATAATTTCAACCGCGAGATCGCAGCTCGTTTGGCTGTGCGACTCGATGGAGCAGTAATTACGGACGCTACCGATGTTTCGGCAGATCTCGTCGTTACCAAGGACGAATTGGCTGGCAGCTACAGCGCCCAGGCCAAGGCAACCAGTGGAACACTATTTGTCACCATGAAACCAAACAGCATCGAAGACGCGCCGGGGGAGCAGGACAAGCAGCTTGACGTTCGTGCCCTGGAACTTCCAGGGGCAGCTGCGCCGCAAATTCGCGTTGTAGCAACCGAAGCGAAGGCCGTATCGGATCGTCCGAAGCTGACCGAAGCTCGAGTAGTAGTCGCGGGCGGACGCGGCGTCAACGGGGACTTCGGCCCTGTTGAGGACCTTGCCGACGCTCTATCCGGTGCTGTTGGCGCCTCGCGCGCCGCGACAGACGCTGGTTGGATCTCGCATGACGCGCAGATCGGCCAGACCGGTGTGACGGTGTCACCGCAGTTGTTCATTTCTGCTGGCATCTCTGGTGCGATTCAGCAGAAGGCTGGCATGCAGACCAGCAAGTGCATCATTGCCATCAATAAGGATGTCGACGCACCTGTTTTCGAAATCGCTGATTTCGGTATCGTTGGCGATCTGTCAAAGGTGCTTCCACAAGCCGCAGAAGAGATTCGACGCCGCCAAGCATGATCGACACATCTAGATTCTTCGGTGCGCAAACCGAACGGGTCCTCGCTTTCGGCGCGCATCCAGACGACCTGGATTTTGGCGCTGCGGGCACCATTGCGGCATTCACCACCGCGGGCGTCGAGGTGCAATATTGCATCATGACCGATGGTGATGCCGGTGGTTTTGATGATCGAGACCCACAAGAAACCGCCGCTTTGCGCCACGCCGAGCAGAAGCAGGCGGCTGAAAAAGTCGGCGTCAAGACCGTGCACTTCTTGGGCGAACGCGACGGCTTCCTTGAAGCCAACCACGACGTCATGCGCAAGGTCGTGCGGCTAATCCGACAGGTCAAGCCAACCATCGTCATGGCGATGCATCCTGAACGCAACTGGGATCGAATCCAACGTTCGCATCCGGATCATCTAGCCTGTGGCGAGGCGGTAACACGTGCTATTTATCCGGCGGTGGAGAATCCCTTCGCCTACCCGGAGCTACTTCGAGAAGAAGGCCTGGAAGCCTACAGGGTTCCTTGGTTGTGGCTCTATGGCGCGCCGAAGGAACGAGAAAACGGTTTTGTCGACATCACGGAGTACTTCGATAAGAAAATGGATGCCTTGCGCGCCCATTTCACGCAGCATCCGGACGTCTCGGCCATGGAGCGGTTCGTACTACAACAGTGTGTCGCCAACGGCCAGCGCGCGCAGCTTGCCGAAGGACGATTAGCTGAAGCCTTCCATCTGGTAGCTGTGAACGCTGACGATACCATCGCGGGCTTCTAGCCGAGGTCCAGTCAAAAAGCCAAAGGTGCCTGTGGCCGATGGAGGAAATATTCCTCATCGGCCACAGGCACCTTTAGTTGAAGCCTGATGCTTAGGCTAAGAGCCCTGGCTGGCCTGGGAGCTTGCATCCTTGCTCAATGGAAGGTCCACAGAAGCCTCGGTATCTTCCGAAGGCGCGGAAGGCGTATCCGAGCTTTCGACGGTGATATGAATGGCGATGATGTCATCGGCTGGCGCGTATCCTGCTGAAGCATCCTCGCCATTGCTTGTCGTGATGACCGAGACGCTGCCCGATTCGTGGATGGCCCAAGCAACATACTGCTCTGACTCTTCCAAAGGAGGCAGCGAAGTCAGTTCAACGCCGATGGCGTTTTCCGACTTTGAGCTGCTCAGATTAGCTTGCCCACCGCTTTTGAGCTCGACCGGAACTGAGATGGCGTCGTCGGCCTTGGATGCCTTGGACGCTTTAGTTCCACCATTGAGCAGGGAGAAGATGACTAGCGCCAGAACGGCGATGACCGCTACGCCCACGACCGCGAAAATCCAGCGTCGTGGTCTGGTTTTTCGTTCAGCTCGTGAACTGCTGGCCACGTGGCTCACCAGGTCTAGTCCCAGGTCTTCGTCCTGAGGCTCGTCGCGGTGCTGGGAATGGCTACCGTTCATTGTCTTGGATTCTCCCGAAAGGTCGTCGGCACAGTTCAATACCCGCATGCTTACGGGCACAGTAAAGAGCTTACTTTATAAAGATTAGGTAAAGCTGTATACGCGGCGATTGAAGACTGGTACTTTAAGCGCCGACAAATCCATGCTGCCGCCAAGCCTCGTAGGCAACAATCGATGCAGTATTAGCCAGATTCAGCGACCGGCGGCCCGGCAGCATCGGCAGCCGCACCAGTTCTGTGACACGCGGATGCTTCTTATCGTCGGCGCTGAGTCCCGATGATTCTTTGCCGAACAGGAAGATGTCGCCTGGCTCGTAGCTGATGTCCGAGTAGACCGCTTGGCCCTCGGAAGTGAAAGCGAAAACGCGTCCTTCCCCCAAGGCTTCAAAGGCAGCGTCAAGATTTTCGTGGACCGTGACGTTCGCCATGTCATGGTAATCCAACCCCGCACGACGCAAATTGGCATCATCGAAATTGAAGCCTAGCGGCTTGACCAAGTGCAGTTCGGCACCGGTAATGGCCGATAGGCGGATGGCATTTCCGGAATTACCCGGGATCTCTGGGGCGTTGAATACGATACGAAACACTTAACCAGTTTAAGCGCTGCCGGTGGGCATTCGCGCCATTGAACTCAGTACATCGCCTCGCGTAAATGGGCCAAGGACGCACGGTCGACAACATTTGGGGTGGGTCCCGATCCCAAGAACAGTTTTAGTTCCCTCACGAGCCCAGCCGCGTTGAGCACATTTGGGGTCGTTGCAAGGGCCGGGTTCGCATTGCGGTGGTATTCGATAACCGGTTCGTGCCGATTCCCGTTGGGGGAGAGGACCAAGGTAAATGCCATCACGTTCATCTGCATGAAGCTTCGCTGGAGTGCAGAGATTGAGAAGGCGGGCGGTTGGGTCATCTTATTTCCATGACGCAGCACATTGCCGTCGAAAGAGTAGTAGCCCTCTGGCAGCGTCATAGTATTGATGACCGCCATGCGATAACCGGCCACCAGCACGTGGTCATAGTGGCCACCGTATGGTGCGGCCACCCCATTTACGAGGCGGGCCGCTGGCAATACGTTCAGCACGTTCTTGCTCAGCAAGTTGATCGTGTTGGCTTCGCGGACCAATCGCGCCCTGTTGGCGAACAAGCCGCGCTTGCGTGGTTCGCCGTGAATCTTCTGTTCGGAAAGTTCTCTGCTCAACCAGGTGAACGACGCATCTGAGAACTCGGGAACGTATTCCGTAGAAAGCTGAGCCTTTGGCTGCTGGGGCGATTTGCGCAGTCGCTCATCAAATGGACGGGCGGAGAATCCGGCTCGGGGTGCTTCGCCTGGCTTTTGAAAAGTTTCGTCGTGGCTCAAAGGGTTCGCCAGAACAGAGATATCCTGAAATGCCTGTTGGACTTCCTTGAATTTTTCCTCGCTGCCACCCAGATCGGGATGCGTTGCCCTGGCCGCCCGGCGATAAGCAATCTTGATCTCTTCCATGCTGGCCGAAGGAGCAACACCAAGGATTTCGTAAGGGCTCGGCGTGCTCATGGTCCAGATAGGTCCTCTCGAATGGGAAGGCAATGTGCCAGTGCATTCCAGTTTAGCTAATGGAGCCCCACAAATAATCGGGTTGTGCTCACAGCTCAGCAATCACATTTCGCGTGAAGACTTTTGATCTTGTCGCGATCGACCACATGGTTTTCCGACCGTTCGCTGGAAATGCTGCGGGTCCACATCACGTCCAGGATTTGGCGCCACCGCAGCGTGCAATGGGTATTTGCGCGAACTGGTCGAAACAACCGCTGGTTGCCAGGAGGACTGCACTACAGTGTTCGTCCTCGCCAGAATCTTCGCGTTTATTGGCCGATCCTGTAGTCGCAGAAGAGCATGCTCTCTTCTTCGAATAAATGGTTCAAGGAAAAGCGCTGGAATGTCTGCCGGGCATGGGCTGCAATACGCATTCCGTTGCCGGCTACGACAACCGGAGAGTAGCTGAGGCAAGCCGAATCCACCATGCCAGCAGCCATGAACTGGCCGAAGATATGAGGCCCGCCCTCGCAATGAACGAATCCCAGTCCACGCTGGGTCAAGTTGTCTACGACTTCCTTGGGGTCGCATCCTCCTTCCCCCTCCGAAACCTGAATGAGCTCAACGCCGTGCCCGTAGGATTCGCGTTGCTCGTCCGTGACTTCAACGGTGGTGAAGACGATGACCGGAACAGGCGACTGGATGAAGATCTCTGCTGAGGGGTCCAGATGCAAGCCGGCAGAGATTAGTGCCAATGCCGGATGGGCGGATAGCCCGTTGCGGGTGCGCCACTCTCGGTCCTCTGCCGAAACCAGGTCTCCTTCGTAGCCTTCGGCACGGACAGTGCCGGCGCCAACGACAATAACGTCTGCTAGACGGCGAAGCAGAGCGAAAATTCTCTGGTCGCCCTTTGAACCCAATTTCGCAGACAAGCCATCGGCTTGGGCGCTGCCATCGATGCTGCTGACAAAGTTGAAACGTACAAAGGGGCGTTGTGCACTGTTATAGCGTTCCAACAACTGTTCATCGCTGACGTTATTGATTGGCTCTGGAAGCAGGGCTCGCATGTATGTCGTTCCTTTACTTGCTGGGTTCTCGTTCAGGATGCGCCGGCGGATTCACATCACCCATATTGTGGATCTGGTAAGCCGGCTCGCGCCAGCCCTGCGCGGCTTCAATAAGCCGAACAGTTTGCACCGACTCGGGGATGTTGTGCATGCGCAAAATTCGGGCTCCATTCATAGCGCAAATTGTGGCTGCGACCATGGAGCCGAGAGTACGCTCGGATTTTGGCAGGTCCAAGGTTTCGCCGATGAAGTCCTTGTTCGAAACGGCGGCAAGTGCCGGGAATCCCAAGTCCGCAAAGGCCTGGAAATTCTTGGTGATCTCAAGAGTATGCCGTGTGTTTTTATTGAGGTCATGACCCGGGTCAACAATGATTTTTGATGGTGAAATTCCAGCAGCGATAGCCACTTCAATTTTGTCCTTCAAATACTGTCGTACGTCCGCAACCACATTGGCATAATGCGGTCGAGGGTAAATCGTTCGAGGCTTTGCCAGCGAGTGGGTTATCACTAAATGCACATTGTTCTTGGCGACGACTTCTGCCAGTTCGGGATAGGCAAGGCCGGTAGTGTCATTGATGACATCGGCGCCGGCATCGATAGCCGCCTGGGCAACCCTGGGCTGAAAAGTGTCCGCTGAAATGATCGCGTCGCTGTATTCTCGAACAGCCTGTATGACGGGGACAATTCGCTCGGCTTCCTCTTCCCATGCAAGCTCAGGCCCGGGCGAGAAGGGCACGCCCCCGATATCAACCCAATCGGCGCCGTCATTGACAGCCTGCAAAGCTGCGGACACGGCCTGGTCAAGTCCGAAGGTGGACCCGGCATCGTAGAAGGAATCCGGGGTGCGGTTGATCACTGCCATGATGGCTATTCTTCGAGAGAAATCGATGGATTGCCGAGAAAACTCGTGGATGGGATCTAGCAACTCAGGCATGAACATCGATGAAAGCTCCCTTGCAGTAAACGTCGCGGGTCACGAGGTATTTATTCATTCATACCACCGACCGCATTCCCAAAGCAGATTTCACACATGGACATGGCTAGGCTAAGGACATGCAGTTTTCACATATTTCAGCAGAGCAAGGCCAATGGATTGCCTCGGCCTGCTCGTCGGCGGATCCCTCAACTGTGGTGGCACAGGTTCCGGAAGGCTACGAACGATACGTTCGGATCTTGCACCCAGCTCTGGACGAAGACGACCAACTGGTCAACTGGGGGACTGTAGCCCAGAGCCGCAACCACATCATTACCGCGGCAGACTTGTTTGAAACTGTGGCCGGTTTGGACGCCCAAGGCGATCCGGTGGAAGAAGACGCGTGGGTAGACACCGACTTGCCGCTAGATCAGCTTCCAGAGCAGCAATGGCAATCGCTCATCGATACCCTCATCCATGGCGCCAGGCCAGAACAGGAATATGTTGTCGGGCTGTGGGCCGGGTATGCCTTCATTGAGGGTGGCGAGAGAATCCAAATCGAGCAAGAGCCGGATCCGCAGCTGAGCGATGAAGAGAATCGGGAAGCGTACCAAACGGCGTTGGCCGAGGCCCAAAAGCCGGCATTCGGGCCAGAAATCTTGAATGCGGCACCACTGGAATTGGGTGGCGGATACCGGAACTATCACCTGTTCGAAGCCGATGCGCAGTTCCTGGCACACCCGCTGTGGGCCGAAACGGTGGACGGGGCACAACGCCAGCGACCGGCCCTTGCTTTCCCGGCGGATCACAGCTGGATGCTCTCAACCGAGCCATACGATGACTGCACCCTTCTCGGCGGGCCCGCGGCGCTGATCGAGGCGGTCCTAGAAAATCCTGGCCTTGAAACCATTGAGGTCGGCCAATTCACACGCATTGGCCATTCAAACGAGGGTCGGTAAAGCCGTACCATTAAAGGGTTATGAATACTTCCGCCGTATACCTGGATCACGCGGCAACCACCGATCTGAATCCTGCCGCCTTGGCTGCCATCACTGAGCAGTACGCGCGCACCGGCAACCCCTCGTCCTTGCATGGCGCTGGACGCCGTGCCAACAGGGCCGTGGATGATGCCCGCCTCGCTGTCGCCCAGGCCGCCGGCGCGCACTTGAGCGAGCTGATTTTCACTTCGGGTGGTACGGAGTCTGACAATTTGGCCATCAAGGGCTTGTTCTGGAACCGCGTCGCCGCCAACGACCAGGCGCGTACTATCGCGCTAACCGGAATAGAGCACCACGCGGTACTGGATACCGCTATGTGGCTTGAAGAACATGAAAACGCGACCCTACTGTGGCTTCCAGTGGATCAGGACGGGGTCGTGGATCTTTCAACTGCGGCGTCGCTTTTTGAACAGCATCACGAACAGATTGCCCTGGCCACATTGATGTGGGCCAATAACGAGGTGGGCACCGTGCAACCGGTAGCCGATTTTGCCGCGCTGGCATCCCAATATGGCATTCCGGTGCATTCGGACGCGGTGCAGGCTTTCGGCGCAGTGGACGTGAACTTTGCAGAATCCCACCTCGCCACCATGGCTATCAGCGCGCACAAGATTGGCGGGCCAGTGGGCATCGGCGGTTTGCTGGTGCGCCGGGACATCGTGCTCACCCCGGTGCAGCATGGCGGCGGTCATGAACGGAAGCTGCGGTCGGGAACGCTTAACGCAGCTAGTGCGGCGGGTTTTGCCGCAGCCGCGACGGCGGTACGGGCGCAGCTGGATGACGAGTCTTCGCGGCTGAGTGAATTGCGCGAGTACGCAGTGCAGCGCATTTCTGAGATGATTCCTGAAGCGGTCCTCAACGGCCCCCGCGATGCCGCCAACGAAGGCAAGAGGCTTCCGGGGAACCTTCATTTCACGTTCCCGGAATGCGAGGGCGATTCGTTGCTCTTCCTCTTGGACATGTTCGGAATCGCATCATCCACTGGCTCAGCGTGCACCGCTGGCGTTCCGCAACCCTCGCATGTTTTATTGGCCATGGGACGCGATGCGCGCAGCGCACGAAGTGTGCAACGCTTCACATTGGGGCATACATCGACGCGTTCTGACGTTGACGCATTAATAGACGCTTTGCCCGAAGCATATGCACGGGCAAAAAAGGCTGGCATGGCAGCCGATGAAAGCAGCATCCACACGGCAGGAACAGGTTTTACACGATGAAGGTACTAGCAGCGATGTCCGGAGGCGTGGACTCGGCAGTAGCCGCGGCCCGCGCAGTTGAAGCCGGCCACGACGTCGTCGGCGTGCACTTGGCGCTTTCGCGCATGCCAGGAACTTTGCGCACTGGTTCGCGTGGTTGCTGCACCGTCGAAGACTCCAATGATGCGTGGCGTGCCTGCGATAAATTGGGTATCCCGTTCTACGTGTGGGACTTCTCCGACCGCTTCGCAGAAGACGTCGTACAGGACTTCGTGGATGAATACGAAGCAGGACGCACCCCGAACCCTTGCATGCGTTGCAACGAGAAGATCAAGTTCGCTGCGCTGCTGGAGAAGGCGTTGGCCTTGGGCTTTGACGCAGTGTGCACCGGCCACTACGCCAAGGTCCTGCGTGACGAGGACGGCGCGCCCCAGCTGCATCGAGCAGCTGACTGGGCCAAGGACCAGTCCTATGTTCTGGGCGTGCTGACCCACGAACAGCTGGAGCATTGCATGTTCCCGCTGGCCGAAACCCCATCCAAAGCTGAAGTCCGCGCCGAAGCCGCCGCCCGTGGCCTGACCGTAGCCAATAAGCCTGATAGCTACGACATCTGCTTCATCCCGGACGGCGACACCCGAGGGTGGCTCGCAGAGCGCATCGAAATGAAGCCGGGCGAGATCGTAGACCATGAGGGCAATCCACTTGGCGAGCACGAAGGCGCCCAAGCCTTCACCGTGGGCCAGCGCAAGGGATTGCGCCTGGGCCGCCCAGCATCCGACGGAAAGCCGCGCTTTGTGCTGGAAATCCGCCCGAAGGAAAACAAGGTGATCGTCGGACCGGAGGCTCTGCTGGCCGTAGACCAGCTACGCGGAATCCGCATCTCATGGGCCGGCTTGCCTATCGCCGAGGTATTCACCGGCGAGAAGTTCAGCTGCATGGTCCAGGTCCGTGCCCATGGCGATCCCGTAGAAGCCGTGGCGCACATGGAGCGTTCTGAAGAAGGGCACGACGAACTGGTCGTCAACCTGCCAGAAGGCATGCGCGGAGTAGCGCCCGGCCAGACCATGGTGGTTTACCAGGGCAGCCGAGTGCTTGGACAGGCCACCATCGATTCGGCTCGTTCGAGCGCTTGGGACTCCGAAAAGGTCCGCTAATACAGCAAAATACCTCCGGGGCCGGATGCGTTGGCATCTGCTCCCGGAGGCATTTTTATGCCCTTTTCATTTTCAAAGGCATGAATCTTGCTCTTGGCTAGTCCTCGTCAACGATGCCAAACATATGTGCTGAAATGTCTTGGTATTCAACGCGAGTCTTGCCGGCTTCCAGCTTTGGAAGCTGGGCAGGGGAGTGGCTGTGGCAATGCACAAAGTCGAAGGTCGGCCACCACTTCTTCGGGCGCTCATATTCGCTGAACCCGCAGACTTCGCATACCAGGTGAACCCATACCGGGCGTTTGCCAGTTCGGTTGGCCCTTGACTGGACCAGCCACGCAGGCGGGTTGGTGTTCAGCTCCCGGAATTCTGCTTCAGACATGCGCGAAGGTACGCCATGGCGCTTGGCCATCTCTACAGGGATATCTAACGCGATTGCCGCGTCTCTACGAGTCATCATTGTCATCTAGCTTATGCCACCGGGGAATACGCGCGGTAAGAATTTTTCGGCGGTGCCGGCATCGCCGAAAATCCCCGTGGTCCCAAGCACAACGAGGTACGACCGAGGGCACACTTTTTGCCGATATTCCCGATGATCGTTCGTCAATAGTGCCGCGCATCACATAGGATATGTGAAACATGTGTTAATCATCACCACACATGCGTGTATCTAGAAAAGGATGATTCATGACTCGCACAAAGAACGGACTGCGACTCGCAGCAGCCGTTGTGGGTATTTCTGCCCTGGCTCTGACTGGTTGCACCTCAGCCTCAGAAGACAGCAACTCCGGTGGCTCGGGCGAATCCAGCGCCCCCATCACCTTGGGCACCACCGACAAAGTGACCTCCCTTGACCCAGCCGGTTCCTACGACAACGGCTCATTCATGGTCATGAACCAAATTTTCCCGTTCTTGCTGAACTCCGAGCCGGGCAGCCCCGAGCCTTCGATGAGCTTGGCAGAATCGGCGGAATTCACTACGCCTACCGAATACACCGTGAAGCTCAAGAGCGGTTTGAAGTGGGCCAACGGACACGACCTCGACTCCAAGGACGTGAAGTTCACCTTTGACCGCCAGCTGAAGATCGCCGACCCGAACGGACCATCATCGCTGCTCGGCAACGTGGAATCCATCGAAGCGCCGGACGCCACCACCGTCGTCTTCAAGCTGAAGGTCGGCAATGACCAGACCTTCCCGCAGGTGCTCACCTCGCCAGTTGGCCCGATCGTCGATGACGAAGTCTTCCCGGCGGACAAGCTCCTGGAAGACCAGAAGATCGTTGAAGGCAAGGCCTTTGGCGGACAGTACGTCATTGATTCCTACAGCAAGAACAACCTGATCTCGTTCAGCGCCAACGACTCCTACGCGGGCGTGCTTGGAAAGCCGGCCAACAGCAAGGCCGCGATCAAGTACTACGCGGATGCCAACAACCTCAAGCTTGAGGTCCAGGAAGGCAAGATCGATGTCGCCTGGCGTTCGCTGACGCCAACGGATATCGAGGACCTTGGCAAGGACGAGAACCTGGCCGTGCACAAGGGCCCAGGTGGCGAATTGCGCTACATCGTCTTCAACTTCGACACTATGCCATACGGCGCCAAGACTGCCGATGCCGATGAGGCAAAGTCCCTGGCTGTCCGCCAGGCAGCGGCCCATCTGGTTGACCGCGAAGCAATCGCGAAGAACGTCTACAAGGACACCTACACCCCGGCATACTCCTATGTTCCGCAGGGCTTCACCGGGGCAGCCGAACCGCTCAAGGACCTGTACGGGACCGACGGCAAGCCAGATGCCGCCAAGGCCAAGAAGGTGCTGGAAGATGCCGGTGTGGACACTCCGGTCAAGCTGGCCCTGCAGTACAACCCGGACCACTACGGTCCGAATTCCGGTGACGAATACGCACTGGTTGAAAAGCAGCTGGAGGCCGATGGCCTGTTCGACGTCGATCTGAAGTCCACCGAATGGGTGACCTACCAGAAGCAGCGCGTCACCGACTACCCGGCCTACCAGCTGGGCTGGTTCCCGGACTACTCGGATGCCGACAACTACCTCTCGCCGTTCTTCGCCAAGGACAACTTCCTGTCGAACAACTACGACAATCCAGAGGTCGACAAGCTGATCGCTGACCAGCGCGGCATGACCGACGCTGGCGAGCGAACCGCGGCGATCGGGAAACTGCAGACCATGGTAGCTGAGGATCTCTCCACGCTGCCGCTGCTGCAGGGTTCACAGGTAGCCGTCGCAGGCAAGGACGTCAAGGACGTCGACAAGACCTTGGATGCATCATTCAAGTTCCGCCTGGGCGTACTGAGCAAGTAATCAGCCTGCCTGCAAACATCAAATCGAAGGGGATCCGGCGTGCGCCGTACACCACGCGCATGCTGGATCCCCTTGGCATGTGCCATCGCAGGACCTTGCGGCGGCACATGCCAAGCATCCTGAACTATAAGGACTGACGATGACCACCACGTCACCACCGGGCCAAGAAACCAGCCCGATAGCAGCACCCAAGGCCAAGAATCAAGGCGGCGGGTTCCTGCGCTACTTGATCACGCGATTTTTGCTGATCATTCCCACTGTCTTCATCCTCATCACAGTGGTGTTCTTCCTGATGCGAGTGACCGGAGATCCGATCACCGCAGCCATGGGCGGACGGCTGACCCCCGACCAGCTCGCCGCGCGAATCCACGAAGCCGGATATGACCGGCCAATCCTGATCCAGTACTTCGAATACCTGGGGCAGGTCTTCAGCGGCGATCTGGGCCGGACCCTCAGCGACAACCGTGCGGTGACCGAGGTGCTGACCACCTATGGTGCCGCCACCTTGGAACTGGCCATCAACTCGGTGATCGTTGCCCTGCTGGTGGGCATCCCGCTGGGCCTGGTCGCCGCGAAATTCCGCGACCGCTACCCGGACGCCATCCTGCGCATCCTGGCCATCCTGGGCTATGCCACCCCGGTGTTCTTCGCAGGTCTGATCCTCAAGCTCGTGTTCGGCGTGTGGCTGGGCTGGCTTCCGATCAGCGGCCGTGCCGACTGGCAGACCGAACTGGAGCTCACCGGCCTGCAGAGCCCCTCGGGCATCTACTGGCTCGATGCGCTTCGCAGCGGCAACATGGGAGCCTTCTGGAATGTCGCCGAGCATGCGCTGCTTCCCGCGCTGGCTCTTGGCCTGCTCACCGGCGGCGTGTTCCTGCGCCTGGTGCGCACCAACGCCATCGGAACCCTGGGACGCGAATATGTCGAAGCGGGACGTTCGCGCGGCGTGAGCGAATTCCGCCTGACCACCAAGCACGCCTACCGTCCGGCGCTGATTCCCATCATCACCGTCATGGGCCTGCAAATCGCCATGCTGCTCGGCGGGGCCGTGCTGACCGAAACCACCTTCGAATGGTCCGGCCTGGGCTTCAAGCTCGCCGAATACCTCACGGCCCGAGACTTTGTCGCAGTACAGGGCATCGTGGTGCTGCTGGCCATAATCGTTGCCGTCACCAACTTCATCGTTGACGTGCTGGCAGCATTGATCGACCCGAGAGTCAGGTACTAAACATGGCTACGCCCACCTTGCCAACCTCCGCCGGTTCCCGGCTGAAACAACTCCCGGTGATTTCGCACCTGCGGATGTCCTCCGGGCTGCAGCGCGGCATGCTGATTGCCGGCCTCGTGCTCTCGGCGCTGTTCCTCCTGTGCGCGCTCTTGGCGCCGCTGATCGCGCCCTTCGACTTCGCCCAGTCCTCGGATGCCTCCGGGGATTTCCCGCGGCAGGCCGCACCGGATGGAAAGTTCATCTGGGGTACCACCTCCACGGGCTATGACGTGTTCACCCGCACCCTGTATGGCGCGCAAACCGCCATCTGGGTCATCGTGGCCGCCGTGATCATGTCCCTGTTCGTCGGCGTGCTGCTGGGCTTGGTCTCCGGCTACCTCGGCGGCTGGTTCGACCGGATCATGGTTGTCCTCGCCGACGCGATCTACGCTTTCCCCTCGCTGCTGCTGGCCATCGTCATGTCCATCGTGATCTCGCAGGGGCAGTCCTCGCTCTTCGGCGGCATCATGGCCGCGGCCATTTCCATCACCGTGGTGTTCATACCGCAATATTTCCGAGTGGTCCGCGCCGAAGTGATGCGCCTGAAGGCCGAACCGTTTGTCGAGTCGGCACAGGTGATCGGTGCCAGCCCGTGGCGAGTGATGTTCACCCACCTGTTGCGCAATTCCACTCGCACCCTGCCGCTGATCTTCACCCTGAACGCCACCGAGGCGCTGCTGACCTTGGCGGGCCTGGGCTTCCTGGGCTTTGGCATCGAACCAACTGCGGCCTCCGAATGGGGCTATGACCTGAACCGCGCGATGTCCGATGCCACCAGCGGCATCTGGTGGACGGGCTTGTTCCCGGGCTTGGCCATCGTGCTGACCGTCATGGGCCTGACCCTGGTCGGGGAGTCCATGAATGACCTGAATGATCCACGGCTGCGGCGCTTCAGCCGGAAGAAAGCCAAGCGAATCACGCAGTCCGCACAGGCAGGAGCAGCCCAGTGAAGCAGAGTTCAACCGATACCCGTCGCGCTCAGGACGCGGGGGCCGATGTCCTTCGCATTGAAGGGCTGAATATCGACTTTGTCACCGACGCCGGGGCAGTGCCAGCGGTGCGGGGAGTGGACCTCGAAGTCAAGGCCGGAGAGATCCTGGCGATTGTCGGCGAATCAGGCTCGGGCAAGTCGGTCACGGCCCGCACCGCACTGGGCATTCTCGCGGAAAACGGTGCCGCCCATGGCGGGGTCTACCTCAACGGCAAGAACATGCTCACCCTGCACGGCTCCCAATTGCGCGCCGTGCGCGGCCGCGATGTGGCCATGGTGTTCCAGGAGCCTTCCACCGCGCTGAACCCGGTGTTCACCGTGGGCTGGCAGATCATGGAAGGGATTCGCACCCACAACAAGATCTCCAAGAAGGAAGCCAAGGCCCGCGCCATTGAAGCCATGCGCCAGGTCGGCATTCCCGACCCGGAGCAACGGGTGAACTACTATCCGCACCAATTCTCCGGCGGGCAGAAGCAGCGCGTGGTGATCGCCGCGGCCCTGGCCCTGAAGCCGAAGCTCATCGTTGCCGACGAGCCGACCACCGCCCTGGACGTGACCGTGCAGGCGGAAATCCTCTCGCTGCTGCGTGAGCTGCGCGGGGAACTGGGCACCGCGATCGTGATCATCACCCACAATATGGGCGTGGTTGCCGATATCGCCGATCGCGTGGTCGTGATGAACCAGGGGCAGATCGTCGAGCAGGCTCCGGCACTGGAACTGTTCGAGCGGCCCCAGGAGGACTACACCAAGTCCCTGCTGGCCGCCGTGCCGCACCTTGGCCGGGACAGCGCCTCCGAGCATCTGGCCCAGCGCCCCCATGAGGATGCGCAGGTCCTGGTGGAAGCCACCGGGCTGGGGGTGCATTTCCCCGGGCGCCTGGGTGCCCCGGGGTTCACCGCGGTCAAGGACGTCGACCTGAAAATCCATGCCGGCGAGGTCTATGGCCTGGTGGGCGAGTCAGGATCGGGCAAGACCACCATTGGGCGCAGCATTGCAGGGTTGAACCGCATCACCTCGGGATCCCTCAAGGTCCTGGGCTACGAGATGGCGCAATTCAAGGAGCGCAGCTTCAAGCACTTGCGCGAGCAGATCGGTTTTGTCTTCCAGGACCCGGCGGCAAGCTTCAACCCGCACCTGACCGTGGGCGAATGCGTTGCGGAGCCGCTGGCCGTGCATCGCGACCTCAACCCGGCGCAAAGCCGGGCCAAGGTTGCGCAGCTGCTGGAGGCTGTCCAGCTGCCGGCAGGATTTGCCCAGCGCTACCCGCACGAGCTTTCCGGCGGCCAGCGCCAGCGCGCTTCCCTGGCCCGTGCGCTGGCGCTGGATCCGAAACTGCTGATTGCCGACGAGCCGACCAGCGCCCTGGACGTGTCGGTGCAGGCCAAGGTGCTTGAGCTGTTCCGGGAATTGCAAAACGAGCTCGGCTTCGCCGCGCTCTTCGTTTCCCACGATTTGGCCGTGGTTGACCAGCTGGCCACCTGGGTGGGCGTGCTCTACCGGGGAAGCCTGATCGAAGAGGGTCTGGGGTCCAAGGTCCTGGCGAACCCGCAGCACAGCTACACCCAGCGGCTGATCGCCTCGCTGCCGGTCCCGGACCCGCGCGAGCAGGCCCAGCGCCGAAAACTGATCGAAGAACTGAACCAGGCCCAACCCTGATTCGACCACCGGCTGGCATGCCCCCGCTGCGCGACCCGCGCCGCGGGGGCATGTCACTTTGTGGGAGATTTGGCAGGTGAACCCGTAAGCTTAACACCATGAACGAGCCGAAAAACACTGCACTGAATGAGTCATTCGACCCGCACGCCAGCTCGTTGCACGGTGAGGTCCAGAATGAAGTGCTTCAGGAGCTATACGCCATCCGCGGCAGCATCGACAATTTCGATGCACAATTGGTCTACCTGTTGGCCGAGCGCTTCAAGGCGACCCAGCGGGTAGGACACCTCAAAGCCCAGCACAAGCTTCCACCGAGCGATCCCAACCGCGAAAAGGCGCAGATCGAGCGCCTGCGGGCCCTGGCACACGAGGCGCACCTCGATCCAGAATTCGCCGAGAAGTTCCTGAATTTCGTGATTTCCGAAGTGATCCGCCACCACCAGAATATTTCCGACTCGCACAACGATGCCTGAGCAGCCCCATGAGCCAGAGCGCAACGACGTGCATGCCACCGCGTTCTGCCAGTTTCCCGGAACCGACCCGCTGCAAATCCACGAGATCATTCGCGGAGAGCTGGGAGAGCCGAACCTTGCGGTCTTCCCGCAGCTTGCCGACCGGGGAGTAGGGGCCGACCCGGTCGGGCGCAGCGCCACGCTGCTCGCCGAGATCGGATTCGACCTGCAGCCGCACGGCTGGCGCGTCGGCGTGAACGATGGTGTTGATGCCCGCAGGGCACGCAGCATCCTGCGCAGCGACGAAAATCTGCTGGCCGACGTGCTCGGCGCCGAGCAGAAGCCTGCCCAGCGGCTCAAGCTCACGGTGCTCGGGCCATGGAGCCTCGCGGCACGCCTCTACCTCTCCAGCGGCGAGCGGACGATCAGCGATCACGGCGCTCGCCGGGACATCATTGCCGCCTACGCCCATGGGCTCAAAGAGCACCTCGACCGGCTCGCGCGCATCACCAGCGTGCGGTCATTCACCGTGCAGCTTGATGAGCCGCAGTTCGCTGACGTGCTCGATGGCACCATCAAGACCTCCAGCGGCTACCGCACGCTGCGCTCGATTCCGCGATCCGAAGTGCGCAACAGCTATGAGGAATTCTTCAACGTGCTCTGCGCCGATTCGCCGCAGCACCAGATCAAGCCTTTGCTGAACCTGCCCACGGGCGATGAGCGCTGGATCGAGCGGATGGATCTACTCACCCAAGCCGGCACCACTGCGGTGGCCGTCGACCCGCAGGGCATGGGCCATCGCCAATGGGAACGGGTGGCCGGATTTGTCGAGGGCGGCGGCAGGGTTTTCCTGCAGGTGCTGGCTCCCGGGCTGCGGGCTCCGGGCGTGGTCGAAGCAGTTCATTCGATCTTGCGCCCGTGGCGGCAACTTGGCTTGGCAGATAGCCAGCTTGGCTCGATGACGCTGATGCCCCGTGGGGATTTCACCCGATGCACCAGCGCTGAGGCGGTCAGCACCTTGCAGCATCTTTCCTCCTATGCCCAAGCGTTGGAGCAAACGCGCGTCGACGCATAACGGTTTGGTTTATTCGTGCCGGTCACAGCCGGAATACGGCAGCTGATCATGTATCTTAGGAATAGTGGGGTAGCTGATCTGCCCGGTTTGACCAGACGGTTGGAACCTCAGGCCTACGGTTATAGGGGGACATGGGATGAAAGCACGGATTTTAGTCGTTGACGACGATGAGGCATTGTCGGAAATGATTGGCATCGTTCTGCAAAATGACGGCTTTGAAGCATCATTTTGCTATGAAGGATCCGGTGCACTAGCGGCATTCCGTGAGTTCAACCCCGACCTGGTACTTCTGGACCTGATGCTCCCGGGCATCGACGGCATTGAAGTCTGCAAGCAGATCCGTGCCGAATCAGATGTTCCTGTGGTCATGCTGACCGCCAAATCGGATACTGCCGACGTGGTGCGCGGCTTGGAATCCGGCGCCGACGACTACGTGCCCAAGCCCTTCAAGCCCGCCGAGCTTGTGGCCCGCGTGCGCGCCCGCTTGCGCCCGAGCGAGACCCACGCGGCCGAAACCCTGCAGGTTGGCGAAGTCTCCATCGATGTTGCCGGCCATCAGGTCACCCGTGGCAAGGATTCCGTTTCGCTGACCCCGCTGGAATTTGACCTGCTGGTGACCATGGCCCGCAAGCCGTGGCAGGTCTTCAGCCGCGAACAGCTGCTCGAAGCCGTCTGGGGCTACCGCCACGCGGCAGATACCCGGCTGGTTAACGTCCACGTCCAGCGCCTGCGTTCCAAGATCGAAATCGACCCCGAGAAGCCGCAGATCATCCAAACCGTACGCGGGGTGGGATACAAAGCAGGTACGGCGAGTTGAGCTCACCCGCGTCGACCGGCAAGGAGCTGATTCCGCTCGACGTGTCTGCCCAAACTCGATCGAAGCGGTTCTCCCCAGCCAAGCTGCAGCCCTGGCTCAGGCGCCCATTGCTGGCGCTCAGGCAGCGCTGGCAACGGCATTTGATCTATCGCACGGTGATCTCCACCCTGCTGTTCACCACCTTGGCCCTGTTGGCGGCCGGCGCATTCCTCTCAAACCAGATTGCCTCCACACTCTACGAGGAGCGGGTTAATCAGATCTCCAAGGAGTCCGAGCGGGGCCTGACCCAGGCCCGGTCAATCCTCGAATCGGCGTCAACCACCGACCGCGCCTCGACCCAGGCGCTGGTCAACTCGACGCTCGCCTCCCTTGAAGGCGATGGCGCCACGGTGGTGCGCGACTTTGTCCTCATGCCCATCGCCGGTGACCAGAGCCTCTATGTCGGCCCGATGGCTTCGGGATCGCTGACCACGCGGGTGATCCCGGCGGATCTTGCCGAAAGGATCGCCGGCGAGCAGGGCATCTATTGGCGTTCTGTTGAACTGGGCAATGACGACCAGGCCCAGCCAGGCCTCGTTGTTGGCACCAAGGTCCTGATTCCGCCGGGCCGCGAGTACGGGCTGTACCTTGTCTACGACCTGTCCAGCGTCCAGTCCACCCTGGAATTCATCAACCGCGCCCTGGCCTTCACCGGCTTGATCCTGCTTGCCGTAGTCGGTTTTGTGGCCTGGTCGGTGGCGCGTACCGTGGTCCGCCCGGTAGCCGATGCGGCCTACGTTTCCGAGCGGATTGCCTCCGGCGATCTCGACCGGCGCATGAAGGTCGCAGGCAAGGACGAGGTGGCCCGTTTGGGTACTGCCTTCAACCACATGGCGCATTCCTTGCAGGAGCAGATCACCCAGTTGAACAATCTCTCCGCGATGCAGCAGCGCTTCGTCTCCGATGTCTCCCATGAGCTGCGTACCCCGCTGACCACGGTGCGCATGGCCGCGGAAGTCATCCACGACGCGCGCGAGGACTTCGATCCGCTCACCGCACGCTCTGCCGAGCTGATGTACAACCAGATCGAGCGCTTCCAGCACTTGCTCAATGACCTGCTCGAAGTCTCGCGCTTTGACGCCGGTGTGGCGGTCTTGGACCGAGAGTCCACCGACCTCAATGCGATCGCCCGCAAGGTGATCGAGACTGCCACGCCGGTCGCCGATGAATACGGATCGATCATTCGGCTGAACGCGCCCAGCGAAGGCTGCGTGGCGGAAGTCGATCCGCGCCGCGTCGAGCGAATCATTCGCAACCTTGTTCTCAACGCGGTGGAACACGGCGAAAGCAACCCGATCGACATCACGATCGCCGCGAACCAGGGCGCCGTGGCAGTTTCCGTTCGCGACTACGGCATTGGCATGTCCCAGGATGCTTGCCAGCACGTCTTCGACAGGTTCTGGCGCGCCGATCCGGCCCGTGCGAGAACCACTGGCGGCTCCGGGCTCGGCCTGTCCATCTCCATGGAAGACACCCGGCTGCATGAGGGGCGTCTGGAGGCGTGGGGCAAGCCGAAGGTTGGCTCGGTATTCCGCCTGACACTGCCCAAGTCCGAAGACCACGAAATTGATTCTTCGCCACTGCCGCTGGAGCCGGCCGTCCCGGAAAACATCCTGCCTCCGGTGGGGGACAGCTTCCCGCTGACCGGCGAGGTGCCCAAGATCGGCTACACGCCATTGATCCTCGGCCTCGATGATTCCCTGGCCGACGATGACGTGACTGATCCGGGCGCGCCGAGCAGCGAAACGAAAAAGGAGGAGAACTAGTGGCTCAAAAACTGCGGGTCCTGCTCTGCTCGCTCTTGGCGGGGCTGCTGGTCCTCTCCGGTTGCGCCTCGATTCCGCGTTCCTCCAGCGTCCAGCAGATCGAGGCAGGAACAGAAGACGGCGGCGGTGAAAGCTACAGCTACGCAGCTGAAGGGCCGGCCGATGGCGCCGATGCCCGGGCCATTGTCGAGGGTTTTGTCGAAGCTGGGCGATCGGTCGCCGAGGACTATGCGGTGGCCCGCGAATTTATGACAGCCGAGCTGAAAAACTCATGGCGCGGAGACACCCAAACGCTGATCTATGAGGCCTTCAACGTGGTTAACGGGGCCGATGCCAACCAGTACACCATCCAATTGGAAATCACTGGGGAAGTAGACGCGCAAGGAGTGCGCACCAATTACGCGAGCCATTCAACCCGGGCCGTGGATATCAAGGTAGCCAAGGTCGATGACCAGTGGCGCATTATTGATGCCCCCGATGGCACCATGCTCGAAGCCTCGACTTTCACCAAGATCTTCGCCGCGCAGACCCTGTATTTCTATGACGCCAGCTACGCCTACCTCGTTCCAGATGTCCGCTGGTTTACCTCCGGATCCGGGACTGCCACGTCCATGGTTGAAGCATTGCTCAAGGGGCCGGCCCCATACCTGCAGAACGCGGTGGTTTCGGCCTTCTCTTCGGCCAGCCAATTGGTCCGCTCGGCGGTGCCAGTGCGCGATCGCGAGGCAACCATTGACCTGAATTCTGATTCCTTTGCCGATACCACCGACCAGACTTTGCTGTTGATGAAGCAGCAGCTTGAAGCCTCGTTGACCAGCTTGTCGTCGGTGGACTCGGTCAAAATGCTGCGCGAAGAAAACGACGTGAACTTGGCTTCGAATGAATCGTCGATTGAGCCGGCGGAAATCAATCCGAGCACCCAAGACACGCTGGTGGGCATCTCCGACCAGGATCTGGTTTATGTCAAGGGCCGGTCGATTATCCCGGTGGGCGGACTGCCCGATGTGTCGGCCTATGATCCGAGGGATCCGGCGATGTCGCCGGTGGGCAACAGCTACGCGTTCCTCAACGGCCGGCGCACGCAGCTGTTGAGAATCGACGACTCGGGCAAGCTTCGGCTGGCGCTTTCAGGCAAGGATTTGATCCAGCCATCGATGGACGTGGCCGGCTGGACCTGGACGGCCGATAACGGGGCAAAAACCCCGATCATGGCCATTCCCGCGGACACCGAAACCAACGGCGAAGCGCGACCGATCGATGTGGCATGGCTGGAAGGAGCCAACATTGATTCCTTGCGGATTTCCCGTGATGGCGCACGAGCCCTGATCGTGGCCACCGACGGCAATTCAACCGCCGTTTATGTCGCTGGCATCATCCGCGATGCCGAAGGAGTGCCGCGCGGCCTGACCGATTCTCCGATGCGGCTGTATCCGGAGGTTCCGGTGAATACCGCGCTATGGGATTCAGACAGCTCGATTATCGTGGCAGCACTGGACGACTCTGAAGCTGTAGAGGCAGCGCAGATGACCTTTGAAGGTGGCAGCGAGCACCTGCAGCTGCTGCTGGGCATGGTCGGTATCGCCACCGGCGTTGGCGAGCGGCGCGAGGTCTACGCTGAAACCAATGAGAAGCTCTACACGCGTGTGGGCAATTCATGGCACGAGCTCGACGATTTTGCGCAGGACGTTGCCTACCCGGGCTAGATCCCCGCACTTTCCACATCCGGTCGGCCGCTTGGCCGCAGCCACGATCTTGAAAGCCATCCTGGAAAGATGGAAATACCGACAGCTTGGTTGCGCGCCTTGGACACCCTTAGCCAGCGGCGTTCGGTGAGGTGGATGAGTTTCGGCCTTCGGGAGCTGGCCAATTTTCTGGTGCCGACAAGCTGCGCAGTGTGCTCCAGAGCTGACTTTCGGCTCTGTCCCGAATGCCGAACCGAGATCCAGCATCAGCTTTTCCTCCCGCCGCTGCCAGATGGACATCACCACTACGTCGAATTGCCGCTGTTAGCCCAGCAGCTGCCGGTTAGTTCTTGCGGTATCTATGGCAGGGAATTGGCCCGTGCCATGCTGGCATTCAAGAACAAGCAGCGCTACTTTCTTGCCGCCGTCTTTGCCCCGTACCTGGCCGCAGCGATCAATTCCAGCTGTATTCCGCAGCCGGGGACGGTGGCCACCTATATTGTTGCCGTTCCCAGTTCGCTCAAGGCCGTGGGCAAGCGTGGGTATTCACCGGTGGCTTCGATGCTGGAGCATGGCATGGCCAGGGGGCTGTACCCCAGCGAACTGGTCATCAGGCCCCTGCTTCACTACCGTGCACGCTCGGTTCTTGCGGGCGCTCAGAAACTCAAGAGCGGGTCAGCCCGACGCGGCGGGCAAGGACATTTCATCGCCGAGCGCGCCGATGCTCCTGGACGCCCCGTCATATTGGTTGACGATGTCCTCACGACCGGGGCGACCCTGAGGCAGGCTGCAATGGCCTGTCATAAAGCGGGTTACAGCGTCACTTTAGGCATTGTATTGGCCTTGACCAAGCCCCCTAATCATGAGCCTGAACAGTGATTACGCTGAACGCGATAGGAAAACTACGCTTAGAGACTTGAATCTTCGCTGTGGTGGCCTAAGGTGAAGTATGGGTTGCATCACAGATGCAGCGAAAAGCCCATCTTCAGTCCGAAAGGATGGAATTTTCGGACTGTTGTGTCACCCGACTCTCTATTGGAGGACACCATGGAGCTGAACTACAGCGGACGCAATATCACCATTTCGGATCGTTTCCGTGAGTACGTGGATGAAAAAATAACCAAGGTCGACCAGCTGGCCACCAAGGTTCAACGCATCGACGTCAAGGTCCTCAAAGAATCACATGCCCGTGACCAGAGCACGGCGCTGTCCGTTGAATTGACCGTTGTTAGCCGCGGACCAGCAATTCGAGCCGAAGCTCGTGGAGCAGACAAGTTTGCGGCCTTCGACATCGCCTTCGCAAAACTTCTGGAACGACTGCGCAAGGCTCGCGACAAGCGCAAGGTCCACCGCGGCAACCACACTCCGGTCGCGGTGCATGAGGCAACTAGCGCCCTGCCAACCGTCTCAAGCGAGAAGTCCCTGGTGGAATCGACACTCGAAGCCCAAAAGGCGGCAGAGGCCGTACAGGCCGAAGAAGTGGCCGAATATTCGCCAGTGGTCATTCGCCGCAAGTCCTTCCCAGCTGAAGTGATGAGCGTTGACGATGCAGTGGATCGAATGGAGCTGGTCGGGCATCCGTTCTACCTGTTCATCGATGAAGCCACGGGCGAGCACGCGGTTGTATACGGCCGCACTCAATACCAGTACGGAGTCATCTCATTGGACCCATCGCTGAGTTCAAATGAAGAATCGACAACTGAAACTCGCGGGTACCGCGACAAGTCACTAGTTACCGAGGGTTAAGTATCAGCGCACAATCCACATTGGGCGGTCAGCGCGTCGTGAGCCAAAAGCAGGCCCGGCGAATCGCGTTGGCCGCCCAAGGCCTGTCTCGAAGCAGAACTGGACAAGCAGTTACTGCCCGGAAAATGGTCAGCACCGTCCAAGCGATCTCGCAACTGCAAATAGACTCAGTGAACGTAGTACGCCGAGCGCATTACATGCCGGTCTTCGCAAGGCTGGGAGCCTACGACATCGGCAGCCTGGACAAAGTCCTATCGACTCCCGGCGGCCCCTTGACCGAATATTGGGCTCATGAGGCTTCGGTGGTGAGTTCTGAACTCGTCCCGGATCTGCGCCTGTGGCAACGACGCACGTGGATTGACAAGTCCGATGGGTTCACCGATGAACAGCAGGATTTATCCCATCGGGTAATGGACTACCTTGCGGCAAATCCCGGGTCCAGCGCCCGAGAAATTAGCTCGGCATTGGACGTTGCGCCGGCCTCCTCCAAGGAGCATTGGGGCTGGAACTGGAACGACACCAAATACGTCACGGAATCACTCTTCGCACGGGCCAAGATCCTCACGCTCGGCAGGAACTCGCAATTCGAACGCCGGTATGCACTGGCCCACGACGTTCTTGGAAAGCCTCTGGAGATCGACGGACTGCATCGCCAAGCAGCGCTTGAACGATTGATCGACCGCTCGATGGCGGCTCAAGGAATTGCAACAGCACACTGCGTCGCTGAATATTTCCGCTTGCCCATTAGAGACGTCAAATCGGCGCTTGCGCATCAGGCAGCGGCCGGGAGAATTGAACAGGTGCAGGTATCTGGACTAGCCGAACCTTGCTACATAGTGCTGGGAACCAAGATTCCGCGCAAGATCGAACCTGACCTGCGGCTGCTATCGCCGTTTGATTCCATGGTTTTTAATCGACGACGCTTGGAACGCTTCTTCAACTTCGAGTACCGTATTGAAATTTATGTCCCTGAGCACAAGCGGCGCTACGGTTATTATGTCTTTCCAGTCCTCTACGGCGATGAATTTGTGGGTCGTGTGGATTTGAAAGCGGATCGGGCCCGAGGGGTGCTGCACGCCAAAAGTGTGCATTTTGAACGTGGCTGGGAAACTGAAGCCCACCCGCCACTGCTTGCCGAGTTGGAACGCATGGCCGGCTGGCTGGGGCTTGATGCAGTGCAAGTTGGGCTGTGAACAGGCTGTCCATCAAATTGTTGTTCGCTAGAAGAGCAGTACTCAACGGCGAGGATTTGCCAGATGCGCAGAATTCCTCACGTAGACTAAAGACGCCAGAAAATACTGTGCTTGAGATATTGGGAGCTACCACGTGGCATCATTGCTAGAACGTATTTTGCGTACCGGCGACAAGAAGACTCTAAAAACTCTTCGTAAGTACGCCGACACGATCAATACGTTGGAAGTCGAAATTCGCGAACTTTCAGACGAAGAGCTCAAGGGCGAAACCGACAAGTTCCGCGAACGTTTGGCTAACGGCGAGACTCTCGATGATCTGCTCCCCGAAGCGTTTGCCGTGGTCCGCGAGGCTTCCGACCGCGTTTTGGGCATGCGCCACTTCGACGTCCAGCTCATGGGTGGCGCAGCGTTGCATCTGGGCAACATCGCTGAAATGCGCACCGGTGAAGGTAAGACCCTGGTTGCCACCGCACCGGCCTACCTCAACGCCCTCACCGGCAAGGGCGTGCACGTGGTTACCACCAACGACTTCCTGGCCCAGTACCAGTCCGACCTGATGGGCCGAGTGTTCCGTTTCCTGGGCCTGAGCTGCGGTTGCATCCTGGCAAATATGAAGCCGGATGAGCGCCGCAAGCAGTACGAAGATGATATTACTTACGGCACGAACAACGAGTTCGGTTTCGACTACTTGCGCGACAATATGGCGTGGAGCAAGGATGAACTGGTCCAGCGCGGACACAACTTCGTCATTGTCGATGAGGTCGACTCGATTCTGATCGATGAAGCCCGTACTCCGTTGATTATCTCGGGCCAGGCCTCCGGCGATGTCAACCGCTGGTACACCGAATTCTCCAAGATTGTCTCCCGCCTCAAGCGCGAGGACGACTATGAGGTCGACGAAAAAAAGCGCACCATTGGCGTGCTCGAAGCCGGTATCGAAAAGGTCGAGGATTACCTGGGCATCGATAACCTCTACGAAGCCAATAACACCCCACTGATCGGTTTCCTGAACAATGCCATCAAGGCCAAGGAACTGTTCAAGAAGGACAAGGACTACGTTGTAGTCAACGGCGAAGTCATGATCGTTGATGAGCACACAGGCCGTGCCCTGCAGGGACGCCGCTACTCCGAAGGCATGCACCAGGCTATTGAAGCCAAGGAAAGCGTGACCATCAAGGCCGAAAACCAGACGTTGGCCACGATCACCTTGCAGAACTACTTCCGCATGTACGAGAAGATCTCTGGCATGACCGGTACCGCGCAGACTGAGGCTGCCGAGTTCATGGGCACCTACAAATTGGGCGTTGTGGAAATCCCGACGAACAAGCCGGCAATTCGCAAGGACCAGTCCGACTACATCTACAAGAACGAAGTCGCAAAGTTCAACGCGGTCGTCGAAGACATCGCTGAACGCCACGCTACCGGCCAGCCCATCCTGGTGGGTACCACCAGCGTGGAGAAGAGCGAATACCTCTCGCGGCTGCTCTCGAAGAAGGGCATCCGCCACGAAGTGCTGAACGCCAAGCAGCACGCCCGCGAAGCTGCAGTTGTCGCCATGGCCGGACGGAAGAACGGCGTGACCGTTTCGACCAACATGGCTGGTCGCGGTACTGACATCATGCTCGGTGGCAACGCAGAATTCCTGGCAGTGGCCGAGATGGAGCGCCGCGGTCTGAACGCGGAGAACAACCCGGAAGAGTACAACAAGGTCTGGGACGAAGTCTTTGCCAAGGCCAAGGAAACCGTAGCCAAGGAAGCCAAGGAGGTCGCCGAGCTTGGCGGCCTGTATGTCCTTGGCACCGAGCGTCACGAATCACGCCGAATCGATAACCAGCTGCGTGGTCGTGCTGGCCGCCAGGGCGACCCGGGCGAGTCCCGCTTCTACCTGTCGATGACCGATGACCTGATGCGCCGCTTTAATTCCGGCATGGCCGAGCGCATCATGAACAATCCTTCGATGCCAGAAGACGTGGCGCTGGAGTCCAAAATGGTTTCCCGAGCCATCGAGTCGGCCCAGGCCCAAGTGGAAGGCGTCAACGCGGAACAGCGCAAAAACGTGCTGAAATACGATGACGTGATGAACCGCCAGCGCGAAGCGATCTACGCGGACCGCCGCGCCATCCTGGAAGGCGGCGACCTGGAAGAGAAGGTCGGACACTTCCTGGAGGACGTCGTCAAGGCCATGGTCTTGGAAGCGACGCAGGTAGGCAACCCGGACGAGTGGGAGCTCAAGCAGCTTTGGACCAACCTCAAGCAGCTGTACCCGATTGGCATCACGCTCGATGAAGTTGTAGAGGAAGCCGGCGGCGTGGGCCACCTTTCGGCGCAGTTCCTGGAGCGCGAGATCCATTCTGATGCTAAGTACCAGTACGAGGAGCGCGAGAAGCTGGTTGGTTCATCCACCATGCGTGATCTCGAACGGCGCGTTGTACTGTCCACGATCGGGCGCAAGTGGCAAGAGCACCTGTATGAGATGGACTACCTCAAGGAAGGCATTGGCTTGCGTGCCATGGCGCAACGTGACCCGCTGGTGGAATACCAGCGCGAGGGCTTCACGATGTTCCAGACCATGATGGAAGGCATCCGCGAAGAAAGCATTGGCGCGCTGTTCAACCTGGACATTCCATCGGGCTCGGCAGCTACCGCTGACGCTCCAGTGATCGATGAATCCGCGAAGCCGAAGAACCTCCAGTTCACCGGGCCGGACGAAGACGGTGAAGCCAGCACCACGCGTGCACAGGCAACCAATACGAAGAAGAAAAAGAAGGCCAAGCGGAACTAGATTAGTTCCACGTCGGTGACTTGCCAGCGTCCGTGCCATGGCTCAATTTTGAGAGCCACGGCACGGACGCGGTTTTTAAAGCCGAGGATGGCGGTGCACTCCCAGCTGCCGGACAGGCAGCGGTCCAAATGCAACGAGAGTATTTGGCCGTGCGCGGTGCCGGGCACAGGTTCCAGGGTATATTGCGCCGTCTCCAGCAGAGCTCGGCGCTGTAGCTTGGCGATGCAACTTGGTTCCATGACAAAGGCCAGCTGGCTCACGCTTCGGTACCCGGCAACTATTTCGAAAACTGCACGCGCCACGGAATGGGTTATTTCCACGATGGCCCGGTGCTCGGAACGGCAAACCTCCGAACGATGAAATATGTGGTCCAACGCCCTTCGCAGGTGTGCTGGGGCTTCGCAGGGTGCCCCAGGACCGGATGATTCGCGGGAAGTCCATTCCGTGGAACGGGGGACAGGGAGAGCTGCCGTGGAACGTGCGCTGATGGTGATGGTACTCATGACGATGACTCCTTGATTAGGTGATGCGTGAGATGTGGTGCCAGTTATTCGGCTGGGGGAAGGACGAGAACCGTTCCGACCTCCAAATGGTTGGGATCCGGACCAATGGCTTGGCGATTGGCTTGGTAGATCTGTGGCCAATAAACGGAAATCTCCTCTGCCGTCGCCTGCGCGCCCAGATGCGTTGCGGAGATGCTCCATAAGTTCTCGCCTTGGGCCACGACCACCTCAGTGGTGGTTCTTCGAGGTTCCTGCTTCGGCTGTGCACTTGAAGAGACCAGCCGGCCTAGCTGCACGGAGACCTGCTCGGGAAACCATTGGGCGCTGGGGACGGTTTGCTGAGTTGCCTCTGTTGCCCCTGGCAAGCTCCCGCTGTCAGCGGTATATGCGTTCTGAAAGCCAGCCTCCGGAATTGTTCCACCGGCGTTTGCCGCCACGGTGGCAGAGAGCGCAATCGAAGTGCCAACGATGGAGCTGAGGATACGCCGGGTGAACCGCGGCGCAATCCAATGGAAAAACCTGAGGACCCGTCGGTGCTCATGCTGTGCCGCCCAGGCTAGCGCCTTTGCTGCTGCTACGCGTACCGCTAGCAAGGCAGCGAGGAAAAAGGCCGAAATGCTGGCCAAGAATTTGATGTACTCTGCCGGTTCCACCCCGGACTTTGCCGTGGAGGCAAAATCGAGGATTGAACTTATTCCCACATAAATGACGACGAAGCACGCGCTCGAGAAGAGGACGAGCGTGATCTGTGTGCGCATCTTCATTATCGAAAACACTTCCTTAGATGTCGTTTCATATCATTTGATGCTATTTGATAAAGATAATGACACTTAGAAGTGTTTTTGTGAAGACCTGTTGGAACAAGAATTTGTCTCGTACAGTTGGCACATGCGCTGGGATTCACTCTTTGATGATCTTGAGGCTCAACTTGCCGAACAAGGCCGCGCTCAACTGCGAGACGAAATCGCTGAGAATACTCGGATTGAGCGGGCGACTGCTGAACTGAGTGGAAGTTTGTCGCGATTTCACGGGTGCGAACTTTCAGTCAAGCTGGCTGGCCGCACAGAGATCCGCGCGCGGCTGGGTCCTTGCGCTGAAGATTACTTTTGCCTGGAAACAGACCTGTCCCAATGGGTTATTCGATATCAAGCCGTCGAATCCATTGCCTTGCCTGCCGCCACTAGACCGGCTGCTGCAAGCAGTACACAAGGTAGGGCAATTAGATTTTCGGCGGTTATCCGCGGAATGCTGAGGGACAGGTCCCGCTGCCAAATCTACGGAATTCATGGGCTACCGATTGCGGAAGGAACTTTGGGCCAGGCTGCCAAGGATTTTCTGGTCATTTCAACGCACCAGCGTGATGAGTATGTGCGTTCCAGCGAGCCGTCGGCGCAGCTGATGATTCCGCTGGGATCCATTGGCTGGATCGTCGCGACGGCGCTAAATTAATCCACACCTAGTAAACGGGTCTTTTCTACCGGAGTAACTTGTCGTAGGCTCACCATCCATAAGCACATTTCCCGGTGGAAGGATGGGCCTCGATGAGTGAGCAAGGCGTCCAAGGGGCACAAGCGGCAAAAGCTGCGAGAATCAGGCGTCCAGGATGGAAGGATCCACGCTTGGCACTGGGCACGGTCCTCGTTGTCGCATCAGTGGCCGGAACCATGTACCTCGTCGGGGAAATGCATGAAACAACCACCGTGTATGTGGCCCGCTCCAACATCACCCTCGGCGAGCAGCTCACGTCGGAGAACATGAAAACTCAAGAGGTTCAGCTCGGCGAGACGGCCGGTCGATACCTCCACCCGGAATCAGGCATGGATGAGCTGGCGCGAGCCAACACCTTCATCAGCGCAGGGGAATTAATCCCGGTAACCTCGGTGACGCATAGCGAACTTGGATCGCGTCGACCCATCAATGTCGAACTGCCAGCGGACCTAACTTCATCCATCGGACCGGGAAGCTTCGTTGACGTATGGATCGCTAAACGCGAGTCAGGCGGAAGCGCATACGGTGTCCCGGAAAAGCTCTCCTCGATGGTCGAGGTCGCAGCGCGTGTCGAAAGTGGAGGCGGACTAGTCAACCGGCAAGGCACCAATCTCGAACTCTTGGTGGAGCCGAACCAGCTGGAACCACTGTTGCAAGCACTGGCAAATGAATCCCGGATTATCGTGATTTACAACCCGGCTGGAGCCGAATAATGAGTATCTCCGTAGTCCTGTTGGGTGAACAGGAATCCATGGTTCGCCAAATTGAGAGCTATCAAGGCGAACTGATCGTCACCAGAGTCTGTTCCGAAATCGCAGAAGCGGTTGCAGCCTGTCTAACGGCTGGCGCGGAGGTGCTTCTGATCGCCGATGCTCAACAATTTCCCCTCATGGAACAGGTTGATGAACTGTTGAGTCAGGGCACCGCGGTTGTATATTTGCTCGATGGCTCGGCTGCTATCAGTCCGATGCCCGAGGTGCTGCAGCTTCCGGCCGATATCGCCATGTCCGACTTGGAACAACGAATCACGGCAACCGTTCGATCCCTGAAACTGCCAGAAGGGAGCCCGGAAAGAGATGATCGGGAGACGGCAGATCTCGAACTAAGGGACAAAGGGAGGATAGTTTCCTTCTGGAGTGCTCCGGGGTCTCCAGGACGCAGCACAGTGGCTCTCAACTTTGCCGTCGAGGCAGCGGCTGCAGGCAGATCCGTTGTCTTGCTGGATGCCGACACGTACGCTGCGTCGATCTCTATTCAACTTGGCCTGATGGATGAGTCAGCGTCCGTAGCGCAAATTTGTCGCATCATGGATTCCGGAAGCGCCGACATTAGCCGCCTCAATGCAGCGTGCTCGCTAGTCCAAGTAGGGGACACAACCATCCGGGTGGGCACCGGGATTCCCCGATCCAGCCGTTGGCCAGAAGTCAGGCCGTCCGCACTGCGTCGAGCGACTCTGGCATTCAAGGACCATTACGATTTGGTTGTCTTGGACGTCGCACCGCATATCGCATTGGATGAGCAGTTAAGTTTCGATACCCAAGCACCGCAGCGCAATGCCGTGACGGTTGAGATGCTGGGCTGCTCGGATGACATTTTCATGGTGGTGCAATCAGATAGCGTCGGCATTCCACGAGCCCTTCGAGCTATTGATGAACTTGAAGAATCCCATGCTGATCTACAACCGAAAATCATCTTCAACAGAGTCAGCGTTTCCCGTAGCGGAAGAAGCCCGAAGCGCAGACTTATCGAAGCTTGGGTTCGCTTTGGTCCGATGCACGACGTCGTTGGCTTTCTGCCTAATGACAGCGCGGTATGCAGTGCGTCAGTGTTAGCAGGGAGCCCTTTACTCGAGATAGCTCCCAGAAGTTCATTGCGTATGGAAATACGTTCCTTGGCAGGCATAAAATCTTCGAATCTACCCAAGAAACGGGTTAGTCGTCGTTTTAGCAAGTCGGCATGAACTGAAGGCGTAAAAAACGGGTAGGGTTGACTAGACTAGTGACCCGCAACGGCGCGGGTCCATCGAACTTTGTTCTTGGAGGCGTTCAGTTGAACTCGTCGGAATCCAGCATGTCAGAATCATTCATGGATGCGACTCTCACCCCAAAATTGGTGAGCGAGTACTATAGCCAAATTGCGACCGAGGACGTGGCGGCCTACCGGCCAGACGAACTCGAGTCCCGCGTGGCTGCACACCTAGAAATCGGCTACGAACGCGAAGCGGAAAGCCCCAACGTCGCGATTACGCGAAACAACGGAATCTCGGTGGTGCACATTGTCACCGATGACATGCCGTTCTTGGTTGACTCGGTCACCGCGGCATTGGTGCGGCTTAATTCACCGATCCAGCTGGTAGTGCACCCAACGTTCGTGGTTTCCCGCAAAGCCGAGACGGGCGAGATCGTGAAGATCAGCCACGCCGGTCTGCAGCATGTGGCAAGCGGCGACACCGCGGCCCTGTCGGATCTGAGCACGCTCATTTCTGCAGGAACCGAAACTCACGTTGAATCGTGGATTTCTGTTGAGCTTGCACGCGAGCTCAGCGACGAACAGGCGGAGGAATTCGTAGAGCGCCTGTACAGTGTCCTGGGCGATGTGCGCATTGCCGTCAAGGACTGGCCGTCAATGCTCGACCGCGCCAAGGACATCGCACGCACCTTGCCGCAGACCGCGCATGCAGAGCAGATTGCCGAGCTTCCCCAAGCTGCGGAATTGCTGGACTGGATGGCGGACGGACAATTCACCTTCCTTGGCTACCGAGAATATGACCTTGAATCCGTCAATGGCGAAGATGTCCTGGTAGCACGCGCCGGCAGCGGCCTGGGACTCATGCGCGACTTGGAAACGCAGGGGCCACAGCACCTGACCAAGCGCGGTCGCATTACCGCTCGCGACAAGAGCGCACTGATCATCACCAAGGCCAACGCCCGCTCAACGGTGCACCGTGGCGTGTACTTGGACTACGTCGGCGTCAAGAGCTTTGACGCTAACGGCGAGGTAAACGGCGAGCGTCGTTTCATCGGCCTGTTCTCGTCAAGCGTCTACACCTCGAGCGTCAAGACCGTACCCGTGGTCCGCGAAAAGGTCCAAGCCGTGTTGAAAAGCACCGGATTTGCCGCGAACTCCCACTCGGGCAAAGACATCACGACGATTCTGGAAACCTATCCTCGTGATGAGATGTTCCAGATTTCCGTCGACGATCTGACCCAGGCTGCCTTGGGCATCCTGCGCCTGCAGGAACGCCGGCGAACCTCCGTGTTCCTGCGCACCGACGACTACGGCCGCTTCGTGACGGCAATGGTGTTCTTGCCGCGAGATCGTTTCTCGACGGACGTGCGACTGCGCGTTGAAAAGGAACTCAAGGACAGCTTCGTCGCGGAATCCGTTGAGTATGAAGCTCAGCTCGGTGCCGGCGCACTGGTGCGCTTGTTCTACCGCCTGCGCCTGCAGCGCGATGGCCAGCTTCCTGCAGTGGATCACGCCGCGCTGGAAGAGCGCATTGCCAAGGCAGTTCGCTCGTGGTCCGACGCCATCGTCGATACCGCGCGGGCAAGCCTGGAGCTAGGCGACGCCAATACCCTTTCAAACGCGTGGTCCGAAGCTTTCCCGGCCTCGTACAAAGTTCAGTTCGAGATCGAAGACGCGCTCAAGGACATCAACCTGCTCTCCAGCCTGAATGACTCTGCTGACAGCGGCCCGATCGTATCCTTCTACGACCCAACCCCGGTTGACGCAGATTCGCCAGTGTCCAAGCGCATGAAGATCTTCGTGACTCAGCCGCTGCTGCTGTCACGTATTTTGCCGGTCTTGCAGGATCTCGGTCTTCAGGTCGTCGACGAGCGTCCCTACCAGCTGAACCCGGAGGGCGTCGGACAGCGCTACATCTATGACATGGGCCTGAAATTCGACCCGGAGATCGAATTCAGCCACATCGAAGGCAAGCTGGCTGAAGCCTACTGCGCCGTAGTACGCAATGAGGCGGAATCCGATAGCCTCAACGCCTTGGTGCTGCGTGAAGGCCTTTCCTGGCAGCAAGTAGCCATGCTTCGTGCCTACGCCCACTACCTGTTGCAGCTCGGGGTGCCGAACTCGACCGGCTTCATCGCCAACACCCTTGTCGGCAACGCCTCGGTCACGCACAGCATCGTCGAGCTGTTCCAAGCGACCTTCGATCCTGCGCTCAGCGCGGAAGCATCTGAGGCTGGCCGTGAACAGGCAAAAACGAAGATCACCGAGGCCTTGGAAGCTGTTCCAACTCTGGACGCGGATACGCTGCTTCGTCGTTTCGTGAAGGTCATCGAAGCCACAAAGCGCACCAATTACTTCACCGGCCACCAGGCTTTGGCCTTCAAGCTTGCGCCTGAGGAGATCGACTTCGCGCCGTTCCCTCGCCCCAAGCACGAGCTTTGGGTCTATTCGCCGCGTGTTGAGGGAACCCACTTCCGTTTCGGCGCCGTGGCCCGAGGCGGGCTGCGCTGGTCGGACCGTCGAGAAGATTTCCGCACCGAAGTCCTGGGCCTGGTGAAAGCCCAGATGGTCAAGAACTCCGTGATTGTTCCGACTGGTGCCAAGGGCGGCTTCTACGCCAAGCAGCTTCCGAACCCGGCACAAGATCGCGCTGCCTGGATGGAAGAAGGCAAGGGAGCCTACAAGGTTTTCATCCGCACGCTCTTGCAGCTCACGGACAACATGGTCACGGACGGAACCGGGGAGCACATTGTTCCCCCTGAAAACATCGTCCGCCGTGACGGTGATGATTCGTACCTAGTTGTTGCCGCCGATAAGGGCACCGCCAGCTTCTCCGACATCGCTAACTCGCTCTCTGCGGAAAAGGGCCATTGGCTGGGTGATGCCTTTGCCTCCGGAGGCTCCGTGGGCTACGACCACAAGGGCATGGGAATTACAGCCCGCGGTGCTTGGGAGTCCGTGAAGCGCCACTTCTTCCAGTTGGGTATCGACACCCAGCGCGATGAGTTCACCGCGGTAGGTGTCGGCGACATGTCTGGCGACGTGTTTGGCAACGGCTTGCGTCGTACTCCAACGGTCAAGCTCGTGGCTGCCTTCGATCACCGTGATATCTTCCTGGATCCGAATCCTGATGCCCAAGTCGCGTTTGACGAGCGCCAACGCCTCTATGACCTGCCCCGCTCCAGCTGGGCAGACTACAACAAGGACCTGATCTCGGCCGGCGGCGGCGTGTACTCACGCAGCTTGAAGTCGATTCCCATCAGCGCCGAGATTCGTGCCGTGCTGGGCTTGGCGGAGAACACCGTCAAGATGAGCCCCAATGAATTGCTGAAGGCGATCTTGTCGGCGCCGGTTGACCTCCTGTACAACGGCGGCATCGGAACGTACGTCAAGGCCTCCAGCGAAACCCATGGCCAGGTAGGCGACCGTGCGAACGATGCGATCCGTATCGACGGGCAGGATTTGCGCGCCAAGGTGGTTGGCGAGGGCGGTAACCTCGGCATGACCCAGCTGGGCCGTATCGAAGCTGCGCGCCGTGGCGTCCTGTTGAACACCGACGCCATCGACAACTCGGCCGGTGTGGACACCTCGGACCGCGAGGTCAACATCAAGATCTTCGTGGACCGCCAGATTGCCGCCGGCAATCTCACCGCCGATGAGCGCACTGATTTCCTGCTGTCGATGACCGACAATGTGGGAGACCTGGTTCTGAAAACCAACTTTGAGCAAAACATACTCTTGCTCAATGAAAAGCATGCCGCGTTGACGTGGGCTCCTGCCTACGAGCGTCTGATGCAATGGCTGGAAAGCGCAGCGGATCTGAACCGCGAGCTCGAATTCCTGCCAAGCACCGCAGCGCTGGAGGAACGCCGCTCCTCAGGTGGATCGATGACAACGCCGGAACTGTCGGTGCTGGCTGCCTACTCCAAGATCCAATTGGCCAATGCCCTGACAGAATCAGATTTGGCCGACGATCCGTACTTTGCTGAAACCCTGCGCCGCTACTTCCCTGAGAAGCTCGTGGAACGCTTTGGCGATCAGTTGGAGAGCCACCCGCTGCGCAAGGAAATCATCGCTACGGTGATCGCCAACGACATTGTGAACGTCGGAGGCATTACCTATGTCTTCCGCGCAATGGAAGAGACCGGCGCCAGCGAGGTCCAGATTGCCAAGGTCTTCTGCGCGTTGCGTGAGGTGTACGGCTTCGATCGACAGTTCGATGCAATCAACGCCCAGCCAGCCGGAACGAGCCTGAAGCACTGGGGACGCCAGCACCATGACATGCGCCGACTGCTGGATCGGGCCACGCGCTGGTTCATTAACCGTGTTGATGAGACCCTGCTGGTCACCGAGGCCGTAACGCGGTTCCAGAACACCGTGACCGAGCTGCGCAAGGCATTGCCATCGATCCTTCGGGGCAACGACCTGGTTCGCTTTAACGAATGGCGCGACGAAGCCCTGGGCTTCGGCATTCCGGAGTTGCGTGCCAGCATGTGGGCTACTCAGTTCGAGTCCTATGCCTTGCTCGATATTGCAGAGTATGTGCACCGTGCTTCGGTTGCCCCGGTCCAGGTCGCCGAGACGTACTTCGTGCTCTACGATCTGTTCGGCGTGGACAGCCTCTTGAACCGGATCACCATGTTGCCGCGTTCGGACCGCTGGCAGGCACTGGCTCGCGCGGCGATGCGCGATGACCTGTACACCACCATCATGGACCTGACCGGTAACATCTTGGATGCTCATGGCGACATTGCGGATCCTGCAGAGCGTGTTGCTGCGTGGGAAGAGGCAAACGCGGCTAACCTTGATCGTGCGAAGACTATGTTCGAGGAAGTAAACAGCCTCGAACGCGACGACATGGCTTCACTGTCCGTGGCACTTCGCCTGTTGCGTTCCATCGTAAGAAGGTAAACACCGCCAATGGCCCTCATCACCGAAGAATTACGTCAACGTGCTGCGCTAGCACCCGGTGATGAGGACTGGCTCCATCTCCTGGTGGGGGACTGGCAGTTGGTCTCGGACCTTGCCTTCTCAGACCTCGTGCTGTGGTTCCCCACTGGAGATGGTTCATATATCGCCTTGGCCCATGTTCGCCCTTCCACGTCCCATACGGCGTTCCATAGCGATTTCGTGGGAGAGCGAATCCGCAAGGATCTGCGCATCATGGTTGACCGGGCGTGGGAAACCTTGCAGGTCCAGCGTTCCGCCGAGCAAGCGGGCAACGACATCATCATGGGCCTCACCACCGTCCAGGCGATCCCGCTGGTCCGTAAAAACCGCCCAGTTGCCGTGATCACCTCGCATTTCGACCCAAATCAGTCTCGCACCCCGTCCAACTTGGAATTGGTCTACCGGCAGAGCGCGGATGATCTGCTGCAAATGGGAACTCAGGGTCTATGGCCAGAGTTCTCCAGCCCAACAGGTTCCCGCCGAGGAGCTCCACGTGTTGGGGATGGATTCATCCGCTTGAACGTCGATGGTGCCGTGGAATTCGCCAGTCCCAACGCAGTCTCAGGATTCCGCCGGCTTGGAGCAGCCGATGTGCTCCAAGGCCAGCCCTTGGCGGACCTCACCATGGCCCTGGTTAGCGACCGGCGTGTGGTGGATGAGACGCTTCCCCTGGTGCTTCAGGGCAAGATGCCGTGGCGTACCGAAGTGGAACACCGCGGTGTGACCTTGTCGCTGCGAGCGATCCCCTTGCGCAACAAATCCAAACGCTGGGGTGCCTTGGTGCTCTGCCGCGATGTGACCGAACTTCGTCGGCGAGAAAAAGAACTCGTCACCAAGGATGCCACGATTCGAGAGATCCACCATCGGGTCAAGAACAACTTGCAGACTGTCGCGGCATTGCTGCGCATGCAGTCGCGCCGTATGAAGTCTGAAGATGGCAAGCAGGGCCTTGAACAGGCGATGCGCCGCGTCTCGACCATCGCCTCGGTCCACGATTTCCTGTCCAAGGGATTGAACGAGACAGTGAAGTTTGACGACCTGATGGATCGCCAGTTCCGGCTCATCGTGGAAATCGCTTCGCCAGAACAGCGGGTGTCAACACGACGCGAAGGCGAATTCGGCATGCTTGATGCCGATTTGGCTACGCCATTGTCGCTGGTTATTAATGAGCTGGTGACCAATGCCGTTGAGCATGGGCTGGCGCAACGTGACGGTGAGGTATCGTTGCTGGCCGAACGCTATCTCGGTGCGGATCGGACTGATTGGTTGCGAGTGGTCATCGAAGATGATGGGCACGGCTTGCCTGCGGAGCCTCGCCGCGAAGGGCTGGGCCTGCAGATTGTCCGTACGCTCGTCACGAGCGAGCTCTCTGGTGAAATCCGTTGGGACGCGGGGGAGAGCGGTGGCACCAGGGTTGTCATCGATATGCCATTGGACCTTGAACGCCGAAACTCCTGACTTTTTCACAGCGGACTTAAAAAGAATGATGGCGGGGCCAGCACCTAGGTGCTGGCCCCGCCATCATCGCGTTGTCTTAGCGGAAGTTCTTCATGTGTGCCTTGATGCTGGCAACATATCGCTTGGTATCTTCGTACATGCCGTTCTTGTTGACGCCAGCGAGACCCTGGTAGTACGCCGCAATGGCGGTATCCAGGTCATCGGTGTTGTCCAAGTTGTAGGCAATAACAGCGACACCAGCGGTGACGTTGTCCCGAGGGTTCAAGACGTTGAGGTCCTGGCCGATTCGGGAAGCAATCCAGTCGCTTGTGCTAGGAAGTACCTGCATGACGCCCACAGCGTTGGCAGGTGATACTGCACGCATGTTGAATCCGGATTCCTGGTACGCGTGTGCCATGGCCAAAGCAGGGTCTACACCCATGCTTCGCGCCGTGGAGCGGATAAGCGCCTGCATTTCGGAGCGGCTTGGGACATTAATCGAGTCCAAGTAATCCTTGTTCGCGTTGGCATCGCGAACAACATGATCAGCGTAGGTGCGGCCTTCGAAGGTGTTACCGATTTTGTCCTTCTTGGTCTCACCAGTCGGAGCTACCGAGGAACCTGAAACCTTGAGCTTGGCACCAATCTTCAAAGGCGTGCTAGCGCTGAATTCAGGATTCAGATCCAACAGGGACTTCAAGGACATGCCGTGCTTTACTGCGATTCCACCGAGCGTATCGCCTGACTTGACGGTATAAGTCGAGGTCGTAGCCTTGGGCTTGCTTGGGGCCTGCGGCTTCGACGTCGAAGATCCGCCCGACACCTTGATCTTGTCTCCAGGATAAATGCGCTTGCTCGAGGAGATGTTGTTGATCTTGAGCAACTCCGAGAGGCTCATTTGGTGCTTGGCGGCAATCCCACTGAGCGTATCGCCTGACTTGACGGTGTAGCTGGAAGTGTTCGACGAGGACTTCTTGTCAGAAGCATTGGACTCGTTCTTCGAAGCAGACCCGTTGATCTTGAGCTTGTCGCCAGGGTAAATGACCTTGCTGGCCGAGATGTTGTTCTTGCTCAGCAAGGAGGACAGGCTCATATTGTGCTTGACCGCGATGCTGCCTAGCGTGTCGCCTGACTTGACTGTGTAAGTCGCGGACCCCGACGAGGAGCCCTTGCTCTTGGTATGTGAGCTTGGCGCCTTGGTATCTGAGCTGGAGCCGTTGACCTTGAGCTTGTTGCCAGGGTAGATGACCTTGCTTGCCGAGATGTCGTTCTTGCTCAGCAGCGAAGACAAGCTCATATTGTGCTTGCTGGCAATTGCACTGAGCGTATCGCCGTTCTTCACCGTATAGGTCGTCGTTCCTGAGGAGCCGCCCTTGGTCGACTTGGAGCTCGACGAATTGCCGGAGATCTTGAGGGTCTTGCCCGCAATGATCACGTCGCTCTTGAGCCCGTTGAGCTTCTTCAGCTCGGAGACAGAAGTGTGGTACTCGACAGCGATGCTCGACAAAGTCGCGCCAGCAGGAATCTTGATTTCCTTGACATCGCGCTTGGCGGGCAAACCGAGGGTTGAGACCCGCGACGCGATCAAATGAGCTTTGATCTGGTCTTCGGCGACCTTGATTGATTCTGGGGTGACCGCCTTAGCCAGGCTGCCTGAGGTCTTGGGGAGGGATACGGGGGCTGCCTGCGCGGCAGGCGCCAACGCGAGGCTACCAATGACCGCGGCTGGGATGGCCGCGCCTGCTACTACGCCTAACGCATGCTTCGAGACATGTTTGGATTCGTGGGGCATGGAGTCGATCCTCATATATACGGTGAAAATAACGGGCATTGCGTCACAGGTAACACCAGAGGCTTACGTTCCTAATGTTGTCTGTGATGCAATTGTTATCAAAGTGATACAAGGAAATTTACACTACTCATGTGGCGCATGGAAACTGCTGAGACGAGTTTTCCCAAAGTTTCTGCGGAGTTTCCGAATTTGTGGGAACCTTGAAGGGTGAAGGAAATCGTAGAATTAGTCGGCCAGTGGCTGACCCTGCCAGATGTGGCAGAAGAATTAGATGTAGACATTCGCCGCGTGCACCGCTTGCTGGACGAGCGTGCAATTATCTCGGTGCGAATCGGTGAACGGAACATCCGTTCCATCCCAGCTGATTTTCTCCAAGACGGCTCGGTGGTAGAGAGCCTGAAGGGAACTCTTTCGGTTCTATTGGACGCTGGTTATTCTGACGAAGAGTCAATTTCGTGGCTGTTCACGGACGATGACTCGCTGCCGGGTACGCCGATGAATGCCCTGCGTTCCGGACGTAAAACTGAAATTAGAAGGAGGGCGCAGGCGCTGGCCTGGTAGCTCTTTTCTTTGCGGAGTTTTGCTTGAAAAACAACGAACGGGTCTCAACCTGGCCCCGAGTGATCGGGGGGTTGAGACCCGTTGTTATATGCCGGTGATTATTGCATCTATTTTGTGCGCTTGGTGACGGCGTCGCTTAGTTGTTGGAGCCCGGCACGTGCCTGCGAGTCGATTGGCAATTTTTCGAGTGCTTGACGCGATTGTTCGGTTAGGTCGCTGATGCTGTCCTCTGTTGCTTCGAGAGCGCCGCTATCGCGGAGTATGCTGCTGAGCTGTTCTACTTCCTGTACGGACATATCTGCAGCACCGAGGCGCGACTGAATGAAGCTGCGCTCTTCCAGAGTTGAAAGCAGCAGGGCATGGGCGATGAGCTCTGTTCGCTTACCTTCCAATAGGTCTCCACCGGTTGGCTTGCCGGTAACGTCTGCGTCGCCAAATACCCCTAGGACATCGTCGCGAAGCTGGAAGGCTTCACCGAGGGGCAAAGCGAAGGCTGAATAGCTGTTCATGAGCTCGGCGTCAGCTCCGGCTAATGCGCCTCCTAGCAAAAGCGGATTTTCAGTGGAGTACTTTGCTGACTTGAACCTTACGATGGTGCGCGCGCGCTTCACCGCTTCACGAGGATCATAGGCTGGGCCGGCTGATTCCTCGAGAACGTCCAGATATTGACCGGCCATTACTTGAGTTCGCATCTGGTTGAAGATGACGCGCGCCTCTTTAGGAAGATGGTCGATTTCGGAGAATGCTTCTTCACTCAACGACAGGCAAAGGTCCCCGGTCAGAATGGCGCTCGCACTGCCGTACGCCGCGGCGCTTCCCGCTAATCCCAATTTTTGATGTTGCGCCTCGAAGCGCTTGTGCACGCTAGGTTGTCCGCGGCGCGTATCCGAATTGTCGATGATGTCATCGTGTATCAGCGCTGCCGCCTGGAAGAGTTCCAATGCAACCCCGAGGCGGACAATGTCGGTTGAATCTTTGTTCCCGCCGGCTCCTAGATATCCCCAGAAAGCAAAGAGTGGACGCAAACGCTTTCCGCCCTTGGTGAGCGAGCTGATGGCGTTGACGATTTCGACTGCACTGGAAGTAATCTGGCTAACTTCAACACTTTTCGTGGCCAAGAATTCTTCTAGCAACCGTGCAACTTCAGCGGTGTACGTTTGGCTCAACTCCAAGGCTTTGGCCTCGACGGATGGCAAAGAATCAGGCAGCGACATGCAAAATCATTTCTTCGGGTAAGTGCGACTGGTTAGACACAACTCTACCGGTGATTGTTTGGGATCGCGCTTCGCAGGTCCTCAAATGCAACCAGGGTGTAATCCGAACATATATTCGAGTATGGTGGAGTTGTTCGTTGTATTAGGGACGGGGAGGCCTAGATGGTGCATCGCGCGGTATTGCATGTCGATATGGACGCCTTTTTCGTTTCCGTGGAACTGCGTAATCGTCCCCAATTGGTCGGCAAGCCAGTCATCGTCGGATTCCCCGAAGGGCGGAGCGTTGTGCTCTCAGCCTCGTACGACTGCCGTGCCAGAGGGATCCATTCTGCGATGCCAATGAGCCAGGCTATTCCACTTATGCCAGAGGCGACAATAATTGAACCGAGCCACCACTTATACGCTCAGGCTTCTGGGGAAATCATGGCCTACTTCCGCACGCTGACGCCCTTGGTTGAGCAAGTCAGCGTTGATGAAGCATTTTTGGATGTCACTGGAAGCATGCGCATGCTTGGCGGCCCTATGGAAATAGGCCGGACTATTCGAGAGCACATACGGAAAAACATGGGTTTGCCAGCGAGCGTGGGCATTGCCAAGAACAAATTCATCGCAAAGCTTGCATCCACTTATGCCAAGCCTGATGGCATGGCCGTAATCGCACCGGATCGCACGGAGGAGTTTCTCGAAGATCTTCCGGTGTCCAAAATGTGGGGTGTAGGAAAGCGCACCGGGCAGCAATTGCACGCACTGGGTATCGAGACCGTCGGGCAGCTGTCACGCGAACCCGAAGAGCGATTGATTGTCCGGATGGGGGAGCATGGTCGATCCTTGCATCGACTTGCCAATGGGATTGATGAACGTCCAGTGGAGGTAACCCGTGACGAAAAGAGCATCTCAGCCGAACACACGTTCGCCGTTGATGTCTCTGAAGTGCGGGTGCTGGAAGATGAACTGCTGCGCCTGAGTCACCGTGTGGCCAAGCGCTTGAGGGATCATGGCAAGTCGGCTGGTGGCGTCGGGCTGAAAATTAAATATCGTGATTTCACTGGTCTGACGCGTTCAAGGGCGCTTGGAGCGGCGACGGACTCCTCGGCAACCGTGGGCGAGGCAGGCATGTTGCTCTTGAAAAAGTTGTTGCCGCTAACCCAGCCCGTGCGATTGATTGGTATTCGCGCTGAGCGGCTTGAGGATTCTGCCGCTGGACTGCAGCTGAGCCTTGATCCAAAGGATGAGAAGGTGAGGGATGCTGAACGGGTGGCTGACCTCATCGGACAGAAGTTCCCGCAATCGTTGGTGACTCCGGCACGTTTTTTGCGACCGAGGGAATAAACGTATTCTGTGAGCCAGGTGGGTATATGAGACCAGTGGTGAAGATCAACTGGCAGGCTGGCCGTAAAAGAGACTATCCTAGTAGTAAGGCTCATAAGAATCGGGGAACTTTTTCCCTTGACTCGGCGTTGAACCTAAGGACGGTAAACGACCGTCGAGTTTGCCTTTGGAAGGAGAAGACGATGCCGCTATCGGAACACGAGCAGCGTTTGTTGGAGCAGCTTGAAAAGCAGTTGCATGAAGACCGTCGCTTCGCCTCTAGTATGAAGGGGCCTGCAAACGTAGGGCGCCTTTCTACGCGAAACATTGCGCTGGGCATTCTTCTGGTCATCATTGGCCTGGCCGGTCTGATTTTTGGTATCTCGCAGCACGTCATCATCCTCGGGGTTGCTGGTTTCGCTGTCATGTTTGGCGGCGTGCTGTTGGCGCTGACCAAATCAGCCACAGGAAAAGTCGGTCGCGCAGCCGGTAATGGCGCGAAGTCTGCTGCGAAGAGCAATTCACAGTTCATGTCTAGCCTTGAAGAACGATGGAATCAGCGCAAACGGGATCAGTCCGACAGCTGATACGCGTACATTTAGACATTGAGGTGTAGCCCAAGGGTTACACCTCTTTTTTGCTTTAAAGCCTGTCTTTGATTAGATCCTCCAGTCGCATTGGCCACCTAACCCGCTTCTGGCAGCCGACGGCATTGAAGCAGGCGCGGGATGGCTTCGCAGTGCCCCTGGGGCAGCGAGTCTCGCCGGGGGCGGTCACGGTTCGCGACACGCCTCAATCCGGGAATTCGGATTCTCTGGAGATTCCAAGATTCAGTTTTCAGCGGCGTTGCGAACCGTGCCCCACTTTCCTCCCCAAGGTCCTCCACTTCCCACCACGGGCCGTAGATTTGCCTAGATTCCGCAGGTTCCGCAGGAAAAATCCATGAAGCGAAGCTCGTATCCGAGTGTGATCTCCATTTTCGCTCCACCGGGAGTTGGCGAAAGAAACCGCTAAATTTAGCCAATTTTTAACTCCAGACTCTCGCGAAACCAGCAAAATCGCATTGACAGTGGGGGGTTGTGGAGTAAAGTGGAGGCAAGTAGAGAAGAGTGGGGGTTCTGGCCACTTCGCGGAAAGGCGGTGTGCATGTTCCTGGGAACGTACACGCCGAAACTTGACGAGAAGGGTCGACTGATTCTTCCTGCTAAATATCGTGATGAGTTGTCCTATGGGCTGGTGCTTACTCGTGGCCAGGAACGTTGCATTTACGTTTTTAGCCAGCGGGAGTTCGAGAAGCAGCACGAACAACTAGCGCAGGCATCTTTGACCTCACGACGAGCACGCGACTACGCACGTGTGTTCCTCTCTGGGGCCTCTGATGAAGTTCCGGACAAGCAGGGACGCGTCACGATTCCGCAAGTGCTTCGCACTTACGGCGGCCTTGACCGTGAAGTGACAGTTATTGGTGCGGGCAACCGCATTGAAATCTGGGACACGCAGGCTTGGCAGCAGTATTTGGACGAACAGGAAGATGTTTTCTCCGATACTGATGAGGACTGAGGCCGCCAGGCCAAGGTTCAATCCAGCAACAGATGATGTTGGGATGAGATCTCCAGCCGCCTAGCGGAGCAAATCATCTGGCTTCACTTCCCCGGAGCCAGAGGGTGGACCACCACTTGGTTGGAGGGGGATCTGATCTCAACAACAGACCGAACAGCGAAAGGGGGCGCAGTGCCAAATCAGGATTCCCAGCGACCAGCATCCGAACGCCATGTTCCAGTACTTCTGGACCGTTGCGTCAATCTCCTCGCACCAGGTATTCAGCGTGCAAATGCTGAAGGCCGTAGGGCAATCGTTGTGGACTGCACCCTTGGAATGGGCGGACACTCGGAAGCAATTCTGAAACGATTCGATAACCTCCACCTCATCGGTCTCGACCGTGACGAGCAAGCTCACGAGCTGGCCGGCGCCCGGCTGAAGCCATTTGAGGATCGCATTGATCTCGTCCACGCCGTATATGACGAAATTGCCGACGTCGTCGAGGACCTGGGTTTTCCCGGTGTCGACGGGGTGCTTTTTGACCTCGGCGTTTCATCGCTCCAGCTTGATGAGCGCGAACGTGGTTTCGCCTACTCCTATGACGCTCCGCTGGATATGCGCATGGACACCTCGGTAGGGCCAACCGCCGAGGATCTGGTTAATGACTTGGAGCGCGATGAGTTGCTTCGAATCATTCGCCAGTGGGGTGAAGAGAAATTCGCGGGACGGATCTCAACAGCCATCGTTGAAGCACGCGCAAAATCGCGGATTACGACGACGGCGGAACTTGTCGAGATTATTCGGAATGTGGTTCCTGCCGCCGCCGCCAGAAATGGCGGACATCCAGCCAAGCGGACCTTCCAGGCCCTGCGCATCGCAGTCAATGAGGAACTCGACGTGCTGGAGCGCGCAATTCCTGCGGCGATGGGCGCTCTGAATGTCGGTGGCCGAGTCGTCGTGATGAGCTACCACTCCCTGGAAGACAAGATCACCAAGAGGCACTTTGTGCAGGGTGCAACCTCTTCTGCTCCTCCAGGATTCCCGGTGGAGCTGGAAGAACATAAGGCCGAATACAAGGTCCTGACCAAGGGCACCGAAAAGCCAAGCGACCAGGAAATTGCGGAAAATTCCCGTGCAGCCTCAGCTCGTTTGCGAGCTGTGGAGCGAGTGTTGAAGAGGAGCTAGGATGAGCCAACGAGCCCCGCGTCGCGTGCAGAAAATTGCAGCCGTGAACAACCAGCCAGTTGTCGAAGGCAGCGCTGCACGAGCCTTGCGCCCAGAGCCCGTGCTTGCCAGCCAATTGCCTAAAGGCGAGTCTCGTCAGCGAGTGACCCTTTCCTTGGTGCCTCGGATCAAGGAATCGAACCGTCGCTCCATGGTTACGATGTCCGCGATCCTCGTACTGCTGGCCTTCAGCGTCATTGTCACCCTGGTGCTGCTCAACACCTCCGTTGCCCAGCGACAGTACGACATAGTTTCGCTGCGCAACCAGGAGCGCGCACTGTCCCAAGAGAACCAGGCCCTGCTCAAGGAAGCCCAGTCACTGGCTGCACCGCAGGCTCTGGCGGCAAAGGCCAAGGACCTTGGACTGGTCTCGCCAGGGGCGCCCGGCCTGATCAGCCTCTCCGAAGGCAAGGTAACCCAGGAAGCCGAAGATGCCGTCAAGGCCAAGGGCAATAAGCAGGAATATGGAACCCTGCCATTGCCTGGTGCCAGTGTCAGCGAAGGCGAGGGCACCCAGGCGGACGCCGAATCCAAAAAATCTTCAACGCCAAAGACCACTGTGGGCAAGACCTCAACTGAAGCAGAGAAGAAGACCGAGTCTGCACAAGACTCCAAGGAAGCCGAAGTGAAGGCCGAAAAGCGCGATCGGGAGGTCGCTGAGGATGGTCGCCCGGTCTTCCAGGATGCCGAACTCAATGGCGGCACGATCCCGGCCCCAAGCATCAAATCCCCAGCAAATTAGCGAGATCTTTCTAAGCTGGAACTGAGCTAGCTGATACTGCTGGAAACCACGCTGAGGGAAAGTTAGGTTCATTGTGAGTTCGACGGCAATCGATACTGCGAAAAAGCGGATGCGCTTCGTACTGATCCTCTCGGTGACCCTGCTGGTAATCATTCTCGCCCGGCTCGTCTGGGTCCAGGGAATCAACGCCGCCACGGTTGCCAACGCGGCCCAGCAGAACCGCGAACGCGAAGAGGTCATTGCGCCCATGCGTGGTTCCATCGAAGACCGCAATGGAACCACCCTCGCCGTTTCCGTCGACCGCTACGACCTCGTCATCGATCAGCGCGAACAGAATGAGGATATTCGCCGCGCCAAACGCGACGGCTCCAACGGCCACGAACGCATCAGCTGGGACCAGGCCATCCAGGAATTGGCCAAGGCGCTCGATCAGGATCCCGAGGAACTGGCCAAGAAGGTTCGTCCGCAAGGGGACGCCAAGCCCAAGGGGTACGTGGTGCTCGCCAAGAGCGTCACCCCGGAAGTTCGCAACGAAGTCCGTGAAATCGGAATCCCCCGCCTCTCATCGCTGTTGCGCAGCGAACGCCAGTACCCGCAGGGCGTTATCGCCGGCCCGCTGCTCGGCTTTGTGCGCAACTCGGAGGACCAGACATCCGTGGTCGGTGCCGAGGGGCTCGAACTGAGCCAGGAAGACCACCTCGCCGGCACCGCGGGCAGCCGCAAATACGAAATCAGCGCCGACGGTGTGCGCATTCCGGTCACCGAGGTTGAAGAAACTCCAGCGGTCAATGGACAAGACGTCATCCTGACCATCGACTCGGACATCAACTACGTCGCCCAGCGCGCAGCTGAAAAGAAGCAGGCGCAGTTCAACGCCGAGTGGGTGTCAGTGATCGCCATGGAGGTCAAGACGGGCAAGATCCTGGCCATTGGCGATTCTGCAGAACTGGATCCCAACGACCCCGGTGCCACCGCTCCGGAGTTCCGGCGCTCAACGTCGATCACCCGTGCCTTCGAACCAGGCTCGACCGGCAAGGCACCGATCTTCGCCGCTGCACTCGACCAAGGGGTAATCAAGCCCACCGACGAATTCACCGTCCCGAACAAAAAGACCTTTACCAAGGAAACAATCAACGACTCCTTGGAACACGCCACCTATGACATGACCGCCGCGGGCATCTTCGCCCGCTCGTACAACACCGGTACCGTGATGGTCGGCAACAAGATGAGCAAGCAGACCCGCTATGACTACATGAGGGCCTTCGGCCTTGGCACTCCAATCCAGGTTGGACTGAACGGTGCCAGCGCCGGCCAGCTTGCCGCTCCAGAAAATTGGGATCGCCGACAGCAGTACACCACCATGTTCGGCCAGGGCTACTCGCAGACCGTGCTGCACACGGCATCGATCTTCCAGACCCTGGCTAATGGCGGCGTCCGCTTGTCGCCGAGCCTGATCGAAGGCTACCGGAACGATGATGGCTCGGTCACGAAGATTCCAGACCCCGAAGAGAAGCGCGTCGTCAAGGAATCCACCTCCAAGGAAATGCTGAAGATCATGGAATCCGTGGTCGACTTCGGAACCGGCTACAAGGAAGCGATTCCCGGCTACCGCGTGGGAGGCAAGACCGGTACCGGCCAGGCCGCCAGTGCCAAGGGCTACGACGGCTATACTTATTCATTTGCAGGTGTTGCCCCGCTGGAAGATCCGCAGTTCGTTGTTGTTGCGACCATGTACCGCCCCAAGGGCAACTGGAAGGACTTCTCGGTAGCGGACACGTTTACCGACGTGATGAGCCATACGCTCAACACATTCAATGTGCCACCGAGCACGACTAAGTCAGAGGCGTACGACGTCTTTGTAGGCAAGGAACAAAAGAAATCTTGGTAGTCCAGAATCCCGGTACTCCGCGCGAGTTGGAACGGTACCTTCGTCCAGAGAATATGGCCGGCGTGGGCTTTGACCAGGTGTGCGGCGCTGCCGGCGCCGTGCGGACCGGAGCGCAATTCAACGCCGCTCCGCAGATTCTCGGTGTCAGCCTGAACCCGCAGATCGTCCAGCCAGGCGACGTCTTCCTGGGCATCTCGGGGGCCAAGCGCCACGGGGCCGAATTCGTTGACACTGCCATTTCCAACGGTGCCCGCGCCATCATCACCGATACCGCTGGCTTGGACTTCCTGCCAGAAGAACTATCGATTCCTGTGGCTGTTGTCGCCGATGTGCGCAAGGCCGCCGCCCAGGTTGCCCAGGCGGTCTACGGCACCGATCAGCGCAGCCCTCAGCTATTTGCGGTGACCGGCACCAACGGCAAGACCACCACGACGTTCATGATTCGCGCGATCCTCGAGGCCCTCGGTGAAGAAACCGGCCTGATTGGAACCATCGAGATGTCCGCCCGCGGACAGATCATCCCGAGCGTGCTGACCACCCCGGAATCCACGCAGCTCCATGGCGTCTTGGCTCGCATGGCACAACAAGACGTGAGTTCTGTGGCGATGGAGGTTTCCAGCCACTCGCTGAGCTACGGACGCGTCGATGCATTGAATTTTGCCGTCGCCGGCTATACCAACCTGACCCAGGATCATCTGGACCTGCACGGGACGATGGAAGACTACTTCCAGACCAAGGCCCAGCTGTTCACCCCCGAACACAGCGCCTCGGCGGTCGTCATGGTTGATGACCCCTATGGCGCTCGCCTCGCCGAGCATGCGCAGATCCCCACCCAGTCGCTGAGCCTGGACGAGAATAACGAATTAGCCGACTGGCGTGTCACCGACCTGGCGCACTCCGGGCTCGGACATAGCTTCACGCTGCGCAACCGTGACGGACGACTGCTGCGCACGCGCACCGCACTGCCCGGCATGTTCAACGTCGCCAACGCCGCTTTGGCCACCGTCATGGTGCTGGCCAGCGGGGCAGAGCTTGATGCACTTCAGAAGGCCCTTGACGCCAAGGACCCGCTGTCGGTAGCAGTACCGGGACGCATGCAGGTGGTTGCCGAATCCCCAGTGGCCGTAGTCGACTTCGCGCATAACTCCGACGCACTGGCCAAGGCCCTGGATTCCATCCGTCCGGGCGCCAACGGGCGCAGGATCGTGGTCTTCGGTGCCACCGGTGAGCGGGACAAGACCAAGCGCCCGGATATGGGAGCGGTGGCCGCACGCCACGCAGACATCGTAATTGTCACCGATGACGACCCGCATGGCGAAGCGCCGGAGCCGATCCGCGAGCAACTAGCTGCCGGTGCGCAAGGCGCCATTGACGCCGAACGGGCAGAAACCCAGCTTTTCAACATCGCGCCACGCGCTAAAGCCGTGGAATTCGCTGTGAGTTTAGCGCAGGCCAATGACGCGATCCTGGTCGCTGGTCGCGGACACGAAGTCAGCCAAGACGTCGCGGGAATCGATGTAGAACTCGATGACCGGGTTGAACTGGCAAATGCCCTGAAACTTCATGGATTTGTGACCAATTCCTAGTCGGCACAAGACCACGATCACCACCGCTCAAGTGTAAAGTCCTTAATGCCATGATTGAACTGTCTTTAACCGACCTTTTGAAGATCACCGGGGGAGAAGCGACTGCTTCAGCCGCTTCCGACACGGTGGTTACTTCTGTGACCACGGATTCACGCGAAGTCACCGCTGGTTGCTTATTTGTTGCCAAGCCCGGGGAATTTTCCGACGGGCACGCTTTCATTGATAAAGCTCTGACCTCCGGCGCCGTATTGGCATTGGCCGAGCGCCAGACCTACGACGATGCCCGCGCGGTGCACCCCTCGATCATCGTCGACGACGCTGTTGAAGCCATGGGCAAGATTGCCGCTCACATCGTCGAATACCTTAAAGCCAAAAACGATGCCAAGGTCGTCGGGATAACCGGTTCAGCCGGCAAGACCACGACCAAGGACCTGCTGGCCGGAATTCTGTCCCGGGTAGCCCCGACCGTTTCGCCGATCGGCTCCTACAACGGCGAAGTTGGCGTGCCGCTGACCGTCTTTAGCGCGACCGAAGATACCAAGTTTTTTGTCATCGAAATGGGCGCTACCGGGGTAGGCCACCTGACCTACCTGACCGATATGGTGCATCCGCACGTTGGCGTGGTGCTCTGTGTTGGCACCGCGCACGCGGGAGAATTTGGCGGGGTAGAGAATATCGAGAAGGCCAAGGGCGAACTTGTAGAAGCCCTGGACGCCGACGGCATTGCCATCCTGAATGCAGAGGATCCCCGCGTTGCCCGCATGGAATCGCGGGCCCGGGCGCAGGTTCGATTCTTCGGCACCAGCGAGCAAAAGCCCGAACGCGCAGGGGTCTGGGCCGCCGACGTGGTCGTCAACGGCTCCGGCCAGCCGCAGCTGACCTTGCAGTTCCCCGACGGCTACAGCCAGCGGATTACTTCCGGTTTGCTGGGCCGCCACCATGTGGGCAATATCCTGGCTGCCGCCAATGCCGCCTATGCGCTGGATATCAGCCCGCAGATCATCGCCGAAAGCCTGGAAGGCCAAAGAGCCAACAGCCGTTGGCGCATGGAACGCAGCGAGCGTGCCGACGGCGTGAGCATCATCAACGATGCCTACAACGCCAATCCGGAATCCATGCGTGCGGCCCTGGTGACACTGGCCGAGCTGGGCCTGGGCGAGGACGGTGCACCTGGCCGCCGCACCTGGGCTGTCCTGGGCGAGATGCTGGAGCTTGGCGACAAGAGCATCCATGAGCATGATTTGCTCGGACGCATGGCAGTCCGAATGAACATCAAGAAACTTGTTGTGGTTGGCCGGGGAGCGAAGCCAGCATACAACTCTGCAGTGCTTGAAGGCAGCTGGGGTGACGAAGCCTTCTACGTGGAGAGCGTGGACGAGGCTCGTGACCTGCTGCAAAAGGAACTCCAGCCAGGCGATATCGCCTTGTTCAAGTCCTCTAATGGGGCCGGTCTGCGCTTCCTCGGCGACGACATCGCAGCGTTCGTGAAGGAAGGCGAAGACGCGTGATCGCATTGATCCTGGGCGCAGGTATTGCCCTTGTACTAACCATGGTGGCCATGCCGCTGTACATCCGGCTTCTGACCAAAAAGCAGTATGGCCAGGTGGTTCGCGATGACGGGCCGAACTCCCACGCGGTCAAGTCCGGTACCCCCACCATGGGCGGTGTCGTCTTTGTCCTGGCCGTCTTCGTTGCCTACTTCGCCACCCATGGCATCCTGGCCTTGATGGGACGTTCCTCCTCCGGAATTACGGCCACTGGCCTTCTCGTCCTCCTGCTCTTCGGCGGCATGGGCCTGGTTGGCTTCCTCGATGACTTCATCAAGATCTTCAAGAAGCGCTCGCTGGGCCTTCGCGCCTGGCAGAAGATCGTGCTGCAGGCCGTCATCGGCATCAGCTTCGCCGTGCTGGCCCTTCAGTTCCCGAACGAGCAGGGCCTGACCCCAGGTTCTACCGCGATTTCCTTCCTGCGCGATAGCAATATCGATTTGGCCTTCGCCGGCCCGATGCTGGGATTGATCCTGTTTGTCATCTGGGCGAACTTCATCGTTACCGGCACCACTAATGCCGTCAACCTCACCGACGGACTCGATGGCCTGGCCACCGGTGCCTCGATCATGGTCTTCGGCGCCTACACCCTGATGGGCATCTGGCAGCAGAACCAGGCCTGCTCCAATATGAACTCGCTGGATGTTTGCTACTCGGTGCGCGACCCCCAGGACCTCGCCCTGCTGGGCGCCACCCTTTCGGGAGCGCTCATCGCCTTCCTCTGGTTCAATGCCAAGCCGGCAAAGATCTTCATGGGCGATACCGGTTCGCTGGCCATTGGTGGTGCTGTCGCCGCCTTCGCGATCCTCTCGCGCACCCAGCTGCTGCTGGTGGTGATCGCCGGCCTGTTCGTGATCATCTCGCTGTCGGTGATCATCCAGGTGGGCTACTTCAAGCTCTCCGGTGGCAAGCGCGTGTTCAAGATGGCGCCGCTGCAGCACCACTTCGAGCTCTCAGGCTGGTCCGAGGAAAATGTCGTTATCCGCTTCTGGATCCTGGCCGGCCTCTTTGTCGCCGCCGGACTGGGACTCTTCTACTCTGAATGGGTTGTCGCACTGTGAGCGCAGATGCCAAGAAATTGCTGGATTCGCTAACCAGCTGGGATGCCGACTGGAAAGGGCTGCGGGTCGTCGTTGCGGGCCTCGGGCTCTCCGGATTCTCCGCTGCCGACACGCTGATCGAGCTGGGCGCGATCGTCACCGTCATTGACGGCAAAGACGACGAGCTGAACCAGCAGCGGGCAGAAACCCTGAAGATCGTCGGCGCACACGATGTGCTGCTTGGCGCCCAGAATGTCCAGAGCCTGCCCCTGGTGGATGGCCAGCCGGCACAGCTGGTGATGGTGTCGCCAGGCTGGAACCCGCGCCACCCGGCTATCGCCGAGGCCGATGAAGCCGGGATCGAGATCTGGAGCGATATCGAGTTGGCATGGCGCGTGCAGAATCGTGCCGGGCACTCGGCTCCGAAGTGGCTGGCGATCACCGGTACCAATGGCAAAACCACCACCGTGGGCATGACCGAGTCGATTCTGCAGGCTGCAGGCCTCAAGGCCATCGCCGTGGGAAACGTCGGCACCCCGATCTTGGACGCGGTCCGCGAACCGGTGGACTACGATGTTTTCGCGGTGGAGCTCTCCAGCTTCCAGCTGCACTATACCCACAGCATTTCGCCGCTGGCCTCCGTGGTGCTGAACATCGCCGAGGACCATGTGGATTGGCATGGCGGATTCGAGAACTACAAGGCAGCCAAGGCCAAGATCTACGAGCGCACCCAGGTCGCTGCGATCTTCAACGCCGAAGAAGAAGCCACCATCCGCATGGTTGAAAATGCCGACGTGATCGATGGCTGCCGAGCCATTGGCTTCACCACCGATTCGCCGGCGGTCTCCATGATCGGCGTTGTCGAAAACCTCCTGGTGGATCGCGCCTATATCGAGGACCGCAGGACCAATGCGGTTGAACTGATTGCGCTGGACCAGATCGGCGAGATTGTCCCGCGGCACACTGCCGCCAACGCCGCTGCCGCAGCCGCCCTGACCCGTGCCTATGGTGTGGAACCCGAGGCAATCGCCCAGGGACTGAGCGGATTCGATGCCGGGGATCACCGCATCCAGGCAGTCGCGCGCAAGAACGACATTCTGTGGATCAACGATTCCAAGGCCACCAACCCCCATGCAGCCGATGCCTCGCTGGCAGCATTTACGCGCGTCGTATGGATCGCTGGCGGCCTGTCCAAGGGCGTGGAATACGACGAGCTGATCGCCAAGCACGCCCACCGGCTGGCGAAGGTGCTGCTGATCGGCACCGATACCGCAGGCCTGGTTGAGGCCCTGGCTGCCAAGGCGCCCCAGGTGGAAGTCATCAACATCACCGCCCAGGCGCTAGCCGCTGATGGGATCGCGCCATCCGGTACGCAGGTGATGACCCGGGCTGTCCACAAGGCAGCCGAGGTGGCCCAGCCAGGTGACACCGTCCTGATGGCGCCGGCAGCAGCTTCCATGGATCAATTCAGCTCCTATGCCCAGCGTGGCAACGCATTTATCAGCGCCGTCAGTGATCTGATGGATAGAGCTGGCGAAGGCAACTAGGCAACCGTTTACCGAACAGATGACACCGAGGCAGGAGGCACCGATGGCGATGAAGCAGCAACGACCGTCCACGGGCGCCAAGCAGAAAACGCCCTGGTTCGCCAAGCTGATCGGCGGCGTCGAAAACGCCAGCGGTCGCATGGCTTCGATGGACTACTGGCTAGTCGTTGTGGTCTCCATCGTGCTCGCGATTTTCGGCGTGCTGATGGTGCAGTCCTCCGCATCGGTTGAGGCAATTGCCAAAGGCAAGGACGGATTCACTGTCGCTTTGTCGCAGGCGATGTTTGCCGGCATCGGAATAATTTGCATGCTCGGGATGCAGTTCATAAAACCCGAGAATCTGAAGAAGCTCGCGTGGCTGTCGGTAATCGCGGCATTCCTCCTGCTGTTCCTCGTTGCCTTTACGCCCCTTGGGCATACCGTCCTCGGCAACCGAAACTGGATCAAGATCGGCCCCGTCGGCCTGCAGCCCAGTGAGTTCGCCAAGCTTGCCCTGGCAGTTTTTGCAGCATTCATGCTTGAACGGAAACAGCACATGCTGCATGACATCAAGCACCTGGTGGTTCCGGTGGTGGCACCGGCAGGCATTGCCATCGTTGGCCTCGTGGTTGTCGGCAAGGACGTTGGCACCGCGCTGGTGCTGCTGATGATCATTGCGTCGGCGATGTTCCTCGGTGGCATCAAGATGAAGTGGCTCGCGGGGTTCGGCTTTATCGGCATGGTGGGCCTGGCGGTAGCAGTGATGGGATCTTCCAACCGCCGACAGCGCGTTTTGGCATGGCTTGATACCGACTGCGGTCCAAGCGATCAGCTGTGCTACCAGGCGAGCATGGGCCTTCACGCCTTCGCCTCCGGCGGATGGTTCGGTGTTGGCGCCGGACAGTCGCGCATGAAGTGGTCCTACGTGCCCGAAGCGCAAAATGACTTCATCTTCTCCATCTTGGGTGAAGAGTTCGGCCTGATCGGCGTCCTGTTCGTGCTGGTGATGTTCATCCTGCTGGCGCTGGCCATGTACCGCATCGCTTTGCGTGCCAGCGACCTCTACACCAAGGTCCTGATGGGCTGCTTGATGTCGTGGGTTATCGGGCAGACTTTCGTGAACCTTGGCACCGTGACCGGCGTCCTGCCGGTAATCGGCGTGCCGCTGCCGTTCATCTCTTCTGGTGGTTCGGCCATGTTGGCAATCATGCTGGCCATGGGGTTTGTACTGTCTTCGGCCAGGGCCCAAAAACTTGCCTTTGATTCCTCGGAAGAGAAGAAAACCGCTAAGCCGAATAACGCAAAGTAGCCTGTGATTTTCACATGCTAAGTGAAGTTGTAGCCCTTCGAATCGATGACGTCGGGCGCTGATCCCGCATGATCGGGACGAAGGAGCATAAGACCAGATGACTGAAGCAATGCGTCTTGTTGTTGCCGGCGGCGGAACCGCCGGTCATATCTCGCCCATGCTGGCAATTGCTGACGCCGTCAAGGATGAGCAAGCCGATGCTCAGATCACCGCACTTGGTTCACCTGGCGGCCTGGAAACAAAATTGGTTCCGGACGCCGGCTACCCGCTTGAATTGATTCCCAAGGCGCCGATGCCACGCAGCCTCAACCTTGATTTGCTGAAGTTCCCGTTCCGATTTATCGCTGCCTTGAATCAGGCCAAGCGCGTCTTGAAGCAGACGGGTGCTGAGGCAGTACTGGGCGTTGGCGGATATGTGTGCACCCCCGCCTACCTGGCAGCCAAGCAACTCAGGATTCCGATTTTTGTCCACGAAGCCAATTCTGTTGCAGGCATGGCCAACAAGCTGGGCGCAAAGTCCGCTGCCTTTGTCGGGACGACTTTCGCCAATACCGGCTTGCCCGGTGAAGTGAAGGTGGGCATGCCAATGCGTTCGAACGTGGCCCAGATGAACCGCGAAACTCTTCGAGATGAGGCTCGCAAGTATTTCGGTGTTACCGGTGAGAAGATCGTTCTGCTGGTGACTGGCGGATCCTCCGGCGCTCAAAGCATCAATACCTCCATCGCCGCCTCGCTGGCGGAACTGAATGAGGCCGGCGTGCACACGGTGCACATCACCGGTCGAGGGAAACAGATTCTTGATGCGGAGGGCCAGGTCTTGGCCCACGAAGGATACACCCAGATCGAGTACGTGGACCGCATGGACTACGCATACGCCGTCGCGGATTTGATGGTGTGCCGCTCGGGGGCCGGAACGGTGTGCGAGCTCGCCGTCGCCGGAACCGCTGCAGTTCTGGTTCCGCTGCCCATTGGCAACGGGGAACAGAAGCTCAATGCCCGCGAACTTGTAGCAGCCGGTGGAGCAGTTCTGGTCTCGGACGATGATTTCACCAAGTCCTACATCACCGAAAATGTCATTAAGTTGCTTGGCGATCAGCATAAACTTGAACAGATGTCTCAGGCAGCCAGCTCGCTAGGGCAACGCGACGCCGCACAAATCATGGCGCGTCGAATTATTGAAGAAGTTTCAACCCGTCGTCGTGCGGGGCAGGAAGGGTAGGACCATGGCATTGCGCGCCAACGAACTGCACGCTGAACTTGGCAAGGTACACCTCATGGGCGTTGGCGGTGTAGGCGTTTCAGCGGTTGCTCGATTGCTGCTGGATTATGGCCTGGAAGTTTCTGGAACAGATGCCAAGGACCTGCCGGTGCTGGAGGATCTGCGCCAGCGCGGAGCCCGAATCGAGGTCGGATATGATCCTGCCAATTTGGGCGATGCGCAAACCGTGGTGATTTCTTCGATCATCAAACCGGGCAACCCGGAATATGACGAGGCAGTTCGCCGAGGCCTGAAGATCCTGCACCGCTCTGAAGGCCTGGAAGCCACCATGCGCGGCCACGAGAAGATCGTGACTATCGCGGGCACCCACGGAAAGACCACCACAACTTCGCTCACCGCCCACATGCTCAAGGCTGTTGGCGCTCGTCCCAGCTTCGCCGTAGGAGCCAACATAGCGAGCCTGGGTACCAACGCCGAGCTGGGAGAGGGTGGCTACTTTGTTGCCGAAGCCGATGAATCCGATGCCTCGTTCCTGAACTACCGTCCTGACGTCATCATCGTGACCAATGTGGAAGCGGACCACCTGGACCACTACGGCACCGAAGAGGCAGTTCATCAGGCCTTTGTCGATTTTGCCCGGTTGCTTCCGGAGGATGGGCTGTTGATTTGCTGCGCCGATGATCCGGGTGCCAATAACCTTGCTCGCAAGATGCGCCATGAACGCAGTGACCTTCGAGTTCAGACCTATGGATTCAGCGACCATGCGGACCGCCGACTCTCGCAGGCACAAGCAACCGACAACGGCCGGTTCACCGCACGCGTCGAGTGGGGCAGCGGCCAGAGCTATACCTTGGACCTGGCTGTTCCCGGCCAGCACAACTTGCTCAATGCCACTGCGGCCCTGTCGGTTGGCATGGATGCCGGTCTCGATGTCGAGGAAGCACTGGCAGCTCTGGCGAGCTTCTCGGGTGCTGCCCGTCGATTCGAGCTCAAGGGCAGCGTCGGCGGTGTGAGGGTTTACGACGACTACGCCCACCACCCGACCGAGGTGCTCGCTGCGCTCTCCGCAGGCCGTACGATGGCGGGGGAAGGACACCTTCATGTGGTGTTCCAGCCCCACCTGTTCAGCCGCACAAAGGAGTTCTACCGCGAGTTCGCGAAGGCTCTTTCTCTTGCCGACTCAGTGGCAGTTCTTGAAATCTACCCTGCGCGTGAAGAACCAATTCCGGGCGTTACCAGTGAATTAATTGCCTCGCGAGTTGAGGTCCCAGCTCACGTGCTGAATCCTGCCGCGGCGGTCGCGCATGTGGTGGAGCAAGCCGAGCCAGGAGATGTTGTGATGACCATCGGTGCCGGAGATGTTACGGCGCTGGGTTCGCAGATCATTGAGTCGCTGAGCTAGCGTCAACTTGAAATTGTCCTAGGCCACTGACGTTGGTCGTTTCAACCAAACAAGGTGTTCCATGGGTGAAGAAGCAAAAGTCGTAGAACTTCCAGAAAGTCCAGAGAAGAGACGGCGCAAGCTCTTGATTATTATCGCTGCCTGCATCGTGGTCTTGAGCCTGGCAGCGGTATTGATTTTGAGTTTTTCACCTGTCCTTGCGGCAAAGAAAATTGAGGTCACTGGAACGAAACTGGTCAATGCCGGCAAGCTGGCCGAATCGCTGGAACCGCTCAAAGGCACCCCGTTGCCGAGAATTTCCGAATCCAAGGTTCAAGAGCTGATGGGCAACCAGCCGGCCATCGACCAAATCGTGGTGAAGGCGCAAATGCCTGACACCCTGGTAGTCGAAGTCATCGAAGCAGTTCCTGTGGCCATCCTGGTGGAAGGCGACAAGCAGTATTTGGTGGCGGATACCGGCAAGAAGCTGCGAACCTTGGGCAAGAACGACAAGACGAAGCTGCCCAAAGTCAAAGCTAGTGATGAAACCAAGGACCCGGAGAAGTTCAAGCTGCTGACCGGGATCTTGAGCACGGTTGACGAGTCGGTGCTGAAACAGGTTTCCACTGCGTCGCTGTCCAAAGCAGGGTTCGCCGAATTGTCGTTGCCGAAGAAACGGACGTTGATTTGGGGGGACGCTTCTAAACCGGCACTGAAAAACGAGGTCGCGAAAATCTTCGTCAAAGGCTTGAGCGACAAATACGCCTCAAAGACCACTATCGACGTGACCAATCCAGAGAATCCGGTGGTTTATTAAGTCGCGTTCCTCTGGGCGCGGGAAGACCAATAAGCCGACAAATTCTGGAAAGATAGTTTTGAATAAGCGACACGCCTCAGCGGTCGTTGCAGAAAGACCATACGGCTCATAGCGTTTCTAATAGCGATAGCTTGACAGATCCTAAACCTTAAGGCTAAAGGTGAAGGTTTTTGGCTGGAGTCGTAAACATGTAGCACATCTAACAAGGGAAGCGGGACGTGGCAGCTCCACAGAATTACCTCGCGGTCATTAAAGTCGTCGGAATCGGCGGTGGCGGTGTAAACGCAGTCAATCGAATGATCGAAGTCGGTCTCAAGGGCGTTGAGTTCATCGCCATTAATACCGATGCCCAGGCTCTGCTTATGAGTGATGCCGACGTCAAGCTCGACGTGGGACGCGAACTTACTCGTGGCCTGGGCGCCGGCGCCAACCCTGATGTGGGACGCCAGGCAGCTGAAGATCATGTAGAAGAAATCGAAGATGTCCTGCGCGGCGCCGATATGGTCTTCGTGACCGCAGGCGAAGGCGGCGGTACCGGTACCGGTGGCGCACCAGTCGTGGCACGCATTGCCCGTTCGCTCGGCGCACTGACCATCGGTGTCGTCACCCGTCCATTCACCTTCGAGGGTCGCCGCCGTGCGAACTCCGCCGAGTCGGGCATTGAAGCCCTGCGCGACGAAGTAGATACCCTCATCGTGATCCCGAACGATCGACTGCTGTCGATCTCGGATCGCAACGTATCGGTGCTCGATGCATTCCGCCAAGCAGACCAGGTGCTGCTTTCCGGTGTGCAGGGCATTACCGACCTGATCACCACCTCGGGCCTGATCAACCTCGACTTCGCCGACGTGAAGTCCGTGATGCAGGGTGCAGGCTCGGCACTCATGGGCATCGGTTCGGCACGGGGCGAAGACCGCGCAGTCAAGGCAGCCGAACTGGCTATTGCCTCGCCACTGCTCGAAGCTTCCATCGATGGCGCCCACGGCGTCCTGCTGTCCATCCAAGGCGGCTCGGACCTCGGCCTGTTCGAAATCAACGAAGCTGCACGCCTGGTGCAGGAAGTTGCCCACCCGGAAGCCAACATCATCTTCGGTGCCGTCATTGACGACGCCCTGGGCGATGAAGCACGCGTTACCGTGATTGCTGCCGGCTTCGACGAGCCAGATGTCACCAGCAAGCCAATGGCACCGGTCGCAGCAAAGCCAGCTGTATCATCGCGTCCAGTTGAGCCGGTACCTGCTTCGGTTCCAGAAGCGCAGTCGCACCCAGCGCCAGAAGCTGCAAAGCCAGCACCTGTAGCTGAGGAAAAGCCTGCCGCTGAAAGCGCGGGCTCGTTCCAGGACCTTCCTGATGTTGTCGATTCGGATCTCAACGGTTCCAATGACGACCTGGATGTCCCTGACTTCCTGAAGTAAATAACAGCGAGAAGCTGAGCAGTGCTACATTTCACGTCGGACCTTGATCCGAGTATTCAACTGGCGTTCACATCGCAGGATGAGGGAAACCTTGCCCTGCATGTGAACGATGATCCTCACCGTGTGGCAGAGAATCGAAGCCGGCTGGAGGACTTGATCGGGGTCCGGCGTTTCTCGCTTAATTTCATGAACCAGGTGCATTCGGCAGATGTCCTGACGGTGCAACCTGCGGCGCGCACGTCATGGTCAGAGCCTCCGGCTCCAACCTGCGACGGACTTGTTGATCCGACTGGGACCCAAGCCCTGGCGGTCATGGTTGCAGATTGCCTACCGGTTCTTTTTGTCGGACGAAGCAAAAACGGCCAAGAAACGTTGACAGCCGCGACGCATGCAGGACGCCGTGGATTGCTGGACGGCATCCTTACCCGCACCGTGGAGCAGCTGAGCATGCTGGGCGCCACAGAGATCGAAGCAGTTATCGGCCCATCGATTTGCGGGTCTTGTTATGAAGTTTCCCCTGAGATGGCAGAAGAGTCTGAGCGCATCAGAACCGGGATTCGTTCAGAGACTCGTTGGGGCACGGCCGGATTGGACCTTCCAGCCTCAGCCGGTCAAGAACTAGCCCAGCTTGGAGTCGTAGTGCGACAAAGTGGCGTGTGCACTTTGGAAGATGAAAACTACTTCTCCTATCGCCGTTCAAGCGACGCCGGACGGCTGGCTGGTCTGATCTGGCCCGCAGCCTAGGCGTGCGCGACACACCGCGCAAAATTGAGCGAATGAACGTTATCTGCCGAAATTTGTGCGGTAGCGTCGAAGTAGCGGAAGCATGCACTGGGGTTGCGTGCAAGGGATAAACAAGGAGAAACATCGTGGCTGACGGACTGCGTAAAGCAATGGTATATCTCGGCTTGGCGGATGCCGTCGAGCAAGAAGAAACCCAAACAGCACAAGCCGAGCCTAGGAGCCAGGTACGTGTTGTCGAAGATGCAGCCCCCAAGCGCACTGCTGAAGCCCCACGCCCGCAGGCTGTCGCACGGCCGGCTGCACCGCAAACACAAGCTAGAGAACCAGAGTCGGAATACCGCGCTCCGGTCACCCCAATCAAGCGTGCCCCTTCAGTACGGGATGAGGATTCCGAATTGCGTCAGATTACAACCGTTCACCCGCGTTCTTACAACGATGCCAAGATCATCGGTGAGAACTTCCGTGACGGAATCCCAGTGATTATGAATGTCACTGATATGGGAGAGACCGATGCCAAGCGCCTCGTAGATTTCTCCGCAGGGCTGGTTTTCGCCCTGCACGGCTCCATCGAGCGGGTTACCAACAAGGTGTTCCTGCTCTCTCCAGCGACCGTTGAGGTACTTGGAGAAGACCGTAAGCAGTCTGAAGCCCAGGCTACTTTCTTCAATCAGAGCTAAGTTACCAGGAGCACAAGCGCAAAATGGTGTTCGGGATCATCTATCTCGCTTTAGCAATCCTGCAAATTCTGCTCTTGATGCGAATTGTGCTGGATATAACTGAAAGCTTTGCTCGCCACTGGCGTCCCACGGGTATCGCCTTGATCGCTGCAACGGCGATTGTGTCGATAACCGACCCTCCTCTGCGGTGGTTGCGCAGAAGAATTAAACCCCTAGATCTCGGCGGAATCCGTCTTGACCTGTCGTTTCTGCTGCTGTTTATCGTTGTAATGCTTCTCAAAGCTGTGGTAAGTAGTTTAGGCAGTACTACAGGGATCTGATTAGGCGATTTTCGTCTAAACCGGGGATTGTTCTAAGAGTTCAAACCCTGTAGATTCAAAGAATATGAGACACGGGCGTAAGCTCGATTTCGTATTTAGTGTCCAAATCGTTATATCCTTTAGGAAATGGTGCTCCGACTTCACCGGTCGCGACACTGACAACAACGGTAAGTGTTTCGCAAGGCAAGACATGGTCGTGCGGAAATGATCCCAGTATTGAGGTGACCCAATGGCTTTGACGCCAGAAGACGTAGTCAATAAGCGGTTTCAGCCGACCAAGTTCCGTGAAGGCTACGACCAAGACGAGGTAGATGACTTCCTCGACGAAATCGTAGTGGAGCTGCGTCGCCTAACCGGTGAGAACGAGGCTCTTCGTAGTCGACTTGCCGAACTTGGTGAGGATGCCGGTTCGGTATCGAAGGAGCAGGCAGTGCCTGCACCTGTTTCGGCTGCTCCTGCTGCAAAGCCAGCTGAGGAGAAGAAGGCTGAGGCTAAGCCAGCTGAGCCAGCCAAGGCTGCAACTCCAGCTCCGAAGCCGGCCGAAGAGAAGAAGGCCGAAGCCAAGCCTGCTGCCGCAGAGAAGCCAGCCGCAGCTCCTGCTGCAGCTGCTCCAGCAGCTCAGGCTGCCCCAGCTGCAGCTCCTGCCGCAGCACCACGTACCGAATCCGCCGAGTCTGCAGCCAACGTGCTGTCGATGGCTCAGCGTTTGCACGACGAGTACGTTGCTGCCGGTGTAGAACAGCGCGACAAGATCATTTCGGAAGCAAAGACCGAGGCGAACTCGCTGGTTACCTCTGCTGAAGAAAAGAGCCGCAAGACCTTGTCCGCCCTTGAACAGCAGAAGTCTGTTCTTGAGCGCAAGCTTGAGCAGCTGCGCGGATTCGAGCGCGACTACCGTGCTCGCCTGAAGACCTACATCGAAGGTCAGTTGCGCGACCTCGAGTCCCAGGGCTCGATTGATGCAGACGCAAGCAAGTCGAACTAGTCGCTGACAGGTAAGAACCTGATCTAGCTTTCTAGTAAGATCAACGGTGGTGCACGGATTTTATCCGGGTACCACCGTTGACGTTTAAGAGGAACTAATAGGTATCACTGTGGACGCAGTTCAAACTGGGGGTAAGTCCCCGTCACCGAAGAAATTCTTGGGCACGGGCCTAGTAATTGCGCTGATCGCTTTGGTCATTGACCAGGTCGTGAAGATTTTGGTGGAGCGGAACATGCGGCTCGGCGAGTCGATTGAAGTCATCCCCGGGATCTTCAATATTCATTACATCTTGAATCCAGGCGCCGCATTCTCCATCGGTGAAGACTTTACGATCATCTTCGCGCTGCTCCAAGCAGCAGTGGCCATTTTCGTGATCTACCTTCTGGCACGCAAGGTATTGGTTCGCAGTTGGGCAGTCGTATTGGGCTGCTTGCTCGGCGGTGTTCTCGGAAATCTGGGAGACCGAATTTTCCGCCAGCCAGCCTTCGGATTCGGCCACGTCGTGGACATGTTCTCCGTAACCCATTTTGCGATCTTCAATGTTGCGGACTCATTCATCGTTTGTTCGATGATCGTTGTCGCTTACATGCTGATTCGAGGACGCAACTTGGACGGAACCATCGGGGATGCTCCGGCTAAGCAGAAATCAGACCAGGGCGAAACGGAATCCAAAGAATGATTTCTGACGAAACCGTTATCCAGGATCTCCTTGTCGAACCAGCTGATGCTGGAGCCCGGCTCGACGCCTACCTCGCGCGACATCTTGACATTCCTCGTACTTTGGCCTCAAGCCTGTGCAAGGACTCTCACGTTCAAGTAAATGGGCGCATCATTGCAAAATCATTGAAGCTCAAGGCTGGCGATCGTGTGAACGTGACGATTCCTCCGCAACGAGACCCATTGGAAATTAAGGTTGAGAAAGTGGAAGAGCTGAAGATCATCGCGGATGACGATGACTATGTAGTCATTGACAAGCCGGTTGGAGTTGCCGCTCACCCTTCTCCGGGCTGGGTAGGACCCACGGTTGTCGGCGCCTTGATGGCAGAGGGATATAACATCTCGACGTCCGGTGCCTCGGAACGCCAGGGCATTGTTCATCGCCTGGATGTCGGTACCAGCGGCCTGATGGTGGTAGCCAAGTCCGAACGCGCGTACACCGCGTTGAAGCGGGCTTTTAAAGAGCGCACCCCCAAGAAGATTTATCACGCAGTGGTTCAAGGATTGCCTGATCCATTGGAGGGCACCATCGATGCTCCTATCGGGCGCCATCCAGGGCACGATTGGAAGTTCGCAGTCCTGGAAGGTGGACGCCAATCGGTCACGCACTACAAGGTGATCGAAGCCTTCGGCCGTGCATCACTGGTGGAAGTGCATCTGGAAACAGGGCGTACCCACCAGATTCGAGTCCACTTCTCAGCCTTTGGCCATCCTTGTGCAGGCGACCAGACCTATGGCGCTGATCCAAAACTTGGCGCAGCACTCGGGCTCACCCGCCAGTGGCTGCATGCCAAAAAGCTCGGTTTCAGCCACCCGGTCTCGGGCCAGTGGGTGGAATATGAAAGTGATTACCCGGCCGACCTTGAAGGTGCCGTCGAACTCCTTCGTAGCGGCGACTACTAGGCCAACGGGCAGAGGAATCCATGCTGTCGCAATAACCACATCTACCGCTCGGGCTTTGCTGAACCCCGCCAAGGGTTTTCATCGCTAGACTGGATGGGTGAGTGCAACACGCGACGGATTCGTTCATCTTCATACCCATACCGAATACTCCATGCTGGACGGTGCTGCGCGTCTCGGCGAGCTTTTTGCCGAGGCCAATCGCCAGGGCATGGAGGCTTTGGCGATCACTGACCACGGTTATCTCTTCGGTGCCTTCGACTTCTGGCGGCAGGCAACTGGTGCTGGGGTGAAGCCCATTATCGGCGTTGAAGCCTACGTAACTCCGGGCACTGCGCGTGATGACAAGACGCGCGTCAAATGGCGCACCGACGAATCGCAAAAAGGCGACGACGTTTCCGGTGGTGGCTTGTACAACCACATGACGCTGCTGTCCTACAACAACGTGGGCATGAACAACCTTTTCAAAGGTTCCTCCCGCGCATCGCTGGACTCCGTTTTCGGAAAGTACCCTCGATGGGACCGCGAGCTGCTCAACGAACACCACGAAGGCATTATTGCGACCACCGGTTGCCCTTCAGGCGAAGTGCAAACGAAACTTCGCTTGGGACAGTATGACGCGGCCAAGGCAGCGGCGGCTGAACTGCAGGACCTCTTTGGCAAGGAGAATTACTTCTGCGAGATCATGGACCATGGCCTGGAGATCGAGCGACGGATCACCAAGGACCTGCTGCGCCTCGCCAAGGAACTGAACATTCCGCTGGTCGCCACAAATGACCTGCATTACACTCACGAGGCAGACGCCAAGGCGCACGAAGCCTTGCTCGCGATCAACTCGGGGTCCACGCTTGATGAGCCGACCTATGATCAAGGCGGAAGCCGCTTCGCCTTCTCCGGCACCGGCTACTATCTGAAGAGCGCGCGCGAAATGCGCGAACTATTTAAAGAATTTCCTGACGCGTGTGACAACACCCTGGAGATCGCAGACCGCGTTGAGGTTTCATTCGACACCAGCGCGAACTACATGCCAAAGTTCCCATGCCCACCGGGCGAGGATGAAACCAGCTGGCTGATCAAGGAAGTCGATAAGGGGCTTCACTACCGTTACCCCGATGGAGTGCCCGAAGCCTCGCGCAAGCAGGCTGACTATGAGCTCGACGTCATCATCAAGATGGGCTTCCCGGGCTACTTCCTCGTGGTGGCCGACTTTATCAACTGGTCCAAGGACCACGGAATCCGTGTAGGTCCCGGCCGTGGCTCCGGTGCAGGTTCCATGGTTGCCTACGCGATGCGAATTACCGACCTGGACCCGCTCAAGCACGGTTTGATCTTCGAACGCTTCTTGAACCCGGAACGCGTTTCAATGCCCGACTTCGACGTCGACTTCGATGATCGCCGCCGTTCTGAGGTCATCAAGTATGTGACCGAGAAATATGGCGATGAACGTGTATCAATGATCGTGACCTACGGTTCCATCAAGACCAAGCAGGCCCTGAAGGACTCCTCGCGCGTACTCGGATATCCATTTAGCATGGGCGAGACCCTGACCAAGGCGTTGCCACCGGCCGTGATGGCCAAGGACATTCCGCTCAACGACATCGAGAACCAGAACTCCAAGCGCTACTCGGAAGCAGGGGACTTCCGCAATTTGGTCGCCAACGACCCCGAAGCCGCACGAGTCTTCGAAACCGCCAAGGGGCTTGAAGGCCTGAAGCGCCAATGGGGCGTGCACGCGGCAGGTGTCATCATGAGCTCGGATCCGATTATTGATGTGATCCCAATCATGCGACGCATCCAGGACGGACAGGTTATTACCCAATTCGACTACCCGACCTGCGAGGGCTTGGGCTTGATCAAGATGGACTTCTTGGGATTGCGAAATCTCACCATCATCTCCGATGCGCTGGAGAACATCCGGTATAACACCGGAGACGAGATTGACCTTGAAACCCTGAGCATCGAGGATCCGGAAGCCTATAGCTTGCTGGCCCGAGGCGATACCCTCGGCGTGTTCCAGCTCGATGGCGGCCCGATGCGCTCACTGCTGAAAATGATGCGCCCGGATAACTTCGAAGACATCTCCGCAGTGATCGCGCTGTACCGCCCGGGTCCCATGGGCGCCAACTCGCACACCAACTACGCTTTGCGCAAGACTGGGCTGCAGGAAGTTACCCCGATCCACGCCGAGCTCGAAGAGCCGTTGGCTGAAATCCTCGGCGGTACCTATGGCTTGATTGTGTATCAAGAGCAGGTTATGGCTATTGCCCAGAAGCTGGCTGGGTACTCCTTGGGCCAGGCTGATATCTTGCGTCGAGCCATGGGCAAGAAGAAGAAGTCCGAGCTGGACAAGCAGTTCGCTGGCTTCAAGCAGGGCATGAACGATAACGGATATTCCGACGCTGCCGTTCAGACGCTATGGGATATTCTGCTGCCGTTCTCCGACTATGCGTTCAACAAGGCCCACTCGGCCGCCTACGGTGTGGTGTCGTATTGGACCGCATATCTGAAGGCGCATTATCCTGCCGAATACATGGCTGCGTTGCTGACTTCGGTCGGTGACGACAAGGACAAGCTGGCCCTGTATCTGAATGAATGCCGGCATATCGGTATTACCGTGTTGCCACCTGACGTGAACGAATCGGCCTTGAACTTCACTCCTGTCGGCAAGGACATCCGCTTCGGCATGGGTGCTATTCGCAACGTGGGCACCAACGCCGTGGCTGGCATCGTAGAAGCCCGCAAGGAAAAGGGGCACTACAACGACTTCAGCGACTTCCTGGGCAAGGTCCCGGCGGTTGTCTGCAATAAGCGAACCATTGAATCGCTGATCAAGGCCGGTGCCTTCGACTCCTTGAAGCACCCGCGCCGCGCGCTGGTCGCCATTCACGAAGAAGCTGTTGATTCAGTTATCCAAGTCAAGCGCAACGAAGCTGCCAACCAGTTTGACTTGTTCAGCGCGCTCGGCTCCGAAGAGGCCTCGGAATCTATGAGCGTGGCCATTCCGGATTTGCCCGACTGGGACAAGAAGGAAAAGCTCGCGTACGAACGCGACATGCTGGGCCTGTACGTATCGGATCACCCGTTGCAGGGGCTGGGGTCCGCCCTGGACCAGTACGCGGACATGCCAGTGACCCATGTTCTCTCGGATGACGGTCCGCAGGACGGGCACATCATCTCCATTGCGGGCATGATTTCAGGTTTGCAGCGCCGCATCGCCAAGAAGAGCGGCAATCCCTATGCGCGCTGTGAAATCGAAGACCTGTCCGGTTCCATGGAAGTGATGTTCTTCGGACAGGCCTACCAGCCGATTGCCGAGATCCTGGCCGATGACCTGATCGTGGTGATCAAGGGACGCGTCCAGCGGCGCGACGACGGCTCGATTACGTTGAACGCCCAGGAAATGATGATTCCCGAAATTTCAGAGGACGCCAATGGCGGCCCTGTGGTGATCGGCATCCCGACGCACAAGGCCACCGAGTCGCTGGTGCAACGCCTTGGCGACGTGCTTAGGACCCACAGCGGGAACACCGAAGTGCGCGTTAAGCTCACCGGCAGCCGAGGGACGTCGCTGATGCGACTGGGGATGAACTTCCGAGTCAACCCGAATCCAGCGCTCTTTGGCGACTTGAAGGTGCTGCTTGGCCCGCACTGCCTGGATGTGTAGCGCCGGAAATCAGCTAGTTCGTTGACCTGTCAGATCCCATAATGGTGGCTTGAATGACCGGGTGAGGTAATCAATAAAACCTCACCCGGTCATCGACGTTAAACTAGGTAGGTGAGCACAATTCCAGAGACCGAATTTTCAGACCTCGCCACCATCGACTGGCGCAACGAATCCCTGAGCTATGCACAGCTCAAAGCTCATTTGCCGCGTCCCGAGATGAACACGCAGACCGCTACCGAGACCGTGCAGGCGATCATCGATGACGTCCGCAGTCGTGGCATGCATACTCTCAAGGATCTTGCCAAGAGATTTGACCATGTGGATCTGGACCACACGCGCGTGCCCCAGCATGAGCTGGATCGGGCCCTTGAAGAGCTCGATCCGCAAGTCCGCCTGGCCCTGGAAGAGTCGATTGACCGTGCCCGGGTATTTGCCGCAGCCCAGCGCCCACAGGACACGGAAGTGAACTACGCCAATGGCGCAACGGTAACCCAGCGTTGGGTTGCCGTACGGCGCGTTGGCTTGTATGTGCCAGGTGGCCTGGCCGTGTATCCATCCTCGGTCATCATGAACACCGTGCCGGCCCAGGCCGCCGGTGTTGCTTCCCTTGCGCTGGCCAGCCCGCCGCAGCAAGAATTCGGGGGATTGCCGCACCCAACCATCTTGGCTGCTGCCAAGCTGCTGGGCATTGATGAAGTCCACGCCATGGGCGGGGCGCAGGCCGTGGCCGCCTTCGCCTACGGTGTTGAGGTCGACAATGACGAGCGTGGAGGGATCGAGCCGGTTGACGTGATCTCCGGGCCGGGCAACGTTTTTGTGGCCACTGCCAAGCGCCTGGTTAAGGGTGTCGTCGGCATTGATGCTGAAGCCGGTCCTACGGAAATTGCGATCCTTGCCGACCAGGGCGCGGATCCCAGCTTTGTCGCTGCCGACATGATCTCCCAGGCGGAACACGACGCCAACGCCGCTGCGGTGCTGATTACCGACTCTGCACAACTAGCAAGCTCGGTACGAGGCGAACTGCTCAAGCAGGTTGCAGCCACGAAGCACTCCGAGCGTGTTCGCCAGGCCTTGTCGGGAACCCAGTCAGCCATCATCCTGGTCAAGGACTTGGAACAGGGCATCGAGGTCTGCAATGCCTATGCGGCCGAGCACCTTGAAATCATGGTCAACGATCCAGAATCTACGGCGGCACGAATTACCGCTGCCGGGGCAATTTTCGTAGGACCGTATGCCCCGGTGTCACTAGGGGACTACTGCGCCGGATCAAATCACGTACTTCCCACCAACGGCACTGCTCTGCACGCCTCGGGCCTGAACGTGAATACCTTCTTGAAGGCAATCCAGGTGATCAATTACAACAAGGCCGCGCTTGGCGATGTGGCTGCGCACGTGATCAATCTTGCCAATGCTGAGGACCTGCCAGCGCACGGCGACGCTGTCGCAGTGCGAAACGCGCAATAGACGCTAAACTGGTAGGTGACATGAGTGGATTCTCGTCACCGTGAATAGCCGAGAATGCTTCGATAGCTACAGATGGAGGTGCCGTGAATTGCCCGTATTGCCGTAATGCTGATTCCCGCGTGGTCGACAGCCGAGTTGCTGACGACGGCGTGTCCATCCGCAGGCGTCGCCAGTGCACCGCGTGTTCTCGGCGCTTCACGACCACTGAGACAGCGAGCCTCAGCGTGCTCAAGCAGTCCGGCGCGGTGGAGCCATTCTCGCGCAATAAGGTCATCAACGGCGTGCGCAAAGCCTGCCAGGGCCGTCCGGTTACCGACCACGATCTGGCAATTCTTGCTCAAGAAGTGGAAGAAGCTGTGCGTACGTCGGGAGCGGCCGAAATTCCGGCGCACCAGGTGGGCTTGGCCATCCTTGAACCGCTATCGCGTTTGGACGAAGTGGCCTATCTGCGATTTGCCAGCGTTTATCACAATTTCCAGTCGTTGACTGATTTTGAAAACGCGATCGGACGACTGCGCGACCGCCGAAGCAACACTCCCCAGGGCAACCAGCGGCCGCTGACCGCGGAGTGACAATGTAATAAAGAATGAGCAAGGCCGGCGTTCAATCCCAACTGGGAGATGAATGCCGGCCTTGCTCTTTCCTGCGGGGGCTATGGGAGAGTCAGGATTTCCGCGCCGGTGTCGGTCACCAGCAGGGTGTGCTCGAACTGCGCGGTGCGCTTCTTGTCCTTGGTCGTTACGGTCCAGTCATCCGCCCACATGTCCCATTCAATAGTTCCAAGGGTGAGCATCGGCTCGATGGTGAAGACCATGCCCGGTTCAATCAGCGTGTTGTAGGCCGGGGCCGCATCGTAATGCGGAATGATCAAACCCGAATGGAAGGATTCGCCCACGCCGTGGCCGGTGAAGTCCTTGACTACGCCGTAGCCAAAACGCTTGGCATAAGTTTCGATGCTGCGGCCAATCACGTTGATTTCACGGCCAGGCATGACGGCCTTGATGGCACGCTTCAGCGAGTTCTCCGTGCGTTCAACCAACAAGCGCGATTCTTCGTCGACGTCACCGACCAGGAAAGTAGCGTTATTATCGCCATGAACGCCACCAATGTAGGCAGTGATATCAATGTTGATGATGTCGCCATCCTGGAGCACCGTGCTATCAGGGATGCCATGGCAGATCACTTCATTGAGCGAGGAGCACAGGGACTTCGGGAAGCCGCGGTAGCCGAGCGTCGAAGGGTAGGCGTTGTGGTCCATGAGGAACTCGTGTCCAAGACGATCCAATTCGTCCGTGGTGATACCTGGCTGGCACGCTTTGCCAACCTCTTGGAGGGCCTGTGCCGCGATTCTGGAAGCCACGCGTATGCGTTCAATTACTTCGGGGCTCTTGACTTCCGACGCAGTATTCTCTGACGGTTCTTTTTTGCCCACGTACTCAGGTCGCTCGATATGTTTCGGGACTGAAAGCTCGGGGGAGATGATTCCGGCGGTGAGGTTTCCAATGGGTGCGGTTGAAGCTGTAGCCATAGGACTCATTCTAGCTTCACACGGGTTTTGGCTTGCTCAGGATTGGCCGTGGCATAGGGTGGTGTTCCACCTATTTTTCTCGTGGTGGTCTAACGTGGAGATGGAAGTACCAACCTAGAATTGAGGAGTTTCCAATGAGCTCAGCTGGCACCCCTGGTGAAGGCCAGTACTGGTATAACGTTTCCACCAAGAGCGTGGAAAAGGGACCCCAGTCAGATTGGTCGCAATTATTAGGTCCATATGAGACTGCTGCGGAAGCAGAAGCCGCAATGAGCAAAGTCCAGGCGCGCAATGAGGCGTGGGATGAGGCCGAGGAAAACGACGAGTAGTCCAAATGGCCCATCGCCCTGTAGGCAACGGCAAAGGCGGTGCCCGGAACCAGATCAAAACTTGGTTCGGGGCACCGCCTTTGGCGTGCGGCACGAAGGGGCTATTCCTTGAATTCGTACTCTTCCGAGGGGAACGAACCGGAAATGACGTCCTGGTGGTATTCGCTGACGGCCTGTCCTATGACACTGCGAAGATCAGCGTACTTTTTGACGAATCGAGGCGTGCGGCGCGCGCCAAGGCCCAGCATGTCCTGCCAAACCAGCACCTGTCCCGTGGTCGAAGCGCCTGCGCCAATGCCGATGGTCGGAACCCTCAAGGCGGCGTCAATTTCGGCTGCAGCCGTGCTTGGCACCATCTCCATCAAGATGCAGAAGGCTCCCGCGTCCTGCAACGCCAGTGCATCAGCCTTCATTTGAGACATGGCATCGCCGCGGCCCTGAACTCGGAATCCTCCAAGAGCATGCTCTGACTGCGGAGTGAACCCGATGTGGCCGATGACCGGGACGCCGGCGAGCACCATGGCGCGAACATGTTCCGCATACTGGGCGGTGCCCTCCATCTTGACGGCTTGGGCGCCGCCCTCTTTCATGAGGCGAACTGCAGTCTCAACCGCTTGTGCAGGAGATTGCTCGTAACTTCCGAAAGGCAGATCTGCAACCACCATGGCTCGTTGGGCGCCATTCGCCACGGCCTTGGTGAAGACCACCATTTCGTCGAGGGTGATGGGCAGGGTTGAGTCGTAGCCAATGACCGTATTGGCTGCTGAATCGCCAACCAGCAGGATCTCGATGCCGGCTGAATCGAAAATTTCGGCCATCATTACGTCGTAGGCAGTTAACATCGCGAATTTTTCACCGCGATCTTTTGCCTGCTGCAAATGATGAATTCGGATGCGGGATGGGCCTTTCTCAGGATTCCCTAGGTAAGGTTGAGGCATAAAATGACTTTATCGTACTTGAACTGGGCGATGCTTACTGGATGCCCCGGTGGGAACCGATATAGTGTTGCCACAGGTCAATTTTCTTACCGGCCGTAATCAGTGCCGGTATTAGAAATTCAAAGGTGGTGGAAAATGGATCGTCAGCAGGAATTTGTGCTGCGCACCATTGAAGAACGTGATGTTCGATTTGTGCGAATGTGGTTTACCGACGTCGTTGGATCACTGAAATCCGTGGCGTTGGCTCCTGCTGAAGTTGAAGATGCCTTTGAAGAGGGTCTGGGCTTCGACGGTTCGTCCATTGACGGGCTTTCCCGGATCTCGGAATCTGACATGCTGCTTCAGCCGGATCCGTCCACTTTCCAGATTTTGCCATGGCGAGGTGAGGTCGAGCCGACCTCACGCATGTTCTGCGACATCCTGACGCCAGAGGGCCAGCCATCCAGTGCTGACCCGCGCCAGGTTCTCAAGCGCCAGCTGGGCGAAGCCTCCGATATGGGCTTCACGTGCTACACCCATCCAGAAATCGAGTTCTATCTTCTTGAATCCTCGGAGCTGGATGCCAACGGGCGCCCGCGTCCCATCGACACTGGTGGCTACTTCGACCATGTGCCCGACGGCGTAGGACAAGATTTCCGCCGCGCCTCCGTGACGACCTTGGAAGCGCTGGGCATTTCGGTGGAGTTCTCCCACCATGAAACCGGTCCAGGCCAGAATGAAATCGACCTGCGCTACGCGGATGCGCTGCAAACAGCCGATAACATCATGACCTTCCGCACTGTCATCAAGGAGATGGCAATGCAGAAGGGGATTCATGCCACTTTCATGCCCAAGCCCTTCTCTGAGCACCCGGGCAGCGGCATGCACACGCACTTCTCGCTCTTCGAGGGAGACAGCAACGCCTTCTTTGAGGCTGGGCGCGAATACCAGCTCTCTGATGTTGCCCGCTCCTTCATTGCAGGCATATTGCACCATGCTCCGGAAATGACCGCGATCACCAATCAGTACGTGAACTCGTACAAGCGCTTGTGGGGCGGGGGAGAAGCCCCAAGCCACCGTTCGTGGGGCCACAACAACCGATCGGCGCTGCTTCGTGTTCCGCTGTACAAGCCGGGCAAGGGGCAAAGCGCTCGAGTTGAGTACCGCGGCATCGACTCTGCAGCCAACCCGTACCTCGCCTACGCCTGCCTATTGGGCGCTGGCCTGAAGGGCATCCGTGAAGGCTACGAGCTCGAAGAGCCAACCGAGGATGACGTCTGGAACCTGTCCACCGCGGAGCGTCGTGCTTCGGGCCACGTGCCGTTGCCAGGCAGCCTGCATGAAGCGCTGCGTGTGATGGAAGAATCCGAATTCATGGCCGAGATCCTCGGTGAACAGGTATTCAATTCCTTCATCTCGAACAAGAAGGCCGAATGGGAAGAATACCGCCAGGTCGTGACTCCCTACGAGCTCAATAAAAATCTAAGTATCCTCTAGAAATGTCGCCGTGTGCCCGCACACGGCGACTTGTGGGAGAAACAAGAATCACCATGCCGGACGTATCCTCTCGATCATTGATCAACGCTGGTTTCAGCGATATAGAACGGGCCAAGAAATTCCTTCAAGCCAAGGAACTGGCACCGATTGATCCGAAATTGATCGTGAGCAAGATGGCTCATGCGCCCGATCCTGACCAGGCCCTGCTTTTGGCCCTGCGCCTGGTTGACCGCCATCCTGAAGCCATTGATATCTTCATGGACCCGGAGAGCTGCCAAGGGCTGGTCCGAATACTGGGCAGTTCGTCGGCGCTCGGTGAATTCCTGATACGTTGCCCCCAGGCACTCGACACAGTCCGCACTGCGCCATCGGCAGAGTTCGTGCAGGTCACCAGCGAGCACCTGGTGCAAAGCATGCTCGCATCCATCGATGCCCAGCGCACCAGCCGAGGCCATTGGGTCTCCTCGGTTACCGGTGCCGAAGCCAGGCAACGTTTGCGCACGAGCTACCGGATGGCACTGCTCTCCTTGGCACACCGTGATCTGGGCTCGGGCAACCCGCAACGAATCCTGCCGAACGTCGCGGCCGAGCTGGCCGACATGGCCGGAGCGGTGCTGGAAGGCGCACTGGCCATCGCCCGCGCTGAGGTAGCTGAACAATACGACCCGGTTGATGTGGACCTCGTTAACATCGCCGTTATCGGCATGGGCAAATGCGGCGCCCGAGAGCTCAATTACATTTCAGACGTTGATGTCATTTACGTCCACGGTTCTGCGCCGGGCATTGAAGAGGACCTGGCAGCGGCCATTGCCACCGTGATCTGCGGGAATACTGCCCGTGCCCTGATGGTCCCCGGCCCCGAGCCGATGCTCTGGGAAGTGGATGCGAACCTGCGCCCAGAAGGCAAAGACGGGGCGCTCACCCGAACCTTATCCTCCCATGAGGCCTACTACCGCAGGTGGGCACATTCGTGGGAGTTCCAGGCATTGCTCAAGGCACGCTGTATCGCCGGCGACGCAGAACTCGGTCGTTCCTACGAGCGCATGGTCTCGCCCATGGTCTGGTCCAGTTCCGAACGCGATGGCTTCGTTGAATCTGTTCAAGCCATGCGTCGACGGGTCAGCAACAACATCGACAAGGACGACGTTGCGTGGCAAATCAAACTCGGCCCGGGCGGCCTGAGGGATGTTGAATTCACCGTCCAGCTTCTCCAGCTGGTTCACGGCCGTGTAGATCCGGATATCCAGATTCCCACGACCACCTTGGCAATCCACGCCATGAGCGAGATTGGCTATATCGGACGCGAAGACGCAACGAATTTTGATGATTCGTACCGCTTCCTGCGGCTGCTGGAACACCGAATTCAGCTGAACCAGCTCCGGCGGACCCACCTGATGCCACGCGTGGAAAGCGCACAGCGAGTTCTGGCACGCTCGATTCGCGGCGCCGGGGATCTGCAGCCGACAAGTCCAGAGAAGCTCATGCGCCGATGGAACGAGACCAAGCGCATGGTGCGTTCCCTCCACGAACGGATTTTCTACCGCCCCTTGCTGGTCAGCAGCTCCAATCTCTCGGCAGACGACGTCAAGCTCACCGCCGAATCTGCACAGGCGCGCCTTAGAGCTCTGGGCTATCTGGATCCCAAGGCGGCCATGCGCCATATTGAAGCGTTGACCGGGGGAGTATCCCGCAGGTCCTCGCTGCAACGCCAGCTGCTGCCCGTTCTGCTGGACTGGTTCGCCCGTGGAGTCGATCCCGATGCCGGGCTGCTGGGCTTCCGGCGGTTGAGCGAGTCGCTGGGCAAGTCCCATTGGTTCCTTGGCATGCTGCGCGATACCAACGCGGCGGCGGAGAGGCTGAGCCATTTGCTTTCCAACACCCGTTTCCTGACCGACCTGCTGGCTAATGAACCGGCCGCCGCCGCGTGGCTGGGCTCGGATTCATCCTTGATGCCACAAAACCTTGAAAGCCTGTTGCAGCAGAACCAGTCGATCATTCACCGCACCAAGCAGCCCGAAAGCGCCATTCGGATGATCCGCATGGTGCGCCGGCGTGAGTTCTTGCGTGTGGCCCTGGCCGATGGCGCGGGATTGCTGTCGGTCGATGAAGTGGGCAAGGCCCTGTCGAATATTGATGGAGCAATGGTCGACGGCGTGCTTCAGGTCCTGCTCGCGGCAGACCGCCAAAAGCATGGCGAACACGCCGTAATTTCAGTGATCGCGATGGGGCGCCAAGGAGGTCAGGAAATCGGCTACGGCTCCGATGCCGACGTATTGTTCATTCAGCGCCCGCTTCCCGGAGCCGAGGCCCAAGCGGCGCAGGAACAAGCCTTGCGCGTGGTGACCGAGCTCGTTTCGTGGACTTCCAAGCCCTTGAAGCCGGCAATTCCTGCTGAAGTGAAACTCAAGGTCGATTCGGACCTGCGTCCCGAAGGACGCCAGGGAATTCTGGTTCGGTCCATCGATGCCTATGCGAGCTATTACGAGCGCTGGGTTGAGGTCTGGGAGCGGCAGGCCCTGCAGCGAGCGCGTCCCTTCGCTGGTGATGCCGCGCTGGCGCAGGACTTCATCGACCTGATCAAGCCCGTGCGCTACGGCAAAGGCCTGGACGACAGCGAAATCCGGGACATCCGCAAGATCAAGGCCCGTGTTGAATCTGAAAGGCTTCCACGCGGCGCCGATCCCAATCGCCATTTGAAGCTAGGTCGCGGTTCGCTGTCCGACATTGAATGGCTAGTCCAGTTCTACCAGCTCCAGCACGCATGGAAGCATGAGACGCTGCAAACCACCTCGACCCTGAAAGCCCTCGAAGAGCTGGCGAAGCTGGAGTTCATCACCGAGGACGACAGCGAACAGCTCGCCGTCGCCTGGCGGTTGGCAACGCGTATCCGAAGCGCCGAAATCATCACTTCGGGACGCTCCAGCGATGTCCTGCCAAGTTCATCGAGGGATATGGAAGCTGTGGCACGATGGTGCGGCTATGAGCCGCACTTTGGCGTTGAGCTAGAGGAAGATTACCTGCGCGCCACTCGTCATGCCCGAAGCGTTTTTGAACAGCTCTTTTACGGCTTCGAAGACTGACTCGGCATGTCGCTGACCCGCATCCAGCAAGAGCATTGGGCCCCAGAAACCACCACCCATCGGGTTTGGCAACGGCGGCACTACCTGGGCTCTGGTGACTTGGTGTGGAGCGAAGCGGCCGAGTCGCTCATGCGCTGGGAAATAAAAACCCGCAGCGGGTTCGTCGTACAACCGCAAGAACCGGTGCGAATGGGCGCACGTCCCCAGCTCCGTGCCGTGCTCGGGCCCATAGCCATCGACGAGCCCATTGAAGTTGTGGATACAGTCCACAGCGCTGATCGCGTGGGATTCGCCTACAAAACCCGCCCCGGGCATCCCGTCAGTGGCGAGGAAGCGTTTATTCTCACGCGTAGCGCTGCGCACGTCTTCCTGGAGATCCGTTCCTTGACCGCGCCTTCTAATCTTCTTGGGTGGCGGGTCGTATTTCCATTGCTATTGGTGGCGCAAAAATTCACGCGGTGGCGGTATGGCAGGGCGCTCACCCTCAAGAGTTGAAAAGTGGTCGCCCAATCATTCGTTGCTCGAAATTCATGGTCTGGCGCGTGGCGCAGCAGGTTTCAGCCGTTGCTCCACATCGGGCCAGTCCACGTGGATCCGCTCGGTTGGTTTCAGCGCCTTAGTGCGCAGCGCATTGGCCACAACGATCCCTTGGGTGGAAAGTTCTATGATCGCCAGCTCGCTGGTTGCCTCGCCAAAGTCCCCGTCGAGCGTCCACGGCTGCATTAGCTCCTTGATTCCACGTTCTTGCAAGAGTCCGTCACCGTCAGCATAGTCGCAGGCATCGGAAATTGCGTGGCCTAGTATATTGCGGGGCAGGACCCTGCTGTAGTCCTCAGCCACTGGTTCAAGATAGCCGACTATTTCTCCGTCGTCGCGTTGTACGCTGATCCACTGGGAAGTGTCCATGGCCTATAGGCTAGCAAAAGCCAAAAAAGCTGGGCCCCACCAAAGGGTGGGGCCCAGCTTTTGACCAACTAATCCGCTACTAGCGCAGGATCAAAATTAGCAACCGTAGTACAGCTCGAACTCGTATGGGTTCGGGCGCAGGCTCAGTGGCTTGATTTCGTTTTCACGCTTGTACTCGATCCAAGTCTGGACCAGGTCCTCGGTGAAGACGCCGCCTTCGAGCAGGAAGTCGTGGTCGGCTTCCAGTGCCTTCAGGGCATCTTCAAGGCTCTCCGGAGCGCGCTGGATGTCCTTGGCTTCCTCGGCAGGAAGCTCGTAGAGGTCCTTGTCGATTGGCTCTGCTGGTTCGATGCGGTTCTTGATGCCGTCCAGGCCAGCCATCAGCTGGGCTGCGAAAGCCAGGTAAGGGTTGGAAGAAGCATCCGGTGCGCGGAACTCGATGCGCTTCGCCTTAGGGTTCGAACCGGTGATCGGGATACGGATACCTGCTGAACGGTTACCCTGCGAGTAAACCATGTTCACTGGAGCCTCGAAGCCCTTGACCAGTCGACGGTAGGAGTTCACGGTTGGGTTGGTGAATGCAAGCACTGCGTCAGCGTGCTTCAGCAGGCCACCGATGTACCAGCGAGCGACGTCGGACAGGCCAGCGTAGCCCTTTTCGTCGTAGAACAGCGGGTCGCCGTTGGACCACAGCGACTGGTGCACGTGCATGCCCGAACCGTTGTCGCCGAAGACAGGCTTTGGCATGAAGGTTGCGGACTTGCCCCAGGCGTCTGCCACGTTCTTGACTACGTACTTGAAGAGCATCAGTTCGTCAGCGGCGTGAACCATGGTGTTGAACTTGTAGTTGATTTCAGCCTGGCCAGCAGCGCCAACTTCGTGGTGGCTGCGCTCGACCTCAAGGCCAGCCTTGTCCAGCTCAACGCAGATAGCGTCGCGCAGGTCAGCCTGCTTGTCAGTTGGTGCAACTGGGAAGTAGCCGCCCTTGAAAGCGGTCTTGTAACCCTGGTTGCCGCCCTCTTCCTTGCGGCCGGTGTTCCATGGAGCTTCATCGGAATCGATCGAGTAGAAAGCGCCTTCTGGCTTCGACTCGTAGCGAACGTCCTCGAAGATGAAGAATTCTGCTTCTGGAGCGAAGAATGCGGTATCGGCGATTCCGGTGGACTCGAGGTAAGCTTCGGCACGCTCTGCAACGCCACGCGGATCGCGGTGGTAAGGCTCACCGGTACGCGGGTTGATGATCGAGAAGTTGAATGCCAAGGTCTTTTCGATGCGGAATGGATCGATGAAACCGGTGGTGACATCTGGGATCAACTGCATGTCTGATTCAGAGATGCCAGCGAAGCCGCGGATGGACGAACCATCGAAGAGCTGGCCGTTGACGAAGAAGTCGGCATCTACAGACTTTGCTGGCACGTTGAAGTGCTGCTGTACGCCTGGAAGATCGGTGAAACGGATATCGACGAACTTGATGTCCTCATCGGCAATATATGCCAAGACTTCTTCTGGACTGGTAAACATGTGCAGGTGACTCCCTGGTGAGATATGAGAATTGGTAAACAGAACGATCAGACAGAATGAGCTGGCTGGTTCCCTTGCTTACGTATAGAGCTTACCCACAATCCATTTCTGAATGGTGTCTCTATTGTTTCCAGCCTGTTACAAGGGTGAGGCTCGGGCGTATCGTATTGCGCTGATTTGGGACGATGCAATTCGTAACAAACTGACTTGGAGCCTTGGCGGGCTCAGACAGGGCAAATTGAGCCCGAACTGATGCACAGAATCCCTCGATAGAATGTAGCCGTGGAAAGAAAAGACTTCAGTTCGTGGCTTGAAGGCCCGCCACAACATAACTCGCAGGAGTGGCCTGGACAGGATCTAGGCCGACCGGACAAGGGCCCCGGGTCAATCGGAAGATTCCCTCGCAGGTTTGGAGCCTTGTGCATCGACTGGGGACTGTCGATGCTGCTGAGCTGGTGGCTCTTCAACTTCAATGACCTTGCAACCCTGTTGCTGTTTTGCGTCGGGCAGATTATTGGCGTCGGATTCACCGGTCATACTATTGGCCATCGGACCTTTGGCCTTCAAGTGCAGTCAATGGACGGCAGTGCAGTGAAGCCCCTGCAGGGGTTGATTCGCTCGCTGCTGCTTTGCCTGGCCATCCCGGTCTTTGTTACCGATAAGGATCAGCGGGGATTGCACGATCGGCTACCGAAGACCATCTTGGTCAACATCAAATAATTCAATTGGCCCATGACAACGAAGAAGCCGCAACAGGGATGTTGCGGCTTCTTATATATTGAGGTTTTTAGCGACCGCGGGTTGCGCGGCGGTTAGGCCGAACGCGGGTGGGGTCTACGCCCTTGGGGATCGGCAGGCGATTTGCAGTCAGGGTGCTCAGTCGCTTGTCGATGGCACTGACTTCGAGCTTGGTGATGGACTTGGGAAGCTTCTTCATTTCCTTGCTGACATCAACCAAGCTGGTCTGGTCCGCGTCCTGTCCTGCATGGATCACGTGAACTGGCACGTTCGGCAGAACACGGGCAATGCGCTTGCGTTCCGATGCGACGAGTTCGCGAACTCGCGACTTAGGCCCTTCAGTGACCAGGACGATGCCTGGGCGGCCAATGGCGAGGAAGACCAAATCCTGGTGACGGTTATAGGCGACTGGTTCCTGCTTGAGGATCCATCCGCGACGCAGCACGCTCATGGCTGCACCTGCAGCGCCTGGGCGTCCTTCTAGCTGGGAGAAGGCAGCTTTTTCAGCCCGACGGGACATGATGAACATCGCCGCAAGAAGAGCCAACGGAATGGAAATGATCAACATGGTGATCCAGTTGTTGATCAAGATACCGATAACCAAGCAGACTGCGATTACAGCCAAGGCAGCCAGTGCCATCCACCAAACGACCATGGGGTCGTTGCGGCGCGTCATCTGGAAGACTTGGCCGATTTGCTTCAGCCGGCCTGGTTCTTTGTTCTTTTTCTCAGCTTTTGGTTTACGCGAAAACAAACCGCGCTTTGGTTGCGCAGCAGCGTCGTTGTCGGAGTTTTTGGCCATAGTGCCTCAATTCTACGCGATGTTGACGATAGTTCTAAGCCGCGCTGGATCACGAGCGAAATTTTTTGGTGCATATGTCGCTAGCAAGATGGCAGGCAACCCCGCAGCCAGGGCGTGTGAGATGCCAGGAGCTGCGGGGTCGTGGTCTGCCGAACGTTCAATCGATCATTATTTGATCAGGGATGCTGCTTCCTGACGCGTGTTCCCGGAAGACTCGATGTGGGAGAGAGCCTCTGGAATTTCGCGGCCCTTCTTGCGCATCGCTCCGGCCCACAACCGTCCTGCACGGTAGGAAGAGCGGACCAGCGGACCAGACATGACGCCGGCGAATCCGATTTCTTCTGCCTCTTGCTGCAGTTCAATGAATTCTTGTGGGGTGACCCAGCGGTCCACTGGAAGGTGGAGATCGGTGGGGCGAAGGTATTGGGTCAGGGTCAACAGGTCGCAACCGGCTTCGTGCAGGTCGCGCATGGCCTCGGAAATTTCTTCGCGGGTTTCGCCCATACCGAGAATCAGGTTCGACTTGGTGATCAGTCCACGCTTGCGTCCGTGCGAAATGACGTCCATGGAACGGTCATAGCGGAAAGCGGGACGGATGCGCTTGAAAATACGAGGAACGGTCTCGACGTTGTGGGCGTAGACTTCCGGGGCCGAATCGCAGATGGCGTCCAGGTTCTCTGGTTTTCCGCTGAAGTCCGGGATCAGCAATTCGACACCGGTGGTTGGGTTCATCTTGTGGATCTGGCGAACCGTCTCCGCATACAGCCACACGCCCTCATCTTCGAGGTCATCGCGGGCCACACCAGTAACGGTCGCGTAGCGAAGATCCATCTTCTTCACGCTCATCGCAACCTTGAATGGTTCGGAGCGATCGATAGGTGATGGTTTACCGGTAGCGATTTGGCAGAAATCGCAGCGGCGGGTGCACTCGGAACCGCCGATGAGGAAAGACGCTTCACGGTCTTCCCAGCATTCAAAGATGTTTGGGCAGCCTGCTTCTTCGCAGACGGTGTGCAGTCCTTCGGACTGTACGAGATTCTTTAGGCCTACGTATTCGGGACCAATGTTTAGTTTGGCTTTGATCCACTCGGGCTTACGCTCCACTGGTACGGCAGCGTTGCGCTTTTCAACGCGAAGCATGCGGCGGCCTTCAGGTGCGACGCTCATTATCGGCTCTTTCTTTCGGAGGGAATGATTGTCTAGACGACTTGTGGGGTGAGGAGACGTTCGAGTTCGGTCTGGACTCGGTCGACAACGTCTTCCGGGGTTACGGTTCGGCCGAGCTCTTCCGAGATGGAAGTGACTCCTGCATCGGTGATACCGCAAGGAATGATTTGTTCGTAGGCTGCTAGCTCGTTGGAGCAGTTCAATGCAAAACCGTGCATGGTTACTCCGTGGCTGATACGAAGTCCGATGGCTGCGATTTTTCGGTCTTGTTCGCCTTTTTTGCCGGGAACCCAGACACCTGAGCGGCCCTTGATCTGCGCCGTGGCAATGCCCATGTCGCTCACGACATTGATCAGCGCTTCTTCGATGGTTTCCACATAAAGTCGAATCGCACTCATTTTGCGAAGTTTGACGATGGGGTAGCCAATAAGTTGTCCTGGCCCGTGCCAGGTGAGCTTGCCGCCTCGATCCACGTCTACGACAGGGGTTCCGTCTAACGGGAGATCTTCGGGTTCAGTTCTTTTGCCTGCGGTGTATACCGCTTCATGCTCCAGGAACAGGACTCTCGGGGACTGTTCGTCCGCGGCTACCGCATCATGTAACTGGATTTGGTAGTCCCAGGCTTCCATGTAGGGCACAAATTTTGAGCCAAGTCCGACTCGTTCGAATTCGATCGCCATGAAGGTTACCCTACGCCGTTGTCCCGCTGGTCGCTAATTCGATAGATGACGGCAAACTTGTGGATAACGAACTTGTGTTTTCCGTTTTTGAACTACAACGGAGCTATGAATGAATCAACAAATGTCCTTGCATGGCCTTTGAGCTCTGGACATGTCACAGTTAGACCATTAAGTACCAAGTCACCATGTAAAGTTTGGCTAATCCGCAGGGAGAGTGACCAAACTTACATGGTGCTAAAACTTAGTTTGACTATGGAAGATGTCTCGTCCTTGAGGCAGAATTCGGTCACTCGGACGCGGAAATATGTCGTTGATTTTTACGGCACGCTCTCGACCCAGCTGGGTGATGGTTTGATCATGGAATATTGCCCGGGCGGAAGCATCGGCGACCTCGTGAACAGCCGAGGTGTTTTCAGCCTGGGCGAATGCATCACTGCGTTGGCTCCCGTGGCGCAGACGCTATCGATGATGCACGCAGAAGGTATCCGCCATGGGGACATATCACCGGCAAACGTTTTGCTGACTGCTAGCGGCATGCCAAAGATTATTGACTTTCAGGAGTCCGCCTCAGATGCCCAATCGTTGTCGGGCGCTGGCACGCCAGGATTTATGGCTCCAGAAATAGTTCCTGGCGGACGAGAACTATTGGTGGGGGAGCAGGACGTCTACTCCCTGGGCGCCTGCTTATGGTTCCTCTTGGCAGGCAAGCCACCGGATGCGCAAAACATTCGGCCACCGGTGCAGGTCAAGTTTCCAAGTATTCCGCAGATCATCCAAGAGCTATTGATTGATTGCCTCAACCCGGATCCACATGAACGACCAAGCGCCGAACAATTCGCCAGGACACTGTTCTCCAGCGCCCAGGCTGAACCTATCAGGTGGGAAGGCCACGTTTCGCCGGAAGCTACCCATCTGATGGAAACCATTCATCCAGATATCCCGACGCATCATAGGGCAGGAGGACGGAGGGGGAGGAAACAAGCATCATTGACACCACAAGACCAGGGACAGCCTGAAAATTGGGCTGTTCATCCGCTGCGGCGGACCCCTGGAGCCATGAAAATTGTTGGTGCCGGCGTGCTGGGTATTGCGGTATTGGTCGGAAGCCTTGTGGGCGTCAACCATCTCCGCGCGGCGACAGCCTCTGATGCGGGATCTGCACCGTCGGCACCGGTTGAATCCTCGTGCCGCATCAATGATGTCGCCCAAGTTCCAGCGTGCGCTTTGAACCAGGACACCATTGTCTCGGCCTTCCTGAGCCTGACGCAACGGCGTGATCAGGCCATGAGCAAATTGGCGGCTGGAGACTTGAAAGCCATTTATGCACCTGGCTCTGAGCAGCTGCAGCGGGATCTGGAAACGATCAGAACGCTGCGGGAAATGGATCTGAGTTTTAAGGGGTTGGCGACGCAGCTTCGGAATGTTTCAGTTGTTGCCCGTGGCCAAGGCGATGCCGTGATTCTGGCTGCGGATTCAACCCAAGGCGAATACCATTATGTGGATCGCAAGGGAAAACAAATCCACACGGTCAAGGCTGCCCAGACTCAGCGGATCGAAATTGAACTGGTGCTTTCAGAGCACGGCTGGAAAATCGGCAAGGTTCTTCGCCATTAAATGCAGGAACCGCAATCCAATGCATGATCAGTGCATCGGATTGCGGTTCCTGCAGCGGATCCCAATAAGGATTAGGACCAGAGGGTCGCCACCGCGATATTGATGAAGGCCATGCCTCCAACAGCGTGAGCAATGCCCGTCGATACTTCTTCGCCAGCCTTGATCTTCTTGCGGCCGATAAACGCAGCTACAGCGATCACGATGGCGATGACCAGCTTCACGCCAATCTTTGCGTGGTTGACTGGGTCAGTGCCGGCTTCAGCAATACCCACGAGTGCCAATCCGGTCACCAGCTGAACGAGGGCACCGTACCACTGCCAGACACTGACGGTAGGGGTCTTGAAGTTAGCTAGCCAGCCACCGAAAATCGCGGCTGCACCAAGTACATGCACAAATACCAAAATGAGTTTCAGGAATTCCATAGTCCTAGCCTAATCTAAATTCGACTGAACGTAGAAAAGCGACGATCGCCCCTGCTGATTCCTCAGCAGGGGCGATCGTCGCTACGGCTAGAAGCCCTATTGGGAGCTTAGAGTCCCAAGTCTCCCTCGAAAGCGCCACCCTCAAGGCGAGCCTTGACGGTCTGCAGGAAGCGGCCTGCGTCAGCGCCGTCAACCAGGCGGTGATCGTAGGTCAGGCACAGGTACATCATGTGGCGGATGGCAATCGAATCGTTGCCATCTGCATCGGTGATGACCATTGGACGCTTGACGATCGCACCGGTGCCCAGGATAGCTACCTGCGGCTGGTTGATGATCGGGGTGTCGAACAGTGCGCCGACCGAACCGATGTTGGTGATCGAGAAGGTGCCGCCGGACAGCTCATCTGGACCGATCTTGTTGCTGCGGGTACGTGCAGCAACGTCGGCGATGCGCGAAGCCAGGCCAGCCAGGTTCAGGTCACCAGCGTTCGAAACCACTGGAACCAACAGGCCCTTGTCGGTATCGACAGCGAATGCCAGGTGCTCGGCATTGTGGTAGGTGATCTGCTGGGTCTCTTCGTTGTATTCAGCGTTCAGCTTCGGGTGAGCCTTCAGGCCTTCGGCAACAGCCTTGGCGATGAATGGCAGGTAGGTCAGGTTCACGCCGTTGGTGGCCTTGAAGCTGGCCTTGGCCGAACCGCGCAGCTTGACGATGCGGGTCATGTCGATCTCGTGGACCTGGGTCAGCTGAGTCGATACGTCCAGGGACTCGCGCATGCGACGGGCGATGACCTGACGGATGCGTGGAGCCTTCTCGGTGGTACCGCGCAGCGAGGAAACCTCAACCGCTGGTGCAGCTGGCTTTGCAGCAGCTGGTGCGGCGGCAACAGGAGCGGCCGGCGCGGCTGCTTCCTTGGCGGCAACTGCGTCAAGCACGTCTTGCTTGCGGATGCGACCGCCAACGCCGGTGCCCTTGACCGAAGCGATGTCGATGTCGTGCTGGTTGGCAAGGCGGCGAACCAGCGGGGTTACATAACCCGACTCGTTGTTCGACTCGGCAGCTGGAGCAGCTGGAGCAGCTGGAGCAGCTGGAGCGGCTGGAGCCGGAGCAGCTGGTGCCGGTGCTGCAGGAGCGGCCGGGGCCTCTTCCTTTGCAGGCGCTGGAGCAGCAGCTGGTGCTTCTTCCTTGGCTGGGGCAGCGGCAGGTGCAGCGCCAGCGGCACCGATCACTGCGAGCACGGCGCCAACTTCAGCGGTCTCGTCTTCTGGAACGCGAATTTCCAGCAGAGTACCGGCTACTGGCGAAGGAACTTCGGTGTCAACCTTGTCGGTGGAAACTTCGAGCAGCGGCTCGTCAACGGCGACTTCCTCGCCAACTTCCTTCAACCAGCGGGTAACGGTACCTTCGGTCACCGATTCGCCCAGTGCAGGCAAAGTGACCTCGGTGCCGGAAGCGGAGCCGGCTGCAGCTGGTGCAGCAGGTGCTTCTTCCTTGGCTGGTGCTTCCTGTGCAGCGGGTGCAGCTGGAGCTTCTTCCTTGGCTGGTGCTGCTTCGGCAGCTGGTGCAGCTGGAGCTGATTCGCCCGAACCGGAACCATCGCCAATGCGGACCAGAGGCGCGCCAACTTCAGCGTCCTCGTCCTCTGCGACAAAAATTTCCTCGATGACGCCAGCTACTGGCGAAGGAACTTCAGTGTCTACCTTGTCGGTGGAAACTTCCACCAACGGCTCGTCTACCTCTACACGGTCGCCAACTTGCTTCAGCCAGCGGGTTACCGTACCTTCGGTAACGCTTTCACCCAGTGCGGGTAGGTTTACGGTTTCAGACATCGTCCCGTATCTCCTTGGTTTTTAAAACTTGAATTGTGGGTGGAGGCGAAGCCTCCGAGCTTTGCGGACTAGGCAGCGCGTTGCAAAAACGCGCTGCCTAGGTGAGCCAAAAGCTATTAGCCGTGCAGTGGAGCACCGGCGAGAGCCATTGCGGCTTCGCCAAGGGACTCGTTCTGAGTTGGGTGTGCGTGAATCAGCTGCGAAACATCCTCTGGGTAAGCTTCCCAGTTGACGATCAGCTGGGCTTCGCCGATCTGCTCGCCGATACGGCCGCCGATGCCGTGAACGCCCACGATTGGGCCGTTCTTGACGCGAACCATCTTGATCAGGCCGCTGGTGCCCAGGATCGAAGACTTGCCGTTGCCAGCCAGGTTGTATTCGGTGGTTTCGATCTGGTCGGCGCCGAACTTCTCCTTGGCCTTTGGCTCGGAGTAACCGACCGAAGCGATCTCCGGCTCGCAGAAGGTCACCTTCGGGATGTTGATGTCCTCGATGATGGTTGGCTTCATGCCGTGGATTTCCTCGGCAACGAAGCGGCCATGCTGGTAGCCGCGGTGTGCCAGCTGTACGCCTGGGACGATGTCGCCAATTGCGTAGACGTTGCCGACGCCGGTGTGCAGGCGCTCGTCGGTGATCACGAAGCCGCGATCGATGGTGACGCCCTGTTCCTCGAAGCCCAAGCCTTCGGTGACTGGGCCACGGCCGACTGCAACCAGAACGATGTCTGCTTCCAGTACGTTGCCGTCAGCCAGCGAGACCTTGACGCCGTTGGCATCCTGCTCGACCTTTTCGAAGAAGACGCCGGTGTTGAACTTGATGCCGCGCTTCTTGAAAGCGCGCTCCAAGGTCTTGATGATGGCTGGGTCTTCGTTCGGCACGAGCGAAGGCAGGCCTTCAACGATGGTGACATCGACACCGAAGGAGTTCCATACCGATGCGAATTCAACGCCGATGACACCGCCACCGAGCACGATGGCGCTCTTTGGCAGGTCTTCCATGTTCAGCGCTTCGGTGCTGGTCAGCACGCGACCGCCGATTTCCAGACCGAAGGTCTTGGAGGTGGAGCCGGTAGCCAGGATGATGTACTTGCCCTTGTAAACGGTGCCATCAACGTCGATGGAATCCTGGGAGACAAGACGGCCGTTACCAGTGATAACGTTGACCTTCTTCATCTTGAGCAAACCCTGCAGGCCCTTGTGCTTTCCAGCAACAATGCCTTCCTTGTACTTGCGCACGCCAGCCAAGTCGATCGACTCCAGCGAGGTGTTGATACCGTACTTGGCACCCTCGCGAGCGTTTTCGGCCAGCTCTGCAGCGTGCAGGTAGGCCTTGGTTGGGATGCAGCCAGTGTGCAGGCAGGTGCCGCCCAGCTTTTCTTTTTCAATCAATCCAACGGTGTAGCCCAGCTGGATGGCACGCAATGCTGCCGAGTATCCAGCGGATCCACCGCCGAGGATGAGGACATCAAATTCTTGCGTTGCTGCCGAATCGGCCACGTGAACGCTCCCTCGTATTCGCTAAGTGTGGCCGGCTTTGGCCGACCAGGGGATCGGTCGCAGATCATTGGGAGCATGACGCCTGTTAGCGCGCACCATTGATCCACGGTGATGTTTCAAAACTTACCTTAGTACCGCTAACCGGAAAGAGTCACCTTCGCGGGCGTAAAAGTCAGGCATGTCTCTTATTTTTAATCTGTTCCCGGCAGCAATCGCAGGTGCGCGTTGATGCCGGGAACACTTTTGTTTCAGCGCAGCCCAATCAGTGAGCTGTCAGGCGGTCATTAATTTGAGGCCAGCTGCTCTGCGTAGGCTACGAGAGTGCGCACCTGCGAGCCGGTGCCGTTCTTCGGCGTGTAGCCCCAGGCACTGCCTTCATTGAATGCTGGACCAGCGAAGTCAATGTGAGCCCACGGAATCTTCTTGCCGTCGACCTCGCCAACAAATTCTTCCAGGAATACGGCGGCGGTCATCATGCCACCCATGCGCTCACCAATATTTGCCAAGTCGGCTACCTGGGACTCAATGCTTGGACGCAGTTCCTCGGGCAGCGGCATGCCCCAGGCCAATTCGCCAACCTTGTCCGAAACGGACACGAGATCGTCCCGCACCTGCTCATTGCCCATGATTCCCGCGGTGCGCAGACCCAAAGCAAGCATCTGGGCGCCGGTCAGGGTAGCGATGTCGATCATGACATCCGGCTTTTCCAAGCTGGCGGCAGCCAACCCATCGGCCATGACCAGGCGGCCTTCTGCGTCCGTATTCAATACCTCAACAGTCTTGCCGCCGAACATGGTCAGCACGTCCCCCGGACGGGTCGACGCGCCACCGGGCATATTCTCGGCCAGGCACAGCCATGCAGTGACCTTGACGTTCAACCCCAACTCCGAGATGGCAGCGACGGCCTGGAAAGCCGCAGCGGCGCCGGACATGTCCGACTTCATTGCGTGCATGCCGGCAGCTGGCTTCAGCGAGGTGCCACCGGTATCAAACGTGATGCCCTTGCCGATCAGCGCAATATGCTTAGCGGCCTTGGCGGGGGAGTACTCGACCTTGACCATGCGAGGCTGGCGCACCGAACCGCCACCGACGCCAAGCAAACCGCCAAAACCGTCCTTGGCCAAGCGCTTCTCATCGAAGACCGTGACCTTCAACGGCAGTGGCTTTGAGTAGTCCTTGACTGCGGTTGCGAAGGATTCCGGGTACAGCAAGTTTGCCGGGGCATTGATCAAGTCCCGCGTGCCGCGCACTGCGCGGCCGAGAATGGCAGCGCGCTTGAGCGCTGCGGGGACGTCCTTGGAAGTCGCGACGGCGGTGGCGATCTGCGCCTCGGCCAGCACCGGCTTGTCGCTCTTCTTCGAGCGCTGGTTCTCGTAGCGGTAGCTGCCCAGGGCAATGCCTTCGGCAATAGCCGCCACGCGCTCGACGCTTTCGGAAGGCAGCGCGAAGATGGCTGTTTTGGCATTGCTGAGCTGACGGGCAGCTGATCCGGCCGCACGGCGAAGCTGTTCATCGGTCAGGTCGGACAATTTCGCGATGCCCAGGCCAATGAACAACAGGACCTTTGCCTTAGAACCCTCTACTCCTGGAAGCAGGGTAACTTCATCGGCTTTCCCTGACATCCCCAAGGCAGTCAGTGACTGCTCTAGCGACGATGTGGTTTCCGAGGTGAACGGTGAAGCTGCGATGGTTGCTTTTCCATCGTTCTTCAGCACGCCCAATACCAAGGTGTCGGCGCTCTTGCGTTTAATGTCAGTGCCAATGGCGCTCAAAGTGAGGTCACTTGAGTTGATCACAAAATCATTCCTTCTGTGCCTTTGTAGGGTCTAAGGTCAAGAATTCCGGAATGGTAATCCGGAAGGTAGTGCATGCTCGCGGGCAACGCATCTGCTATCTCCGATGTTATCCGAGGAATCAGTTCATCGTGCGTCACTTCACAGCGAGCGTAAGCGCAGAAGCGATAGTATGTAATATCGCTCTGAATATGGGGTGCCAAGCAGTGTCTAGTGGTGCTGAACTCGGGTTTTAGGGAGTTCGACATCGAATCGAGGAGAAAATGTCCAAGGAATCGTTGATGACGATGGTCGCAAACGACTTGGATGATTCACGCCTCCAAGGACTTGGCATGTACGTCCTGCTCAAGAGCATGAGCGATGCCGGGCAGACGCATTCCCAAGTGACAAATGAACTTTTCGGGCGCCTCGATTCCAAGCTCTTTGCCACGTTCGACGCCGATGAATTGGTAGCCTACACCTCTCAGCGACCTCGGCTGACTTTCCTCGGTGACCACTTTGCCGGATACCAGGCACCTCGCATCGAGATCTACTTGATGACCGATGAGATGGACCGCAACTTCTGGTTCTTAACCGGAGTGGAACCTGACCTCAAATGGGAGCGGGTTATCGCCGAACTCCTGGGCTTCATCGAAGCCTTCAATGTCTCTCTCGTTGTTGGATCAGCATCGCTTCCAATGCCGGTTCCGCACACTCGGCCTGTGGGCGTGACCGCTCACGGAAACCGCAAGGATTTGATTGAGAACATTTCCACTTGGAGCCCCACGGTGGAATCGCCAGCCGGGATCACATCCCTGTTGGAGATCCGGATGGCTGAAATTGGCAGAGACATCGTAGGATACTCACTTCATACGCCTCACTACCTTGCTGAATCCGAATATCCGGCAGTTGCCGTGGCAACTTTGGAATATGTTGGAGCAGCACTGAAACTCGCACTTCCAACGGACAAGCTTCGTGAAGCTGGCCGCCTGGTCGATCAGCAGCTGGCTGAGCAGCTCGAGGCAAATAATGACGTGCGCCAGATGGTCGACGGATTTGAAGAACGCTTTGATGCGCATGTTCAGGAACATGAGCCCCGTTCACTATTGCTTGACGAAGACAAGCAAATGCCGGACGCAGAAGAACTGGGAGCCAGCGCTGAGCACTTCCTGGCGGCCATCGAAAATACCGATGACTGGTTAAGAAACGGACAAGACGATTCGTCGTCAGGTGATCAAGACCAGTGAGCCAACCGCATTTGAATTCGACCAAAGCATGGTTGGTTTATGGCTTTGCCATCGTTGCCTACATATCTGCAATATCCCAGCGCACTAGTTTCGGCGTGGCAGGCATTGAAGCAACAGAACGCTTTCACGCCAGTGCTCAAATTCTCGCGACCTTCTCCGTCGTCCAGCTAGTCGTTTATGCGGGCGCGCAAGTGCCAGTCGGATTGCTTCTGGATAAATTCGGCCCGAGGATCCTGATTACCTGCGGTGCGTTGCTGATGGCTGCCGGGCAAGCTTTCCTTGCCATCTCAGTGAACGTCCCTATGGGATTGATCGGCCGCGTGATGGTAGGCATGGGCGACGCGATGGTCTTCGTCTCAGTCCTCAAGCTCCTGCCGCTTTGGTTCTCTGGATCGAAAATTCCGGTCCTCACCCAGCTCACCGGAACATTTGGCCAGCTCGGCCAGCTGATCAGCATTTTCCCGTTCCACATGATGTTGCTGAACGCCGGATGGTCTACCTCATTCTCGGTCATGTCGGGTTTTGCTTTCGCCACATTTATTACCACGATCGCCTTCGTGCGCAACGGCAACGGCTGGGCTGGTCCTTCACACGGAACACACTCTTCCAGGTCGCGCATTGCGCAAGCGCTCAAGCAGCCTGGCACCCGACTTGGTTTCTGGACGCACTTCACCACCGCGTTCATGATTAACACGTTCATGATGACTTGGGGATACCCCTTCCTAGTTGAGGGCCAAGGCCTGGATAGCGCGCTAGCGTCGGGAATGATGTCGATCTTCGTCGTCGTAGCTGTTGTGCTAGGACCTGTACTTGGCGCCCTTACCGCGCGACGTGCCGAACACCGTTCGAACTATGCTCTGGGCATCATTGGATTGATGCTCGCCATGTGGGCAGTAGTCCTGTGCTGGCCAGGGCAGGCTCCGCTCTGGGTGCTCATCGTATTGATGATCAGCGTGGCAGCAGGCGGTCCCGCATCGGTCATCGGATTCGATTTCGCCCGAACTTTTAATCCCCCACGTGTATTGGGGACGGCAACAGGGCTAGTGAACACCGGCGGTTTCATTGGCGCATTCATCACTATTTATGTCATTGGATTCATCCTCGACATGCTGAACAAAGCCAATGGTTCTTCAGGTGAGCTGTACAACCTGGGGTCGTTCAGAATTGCGCTCTCGTTCCAGTTCGTCATGGCAGCGCTGGGCATAACCTTCATGCTGATCGAACGCCGGAAGGCACGGCGCTACCTGGCGGAGCAGTAAAACCTGTTTCAGGGCTTCGAAGTTCTCCACAAGTAGTGGCGAGTGCAGCACCTGATGATTCATGCTCGTGCACCGTGGATGCATGACAACTACTCCAGAACGCCAGCCAATTTCACTGTCCAGCTACAAGGACATCTTGGCCTATGTGCCGCATGCTTTGGGATTTCATCCACGCAATTCAGCGGTATTGCTGCTAATCGACGACGATCGTCTCGAAGCGACTCTCCGGGTCGATCTACCACCTACGGAACATGCGCCCGATCTTGAAATCTGGATCGGCCAGGTCTGCCGTTTGCTGCACCGTATTCCGAACATCGATGATATCGCTGTAGTCATCTATGTTGCAGGCAATGCCGGTGGCTCGCAGGTTGTGCCGCTATCGAGTCTAGTTGCCAAACTAGAGACCGCTCTGACGCATCAATCGATTCGTTTGCGACATGCTTGGTGCCGGCAGGATTCCAGAATCTGGACCTACGGCACCGAGGACGGGCCAGATGTGCAAGATGTGCCGGCGCTCGATACAAATGAGACTAATCTGTCCATGGTCCTGGCAGGCTCGGCGCCGTTGGACCAGCCATGGGATGGCAGTGGCGTACCGGAATGGTCGAACGCTGACGACGTGCTCCAATTGGTGGGTAAGCAAGACGCCAACATCATGGTGTCTCTCGATGCGTGGAACGAATCATTGTCACAGCCCGCCGCCATATCAACAGCCGAGCTTCATTCAGATCCGCAGCGGGCGGCCATCCACTTGGGATCGCTGCAAACAAAATTAGTCAGGGACCTGTTGCCGTTTTTGGCGGGTGAGGGTTTAGAAAGCGCGCTGGACATTATTTTCGGGATTTCGGTCGACGAGCGAGAGGGCGCGGTCGCCCCGTTGGCAGACTACCTATTGGGCCGCGGATGGTACGCGCCGGATTGGGAGAGAGTTGACCGGTTGTGGGAACTGTCCCGTGATCTATTGGGTGTAGCCCAAGATGAACCACGACAGGCGCTGCTGTGCATATTGGCCTGGATTGAATGGGCGCGAGGTCGCGGTTCGATGGCGCTGGTGCTATTGGAACAGGCAGTGCTGGAGAACGAAAAGTATGAACTAGCCATGCTTCTCCAAAAGCTTATGGAACACGGCGTGATGCCCTCGTGGGCAACTGATCAACTGCGGGCGTGGCGCGCGAACTTTTCCTGAAACTCGGTCCTTGGGGTGTCTCAAGTGGTGTCTGGGTGGTAATTCATGGATAATGAGATAACAGACCCGGTTAGGTTCGAATTGCCTTCGCCTGAAATCTATGGATTTTGGGAACATAAGGCGGGCTTGAAGCGTTGATAACAATGTGCCAGCCCTGCGGCGTTTAGTCAGTGATTAAACGTCATCGGACTTGACAGGGTCATAGTGGTGTTACCGGCAGGTGCATCCGGAACGCATCGTTAGAAAGGTTATTCGTGTCATCTTCTGAGACGAACGCTAATCGTCAAGCAACTGAAGCCGAGGTCAACGAGGCTGAAGCATCGGCAGAAACTCCTGCGGCGAAGAAGCGTGCTACCAAGGCCAAGCCTCGGACCAAAAAGGTAGCTGCAGACAGTGCAGCGCAGGACGAATCAACCGCAGCGGTGGCAGAAGGCGACGAGGAAGCCGAGGCTGGAGCGGATTCCAAGCCTGAAGACGATTCCAAGGGCTTCACGCTTTCCACCGGAGATGACGATGCCCCGCAGCAGCAGGTCATGGTTGCCGGAGCAACCGCGGACCCCGTCAAGGACTACCTGAAGCAGATCGGTAAAGTCGCCCTGCTGAACGCAGAGCAGGAAGTCGACTTGGCGCTGCGCATCGAAGCTGGCCTGTTTGCAGCAGACAAGCTGGAAAAAGACGACGGCTCAATGGATCAGCGTTTGCGCTGGGACTACGAGCAGATCATTCACGACGGCAAGATCGCCAAGAACCACTTGCTCGAAGCCAACCTCCGCTTGGTTGTATCGCTGGCAAAGCGCTACACCGGTCGCGGCATGCTCTTCTTGGACCTGATCCAGGAAGGCAACCTGGGCCTGATCCGCGCGGTTGAAAAATTCGATTACACCAAGGGCTTCAAGTTCTCGACGTACGCAACTTGGTGGATCCGCCAGGCAATTACCCGTGCAATGGCTGACCAGGCTCGCACCATCCGTATTCCGGTTCACATGGTGGAAGTCATCAACAAGCTGGCTCGCGTACAGCGCCAGATGTTGCAGGATCTTGGTCGTGAACCAACCCCTGAAGAGCTGGCCAAGGAACTGGACATGACCCCTGAAAAGGTTGTTGAAGTTCAGAAGTACGGTCGCGAGCCTATTTCCCTGCACACGCCACTGGGTGAAGATGGCGACTCCGAATTCGGTGACCTCATTGAAGACTCCGAAGCTGTCGTTCCCGCTGACGCAGTCTCGTTCACGCTGTTGCAGGAGCAGCTTCACTCCGTTCTGGACACGCTCTCAGAGCGTGAAGCGGGCGTTGTTGCAATGCGCTTCGGCTTGACCGATGGCCAACCTAAGACTTTAGACGAAATTGGCAAGGTCTATGGTGTTACGCGTGAGCGTATCCGCCAGATCGAATCCAAGACCATGTCCAAGCTTCGCCATCCGTCGCGCTCCCAGGTGCTGCGCGACTACCTCGACTAAGCCAACATGATCATATGGCCAGCGGAACAGACTGTTCCGCTGGCCATATTTTTTGTTCGCCGTTTAAAAAGAACTGGTGGCTCAACGCTTGTTGGGCCACCAGTTTGCAATTAGTCTCGAACGGAATCAGTCGTTGGCTTCGACCTTCGGCTTTTCGTAGAGTCGCGAAGATTCGTCCTGCCAAACTGAGGACTGCGGGCGCAGCTTTGGTTCCACATCGCGGGCGTGGTGAGCGCAAAACAGCAGTTCACCGCCGGTTGAAGCCAGCACGGCTCGCACATAGGCCTGTGCGCCGCAACGGTCGCACCGGTCGAGTGCGTTCAATTCACGACTAGCGGTCGTAGTAGTCATTGCCAGCCTCCTAAAGTTGATGGTTACTCAATAGAACCAGTTCGAGCCCTGACTTTATCCCGAAAACCGGTGTCTTTCGCTCACCGCGTAGTAGATGTGGATAAGGTCATAGCTATCGAAAGCACGCGAAGACAGCGGAAAATGGCGGATATTCGAACACATTAACGATTAGAATAGGACTCACGACGTCCTTTCTTATGTAGGTAGGAGACAAAGGCCCAGTGGCTTCATCCGACAATTACAACGCTCGACACCTTTCAGTCCTTGAAGGATTGGAAGCGGTCCGCAAACGTCCCGGCATGTACATCGGATCCACGGACTCGCGAGGCTTGATGCATTGCCTCTGGGAGATCATCGATAACTCGGTTGACGAAGCATTGGGCGGTTTCGGCCAGGCGATTGGCGTAGTCCTGCATGCCGATGGCTCCGTTGAAGTCCGAGATGATGGCCGCGGTATTCCCGTGGATATCGAACCTAAAACTGGACTGAGCGGCCTGGAAGTCGTATTCACCAAGCTTCACGCTGGTGGAAAATTTGGTGGGGGATCGTATAGCGCCTCCGGAGGCCTTCACGGAGTCGGTGCTTCGGTCGTTAACGCACTTTCCGCACGTCTAGATGTGGAAGTGGACCGCGGTGGAAAAACATACGGCATGCAGTTCCGTCGTGGCGAGCCAGGAAATTTTGCCGACAAGGGGCGGAAGAAGGCTGAAGCAGCATTCACTCCCTACGAGGCAGCAACGTCCCCAGAAGTCATTGGCAAAGCTAAGCGTGGAGTAACCGGTACACGCATTCGGTACTGGGCGGATAATCATATCTTCACCCCCGATGCGAAGTTCTCGTACAAGGACCTGCAAGACCGGGCGCGGCAGACCTCGTTCTTGGTTCCCGGCCTGCGCATCACGCTTCGTGACGAACGGGGCCTGCCGGATACACCCGGTGCTGATGGACCGCATGAAGAGATTTTCCAGCACGACGGTGGCATCAGCGAGTTTGCGGAATATCTCAGCAGCGACTCGCCAGTAACTGATATTTGGCGTTTTCAGGGAAGCGGCTCTTTCCATGAGAAGGTCCCTGTCATTGACGACAAGGGTCGCAGCCACATCGAAGACGTCCAGCGCGTGTGCGAGGTCGACGTCGCGCTACGGTGGGGGATCGGCTATGACACTTCGATCCGCAGTTTCGTCAACATTATCGCCACGCCCAAGGGCGGTACGCATAGCGCCGGATTTGAGCAGGCGCTGCTCAAGTCATTCCGCAAAAACGTCGAGGCAAATGCCCGAAAGCTCAAGTTCGGGCAGAAGGACAAGCTAGAAAAGGACGACGTTCTAGCCGGGTTGACTGCAGTTCTTACGGTCCGTCTCGCCGAGCCGCAGTTCGAGGGGCAGACGAAAGAAATTCTGGGCACTCCGCAGGTACGCCAGATCGTCTCCAAAGTAGTCGAGAAGGCGCTTAACGACCGGCTGGGCTCCAGCAAGCGTGCGGAAAAGGCTGAAGCTTCCACTTTGTTGGAAAAGGTGGTTAACGAGATGAAATCTCGTGTCTCCGCCCGGATGCACAAGGAAACTCAGCGGCGGAAAACCGCTTTGGAATCCTCAACGCTTCCCACAAAATTGTTGGACTGCCGGAGCAAGGAAGTCGGCAAGTCTGAACTGTTCATCGTCGAAGGCGACAGCGCCCTGGGCACGGCACGCCTAGCTCGTTCCAGCGAGTACCAGGCGTTGTTGCCCATCCGAGGTAAGATCCTGAACGTCCAGAAGGCCTCCATCTCGGATATGCTCTCCAATGCGGAATGTGCCGCGATGATCCAGGTCATTGGTGCTGGCTCGGGCCGAAGCTTCGATATCGAGCAAGCCCGGTACGGAAAAATTATTCTCATGACCGATGCCGACGTGGACGGTGCACATATCCGCACGCTGTTGCTCACTCTCTTCTACCGCTACATGCGACCGATGATTGAGCATGGTCGTGTCTATGCTGCTGTGCCGCCATTGCATCGCATCGAAGTGATCAATCCTGGATCGAAACAAAATGAAGTGGTGTACACCTATTCAGAAGCAGAGATGAACAAGCTGCTTGCTCAGTTGGAAAAGGACGGCAAGCGATACAAGGAGCCGATTCAGCGCTACAAGGGCCTTGGCGAAATGGATGCCGATCAGCTGGCAGAGACTACCATGGACCAGCGTCATCGAATGCTGCGCCGAGTGGGAATCGAACACGCCCAGGCTGCTGAAGAAGTTTTTGATTTGCTCATGGGATCTGACGTTGCGCCGCGCAAGAAATTCATTATTGACGGTGCGGACGATCTGGAACGCGAACGAATCGATGTCTAGGCATTAAAAGTCGAAGCCGTTGGCTTGGGCAATTCTGCTCAAGCCAGCGGCTTCATGCATTAACGCGAAAACGACAAGACCGCTTCATTACGCAAGCAGCCGCGGCGCCACGAGCAGGACGGTCGGGCAGACCAGCAAGAGAATCGTGCAAGCTAATACGAGATAGCGTGAGGCCCGTCCTAGCGGAGCAACTGGAGTCAGCAAGCGTTGCAAGCGTCGTGACGAAACTTCACCGCCGGGCATCCCCACCATCTCTGCGTTTGATGCGTTTCGCTGGCCGGATACTCCATCAGCGTCTGCTGCGGCGGTGGCTACCGCAATGATGGCCTTCAGGAGGGTTTGGCGGTTTACCTTTTCCAGGGCCTTATCATCGGCCAGCATTTCAATTAGCTGGCGCACTGCCTCCAGCGAGAGCTTAGACGTTGGCAGCCAAGGCAGGGCTTCGTTCCATGCTGTGAAAGCCAGAATTAGCAAGTCATGCCGTTGATCCAGATGCGAGCGCTCGTGGGAGATGACTGCCTGTTGTTCTTCGGCAGTGAGTTGCGTGATCAGTCCACGGGAGAGAACAGTCACGGATTGCGAGATGCCCGGAACACAGTAGGCTACAGGCATATCGTGATCAATGACCAAGGTGTTGGGGCGAGTTTCCGACGGGTTGCTGAGCAATCGCAGGAGGTGCCGGTGTTTTGCCCGCTGCCTAGAAGTTCTCCAGGCGGCGCGAATCAGGGTCAACACCAAATGCAACCCGAATAGAAGCGCCGTGCTCAGCGCAAAAAGATGGACGACACCGGGGTAGCGTACGGTCGGATCGCCTGTGAGAAGCCGCCAGCTGCCGTGCAAGGCCGAGATGAGATCGTCGCCCAATGGAGTCAGTCCCCAGACCAGCATCGAGCCGATCATGGACAGGCCACCGCCCAAAGCGATGGCTTGCCATAGGAGTACAGCCTGGACAGGCGCACGAGTGGTCCATTTAGCCTTTGATAAGGCCAACGGCGTCGGCCAGGCTAATGCGATGGCCAACGCCGCTAGGAAATATGAGGTGAGAAGCACTCAGTCCCCGAAGTGTGAATAAATTATGCGGACTTTACTGAGTCCAAGATAGCACGCAATGAAGCTGCCTCATCTGCGGAGATTCCACCGATGAATCGAGCAAGAACTGCTTCGCGATCCTGGGCTGTGCCCAGTGCTTCGTTAAGAAGGCCAACGGTGTGGTCTTCTCGTGAGGATGAAGCAGCGTAGCGGTGTGGGCGGCTAGAGCGCTCGCGCTCAACCAAGCCCTTCTTTTCAAGGCGCGCAAGCACAGTGAGCACCGTTGTAACTGCGAGTTCTTTCGCATCGGCGCCAAGTGCCGCGAGCTCATCGCGCAGGTCGTTCGCGGTGAGCGGTTCTGTGGAATCCCACAGCAAATCCATGACGGAACGTTCTAGATCGCCAAGGCTGGCCACTAGGTCTTACCTCACTTGCATTAGTACTTTCGCCGCATGCTCCAGGACTAGCCCTCGGCACACTGCTTGAAACACCTATTGTAGCGATTTTTGTTCGAGATTTCTACGACACGTAAAAGAGTGACAGATTCGGCTTTCCGCTTGCCGTCGCCGGGCCAATGGCCGGCTTCTACCTGCAGTGCGAACGGATGCCGAACCCGTAAGGGCCCTTCGGGCTGGTGCTTGCTTTCTTCCGGTGGGACCGAGTCTTCGCGATGTGGCTGGGATCAATCTCCCGCGACTTCTACAAGCTGTCGAAATGGTCTATGGTGATACTTGAAGGCATTTCTACGGAACGTAGAAAAGTCTTGGAAGATCCCAACACGCAATAAATTGAGGATTCAATGGATGCACTAGAAATTGCCCGCTGGCAGTTTGGCATAACCACGGTCTACCACTTCCTGATGGTTCCGCTGACCATCGGGCTGGGACTAACAGTCGCCGTCTTGCAAACTATGTGGCATCGCACCGGTAACGAACACTGGCTGCGGATGACAAAATTCTGGGGCAAGTTGTTTCTGATCAACTTCATCATGGGCGTGGCCACCGGCATCGTGCAGGAATTCCAGTTCGGGATGGCTTGGAGCGAATACAGCCGTTATGTCGGCGACGTATTCGGTGCGCCACTGGCCATGGAGGCGCTCCTCGCATTCTTCGTAGAATCCACCTTCCTCGGGCTCTGGATTTTTGGCTGGAAAAAATTGCCGAAGCGCCTGCATCTGGCAACTATCTGGTGCGCGTCGCTGGCTACCATGGTCTCGGCGTATTTCATTCTCGTCGCGAATTCGTGGATGCAACATCCGGTCGGCACCCAGATTATCGATGGTCGCGCCGTAATGACCGATGCCTGGGCAGTATTCACCAACAACACAGCGCTGGTCACCTTCCCGCACACACTTTTCGGGGCGTTCGCCGTCGCAGGCGGATTCTTGCTTGGGATCTCCTGGTTCCACCTTTACCGGCGTCGCAAAGCTGGAATCGACACAGTTGATGCAAACGGCCGAGTGATCATTGGCGAGGATCTGAGCCGGGGGAAGAACCGCGACAAGACCGACTATCAAGTATGGATCAAATCCTTGCGGATCGGTGCAAGCGTTGCCGTGGTCGCATTCCTCGGCGTCGCGTTGACCGGGCACGAACAGGCCAAGCTCATGTTCGAGCAGCAACCGATGAAAATGGCCTCTGCCGAAGCTGCATGCCACGACGGGACGGGTTTCTCGGTCCTGTCACTGGGCGATATCACTGCTCATGGCTCAACCGACTGCGACGATGTCGTGGCAGTATTTGAAATCCCTGGAATTCTTTCCTTCCTTGCCAACGGAGATTTCACTACCGAAATTAAAGGCGTCAACTCACTGATTCCGGAATACCAGGAAAAATACGGAAAATACTACCCCGAGGATGAATCCTTCGGCCAGTATGCAGGGCAAGAAATCGACTACCTGCCAGTCATGGAAGTTACCTACTGGGGTTTCCGCTTGATGATCACCTTCGGCGGGCTCTCCGCAGTTGCTGCCGCTATCGCGTTATGGATCACGCGCAAGGGAACCGTTCCAGATAATAAATGGATCTCCCGACTCGCAGTATTGGGAATTGCGGCTCCCTTCGGAGCCAACGCCACCGGGTGGATCTTCACCGAAATGGGCCGTCAGCCATTCACCGTGGCACCCAACCCTCAAATGGGAGGGGTTGACCAGGTCTTCATGTACACGGCGGCCTCTGTCTCGCCCACGGTAAGCGCTGGAGAACTTTTGTTCTCGCTGATCTCCCTGACTTCGATCTACGCCGTCCTGCTCGTTGTGGAACTGGTGCTTTTGACCCGTTATATTCGCGGCGGAGTAGCTTCTGCCATGCCGGAACTCGAATCAGCAGAAAAACACGATGATACCGGCGCAACACCACACGATGGCAATGACGACGATGACGTCTTGGCATTCGCCTACTAGCCTTACGGACGAAGGAGAAAACCATGGAATGGCTACCAACACTCTGGTTCATTGTCATTGCGATACTTTGGTGTGGCTACCTCTTTCTTGAGGGCTTCGACCTCGGCGTAGGCATGCTTATCGGCCTCGGTAAGAGCACCGAAAAACGAAAGCGTTTGCTGCTCAATACCATCGGCCCGGTATGGGACGGCAACGAAGTATGGCTGCTTACTGCCGGTGGTGCCACTTTCGCCGCCTTCCCGCATTGGTACGCTTCGCTCTTCTCTGCGCTCTACATTCCGCTCACCATAGTGCTGATCGCCTTGATCTTCCGTGCGGTTGCAATCGAATATCGAGGCAAGGCAATCACTGCGCTGACCCGCAGGGCATGGGATCTCGCATTGGGCCTGGGCTCCCTAGTTGCAGCATTTGGCGTCGGCGCTTTGCTCGCGTCCACCACGCTGGGCCTGCCGCTGAACCAAAATGGGGACCGCATCGGTGGCGCTTTCGCTTGGCTCACGTGGCATGCGGTGCTCGGTGGAGTCGCCGTGGTGGCGTTCTGCTGGATTCATGCACTGGCTTTCCTGCGGTTGAAAACCGATGGACCAGTACGGGAGGAAGCCGGAAAGCTTGTGGGACGCTGGCTGCCGGTAGCTGCACTTCCAATGCTGCTTTGGGCTGTCTGGGTGCTCGCCAACAACAATTCAACACTCGCCTGGGTATGCCTAGCGCTGTCAGTTGTGGCGCTGATCGCCGCAGGTGTCATGGGCCGGTCTGGAAAAGAAGGAAAATCCTTCATCGCGCTCGGAGTCATGCTCCTGGCAGCAGTTGCAGCGATATTTGTCGCGGCCTATCCAGTGGTACTGCCTTCAACGCTGGACTCGGCGTTTGATCTAACCGTTGACAACGCATCCAGCACTCCCTACACGCTCAAGCTGATGAGCATCGTGGCTGCTTTTGGCGTGCCATTGGTTTTGGCCTATCAGGCGTGGAGCTACTGGGTATTCCGCAAACGGCTGCGTGAGGAACATATTCCTGAAACCCACCACGTGACTTCAATCGTTAAATAATTGAACCGGACCTGAAAGTCGAGCTATGCCAGCCCCAAGATTCCTTCCAAAAGAACTGATTTCACCACGCCAATTCGCCGTGTTGACGTGTTTTTCAGTCTTCAAGGTCTTGGGGCTGGTGCTTGTCGCCTACTCGTTGGGAACGTGGATTGCGACCATGGCCTCCGGTGCAAAGAGCGATCCCCAACTTTTGCTCGTTGCAGGCGCTGGCGCCATACTGCGCGCACTCGCCGCGTGGGGATTAAACGCGGGCGCGAGGCGTATGGGGATGGGAGCCAAGGAACGGATGCGGATGCAGCTGCTAAGCTCCGAGGCCTCGCACCCTGTGATTGTTCCGGCAACGCAAAACTCAATCCCTGTGGTAGCCACACTGGCCAGCCATGGAATTGAGAAGCTGGACGATTACTTCACAAAGTTCATTCCAGCTCTCATTGGTGCCGCTGCTGTTCCGCTTTTGCTCGGCATCTACATTCTGCGACTCGACTGGATCAGCGCGGTGATACTGCAACTGACGGTTCCCTTGATTCCGGTGTTCATGGCGCTCATTGGAATGCATACGCAAGACACGCTCAAAGAATCGCAATCATCCCTCGACAGGTTGGCGAGCCAGCTCTATGAACTAGCCCAAGGGCTACCTGCGCTCCTAGGCCTGGGCCGGGCACGTCAACAAGGCAACGCCATCGCGCAGGTCGGCGAGAAGTACCGTATTGCCACCATGGCCAATCTCAGGACCGTGTTTATGTCCAGCTTCTGGCTGGAACTTATTTCAACGCTCTCTGTAGCAGTGCTAGCGGTTTTCATCGGCGTGAGACTCGTCAACGGTTCGATGGAACTGTCCGCAGGATTGACCATCCTGATTCTGGCGCCGGAGCTCTTTTCGGCCCTTCGTGAAGTCGGGTCTGCCTATCACGCGGCCGACGACGGCCTGGCAGCCTATCAGCGGTACCAGAATATGACTGCGGCTGCTCCAAGCACTGCCACTATCGGTGCCTCGCCAGCGCGGGCATCCAAGGTTCTGGAAATTGAGAATCTCAGTGTGCGATACGAAGGCAATGAACAAATATGCAAAAACCTGAACCTCAGCCTGGGTGCGGGGGAGCGGAAGATCATCGCTACGTCTAGCGGTACGGGCAAGACAACTCTGATCACGCTAATCGCGGAAGCAAGCTGCAGCGACAATGCTTTTGATCCAGAATTGGTTCAAGGCACCATTCGAACTTCGGGTTCCATAGCCTTGATCAATCAGCATCCGCGTTTTGATGCGGAGACCGGGGAAGAGCAACTAGCTCAAGACATTCACACACCAAGGCCCGGACTTGTCAGTGAGCTGGCAGAACGCCTGTCGATGGATCACATGCTTGGGCGCAAAATCGCCGAATACTCGCCCGGCGAACTACGCCGATTAGAAGTACTGCGGGCCGTGGCACGCCTGCACAGCGACCCCCAATGCACCTTGCTCCTGGCTGATGAGCCGACGGCTCACCTTGATGACGATAACGCGTTGGTGGTACGCCAATTGCTCAGCGAAATCCCTGCACGCTGCGCAGTTCTCATTGCAAGCCATGATCCATTGATCGACAACTCGCAGGGACGTGGAGCCAGTATCACGCCGAAACCAGCATGGTCGGGCCAGGAATCCGATCATCGGGCTAGCGGCATTCAAGATGCAGTGCCCTCCACGGCATTGGATCAGAGCCGACAGCGGTTTAACCCTCGTCGAGAACTGCTCAGAGGCTACAGGAGCGCGCCCAAAGCCGTGGCGTGGGGAACGATCAGTGTCTTGTGTGCCGTCGCCTTGGCGGCATTGAGCGGATGGCTGATTGTTGAAGCCAGCTATCAGCCACCGATCCTCCACTTGAGCGTCGCTTTTGTCATGGTCCGCGCCCTGGGAATCGGCAGAGCAGCTTTCCGCTACTTGGAACAGCTGGCCATTCACGATGCAGTCCTCGAATACGCCGGGAAGCTTCGCGAAAAAATTTGGAACGCCATGGTGGCCGACCCTGCCCGCTGGGGACTTTTTAGCCGGTCGTCTGTCGTATTGCGTTTCTTCCTGGCGGAAGTGGATGAACTGCGTGACCAGCTTGCGCGAGTGGTTTTCCCGCCAATCTCAGCAATATCCCTCTGGGGCGTCGCAACCGTAGCCTTGTTCCTCATCCAGCCGGAATTCGGATGGACAGCGGTCATCGCTGGCATCCTCCTGGCTTTCCCCGTTAGATGGCTGGTCCAGAGAATTGAAGGACAGCATCTGGTACGCCAAATGACCCATCGAATGGCCATGAACGAATCCGTTCTGGGAATCTTGCGGCATAAATCAGCATTGCGGATTAACGGTTCCCTCAACGCGGCTCTCGCTTCAGTCAATAGCGCTGAACAGGAAAATACCAAGGACGCGCAACGCCACGCGCTTGGCCAGGGGCGTGCTCCTGCGCTCGCCGTATTGCTCAGCGTGCTGATGGCGATTGTGGTGGCCGCGGTTTCCCAAAGCTCGGCATCGTTGACTGCGTTGGCCGTGCTGCTCAGCCTGGCCTTGGGTGATAGCGCCACCAGCGCCCTGCTGGCGGTCCAGCAAGGGCAAGCCTTGAAACAATTGACCGGGCTTCTGGAGCAACACGGGCTATCCACCCAGGACCAGCAAAGCCGCGAAAACGATCACGCTGCCAGTCTCACCCCGGAGGTTGCAGGATTCGAGCTGGACGAAGTCAGCCTGGGGTACGGCCATGGACCAAATGTGCTCGACAAGCTGACCGCGACCATTCCGCAACGCCGATGGACCGCAATCGTTGGTCCTTCCGGTTCCGGGAAGTCCACTCTTATGACCGCATTGCTTGGGGCCTTGCCGGTGCGCGCCGGCACCTTGAGCCTCATTGACGAACGCGGCATGCGCAGTCCGGTTCACGGGGCCAAGCTGAACTCCGTGGCGTGGTGCCCGCAGGAAGCCCACCTGTTTGATTCCTCGATACGTCGCAACCTGATGCTCGGCGTAGCCGAAGGGGAGCAACGCGAGGATGCGCAACTTGTCGAGGTGCTACAGCACGTAGGATTGCACTCCTGGTATCAGCAGCAAGCCGAGGGGCTGGAAACAAGGATTGGTTCTGGCGGACATCATCTTTCAGGAGGCCAGCGCTGCAAGATGGCCGTTGCCCGTGCCCTGCTTGGCGGACATCAAGTGGTTCTGCTCGATGAGCCCACAGCGCACTTGGGAGCAGACGAGGCCGCTGAACTGATGGATACGCTGCGCCGTGCTCTGCAAGATCGCACGGTCGTGCTCATTACCCACGATGAGCGATTGGCCGAACAGTGCCATGAACGCATCCAGCTGGAAGCCAAGGTTGCTGCTTGATCCAACTAGAAAAGTGCTGCAACAGATCGCGAATCCGTTGCAGCACCTTTTCCGTGTCGAACCCAGCTGCCTAGAGAATTACTCCGCCGTCGTCAAAGGGCAAGGTATCTTCGCCCGGGTTGAACGCCGGGGCTGCCTTCGGATGCTCGTCTTGAACTGCGTTGCCCACTGGTGCGTCGGCAGGTGAGTCCGGTGCCTGGGCAGCGGATGATTCGGCAGCGCTCAAAGAACCGCCGAGGATGTTGACGGTCTGTGCAAGCGGTGCCCCGGATCCATCACGCTTTCCGAACTCTGTCGGCAAGGCCCGAACCACACCGGCACTTGAACTAGCTCGCGCTGGTCCCTGCCCGGCAAAGGCAAGCTGCAGGTGGTCTTCACCCTTGATGAAACGGTGGGCGCGAACACCGGCCGTGGCACGCCCCTTGGCGGGGAACTCGGCAAACTCGGTGAGCTTCACCGACTGGCCAGAAGTTCCAGGCAAGGTTTGCGAACCCGCAGCAATGGTCGCCACTACGGCATTCTGTGCCGACGGGGGGACGACACCAAAGAAGATGACGTGGTCATCGGCGCTGAGCTTGATTCCGGCCATGCCGCGGCCGGTGCGCCCCTGCGGGCGTACAGCAGAGGCAGGGAATCGCAGCAGTTGCGCACCGCGGGTGAGGAAGACCAATTCGTCGTCTTCTCCAGCCACCGCAGCGGCAACCACCGCATCGCCGTCCTTGAGCGTAATGGCCTCGAACTCGTCACGGTTCAACGGGTACTCCGGGGTCACTCGCTTCACGACGCCCTGACGGGTACCAATGGCCAGGACCTCATTTAATGGAACGAGCGCGATGACCGTTTCATTCTTGGGAAGTTTCAGGAACTCGGCCACCGGAACACCCTGTGCCAGCTGCGGGAACCCGTGGGACTCAGGCAGCACGGGCACGTCAATCAGGGAAATGCGCATGATCCTGCCGGTGCTGGTTAGTGCGCCGATTTCGCCGCGGGCACTGGAGGCCACCTGGGAGATCAGCACATCGTGCTTAATCCGGGCTGAGGCGAAGTCCAGCTGGGCGCGATCGTGGGTGCGAGCGATCTGGCCGGTGGCTGAGAGCAGCGCCCAGCACGCGCTATCGGAAATCTCCATAGTCAGCTTCACCTGCTTGCCGCTGCCGACCGCTTCCGGCAAGGCGGTGCCCTTGAGCGGAGCGAGCTGCGCGGACTTGAGGAGTTTTGTCCGACGAGGCGTGCCGAAGGTCTCCGCCATGGCTTCCAACTCCTCGGAGACCACAGAACGCAGCAATTGGTCGGATTCCAGGATGGCTCGCAGCTTCTCGATTTCCTCGCGCAGCTGCTCTGCTTCGGTTTCCAGCTCAAGCTTGGAATATTTGGTCAGCTGGCGCAGGCGCAGTTCCAGAATATGGTTTGCCTGTGGCTCGCTGAGGTCAAAGACCGTCATCAGCCTCTGGCGTGCTTCATTGGTCTGTTCCGACGAACGGATGATGGCGATAACGTCATCAATATCTACGATGGCGATCAGCAAGCCCTCGACCAGATGCAGGCGGTCTTCACGCTTGGCCAAACGGTAAACGGTGCGTCGGCGCACGACATCAAGCCGGTGGTCGACATAAACCGTGAGCAGTTCACGCAATCCCATGGTCCGCGGTTGCCCATTGACCAGGGCAACGTTATTGATGCCGAAGGAATCCTCCATGGGGGTGTACTTGAACAGGCTAGCCAGCACCGCATTGGCGTTGAAGCCATTCTTCAGCTCAATGACCAGCTTCAGGCCGTGGTGGCGATCAGTCAGATCAACAACATCAGAGATGCCGACGATCTTCTTGTTGTTGACGCCGTCCTTGATCTTTTCGATCACCTTTTCAGGCCCTACGCCGTACGGCAGCTCGGTGACCACCAGCGCCGACTTGCGTGCCGAGACCTTTTCCAGCTCTACCGTAGCCCGGGTGCGGAACAGGCCCCGCCCGGTGCGGTACGCATCTTTAACGCCGTCGAGGCCGATGATGCTTCCGCCTGACGGCAAGTCAGGACCCGGGATGAACTTCATCAGTTCTTCGACCGTGGCTTCGGGCTCAATGAGCAGATGCCGCGCGGCCGCGATCACTTCGCCCAGGTTATGCGGTGCCATGTTCGTTGCCATGCCCACGGCGATGCCGGTGGTTCCGTTAACCAAGAGGTTGGGGAAAGCCGCCGGGAGCACCTCGGGCTGCATGAACTGGTTGTCGTAGTTCGGAATGAAGTTCACGACGTCTTCATCCAGGTTCGCCGTCATCGCCACAGCGGATGCGGCCAGTCGCGCCTCGGTATAGCGTGGCGCCGCAGGTCCATCATCCAGCGAGCCGAAGTTGCCGTGCCCATCAATGAGCGGCAAGCGCAGCGAGAAGTCCTGGGCCAGTCGAACCATCGCATCATAAATGGCGGCGTCGCCATGCGGGTGCAGCTTTCCCATGACTTCGCCCACCACGCGGGCGGACTTGACATGGCCCTTTTCGGGGCGCAGCCCCATTTGGGACATCTGAAAAAGAATTCGACGCTGTACTGGTTTCAGTCCGTCACGGGCGTCGGGAAGGGCACGTGAATAGATGACGGAATAGGCGTACTCCAAGAAGGAGGATTCCATTTCATTGGTGACGTCGATATCGACGATATTTTCAACGAAATCCTCTGGAATCTCTTCAGACTTCTTACGAGCCATTACTCTATTTGTCCTTCATCTGCTGTGGTGCGGCCGGGGCCGTCGATACTTCGTGTTGCGTCTGGGCACATCACCAAGGTCGCGACTATTCTAAGCCTATGGTGGATCGTAAACTTTCGGCGGCATATCCAGCGCATTGGGAAGCAGATGTTGTGCTTCGCGACGGAACAACGGCACATCTGCGGCCCATCACCCCAATGGATGCGCAGGCCCTGCAAGAGATGCACAAGCATCAATCCGAAACCTCGGTCTACCTACGCTATTTTACGTACAAGTCCTCCCTGACCCCTAAAGAGCTCGAACGGTTCACCAACGTCGACCATGTGAATCGAGTCGCCTTCACCGTGGTGCGCGGATCAAGGATTATTGGTGTTGGCCGTTATGACCGGCTCGATGATCCAAAAGAGGCCGAAGTTGCCTTCAACGTCTCCGACGAATATCAGGGGACTGGCATTGGCTCGATCTTGCTGGAGCACTTGGCAGCAGCAGCCCGCGAAAACGGCATCGAGAAATTCTCGGCCGAGGTACTTCCGGAAAACCGCAAGATGCTGACGGTCTTCTCGGATGCAGGTTACGCGGTGGCCAGGCACTTTGAAGACGGGGTGGTGATGCTGGAATTTTCCATCAGCCCCACCGAGAAGTCTCGTGAAGTCACCGAGTCCCGGGAGCACCGAGCGGAAGCGAGCAGTGTTGCAGGCCTATTATCACCACAGTCGATAGCGGTGATCGGTGCAAGCCGCACCTGGGGAAAATTAGGCCATGACGTTTTGGAGAGGATCGTCGAGTCCGGTTACACAGGCACCGTCTATGCGGTGAACGATGCTGCCCTTGAAGTTGGAGGTATGGTCGCTTATGGCAGGGTCACCGAACTTCCCGGCGCCGTTGACGTGGCGGTCCTATGCATCCCAAGAGAGCGAGTCCTGGAAGCCATCCAGGACTGCGCCAAACATGGGGTGAAGGCACTGATCATCATGTCCGCTGGGTATGAATCTGCTCAAGGGCTCTCGGCCCAACGCGAATTGGTCGCTTTGGCCCGGGCCAACGGCATGCGTGTGGTGGGGCCGGCATCCCTTGGACTCATCAATACCGATCCCTCGGTCAATCTGCATGTTTCGGGTAGTCCCGGAGTTCCGAGCCGGGGCAATGTGGGTTTTTTCAGCCAATCGGCTGCGATGGGGATGATCCTCCAGGGCGTGGGCATTCAACAAGGCGTCGGCGTCAGCAGCGCAATTTCTGCTGGCTTGCGCGCCGACGTGTCCGGCAATGACGCCATGCAGTTTTTCGAGGATGATCCGCGCACGGACGTTGTTGCCATGTACTTGGAATCCTTCGGCAACCCACGAAAATTTGCCCGCATTGCGCGCAGGCTAGCGCGTCGCAAGCCAGTGGTCGTGGCGAAAACTGATGTCATGGGCCGCCGGCTCCCGCCAGGCCACTCGGTACGCGTCGGGCAAGCGCCAGCAGGAGCGATGAACGCCATCTTGCGCCAATCCGGTGTCATTCGCGTTCGCTCATCGGAAGAATTATTGGATGTGACGTCCTTGCTGTCGGTATTCCCGCCACCCCAGGGGCCAAATGTCGCAATCATCTCGAATTCTTTGACCATCGCCGAAGTCATTTGCGATGTCGCCGAGGACCGGAACCTCAACGCCGCCATTCACGGCGAAGAACTTGATTACAGCATCGGGCAATCACGGGCCATTCCCATGCTCCGGCGGCGGCTCAAAGAGCTCGTTGAGGACTCGGACGTGCATACTGTGCTTCTGGCGCACCTGCCCTATTCCGGACTTGAAACCTCAGCGGTTTTAGAAGTTGCCCGCGAATTCCTTGACCAGCCGAAGCCGATTGTGGCTTTGGTGCCAGGCCTGTCAAGCTCTGAAATTACCGGCGGCGTGAAGCAAGGAGTTCCGCTATACACGTCGCCCACTACGGCCATTGGCGCCTTGGCGAAAGCGTACGGCTATCAGCAATGGGTGGATGTTCCCTACGAACCCATCGAGGACCCGGACGGAATAGACGCCGAAGGGGCAGGCGAATACCTCGCAGAACTAGTGGCCACGGTTTCAGGCACCAACCTGCTTGAACTTTCCGAAGCCCAAGCGCAAAAGCTGCTGGGGTTCTACGGAATTCAGATCTACGGTTCCCGGGTAGTCAACACGGTTTCAGAAGCCATAGATGCGGCGGATGAACTTGGCTGGCCGGTCGCCCTGAAAGCCAACGATCCAGACCTGCGCCAAAGACTGGACCTCGGAGGGGTCCGCTTGAGCATTCCAGATAAGCAGAGCCTGGAGGCAAACTTCACCCATATGAAGCTGCTGATGCGCAACTACGGCGTCGATGCTCTCGAGATTCAAAGCATGGCGCCGGCCGGGCAAGCCTGTGTAGTGAAAGCGGTCGAGGACCCATTGCTTGGCCCCGTGATCTCCTTTGGGCTCAGCGGCGATCCCGTGAACCTCTTGGACGATTGGGCCCACGGCGTGGCACCCCTCTCAACACATGATCTGGAGCAACTGATTCGTCGTCCCCGAAGCAGCGTCAGGCTACTGGGATATCAAGGGCTTGCCGCGGTGGATCTGGAGGCATTAAAAGACTTTGTTACCCGCGTATCGCTCTTCAAGGACAATCATCCTGAGGTCACTGTCGCAAAGTTCGCTCCAATCTCGGTCTCGGCCAATTCGCTGAGTGTCTTGTCAGTTAATATCCAGATCAGCAACGCTGAGCAACGGACTGACAGCGTGCGCCGAGCATTGCGAAGCTGAGCAGTTGGGCAAAACGTGAATTGGGCGTAGCTACTGAGTAGAATTGGCTTATGAGTTCTCCAACATATTCGACTGCTCCGGGCGCTGAGCTTCTCGACGATCTGGTACGGGCGGGCTTCTACCCGCAGATGGTTCAGGATGTCCTTGCCGAAGCAATGACCGGGCAGCCAGTACTCGACCACTATGTACATCTGGAAACTCATTTCGACCACACCGAAGTGCACCGCCATATTACGGTCATGGTGAAGAGCGAAAAGGTGCTTTTCATTTTGCACGTCGATGACCAGCAGCTTGATGACCATGGCAAGGACGTTATGGCTCAGGTTTCCGTTGAAATGATTGCACTATCACGTATCTCGTCGGTAGCAACGAGCTATGTGTACCACCAGCCACAGCACTATTCATCCGGGGATCCAGTGAAGGAATTGACCTTCGGCATGTCCTGGGGCGGCACCAAGCGCATTGACCTGGCTCCGGCTGCCTGTGGCGATCCCCAATGCGATGCCGACCACGGGCTCAACGGCACGTCCCAGCCCGAAGACCTGGTTATCCGTGTCAGCGCCGAGGCTGATGGACAGCGTGCTGTCAATAAAGCACGCGAATTTGCGGTGCGACTGCGATTGGCTACGATCGCTTGAGCATGCACGAGTCGCTGAACGCAGCTGAACTTTCGGTGCCAGCACAAAAAATCCCGGATGCGCCGCAGTATGGCCAAGCGACGCTATCTGAAATTCTTCCTTCGGCTGCAACTGCCTTGGGGGTTCCTGGATTCAGCAACGCCCTGGGGCTCCAACCGACTAGGCGCGTTGTGGTGATCATGGTTGATGGCCTGGGCTGGAACCAGCTCAAAAGCCACGTTGGGCATGCACCGTTTTTGCGTTCACTATTTGCCGAAGGCCGCAAGCTTGGAACAGGATTCCCCTCGACCACGGCAACCTCTCTGAGCAGTCTTGCCACCGGCGTTACCCCGGGCGAACACGGAATGCTCGGCTATGACGTGGTGGATCCGGCCCGGCGTCGCGTTGTCAACCAGCTTGGCGGCTGGCCTAGCGACCTCAACCCGGAAGCCTGGCAAACCCGTCCTACGGTTTTCGAAAAGGTGGCGGAGCACGGCATACATGTCGCAACGGTGTCCATCCCAATGTTTGCGAAGTCCGCATTAACCAGGGCATCGCTGCGCGGGCCTAAATTTGTGGCGGCGAATCAGCCGTTGGCACGGGCACGAGCTACGCACACCGTCTTTGAATCCCAGCGCAATGCGCTGGTGTACACGTACTTTAATGAGCTGGACAAGACTGGCCACAAATTCGGTGTCGATTCCAGCCAGTGGCGCGACACTTTGGAAGAGCTTGACTACGTCATCAAGAGCCTCGTGTCACGGTTGCCGGAAGAAACCACGGTGCTGATTACGGGCGACCACGGGATGGTGGATGTTCCCGAATCGCAGCGGATCGACTACAGCAGGTATCCGGAACTGGTTGATGGCGTCGAGCTGACGAGCGGGGAACCGCGTGGAGTCCAGCTGACCTTCGCACCGGGGACAGACGAAACCAGCAGGCTCAAAGTCAAGCACGCATGGCATAAGGAATTTGGTTCCAAAGCGTGGATCTTGACCCGCCAAGAGGCCATAGATCGTGGCTATTTTGGGCCGATCACCCCAGAACATGAAGCCAGGCTCGGGGATCTGATGATCCTGGCTGCGGAATCCATTGCTTTTTACGATGGCCGCAGGGTCGCTCCCATGGCTTTTGAAATGGTTGGGCAGCATGGCTCTCTCACATCGGGGGAGCGATACGTTCCGCTGCTGGTGCATCGAACCAAATAGAAAATGCGATCGGGCAACACCTTCAGGTGTTGCCCGATCGCATTCAAGCACGGCTGGTTCCGGATTAGGAATCCGTATCCTTTTTGCGCTTGCCGAACATGATGTCGTCCCAGCTCGGTACCGATGAGCGCTTCGCCTTGCGCGGCGAGGAATCATCGTTGTTCTGCTCGCCTTGCTTGTCCTCGGCGTCGGAGTCACCTTGATCGGAATCGGTGACGACAACCAACTGCGAAGTCCGCGGCGAAATTCCCTGCGGAAGGTGAGGCAGCGAATCCTCTTCATCAGCGTCGTACTTGCTCATGCCGCGTTCAATGATGTCATTGAAACGGGATTCGCGTTCTGGATCCTGATCCTTTGGCCGCTGGCCTCGACGAGCATTGAGCAGTGTTACCAGCTCTTCAGTTTCATCAGCTTCAGGGGTGTTGGTCGCAGGCTGCTCTGGTTCCGGCTGACTTACTGCCGAGATCGGGCGAAAGTATTCCGGCGCGACCTGTTCGCTGAGCGTCTGGGCCCAGCGATTCAGGTTCTTCAACGTTTTGCGTGCCGGGGCAAAGGCCCAGCGGGCGACGTTCCCGGAAACCTCAGAGGAGTCAGCTCCCAAGGATTCAACATTTTCGGTGGGCAACGGCGAATCGAATTCAACGGTAATGATCCACTGGCCTTCTGGATCCTTCCACGAGTTCCACCGAGCGGTTTCGCTATCGATGTGCAACTGGTTGAAGCGGTGCACGACCATGGAGCCCAGATCGGCAGGTTCTTCTCCAAAGACTTCGCGATATTCAGCATCGGTCTGAGGACCGGAGACCTCCACACGGCGAGCCAGCTCGGCTATGTGTTCGCGCTCGGCAAGCACCGGACCTTCGTACTTCACGATGTCCTCAACGGGAATATCCCATTCAAGGGACAGATCGTAGGCAGAAGCACCGGCACGCACGCGGGCCTGAATTTCACGTGGTGAGTGGACCGAGGACTCTTCGCGATTTCTCGGAGCCCGCGAGCGAGCTATTTCTGCCATTGCACTGCGCAGTGCATCGTCAACGGGGAGCTCGTAGCTCATCCCGTCGTCGCTGCTGACCTGCAGGCTGGAACCATTTTCATGAATTCCTACCAGTCTCAGCTGACGCATTAATACCCTCCACACGCTCTATTTCCTGAGTAAAACTCTGCCACCTCGAAGGCTGAATTCCTACCACCGCCCCGGGTGTGGCGCAAGAATAGTCATCAACTTCACGCCTTATTTCCCGATAACTTCAGCCGGTGGCTGATGTCCTGCCCCATGGGAATGGATTGCCCGGAAGAACGTTATACTTTTAGGCCGGTGTGAATTTTTCACGTTGTGGACCTACCGGCTCGATTGAATACCTGCAGGAAAGAGCGAAAAACGATCATGGCAATTGAATCTGCTGCACCAGCCGTTATCTCGGAAGAGGATCGCGCCAAGGAGATCGCTGAGCTTAAAGCGGGCAAGACCGCTGAAATGGCAAACCTGATCGATGAGTCTGAAGCATCGTTGGCCGAAGAATATGTGTTGCCGGGCGGAGAGGCAGCCCAGGAGGAAGCCAGCGTAGAGATTCTTAGCGAACAAGCTGATGAATTCACATGCGCGTCCTGCTTCATGGTCCGGCACCGTACGCAGCTGGTGCGCGAAGAGAACGGCCAGAAGTTCTGCAGCGAGTGCGAAGGATAAATCCCCAACACTGATCGTTCAGTATTGGGGATCTTCTATGCGGATATTCCTGCTCTGGCAGCCTCGAAATCAGTCTTCAGGAGTCAGCGGAGAGTCTTCCCCGGCTTCGGCTTCTGCCTTGCCTTCTTCGGTGAACTCATACATGACTCCGCCTAGGGAAGCTGCCAATTCTTCGGGGCGGCGGGTGGAAGTAAGCCAGTACGGAGTGGTATCCCGCTCATCGGTAACTTCCATTTTGACCACGCCATCTAGCCATCCACGCAACAACATGTAAGCCAGGCCGTGCAATTTCTGCCCACGCTGCTTGAAGGCTTCTTCGCCGCGGTAGCCCACTACTTCACCGACAAACTGTCGTTCGATGCTGGCACGGCCGACAGTTACCGTCGAATCGGTGACTTCGATGCTCGGCACGCGCACGAGGAAAATGACCACGAGGGCAACGAGCATTGCCGCTCCGATGCCCCAGCCGAGCGGGGCGCTGATCGGCGCAACAGCGATACCGGCGGTCAATGCGATAATGATTGGCCAAATCCAGGTGCTGGCCGAAGGCCAAAGTTTTTCGCTGTACAGGACGCTCGATGCCGCAGGGCTGGTGTTACTCATGATTCCAAGTCTAGGCAATAATTCTTTGAGCCAAGAACGGGGCGCATGTGACAGCCCATTCCTAGCCGCGCACGATAGAGTTAACTCAACAAAACTGTCGAACGACCACTTCACAAAACTCCCGGGGGATAACCAAACTGATGAGTGAGCCAACAATCTCGATCGCCATCAAGATGCTAGACAGCGAATTGCCAGTGCCTGGTTATGCTCACCCTTCGGACGCTGGCGCTGACTTGCACGCACGCGAAGGACTGGTGCTTCAGCCAGGTGAACGCGCACTGGTTCGTACAGGCATCGCGTTGGCTATTCCCCACGGGTATGTCGGGCTGGTGCACCCGCGCAGCGGGCTGGCTACCAAGCATGGGATAACGGTTGTTAATGCCCCGGGCACTGTTGACGCGGGGTACCGCGGTGAGATCATGGTCACGCTGTTGAATACTGACAAGAAGGAAGCCTTTTCGATCAACCGCGGCGACCGCATTGCCCAGCTTGTGATCCAGAAGGTCGAACAGGCGGTGTTCACCCAAGTCGATTCCCTCGAGGAGACGGCCCGTGGCGCCGGTGGCTTCGGATCCACTGGTGGATTCAGCGCCAATTAAGCACTGATTGACAATCAGCCAAGTTTTCTAAGGAAACCATGATTTTTAAGCGCAAGAAAACCAAAGAGCAGGAAGCCCCGGTTGAATCGAACGAGGTTTCCGCCAGTTCTGAAGAACCAAAAACTGGTCCGTACGACATCAACGATGTGGCGGACACTAATGAGTACCTCGACTTCGGTTCGATCCTGATCAAGCCGGTGAGCGGGCTCAAGGTTCGAATGGACGTCGAAGAATCCAATAAGCGAGTGATCGCGGTTTCGCTGGAAATTGCGGAGTCGCGAGTACAGCTCATGGCCTTCTCCTCTTCGAAGTCCGAGTCGCTATGGCCTGGCATCAAGGACAAGATCAAGAGCGATATCACCGCGCAAAACGGCGAGATATTCAAGCGCGATGGCGACTATGGAGAAGAGCTGCTGGCCAAAGTTCCACAGCAGTTGCCAGATGGCCGTGCCGGCCACGTCGCACTGCGTTTCGTGGGAATCGACGGACCTCGCTGGTTCCTTCGTGCAGTCATCGGCGGCAATGCAATTGCCAATGAAGAAGCAGCGGCAACCGTGGATGGGATCTTGCGCGATGTCATCGTCAACCGCGGCGACAAGCCATTGCCTCCCGCAGAATTGCTGCCCTTGAATGTGCCGGCAAATGCTCAGACCCGTCCAGTTCAGGAAGACGCTCAGCCTGAGATCAAGCGGCCCGAGCGCGGACCAGAGATTACCCAGATCGGCTAATCATGTCGTTGAAGGATAAGCCGGTCGCGGCGCATCTGGGCCCATCGGATCCGACATTGAACTATCAGTGCCTGGACTCGCTGGACCAGTTGCCCGTCAAAGGCAGGGTCAAGCACACCGGGTACGTCCAATCTGTCAGCTACTCCGCGCCCAACGAGGCGCCATTGCTCAAAGCTGTGGTAGTCGACAAGCTTGGCAGCGTTGCGGCTCGACGTGGCACGGTGGCCCATGTGCGTTTGATCTTCATGGGGCAAAAGTCGGTACCGGGTATCAAGCCCGGGGTGAAAGTTACCTATTCTGGGATGGTCGCTCCGGTGGAACAGATCCCAACGATCTTTAATCCGCGTTATGTAATTGTCCCGGTACCCCGCGGGTAGCTGGAGACTAATTTCCGCAGTGGCGGGGCAGCCTGTGTGCTGTTGGAAATATGGAAGTGGGCATCATGCACGACGAGGAATCCGGGCGCGACGGCGACCAGCAACCTGAGCCAGAGGCCAAACCGTCTTTTGCGTCGATGATTGGCGCGAATTCCAATATCGCCCAGAACGCGGATGGCGGGATCGATCTGCTGTCGACCGTCGGCGGCGTACGCGGAATCCTTGAAACGGTGCTGCCCGGCTTTATCTTCATCATGGTTTTTGCCTTGAGCAGCAACCTGACCTGGGCACTGTTTGCCTCGATCGGCCTTGGAGTGATTTTCATGGTCATCCGACTGGCCAAGCGCTCCACATTGATTCAGTCCGCTTCTGGCCTGATCGGCATCTTGATTTGTGCCTTCGCCGCCCGTCATACGGGCAACGCGAAAGACTACTACATCCCCGGGTTCTATACTTCCGGCGCCTACCTGCTCGCACTGGTTGTCTCCGTAGTTCTCCGCTGGCCGTTGATTGGCCTGCTGTTCGGATTCATCCGCAATGAAGGCGTCGAATGGCGCAATAAGGCCGATCGGCTGCGCCGCTACCAGATCGCGACGTGGATCATCATCGGGGTCTTTGCCTTGCGCCTGGCGGTGCAACTGCCGATGTACTACACCGATCATGTGGTGGCGTTGGGCGTTGCCCGGGCCTTGATGGGCGTTCCGCTGTACGCCGCCGGGCTGTGGTTTGCCTGGCTCTTGTCCAAGCCAGCTGAAACCGCAACCGGCGACTCCTCGGGGGCAGTGGCGAACTAGCGGGTGGCTTCGCGCAAGGTCCGGCGCAACAGCGGTTCTGCTTGGGGGGTGGTGATGAAGAAGATTTCATCGCCACCCTCAACTACGTCATCTGCACTTGGCGGGAAGGGCGTCTTGTCGCGGACCACTGCCATGAGCGTGGTGTCCTGTGGCCAGGGAATTCGCCCGATGGTGCGTCCAATGAGCGCGGAGTCGTGGGGAACGGTAAATTCCACCATGTAGACCTCGCCGGTTTTCAATGTCAGCAGGCGCACCAGGTCGCCGACTTCCACGGCTTCCTCGACCAGGGCAGTCATCAAGCGCGGGGTGCTGACCGCAACGTCGACTCCCCAAGCATCGTCGAACATCCACTCATTTTTTGGATTATTCACCCGGCCTACGGTGCGACGGATGCCAAATTCGCTCTTTGCCAACAGCGAGACAACAAGATTGACCTTGTCATCACCGCTGGCGGAGACCACCACATCGTAATCCTCTAGATGCGCTTGCTGCAGAACCGCAAGCTCGCAGGCGTCGCCGATCAGCCATTTCACTCCTTGGAGATCTTCGCGCTGCGCCATCTCGGGTTGGATATCGATGAGCAAGACCTCGTGGTCGTTGATTAGCAGTTCGCGGGCGATGGAGGAACCGACCGAACCGGCTCCGGCAATCATGACCTTCATGGGGTCCTCTCAGTCAGTCGTTGGGCAGGGGAGCGGGAGGGCTGGCAAGGATCTTTTCAACGTCCTTGAGCTGATCTATGCGCATCATGACATGGACCAGATCCCCGCCTTGCAGGCGGGTGCGGTTCTGCGGAATAGTGCCTTCGCCAAATCGAGTGAGGTAGGCAACGCGCACGCCAGCGGCGGCTTCCAGATCCTTGACCAGGCGGCCGTACCAGTCCCGGTTCAGTGCTACTTCAGTGAGAACCAAACGTCCCGACGGTTCCCGGAAGTCCCCGCGCATCGAATAGTCGGGCAGAATTCGGCGCAATACCTGGTCGGTGCTCCAACGCACCGCAGCTACCGTGGGTATGCCCAGGCGCTGGTAGATTTCGGCGCGTCCCGGATCATAAATACGGGCCACCACATGGGGAACGTTATAGGTTTCGCGGGCTACGCGAGTAGCGAGAATGTTGGAATTATCACCGCTGGATACGGCAGCAAACGCATAGGCGCCATCAATCTTGGCCGCTTCCAAGGTGTCGCGGTCAAATCCTCGTCCGGTCACCGTAAGACCGGCGAAGTCCTTGCCCAGACGGCGGAAAGCATGGGGGTCTTGATCGATGATTGCCACCGAATGTCCCGCTGAATCCAGTGTATGGGCTAGCGAAACGCCGACGCGGCCGCACCCCATGATCACAAAATGTGCCACCGAGAACTCCTTGGATTGCTGCTTGCGATGATTAGTTCGGAGCACCGCCTAACGGTGCTCCGAATGCAACAATAGCGCTGTTCGGTCCCAGATTATTGGCGCCGAACCGCCCGTGTGCCTTGCGCACCTGCGATAACGTTATGACGTGCCTGCATTATTTGATGGTCTCAAGAGGGTTTTGGTGGGACGGCCCTTCAGCACCGAACAGCTGAAAAAGAAGCCGTTGCCACCGAATGTTGCGTTGCCGATTTTCTCCTCCAGCGCCTTGTCGTCATTGGCCTATGCGCCAGATGAAATTCTGCTGACCCTGGCCATGGCCGGCATTGCTGCAACGATGCTCTCCCCGGCGGTGGGCGTCGCCGTTTTGGCCGTACTGGTGGTATTGGTGCTTTCCTACCGTCAATCGGTGGTTGAGTATCCTTCTGGCGGCGGCGATTACGAGATCGTCAAAAAGAATCTTGGCGCACGCTCGGGCACTGCCGTAGCTGCCGCCTTGCTCGTCGACTTTGTGCTGACAGTTGCGGTCTCCAGCTCTTCGGCGGCCGCGTATCTCAGCGCAATATTCCCGTTCCTGGGCGAGCACAAGGCCTGGGTTGCGGCCGCTCTGGTGGCCTTGCTGGTGGTGGGAAACCTCCGTGGCACCGGCCAGGGGCGGTGGACCCTGGCCATTCCGGTGTATCTCTTTGTTGCCGGGATGCTGTTGCTCATTGCCATTGGCGGCGTCATGGCTCTCACCGGAAACCTCGGCCTGGCGCCCAGCGCAGAATTCACGATCGTCCCCGAAGCGGAATTTTCTACCGGTTTGCAGGGGATGGTGGGCGCACTTCTGATCCTCCGTGCCTTCAGCACCGGATCGGCCGCCTTGACCGGTATCGAAGTGCCGATTTCCAATGTCCAGACACTGGCCAAGCCCCGGGCCAAAAACGCCGGCCGGATCCTGCTGGTACTGGGCTTGCTCTCCGGCGTACTCACCCTTGGCACCCTGATGCTTGCACGCGCCACCGGCATTAAAGTGGTCGCCGACCCGCACGAATCATTCCTGCTCCACGGCGGACCGATCCCCGAGGGCTTCGTCCAGGTGCCGGTATTGGGGCAATTGGCCCAGGCGGTCTTCGGCGACTACACGCTGGGCCTCATCCTCGTGTCGGTGTTGACTATCGCGGTGCTGCTCCTGGCTGGAAACCAGGCCTTTAATTCATTCCCGTCGCTGGCCAGCCACTTGGCCACCGACGGTTTCCTGCCGCGCCAATTGCGAACCCGCGGAGACCGGCTGGGGTTCTCCAACGGCATCCTGTCCTTGGGCGTGGCCGCCATTGCCCTGGTGCTGCTCTTCCAAGGCGACGTGACATTGCTGGTGCAGCTCTACGTTGTCGGCGTTTTCGTCTCCTTTACACTCAGCCAGCTGGGCATGCTCAAGCACTGGAAGCGTGTTCTGGTTCCTGTCGCGGACCGGAGGATTCGCGCTGCGAAACAGCGCAAGCGCATGCTGAATCTGGTCGGCTTGATCCTCTCGGCCCTGGTGCTGGTGGTCGTCCTGGCTACCAGGTTCGTGCACGGCGCGTGGCTGGCGCTGCTGGGCATCGTGGTGCTGATGCTGATCATGGATTCCCTGCAGCGGCACTATCAGAAGGTCGATGCGGAATTGGCAGTCGACGAGGATTATGCGGCCACCGCCTTGCCTTCGCGAGTGCATGCCCTGGTTCTGGTCTCCACGGTGCGCAAGCCCGTGCTTCGCGCACTGGCGTTCGCCCGCGCTTCCCGGCCTTCGAAGCTGGAGGCAATCATCGTTGACGTCGAGCGCGCGAAAACTGAAAAGACCCTTGAGGACTGGGAGCGTTTGGGCATTCCCGTGCCGATTACGGCCTTGGCTTCGCCCTACCGCGACATCCCCGGTGCGCTGATCGAACATATTCGTTCCATCAAGCGCGAGTCGCCACGCGAACTGATCGTGGTGTACATCCCCGAATACGTGGTCGGGCATTGGTGGGAGCAACTGGTCCACAACCAGACCGCGCTGAGAGTGAAAAATCGCCTGCACTATGAACCAGGGGTGCTCATCGCCTCGGTGCCCTGGCGCTTGCTTAGCGCTTCGCGCGCTGTCGGTGGCGGGGCCACCGAAGAATACTCGGCACACCGCTAACAATGCTTCTGACGAAAGACGAAAACATGACTGAATCACCACTGCTGCAGGTTCGCTTGGGCAATATCGCCCATGGAGGGCACACGGTGGCCCGCCACGAGGGTCGCGTGATTTTTGTGCGCCACGGCATTCCCGGCGAATTGGTATCGGTTCGGCTGACCGATTCGGCGCCCGATGCAAAATTCTGGCGCGCCGACGTCGTTGAGGTGCACGAGGCCAGCGAGCACCGGGTACCGCATTTCTGGGATGCAGCTGACGCGCTGAAGCACCGCGACCCGGTGGGTGGCGCAGAATTCGGCCATATTTCGCTGGAGCATCAGCGCGAGCTCAAGGCGCGGGTGGCCGCCGAACAGTTCACTCGCCTGGCCGGGCTGAAGGCAGAGGACTACAACTTCCCGCCGGTTCAAGCGGTCGCTGGAGCAGCCGATGGCCTGGGGTGGCGTACCCGCATGTCGTACTCGGTGGATGGCTCGGGCCACTTGGCGATGAGCGCTTTTCGCAGCAACAAGCTCACGAGCATCGAGTCGATGCCCTTGGCGCATTCCGCCATCGAGAGCAGCGGGATCTACGCAGTGGACTACACGGGCATTGACCGCGTGGAAGTTGCGGTGTCCAGCGCGGATGATCAAACGATCCTGGTGCTGCTTTCTGAAGCCAAGCAAGGTGCAGCCGCCAAGGTAGCCAAGCAATTCCCCGAAGGGGTGAATGTTGCCTCTTTCAGCCAGCATGGCGGGTCGGCGGCAGATGGCAAGGGAACATTGCAGGTTTTGGCCGGCAACCCATGGCTGGGCGAAAAAGTCCTGGGGGAGAAGTACCGCATTACCGGCGAAGGTTTCTGGCAGGTGCACCGTTCAGCAGCCAGCTTGCTCAGCGAACGCGTTCTCGACTTGATCGAGCCGGCGCGCGGTGAGCAGATCGCCGATCTTTATGCCGGAGCAGGATTGTTCTCGTTGCCTTTGGCTAAGTCGGTGGGACAGCAAGGACGGATTTTTTCGATCGAGGGTGCCCCGGGAACCCACGCCGATGCGAAGAAAAATCTGAAGGCGTTCGGGCAAGCTACCGTGATTCGCGGCCGCGTTGAGCGGGTTTTGCGCCAGGTGTCCCGCGATGCCCAGTTGGACGCGGTGGTGCTTGATCCGCCGCGTGCAGGAATCGACAAGCAAGTCGCCGCGGAACTGGGCTCCAGCGCTGTATCGCGCATTTGTTACGTCTCCTGCGACCCGGCGTCTTTTGCCCGGGATATCGCCAGATTGACGTCACGCGGCTATGAATTAGAGCACGTCGAGATTCACGATTTATACCCGCATACCCACCATATGGAGTCCATCGGGCTCTTTGTCCGCCAGTAACGAGCTGAAATCGTACATTCTGACACGAATTTCGATGAAAGTTTATTCCGAGGAGTCTTTTTCCCACAGTTGGCGATAGACTGTTTTTAGCTCTGCCGCGCTAGGAACCTGACTATCTCAGTTAGGAACTCCTAACTGGAATTACAGTGTGCGCGTGCAACAGAATGAGTGTCTGGCGAGAGGAGTCCCACGTGAGCAATGTGGACAGCTTCGGTGCCAAAGGCGTACTTGACGTCAATGGAACCGAATATGAAATTTACCGACTGAACAAGGTTGAAGGCTCAGAAAGCCTTCCCTACAGCCTTAAGGTTCTGCTGGAGAACCTGCTTCGTACCGAAGACGGCGCGAACGTAACGAGCGAGCACATCAATGCACTGGGTCAGTGGGATGCTTCGGCTCAGCCGAACACCGAAATCCAGTTCACCCCGGCTCGTGTCATCATGCAGGACTTCACCGGTGTCCCTTGCGTTGTCGACCTGGCAACCATGCGCGAAGCCGTCAAGGACCTTGGTGGCGATCCAACCCGTGTGAACCCATTGGCACCTGCCGAAATGGTCATCGACCACTCCGTGCAGATCGACACCTTCGGTTTCGAAGGCGCTGTCGAGCGCAACATGGAAATCGAATACCAGCGCAATGGCGAGCGTTACCAGTTCCTGCGCTGGGGACAGACCGCATTTGACGACTTCAAGGTCGTCCCGCCGGGAACCGGCATCGTGCACCAGGTCAACATCGAGTTCCTGGCTCGCACCGTCATGACCCGCGAAGTGGGCGGCGTACTGCGCGCTTACCCTGATACCTGCGTCGGCACCGACTCGCACACCACCATGGTCAACGGCCTGGGCGTGCTGGGCTGGGGCGTTGGCGGCATCGAGGCCGAAGCAGCAATGCTCGGCCAGCCAGTGTCCATGCTGATCCCGCGCGTTGTCGGCTTCAAGCTCGCTGGCTCGATCCCAGCTGGCGCCACCGCAACCGACGTGGTTTTGACCATCACCGAAATGCTGCGCAAGCACGGTGTGGTCGGCAAGTTCGTCGAGTTCTACGGCGAGGGCGTGGCAGCTGTGCCACTGGCCAACCGTGCAACCATCGGCAACATGTCCCCAGAATTCGGCTCGACCGCCGCAATGTTCCCGATCGACGATGTCACCCTCGACTACCTGCGCCTGACCGGCCGCAGCGAAGAGAACGTGGCACTGGTCGAGGCTTACGCCAAGGAACAGGGCATGTGGCACGATGCAAGCCGCGAAATCCGTTTCTCGGAATACCTCGAGCTGGACCTGTCCACCGTTGTTCCATCGATCTCCGGCCCGAAGCGTCCGCAGGACCGCATCGAGCTGTCCTCTGCGAAGGAGCAGTTCCGCAAGGACCTGCACAACTACGTATCGGACTCCGAGGACACCCAGGGCGCTGGCCGCCCATCGGTAGCCGTGGACGTGACCAAGGAAGATGGCACCCAGTTCACCCTGGACCACGGCCTGGTTTCGATCGCTTCGATCACCTCGTGCACCAACACCTCCAACCCTTCGGTCATGCTGGCCGCAGCCGTTCTGGCTCGCAACGCCGCCGAAAAGGGCCTGACCTCCAAGCCTTGGGTCAAGACTTCGGTCGCACCAGGCTCGAAGGTTGTCACCGAGTACTACGAGAAGTCCGGCCTGCTGCCATACCTGGAGAAGCTCGGCTTCTTCGTTGTCGGCTACGGTTGCGCAACGTGCATCGGCAACTCCGGTCCATTGGATGCCGAGATCTCCGAAGCCATCCAGGCCAACGACCTCGCAGCCACCGCAGTCCTGTCGGGTAACCGCAACTTCGAAGGCCGCATCAACCCAGACGTGAAGATGAACTACCTGGCTTCCCCGCCACTGGTCATCGCCTACGCACTGGCTGGCACCATGGACTTCGACTTCGAAACCGACGCACTGGGCCAGGACGCCGAGGGTAACGATGTCTTCCTGAAGGACATCTGGCCATCGCCTGTCGAGGTCCAGGAGATCATCGATTCTTCGATCGACAAGGACATGTTCGCCAAGGGCTACGAAGGCGTCTTCGACGGCGATGACCGCTGGAAGGCACTGGACACCCCAGAGGGTTCGACCTTCGCTTGGGACGAGAAGTCGACCTATGCGCGCAAGGCACCATACTTCGAGGGCATGACCGCTGAGCCACAGCCTGTGTCGGACATTTCCGGCGCTCGCGTGCTGCTGAAGCTGGGCGACTCGGTCACCACCGACCACATCTCTCCTGCAGGTTCGTTCAAGTCGGAGACCCCGGCTGGCCGCTACCTCATCGAGAATGGCGTGGATCGCAAGGACTTCAACTCCTACGGCTCGCGCCGTGGCAACCACGAGGTCATGATCCGCGGTACCTTCGCGAACATCCGCATCAAGAACCAGCTGCTGGACGGCGTCGAGGGTGGCTTCACCCGCGACTTCACCCAGGAAGGTGCTCCGCAGGCTTACGTCTACGACGCTGCAGAGAACTACAAGGCTGCCGGCACCCCGCTGGTCGTTCTGGGTGGCAAGGAATACGGTTCGGGATCCTCGCGTGACTGGGCTGCCAAGGGCACCGCATTGCTGGGCGTCAAGGCCGTCATCACCGAGTCCTTCGAGCGCATCCACCGCTCGAACCTGATCGGCATGGGCGTTCTGCCACTGCAGTTCCCAGAGGGCGAGTCCGCTGATTCGCTGGGCCTGACCGGTACCGAGACCTTCGCAGTCGCCGGCGTGACCGAGCTGAACAACGGCACCACCCCGAAGACCCTGAAGGTTACCGCCACCGCTGTTGACGGCAAGGTGACCGAGTTCGACGCAGTTCTGCGCATCGATACCCCAGGTGAAGCTGACTACTACCGCAACGGCGGCATCTTGCAGTACGTACTGCGCCAGATCGCTGCTGCTAACTAGCAGATCCGTCCCGGCACACGCCGGGGTGATTCTCAAGTAGTTACGCAACACACAAAGATTTGAGGCCCAAGGCATTTGCCTTGGGCCTCAAATCTATTTAATCCCCGAGCCATCTGCGTGTTTGCGCTGGGCCACGATCTGCCCATGGCACCTGGCCCCGCTTCGGTCCCTGGTACCCCGATCCACGATCTCGAAACCTGCAGCCTCAACCAGCTTCGATAGCTCCCCAACCGGCCAGTACCACGCGGGTGCGACCTTGTGCTCGAATGGATGAACCTTCTGGGCAGCGAAAAAGCCCAGGAGCAATGCCCCGCCCGGTTGCAGCACTCTGGCCAATGAATTCAGAACTTCAGGCAGCTGCTCCGGCTGCGTGTGGATGATTGAATACCATGCGAGAACCCCTGAAAAACTGCCATCGGGGAAGGGCAACGCACTCATGTCAGCTAGCTGAAAAGTGCACTCTGAATAGTTTGCTGCGGCATGTTCTATGAATTCGGGCACCATGTCCACACCGATGGCCGGGCGTTCAGCGCTTGCAACGGTATGCGTCCACTGCCCGGGGCCGCAACCCGCATCCAGCACAGGGCCTGCCAAGTCCTGGGCCCATCGGGCGATCAGTTCCCGGTCTTCCGGCTCCGCCTGCTCGACTCGGCCGAACAACTCAATATAGGCTTCGGACAAGGAAGCGTAGCACTGGGCCGTGGGAATTGCGGAGTAAATCTGTGGCATGCTCACAGCCTAGCGAGCTGCACGGCCAACCCCGGTGGAACCTTGCCCAAGAGGCGCAAACGTGGCGTGGAAGGAGGGCCTGTGAAAGAGCTTCGCACCCATCGATTGATCCTGCGTGCGTGGGAGCCCTCGGACGCTTCATTCCTGCTGGATTTGGAATCACGCACGGAAACCATGCGGTACTTGGGGCCCGGTGCAACGCTCATGCCGACGATGGAGGAAGCATTGGCCTCCATTGGCCGTCGACGCGCTGTGCGCGGAGCCGGGCAAGGGATTTGGGCAGTAGCGCGCCACGACACCGGCAGGCTCATCGGAAACCTATTGTGCAAGCCCATGAGCGAAGAAATGCAGCGCGCCATCGGCATCGGCTTCGAACAGCAACCCAGCGAAATAGGGTGGCATTTGCACCCCGCGGCTCAAGGCCAAGGGTGCGCCACGGAAGCTGCTCGTGCAGTGCTTGGCTACGCCAACCAGGCGAACGCGGATCAGCCGGTTTTCGCCATTGTAGATCCGCGCAACGAGGCATCGCAGAAAATTTGCGATCGTTTGGGGCTGCAGCGTTTCGGCCGCACCCGCGGATACGCCAGTGCTGAACACCTGGTCTATGTGGCCCCTTCGGCCAGAAGGCAGCCCGTGGGATTGCGATGACTGGAAATGATCCTGCGCAGTTCCTGGCCGCTGAACAAGCAGCTCAACTGCGTGCCTGGCTTGGCAACGTTGAGGTAGTTCGCGACCTTTCATGGAATCTTACCGACACAAGAGTGCTGCACCTTCGCACGAGCCAGCAGGATTGCATTCTCAAAACCGGGGGAGAAGGCAACCACCATATTTCTCGTGAGCTTATCGCGCATCAAAGTTACACCAGGGAACTGAAAACGCGCGGTCTCGCTGCGGAAATGCTGTTTTATAGCGAGGAACTGCGCCTAATGGTTTTGGACTACTTGCCAGGCACGCTCTGCGCGGGTACGGGAGACGAATTGAGTCCAGATATCCACCGTCAGGCCGGTGCCGCGCTAAAGATCTTCCATTCCCAGGCTTACCGGCTGGACCCGGACTACGAATCCCGATTGCTCGTAAAGTTCCGTCGGCTATTGTCCTCGGAACATCGAATCAGCGTGAGCCAATGCAAGGAGATCGAACGGATCTTTGCCGCGCAAGAGCCCCAAGATGCGGTGCTTGTTCCAACTCATGGTGACTGGCAGCCACGCAATTGGCTGGTGGATCAAGGCCAATTGCGAGCCATAGATTTTGGCAGATTCGAGTTTCGACCAGCTGCCAGCGACCTGGCCAGATTGGGCAGCCAGCAATTCAAAGGGCACCCGGAGCTGGAGTCCGCCTTCATCGAAGGCTACGGTGAGGATCCTCGCCACGAGCCGTCATGGCGGCTCATGCTCCTGCGAGAAGCCATCGGAACGGCCATTTGGGCATATCAAGTGGGCGATGCCGAATTCGAGGCGCAAGGACACCGGATGATTCAGGACGCGCTGGCGAGGTTCGAATAAGTGTCAGCTGTTCGCCAATGCAGGACGAGGTATTGAACGTCATTGCCTGGAAATTCGCGCTATCCGGAGCAGTGGCGGATAATAGGAGAAGCTTCCAACGCGGTAGACTAAGTATTTCGCATGGGCTCACGGCCACCACGGGCGAATTTGTAAAGGGGACGAGCGTGTCTTTGCTGAAGACCATCAAGAAACCAAGCGATCTGCGGGCGCTGACCCTGGAACAACTTCACGAGCTCGCGGATGAAATTCGTACTTTTCTCATTGATAACGTTGCTCGCACCGGCGGCCACCTGGGCCCTAACCTCGGCGTCGTCGAATTGACTCTGGGCATCCACCGAGTCTTTGACTCGCCACAGGACTCCATCGTCTTTGACACCGGACACCAGTCGTATGTCCATAAGCTCGTGACCGGGCGCCAGAACTTTGAGACCTTGCGCCAGCAGGGTGGCTTGTCGGGCTACCCCGACCGTGCCGAATCAGAACACGACGTGGTCGAGTCCTCCCACGCTTCCTCCTCGCTTTCGTGGATTGATGGCATTTCCCGTGCCAATAAGCTGATGCGCAACAATGAGCGCTATGCCGTGGCCCTCGTCGGCGACGGTGCCTTGACCGGCGGCATGGCCTGGGAAGCTGTAAACAACATCGCGGCCGATAAGGACCGCAAGGCCGTGATTGTGGTCAACGATAACGGCCGTTCGTACGCCCCGACTATTGGCGGCTTGGCTAATCAGCTCTCGGGACTTCGGCAGCAACTGGATAAGTTCCGCACCCATCCTGCGTACGAAACCGCGATGGAAAAGCTCAAGGACAAGCTCAAGGGCTCAGGACCCATTGGTGGTTTCACCTACAAGTCCCTTCATGCAACCAAAAAGGGAATCAAGGACTGGTGGGCTCCGCAGGGGCTTTTCGAAGATCTCGGGCTGAAATACATTGGCCCGATTGATGGGCACAACCAGCGCGCAGTCGAAGAAGCCCTGCAGCAGGCCAAGCAATATTCCGGTCCGGTGCTTGTCCATGCCCTGACCGAAAAGGGACACGGCTACGCGCCTGCCCGAGCCGATGAAGCTGACCAGTTCCATGCGGTGGGCATTATCGACCCGGTGACCGGCCTGCCCGTATCCAAGTCCAGCGCGCAAAGCTGGACCAGCGTCTTTGGCGAAGAAATCGCCAAGGTGGCCAAGGAACGCGACGATATTGTCGCGATCACCGGCGCCATGCTGCAACCGGTGGGCCTCAAGAAAATGGCCCAGGAGCATCCCGAGCGCGTGATCGATGTCGGCATCGCCGAACAGCATGCCATGACCACCGCAGCCGGATTGGCTTTCGGCGGACTGCACCCAGTGGTCTGCGTTTATGCGACCTTCCTGAACCGTGCCTTCGATCAATTGCTCATGGACGTCGCCTTGCACAAGGCCGGGGTTACCATCGTTCTCGACCGTGCCGGCGTTACAGGCCCGGATGGTGCAAGCCACCATGGCATGTGGGACATGGCGCTGACCCAAATTGTCCCGAACCTGCATTTGGCGGCACCACGCGACGCAGCACGTCTGCGTGAAGAGCTGCGTGAAGCATTGGATATCAATGATGCGCCGAGCGTTGTTCGCTTCTCCAAGGGCTCTGTGGGCGAACCCATTGATGCAATCGACCGCTTGCCAGATGGCGTAGATGTATTGGCGCGCCTGGGTGACAGGGCTGCGCCGGACGTCCTGATCGTTTCGGTCGGCGCCATGAGCGAGTTGTCACTTGACGTTGCCCAGCGGCTCAATAGCCAAGGTGTTTCGGTTACCGTGGTGGATCCTCGTTGGGTCTTGCCGATGCCGAAGTCGGTGATTTCATTGGCTGCGCGCCACCGCATCGTGGTGTGCATCGAAGATGGAGTCCGGGCTGGCGGCGTTGGCTCCCGCCTGCGTACCGAAATGCGTGCAGCTGGTGTCGACACTGCACTGAACGAAGTCGGCCTGCCTACCGAATTCCTTGCCCACGGTTCACGAGCCGAAGTTCTTGATCGCGTCGGCTTGACCGCCCAGCAGGTGGCAAGGGACACGCTCGCCCAAGTGCTTGGCACCAAGGTTCCGTTTGCCCGTCCACTGCCAGGCCAGGATCTGCCCACGGGACAGATTCCCAAGCTATGAGTGCACTGCACAGCTTCCCCGTTGATTTGCCGCGCAACCCTGAAAGCATCGATTTCGGGGCCTTGGTGGTAGCCCGCGCCTGGAAATACAACGGCCTGCCGCATTGGGTGGTTCCGGGGTTCTACCTCGGGAAAGATGCGCACGGGCACTGGTTGTTCCAACCCGCTGGCTCACTGGTCGCAAGGCCTGGCGCAGCCCACTTGGCCCAAACAAATGCTCTGTGCCTGATTCCTCACGCGGGCTCATGGATCGCCACGCTGTATGCGGATTCTGCCGAGGATTTTGATGTCTACATCGATCTCTCCCATGCCATCGGATGGCGTCCGTTGCAGCATGGCGGCTGGGAAGTGAATTCGGTGGACCTTGACCTCGACGTCATCCGGTCGCGAAGCCGCGGTACTTTCCTCGACGACGAAGACGAATTCGAGGAACATGGGCGGTCAATGGACTACCCCGAGGTACTCAAGAACGAGATACGCGCAGCCAGCACGAAACTCCTCGATGCGGTTCAACGGGATGAAGCTCCCTTCAACCACTCGCACCGCCAAGGCTGGCTTGATAAGGCCGACCAGCTTCACAACTTATAGCCACAAGCACTTCATTGAACTACTGACCTTGTAAAGGGAAACCAATGGCGATTATTCGCACCTATCGTTTGGACGAGAAAAACGTACTGCACTTCCGCGAAGCGTGGTTCCAGCAATTCGAGAACGAAGAAGTAGGCCAGTTCGTCATCAACCATGGCAGCGTGGGCCACATGTCCACCACTAGCGATGTTCAGGACGTGGATAACGATCGTGCCGATGAGCTGTTCGCTGGATTCTTGCAGGCTTGCGCCGATGAAGGCTACGCCGAAATCAGCGAGGAAGATCAGTCCTGGGTCATCGTGCAATACGCGTTGAAGTCGGCCTCCGGCACCGAGCGTGACCACTACTTGGAAAAGAAGGCCAAGGAAGCTTTGACCGGTCACCTGGCATGGCGTGGATTGGGCACCGTGGAGTCCAGCGACTTTGCACCTCGGAAGATCAACATCCGTATTCTCACCCCGGCGCCTAAACTGGCAGTCGCAGCGATCAAGACGTGCATCCGCGAAGCGAAGCTGGACTTCACCAAAATGAGCATTGGCACCGCGGAATACGCAACGCCCGAGAAGCTCAAGAGCGTGCACCCAATGCCGCCGAAGCCAATGACCCTCGACTAGAGAACCATGCCTGCCCTTCAGCCCGAAGCCATGCAGGCTGCTGACCACGAAGCCATACGGAAACTGTCTCGGTCCCTGGGGCGTTCTTCAGAACCCTCCCGCTTTGGCGATAATGAATGCCAATTGGTGCTGAAGGATCCGCAAGGACAGCTTGTCGGGTGGGCGAGAGCTGGCTGGTGGGATCCAAGCGATCAGCTTGCTCCGGCCGGCTACTACCTCTCTGGTGTCGAGATTTCGTGAGAACATCAGCATCGTGGATTCGCCTCGATACTGACCGCTGCGCGGCTGAAGTGGGTCGCCGAGCGGGACACTACAGCATGGTGCATCGTCAATGCACGGAATACCAGCTCGCTTGCCTTGCAGGCATCTTTCGGCTTCAAAGAAATAGCGAGAGCTTCCCACTTCGGGGCGGTGTCGTTCAGCGGAGGCTGTGGTCTATTGCTTCGCAAAGAACTCAGCGAAGACGCCATGATCCTCTGGGCTTGATTGTTATAGGAAATTAGGAGATATGATTCCTCAGGAAGATCGGGATGAGACTCCCGGTGCCCCTCGTAAGTCGCCGCAGATGGGCGCTACCCGCGTGCCCCTTCATCTGGTATTCCAAGCATTCGTCGGTGCCATTATTGGAATTGGAATTGTTTCGCTTCTCAGCGAGGTAGCTCCTGCGCAATTGGCTCTGGCCGGCGTCTTGGTGACGATCGTGGCCTGGATTATCGAGCACGGGTTCAACCTTCCAGCACTTAATTCCAAGCAAGGTGCCCGCGTGCGCTTGATCCTGCGGATGGTCTCGCTCATTGGCTTCACGCTGGCTGTCAGCCCGCTGCTGGCAATGCTGGAAGCCTAAGTTCGGGTGGACTTCGCCGTATCGGTGCAAACGGCGGCTGGATTTGTCATCGGGCTGGAAACGGGCAAGTCGATGGCCATGCCTAACGAGCAAGCGGCCCTGCTCGGTACCTAAATCAGCCTCGGGGCCCGCTTGGGTTATGAAGCGTTCATGATCATGCCATAGTGCACCAAGGCCAAGGCAATTATTCATGGATCTCTGCGGCTATTCGCACTGGGTGGTTCCATCATGGAGTTGCAGTTCCTCGCAGCTGTCAATGGATTGTTCTGCTGGGAACCAAGGTAAAAATAAAAACGGATCAGGGCTTCTCTTCAAGAGAAGCCCTGATCCGTTTTTGACTAGCGGCAAGCCTTTAGTCGGTACCAGCGTCGAAAGCAGCCGATTCGATGGCGCGATCGGTAGCTAGATCGTCGCTGTCCACAGCGGTGGCGTTGACGATATCATTGGCGCCACCGGCTTCCAGCGAACCAACGAGTTCTGCGGTGGTTCCACCGACTAGGCCCATGTTGGCGTACTGCTCCAGGCGGCCGCGCGAGTCGGCGATGTCCAAGTTGCGCATGGTCAGCTGGCCGATGCGGTCAACTGGACCGAAGGCCGCGTCGCCCACGCGTTCCATCGACAGCTTGTCCGGGTGGTAGCTGAGGTTCTCGCCCTCGGTGTTCACGATCGTGTAGTCGTCGCCACGGCGCAGGCGGATGGTGACGGTACCGGTGATGGCCGAGCCGACCCAGCGCTGCAGCGATTCGCGCAGCATCAGGGCCTGTGGGTCCAACCAGCGGCCTTCGTACATCAGGCGGCCCAGGCGGCGGCCCTCGTTGTGGTAGCTGGCCACGGTGTCTTCGTTGTGGATGGCGTTGACCAGGCGCTCGTACGCGATGTACAGCAGAGCCATGGCAGGCGCTTCGTAGATGCCGCGCGACTTGGCCTCGATGATGCGGTTCTCGATCTGGTCGCTCATGCCCAGACCGTGGCGTCCACCAATGATGTTGGCTTCATTCACGAGAGCCACAGCGTCGGTGTATTCCTTGCCGTTGATGGCTACCGGGCGGCCGGCAACGAAGGAAACCGAGACGTCTTCGGTCTTGATCTCAACGTTCTCGTCCCAGTACTTCACGCCCATGATCGGTTCAACGGTTTCAATCGAGCTGTTGAGCAGTTCCAGGGTCTTGGCTTCGTGGGTTGCGCCCCAGATGTTGGCATCGGTTGAGTAGGCCTTTTCGGCCGAGTCACGGTATGGGAAGCCGTGCTCCTGCAGCCACTCCGACATTTCCTGGCGACCGCCGAGCTCAGCGACGAAGTTCGGGTCAAGCCATGGCTTGTAGATGCGCAGCTTCGGGTTGGCCATCAGGCCGTAGCGGTAGAAGCGCTCGATGTCGTTGCCCTTGTAGGTCGAACCATCGCCCCAAACATCCACCCCGTCTTCGCGCATGGCACGTACCAGCAGCGTGCCGGTGACGGCGCGGCCCAGTGGGGTGGTGTTGAAGTAGGTTTTGCCACCGGTGCGGATATGGAAGGCGCCGCAGGCAAGTGCTGCAAAGCCTTCCTCGACGAGTGCCGGCTTGCAGTCGACCAGACGGGAGTTCTCGGCGCCGTACTCCAGCGCACGGCCAGGAACGGCGTCGATATCTGGTTCGTCGTACTGGCCGAGATCGCCAGTGTAGGTGTAAGGAATGGCGCCCTTGTCGCGCATCCAAGCTACTGCCACCGACGTGTCGAGGCCACCGGAGAACGCGATTCCGACGCGTTCGCCTACAGGAAGATTGGTAAGAACTTTAGACATGTTTCCATCCTAATGGATAAATATGCAATGCAGTGAATTGTGTCGTGAACTCTTCGGTTACAGCACCTACCCGATAGCCTATGGGTATAAGGTCGCGCAGAAAAGCGGCGAAGGAAAAACAGCGAGGTGTGCATGGAATTCCGTCAACTAGGACACAGTGGCTTGAGCGTTTCCGTCGTGGGTTTGGGCTGCAACAATTTGGGCCGAACCGGTACCGCTACCGAGTCCCAGGAAGGCTCGGACGCAGTAGTTCACGCCGCGTTGGACGCCGGTATCACGTTCTTCGACGTCGCGGACAACTACGGAAAAACTGCAGGATTATCCGAGCAGCGCCTGGGCAAGGCACTGGGCAAGAACCGCGAGAACATTGTCCTGGCCACCAAATTCGGCATGGATGTCAGTGGGGCCAACGGGCCGGACTTCAATGCCCGCGGTTCCCGCCGGTACATCATGAAGGCAGTGGAATCTTCCCTGAAGCGCCTTGGCACGGATCATATCGATCTGTACCAATTCCACACGCCAGATGCCAATACCCCGATCGACGAGACGCTGCGCGCCTTGGACGATCTGGTCACCAGCGGAAAGGTCCGCTATATCGGCCATTCCAACCGCGCTGGGTGGCAGATCGCCCAGGCAGAGTATGTGGCCCGTGAGCTGGGCACCGAGCGATTCATCTCGGCACAGAACCATTACAATCTCATCGATCGTCGCGCAGAACTGGAAGTGCTGCCTGCTGCGCGCGAGTTTGGACTCGGCGTTCTTCCATACTTCCCGCTAGCCAACGGATTGCTGACCGGAAAGTATTCCAAGGGATACGCCCCTGAAGGCAGCCGCCTGACTCATGCTCGTCAGCAGCTGGTTGAAACCTCTGATTTTGAGCAGCTTGATCGTTTTGCGCGGTTTGCCGCAGATCGCGATCTGGCGCCAATCGAGCTTGCTTTCTCCTGGCTGGCAGCGCAGCTACCCGTGTCATCGGTCATCGCTGGAGCGACCCGCCCCGAGCAAATCCAGATGAATGCCAGGGCAGTACGCTGGGTTCCATCGGATGCCGAGCGTGCCGAACTTGATTCCATCTTCCCTGCTCCGCAGAAGGTGGCACTTTTCTAATTACCGGTTGAGCACAAAGCGGAATGCTGCAACCTGCCAAGGGTCGCAGCATTCCGCTTTTCTGCAAAAATTCTCGACTTATTTGGTGTCGGTGACGAAGACGATGACCTTGTCGTCCTTGATCTTCGTCGCGTAGCGCGCCAGGGGAGCGATCGCCGGTCCATCGGTCACCGTGCCGTCCGATGGTTGGAAGCGTGATCCGTGGCAGGCGCAGAAAAAGTCGTCTTTTGTGGATTTTGTTGTGACCACGCAGCCCTGGTGCGTGCAGACACTGGAATAGGCGAGGACCGATTTCTCGTCCGGCCGGAAGAGCAGCACCGGAATTTCAGCCCCCGTTGGATGCTTGGCTTGCACAGTGGCTCTCGCCCCAACCGCCAATTCGGCGAGGTTGATCACCGCCTGGCCTTCACCGGTAGGTGACGGAACTGGCGAGGCCTGAGGAACTTGCGCTTCAGAATGTCCGTCGCCACATGCAGTCAAAAGAGCTGCGGAACCGAGGGCGGCGGAGGCGCACATGACGGTGCGGCGGGCTGGTTGAGCGATGTCAGTCATGGGGTTATTCTGACAGAACACCCTGTGGCGGCGCTAAGAGCCAAGACAAACTTTCATTAGCAGTTCAGCCTTGCGAACCGGCTATCGCTAATGGCCCGGTCTCGTTTGAGCAGTGGGCGGCCGTGCGCGACAGAAACCTCTGGGCTCCAACCCGCAAGGAATGGAGCCCAGAGGTTCAGCCGGATGCTAGCTGTTGAATTTCTTGCCGTTTACGCGCTCGGAAGCGCCGACCTGGTCGAGGTACGGGGTGATCCCGCCCAAGTGCATGGGCCAGCCGGCACCAGTGATCATGCACAGGTCGACATCCGCTGCTTCGGCGACGACGCCTTCAGCAAGGAGCAAGCCGATTTCTTCCGCAAGCGCATCTTGCACGCGAAGAAGAATTTCCTCGCTGGTAGATGGGTTCGAACCCTGAACCAGCAGCTCTTCGGCCAAGGGGTTGAGCACTTGTGCGCCTTGTTCGCCCTTAACCCACAGGGCCGTGATCTTTGCATCGATCAGCTTTTGAAGGTTCTCGGAAACCACGAAGCGGTCACCGAAAGCGGCATTCAGGGACTCGTTGACGTGCTGTGCCACCGGCAGCCCGACCATGGACAGCAGCGTGAATGGGCTCATCGGAAGCCCCATCGGAGTCAAGGCAGAATCGGCAGTAGCTGCGTCAGTGCCCTCATCGAAGGCTGCCTGCACTTCACTCATCAGGCGCAGCAAGACGCGGTTCACGACAAATGCCGCCGCGTCCTGGGTTTTGACGGTTGTCTTCTTCAGTTTCTTGCCAAGCACAAAAGCGGTGGACAGCGAGGATTCATTGGTCCATTGCGTCGCAGCGATTTCCAGCAGCGGCATCACGGCTACCGGGTTGAAGAAGTGGAAGCCAACGAGGCGTTCCGGGTGCTTGAGGTCGCGTCCCATCTCGGTCACCGACAGCGAGGAGGTGTTGGTTGCGAGAATGCACTCGGGGGAGACGACGGCTTCGACTTCGGCGAAGACCTGCTTCTTGACGTTGAGCTCTTCGAAGACTGCCTCGATGACAAAATCGGCATCGGCAAAGGCATCCTTGGTGACCGAACCGGTGACCAGGGCCTTGGCGCGGTTCACCGCGTCTTGGCTCATGCGGCCTTTGCTGTGCAGCTTGTCGATTTCACCGCTGATGTAGGCCAGGCCCTTATCCACGCGTGACTGATCCAGGTCGGTGATCACCACCGGTACGCTCAAGCGGCGCACAAAGAGCAACGCCAGCTGGCTGGCCATCAGCCCGGCGCCGACAACGCCGACCTTCGAGACGGGGCGGGCGAGCTTTGCATCCGGTGCTCCGGCCGGACGCTTGCCACGCTTTTGCACCAAGTCCAAGAAGGCGTACACGGTGTTCTGGAATTGATTGGTGCGCATGAGTCCGGTCAGGGCGTCAACTTCAAGTTGCGCCGACTCAGGCTGGGTCAGGCTCATTCCCTTGCGGAAAACCTCCAAGACCTTGTACGGGGCGGGCGCTGCACCAGAGAGCTTGGCATCGACAAATTTTTCGGCCTGGTCAGCTGCGTCGAGCCAGCGGCGAGCCACCTCGGGATCGCTGGGATCAACAGCGTTGGGGCGTTGAACCTCGGTTTCGCCGGACAAGACGGCGCCAACAAATTTGGTGGAGTGCTCGATGAAATCTGCCGCTTCGAACAGCGCGTCGGCAACTCCCATCTTGAAGGCGGCTGGGCCGGACAGGGTCCGGTTGTTGTTCAGCGGGTTTTCGATCATCACCTTCAAGGCGTTCTCCGGGCCCACCAGCCGTGGCAGGCGGTAGACACCGGCCCATCCGGGGATCAGGCCAAGGAAGGATTCAGGCAGTCCTAGGGCCCCGGCCGCGGTGCTCACCGTGCGGTAGTTGCACGCCAGGGCGATTTCCAGCCCGCCACCGAGCGCCAGCCCGTTGATGAAGGCGAAGGTGGGAACTCCGAGATCGGCAAGCAGCTCATAGGTGTAATGGCCAAGCGAAGCCATGGCGGTGGCCTGGTCCGGGGCGCTGAGCCGGGTGACCGCCGACAGATCTGCGCCGGCAATCAGGAAGTATGGCTTGCCGGTGATGGCCAGGGCGTCGATCTCGCCGGCCTTGGCACGTGCCGCTTGGGTTTCAAGGGTGGAGCGCAGTTCCAGCAGCCCGTTAGGTCCCAGTGTGGTTGGCTTCTTGTGGTCCAGGCCGTTGTCCAGGGTCAACAGGGCCAGGGTCTTGCCTCCGGGCAAAGCCACATCGCTGACGTAGGAGTGGGTTACGGTCTCGTCCTGCATGAGCTCGGCGACAGCCGAGTAGGAAGTGGTGGTTGCAGTCATGGTCTTTTCCTTACGCCTTGCTGCCGAAATCTGGATGATTGGGGTTTTCCCAAATGACGGTGCCACCCATTCCCAGGCCAATGCACATGGTGGTGATGCCGTATCGCACGGAGTGGTCTTCGGAAAACTGGCGAGCCAGCTGGGTCATCAGGCGAACGCCCGAGGAAGCCAGCGGGTGGCCGACCGCAATGGCGCCACCGTAGCGGTTGACCCGATCGTCATCCTGATCGATGCCGTAGTAGTCCAGGAAGGAGAGCACCTGGACGGCGAACGCCTCGTTGATCTCGAACAGGCCAATGTCCTCTATGCCCAATCCGGCCTTGGCCAGCGCCTTTTCGGTGGCGGGAACCGGCCCGTAGCCCATGACATCTGGTTCAACACCGGCAAAGGCGAAGGACACCATGCGCATCTTGGGCTCCAGCCCCAATTCCCGAACTGCTTGGCCGCTGGCGAGCAGGGCTGCGGTGGCACCGTCATTGAGGCCCGCGGCGTTGCCGGCACTGACTCGTCCATGAGCACGGAACGGCGTGCGCAGCTGGGCCAGCGATTCCATGGTGGTGCCAGGGCGAGGCGGCTCGTCGCGGGTATTCACGGCCCAGCCTTCGCCCGGACGCTTGGCAGCCACGGGAATCAGGTCCGCCTGGATCTGCTGGTTCTCGTAGGCCTTGGCAAGCTTGGACTGCGAAGCCACTGCGTAGCGGTCGGTGCGCTCCTTGGTGATAGCGGGGAATCGGTCGTGCAGGTTCTCCGCGGTATTGCCCATGTTCAGGGCCTGCGGGTTCACGATCCTTTCCGAGAGGAAACGCGGGTTGGGGTCGGCCCCTGCGCCCATCGGGTGGTTTCCCATATGTTCCACGCCGCCGGCGACAACTACGTCATAGGCGCCAAAGGCAATGCCGCCTGCGGTTGCGGTAACAGCGGTCATCGCGCCGGCGCACATGCGGTCGATGGCAAAGCCGGGAACCGACTTCGGGATGCCGGACAGCAGCCCCACGGTGCGGCCCAGGGTCAGCCCCTGGTCCCCGGACTGCGTGGTGGCGGCGATGGAGATTTCGTCGATCTTCTCGGCAGGAACTTTTTGGTTGCGTTCAAGCAGTCCCCGGACCGCTTTGACGGCCAGATCATCGGCACGGGTTCCATGGTAGATGCCCTTTTCGCCTGCTTTGCCGAAAGGGGTGCGCACTCCATCAATGAACACGACGTCGCGGTCGTCCAGGGAGGGATGCGCGGTATGGGGCGCGGTCGAAGCGTTGGCACTCACCGTAAGGCTCCTTGAGGTTGATTCATGCTGCCCAGGCGTGGGCAGCGGCCAGCATCACTGTGACCTAAACCATAGGTTACTCAGGAGTAACTTGAAGTGCAAGTGCGGCACATCACAAGGCGCCATGTCGTGGGCGCCTGGAGGCGGGCAGGAGGCCCTAGCTGCTGGCGAACGACTGGGCCAAAGCTGCCGAGAGCAGCTCTTGCTGCCATGGCCGGGCGCCCATCGAATCCAGCTTTTCAGCTACGGTTTCGACGCTGATCAGCGCTGGCGGGTTCCAGCACAGATCCCGCAGGTATTTGGGCGTCAGCAGATTTTCCGCCGGGATGTTCCAGTGTTCGCCCACTTCGCCGAGCACGGCCTTCGCGGCGTCGAGCCGGGCCGCTGCCGCCGGGTTCTTCTCCGCCCATGACCGGGGATGGGGCAGGCCGGCTTTGCTCGAGCGCAGTTCGGGCAAATCGCGGGTATTGCGCCCACGCTGAATCGCATCCATCCATCGCGGAGCATCGCGCTTGGCATTTCTGGTGTGGAACCCGGGGATCTGCAGCAGTGCCGGGACGCTGGCCGCCCGCTGTTCAATGGCCGCCATGATGGCGCGATCGGGCAGCAGCCGCCCGGGGGCGACATCCTGGGTGCGAGCCAGGGCTTCGCGCGAGAGCCACAGCTCGCGGGCGATGGCCAGGTTGCGCCGCCCCTTGAGCTTGTGGATTCCGGAGAGCTTGCGCCATGGTTCCTCGGCCGGCTGCGGATCAGGCAGGTTCCGCTCGTATTCGAATTCCTGGAGGGCAAAGGCCATCTTGCCCTGCTCTTCGAGGACCTTGGTGATTTCCTGGCGCAGCTCTTCGAGGACCTCAACGTCCAGCGCGGCGTAGTTCAACCAGGACTCGGGCAATGGGCGGGTGGACCAATCTACCGCCGAATGCTCCTTGGCCAGCTGCAATCCCAGCAATTCGCCGACCATCGTTCCAAGGGAGACCCGGGGGAAACCAGCCAGACGGCCCGCCAACTCGGTGTCGAACAAGGCGGTAGGCGACATGCCCAATTCATGGAGGCAGGGCAGATCCTGGGTTGCGGCGTGAAGAATCCATGGCTGCTGGTTCACAAAGCTGCGCAACTCGCCCAGGTCATCCAATACCTCGGGGTCGATGAGCCAGGTGCCGGCGCCTTCGCGTCGAATCTGCAGCAGGAAAGCGCGCTGTCCGTAGCGGAAACCGCTGGCTCGCTCGGTATCAACAGCAAGATCGCCGGTTCCAGCGCTCAGTTCGCGCACCGCGCGGGACAGGGCCGCTTGGGTATTGATGACCTCGGGAATGCCATCACGTGGATGGGTGAGCGGGGCCAGCACCGGTTGATTGGGCTCAAGGCCGGCGGCGGATGATGCGGAAGCGGTGGAGTCAGAATTCGGCATGATGCTTCCATTCTAGGTCCAACCGGCATCTCCCGCGGGGAACAGGCGGTTAACTCAGCCGGCGATGCGGCAGCTGCTGCACGCCCTCGGGCAGTGGTGGCAACCCTGCGAAGGTGCACACCAAGTCCGCCCAAGCGCTCAAATGGGGGCCGAGGTGCTCCGAATCGGGGGACCAGGATGCCCTCAGCTCGATGTCGATATGGTCTTGTTCCCCGGCAAGATCGCCAAAGGACTCGGAGATCACGCGCGTGGCGGTGCCCCCGGCCGAGTGGTGGAACGCCTCGCGTTCGCGCAGGGAATCTTCCAGCCACGACCAGGCCACCGAGGCGAGCATGGCATCTTGGCCCATGTCGTGGTCCAAGCGCGCCCGGATATAGGTGACAATGCGGAACTGCCCATTCCACAGTTCCTGGCCAGCCGGATCGTAGAGGAGGATGAATCGCCCGGTGGCCAATTGCTCCTGGGGCTGCAGGAACGGCGTGCGGCCAATCTCTTGCCCGTGCGGACCGTGGTCGGGAGGAACAACGTCGATCACATCTCCGCTGAGCGCCAGCGCGAAGGGAGCCAGTCGGCCCGGCGCCGGAATTTCGGTGAACTTCAGTTCCTTGCGCACCTTGGCATGCGACAACTCATCGAGGGCCTTCGCAAAGGCGCTCGGGATGGCGGAAGCAGGGCGATCGTAGGTCACAATTTGAGTCTAAACGTGCCGTACCCGAGGTGCGGTACGGCACGCCGACCCATCCTGCAAGCTACGCGGCCAGATGCGCGTTCATCAGCTCGCGCAGCTTGGCGATGAATGCCGCCACGTCCTGTTCGGTGGTGTCGAAGGAGCACATCCAGCGCACCTCGCCGGCTGCCCGATCCCAGTCGTAGAAGCGGAAATGCTTGCGCAGTTCATCGCTGACCTCGGTTGGCAGCTGCGCGAAGACGCCGTTGGCCTGTGTCGGGTAGACCAGCTCAACGCCGTCGATCTGCTCCACCGCCTCGGAGAGCTTGGCTGCCATCAGGTTCGAGTGGCTGGCAAGTTCGCGCCATAGCCCGGTGCCGTAAAGCTCGATCAGCTGGGCTGAGATGAAGCGCATTTTGCTGCCCAGCTGCATGTTCATCTTGCGCAGGTACTTCATGTCCTCGGCAAGTTCCTTGCGCAGGGTCAAGATTCCCTCGCCCAGCAGGATGCCGTTCTTGGTCCCGCCCAGCGAGACGATGTCGACGCCGGCATCGGTGGTCAGCGCGCGCAAGGGAACACCCAGGGAAGCTGCTGCATTGGACAAGCGCGAACCATCGAGGTGGACCTTCATGCCCAGCTTGTGCGCGTGCTCGGTGATAGCCTTGATCTCTTCGGGGGAGTACAGGGTTCCGAGCTCGGTGGCTTGGGTGATGGAGACCGCCAGCGGCTGGGCGCGGTGCTCGTCGCCGAAGCCCCAGGCTTCCTGGTCGATCAGTTCCGGGGTGAGCTTGCCATCAGGCGTTGCCACCTGGAGCAGCTTGAATCCGCCGACCCGTTCGGGGGCGCCATTTTCATCGACGTTGATATGCGCCGTGGTGGCGCAGATGACCGCGCCCCAGCGCGGCAGGAGCGACTGCAGTGCGGTGACGTTGGCCCCGGTGCCATTGAAGACCGGGAAGATCGCTGCTTCCTCGCCAAAGACATCGTGCGCGACCTGGCCCAATGCTTCGGTGTACTGGTCTTCGCCATAGGAAATCTGGTGCCCGCCATTAGCCCGTGCGATCGCATCGAGGATTCGCGGATGAACGCCAGAGTAGTTGTCTGAAGCAAAACCCCGCACAGCGGTGTCATGAAGTGTGGTCATCGTTATGTGGTCCTTAAAAGGGTAAAGAGAAAAACTAGGTCACTGCGGGTGCGGGCTGCCATGGCGCGGCAGGCTCAGGCTTGGGGCAGGGCAACCCGGGTGCCGTTGAGCGCTACCGCCTGATCTGTAAGCAATGCGAGCGCCGCGTCGGCGAGCCACGCCACCGGGGTATGCCCGGCAGCAGCTTCTCCAGGCGCCGAGTCGCTGAGCGCCTTGACCACCCAGCTGATCGCTGAGGCATTTTCGGCGTTCTTGCTGAACAGCCGTGCGATCGCGTTGACCCAGTGCTCAGCCGCGGCCTTGGCCGCCCCGTAGTTGGCATTGGAGGGAGTCGGGTTCTGCACCGCTTCGGCGCTGACGATCGCCAAGCGGCCGGACGGCGACGCGAGCAGATCGTCGACAAAGACTCGCGTGGTGTTGCGCAGGGTGGTCAATATGCTGCGGTGCAGGAAATCCCAGTCCTCATCGCTTTGGCCGGCAATGGACTTGCCGCCGCGCCAGCCGCCGACCAGGTGGATCAGCCCATCAATCGGCCCGTAAGCCGCGTGGATGCTTTCGGCCAGTTCGCGCACTGCCGCGAAATCCGCGAGGTCGCAGGCGAAGCGGGCCTCGGCAAAGGGCAGGCGTTCATCTAATCGGGCTTGATTGCTGCCGACGGCAAGCACCCGTACTCCGGCATCGCCCAGCGCTTGGGCGCAGGCGATGCCGGAGGCCGAGGTGGCACCGGCGATGAGCACTAATCGTGGTGTTTGGTTCAAGAAGAAACTTTCTTTGCTCACGCTTCCTAGCCTAAGGCAGAAGTGCTAGATTTCGGTGGCGCCGGTCATGCCCTTGGTGGATTCGATAACGCTGGACATCTTCTTGTTCAGTGCTTCGTAGAACATCGACAGCGGGAATTCATCGTCCATCACCTGGTCGGTGATTTCCCGCAGTGGCGCGGTCAGCGGCAGTGCTTCCGGGCCCTTGGCCCACTGCGAAGCAGGGTTGGGAGTGACTGTTGCCGAAACCAGCTCGTAGGCGGCCAGCCAGTGGGCCAGCTTCGGGCGATCGATGGACTTCCAGTACAGTTCGTCGATCGCATCTCCCAAGGAGGCAACCACCTCGGGAACCTGGTCCCAGTCGATGCTCAACTTGGTGTCGGTCCAGTGCAGTACGTGGTGCTGGTGCATCCACGCGAAGAGCAGCTGGCCACCGAGTCCATCGTAGTTTCGAACGCGCGAGCCGGTGATGGCAAAACGGAAGATCCGATCGAAGATCACCGCGTACTGGACCAGCTTGGCCATCTTGGCGGTTTTCTCATCGGTCTTCGGGTTGCCCGCAATCTTCATGGACTCGCGGAAGGCGGTCAGATCGCAGCGCAGCTCTTCGAGCGAGTAGAGGAAGAACGGCATGCGCTGCTTGATCATGAACGGGTCGAAGGGAAGATCGCCGCGCATGTGGGTGCGGTCGTGGATCAGATCCCACATGATGAAGGTTTCTTCGGTCAGGTGCTGATCTGCCAGCAGCTCGGCCGCGTCGTCAGGCAACTGCAAATTGGTGATGGAAGCGGCCTCCAGCAGCACCTTGCGGAACCGGGCGGCTTCGCGATCCTGGAAGATTGCGCCCCAGGTGAATGAGGGGGTCTCTCGAATGGCTACGGATTCCGGGAACAGCACCGCTGAATTGGTGTCGTAGCCTTCGGTGAAGTCGACAAAGCGCAGCGGAACGAACAGCGCGTTCGTGTAGTCGGTGCCCTCCAGGTTCGCAATGAACTCCGGCCACATGACCTGGACCAGAACGGCTTCCAAATGGCGGCTGGTCGAACCATTCTGCGTGTACATCGGGAAGAGCACCAGGTGCATCAAGCCATCGATGCGCTGGGCCTGTGGCTGGAACTGGACCAGCGAATCCAGGAAATCAGGCACACCGAACCCGGCATCCGACCACTTTTGCAAATCGGCAACGAGCTGTTCGAGGTATTCAGCGTCGTGCTCGAAATGGGCTTTGAGGCTCTGGATGGAGGCGATGGCGGTTTCAATGAGCTCGGTGGCCCGTGGCGCGGCGGCCGAATCCGCGAGCGACCCGTCTTTGGCCTGCAGGCCCTGGAATTCTGCAGTGGCAGCCTTCAGGGACAGCCATGCGTCGGAGTTCGCGATCTGCAGTACTTCGGCATCGCTGGCCGGCATTGGCTTTGCGGAAATCTGGGTCATTTCAGTACACCTTCTTTTCATGTTTGGGGAGCGCTCATGTGCTTGATATGAACGCTACGCCCAAACAATAGAAAAGTTGATGCTAAGTCACTCATGAATAAGCAACTCTAGCCCTAAGTGTGATCCCCACCGCCTCGCAGGCAAAGACTTTATTCAGAGGCGCTGCGCAGCGACAAGCTCAAGGAGTTCATGCAAAAGCGCAGATCGGTAGGCGTGCCGAATCCCTCGCCTTCAAAAACGTGCCCCATGTGCGAATCGCAGTTTGCACAGCGCACTTCCACGCGCTTCATGCCCATCGATTCGTCGGTGATATAGCGCACCCGGTCTTCGGCCAACGGCGCATAGAAGGACGGCCAACCGCAGCCCGCATCAAATTTTGTCGTGCTGGCGAACAACTCGGCACCGCAAGCGCGGCACGAGTAAACGCCCTCGGTCGTCGTATCCCAGTACTCGCCCGTAAACGGGCGTTCCGTTCCAGCCTGGCGCAGCACATGGAATTCTTCGGGAGTCAGGATTTCCTGCCACTGCACCTCGGTACGCGCCGAAGTGTTCTCGCCGGATGGAGTTCTATCGTTCAAGGATTCATTGCTCATACACATGGAAACGTTCGGACCCGGCAGATGATTCCCGTGCGACAACATGGAAAGATGAAAACATGGCTCGGAATATCGTAGATACCTTGCAACCGCGAAAAACCATCCCCGCAACATTGCTGGGCGTGGGATTGGGCGTTGGCGCCGGCTCGTTGCTGGCGGCCAGCGTATCGGCGCTCGCCGGATACTTCGCCCGACGCGTGGTGACCCCCGAAGAGCGGCGCATCGGCAACAGCATGATTCGTGAAGTTCTCACCGATGGCGAAGGCAAGCTGTGGTTGCACTTTGTCAAGGACGCAGATACCAGCCAGCCTGGTCCGTGCATCTTCCTCACCGAGTTCGACGCCTGCGCACTGCGGCTCTCGGCTCCCGTCGACGTTCCGGGCAAGCCACGGCGGGTCGCTCGCAAAATCGAACACGTTTACCGGGGGAGCCTGGAAGGGGTCCGGCGCGGATACCTCTCCGGTGCGGTCTACGAGCACCCCGAGGATCTCGGATTCACGGCCGAAGACGTGGTCGTGCCCTTGGAAGGCGGGGACGGGCCGGCATGGCTGGTTCGAGGCACCACCAACAACAACGTGTGGGTGATTGGAGTCCATGGGCGCGGAGCGCGCCGCAACGAAACCATTCGCGCGCTCCCGGCGCTTGCATCCATGGGTGTCACGGCCCTGCTCATGAGCTACCGCAATGACGGGCTCGCGCCCAATGCGCCCGATGGCCGCTACGGTCTTGGCGATACCGAATGGCTCGATGTCCAAGCCGGGATACAGTTCGCCCTGGATCACGGTGCCGAGCAAATCATCTTGCTCGGCTGGTCGATGGGCGGCGCGATCAGCTTGCAGACCGCCGACCGCAGCGAATTGGCCGATCGCATCGATTCGCTGATGCTGGTTGGGCCGGTGATCAACTGGGTTGATGTCCTCTCCCATCAGGCCCGGGCCAATAAGATCCCGCAATCTGTCGGCCGAGTCGCCCAGTGGCTGCTATCCAACAAGGCCGGCCGATGGGTCACCGGGCAAGCGGCACCGGTGAACCTCCGGCGGCTGAATTGGGTTGACCGCGCCAGCGAACTGAAGCATCCAACGCTGATCATGCACAGCCGCGACGACGAATTTGTTCCGAACGGGCCGAGCCTCAAGCTTGCCGCCTTGCGCCCGGATCTGGTGACCCTGCGAACCTTCACCAAGGCCGGGCACACCCGCGAACCCAACGTGGATCCCCAGGGCTTCGCCCAAGCGGTCACCGGCTTCTTGAGCAAGCGCATCGCGGCCCGGGCAACTGCGGCACAAAGCTGAAAGGACCCTGCGCCGATGCGGCGCAGGGTCCTGGTTCGGCCTGCAAAAGCTAGCTGGTGATTGGCGCCCACAGCGCACTGGTCGCCGCGGCGGCATCCTCCGGGGCGATCTCCAGGCTGAAACCCCGTCGGCCGCCGGAAATGAACACCGTCTGGAATTGCTGTGCGCTGCTGTCAATCACGGTTGTGGCGTGCTGGCGCTGCCCGAAGGGCGAGATGCCGCCGAGTACATAGCCACTGCGGCGTTGCGCAGCAGCCTTGTCAGCCATCTGCGCCCGCTTCTTGCCCAGCGCAGCACCAACCGCTTTCAGGTCGAGCATCGCCGCCACCGGAACGACGGCCACCGCGAGATCCTCGGCGGCATTGGCCCCCGTGGAAACCATGAGCGTCTTGAACACCCGGTCGCCGCTGACCCCCAATTGCTCGGCGGCCTCGGCGCCGTAGCTTTCAGCCGAATCGCTGTGCGCGTAGCTATGTGCAACATAGCTGATGCCGGCCGCGTCCAGGGCCGCGGTGGCCGGCGTGGAAGCGGACTGCCTTTTCTTGCCCAATGCCCTTAATCCCCTTGGCTCATGCGAGTGGTAGCAGACGCCGGCCAGCTAGGCGGCAAGCTGCTCGGAGACCTGGCGCTTGATCCGCCCGAGCATGGCCGTCATGCCGCGCATGCGAAGCGGCGAGAGGGCCCGAGTGAGCCCCAGCTGCTGCGGCATGTCATCAGGCACGCCCAAAACGGAGCGCGCATCGATGCCGTCCAGACCTGCCGCGAGCACCGAAGCGAAGCCGCGCGTGGTGGGCGCTTCTGGCGGTGCGGAGAAGAACAGGTTGACTGTGCGATCCGCATCCTCGGCCACTTCCACAACCAGGAACAACGGGGACTGGCACTCCACCACTTGCTCAAAAAGCTCGGGGTGGTCCGCCAGCCGCGCAGGCAGTTCTGGAAGCTCTCGCGAATATTCGAGCAGCAGCTCCAGGCGGTCCGCTTCAGGAACTTCGGTGAATTCCTCGACGATCCCCTTGAGCTCAACAGGCAACTGGCTCATGCGCGAACCCCTCGCTGTGCTGGTACTTCGCCCTTGGCGTCGCCGCGAACGATCGGCACGCCCACGGCGTTGCCCCATTCGGTCCATGAACCGTCGTAGTTGCGCACATTTTCAAAGCCCAGCAGGTGCTTGAGCACAAACCAGGTGTGGCTGGAGCGTTCGCCGATGCGGCAGTAGGCCACCACATCATCGCCGGGTTCCAGGCCAGCGCCGTCCAGATAGATGGCTTCCAGCTCTTGGCGCGAGCGGAAGGTGCCATCCTCGGCCGCCGCCTTGGCCCATGGCACCGAGGCCGCGCTGGGAATGTGGCCTCCGCGCAGTGCGCCTTCTTCCGGGTAATTGGGCATATGCGTCCGTTCGCCGGTGTACTCTTCAGGCGAGCGAACGTCGATCAGCGGGTGGCCCAAATGCGCCAGGACCTGCGGAAGGAACGCACGGATTTCAGCATCGGCACGTTCGATGACCGGGTACTCGGTGCTGGCAACCTCGGGTTTCGCGGTGCTCAGTTCACGGCCTTCGGCAATCCACTTGTCACGGCCGCCGTCCATCAGGCGCACATCCTCGTGGCCAAAGAGGGCGAAGACCCACAAGGCATAGGCTGCCCACCAGTTGGACTTGTCCCCGTAAATTACTACGGTGCTTTCGCGGGTGATGCCCTTGGCCGCCATCAACGCGGCAAAGCCAGCTCCATCCACGTAGTCGCGGGTGACCTCGTCGTTCAGCTCGGTATGCCAATCAATCTTCAGCGCGCCCGGCACGTGGCCGGTGGAATACAGCAAGATGTCCTCATCCGATTCCAGCACGACCAAATTCTCCTCGCCCAGATGCTCGGCAACCCATTGGGTGGAGACGAGCCGTTCCGGGTGGGCATAGGAGGCGTACTTCTCGTTGGAGTCAACAGGCAATGGCATTGATGATCACGATCCTTGCAGTTCTTGGTACTGGGCCACGCTGAAATCAGCTGGCGCCGGGCTTCACATCTAGCCTAGTCCCGAACCGCAGCGATGTCGGTGTGGGATACGACATTTTAGGCAATCAACGCCGCCATCCAAGGTAAACTGGCCGATGGGCTTGCCATGGCAGCCCGGATCATCTGAGCAATCAACTGAAGGACTCCCACAGCCAATGGCGACAATCACCCACCTGAGCGAGACCAAGCCGAATCTTTCAATCGAGGAATTGTTGGCCGGTTTCCACCCGTCCTACCGCTTTGGTGAAGTGTCCTTCAATACCTACCGGCCCGATCCGACGCAGCCCTCGCAGACCGAGGCCGTCAACAAGCTCAAGGCCTTTGCTGAAACCGTCGGCAAGAACGACTCGGGCTCATTCCTTTCCAAGCTTTTTGGCAAGAAAAAAGAAACCAAGAACGGCATCTACCTTGATGGCGGATTCGGTGTCGGCAAGACCCACCTGCTGGCTTCGCTGTGGCACGCCGCGCCAGGCCGCAAAGCCTTTGGCACCTTCGTCGAATACACCAACCTTGTCGGTGCCCTCTCCTTCCGCCAGACCGTTGACGTGCTCAGCCAGTACTCGCTGGTCTGCATCGACGAATTCGAGCTGGATGACCCGGGGGACACCGTGCTGATGTCCCGCCTGATGCGCGAGCTCTCCGATGCCGGCGTGAAGCTTGCCGCCACCTCCAACACCCTGCCGGGTGCTTTGGGCGAAGGCCGCTTCGCTGCTGTGGACTTCCAGCGCGAGATCAAAACCCTGTCCGAGCAGTTCGACGTGCACCGTGTTGAAGGCGAAGACTTCCGCCACCGCGGCCTGCCAGATGCTCCTGAGCCCCTGGACGATCAGCAGATCGAAAGCTTCGCGCAGCAGCGCTACACGGACAAGACCCTTGCCGTGGACAATTTCGATCAGCTCGTTGCCCACCTGTCCCAGGTCCACCCCTCGCGCTACCGCCAGCTGCTGTCCGAAACCGATGTCCTGGTATTGCACAATGTGGACACCATTACGGACCAGGCCATCGCCCTGCGCTTCGTGGTCCTCGCTGACCGCCTGTATGACAAGGACGTGCCGATCGTGGCTTCTGGCAAGCCGTTCAGCGAGCTGTTCACTCCGGAGATGATGTCCGGCGGCTACCAGAAGAAGTACTACCGCGCGGTCTCGCGCTTGACCGCCTTGGCCCGCGAAGGCCAGATCGGCGAACCAGCGATCTAGGGCAGATCCGTACCAGCTATTTCTTCATCGCCGGGCATTGCACTCGGCGATGAAGTGCGTTAACAGCCCTGCCACCAGCGCCCAGAACGCCCCGCCAATGTCGAAGAGCGTGAGATTTCCGGCGGCGACCAGGACCGTGACCAGCGCGCTCAAGCGCCAGGCGGCATCGCCCATGGCGCCCACTAGCGAACTTCCCAACGTGGCCAGCAGGGCCAAGCCCGCAGCCGCCTGAAAGAGCCCCTCGGGCGAGGTATTGGCCACCGAGACGATCAGGGCGCTGCACGCTCCGAACAGCAGGTAGAAAATTCCTGAGCTGGCCGCGGCCCGCCAACGAAGTTTCGGATTCTCGCCCGCCTGTTCTCCGGCGGCAAGCGCTGCCGTAATGGCCGCAAGGTTGATCGCATGGCCGCCGAATAGGGCACCGGCTGCGGAACCGATGCCGGTGAGGATCATTGAAGGGCGCCACGGCAGCTGATATCCGAATGAATTGAGCACGGCCACTCCCGGAATGTTTTGCGAGGCCATGGTCACGATAAATAGCGGCACGCTGATGCTGGCCACCGCCTGCCATGAAAACTCTGGCGCCACGAATTCGAGTTGCGGCACCACCTGCAGCTGTGCCCACGCCTGATTCTGTCCAATATGCCAGAGCCCGAAGCCCACGGCGGCCAGCATGCTCACGGCCACCGCGAATTTTGGCAGTATCCGCAGCCCGATCAAGAAGACCAGCAGGATCCCGAGCGCTGGGACAGTAATGGTCCCCAGCGAGGTAAATGGCTTGATGCAGAGCGCGAGCAGCACCCCGGCCAGCATGCCCTGGGCAATCTGCACCGGGATCCGGGCCAGCAACTTGTGCAGCCCGGGCAGCAATCCCGTGAGCACGATCATCACGCCGCTGATCATGAAGGCGCCGATCGCTTCTGCAAACGTGAACGCACCCGGCGCCAATGAGGCGAGCATGGCCGCGCCCGGCGTGGACCACGCGATGCTGATCGGCATCCGATGGCGCCAAGACAGCGCCATGGTGCATATGCCCACGCACACCGAAAGAGCCAACAGCCCGGAGGCGGCCTGCGCCGGTGAAGCCCCGACCTGAAATAGGCCAGCGAGTACAACAGCGAAGGAAGCGACAAAGCCAACTAATGTGGTGATCAAACCCGCAATGACTGCGTGGCTTAAACTATCTTCGATCGAGGAGCGTTGAACCATAAGTCATTTCTACATGCTCGCTCCGGCTAGGGGATAATCACATCCGTTTGTGAAGTTAAACGGAAAAGGTACCGACCGCAGTCGGTACCTTTTCTGGATGCTCGGGCAAGCCGAGGGGAGTCAAGCGAAGGAATTAGCCTTCGTTGTTCTCGCCTTCGCCACCCTCAGCGCCTCCGCCGAGTCCATTGAGGTAATCGTTGGCACCACCCTGGATGCCGTCGACCTGCTCAGCGAACTTGCCACCGGTCTTGTCGTCGATGAAATCGCCGACCTGATCGATGCCCTGGGAGACCTGCTCTGGGTTCTCTTTTGCGAATTCCTCTGCCTTGCCACGCAGATCATCAAATCCTGCCATGCTGCACCTCCATTCGTCTGTGGGAACCCCTTTAGCTCCACAACTGTTCTCCACCCTAGGGCGAAAAGCGCGATCAGGGAAGAGGATCAAAAAACTCGGGCGTGTCGAGTCGCAAAACTTAAAGCAAAAATGGGAACCACTTGGAGTGATTCCCATTTTTATTTGGAGCGGTCAACGAGGTTCGAACTCGCGACCTCAACCTTGGCAAGGTTGCGCTCTACCAGCTGAGCTATGACCGCAAAAATTATATGAAGTTATGGAGCGGTCAACGAGGTTCGAACTCGCGACCTCAACCTTGGCAAGGTTGCGCTCTACCAGCTGAGCTATGACCGCATGAATATCACGAAGATATTCAGTGCGCGATACTGGGATCGAACCAGTGACCTCTTCCGTGTCAGGGAAGCGCGCTACCGCTGCGCCAATCGCGCCGAAGATTCACGAATGAATCTCGACAGAATCCAAATAGAATCTGAATTCCCAGAGCGGTCAACGAGGTTCGAACTCGCGACCTCAACCTTGGCAAGGTTGCGCTCTACCAGCTGAGCTATGACCGCATAATATTCAATTATTGTAGATTCATGGTCTGGTGAACCATAAGTCTGTGCGCGATACTGGGATCGAACCAGTGACCTCTTCCGTGTCAGGGAAGCGCGCTACCGCTGCGCCAATCGCGCTAAAAAGATCTGCAATCTTCATTGCGAGGTGGGGACGGGATTCGAACCCGCGTATACGGCTTTGCAGGCCGCTGCCTCGCCTCTCGGCCACCCCACCATACTGGCCGAAGCCAGAGTGACTAGTTTTACCTAGTCGGTGAATCTTTTTGCGAGCGGACAACGAGGTTCGAACTCGCGACCTCAACCTTGGCAAGGTTGCGCTCTACCAGCTGAGCTATGTCCGCAAAATGTGTTGTTATTTGAACGTTTCCGTTCTTTCCAACGAGTAAAAACTCTATACGAGTTTTCGCATCCGAACAAATCGAAACGCTGAGATCTGGTTCACAACGGCCAAAAACCGCGAATCTACGCGGAAAATTCATATTTCCGTCTCCACTAGGAGCGAAGCGGGGTAGCTGCATGCCATGATCGTGTGCATGACGTCTCCAAAATTAGCGACACAGACCGATTCGGGCCGCATGTACAGCCGAAAGGTCGGAGGTCAAGCGATTGTCCCATCCATCACCACAGTTATCGGCATGGACAATATGGATTTGTCAGGCTGGGCCGGATACATGGCCGCCAAGTCGCTATCGGAAGACCGCCGGCTGGCTCAGGCCCTGGGAGATGCGCGGCAACTGCGTTCGCTAGTGCGGGACTCGGCCGGTGCGGCTGAGGCCTACAGGGACCAGGCGGCCGCGCGCGGAGATCGGGTGCATAACTACGCCGAGGCTCGGGCATTGCAAGCGCTGGGGCAAGAACACGATCTCGCCGGGGCGCGGGCCGCGCTCGAAGCAAACAACGAGCTGGCCTACGCGCAGCACTTTGAAACCTGGTGGACCGATTACAACGTTGAACCTCTGGCCGCGGAAGTCACGGTTTGGAATGACAGCGTGGGATATGCCGGGACCATCGACCTTGTTGCAAAGATCGGGGGCCGGGCATGCATCGTGGACTACAAGACAAAAACCTCAGACCGCGATGGTGTGGTCAAGCGTCCGGATGACAAGGTCATCATGCAGCTGGCCGCGGCGTGCAAAGCCGAGGAGCAGGTTGTCGACGCCGAGTCTGGCGAATGGAAGCCATGGGAATTTGGAACGGACACCATGCTGCTGGCTGTGGCCCTGGGCGACACCGGAACAAGGACGTTCATGGCGCCGGCGCCGGCGCTGCCGGACTACTGGGCAAAGTTCTACGCCTTGCGCCGCAATTGGGAAGCCACGCATAAGATCTCCCAGGCGCGAGCCACGCTGGCCGAAATCACGCCGCCAGCTCGATAAAGCCAAGCGCTGACCGCGTAGACTGGAACGGTTAGCTTTCAGCACGGCGAAACCTAATACCAACTGTCTACGGCAAAGAAGGTACCAGCGGATTATGGCGATTTTGGGAATTCGGATCATCGGAGACCCCGTTCTACGCACCCCAGCGCAGGAGGTGACCGACTTTGGCCCGGAGCTCCAGAAGCTCGTCGAAGATATGGATCAGACCATGGAAGACGTCCATGGCGCGGGTCTGGCAGCACCGCAGGTGGGCGTTTCCCTGCGGGTGTTCACCTATCAAATCGGCGATGAACGCGGCCATATCGTCAACCCGGTTCTCGAATTGAGCGACGATTTCCAAGAGGACCAGGTCGAAGGCTGCCTATCCATTCCTGGGGTAGCCGCACCGGTGCCGCGCCGCCGCCATGTCAAAGCAACCGGTTTCGACAAGTTCGGCAATCCCGTTGCGCTGGAAGGCGCAGGCATGCTGGCCCGCTGCTTCCAGCACGAGACCGATCACCTGGACGGAATCCTCTTCCTGGATCGCCTCGCGCCTGAAGAGAAGAAAGCCGCCTGGCGCACACTGCGTTCAGCCAACTACTCGCAAACCGCCAACGCCACTGTGCAAAAACGCTCGGGCGCTCTCGGCTCCAGCTTCGGCGCAGGATTGGGGAAGTAGCTCATGAGGATCCTCTTTGCCGGCACGCCCCAAGTTGCCGTGACCTCCCTGGACTATCTGCACGAAGCAGGTTTTGAGATCGCGGCGGTGCTCACGCGCCCCGATGCGCCGCTGGGACGCAAGCGCGTGCTCACGCCCTCTCCCGTCGCTGCCCGGGCCGAAGAGCTGGGCCTGCCCATTATCAAGGCAGCGAAAATCACCGCTGAAACCACAGCGGAACTCCAGGCGCTGAACCTTGAAGCCGCGGCGATCGTCGCCTACGGCGGACTGGTTCCAGAAGCTGCATTGCAGGTCCCTGCCCACGGGTGGATCAACCTGCATTTCTCGTTGCTGCCGGCCTGGCGTGGTGCCGCTCCGGTCCAGCAGTCGATCATCCACGGGGACGACATCACCGGCGCGGTGACCTTCCAGCTGGAGACCGGACTGGACACCGGACCGGTTTTCGGGCAGGTCACCGAGAAGATCGGCGAGCTGGACACTGCCGGCATCATGCTGGAGCGGCTGAGCCATTCAGGTTCAACGCTGCTAGTCCAAACGCTGCAGGCACTGGATGCCGGGCAGGCCGTTGGCATCCCGCAGTCCGGTTCGCATACCTACGCCCCGAAGATTACCGATGCCGATGCGGAATTGGACTTCACCCGCCCTGCGACGGAAATCAGGCGTCGCGCCCACGGAACCACTCCGTTCCCTGGGGCCTGGGTGAAGGTCGAGGACCAGCGCTTCAAGTTCGGCCCGCTGCGCGAGTGCCGCGAGGTCGGCGATCTGGAGCCTGGCGAAGTGCGCATCGAACCGGGCAAGCAGCCCAAGGTGCTGATCGGCACCGCAACCTGGGCGCTTGAACCCACAGAAATCCAGCCTCCGGGCAAAAAAATGATGAAGGCCTCCGACTGGGCACGTGGCGTGCTCACCCAGGGAACGAAAGTGAGCTTCGCATGAGCGGGCAGGAAACACGCGGTGGATACCGCGACAATGAGCCACGACGCGATGCGCAGGGACGAACCCGCAATCGCGGCCAATCCGGTCCGCGCAAATATTCGCAATCGGCTCCCGGGCAGCGCAAGCGCCAAGCGGACCCGGCGCGACTGGTCGCCTTCAAGGTTCTGCGCGAAGTATCCGCTTCGGATGCCTACGCGAATCTGGTGCTGCCCAAGATGATCCGCGAGTTCCAGCTCGATCGGCGCGACGCCGGATTTGCGACCGAACTGGCCTACGGGGCACTGCGTGGCCAGGGTTTTTACGACGCGATCTTGAACACCTTGGTGGATCGTCCGCTGGCCGAGCTTGACCCGGCCATTTTGGATGCCCTGCGCTTGGGCGCCCACCAGCTGCTGGCCATGCGCGTACCGAAGCATGCGGCCCTGGATGAGACGGTCTCCCTGGCTCGTGCCCAAATCGGCGCGGGCCCCTCCGGCCTGATCAATGCGGTGCTGCGCCGAGTATCCGCGCAAGAAGCCGAACAGTGGATCGCGCAGCTGGCTGACGCAGCTAGCTCCGAATCCGAGAGGCTCTCGATCGAGCATTCGCACCCGGATTGGATTGTTCGCGCCTTGCGCGGCGCGTTGATCGCCCATGGCCGCGATAGCGCGGAAATTGAAGCGCTGCTTCAAGCCGACAACTTGGCGCCACTGGTAAACCTTGTCGCACTCCCCGGTCTTGGCGATCTCTCCGGGGCGCTGGAAGCAGGGGCCGAACCCGGCACTCTTGTGGCCGATTCGGCCACCTACAAGCATGGCGATGTCGCTCGTGTTCCTGGCGTCAAGGAAGGCACGGTGCGGGTCCAGGACGCCGGCAGCCAGGTCATGGCCCGCGCCCTGGCCAGCATCGCGCTGCCCGACGCCGGCGAGGACCGCTACTGGTTGGACCTCTGTGCCGGTCCCGGCGGCAAAGCGGCGCTGCTCGGTGCCATCGCGGTACAGCGCGATGCACGGCTCACCGCCAACGAGCCAACCGCCCACCGTGCGCGCCTGGTCGCCAATTCCCTGGACGCAGTCCCGCACGACTACTGGATGCTCACCGAGGAAGACGGCCGGAAGTTCGGTGGCGAAGACTATGCGGGGGACTACGACCGCATCATGGTCGACGCTCCCTGCTCGGGCCTGGGCGCGCTGCGCCGCCGTCCGGAGTCGCGCTGGCGCAAGGCCCCGCGTGACATCCCGGAACTCACGGCATTGCAGGGGGAATTGCTGGACGCGGCCTTCAGCGCGGTGCGCGTGGGCGGTGTGGTCGGCTTCGTGACCTGTTCACCGCACCAGGCCGAAACCCGCCTGGTCGTCGAGGACTTCCTCAAGCGGCACGAGAACGCCGCGCTGCTGGACACCGGTGCCGCCGTGTCTAATGTGGTCTACCCGCAAACGCCGGCAGCGGGCCACGGGCTGGGCGAGGGCAGCACCGCGCAGCTATGGCCGCATGTGCACGGCACCGATGCCATGTTCATGGCGATCCTGACCAAAAAAGCCTAGCCAAGCACGTATCTTCCAAGGAGCACCTATGCGCAATGCACGGATCCATCCTTCGATCCTGTCCGCCGACTTTGCCAACCTCGCCAGCGAGCTGGAGCGGATCCATACCGCCGATGGCGTGCACGTGGACGTCATGGACAACCACTTTGTCCCGAACCTGACGCTCGGGCTGCCCGTGGTGGAGGCCTTGCAGAAAGCCAGCAAGCTCCCCATCGACGTGCACCTCATGATTGAAAACGCCGATCGCTGGGCTCCTGAGTATGCGCAGCTTGGCGTGGACTCGGTGACTTTCCACGTGGAGGCGTCGGCTGCTCCGATCCGCCTGGCCCGCGAACTGCGTTCGGCCGGCGCCAAGGCCGCCATGGCATTGCGCCCAGCGACCCCGATCGAGCCCTACCTGGATATGCTCGGCGAACTGGACATGGTGTTGCTGATGACCGTCGAGCCGGGCTTCGGCGGCCAGAAGTTCCTGGACCTGGTGCTGCCCAAGATCCAGCGCGCCCGAGCGGCCATCGAAGGCAGCGGCAAGCCGATCGCGCTGCAGGTCGACGGCGGCATCTCGCGCGACACCATTCTGCGCGCAGCTGAAGCCGGCGCCGATGTGTTTGTGGCCGGATCGGCGGTGTACTCGGCGCCGGAACCATCGGTCGAGGTTGATGTATTACGCAATCTTGCACTTGGCGGTCATTAAACCCGGCCAAAGTGTGCCAGAATAATTTGTAGTAAACACGAATACGTGCTCCGGGGTCGGTGAAAGTCCGAACCGGCGGTGATAGTCCGCGACCCGCAGCCAAGGCCACAAGCCGAGGATGCGGTTGAACTGGTGAAATTCCGGTACCGACAGTTAAAGTCTGGATGGGAGAAGCACGAATTTGATTTGCCTATTGGCACCGCCGATGGCCCTTAACCGGGCTATCTTCTAGAGCGGAGCCATAGGCCCATCAAATGCACACCCCCGGAGCCGCCGCTTCGAGAAGGGTGGAATGATGGATTTCCTGCGGTGGCTCATTGAAGCTTTCAACTCGCAAATTGCGATCGGCTCGTCGGCACTTTTGGTGCGCGAAGTAGTTGGCAATATTTTCGGCCTCGCCAGTGCCGTCGGCGGCATGCGCCGCAAGGTCTGGGCCTGGCCGCTGGGCATCATCGGCAACCTCCTGCTGCTCACGGTATTCCTCGGCAGCCTCTTTGATACCGGATACACCGCGAATCTCTGGGGCCAGGCCGGCCGCCAAATCATGTTCATCGCCGTATCGGTCTTCGGCTGGTACCGCTGGGAGCAGGCGAAAAACGGGACCGGCCATGCGGTCACCCCGCAGTGGGCCTCGAACAAAACCCGCCTGGCTCTGGCCGCTGTTCTGCTGCTGGGCACGGTAGCGCTCACCCCGCTGTTCCGCGTGCTCGGATCCTACGAGCCGGTCTGGGCCGATGCCTGGACCTTCGTCGGCTCCCTGCTGGCCACCTATGGCATGGCCAAGGGATGGGTGGAGTTCTGGCTGATCTGGGTGGCCGTTGACGCGGTCGGCGTCCCGCTGCTCTTCTCCGCCGGCTACTACGCCAGCGCGTTCATGTACCTGTTCTATGGCGCCTTCACGCTGGTCGGATTCTTCGTCTGGGCCAAGTCCAAACGCGACGCGAAACCACAGATCGAAATCGAACTGCCCGACCCGACGATCTCGCAGCAGCGCTAGGAGGTGAGCGAACAATGGTGACAACCCAACAACTGGACGCGGCGCTGGGCACTGCGCTGGAAACCGCCGGACGCGGGCATCGCGGGGCGAATCCGCTGGTCGGCGCCTGCATTCTGGATGGCGACGGGAACTTGATCGCAACCGGATACCACCTCGGTGCCGGCCACCCGCATGCCGAGGTCGACGCCTTGCGCCGGCTGGGAAAATTGGATCCTGCCACCGCCGGCAAGCTGACCATGGTCGTCACCCTGGAACCGTGCAACCACACCGGCCGCACCGGTCCGTGCGCCAAGGCGATCGCTGATGCCGGAATCGGGCAGGTGCACTATGCGGTGAGCGACCGGACCGCCGCCAGCGGGGGCGCGCAGTACCTGCGAAGCCGCGGAATCCCTGCCACCCAGTTCGCCGATGACGCCGCAGCCCGCGCCCTGAACCATCGCTGGTTCCTGTCCAAGGAGCAGGACCGCCCCTTCATCACGGTGAAGCTGGCGCAGTCCTTGGATGCGCGAATCAACGCCCCGGATGGCACCAGCCAGTGGATCACCTCCCCGGAATCCCGCAACCATGCCCATGGGCTGCGAGCCCGCGTGGACGGGATCCTGATCGGCACCAACACCGCGGTGATCGACAACCCCCGGCTCAGCGCCCGCACCCGCGATGGCCAGCTGCACGGCAAACAGCCCTACCGGCTGGTGATGGGGCAGCGCGAACTGCCCGAGTCCCTGGCGCTGGCAGAAGGCGATGGCTGGGAGCAAATCAACACCCACGACGTGCACACGGTGATCAGACGCGCGAACGAACTGGGGCTGGGCCACCTGCTGATCGAAGGCGGCGCCACGGTGGCCTCGGCGTTCATCGAAGCCGACCTGGCTGACGAGCTGTACTGCTATCAAGCACCGTTGCTGATTGGCGCCGGCAGCTCTTCGGTCAATCTGCCCACCACGACCCTGGCCCAGGCCCATCGCTATCGGCTGGATTCCTCCAGCAACGAATCGCTGGCCCGGCTCGGCGATGACATCATGCTGCATCTTGAACCACTGCCCAGCGCCTAGCGCGAACCCACCAAGAATTTATCGAGGAGAAACCATGTTTACCGGAATCGTTACCGGCCAGGGAATCATCGAGGGGATCGAAACCGTTCCCGATCAGGACCTGGCCATATTGACCCTCAGCGCGCCTGGGCACACCGAGAACCTGGGCCTGGGCGGATCGCTGGCCGTGAACGGCGTCTGCCTGACAGCCACCGAGCTGCAGGGGGAGAAGCTCAGCGTCGACGTCATGGGCGAAACCCTGCGGCGGACCACCACCGGATCGCTGGCCGCCGGCGATCGCGTGAACCTCGAGCGCTGCACCCAAGCCGGCGCCCGGCTCGACGGCCACGTCGTGCAAGGCCACGTGGATACGGTGGGCGAAGTGCTCGAACGGGTCGATCACGGTCAATGGACCACCTTCCGCATTTCGCTCGACGACCAGTACGCGCCGCTGGCCGCAGAAAAGGGCTCCATTGCGCTGGACGGCATCTCGCTGACCATCACCGGTGTCTCGCCGGCCAGCGCCACCGGCTCGCACTGGGTAGAAGTGGGCATCATCCCGATCACCCTGGCCGAAACCACCATGGGCACCCGCCAGGTGGGAGACAAGATCAATATCGAGGTGGACGTGCTGGCCAAGTACGTCGCCCGCCTGACTGAATTCGGTGGTGCGCGGTAATGGGCTCCTCAACGCTTGATCCGATCCCGGTTGCGCTGGCCGCGCTGGCCGCGGGCCGCGCCGTCGTTGTTGTAGATGACGAGGATCGCGAAAACGAAGGCGATATCATTTTCGCCGCCCAGCATGCCACCAGTGCGCTGATGGCCTTCACCATCCGCTACACCTCCGGGGTCATCTGCGTTCCGCTCGAGGCCAAGCGGGCCGACGCGCTGGGGCTCAGCCCAATGGTCGGCATCAACCAGGACGCCAAGGGCACGGCCTTTACCATCACCTGCGATGCCGCCGAAGGCATCACCACCGGAATTTCCGCCGCTGACCGCGCGCTGACAACCCGCCTGCTGGCCGACCCTGCCACAGTGCCCGCCCAGCTTTCGCGCCCCGGGCACATCTTCCCGCTGCGCGCCGCCGCGGGGGGAGTGCTGCAGCGACGGGGGCACACCGAGGCCGCGGTGGACCTGTGCCGCGCTGCCGGCCTGGAACCGGCCGGCGTGATCGGCGAGATCACCAAGGATGACGGCGAGATGATGCGCCTGGATGATTTGCGGGTTTTCGCGGCCGAACATGACCTGCCGTTGATCTCCATTGACGATCTGGCCCGCTGGCGCCGCGTCAACGACGAGATCGAGCTGACGGATCCGATCAAATTGCCGACAGCTTTTGGCGACTTCACCGCCCGGGCCGCCACTGCCGAGGGCAACGAGCACATGGTGCTCAGCCACGAAGGCCCCGGCGGAAGCGCTCCAAGCAATCTGGTGCGCATCCACTCGGAGTGCCTGACCGGCGATATCTTCGGTTCCTACCGATGCGACTGCGGCGAGCAATTGCACGCGTCGATGGAGCAGATTGCGGCCGAAGGCGGGCATGTCATCTATATTCGCGGCCATGAAGGCCGCGGCATCGGACTGGCCAACAAGCTGCGCGCCTACGCGCTGCAAGAATCCGGGATGGATACCCTGGACGCCAACTTGCATCTGGGCTTCCCGGCCGACGCACGGGAGTATTTCGCGGTGGCTGCGATCCTCAAGGCCATGGGGCTGGACGCCATCCGCCTGCTGAGCAACAACCCGGATAAGCAGGAGCAGCTGACCAACGCGGGGATCACGGTGGACGAACTGGTAGGACTGCGCATTGCACCGCGCGAGCAAAACTCCGCCTACCTGCACACCAAGCAGGCGCGCTTCGGCCACCACCTGGATCTCCCCGACGAGCAGCTGTCCGATTCCGAAGCCGACGCCTACCACGGCGCCTAGAACCACCACTACACAGGGAGCAAATGCATGAGCAAGCACGGAGCGCCAACGGATGTTGCCGATCAGCTGGAATCGCTGGCCGGCACCGGCAAGTTCAACGGCCTCAAGGTTGCGATCGTTGCAGCCAGCTGGCATGAGGTCATCATGACCGGCCTGATTGATGGCGCGCAGCGCGCCGCCAAGGACGCTGGCCTGGAGGCGAACACCACCCTCATCCGGGTGCCGGGCACCTTTGAACTGCCGGTAGCCGCAGCCAGCCTGGCCGGCGACTACGACGCGATCATCGCCTTGGGCGTGGTCATTCGCGGCGGAACCCCGCACTTCGACTACGTCTGCCTGGCGGCGACCAACGGCTTAACCAGTGTGAGTGTCGACACCAAAACCCCTATCGGGTTCGGCGTGCTCACGTGCGATAACGAGGAGCAGGGCCTTGACCGCGCTGGCTTGGAAAACTCCAGCGAAGACAAGGGCTATGAGGCCTATTCTGCGGCGGTCATGACCGTCGCTGCCTTGGCCTAGCCCATCAGGCGACCCGTCACAAAGAGCCACCTGAATGCAGGTGCTGCCAAGAAAAACGCTAGGATTGATTCCGTGAAAACTTTTGACGAGCTCTTCAGCGAATTGTCGCTCAAGGCACAGCAACGCCCGGAAGGCTCTCGTACCGTCACCGAACTCGACTCTGGTGTCCATGGCATCGGTAAAAAAGTTGTCGAGGAAGCCGCCGAGGTTTGGATGGCTGCGGAGTACGAATCCGACGAGGCCGCAGCAGAGGAAATCTCCCAGCTGCTCTACCACCTTCAGGTTCTCATGATCGCCAAGGGCATGACCTTGGCCGACGTTTACAAGCATCTATAGCCGTCGCGACACTGCGCTCGGATCACCCGCGATCCGAGCGCAGGCATCGCACGGCAGTAACAACGGCCAAAGAAAATAATCCTTGGCGCTTGTTTATGGCTGAACGCCGCAGCGCCACACTGACGAAATGAGTCAACAATGCTCCGCGTAGCCCTACCCAACAAGGGTGCCCTGTCTGAAATCGCTTCCACCATGTTCAAGGAAGCAGGCTACCTCCAGCGCCGCGATTCGCGCGAACTGGTCCTGGTCGACGAAGAGAACCAGGTTGAATTCTTCTATCTGCGCCCGCGCGACATCGCCGTCTATGTAGGCCGAGGCATCCTCGACGTGGGAATCACCGGTCGTGACCTCTACCTCGACGCCGACGTGGACGATGACGTTGAAGAGCAGCTGTCCCTGGGCATCGGCAAATCCGCTTTCCGCTTCGCTGCCCCGATCGGCGCGTTCAACGACGCCAAGCAGCTCAACGGCAAGCGCATTGCCACCAGCTATGACGTCCTGCTGCGCCACTATCTCCAGAAGTCCGGCATCGAAGCTTCGATCGTCCGTCTTGATGGCGCCATCGAATCCTCTGTTCGACTAGGCGTGGCGGATGCCATCGCCGATGTCGTGGAAACCGGCAACACCATCAAGGCCGCCGGCATGGAGATCTTCGGTGATCCGCTGTTGCAATCCGAAGCCGTATTGATTGGCCGTGTTGATCACAAGCCGGCCGGCCTCGACGTGTTGATCCGTCGCCTCAACGGCGTACTGGTCGCCCGACAGTACGTCATGCTCGACTACGACGTGCGTCGCGAACAAGCCGAAGAGGCTTGCGCCTTGACTCCAGGCCTGGAGTCGCCAACTGTTTCGGATCTTGCCAACTCGGATTGGGTTGCTGTCCGCGCGATGGTGAAGAAGTCGCAAACCAACAACATCATGGACGAACTTTACGACGTGGGTGCGCGAGCCATTCTGGTCAGCCAAATCCACGCCTGCCGTATCTAGTAGACAAGGAATCTACCTTCGATGAGCGTTGCTATTCGTGTTATTCCTTGTCTCGATGTTGATGCTGGCCGTGTCGTCAAGGGCGTCAACTTTGAGGGCCTTCGCGATGCCGGCGACCCGGTGGAACTGGCTCGGCGCTATAACGAAGCCGGTGCCGACGAGCTGACCTTCCTGGACGTCACCGCATCAAGCGCCGACCGCGAAACGACCTACGAGGTTGTTCGGCAAACCGCAGAGGAAGTCTTCATCCCGCTGACCGTCGGCGGGGGAGTGCGAGCCGCAGAAGACGTTGATCGTTTGCTGCGCAACGGTGCAGACAAGGCGTCGATCAATACCGCTGCGGTCACCCGGCCAGAGGTAATCAACGAAATCACCGAGCGCTTCGGTTCCCAGGTACTAGTGCTCTCGGTTGATGCTCGTCGCACGGCTGATCCGTCGATCGCATCAGGCTACGAAGTCACCACCCACGGTGGCCGGACCGGAACCGGCATGTGCGCCGTTGCCTGGGCCAAGGAAGCTGCCGAGCGTGGTGTAGGTGAAATCCTGCTCAACTCGATTGACGCCGATGGCACCAAGGACGGGTTCGATCTGGAAATGATTCGTGCGGTTCGCGCCGCCGTGTCGGTACCTTTGATCGCCTCCGGTGGTGCTGGGAAGCCAGAAGATTTCCCTCCAGCGATTGCAGCTGGTGCGGATGCCGTTCTAGCGGCTTCCATTTTCCACTTTGGACCCAAGGACATGATCGCCCAGGTGAAGCAGGCGATCCGCGACGCCGGTTATCCGGTTCGCTAGTTCTTCAACAGAAATGGCCCGACACCGAAGTGCCGGGCCATTTCTGTTGAATTCAGTCATTGGCGATGAGTTCCTTTTTGGTTCGCCAGACGTCGATTGGCAGGGTATTGCTCGCAACTGCTGCTTGTCCGGGAATTGCTTGCCAGGGTCCTCCATCAACGCTGAATTCGCCTCGGTACAAGGTCGTCACTTTGACACCGAATTTTCCTGTCTCTGAGTACGAGTGACTGGTCGGGGTCTCGTCGTGCAAAGTATGCGAAGGCATAGCTTCGCCCGGGAAGCTCAGATTTCTTGTGGCCCCGTCTCCGTAGTTCCAATTCCATTGGATCGGTATAGCCTTGATGCGCACGTCGGACCCGGACAAATTGGATCTGAATTCCTGGGTATCCTCGCTGGCCCAGAAGTGCGTGTGCCCGTTGCGCAAAGAAAACTTGTTCGGCGCACTCTGAATTGTGGACCCCTTGATTGGGAACGAACGAAATTTTTCGATGTCGATCTTGATTTGCCGGATTAGGTTTTCTTCGGGAATCTGGAACTTGGGTGGGTCCCCAGGACAGTAGTTGTACTGGTCAACGAGGCGTCCTTCTAAATCAAGGATTTGACGAGATATTGGATACGATCCATCCTCGCATCTTGCTTGGTCCGGATTGCTGCGGCAGGAATTGACTTTTTCTCGTCCTGGAATGCATACATTGTAGTCACGTATTTTATACTTTATTACTTTTGGAGTATCTTGCTTTTTCTTGTCGTCTTTATTGTTAATCAATATCATTTCCGGGGATTCTCCCTTGAACCACGTTTCATCGTCATCGTTATGATGCTGATCGATGCTCTCCGGTCGCATGAGGATGTCATCTTCACCTGTAGCGCGTCGGGTTTCAAAACCAAGTCCGAAGACGCTTTGTCCTGGAATGAAGCAGAGCATGACAACCTGTAATAGCGCGGCAATTCGAAATGCACCGGGGAACATTAATCGACTCCGATGATTCTGTAGACTTTCCAACCATCGTCAAATTCCAATCCGAGACTGACCTTGGTGGCATCTAGGCCGGGGTTTGAAGACAACGGCTTGTTTGGCTCGACATAAGATTTGATGGCGTCGGCGGTGTATTCGACTGTTACGATAGCTAGGTTTTTACCCGAAATGTAGGAATCTAGAATTATGGGATGGTGCTTACCTCCAACTTGCCATTTACCTTGTTTCTTTGCCCTGTCGGCAGGGTCAATTATTGAATTTCCGCAAACTTCGCATTCACGTGTTGTATATTTCTTTATTTCTTTCGCATCACTAGTGTCGATAGTGTAGTTGACTAGTTCATAGTAAAAATTCGCAAATGAAGCGGCTCCCTCTTGAGAGTTTTTTCTCGCTTGCTGAGGCAATTTAGGAACTTTCACGTACTTTGCTGGTCCTTCAGCGGAAGCTGGAATGGGTGAAGGTGACTTCTGGCTCGCGGATTTGCTGGGGCTCTCAGGTTTAGTGGGAGGGCTCTCCGTACGAGACGTTGTGGTGACACTAGTTGTCGGTATGTCTGAGGGCGTCGAATCGCAGGCCGTTAGAGCGACAGCGAATGCAATTACTGCGATTATGTACATCCGGTGATTCATAGGAGTGCCTCTATCTGGCCATCAGGAAAGATTTTGACAATCCTATGCTTGCGGTTGCGATTTGAGTAGTGTCTTAAGGAAACTTGTGGACAACCACCGTGGAAATTCGTTTTCAAATCTTGGCGTTATCGCCTCGAAAAAACGGTGCAGTGTCTTTGCGTGCACATGCAGATTTTGCCTGATGCGCTTGAACAGCAAAGTTTGTAAAAATTCAGTCAAAGCGGAGCAAGACTTGAATGCTAGAACCCGGGCTTGAAGCCCTTGACGATTTCCAGGGCGGTCTCTCCGCCTTCAAAAAGCACAAGGCTCTGATCGATGCGCCCGAAGCCGTAGAGCATCAATTCAGTGACCGGACCAGTGATCGACACGGCGTTTGGTGCCTTTTTCGCTACGTGCCGCTGGCCGTCCGGGCGGGTCAAGATGATTCCGACGGGAGCCTTGCGGAAGAGGATGCGCGACATGCGAGTCAGGGACTGCCAGAGAAGCTCCGTATATTCCTTGTCCAAAACGCGCGGTGCCCACTGTGCACGGGCACGCCGGACATCTTCGGTGTGGATGAAGTACTCGGAGAGGTTTGCTGCCTGATCGAACTTGTCGATGACAAACGGCGAGTACTTTGCCGGACCCGAACGGAAAGTGCGGATGAGCGAGGCATAGCGTTCAGGGGACTGCGCCGCGTTGGCGAGCTCATTGACCTTGGCCTCGAGCTTCTTGGACAGGGGCTTGAAAACCACGCCCGCGGCAAGGATCGATCGCTCGCGCACAACAAGGTGCGCGGCAAGATGACGGGTTTGCCACCCGTCGCAAAGAGTGTCAGCGGTAGGACCTGCGGCAAGCAAGGTCTCGGCCAACGCGAGTCTGGAAGCCTGAACTAAGTGCATCACTTCTGAAAGTAGCACGGCGCGCGCACTGATTACGGCAATGCGCGGGCAGTGTCGCCCATGTCCTGGGGAGCTTTGGCGAGCAGTACGTCACAGGTCAATGAAACCGGGCTAAAACCAGTATGCTAAAGGGGATGTCTACTTCTAACGACGGCTCGAATTTGAGCCCCGAAACCCCAGGCCTGGATCCAGCCATTGCCGATCGACTCAAGCGTGATGGCAATGGGCTGGTCGCCGCGATCGCGCAGCAATACGACACGGGCAAGGTACTGATGCTCGGCTGGATGGACGACGAGGCGCTGCACCGCACCTTGACCACGGGACGGGTGACCTTCTACTCGCGCTCCCGGCAGGAATATTGGCGCAAAGGCGATACCTCTGGCCACTTCCAGTTCGTCAAGTCAGTCGCTTTGGACTGCGATGGCGACGCCTTGCTGGTGCAGGTGGACCAGGTGGGGGCGGCATGCCACACCGGGACCGAGACCTGCTTTACCGATCGCCAGCTGCCAGCTGCGATCGGCAATCGCCCCGAATAGCACTTTCCAAATTTCTGGCCGCCTGGATGGGCAGGCCGGAATTTGATGCTTCCTGCACGGGATTGACCGCGCGGGATCAACACGTAGAAGAAGAACACTGATGAAAACTCTCGGCAAGATTTCCCCATCGCGCGAGCACTTCGCCACCTTGGCGGCCGATCGCCGCGTCATCCCGGTAACGATCACGGTCCTCGCCGACTCGCTGACGCCTATCGGGCTCTACCGGACTTTGGCCCAAGGGCGCCCCGGCACCTTCTTGATGGAATCGGCAGCCCCGGGCGGGGTGTGGAGCCGCTACTCGTTTGTCGGCGTGAATTCGCCGGCCACCTTGAGCACCCGCGGGGGAGAAGCCTACTGGCAGGGGCACGCGCCCGAAGGCCTGCCCGATGGCGGCATCGGCGTCGAGGTGCTGCGCGATACCGTGCGCGCTTTGAAGACCGAGCCGGTGCCGGGCATGCCTCCGCTGACCGGCGGCATGGTCGGGTTCGTCGGCTGGGAATGCGTGCGCCACTGGGAAAAGCTGCCAAATCCGCCGTTGGATGACCTGAACTTGCCAGAGCTGAGCATGAATCTGGTTGCCGATATGGCGGCCCATGATTCGGTCGAGGGCACGGTGACGCTGATCGCCAACGCCATTAATTTCAACGGCAGCGACGAGAATGTCGATGAAGCCTACGACGACGCGGTGGCGCGCTTGCAGGCGATGCTCGACCAATTGGCCCAGCCCGTGGAAGCCACCGCCTCGGTGCTTTCCGGAACCGACGTTCCGCGCGAAAAGCTCATGGACGAAGTCACCCATTCGTGGGCGGAAAACGAGTACCTTGAGGCGCTGGCCAAGTCCAAGACCGCGATCGTGGACGGCGAGGTGTTCCAGATCGTGGTCTCCCGGCGCTTCGAATTGGAGACCCAGGCCGACGCGCTGGATGTCTACCGGGTGCTGCGTGCCACCAACCCGAGCCCGTACATGTACCTGTTCAACTTCGTCAACGAAGATGGCGAGGCCTTTGAGATCGTCGGCTCCTCGCCCGAAGCGCTGGTGACGGTCAACGACTCGCATGTGGTCACCCACCCGATCGCCGGTTCCCGTCCGCGTGGCGCGAACTACGAGGATGACCAGCTCTTCGAGAAGTCGCTGGTGAATGACGAGAAGGAACGGGCAGAGCACCTGATGCTGGTCGATTTGTCACGCAACGACCTGTCCCGAGTCTGCCAAGCGGGCACCGTGGAGGTCACCCAGTTCATGGAAGTCGAGCGCTTCAGCCACATCATGCACCTGGTGTCCAATGTCGTGGGCAAGACCCGCGATGATGTTGACGCCTACGACGTGCTGGCCGCGACCTTCCCGGCAGGCACGCTCTCCGGTGCGCCGAAGCCGCGCGCTCTGCAGCTGCTCGACGAATACGAGCCGTACCGCCGTGGCATCTACGGCGGAGTCGTGGGCTACCTCGACTTTGCCGGCGATATGGATATGGCGATCGCGATCCGCTCCGCGCTGCTCAAGGGCGGACGCGCCTATGTGCAGGCCGGCGGCGGCATCGTGAACGATTCCAAGTTCGCCGACGAGGCATTGGAGACCGTGAACAAGGCGGCCGCGCCATTGCGCGCCGTTTGGGCCGCGCAATCCATGCACGCAGCACATACCATCAACACCGAACTAGGTGAACGCAAGTGAAGAAATTGACCAGTGCCCGCTACCTGGCCATGATTGGCGTGCTCGGCGCCCTGCTGGGATTCTGGTCCGCAACCCGAACCTGGATCACCGTGGACGTGGCCGCCAGCTCGGTGCAGATCCCGCAGATCGTGATCGACGGCGCGAGCGCTGCCGCATCGGTCACCGCCGTGTGCGTGGTTGTGCTCGCCGCGTCGCTGGCCCTGCTGATTGCCGGAAAGATCGCCCGCTATATCATCGCGGCGCTGAGCCTGCTGGCCGGCGTGTCGGCAATTGCCGCGGGAGCCGGCGCGCTGGGCGATCCGCAGGCCGTGGCGGCCACCGCCGTGGCCGAGGCGACCGGCCTGGCCCAAAATGCGGGCGACTACTCGGTGACCGCGTGGCCGGTGATCGCCATTGCGGCGGGCGTCCTGATGGCCCTCCAGGCGGTGCTGACGTTTGCCTTCGCGCGCCACTGGCCAACCAAAGCCAGCAAGTACGACCGCCAGGCAGCCAAGAGCGCCAGCGTGCCCAAGGACGCCTCCTCGCGGAGCATCGCGAACTGGGAGCAGCTTTCGGCCGGCGAGGATCCTACCTCCGAAGCCAAATAGCAAGACCGGTGGTGATTCGCGCCACCGATTTGAAACGAAAGCCCGGGCAAATAGGATGTGACCGGGCACAGATGGCAGAATGGTTTCTGAAGACCAGCGACGCCGGCCTGCATCCTGGGCCGCGGCGCATCAACAAACATAAGGAGAACGCGAGAAATGTCGCAGAACACCGAGATCGATCCGGTATACGCCGAAGAGATTGGCCACGGTAACTCCATCGCAGCCTGGAGCTGCGTGCTGATCATGACCGTAGGTTTCATCGTCGGCGGCATCGCTTTCGCGAACCTGGCCTGGTCCATCGTCTGGGTCGGCTGCGGCATTGTCGTTCTTGGCCTGGTCGTTGGCGCCATCCTGAAGGCCGCCGGCTTTGGCGTCGGTGGCGCACGCAGCGGAGCATCGCACTAAATTGACTGTTCTTGATGACATCATCGCGGGCGTCCGGGAAGACCTGGGCGCCCGTCGCGCAACCACCAGCCTAGAGGCCATCAAGGCCGCCGCCGCTGAAGCCGCCCCGGCCCGCGACGCGTTCGCGGCCTTGGGCGGCCGCGACCAGCAGGACGCACGGGATCACGCCCTGCGGGTGATTTCCGAGGTCAAGCGCAAGTCCCCATCCAAGGGCGCGCTGGCGGAGATTGCCGAGCCTGCCGTTCTGGCCGCCGAGTACGAGGCCGGAGGCGCCTCGGTGATTTCGGTGCTCACCGAAGCCCGCCGCTTTGGCGGTTCGCTGGCTGACCTGGATGCTGTGCGCGCGGCGGTGCAGATTCCGGTGCTCCGCAAGGACTTCACGGTCGATGAGTACCAGATTTACGAGGCCCGGGCCCACGGCGCGGACCTCGTATTGCTCATTGTTGCGGCGCTGGATGATCAGTTGCTGAAAACTTTCCTAGAATTAACGCATCAGCTGGGAATGAACGCCCTGGTCGAGACGCACACCGAGGAAGAAATCCAGCGTGCGCTGAAGGCCGGAGCAAAGATCATCGGGGTCAACGTGCGCAATTTGAAGACGCTCGACGTCGATCCTGCGACCTTCGGCAAGCTTGCCCCGCTGATCCCAGCCGAAGCGGTGATCATCGCCGAATCCGGTGTCGAATCCACCGAGCAGGTCGTCCAGTACGGCGCGGCCGGCGCCGATGCCATCCTGGTGGGCGAGGCCCTGGTGAAGCACGCGAATCCGCGATCCACCGTCGCCGAGTTCATCACCGCCGGAACCGAAGCCAAACCGCAGCGCTAGCCGCCGCGGAGCCAAGGAACCAGGAACTAACTTTCACGTGCCCCGCAGGAGCTTCCGGCGGGGCACGAGACATACCATGAATCAAGCTTCGTTTGAGAAAAGAGGGAATCGATGAGCACCCCGGAGAATTCCGCGCACGGCCAGTCGATCGATGCACAGTCGCTAAGGCACGCCAGTGGCCCCTATTTTGGCGCCTACGGCGGACGATGGATGCCCGAGTCCCTCATGGCCGCCATGGACGAGCTGAACGAGACCTTCGAAGCGGCCAAGAAGGACCCCGAGTTCGTCGCCCAGATCAAGGACCTGAACAAGAACTATTCGGGACGCCCTTCGCTGCTCACCGAGGCCAAGCGCTTCTCGCAGCAGTACTGCGGCGGGGTGCGGATCTTCCTCAAGCGCGAAGACTTGAACCACACCGGCAGCCACAAGATCAACAACGTGCTCGGCCAGGCATTGCTGGCCAAGCGCATGGGCAAGACCCGCATCATCGCTGAAACCGGTGCTGGCCAGCACGGTGTGGCTTCGGCGACCGCCGCGGCCCTGATGGGCCTGGAATGCGTGGTCTACATGGGCGCCGAGGATACCCGCCGGCAGGCGCTGAACGTGGCCCGGATGCGGCTGCTCGGCGCCACCGTCATCCCGGTAACCGTCGGCTCCCAGACCCTGAAGGACGCCATCAACGAAGCCCTGCGCGACTGGGTGGCGAATGTGGAGAACACCCACTACCTGCTGGGCACCGCCGCCGGCGGCGCTCCTTTCCCGGCCATGGTGCGCTACTTCCACGAGGTGATCGGCGACGAGGCCCGCGAGCAGATCCTGGCCCAGGCCGGGCGCCTGCCCGACGCGGTCACCGCCTGCATCGGCGGCGGATCGAACGCGATCGGCATCTTCCACGGTTTCCTCGATGACCCAGAGGTCGAGATCTACGGCTTCGAAGCCGGCGGCGACGGCGTGGACACCGACCGCCACGCCGCCACCATCACCCTGGGCCGCCCGGGCGTGCTGCACGGCGCGAAGTCCTACCTGATGCAGGACGACGACGGCCAGACCATCGAATCGCACTCCATTTCCGCCGGGCTGGACTACCCGGGCGTCGGCCCGGAGCACGCCTACCTGGCCGACATCGGCCGCGTCAGCTACGAACCGGTCACCGACACCGAGGCCATGGATGCGTTCAAGGCGCTGTGCCGCACCGAGGGCATCCTGCCGGCGATCGAGTCCGCGCACGCCCTGGCTGGCACCATCCGCCTGGCCCAGCGCAAGGTCGCCGAGGGCGTCGTGCCGCAGGAGACCATCATCATCGCGAACCTCTCGGGCCGCGGGGACAAGGACGTGGGCACCGCCGCCGCCTGGTTCAACATGATCGACGAAAAAGATGCCGAAGCCGAAATCAACGCGGCCAACTCGCAGAACTCCGAGGAGAAGTAGATGACCCGCGTGACTAGTGCTGAAAAGATCGCTGCCGCCCGTGCCGAGGGCCGCCCCGCATTGATCGGCTACCTGCCAGCTGGTTTCCCGGATGTCCCGACGAGCATTGAAGCCGCCGTGGCGCTGGCCGAAAATGGCGTGGACATCATCGAAATCGGCATCCCCTATTCCGACCCGGTCATGGACGGACAGGTCATCCAGGAAGCCACGGTGCAGTCGCTGGCCAACGGCTTCAAGGTGCCGCAGATTTTCGATATCGTCCGCGGCATCACCGAACGCACCGACGTGGCCGTGATGGTCATGACCTACTGGAACCCGGTGCTCCGCCTGGGCGTGGACGAGTTCTCCCGCCGCTTCGCCGAAGCTGGCGGCGCCGGCCTGATCACCCCGGATCTGGTCCCGGATGAAGCCGACGAGTGGATCGAGGCGAGCACCAAGCACGATCTGGAGCGCGTCTTCTTGATCGCCCCATCCTCCACCGAAGAGCGCGTGCAGCGCACCGTGGATGCCTCCAGCGGCTTCATCTACTGCGTATCGCTGATGGGCGTCACCGGCGCGCGCAGCGAAGTCTCCTCGGCCGCCGAAGCCGTAGTTGCCGCCGCGCACCGGGCCGGCGCAGCCAACGCCTGCGTGGGCCTTGGCGTCTCGCGCCGCGAGCACGTGGAAGAAATCGGTGCCTACGCTGACGGCGTGATCGTCGGTACCGCCCTGGTGGCCGCCTTGCGCGACGGGGGAGTGCCAGCGGTTGGCCGCCTCGCAGCTGAACTGAGCGGACGAGCCTGATGGGCATCAGCACCCAGCTGGCCCTGGCCCTGCCAGCCTCCATTCCCTCCCCGCCATCGGAGCTGTCCAAATTCAGCATCGGGCCGCTGACCATCCATGCCTACGCGCTGTGCATCCTGGCCGGCATCCTGCTGGCGCTGTGGCTGACCAATAAGCGGATGCAGGCCCGCGGCGGCAATTCCGACATGCTCTGGGACATCGCGATCTGGGCGATCCCCTTTGGCATCATCGGCGGCCGGCTCTACCACGTGATGATCACCGACCCGATGTACTACTTCGGGCTGGGCGGGCAACAGGCGCACTGGGCCGAGATACCCCAGCTGTGGCTGGGCGGGCTGGGAATCATGGGCGCGGTATCCCTCGGTGCCCTGGGTGCCTGGATCGGCTGCCGCAAGGCGGGCATCCGGCTCTCGGCCTTTGCCGACGCGGCCGTGCCGGGGCTGCTGCTGGCCCAGGCCATCGGACGCTGGGGCAACTGGTTCAACCAGGAGCTCTTCGGCGCACCGACCACGCTGCCCTGGGGCCTGGAGATCGACCCGAACAGCTACAATTTCCCAGCTGGCCTGCCCGCCGACACGCTCTTCCACCCGACCTTCCTCTACGAGTCGCTGTGGAACGTGCTCGGCGCGCTGGTGCTGATCGGGCTGGACCGCAAGTTCAAGCTGCGCCGCGGAGCGATGTTCTGCTGCTACATGATCTGGTACGGCATCGGCCGCACCTTCACCGAGTCCCTGCGCCTGGACCCGGCCGAAATCATCACCATCGGGCCGCTGGGCCTCAGGGTGCACCAGTGGCTGGCCATCGCGCTGGTGGTCGCCGGAGCCATCGCCTTGTTCCTGGTCCTGAAGCGAACCCGCCGCCAGGATGCCGATCCGTTCTTCCTGCCAGGGCGCAAGCCTGAAGCGGCGGCCGAGGGCGCAAACCCGGCCGGCACCGAGGCATCGGCCGACGCCGCAGGCGAGGGGCCGCAGGAAAAAAATATCGAATAGCGAAGGTGCCAGGTTTTCGACCCTGGCTCCGGGCAAGTGCTGATCGGCCGACAAGTATGCCAACTTGTCGGCCGCAGCTGTCTTGCCGCCCGCGCCGGCGGCCCGATGCTGCTTTCATGACGCGCGATCGGCCAAGTATGGCGAAACCTGTCGAAAAAATCGGAAATAATTTCTCGCGGCCCACGATAAGTCTCCGCAACATTCCTGAAACATGAAAAAGCCTCAGAAACTGGTAGACAAAACCGTTTTTCAGGGTTTCGACCTCACGGGGCCAGGTTGAAGCGGCAGCGCGCGGGCCCCGTTTTTAACATTTCTGAAACACAAACGGTCGCACTGGAGAAACAAAAATTGCGTAACGTGTGATGTTGGCATCGCGATGGGCCCTCAACCCCTGGAGCGGACCTGCGATGCAGTACCACAACGAGGTGGGAAATGTTCGTCCCCGAAACCTCGATACGCAGGCATACCCCCGCTTGGCACTGTCGATACGTTTCAAGTCGATGAGACATTCAGGCGGCCGGTCGCCCTTGCAAGAAATATACTCTTTGCCTAAGGGGTCGGCGCGCCTATCCTGCATGAACCACAGAAAGGCACGCTCATGAGCATGACCGGAGTCCAAATGAACGCCTCGCCAGGCTATGGCGAGGACGTTGCCTCGCCATACACCCGCTTCGCGGCGCTGCCCGGCGCGCAGGGGCTGTATGACCCAGCGGCTGAAAAGGACGCCTGCGGTCTGGCAATGATTGCGTCCCTGAAAAACGAATCCAGCCACGACATCGTCGTGCACGCGCTGACCGCTTTGCGCCGCCTGGAACACCGCGGCGCCATCGGCGCTGACGAAGGCACTGGTGACGGTGCAGGCATCCTGCTGCACATGCCCGACGCGTTCTTGCGCGGCGCCACGAGCTTCCCGCTGCCTCAGGCCGGATCGTACGCCGTGGGCATGGGCTTTTTGCCAGCGGAAACCAAGGAGCGCGAATTCGCGCAGTCCGAACTTGAAAGCCTCGCTGCCGAAGAGAACCTGTCGGTATTGGGCTGGCGCGAAGTGCCCGTCGACGCCTCGGTCCTGGGCGCTTCGGCCCGCAAGGTCATGCCCTACATCACCCAGTTCTTTGTCGCCTCGCCTGCCGGAGCACCGGCCTTGAGCAGCCGCGAACTCGATGCCGCGGCCTGGCGCATCCGCCGCCGCGCGCACAACAAGATGGGCGTCTACTTCGCGTCCTTCTCCGCGCAGTCCATCGTCTACAAGGGCATGGTCTCCACAGCGCAGCTAGAGCCGTTCTACCCGGACCTGTCCGAGGCGAGCTTCACCAGCCGCTGCGCGATCGTGCACTCGCGCTTCTCCACCAACACCTTCCCTTCGTGGCCGCTGGCCCAGCCGTTCCGCACCATCGCGCACAACGGCGAGATCAACACGGTCAAGGGCAACCGCAACTGGATGCGCGCCCGCCAGTCCACCCTGGACTCCACGCTGCTGGGCGAAGTGCCCGAGGAGCTGTTCCCGATCTGCACCCCGGGTGCCTCGGACTCGGCCAGCTTCGACGAAGTGGCCGAAATGCTCATGCTCTCGGGCCGCAACGTGACCGAAGCGATCATGATGATGATCCCTCAGCCCTGGGAAAACGACACCCAGATGGATGAGGACCTGCGCGCCTTCTACCAGTACCACTCGATGCTGATCGAGCCATGGGATGGCCCGGCAGCAGTGTGCTTCACCGACGGCCAGATGGCCGGCGCCGTGCTGGACCGCAATGGCCTGCGCCCGGCCCGCTGGTGGGTCACCGATGACGACCTGGTCGTGCTGGCCAGCGAGGTCGGCGTGATCGACGTGGCAGAAGAGCACATTGTCTCCAAGGGCCGTGTCGCCCCGGGCAAGATGTTCGCCGTCGACCTGAATGCCGGCCGCATCGTTGAAGACTCCGAAATCAAGGCCGAGGTCGCCGCGGCCAAGCCATGGCGCGAATGGGTCTCGCACAATATGAAGACCCTGGCGGACTTCCCGGACCTGGAGCACGTGCGCCACAACTCGGCTTCCGTGCTGCTGCGCCAGCTGACCTTCGGCTACACCACCGAAGAACTGCGGGTGCTGCTCGCCCCGATGGCCACCGCCGGCGCCGAGCCGCTGGCCGCCATGGGCACCGATACGCCGATCGCGGCCCTGGCCGACCGCCAGCGCCTGCTCTTCGACTACTTCACCCAGTCCTTCGCCCAGGTCACCAACCCGCCGCTGGATGCCATCCGCGAAGAGCTGGTCACCTCGATGCGCACCACCATCGGGCCCGACGGCAACCTGCTGAGCCTGGACAAGGTTCCGCAGACCCAGATCGCCTTGGACTACCCGGTGTTGACCAACGACCAGCTGGCCAAGATCGTGAACCTGCGCGACGAGTCCGGATCCAAGCTCTCGCTGAAGGTCCGCGGGCTCTACCGACCGGCCGGCGGCGAATCAGAGCTGCGCGCCCGCCTGCAGGAAATCTGCGAGAAGGTCTCCGCTGCGGTGAACCGCGGCGTGCGCTACATCGTGCTTTCCGACCGCGATTCTTCCGCGGCCTGGGCTCCGATCCCTTCCTTGCTGCTGACCTCGGCGGTCCACCACCACCTGCTCAAGAGCTCGAACCGCACCCGGGCCTCGCTGATCATCGAATCCGGCGACGCCCGCGAAGTGCACCACATTGCGGTGCTGATCGGCTACGGCGCTGCCGCGATCAACCCGTACCTGGCGCTGGAATCGGTGGAGCAGATGGCCGAAGAGGGCGAGCTGCCAGGGGTTGACGGCCCAACCGCCAACTCGAACCTGATCAAGGCCCTGGGCAAGGGCGTGCTGAAGATCATGTCCAAAATGGGCATTTCCACGGTCTCCAGCTACTGCGGCGCGCAGACCTTCGAAGCCGTGGGCCTGTCCCAGCGCGTGGTCGACCAGTACTTCACCGGCACCACCACCAAGCTCTCGGGCATCGAACTGGATGTGGTGGCCGCCGAGGCCGCTGCCCGCCATGCCCGCGCCTACCCGGAAATCGACGGTGCGTCCCAGGCCAACGAGCTTGAGGTCGGCGGCGAATACCAGTGGCGCCGCGAGGGCCCGCCGCACCTGTTCGACCCGCAGACCGTTTTCCGCCTGCAGCACTCCACCCGAACCCGCCGCTATGACGTGTTCAAGGAGTACACCAAGGCAGTGGACGACCAGGCCGCGCAGCTCAAGACCCTGCGCGGGCTGCTGAAGCTGAAGACCGAGGGCATCACGCCGATCGACATCGACGAGGTGGAGCCGGTCTCCGAAATCGTGAAGCGCTTCGCCACCGGCGCGATGAGCTACGGCTCGATCTCCGCCGAAGCCCACGAGACCCTGGCCATCGCCATGAACCGCTTGGGCGGCAAGTCCAACACCGGCGAAGGCGGCGAGGATCCGGAGCGCCTGCTCGACCCGGAGCGGCGCAGCGCGGTCAAGCAGATCGCCTCGGGCCGTTTCGGCGTGACCAGCTTGTACCTGACCAACGCGGATGACATCCAGATCAAGATGGCCCAGGGCGCCAAGCCGGGCGAGGGCGGGCAGCTGATGAGCCAGAAGCTCTACCCCTGGATCGCCAAGACCCGCCACTCCACCCCGGGTGTCGGGCTGATCTCCCCGCCACCGCACCACGACATCTACTCGATCGAGGACCTGGCTCAGCTGATCCACGATGCCAAGTGCTCCAACCCTTCGGCGCGCGTGCACGTGAAGCTGGTCTCCGAGTCCGGCATCGGCACCGTGGCCGCCGGCGTGGCCAAGGCCAAGGCCGACGTGGTGCTGATTTCCGGGCATGACGGCGGCACCGGCGCTTCGCCGATGAACTCGCTGAAGCACGCGGGCACCCCATGGGAGCTCGGCCTGGCCGAAGCCCAGCAGACGCTGATCCTCAACGGCTTGCGCGATCGCGTGACCGTGCAGGTCGACGGACAGCTCAAGACCGGCCGCGACGTGCTGATCGGTGCCCTGCTGGGTGCCGAGGAGTTCGGCTTTGCCACCGCGCCGCTGGTGGTTTCGGGCTGCATCATGATGCGCGTCTGCCACCTGGACACCTGCCCGGTGGGCGTGGCGACACAGAACCCTGTGCTGCGCGAGCGCTTCAGCGGCAAGGCCGAATTCGTGGTGAACTTCTTCGAGTTCATCGCCCAGGAAGTCCGCGAACTGCTCGCTTCCCTGGGTGCGCGCACCCTGGACGAAGTGATCGGCCGCGTGGAATTGCTGGAAACCGACGCCGAGCAGCTGGGCGCGCACCGCAAGGTCACCGGCCTGGCGCTGGAGGCAATCACCCACCAGCCCGCCGTTGAGCTTGCTGCCCGCCGGCGCCGCATTGGCCAGGACCACGGGTTGGACAACCACCTGGACCAGCGCCTGCTGGCTGCCGCGACCCCGGCCTTGTCCGATCGCATTCCGGTGACCATCGAGGCGCCGATCGTGAACACCGACCGTTCGGTGGGCACGCTGCTGGGCCACCACGTCACCAAGACCTTCGGGCTGGAGACCCTGGACGAGGACACCATCACGGTGAACCTTGCCGGGCGTGCCGGCCAGTCGCTCGGCGCCTTCCTGCCCGCCGGTGTCACCCTGTCCCTGGACGGCGACGCCAATGACTACGTGGGCAAGGGCCTGTCCGGCGGCAAGATCGTCATCCACCCGCCAACGAGCACCACTTCCGCACCGGAAGAACAGGTGATCGCCGGCAACGTGGTGGGCTACGGCGCCACCAGCGGCTCGATGTTCATCAACGGCATGGTCGGCGAACGCTTCGCTGTCCGAAACTCCGGGGCGAGCATCATCACCGAGGGCATCGGCGAACACGGTTGCGAGTACATGACCGGTGGCGAGGTGCTGATCCTGGGGGAGACCGGCCGCAACTTCGGCGCGGGCTTCTCCGGCGGTGTCGCCTGGGTCGTCGACTTCGACGAAGCCAAGCTCAACCCGCTGGCAGCCAGCCAGGGCGACCTGCTGATCACCCCGATCACCGACCAGGAAGCCGAGCGCATCCACGAGCTGCTCACCGAGCACATCGCCCAGACCGCATCGCCATTGGCACAGCGCCTGGTGCTGAATTGGGAAGAAACCCGCAACCGCATCACCAGCATCACCCCGCGCGACTTCGCAGCCGTGCAGCAGGTGCGCAGCGATGCCGAAGCCAACGGGCAGAACCCTGATTCGCCACAGGTATGGAACAAGATTTTGGAGGTGACCCGTGGCTGATCCACGCGGATTCCTGAAGGTGACCGAGCGCGTCACCCAACCTAAGCGCCCCGTACCGGTGCGCCTGATGGACTACAAGGAAGTTGTCGAACGGCAGAAGGACGGCACCCTGCAGCAGCAGGCGTCGCGCTGCATGGACTGCGGCATTCCGTTCTGCCACCAGGGCTGCCCGCTGGGCAACCTGATACCGGAGTTCAACGACCTGACCTACAAGGGCCGCTTGGATGATGCGGCAGCCCGGCTGTTGTCCACCAACAACTTCCCGGAGCTGACCGGCAAGCTCTGCCCTGCACCGTGCGAGTCCTCCTGCGTGCTCGGGATCAACCAGCCTGCGGTGACCATCAAGCAGGTTGAGGCCGAACTGGCCGAGCACCTGATGGATGCCGGGGACTTCGTCCCGCAGCCGCCAGCGCGCCACACCGAGCACCGTGTCGCCATTGTGGGTTCGGGCCCCGCCGGACTGGCCGCCGCCCAGCAGCTGACCCGTGCCGGGCACACCGTGGCCGTGTACGAACGCGATGAGGCCATTGGCGGGCTGCTGCGCTTCGGCATTCCGGACTTCAAGCTGGAAAAGCAGATCATCGATCGCCGCCTGGACCAGATGCGCGAGGAAGGCACGATCTTCCGCACCGGCATCGAAATCGGCAAGGACATCACCTGGAAGCAGCTGCAGCGCGACTACGACGCGGTGATTGTTGCCACTGGTGCCAGCGTGCCACGCGAGCTTCCGGTACCCGGCAACAAGCTTGATGGCGTGCACCATGCCATGGAATTCCTCACCGATAACAACCGCGTTGTTGCCGGTACCAGCAGCGAGCGCAAAATCGATGCCAAGGGCAAGCACGTGATCATCCTCGGCGGCGGCGACACCGGCTCGGACTGCATCGGCACCGCTTTGCGCCAGGGCGCGGCCAGTGTTACGACGCTGGCCATCGGCAAGCAGCCGGGCACCGAACGCAGCGAAAACCAGCCGTGGCCAATGATGCCAGTGCTCTTCGAGGTGCAGTCCTCGCACGAAGAAGGCGGCGAACGCAGCTACCTCGCGTCGACTGTGAATTTCGTCGCCGGCGAGGGAACTGAGCAGAACAAGGTGATCGGTGTTACAGTTGCAGAGACAGAATTTGTTGCTGGCAAGCGCCTCCCGAAGCCTGGAACCGAACGCGTCATCACTGCGGATTTGGTTTTGCTTGCCCTCGGGTTCACCGGGCCTGAAGTTTCAGGGCTGGACGAACAGGTCAGTATCGAATTCGACAACCGGGGCAACGTCGCCCGAGATGGCTACTACAAGACGAACACCGAATCGGTCTTCGTCGCCGGAGACGCCGGTCGGGGACAGTCGCTGATCGTGTGGGCTATCGCCGAAGGCCGCGCTTGCGCAGCTTCGGTCGATCAGTTCCTCATGGGCTCGACCACCCTTCCTGCACCGGTAGCTCCAACCGATAGGGCCATCAGCATCATTTGAGTGTCATAGGCTTGAATGCGGCGCACCCGATATCCGGGTGGGCCGCATTTTGCCTATGTGAACATGAAAGGCATTTGGCTGACGGAATGAGACGCGCAAAGATTGTGGCAACCTGGGGTCCAGCCCTGGCGAGCTATGAAAACACTGTAGCGGTACTAAAAGCAGGCGTGGATGTAGCACGCTTGAACATGAGCCATGGAGACCACTCCATGCACGCGCAATCGCTGGCGAACGTGCGCAACGCGGCAGCGGAGATCGGCCGTGCGGTCGGCATCTTCGCCGACCTGCAGGGCCCGAAGATCCGTTTGGGCCGCTTCAAGGACAACGCGAAGTACATCCTCGAAGCTGGCGAGGAATTCACCATCACCATTGATGATGTGGAAGGCACCCGAAACCTGTGCTCGACCACTTTCAAGGGCCTCCCAGAAGATGTGAAGCCAGGGGATTTCCTGCTGGTCAACGACGGCAAGGTCAAGCTCAAGGCTGTTGAGGTTGACGCGACCTCGGTGCGCTCGGAGGTCATCGTCGGCGGCGAAGTGTCCAATAACAAGGGCATCAACCTGCCGGGCGTCGCAGTGAACGTACCCGCATTGAGCGAAAAGGACGAGGACGACCTGCGTTGGGCACTGCGTGCCGGCGTCGACATGGTCGCTCTGTCATTCGTGCGCAACGCCGAAGACATTTCGCGCGTGCACGAAATCATGGACGAAGAAGGCCGCCGCGTACCGGTGATCGCCAAGATCGAGAAGCCGCAGGCCGTGGCAGCGCTGGAAGAGATCATCAACGCATTCGACGCCATCATGGTGGCCCGTGGCGACCTCGGCGTGGAATTGCCGCTGGAAGAGGTTCCCGTGGTGCAGAAGCGCGCTGTTGAGCTCGCACGCCGCTGGGCCAAGCCGGTCATCGTTGCCACCCAGGTGCTCGAATCGATGATCGAGTCGCCAACTCCGACCCGCGCCGAAGCTTCGGACTGCGCCAACGCAGTACTCGATGGCGCGGACGCAGTCATGCTGTCGGGGGAGACCTCGGTTGGCGCCTACCCGGTGGAAACCGTGGAAACCATGTCCCGCATCATCTCTTCCACCGAAGAGCACGGCCTGGATCGGATCCCGCGCCTGGGCTCCAAGCCAAAGACCCGCGGTGGCGCCATCACCCGTGCCGCTGTGGAGATCTCGGATCAGCTCGATGCGAAGTACATTGTGGCCTTCACCCAGTCCGGCGACTCGGCACGCCGCCTTTCGCGCTTGCGCCCGAAGAAGCCTGTGCTGGCGTTCACCCCGCTGCAGCAGACCTACAACATCATGACCCTGATGTGGGGCATCCAGGCTCGCCTGGTGGCTTACGCGGACCATACCGACAAGATGACCGCCCAGGTGGACGAGGCGCTGCTCTCCGAGGGCTTGGCTGAGATCAACGACCTGGTCTGCATTGCCGCCGGTTCCCCTCCAGGGCAGGCAGGCTCCACCAACTCGCTTCGCGTGCACAAGATCGGCGATCTGGCCGATGCAGGCCAGCTGGTTGACGGCAAGCCAATGCCAGCCCGCGAGAAGGTTGGCCCATGGGCAGCGGAGAATGTTTCAACTCCTGAGTCCCTGTAGCAGCAGCTTTTTACGCTGAGACCTTAAAAGTTCCGCTGCCCGACGCCATATGGCATCGGGCAGCGGAACTTTTTGCTTGGCTGGGACTGAAATCCACTGGTGTGGACTCGGTCACAGCCGCATCGATTTTGGGCGCAAAAAAACCGCTGGACCGGAGAAAATCTCCGGTCCAGCGGCTGCTTCGCTGTGCCCAAGGTGGGACTCGAACCCACACATCTTTCGATACCGCATTTTGAGTGCGGCGCGTCTACCGATTCCGCCACTTGGGCTGGCACTTTGACTACTTTACTAGAGGTTTTCCAGAATTCCTAATCAGGATCCTCGCGTCTTCGCCTGAACCAGAGTACATGCAAGTAGGCTTGTATGTGAAACCGAGGCAACGTGGCTTCGCTATCGGAAACCATCTATTTGCTGTCCCTCGCACGGACAGGATTTTTGACCATGGAGGAAGACGCCAATGAGCGAACTACCCGAAATCACCCGAATTCCATCCGAGGTGCAGTCCACCCCGCGTCGTGTTCTCGTTGCCGAGGATGAAACCCTGATCCGACTGGATATTGTCGAAATCCTTCGATCCGAAGGCTATGAGGTTGTCGCCGAGGCCGATAACGGGCAGGCCGCTTTGGACAAGGCCCGCGAGCTGAAGCCGGATCTGGTGCTCATGGACGTGAAGATGCCGGTGATGGATGGCATTACCGCTGCCGAGGCGATCGTCAAGGAGCGCATTGCCCCGGTGGTGCTGCTGACCGCGTTCAGCCAGAAGGAACTGGTGGAACGTGCCCGCGAAGCCGGCGCCATGGCCTACGTGGTGAAGCCTTTCACCCCGGGCGATCTGACTCCGGCCATCGAGATCGCCATCTCGCGCAATGACGAGCTGCGTGCCCTGGAAGAAGAAGTCAGCAACCTGGCTGAGCAGTTCGAAACCCGCAAGCTGGTCGATCGTGCCAAGAGCCTGCTGATCACGAAGATGGGGCTGACCGAGCCAGAAGCGTTCCGCTGGATCCAGAAGACCTCCATGGACCGCCGCCTGAGCATGCGACAGGTAGCCGAAACCGTGGTCGATCAGGTCAAGTAGGCAACAACGGCTCGTGCCGCTGCTGAAGATGTGCGTTATGACACCCTATGTTTTGACGCACATTTTCCATGTCACCCCAGTGTGGCGCAGCGGTCACAGGGCTGCAGGCCCTGCTGTGATGTTCAAAGTTAATCCAAATTTTGCCAGATGCTGGTTGACGGCCTGGATTGACGAACAGCCCAGTACGCCTAAGATTGAAACTGCGCTTGGAACCAAGTCCTGCACGACACTGATTTTCGCAGGGGATCTTAATTCGAAGCCCGCACACTTTCCCTTGCCGTTCGACCCTTCAGGCTGGTACTAAATGGATTTGACGCTAATCGTCGTCCTGGTCATCGCCTTGGCGTTGTTTTTCGACTTCACCAACGGTTTTCATGACACGGCCAATGCGATGGCCACCCCGATCGCAACCGGTGCAATTTCCCCCAAGAAGGCAGTTGCCCTCGCCGCAATTTTGAACCTCGTCGGCGCTTTCCTCTCCACCGAGGTAGCAAAGACCATCTCTGGCGGCATCATCAACGAAGACCCCACCACCGGCGTGGCCATCGGCCCGGCCATGATCTTCGCGGGCCTGATGGGCGCGGTGATCTGGAATCTTCTGACCTGGCTGCTGGGTCTGCCATCGAGCTCCTCCCACGCACTGTTCGGAGGCCTGGTCGGTGCAGCTATTGTCGGTGCCGGCCTGGCTTCAGTGAACTACGGCGTGCTGCTCTCCAAGGTCTTGCTTCCGGCCATTTGCGCGCCGATTATCGCTGGCGTCTCCGCCTACCTATGCACCAAGCTGGCCTACGCCATCACCAAGCGGCAAAGCGGCGCCTCGCCTAAGCGCGGCGGCTTCCGCTACGGACAGATTTTCTCCTCCTCGCTGGTGGCACTCTCGCACGGTACCAACGATGCGCAGAAGACCATGGGCATCATCACCCTGACCCTGGTTGCCTCGGGGCTGCAGGAATCCGACTCCGGCGTGCACCTGTGGGTTGTGGCCGCTTGTGCTTTTGCGATCGCCCTGGGTACTTACACCGGTGGCTGGCGCATCATCCAGACCATGGGTTCGGGCTTGACCGATGTGAAGCCTGCACAGGGTTTCGCCGCGGAGGTTTCCACCGCTTCAGCCATCTTGGCTTCCTCGCACCTGGGCTTCGCATTGTCAACCACCCAGGTGGCTTCCGGTTCTGTCATCGGTTCCGGATTGGGCCGCAAGGGCGGCGAGGTTCGCTGGGGGACTGCCGGGCGCATTGCCCTTGGCTGGCTCTTCACCTTGCCGGCTGCAGCGATCGTCGGCGGCCTGGCCGCATGGATCACCCATCTGGGCACCCCGGGCGTGGTGATCGTCGCGATCCTGGGCTTGGCGGCAATGCTGACCATCTGGTTCGTGTCCCGCAAGCAGCCTCACGGTGCCGAGACGACCATGTCCGACATTGACAACTCCGGCGCAGCGGTGAACATCTTGACCAAGAAGCAGCGTCGTGCCAAGGCCAAAGCGGAAGCGCAGCAGGCAAAGCTTGCTGCAGTGCAGAAGGAAGCTGATAACTCATGATCGACTGGGCCTCCTTTGGGATCGTTGCCGTTGTCACGTGGATTTCGGCAATGCTGATTGTCGCCGCATATTCGTTCGGGGTGCGCCTTTTGGCCGTGGCCAAGGACGAAGGTCGGAGCACGAGCCTGAGCAAGAGCGCAGCGTACGCCTGCTTCGTTGTTGCCGGCCTGATCGTCGCCTTCGGCGTCGTGCTGATCGTGCCGCAGCTGAGCGAAGCCATTCTGGGTTTCTCCTCAAGCCACTAGCGCAAAAACCGGTCGCCCGCCTTCGGGCGTTCGGCTGGTAAGAACAACTTGATATTGCCTTCAACGGAGGCACCCCTAGACTGGAGCCATGACAAGCTTCAAGTACTACGTGGGTGCCTCCGTTGATGGTTTTATCGCAGATGGCAGCAAAGATGCGCACTGGTTCACCACGTTCGCCCAGCAACCGGGTGTGAAAAAGCATTTTGACCAGTTCTTCGAAAGCGTCGGCGCGGTCGTGATCGGCGGGAAAACCTACGCCGATATCGCCCGCGAAGTCGCCGGGGGCCGGATGGAGTGGAAGTTCGGGGATAAGCCTGTTTGGGTCTTCACCCACCACGAACTGCCCACCCTTCCCGATACTGATCTGACCTTCATTCGTGGCGAATTCGGCTTCTGGAGCCGGGATATTGCACACAGCGCTGGCGCCGGTGACGTGTGGATCGTCGGCGGGGCGGATGTGGCCGGCGGTTTCGTCGAAGCGAAAATTCTCGATGAACTGATCGTGGTGACCGTGCCGGTGGTGCTCGGGGAAGGGACCAGCATTTTCGGGCGCGGCATCAGCACCCAGCTCTCGTCGCTGAGCGTCACCGATCTGGGTGGCGACATCTTCCTGTCCCGCTACTCGGTCGACTAGCGGCCCGGCTGGCTCGGCAATTAGCGGTCGAGCGGCAGGAGCATGTTGGTGATGCGCGCCGTGGCGATCCGCTGGCCCGCATCGTTGCTGATGATGATCTCATGGCATGTGCTGCGCGCGCCTAAATGCACCGGCGTGCACTGGGCCGTGACCACCCCGGAGCGCCCCGCCTTGTGATGTGTGATGTTCAGATCAACGCCCACCGGCTGGGAGGTTCCGGCCCCATGCAGCGCCGCGGCCATCGAGCCGAGCGTTTCCGCCAGTGCTGCCGAGGCCCCGCCGTGCAGGATCCCGTAGACCTGCGTGTTTCCGGCCACCGGCATGGTGGCGCTCAGCCTTTGAGGGCTGAACTCGGTGAAGACGATCTGCAATTTCTCAACGAGTTCGCCGACGCCATTGTGGGTGAGATAGGGCCAGATGGATTCCGGAACTCCGTGCCGGGCCAGCTGGTCGGCGAAGGGATGTGCCGAAGATTGCGTGGGTTGCGGAGTGAAATTCTCGTTCATGGCCACTAGGCTTTCAGGTGTGAGCGAAACTACCAAACTGACACCCTCGTCGGACAAAAGACTGCTGATTATTGACGGACATTCCATGGCGTTCCGCGCGTTCTACGCGCTGCCCGCGGAGAACTTCGCAACAAGCACCGGACAGCACACCAACGCGGTGCACGGATTCGTGTCGATGCTGCTGACGATGATCCGGCAGCAGAAGCCTACGCACGTTGCCGTGGCCTTCGACTTGGATACCCCGACCTTCCGCTCGTTGGAGTACACCGAATACAAGGGTGGCCGGAATAAGACCCCCGAAGAGTTCTACGGGCAGATCGACCTCATCCAGGAAGTGATGAAGGCGATGAATATTCCGTCGATCACCCTGGAAAGCTTCGAAGCTGACGACATCCTTGCCACGCTGGCTACCAAGGGCGAAGACGCCGGATTCGATGTGCTGGTGGTGTCAGGAGACCGAGACGCCTTCCAGTTGATCACCGAAAAGACCCTGGTGCTGTACCCGAAGAAGGGCATCAGCGACATTCCGCCGATGGACGCTGCCGCCGTGGAAGCGAAATACTTCGTTCGCCCCGAACGCTACTCGGACCTTGCCGCGCTGGTAGGCGAAACCGCCGACAACCTGCCCGGCGTGCCGGGGGTTGGCCCGAAGACTGCAGCCAAATGGATCAACCAGTATGGCGATCTGGCCGGCATCCTGGAGAACATTGATGCGATCAAGGGCAAGGTGGGCGAGTCGCTGCGCGAGCACGTGGACAACGTGACGCGCAACCGTCGCCTGAACCAGCTCAAGCACGATCTGGATCTTCCCGTGACCCTGGAAGAGATGGAACTAGCGGCGCCGAACCGCGAAGAGATCGAGAACCTGTTCGACGCGCTGGAATTCAATACCCTGCGCAAGCGGCTTTTTGACCTCTTCGCTGCCCAGGAAGAAGAGGTCGCTCCGGAGGTTGCGGCCTTCACCCGGGTGGTCACCGACAACGCCGAAGGCCTGCGCGGCTTCATCGACGCCGGCAAGGGTGCACCAATCGCCCTGCAGCCGGCGGTGGTTGATGGGGAAGCAGTGGGGCTTGCGCTCTACCGCGGTGACCAGGCCGCCTGGCTGGACTTGGCTGAGCTGGATGAAGCCGCAGAAGGCGTGCTGGCGCAGTTCCTGGCCGATGAGAACGCTCCGAAGATCTTCCACGACGCCAAAGCGGCCATGCACCTGCTGATCGAACGCGGTCTGGAAGTTGCCGGCATCCGGGACGACACGCTGATTAGCGCCTACCTGATCCAGCCGGATCGCCGAAGCCACGATCTGGTGGATGTGGTGCAGTACCACCTGAAGTACGCGGTGCCGGTGCATGAAGCGAAAAAGGGCGAACTGGACCTGGGGCTCACCTCGGACCTTGCCGAACCGGCCTTGGCCCAGGCGCAGGCGATCCATGACCTCTCCGCCTATCTGGCCACCAAGCTGGCCGAAAAGCACGCGGATGTGCTGGCTGCGCAGATGGAGCTGCCGCTGATTCCGGTGCTCTTCGAGATGGAACGCGCCGGCGTGGCAGTGGACGTGGACCGGCTGAACGAGTTGCGCGCGCATTTCACCACCCAGGTGGATCAGGCAACCAACGATGCGTTCGCCGCGATCGGCCACGAGGTGAATCTTTCAAGCCCCAAGCAGCTGCAGGTCGTATTGTTCGAGGAACTGGATCTGCCGCGCACCAAGAAGATCAAGACCGGCTTCACCACCGATGCCGAGTCGCTGCAAGATCTCCTGGTCAAAACCGGGCACCCCTTCCTGGTGGCGCTGATGGCCTACCGGGATGCGATCAAGCTGCGCCAAACCGTCGACGGCTTGCTCAAGGCAACCCACGGCGACGGCCGCATCCACACGACCTATGCGCAGACGGTGGCGGCCACCGGCCGGCTTTCGAGCCTGAACCCGAACCTGCAGAACATCCCGGTGCGTTCGGAAGAAGGCCGGCGGATCCGCGACGTGTTCATGGTGGGCGAGGGCTACGAGAGCCTGCTGACCGTTGACTACTCGCAGATCGAAATGCGCATCATGGCACACCTGTCCGAAGACGAGGGCCTGATCGAGGCCTACCAGAACGGCGAGGACCTGCACCGCTACGTCGGCTCGCGCGTGTTCAACGTGGCGCCGGAAGAAGTCACCTCGGAAATGCGTTCCAAGGTGAAGGCGATGAGCTATGGCCTGGCCTATGGCCTGAGCAGCTTTGGCCTGTCGAAGCAGCTGAAGATCGGCGTTGACGAAGCCCGCAAGCTGATGAAGGACTACTTCGACCGCTTCGGCGCCGTGCGCACCTACCTGCGCTCGGTGGTGGACCAGGCCCGCAAGGACGGCTACACCGAGACGATCTTCGGACGCCGCCGCTACCTGCCGGAGCTGAACAGCTCGGATCGCCGGCTTCGCGATATTGCCGAGCGTGCCGCATTGAACGCCCCGATCCAGGGCTCTGCGGCGGATCTGGTCAAGGTGGCCATGCTCAAGATTGCCGAGGGGCTGGCTGCAGGACAGTTCAAGTCGCGGATGCTGTTGCAGGTCCATGACGAATTGATTCTGGAAGTTGCCGCCGGTGAAATGGAGCAGGTGCAGGAATTGGTGACCCACGAAATGGGCCAGGCCGCGGACCTGCTGGTTCCACTGGATGTCCAGCCGGGCATCGGCCGGACCTGGCACGACGCCGCCCACTAGGAACAGCACCCGGAAAGGGCAGGAACACCGAGAGGTGATCCTGCCCTTGCTGCATGATCACGCGGGTTGGATGAAAGAAAAGAACATGGAACACTACACGCGCCGTCGGGTGCTGAAAGCCGGCAGCCTGGGCCTGGGGGCGCTGGCGGCCGGGCTGATCGCCGGTTGCAGCGCAGGCGACGCGGCGGGCGGAGCCGGCTCAGCGGCAGCGCCGGCACCGGCCGGACCCGTGCCCGCCACAGCTGCACCGTCTCTGGCTTCGGCCAGCCCCCAAGCGGTGTACCTGAGCCGGAGCCAGGCCGTGGCGCAATTCGAAGGCGTTCCGGCGGGCCAGTTCGGGCTGGACATCCCGGGCATCGAGCTTCGATTGCCTCGGGCCGATGGCGCCGCGGCGTTGACCTTCGATGCCTGTGGGGGACCGAAGGGTTCCGGGGTGGATGAAGCGCTGCTGGACGCATTGCGTACCAGGAAAGTGCCCGCGACATTGTTCGTCAACCAACGCTGGGCTCGCGCCAATGCACGTCTGCTGGCTGAGCTGGTCGACGAAAAGTTGTTCGAGATCGCCAACCACGGAACCAGCCATGCCCCGCTGGCCACCTTGAGGCAGTCAGCCTACGGCATCGGCGGCACGGGTTCCATTGGCCAGGCCTACGACGAGGTGATGGGAAACCAGCGGTACCTAGCTGACCAGTTCGGTATCGTCGCGAAATTCTTCCGTTCCGGTACCGCGCACATGGACGAAGCCGGTGCGGCGATGTGCCGGGAGCTGGGCGTGGTTCCGATGAATTTCACCGTCAATCTGGATGCCGGGGCGACTTTCGGCGCGCAGACCGTGGCCGCCCAGGTCCGCCAGCTGGGTGCCGGGGACGTAGGCATCGGGCACTTCAACCAGCCGGCTTCCGGCACGGCCAAAGGCATGGCGCTCGGGCTGGGGCCGGCCCTGGAGTCCGGACTCCGGTTCATCACCCTCTCCGAAGCCTGGTGATTGCGCCCCTTGCGCAGCGCGAAGCTGCACATAGACTGTGAGCAGCCGATTCCCCTGCAAAGGAGCATGATGAGACCAGAGCGCGAGCCGAAACTGGAAACCCGGACGTACCAGGCCACCGAACGCAGCCCCGAAATCGACGAAGCGATCAAGATCTTCCACCAGGCCGCCGGGATCGGCTTCTATGAGCCGCTGCCGGAAGAGAAACAGTGGTCGAACTACTTGGACTTGACCTATGCCCAAAAGATGCGCTTTTCACTGGTGTTCGACACCGCCGCGGAACCGCACTCGCGCCATGGCGCCGACCCGGTGCACACCTATGGGGCGTTCCCGGGGCTGATCAACGCCGGGGGCAAGGCGCCCGTTCCAACGCACAAGATTTCTGCCGTCACGGTCGCTCCGAGCTATCGGCGGCGCGGCATCCTGTCCAAGCAGATTACCGCCGACCTCGCCTACGCCCAGCAGGCAGGATTCCCGATGGCGGCGTTGACCGCGTCGGAGGCGACCATTTACGGGCGGTTCGGCTTCGAGCCGGCCACCTACCAAACCCGGTTCACGCTCAAGTGCGCCCAGGGGGTCAAGCTGCGCGTGCAGGTGCCCGGCCAGGTGATCGATATCGATCCGAAGCAGTTCGCGGCCCAGTACGCGGCCCTGTCAGTGAATGCGCTGCAGCAGACCTTCGGCTCCGTGGACAGCACCGAGTACGATGACGGCTTCGCCTTGGGACGCTGGGATACCTGGGAGAGCCTGGGCAAGCCGAAGAACCTGCGCTTTGCCGCCTACTACGACGGCGACGGCCAGCTCGGCGGCTTCGCCACGTACAAGTTCGGCGGATGGGTTGAGCCCAAGGCAAAACTGGTCGTGCAAAAGCTGGTGGCTACCAGCGAGGCCGCCCGCATCAAGCTCTTCGAGTACCTGGGCAACCATGACCTGGTGGAGGAAGTGCACGGCCAAGGCCCGGTGGGGGACCCGCTGCGCCATGTGCTGGAAAACGTTCGCGACTACCACGTGCGTTCCATAGACGATGTCCTGTGGCTGCGCGTTCTCGACGTTGTTGCCGCCTTCGAAGCGCGCGGCTACCAGCAAGAGGCGCAACTGGTGTTGAGCGTGAGCGATCGGCTGGAGATGATTTCCGGAAGCTACCTCTTCGACGTGTCCGATTCCCATGCCGCGGTCAGCCGAATCGAAGAAGGGCATGCTCCAGCCGGCCTGCCCCGGGTGTCCCTGTCGGAGCGCGAACTTGCGGGGCTGTACCTGGGGTCCGTGCAATTGGGGCAATTGCTGGATTCGGGCCGCGCCGTTCTGGAAAGCGGGGGACAGCCGGGAAACTGGATGGACTTGTTCAACGCGCCCCGCGAGGGATTCACGCCGCACGGCTTCTAGCGGCAGGGGCCGCATCAACCGCCTGTTATGACGAAGTTCACAAAATGCTGACGTGGATGTTAGTGGGTTACGCTTTGACCCGCACTCTGGTATACGCGTAGACTTGTACAGCGTGCCATGGCGCTAGTTGTGGCCGCAAGCAAGTTTTACCCGCTCGAAATTCCGGGACTTCCGGGGTTTCGACTGATCAAATCTATCCACATCGGAGTCCCTACTACATGACCATCACCTCGAACGAGAACAACAGCGCACCAGTCGTCGCAATCAACGACATTGGATCTGCTGAGGACTTCTTGGCCGCAGTCGACGCCACCATCAAGTACTTCAACGATGGTGACCTCGTCGAAGGCACCGTCGTCAAGGTTGACCACGACGAAGTTCTGCTCGACATCGGTTACAAGACCGAAGGTGTCATCCCTTCCCGCGAGCTTTCCATCAAGCACGACGTTGACCCAGGTGAAGTTGTCACCGTTGGCGACAGCGTTGAAGCCTTGGTTCTGACCAAGGAAGACAAGGAAGGCCGCCTGATCCTGTCCAAGAAGCGTGCTCAGTACGAGCGTGCTTGGGGCGACATCGAAAAGATCAAGGAAGAGGACGGCGTCGTTACCGGTACCGTCATCGAGGTTGTCAAGGGTGGCCTCATCCTGGACATCGGCCTGCGTGGCTTCCTGCCAGCATCGCTGGTCGAGATGCGCCGTGTGCGCGATCTGGCTCCATACATCGGCCAGGAGATCGAAGCCAAGATCATCGAGCTGGACAAGAACCGCAACAACGTTGTGCTTTCCCGCCGTGCCTGGCTCGAGCAGACCCAGTCCGAGGTTCGCTCGACCTTCCTCAACAAGCTGGAAAAGGGCCAGGTTCGTCCGGGCGTTGTTTCCTCCATCGTCAACTTCGGTGCATTCGTGGACCTGGGCGGCGTAGACGGCCTGGTACACGTTTCCGAGCTGTCCTGGAAGCACATCGACCACCCATCCGAGGTTGTCGAAGTTGGCCAGGAAGTCACCGTCGAGGTTCTCGAAGTCGATCTGGACCGCGAGCGCGTTTCCCTGTCGCTGAAGGCTACCCAGGAAGATCCTTGGCAGACCTTCGCCCGCACCCACGCACTGGGCCAGGTTGTACCGGGCAAGGTTACCAAGCTGGTTCCATTCGGTGCGTTCGTACGCGTCGAAGACGGCATCGAAGGCCTGGTTCACATCTCCGAGCTGGCAGTGCGCCACGTTGAGCTGGCCGAGCAGGTTGTCTCCGTTGGCGACGAGCTGTTCGTCAAGGTCATCGACATCGACCTGGAGCGCCGCCGCATCTCGCTGTCGCTCAAGCAGGCTAACGAAGGTGTTGACCCAGAGGGCACCGAGTTCGACCCAGCACTCTACGGCATGGCTGCAGAGTACGACGAGGCCGGCAACTACAAGTACCCAGAGGGCTTCGACCCAGAGTCGAACGAATGGCTCGAGGGCTTCGACACCCAGCGCGCTGCATGGGAAGCACAGTACGCTGCTGCCCAGGAGCGTTGGGAAGCACACAAGAAGCAGGTTGCAGCCGCAATCGTAGCTGACGCAGAAGCAGAACCTGCTGCTGCAGGCAGCTCCGAGCCAGCTCCAGCTTCGTACTCCTCGGAGGCTCCAGCCACCGATGCAGGTACCCTGGCTTCCGACGAAGCTCTTGCTGCACTGCGCGAGAAGCTGACCGGCAACTAATTTCGGCTTCTGCCTTGTGCAGGAAACGTCATTAGCTTGAGCTGATGCGCGAAGGTCCAACCCGAAAGGGTTGGGCCTTCGTGCTTTAACCCCGAGGCCTTGGGTTTTGCCGCGATTGGGTTGTCACCCATTCTGCTGATGCCGCCGGTTCCGGAATAGCCCACAAGGAGGACTCGGGCTAAAACCTGCCAACGATAGACTAAAACGGCACCAATGAGGTCCATTAGCAGGCGGTGGTGAGGTACACATGGAGACCGAAAAGAGAGGGCCAGGCAGTACTGCGCTGAGTCCGAAAGCAGGCAAGCAGATTGTCCTGAAGCAGGTAACGCGCGAAGAGTGGGCGGCCGTGCCCCGGACCATTCCCAATTTCTGGGTTGCCGCCGGCACATGGATTCCCATGGGGATTATCTTGTTTCTCATCCACGATCAGCTCAGTGCGCTCGCCCTGGTGGCCGACGGGCTGTGGGGCCTGGTGTCCCTGTCCATGATCGCCTTTGCAATTGCGCTGATTTTCGGCAGCGGCAGACAGGCACCATGGTTGGGGCTTGGGATCACGGGCATCATCTATTACTTCCAGCCGCACCACAGCACAATTCAAACCTTCATGGTGGTTGCGCTGGGATACTACGGGTTGCTGTCGATCCTTGTGGCTGCCAGCGACGCGCGATTCAAGAGCCTGTTGAGAAGCTGGCGAAGAGAGGCGACCGGCAGCCTTACCTTGGCTTCTGCCGAGCGCCGCTGCTTTGGCGTCACCAAATACCTGTCGCCTGTTGCCTGGAATCTGGCCTTGGGGGCACTAGCGTATCCGGCGGTGCGACTCGCATGGGAATACTTCAGCACCGAGACCAGCTCGCTATCCGACCTCGACGCCGGGTTCCGTTTTGACCTGCTGGCCGCCATGACTCTTCTAGCCGTTTGCTTCCTGCTCAGCATTCTGCGCTGGATTGGAAGCCGATCCGTTGGGATCTTCGCGCTGGAAATACCTGTCGAGGCACAAATCGGTCCCACCCCGTTGCGCGTGTTGGGCCAGGCGATCCTGATCGAACAAGAAACTTGGAAATGCGGCTGCCGCGACTCCGAGAAAAACGAGAGCAAAAAACCATTTGTGGACCCCCGGTTTATTTTTGCCTCCGACTTCTGCCAGGTGCACGGCATTGAGGCTGTCAACAAGCTCAGCCATTCCGAATTCTTGCAAATAGCCCAGCAGCCGTGGGTCTATGGCAGGAACCTCACCGGCAAGGTTCTCTACGGGACCCGGCAACGCATGAACATTGTGGGACTCACCGGTTGGGGTTCGCGCCCGGTGGCGGTGCGATCGCCATGGCTATACGGCGGTGGAGAACAGGCCAGCGACTACTATGCGCCTCTTGCTGCGCGTGAACCGCTGAATCGCTCCAAGCGCGTTCTGAAAGTCGTCGATCCGGCCGACAACACGCTTGCCGCAGAGTCCCTCCAGGAGAATACCCGAGAAGAAATCGACCGGATAAGTCTGCGATCCGTGGGGATTGACGCGGAAGCAGTGCGCGTCCAGGGGGCGCGCCCCTTCCTTGCCTGAGCGAAAAAGCCATCGTGGTGCCTTGACCGCATTGCGGGTTCAAGGCAGCCCCGGCCCGGCTAGGCAGCCTGTATCAAGTGGTAGCGATTGCGCACAGGAGCCTGCGTCGGATCGATAAAACTTGGGAGAATGACCTTGGGGACTCCACCATCGGGGATGACTTTGATCAATCCGGCATGCACGTCGTGGTGGTGCCCATCGCAGAGCATGGCACTCCAGTAGACCGAGGTGACACCGCCCTCGGACCAGAACCAGATGTGGTGGATATTGCACCGCTCAGGATCCATGGTGCATCCCGGGACGATACAGCCGCGATCGCGCACCGCTACGCCAAGCCGCATATAGCCTGGATGCTTGCGCTGGCTGCGGCCGATATCCAATATTTCGCCCTTGCCGCCCAAAACCATGGGAATGATTCTTGCTTTGGCCAGAGTTTGCCGCAGGTCCGTGGCGCTGAGCTTAAAGCCATGGGCCGTCATTCCATGGGTTTCTGCTCGGCCTTCCAGCTCTGCCAGCGTCAGCATGACCACCACCCGGGGGTTGATTACGGGCAAATCCAGATCCGCGGCATCCGGTGGGGAAGAGCCCGGATCCGCGGCCCGATTCAGGGTTGCATCGAGCAGGCGCTTTAGGCGCTTGGCGTTGAGTTCGAGCAACAGCATCATGGCATTGAGCCGGCGAGCGGCCGGAGCGATCGGCGGTGCTTGTGGTGCTTCGGCGGTTGCGGCTTCCTCGTCGGTGACAAAATCCGGATGATCGCCAGAGGCCTTTTCGGCATCGCCCTGCTCGCCGGTGAACGCTTCACGGGCTGCCTGGCCAGCACCGGAGCGCGGGTTATCGGCTTGGGCGAGCCCGGATTCGAAGAGATCGGCCCGGATTGGGCGCAGCCCCAGCTCGTACCAGATCAAGCCACGGCGCAAGCCCTTGCGGAAGATTCCTTCCTGGGCTTCGGGTTGTTCTTCCGACTGTTGATCGCGTGCCGTTTTGAGGACCAGGTTGATCGCCTTGCGACGGGTTCCAGCATCCGGTTCATCCATTTCCGCATCCAGCACGGATTCCAGCAGCCGGCCATGGTCATCGCGCACGGTGGAGGTTGTCGGAGGGGCGAACTCGTCTCGTTCCGGTTCCAGGGTGCCCAGCCGCCGGGCCACAGATAGTGCCTCCGCTGGAGGACGGGAGCTATCGCGAAAACGCTGGGCCAGCAGGGGGAACTGTGCAGGATAGCGCTGATGCTGGTAATCGAACTGGGCAAGAACATGATGCGCGCTGTCCATGCGCCGCCTGGCCTCGAAATGCCCCAGGTCCACCCACGAGGCGAGCAAGTCGGTGCAGTTGGGGAAGGGCGGGCGCTGGCCGGTGCGCTGCGCGGGGCGGGTGAAATCGACAGTTCCTGCCCGCACGGCGTCCAGTTCGCCTGCGGAGAGTGTGTTGGCCGCCGTGGATTCGATGAGATGAGCCGCGTAAATCTGGGTGCGCAGCGCCTGGTGGGCGGCAAATTCGGCCGAGGTGGCCAGCGCCAGCGCAAAGCGCGGATCCTGCTGGTAGGCGGATTGGGGTTCCGGCCCTGCCTCAGAATCCGGGGCGAGGCGCTGGTGCAGGGCCGGGATGAGCGTGGCGAGGCCCAGGGCATCTTCGGCGGTGAGGCACGAGGAGTCCTTGATCGCTTGGGAGAGGCTGGCAATTGCCTGGCCAACGGTTTCGCTCATGGGCCAAGAATGCGCTGCAGGTGCCGCGGTGCAACGCAAAAAGCGCGAGCTGTGGAAAAGCTTCAGGACTCCTTGATGGAGGAGGTAACCGTGAAGGTCTTGTCGCGTGCCAATTGCGCCGTGGGACCGATGCGGCGGGCTAATTCGCTGCGGTAGCGCAAATGCGAATTGAATACGCAAAGCAGGACGCCGCCGGGTGCCAGGACGCGGGCCGCATCGTCGATGAGCTTGAAGGCGATGTCGGCGGTCACCGTGTTGCCGATATGGAAGGGCGGATTGAGCGTGATGAGCGTGGCCGAGTTCGCCGGCAGGCGGCTGAGCGCATCATCCTGGGTCGCGGTCATGCGGCCTGATAGCCCGTTGCGGGCAGCGGCGGCCAAGGTTGAGGCAACCGCGGAGGCCGAATGGTCGGAAGCGATAACCTGCAAGCGGGGGTGGGTGAGCGCCGCATAGACGCCGATGGAGCCATTTCCGCAGGCGAGATCCACGAGGGCGGCATGCGCGGAAAGATCGGGCAGGTGCTCCAAAAGCAGCCGGGTGCCTGGATCCAAGCGGGCCGCGCCGAAGGTGCCCGCCCCGGCATGCAAGGTGAAATCGGTTCCGTTCACATGGTGGGTGGCGGTGGCGGGGAAGCTGCTGGCTGGTTGCTTGGGCAGGGGATCGCTGGCGATCAGGACACGGGACTTTTGCCGTGCCAGGGAGACATCGACCCGGGCGAATCGGGCGGCGAGCACCTGGTTCATTGACCGGCTCATGTGCTTGATGCGGCCACCGGCAAATAACCGGGCCTCGGGCGCGGCGACGGCGGCGAGGGCAGCGGCCTGTTCGTCCAGGACATCCAGGCCGCGGGGCAGGGCGAGGAGAATGGTGCTGGCCTGTTCGGCGACCTGGGCCAGCGGGAAGAAGCGGAGCAGATCGGCGGCGTCCGGGAGCAGCTGGCGGACATTGGCCTCGATGGCGCGGCGGGCGGTCAGCGAGTCGGTGTGCACGCGCACCGACGTGCTGCCCAGAGCCAGCGCCCCGGCAGCAAGCGCGCCGTAGTGGTCGCCGACGATGGCCATGGTGGAGGGCCAGCCGGTGTTCGCCAATTCGCGGGCCGCGGTGTCCAGGATGAGCCGGTCGGCGGCGTCGGCGGCGAAAAGGTTCGGCGCCTGGACATCTGGCCAGCGGCCCAGCTGGCTGAGCAGGGCTTCAAGATCGGCGGCAGGGCCGGGAGAGGTAGTCAAATCAGATCAACCCATCGGGTAGTTGCGGTGGCCAGTTCTCCGGCCCCGGCGGTCAGTGCGGCGACGTGGACACGCAATTCTTCGGCGGCTTCGGGGGTGTCGGGAATGCCGATGTGCACCAGTGCGGCGTCTGCCTCCCAGTGCGTGGGCTCGATCTGGTAGCCGGCGGCGCGCAGCTCGTTCTCATAGCGTGCTGCTAAGGCGTGGGATGCCGGCAGGGTGAAAATCCGCAGGCGCTGGCGGCGCAGCAGGCTCGCGTGGTCAAGGCCCGAGGAGACCGCTTCCGAATAGGCGCGCACCAGCCCGCCGGCCCCCAGCTTGATCCCGCCGAAGTAGCGCACGACGACCGCCAGCGTGTCCGAGAGATGGCTCTGATCGGGCAGGTCGCGCTTGGCCAGGGCATCAAGCATCGGGATGCCGGCGGTGCCCGAGGGTTCCCCGTCGTCGTTGGAGCGCTGGGTCATCCGATCGGGGCCGAGGATGAAGGCGGTGCAATGGTGCCGCGCATCAAAGTGGGTTTTGCGCAGGCCGGCGATGCGGTTGCGGGCCTCGGCTTCGGTTTCTACCCGGTAGAGATAGGTGATGAAGCGCGAGCGCTTGATTTCCAGCTCGTGCACGCTGTCGCCGCGCAGCGTGGTGTAGCTGGTCGCGGCCGATTCGTTGGTGTTCATCGCTAATAGTTTATAGGGTGGAAGCATGAAGCATGTGGGACTGACCGGGGGAGTAGCCTCCGGAAAATCTGCGGTTGCGGCTAAATTGGCTGAGCTCGGCGCGGTGGTGATCGACGCCGACGCGCTGGCGCGCGAGGTGGTTGCCCCCGGCACCGACGGACTGGCTGCGATCAAGGACTGTTTCGGGCCGGAAATTTTGCAGCCCGACGGCTCCCTGGATCGCAAGGCCCTGGGCGCGATCGTCTTCGCCGATGAGCAGGCCCGCCAGAAGCTGAACGCGATCGTCCACCCCTTGGTGCGCCAGGCGGCCGCCGTGGCGCGCGAGCAAGCCCCGCACGGAGCCCTGGTGGTCGAGGACATCCCGCTGCTGGTCGAATCCGGGCAGGCAGGAAAATTCGATGCGGTGATCGTCGTGCAGTCCCCGCCGGCAGAACGCATCCGCCGCATGGTCCAGGATCGCGGGTGGACCAGCCAGGACGCCGAATCCCGGATGGCCGCGCAGGCCAGCGATGAGCAGCGGGCGGCCGTGGCCGATTACCTGCTGGAGAATTCGGGGACCCTGGAAGAACTCGAGGCGCAGGTTGCTGCCCTTTACCGCCAACTGGCGCCAGCACAGGAGTAGGAATGTACCGGATCTGCAAGTGGACCACCCTGATCGCTTTCGCCCTCGCGCTGGTGCTGTGGCTGGGATTTGGCGGACGCGCTGAATTCGTTGCCCGGGAATCCGGGCCGTATTCGCCGGTGGTCTACATTTCCGGGTGGCTGGCCCTGCTCGGGCTGATCGCCGCGACCATCATGACCGTGGCCTTTTTCGGCAACGCCATCGGGCGCACGGTCAAGCGCAATGCGATCCGCTATGGCATGCGCAAGTAGCAGCGCGCCGCTTTAAGCTGAAAGCTGGCCACGGCAAGGCCCAAACGGTCGGGCCAAGTGGATATGCTGGATGCATGAGTCTTGCCCAGCCGATTAAGCGTGTTGTTGCCCCCTTCGAAGTCATCAGCGAATATGAGCCCGCCGGCGACCAGCCGCAGGCCATCAAGGAGCTGACCGAGCGCATCAACAACGGCGAAAAGGACATCGTGCTGCTCGGTGCCACCGGTACCGGCAAGTCCGCGACCACCGCCTGGCTGGTGGAGCAGGTGCAGCGCCCGACCTTGGTGCTGGTGCAGAACAAGACCCTGGCCGCCCAGCTGGCCAATGAATTCCGCGAGCTGTTGCCCAATAACGCGGTGGAGTACTTCGTCTCCTACTACGACTACTACCAGCCCGAGGCCTACGTCCCGCAGACCGATACCTTCATCGAGAAGGACTCCTCGATCAACGAGGAGGTCGAGCGGCTGCGCCACTCTGCGACCAACTCGCTGCTGACCCGGCGCGATACCATCGTGGTCGCCACGGTGTCCTGCATCTACGGCTTGGGCACCCCGGAGGAGTACGTGGCCGGCATGGTCACCGTGCGCACCGGCGAGGAGCTGAATCGCGACGCCATGCTGCGCCAGTTCGTCGCCATGCAGTACACCCGCAATGACATGGACTTCCACCGCGGCACCTTCCGGGTACGCGGGGATACCGTGGAAATCATCCCGATGTACGAAGAGCAGGCGGTGCGCATCGAGTTCTTCGGCGACGAAGTCGAGGCGATCTACACCCTGCACCCGGTCACCGGAGAGGTGATCCGCGAGGAAACCGAGATGTACATCTTCCCGGCCAGCCACTACGTTGCCGGTGCCGAGCGCATGGGCAAGGCGATCAAGCGGATCGAGGACGAGCTGGCGGTGCGCCTGAAGGAGCTCGAGTCGCAGAATAAGCTGGTCGAGGCCCAGCGGTTGCGCATGCGCACCACCTATGACCTGGAAATGATGGAGCAGATGGGCTTCTGCAATGGCATCGAGAACTACTCGCGGCATATCGACGGCCGCGAGGCAGGCAGCGCCCCGCACTGCCTGATCGACTACTTCCCCGATGACTTCCTGCTGGTCATTGACGAGTCGCACGTGACCGTGCCGCAGATCGGCGCCATGTACGAGGGCGACATGTCGCGCAAGCGCACCCTGGTGGAGCACGGTTTCCGCCTGCCCTCCGCGATGGACAACCGCCCGCTGAAGTGGGACGAGTTCCTGGAGCGCATCGGGCAGACCGTCTACCTTTCGGCCACCCCGGGCAAGTACGAGCTGGGCAAGTCCGACGGGTTCGTCGAGCAGATCATCCGCCCGACCGGCCTGATCGACCCGGAGATCATCGTCAAGCCCACCAAGGGGCAGATCGACGACCTGCTCGATGAGATCCGCACCCGCGTGGACCGCGATGAGCGCGTGCTGGTCACCACGCTGACCAAGCGCATGGCCGAGGACCTGACCGACTACCTGACCGAGCACCAGGTGCGGGTGCAATACCTGCACTCGGATGTGGACACCATCCGGCGCGTGGAGCTGCTGCGCGAACTGCGCATGGGCTCCTTTGATGTGCTGGTGGGCATCAACCTGCTGCGCGAGGGGCTGGACCTGCCGGAGGTGTCGCTGGTGGCGATCCTCGACGCCGATAAGCAGGGCTTCTTGCGTTCGGCGACCTCGCTGATCCAGACCATCGGCCGTGCCGCCCGCAACGTGTCCGGCCAGGTGATCATGTACGCGGACAAGATCACCGATGCCATGGACCAGGCCATCGAGGAAACCAATCGCCGACGGGCGATCCAGGAGGCGCACAACAAGGAGCACGGGATCGACCCGATGCCGTTGCGCAAGAAGATCGCCGATATCACCGACCAGCTGGCGCGCGAGGATGCCGACACGCAGGAATTGCTGAACAACAACCGGCTGGCCAAGGACGCGAAGCGGACCAAGGCCTCGTCGAGCGTGCGCAAGGACGGCTTGGCTGCGGCTCCCGCCGAGGACCTGCTCTCGCAGATCGAGGAGATGACCGGGCAGATGCACGCTGCGGCCGCCGAATTGCAGTTTGAATTGGCCGCCCGCATCCGTGACGAGGTGTCCGAATTGAAGAAGGAGTTACGCCAGATGAAGGCCGCCGGGCACGCTTAGCGGCGGGGCGGAGGGGCGGAGGCCTGCTTCGGGGGAAGCCTGTGCAGATGCTGTGCGCTACACTTAATGCTTGGACGTAGGGGAGTATCCCAATGCTGTGAACGTCAACACGCGAATCAATGGCGATTCGCCGGGCGCAGCAGCCGATCGCCAAGCAGGCTTTTGAAGTGATTCGAAGGCCGGGGCGACGGCGGAGAGACTTGCGGCGATTTTCCATACCCTCCAACGAAAGGTCGCTCGTCCGTGGGCACTCATGGGTTAACCATTCAATTCGAGATCATCGCGCTGATCGTTCTGTGCGCGGTTCTCATTGCAGACTTGTTGTACGTCACCAAGCGTCCGCACATCCCTTCCATGAAGGAAGCTGGCATCTTTGTCGGCATTTATATCGCACTGGCACTGATTTTCGGCGCGGTCATCTGGACCCAGTCCGGCCCGCAGCTCGGCCAGGAGTTCTATGCCGGCTGGATCACCGAATACGCGTTGTCCGTTGACAACCTGTTCGTCTTCATCATCATCATGGCGCGCTTCTCGGTACCACGGAAGTACCAGCAGGAAGTGCTGATGTTCGGCATTATCATCGCGCTGATCCTGCGCGCGATCTTCATTGTGCTCGGCGCCGCCATCATCGAGCAGTGGTCGTGGGTCTTCTACATCTTCGGTGCCTTCCTGCTGTGGACGGCTTGGAACCAGCTCAAGGACGAAGACGAGGACGAAGAGAGCGGCCTGGTCAAGAAGCTGACCAGCAAGCTGCCGATCTCCAAGGACTTCGATGGCGCCAAGCTGCGCACCGTGATCGACGGCAAGAAGCTGTTCACCCCGATGGTTCTGGTCTTCGTGACCATCGGCATGACCGACCTGCTGTTCGCCTTCGACTCGATTCCTGCAATCTTTGGCCTGACCAAGTCGGCCTTCATCGTCTTCACCGCGAACATCTTCGCCCTGATGGGCCTGCGCCAGCTGTACTTCTTGCTCGGCGGCCTGATGAACCGACTGGTCTTCCTGAAGCACGCACTGAGCTTCATCCTGGCCTTCATCGGCGTCAAGCTGGTCTTCCACGCGCTGCATGAAAACAACCTGCCATTCATCAACGGCGGCGAGCCACTGCACTACGCATGGCTGGACATCTCCGTGGGTCTGTCCCTGCTGGTGATCCTGGGCGCCATTGTTGTTGCCACCGTCTTGTCGCTGTGGACCCCATGGGGCAAGCGCGCGGCAGCCAACGCCGAGGCTGAAGAAGTCACCAAGGCGTCTGAAAAGGCCGCAAACTCAAACGAAAAGTAGCTAGCAGACGTCAGCCCGCCGGCTGGCCCCTTTGGGCCGGACGGCGGGTTTTCTCTGGCCAGCTTCTATTTCATGGAACTTCTCGTGGGGGATAGCAAATGAGTGATGCACCGCTTGATGCAGGAGCCGTAGCCACCGATCTGGCCCTGGCTTCAGGAACCATGTCCCGCCTGTTGGGGCAGGCCGCCGGGCAGGGGCGCTCTGTCACCGCTTGGCGGGTGCTTTCGTCGCTGGACCGGCTGGGAGCCCAGCGCGTGGGAGACCTGGCAATTGAACAGCGTGTCGCCCAGCCGACGATGACCGGACTGATTATCCGTCTCGAAAACGACCACATGGTGCAGCGCGAACCTGATCCAAAGGACGGGCGGGCAAGCCTTGTCAGCTTGACCGGGACTGGCCGTGAAGAAATCCACGGCTACCGCCAGCGGGCCATCAACGTGCTGCTCGGCGGCATGGACGAGTTCAGCGATGCAGAGCAGCAGGCCCTGGCCCGCGTGGTTCCACTGATGCTGCGAATCAACGAACGGATCGCCGCCGACTTGGACGGCTAGGTTCAGAATATTGAAAAGTCGCGCCGCTCCCTGAGGGGAGCAGCGCGACTTTGCTGTTGAACCCTACTGGTCCTTGGCAGCGGCCTCGGGATCCGCGCCGTTGGCCATGGCCAAAAGCCGGCGGAAGATCGCCGGTCCTTCGTCACCGATGCCATCGTGATGGTATTCGTCCGTAACCCAGGCCTGTAGCCCGGCGACCTGGGATGCGGTGCGCAATGACAGCTCGCGGTCGACATAGACATCATCGTGGTACACAGCTGCGGCCACCGGAACGGTGTTCCTTGCGAGCGTGTCCAGATCGTAGAGCGGAGCAAAATGCTCGTGCAAGGCCAGAATCCGGGCCACATCTTCCAACGGGCGCAGGGCCGGATCCTCGGCAAAATGCCAGCGGAAGATCATTTCACCGGTCAACAGCGGCGTGGCCGCATGCACGGTGAAGTCGGGGAATTCCGGCAGTACCTGTTCGGCGGCGAAGTTTGTTGCCTCGCCCTGGGCATAGATCGTTTCATGCATCAGCGCGTAGAGCGGGTTTGAAGCGAATGATGATTGAGCCTGCAAGGCATCGAGGAAGGCATCCGAAAGCCGCGGCCCGCCTGGCGTTTGATTGAAGGCTTCCTCGAAAATGTGGTGCAGCAGGTGCACCCGGGTATTGCCGCCCAAGTACATGCCGAGCATCTGCACCAGCGGGACGGTGACCTGCTGGCCGTTGGGCAATCGCTCGTCGCGGTTCTCGCGCACATGCTCGTAGATCCGGTGCAGGGTTTCGAAGTCCTGCGGATACCAGGAAAAGTATTCGCGGTTGCGTTCGGCCATGCGCTGGTAGGTGGCCCGGTATACGGTCTTCGCATCTTGATCCAGCGATGCCAGGCCTCCGGTGACCAGGCAGCGGGTGAGGGACTGCGGGAAGAGCGAGAGATAGGTCAGGGTGCAGAACCCGCCGTAGCTTTGTCCCAGTGTGCTCCACTGATCGATGCCCAGATATTCACGGAAGGCCTCTGCATCACGCACGATCGAGTCAGCACGGAAGTGCTCCAGATAGCGTGCCTGGGCCGCTGAGTCTCCGCGCAGAGGCAAGGTTTTTCGGTTGGCCGGTGTTGACAGGCCGGTGCCACGCTGATCAAGCAAGAGAACACGGAAGTGCTTTACCGCTTCTGCCAGCCAGCCCGACAACGAACCGGGCCTTGGCGATTTTCCTCCCGGGCCGCCCTGCAGGAACAACAGCCAGGGCTTCGTTGAATCGGTGCTGATTTCTCGGGCGAACACCGAGATTTTTTCGCCTTCTGGATGCGAGTGATCCAGCGGGACCTCGATCCGGTGGTCGGTGACGTCCATGCCGCGGTAGTGCGCCATTACTTTGCTCCTTGCGTTCCGAGGGCCTGCAGCGCGTCGCCGTCCAGGCGCCGGGTGGTCCATCCGTCCAACGCGCCGGCGCCGATTGCGTCATAAAATTTGATGGCCGGTTCGTTCCAGTCGAGAACTTGCCATTCCAGGCGCTTGTATCCTCGTTCAACGCAGATATTCGCCAGCGTGCGCAACAAGGCACTTCCGGTGCCCAAGCCGCGCTGGTTTGCTCGAACGTACAAGTCCTCCAGGTGAATTCCGTGGCGGCCTTCCCACGTGGAATAGGTCAGATACCAAATGGCTATGCCGACGACTCCGGATTCGTCCTCAGCCACATGAGCGAACGCCTGGGGGCTGTTGCCAAACAGATGCTGCTCAAGGTCCTCAACGGTGTTGCGCACCGCGTCTGGCTCCTTCTCATAGTCCGCGAGTTCCTGGATCAATTCCAGAATTTGAGGGCAATCATCGATGACAGCTTCACGCACAATACTCATGTGTCCTAGCTTACCGCTGTCATATCGCTAAAACGTCGGTGACCAGTCCTAAGGTTGAATGCATGATGGGTGGACACCACGCGGTGAGCGGCGCAGCCGCATGGTTGGCAATTACTACTCCGGTCACCGTGGGCTCGGTTGACCTGGGGCTGGGTACCTTCCAGATGGACCGCTGGGAGACGCTCGCTGGGGCGATCGTTTGCGCTGGTGCAGCATTGCTTCCCGATGCAGATCATCACGGTGCAACCATCGCCCGCGCCCTGCCGCCCTTTTCCAGTATTTTTGCCCGAGTCATCGGTGAAGTTTCCGGGGGACACCGCAACGGCACGCATTCCATTTTGGGCATGGCCTTTTTTATCTTTATCGCGTGGCTTGCAAATGGATGGGACGTTCATACCGCGGCGCTGGGCACGGTTTATCCAGGAGCGGCCCTCTTCGCGGTGCTGCTGATCTCCTTTGCCGTGAAGTCCGTGAAATTCATGCCGCCGGTGCTGTGCTGGGTCATTGCCTTGGCCACCGGAGCCTTTGTCGGGGTGAATGCTCCCGAAGAAAACACCTGGTTCCTGCTGGCAGTGGCCTTGGGAGTCATCGTGCATGTGCTCGGGGACATGCTGACCGTCGGCGGCTGCAATCTCATTTGGCCGATCAAGATTGGTTCGCCACGCTGGTTCCGCAAGCTGCCGCTGGTTGGCGGTTGCTGGAAAGCCAACGGCCGCGTGGCTGTTCCTGTCCTTGCAGAGACGGGATCCACGGCGGAGTGGCTTTTCGCGACCTTGTTGACGACCTACGTCGGCATCGCGCTCATTGTTGCCTGACGGCTAGCTCTCTAGCGCAGTATTTTCGCCTTGATAGACCAATGCCAGCCCGAGCACCAAAAGCCCAGCCTGGAGCAACGTGGAGAGCAGCGCTTCGGCGGCAAAAAGTGCCGACCAGCCGCTGAGCAGGACGATCAGGACAAACAGTATGACGCAAGCACCTGCCAGGCGCAGCTGTAATCCGTTCATGGCCATACCCTACGACACTGCCCGCTGCCTGGCTATCGATTTATCGATAACCCTGCAACGGGCAGTATCCTTGAGAGATCAAACCGGATATTGAGGCGAAGCTGCCTTGATCGGGCAGCCGGGCGCTTTGGCCTCTATCGTCGAAGAATCCCTGAGAGCGCTGCTTTCTCATGGGGTACCAGATTTTCGGGAAGCAGATCATCCCTAAACCAGCGTAAATCCGCGGCCTTATCCGGTTCCATGATCCGAGGCGTTCCAGCCCAAGCGGTGGCCAGATAAAAATGATCTGTCATGCCATCGGCGCCTGCCACCGGTTGCTGCCGCGGCACAGTGGCCAGCGCCCGAAGATCGGCCAGAGCAATGCTCACGCCCAATTCTTCCCGAGCTTCCCGGATCGCCGCGGCCTCGCTTGATTCGCCAGGCTCGACGTGTCCAGCAGCAGAAATACCCCAGCAGCCGTCCATGAAGCCCGTGCCCGTCCGAAGCTGCAACAACACCTCGTTGCCCCGGCGGAGCACCACGTAGCTGATGGCGGTCATCGGGCTAGTCCATGCGCCCCACGGAAGTCACGGTCACCACTGGTGCGCCTACTTCATCTGAGTCGTCCAGGGAGATCGTCGCGCTGATACCCCAGTCGTGGTGCTCGGAAGGGTCGGCGAAGATCTGGCGGACTTCCCATAGGCGGTTGGGCAGCTCATTGACAATGAACAGCTTCGAGCTGCGCCCGGTCGGGCCATCGTCGATGTCCTCATGCTCGTCGAAGTAGCCATCCATCGCATCGGCCCACGTATCGGCGTCAAAGCCGTTATGTCCATCGAGCTCGGCCAGAGCCTGATCCTGTTCGTCGGCAAATAGCTTGACGCGGCGGAACATCTCATTGCGCACCATCACGCGGAATGCGCGCTTGTTGCTGGTCAGCTTTTCCGGTGCCGGAGGCGGGGCCGTTTCGGTTTCTTCGCTCAGCTCGCCGCGGGAGAGCTCCTCCCACTCGTCCAGCAGCGACGAGTCGATCTGGCGGATCATCTCGCCGAGCCATTCGATCAGGTCTTCAAGGTCCTCGCGCAGGGCGTCCTGTGGGACGGTCTGGCGCAGCGCCTTGTAGGCATCGGTCAGATAGCGCAGCAGGACGCCCTCGGAGCGTGCCAGCTGGTAGTACTGGACAAAATCGGAGAAGCCCATGGCGCGTTCGTACATGTCGCGCACGATGGACTTCGGCGCCAGCTCGAAGTCCGAAAGCCAGGGGGCGCCGGAGCGGTACTGCTCGAACGCGGATTCCAGCTTCTCGGCCAGCGGCATCGCATAGGTGATTTCGTCCAGCGCGTTCATCCGGTCGTTGTAGTCCATGCCTTCGGCCTTCATCGCGGCAATGGCTTCGCCGCGGGCCTTCTTCTCCTGGCCCGAGAGCACCTGGCGCGGCTTTTCCAGGGTCGCTTCGATCACCGAGACCACATCCAGGGCGTAGCTGGCGGAATCCGGATCCAGCAGGTCCAAGGCGGCCAGGGCGAAGGGGGAGAGCGGCTGGTTCAGCGCGAAGTTCTGCTGCAGGTGCACGGTCAGCTCGTAGTAGTTGCCGTACTCGTCGGGCTCTTCGCGGCGCACCACAACTTCTGTGGCGATCAGCTCTCGCAGGATGCCCAGGGCGCGCAGCTTCAGCTTGCGCTGCGAGGCCGGGGTCTCATGGTTCTCGGAGAGCAGGCGCCGGGCGGCTTCGAAGGCATTGTCTTCGCGCTCCAGCAGGTTCAGCAGCATCGAGTGCGAGACCTGGAAGGAGGACTTCAGCGTCTCGGGGGAGGCCTCGACGATCTTCTCGAAGGTCTTTTCGCCCCAGGTCACGAAGTTCTGCGGCGGCTTCTTCTTCGGGATCTGCTTGAGCTTCGACGAACCCTCGCCATGCTTCTTCAGCGCCTTTTCCATGGCCTTGTGGTTCTCGATCGCATGCTCGGGGGCCTGGACCAGCACGGTGCCTGCGGTATCGAAGCCCGCACGACCGGCACGGCCGGCGATCTGGTGGAACTCGCGGGCGTTCACGATACGGGTACGGGTGCCATCGAACTTGGACAGCGCGGTGATGACCACGGTGCGGATCGGCACGTTGATGCCCACCCCCAGTGTGTCGGTGCCGCAGATGACCTTGAGCAGGCCGGCCTGGGCCAGCTGCTCGACCAGGCGGCGGTACTTGGGCAGCATGCCCGCGTGGTGGATGCCGATGCCGTGGCGCACCAGGCGGTTCAAGGTCTTGCCGAAGCCAGCGGCAAAACGGAAGCCGCCGATCATCTCCGAGATCTTTTCCTTCTCCTCGCGGGTGGCCACATTCACGCTCATCAGCCCGGTAGCGCGGTCGATCGCGTCCAGCTGGGAGAAGTGGACGATGTAGATCGGGACCTGCTTGGTCTTGATCAACTCCTCCACCGCTTCCTGAACCGGCTCCATGGAGTAGTAGAAGTGCAGCGGGATCGGGCGCTCGGCATGAGCCACGGTGACCGTCGGGGTGCCGGTGCGCTCTTCGAGTTCCTTCTCGAAGCGGGTGACATCGCCGAGGGTGGCGCTCATTAGCAGGAATTGCGCCTGGGGAAGCTCAATGAGAGGCACCTGCCAGGCCCAGCCGCGCTGCGGGTCGGCATAGAAATGGAATTCATCCATGATGACACAGCCGACATCGGCCTTTGAGCCTTCGCGCAGCGCGATATTCGCCAGGATTTCCGCCGTGCAGCAGATGATCGGCGCGTCCGCATTGACCGAGGAGTCGCCGGTGACCATGCCGACATTCTCGGCACCGAAGATCTTGCACAGGTCGAAGAACTTCTCCGATACCAGCGCCTTGATCGGCGCGGTGTAGAAACTGATCTGGTCGCGGGCCATGGCGTAGAAATGCGCGGCAATGGCCACCATGGACTTGCCTGAGCCTGTGGGGGTGGCCAAGATGACGTTGTTGCCGCCAGCCAGCGCCATCGACGCTTCATCCTGTGCGGGGTAGAGGGTGATGCCGCGGGTTGCGACCCATTGGCCGAACGACTCGTAGATTTCGTCGTCGGATACGTTTTTGCTGTCTGCTGGCAAATATTCGGTGAGCAACATGATGCTACTAGCCTATCGGTTGAGAAGTGTGACTGAGCGCCTGATCGGGGTGCGGTTCAAAGGTTTAGGCTTAGGGCATGAAATGGGATCCAGCAAAGTACACCGAATTCTCTGATTACCGTGGGCGCCCTTACAAGGATTTGCTCGGCCAGCTAGTCGACGTGGAGCCGAAGAAGGTTGTGGATCTGGGCTGCGGTCCGGGCAATATGACTCGGCTCATCGCCCAAAGATGGCCGCAAGCGCAGGTGACGGGGCTGGATTCCTCGCAGGATATGATCGCCAAGGCCGAATCGTCCGAGCATGAAGCGAATCTGGATTTTGCGTTGGCAGATGCGAGACAATGGCAGCCAGAAGAGGATCTGGATCTGCTGTTCTCCAACGCAATGCTGCAGTGGTTGCCGGATCATCGTGAATTGCTGGCTGCCTGGCTTGGGAAGATGAAAACCGGCTCGTATGTAGCGATCCAGGTGCCGGGGAACTTCGGTTCGCCTTCACATGCGCTCATGCGGCAGGTCGCTGAAAGTGCGAAGTGGGCTGGCAAGCTCGGCAGCGTTCTGCGCGACGGCCATGTTGTAGGGGAGCCGGAAGACTACCAGCGGCTCTTGCTCGACGCCGGGTTCCAGGCAAATGTGTGGGAGACGACTTTCCAGCAATTGCTGCTGGGCGACGACCCGATTCTGGATTGGGTCCGCGGCACGGCCCTGCTCCCGGTGCGCCACGCACTGGACGAGCAGGACTACCTCCGGTTTGAAGACGACTACCGGGCCCAGATCTCCAAGCACTACCCGTTTTTTGAAACCCGCGATGGCACCAGACTGACGAATTTCCCCTTCCGCCGCATTTTCATGATCGGCCATAAGCTCGGCTGAGGTCAGCGAACAGCCGAAGGACGGACTCTGCGCGGCAGCCCGGGCAGCACATGGATGCAGACCAGCACGATCAGCGCGCCGAGCGCCAGGCCGGAGAATACATCGTGGACATAGTGCGCTCCCACGCCCACGCGGGCCAGGGCAACCAGCAGGGCAGCAGGAATGGCCACGGCGGCCAACGCGGGTCGAACCAGCAAGCAGGTTGTGGCGATGGCCGCTGCCACCACTGAATGGTTCGAGGGCCAGGACCAATCCCCGGGCTGCGGGCATGCCATCGCCGTGACCGCTTCAAGGGTTCGACAGGGGCGTTCTTCGGTGACCAGCGCCTTGAGCAGTTCGCTCAGTGCGTAGGCCAGCACCGCCCCGAGGGCACCGCAGATCAGACGCCAGAAGGCGTTGCGGTCCCGGAACCAGATAGCCACCGTGAGCAGAATGGCTCCGAGCATCAAGAACTTGAGCAGGGTTTCCGAGCAGAAGACAGCCGCCGCGGACAACACCGCGGAGTCCCTCACGGATCCTGACAGGCCCAAATACAGGACATCGCGCAACGGGTAGGACACGACCGCAATCAGTGCCAGGACCGCAATGAAGATGGCTGGCCGAGAAGGCCGGATGGCATAGCGTCGAGGAGAACTAGAATTCACGAGTGGTGATTATACGGGCCGGGATGCGGCGTGGCCGCATGCCCTTAGCCGAGGGCTACCAGCCGCGTTCACGCCACTCGTCTAGATGCGGGCGCTCGGCTCCCAGAGTGGTCGAGTCGCCATGTCCCGGTAGCACTTTGGTTTCATCCGGGAAGCGGTCGAAGATTCGTTCCGATACGTCAGTGATCAATGAAAGGAAGCGCTGCGGATCTTTCCAGGTGTTTCCCACGCCACCGGGGAACAAGCTGTCGCCGCTGAGGACGACTGGCTGACCGGAGGAGTCCACCAGCGCATATCCGATGGAACCGGGAGTATGCCCGCGCAGGTGGATGGCTTCGATGATGACATCGCCCAGCTTGAGCTGGTCGCCATGATTCAAACCCTTCGTGACCTGGACGCCTGATTCTTTCTTGATGCCTTCCATATCGTCGGCGCCTGCGTAGGTCGTCACCGGGTATTGCTCGACAAGCTCGGCCAAGGCGCGCACGTGGTCCCAGTGCTGGTGCGTTGTCGCGATTCCTGCAATCCGCGGATGATCCGCGTCGTTCCTTGCCTCATCGATCAGCCTCGCGATAGCCGTTGCATCATCTGCGGCATCAACGAGCAGCTGTTCGCCAGACCGGCGGTTGGTAATGAGATAGACATTGTTCGACATGTCGGAAACCGAAATCCAGCGGATGGTCACATCATCTAGCAATAGTTCGTTCATACCATCACACTACGTTGGAATATATGCTCAACGCGATAGGCTCGGGACAGCAGAAGTCATAGTCCTGGAGAATGGAGCAAAGCATGAGTGAACTAGGTTTCATCAAGATCGACCCCAAGTCCACCGTGGCGCCGTACCAGCAGGTCCGTGAACAAATTCTTTCCGCGATCGCCAAAGGCAAATTAGCGCCAGGGAGCAAGCTTCCCTCGGTGCGGGCGCTGTCGGGCACACTGAACCTGGCAGTAAATACTGTCGCCAAGGTATACAAAGAACTTGAGCTGCAGGGCGCAGTTGTAACGCGAGGGCGCCACGGAACAGTAGTACAGGCTGCAGAGAACCGAGCCGAACAAGAAGTTAGCGATGCGGCAGCAGATTTGGCCCGGATTGCGCAGCTGTGGTCAGTCGATGAAGCCACTGCCGTAAAGTACCTGCGCGCTGCCTTCAGCTCCTTGCCTCGCTAGACGACTAGGCATTTGAGCCCACGAATTAGTGATTGAAAGATTTGTGGATAACTCTCCTGGAAGATCGAGATCCCGGTTTAGACTCTGGAACTAATTAACGTTCCCGGAGGCAGGAAACCACCATGAACTCGAATAGGAATGGTCGCACGCACTACGCGAGTTTCGCGGTCATCGCTGCAGGAGCGCTAATTCTCGGTCTTGGGTTGCCAAGCTGTACTGCGAACAAGGCGGAATCAAGCCCAAAGACGCCACAAGAGCAGGTGTCCGCGACTGTTGCCTGGGAAAGCGATGAAGTTCTCGTATCTGACGTAAAAGTTCTCGGCGAGGTAGCCATTGCCTATCGGCGCCAGGGACCGCAGATGGAAGTCATTGCCAGAAACCTGAACAACGGCGAGCAGCTTTGGAAAGATGAAGCACTCGGGGCGGCCGATAGCCGGGGTATTGATCCGACGATTGAAATAGCCAAGTACAAGGGCAGAAATTACGTCGCCTACACCGGAACTAAAACAGGGGCTTACGGACGCCTGAAGATCGCGGATGTTGCTACCGGTAAGCCGGTTAAAATTGAATACAATTTTGACTTCTGGGGCTATCGACCGTTTGTTTGTGGCAAAACCTTCTGCGCTGAAGGGGCGAAGGTACGCAACGGGCAGCTTCTCGGGCACCATCATTTCAAATTTGATTGGACCCGCAAGCGCTGGAATGAAGTGCCAAATGATCAGCTCGAATTTGGTCTCCAGCAGGGAGGTCGGCGCTTGACCGACGGAGTAATTTCGTACAGGAATGGCGATCTGGAAATGTTGAGCTACTCGAAAGGTTCGAAGACTCTTTGGAAACGTCCCTACGAGAAAATATTCGGTAAAGGGTACGAATCAAGTGCGGGCTGGGCATGGGTGACAGTGGGGGACGACAAAGAAATCCTGCTGGGCTACGGTGAGCATGCACAAGAAGACTTCTTCGAAACAGATAAGAAAAAAGCAGAGTATCAATTAGTGGGCCTGTCCAAAATTGTCGCAATCGACGCGAACAGCGGAGAGGTTCTATGGCGCCAACCAGGTATCTCGAGGTTGTGCGGAGTGGTATCACCGCAAGGAAGCGCGGCTAAGGACGACACGATCGTAGTGTGTTACTACAACTCCGGCAAACAGATACTAACCGATGAAGGGGAAGGCCGCTACAGCGCTCATTCAAAGGGAGCTACATGGAGCGCTGCCGCCATTGATACGAAAACTGGTACTAAAAAGTGGAGTCATAAACTGACCGATATATACAAGTACTTTGACAGACTCGAAGGTGCTGGTATTCCGGTCACTGAAGAACCAATGTCCATACTTCCGCTTGAAGGGGGAGACCAAGCGGTCAACAGCGAAGATGGGACGGTTGTACCGCTGGAAGAAGTCGTAGGAGACACCGTCCTATGCACCGTTGATCGCGATTCCTATTACATTTATTCAGCGACTTTGGGTACCCAAGCCCCGTGGGACACTAAAGCCTCAGGGGACACTCGTTTCACAGATGCCCAGGCCGTCTGCAAACGTGGGTCATGGAAACCTACGGAAGCCATCCCCAAAGTTGCTGAATTCCGGAGAGCTGGATACATAGATGACGAAGTCGTGGTTCTGAGCCAGCTAGGAGGCATGGTGGCATATCGCTTGACCGATGGCGGTGGAAACTAGCCCCGGATTGGCGCTCGCCGGGACTGCGGATACGCCTCGAGAAAAATTTCTGTGAGATAGGTCCATTCGTACACTTATTCGAAGCAGTTTTCGATTAGTATGGCTTCGTGGCTATTACTGCAGAGAGCAAGAAAACAGATCTCACTCGCCTGGTCGTTAAGGGAGCGCGTGAGCACAACCTGAAAAATGTGGACATCGATCTGCCCCGCGACGCGATGATCGTCTTCACCGGACTTTCCGGATCCGGCAAGTCCTCCCTGGCATTCGACACGATCTTCGCTGAAGGCCAGCGGCGTTACGTTGAGTCGCTTTCTGCGTACGCCCGCATGTTCCTCGGGCAGGTAGACAAGCCAGATGTTGACTTCATTGAGGGTTTGTCTCCGGCGGTGTCGATTGACCAAAAGTCCACCAGCCGGAATCCCCGGTCAACAGTAGGCACGATCACCGAGGTCTACGACTACATGCGTCTGTTGTGGGCTCGTGTCGGACGCCCGCATTGCCCCATTTGCCATGAGCCGATCTCCAAGCAGACTCCACAGCAAATCGTGGACCAGCTCATGGAGCTGCCCGAAAAGACTCGCTTCCAGATTCTCGCCCCCGTGGTTCGCGCACGAAAGGGCGAGTTCGTCGACCTCTTCGCCGAGCTGTCCTCGAAGGGTTTCTCGCGCGCCCGCGTTGACGGCACCACCATTCAGTTGAATGATCCGCCGAAATTGGCCAAGCAGGTGAAGCACACCATTGAGGTCGTCGTTGACCGCCTGGCCATCAAGGAAGATGCACGCCAGCGCCTGACCGATTCGATTGAAACGGCGCTGGGGATCGCCGACGGCCGCGTGCTGGCCGACTTTGTCGACCTTGCCGAAGATGACCCGAAACGAGTTCGGGCATTCTCGGAAAACCTGGCTTGCCCTAACGAGCATCCACTGGCCATCGATGAAATCGAGCCACGCACATTCTCCTTCAACAATCCTTTCGGCGCGTGCTCGGCATGCTCGGGCATCGGCACCAAGCTGGAAGTTGACGAACACCTGATCGTGCCCGATCCAGAAGTGGCCCTTGCAGACGGCGCAATCGCCCCATGGTCGTTGGGCAAGGCAACCACTGAATACTGGAATCGCCTGATCGAAGGCCTGGGCCACGAGCTCGGCTTCACCATGGAGACCCAGTGGAAGGACCTGTCTGCCAAGGCCCGCGAAGCGATCCTTAACGGCAAAGACCACAAGGTTGTGGTCCAGTACAAGAACCGCTTTGGCCGTGAGCGCAAGTACTCCACCGGTTTCGAAGGGGTCATCTCCTACGTTCACCGCAAGCATGAAGAAACAGAGTCCGATCATGCCCGTGATCGCTACGAACAGTACATGCGACAGATTCCTTGCCCGACGTGTGGCGGAGCGCGCCTGAATCCTGCGTCGCTGTCGGTCCTGATCGGCGGGCGTTCCATCGCTGAAGTGTCGGCTATGGATTTGCGCAGTGCCGCCAACTTCCTGTCGACCATTGAGCTCTCGTCCCGCGAGGCGAAGATCGCAGCCCAGGTGCTGAAGGAAATTGATGCCCGCATGAAGTTCCTCTTGGATGTGGGCCTGGAATACCTCACCCTGGAGCGCGCTGCCGGCACCCTGTCCGGTGGTGAAGCGCAGCGCATTCGCTTGGCAACTCAGATCGGTTCCGGTCTGGTCGGTGTCCTGTATGTCCTTGACGAACCATCTATCGGGTTGCATCAGCGCGACAACCGCCGCTTGATCGACACCTTGCTGCATCTGCGCTCCTTGGGCAATACGCTCATCGTTGTTGAACACGACGAAGACACCATCGCCGAAGCCGACTGGATCGTGGATATTGGGCCAGGCGCCGGTGAGCACGGTGGCGAAGTAGTGCACTCGGGCTCGGTCGAAGGATTGAAGGCCAACACCAAGTCGCTGACCGGAGACTACCTCTCGGGGCGCAAGAAGATTGATGTCCCAGCGAAGCGCCGCAAGGTTGATAAGGACCGCAAGCTCAAGGTAGTCGGCGCCAGCGAAAACAACCTGCAGGACGTTTCCGTGGAATTCCCGCTGGGCTTGCTTACCGCAGTGACTGGCGTGTCGGGTTCGGGCAAATCCACTTTGGTCAACGACATCCTGTACAAAGTGCTGGCCAACAAGCTCAATGGCGCCAAGCAAGTACCGGGACGGCATACCCGGGTGCTCGGCCTTGAGCACCTGGACAAAGTCGTACATGTGGACCAGTCGCCGATTGGCCGCACTCCGCGATCCAATCCTGCTACGTACACGGGAGTTTTCGACCACATTCGCAAGCTCTTTGCCGAGACCAACGAAGCCAAGCTGCGCGGCTACCAGCCGGGTCGATTCTCGTTCAATGTCAAGGGCGGACGTTGCGAGGCGTGCTCTGGCGATGGAACGCTCAAGATCGAGATGAACTTCCTGCCTGATGTCTACGTGCCGTGCGAGGTTTGCCATGGTGCACGCTACAACCGCGAAACATTGCAGGTGCTTTACAAGGGCAAGAACATCGCAGATGTCTTGAACATGCCAATTGCCGAGGGAGCTGAATTCTTCAGCGCCTTCACGCCGATCGCACGCCACCTGCGGACCTTGGTCGATGTCGGATTGGGCTATGTCCGCTTGGGCCAGCCGGCGACGACGCTATCCGGTGGCGAAGCCCAGCGCGTTAAACTTGCCGCTGAATTGCAGAAGCGCTCGAACGGCCGTTCCATCTACGTCCTGGATGAGCCAACGACAGGTCTTCATTTTGAGGACATCCGCAAGCTTCTGAAGGTCTTGCAAGGCCTGGTGGACAAGGGCAACACCGTCTTGACCATTGAGCACAACCTCGACGTGATTAAGTCGGCCGACTGGGTCATTGATCTTGGTCCTGAAGGCGGTTCCGGCGGTGGCACCATTCTGGCGACTGGAACGCCTGAAAAGGTCGCCAAGGTCGGCGAATCGCACACCGGGAGGTTCTTGGCCGAAATCCTGTAGAAGTGGTGGAGCGGATCGGGGAAATATGCCATTTCGGTCATGGATTCCTGACCCGCGCCCGCTTCATGGGAAGATAGCTAAGTGAATATGTCGGTAACAAGTGTGCTCTTTGATCTTGACGGGACCCTCGTTGACCCCGCAGGTGCTATTACCTCGGGTATTCGTCATGCCCTCGTGGCCCACGGTCTCCCGGATCCAGGCGAGGCACGTGTTGAAGCGCTGGTGGGTCCGCCACTGCAAGTTGGGCTGCGCACCCTTGACGGGGTGACCGACGAAAATATCGACTCCATCATCGCGACGTACCGTGCCCGGTACGAAGAGGTGGGCATGGACGATTCGCTGGTTTATCCGGGGATCGTCTCGCTTCTTGAGGCGCTGCGCCACGAGAACATCTACGTCGCTGTGACCACCGCAAAACCGGTGAACATCGCACGCCTGCTTCTGGAACGCAAAGGCCTGACTGAGCACCTCGACGCGATCCATGGAAACGCTGACGAGCACGGCAGTACCGGTTCGAGCAAGACGCATATCGTTGCTGAAGCCTTGTCCCACGGGGATCTTGAGGCGAGTTCGAGCGTTGTCGTGGGGGATCGGTACTACGATCTGGATGCGGCGCGTGACAATTCTGTTGCATCTATCGGTGTGGCTTGGGGATTCGCGCAAGGCGACGAACTGGCCAGCGCCGACCTCCAAGTCGAAAACGTCAGTGAATTAGCAAAGGCGATCCTGGGGGAGCAGATAGCCCGTTCCTTCGAAATTGAAGCAAGCGTCATGCAGGAAGGTGCGAAATAGATGAGCATCTACACCATGACGCGAGCCTCGATTCGCGGCGTTATCAATGGAGTATGCCGCGCCGAAGTTACCGGCCTTGAAAATGTGCCCAAAGAGGGCGGATTCATTGTCGCTTCCAATCACCTCTCCTTTTTCGACTCCTTGATTATCCAGGCTCTGACCCCTCGTGACGTTGCCTTCTTCGCAAAGGCAGAGTACTTCACCACACCAGGTGTCAAGGGCAAGCTCATGAAAACCTTCTTCGAGTCCGTTGGATCAATTCCCGTGCAGCGCGGCGAGCAGGCTGCTTCTGTGGCTGCCCTGGATTCCTTGGTCGGCATCATTGAGGAGGGCGGCGGAATCGGAATCTATCCCGAAGGAACCCGTTCCCGCGACGGAAAGCTCTACCGGGGGCGCACCGGCGTAGGCTGGCTGGCACTGACCACTGGCGTACCTGTAGTCCCTGTTGGCCTCATCGGGACTGAAAAGCTGCAGCCAGCAGGCTCCAAGGGCTTCAGGCCGGCAAAATTCCATATCCACTATGGTGAACCACTGCACTTTGACCAGCTGGGCCGAAAGCATCCGCTGCCGCAACGTCGCCAAGCGACCGACCGCATCGTTGATGCAATTGCCGAGCTGTCCGGCCAGCAGCGCGTGGACTCATATAATCAGTTACCTCCAGACGCGAAATAACCTATGGCTGATCCAGCAAGTTACCGTCCGAAGTCCTCGGATATTCCAACGAAGCCCGGCGTGTACCGGTTCCGCGACGAGCATGGCCGTGTGATCTATGTTGGCAAAGCCAAGGTTTTGCGCAATCGACTCACGTCGTACTTCGCCAACCCCGACCGCCTGACGCCCAAAACGCGAGCCATGGTCTTCACCGCGGGCAGTGTCGAGTGGACCGTTGTTGGATCCGAGCTGGAAGCTCTGCAGCTGGAATTCGTATGGATCAAGGAATACAACCCGAGATTCAACATCGTTTTCCGCGATGACAAAACGTATCCGTATCTTGCGGTGACCTTGAATGAAAAGTACCCCCGTGCTCTTGTCATGCGAGGCGACAAGCGCAAGGGCGTCAAGTACTTTGGCCCTTTCTATCCGGCCAAAGCCATTCGAGAAACCCTGGACACCCTTTTACGCGTATTCCCGGTCCGCAGCTGCGCCCCCGGCGTTTTCAAGCGTGCCGAAGCGTCCGGGCGTCCATGCTTGCTCGGCTACATCGACAAGTGCTCGGCACCCTGCGTCGGGCGCATCAGCGAAGAAGACCACCGTCAACTGGCTGACGACCTGTGCACCTTCATGAGTGGTGAGGCAACCAAGTTCACCAAGGCGCTCACGGTAAAAATGCAGGAAGCCGTCGCCGAACTCGAATACGAACAAGCCGCTCGCTATCGCGACGACATTTCTGCGCTGAACCGCGTTTTCGAACGTAATGCGGTCGTCTTGGACGATCGCACTGAAGCCGATATCTTCGGGGTCCATGGGGACGAATTGGAAGCTGCGGTTCAGGTTTTCCACGTGCGGGACGGCCGAATTCGCTCGCAACGAGGCTGGGTAGTTGAAAAGGTATCCGACGCTTCCGATGCAGAATTCGTCGAGCAGCTGCTGACCCAGATTTACGCGGATCACGCCGATCGCATCCCCCGCGAGATCCTGGTTCCGACACTGCCCGAGGACATCAACGAGGTGTCCACCTGGCTTTCGGACCTGCGCGGCTCCAAGGTCTCGCTGCGCGTAGCGCAACGCGGCGACAAGGCGGCGCTGGCCGGAACCGTGAAGGAAAACGCCGAACAGGCCTTGCGATTGCACAAGTCCAAGCGGGCTGGGGACATCACAACCCGTTCATTGGCCATGCAGGAACTGCAAGAAGCACTCGGCGCCGAACAGGCCTTGCTGCGCATTGAATGCTACGACGCGTCGCATACGCAAGGCACGAACGTTGTGGCGTCCATGGTGGTATTCGAAGACGGGCTCCCCAAAAAGAGCGAGTATCGGAAGTTTTCCATCACCGGCGATGCGGCACGCGATGACACCGCGAGCATGTACGACGTAATATATCGACGCTTCAGTCGGTACTTGAAAGAAAAAGTCGATCCAACGGCCTTCGTAACCGGTGCCGTCGAGGACGGCTCGATCGGCGAGGTCGAAAAGAAGAAGTTCTCATATCCGCCCTCATTGGTCATCGTGGACGGCGGGCCGCCACAGGTCGCCGCGGCCCAAAAAGCCATGGACGATCTCGGAATTGACGACATTCCAGTGGTCGGACTCGCCAAGCGCTTGGAAGAGCTCTGGCTTCCCGATGATCCCTTCCCGGTCATCCTTCCACGTGCTTCGGCATCCCTGTACCTTGTGCAGCGGCTTCGCGATGAGGCGCACCGGTTTGCCATCACGTTCCATCGCGAGAAGCGGGCGAAGTCAATGATTTCCTCCGAGCTGGACGCGGTGCCTGGACTCGGGAAAGCCAAGCAGGCAGCATTGCGCAAGCACTTCGGATCAATGAAAAAGATTCGTGCTGCGAACGTCGACGAGCTGACTCAAGTTCCTGGCATCGGTGAGAAGCTTGCCACCGTCATCAAAGAAAGCCTTGAGGATGCTTCACGTCCAAGCGTGAATATGACGACAGGCGAAATTGTCGACTAGCCTTGGAACATGAGCGCTGAGTATGAAGCTGTAAAACCGCCTGAGTCTGAACTAGTGATCGTAACTGGCATGTCAGGTGCCGGTCGTACCACGGTCGCCCATGCTCTGGAAGACCAGGGCTGGTATGTGGTGGAGAATCTGCCACCGGCCATGCTGGGACCATTAACCGAAATGATGAGCCGTTCCCAGGGCTCCATTCCAAAGATGGCCGTTGTCATGGACGTTCGCTCGAAGGAAATGTTCCCGGAGATCCGAGATGCCCTGGCGCACCTGACCTCCAGCGGCGTGAAATTCAGGCTGGTCTACCTCAATGCCAGCGACGACGTATTGATCCGCCGCTTCGAGCAGGGGCGCCGCCCGCATCCGCTGCAGGGTGACGGGCGCATCGTTGACGGGATTACCCGCGAACGCGGCATCACCGAACAGCTTCGCGAAGCCGCCGAGATCATCTTGGACACCTCCTCGATGTCGGTTCACGACCTGGCGCGCTCGATCAACGAATTGTTCAGCGAATCCGGCCCAATCATTCTTCGCATCAACGTCATGAGCTTCGGCTTCAAATACGGCCTGCCGACCGACGCCAATTACGTGGCTGACGTCAGGTTCATCCCCAACCCGCACTGGGTTCCCGAGCTGCGTCCTCAAACCGGCAAGGACAAAGAAGTTTCGGAGTATGTGCTCAGCCAGGAAGGCACCCGGGACTTCATCGAGAACTATCTCAAGGCCTTGGAGCCTGTCTTCGAAGGCTACCGCCGGGAAAACAAGCACTACGCCACCATCGCGGTGGGCTGCACCGGTGGCAAGCACCGTTCAGTCGCAACAACCATCGAACTGGGACGGCGCCTTGCGCAGTTCCCGAATGTTCGCGTGAGCATCAGCCATCGCGACCTGGGACGCGAGTAGCTGCCATGGCCTTTGCGACAGGTCCAATTTCAATACAGGGACTATCCCGGGGCAATGACCAGCGCAACCCCTCGGTGGTGGCGCTCGGTGGAGGACATGGCCTCTATGCCTCGTTGTCCGCGCTGCGAAGGTTGACCACCGATCTGACCGCTGTGGTCACGGTCGCTGATGATGGCGGCAGCTCGGGCCGCTTGCGCGGGTCCTTCGACGTCTTGCCCCCAGGGGATTTGCGCATGGCATTAGCCGCGTTGTGCGATGACAACGATTGGGGCCGTACATGGCGCGACGTCATGCAGCATCGTTTCGAATCCGACGCGAACCAGGACGAGCCGCTGAACGGGCACGCCGTGGGCAATCTGCTGATCCTGGCCTTATGGGAGTTGCTGGACAACCCGGTGGCAGGACTGCGGTGGGCTGGCGCGCTGCTCGGCGCTCGCGGCCAGGTCCTGCCGATGAGCACTGTCCCGCTGTCCATTCATGGTGAAGTGCTCGAGTCCGACGAAAGCGATTCGCTGGTACGCCGGCGGATCGACGGCCAGGCAAAATTGGCGCGCGCTGGCTCCGGGGGACTGGTCACGAATGTTCATCTGGAGCCGTCGGATGCCCCTGCCTGTTCTGAAGCCTTGGAGTCCATCGAGCTTGCCGATTGGGTCATCCTTGGCCCGGGCTCTTGGTACACCTCGGTACTGCCCCATTTGCTCTTGCCCGACATGCGGCAGGCCATTGCATCGACAACAGCGAAGAAACTGCTGACCATGAACCTGTCGATGGAAACGGAAGAAACCACCGGCATGGATGCGGCCGCTCACTTGGAGGTGCTCGGCCGGTACGCACCGGATGTGACTTTTGACGCGATCATTGCCGATGAGTCCAAGATTCACAATCGCCAGAGATTTGAGCTGGCAGCGCAAAAACTCGGCGCACGGGTCTTTTTTAGTACAGTAGGAGTATCTGACGGTCGTGCAGTGCACGACCCGTTGCGACTAGCGGCGGCCTATCATGAGGTGTTTACCGCGATCGGATCTTAGGAAGATCCAAGTAAGGGAGTTTGATTCATGGCATTGACGGCTTCCGTCAAAGACGAGCTGTCGCGGGTTGAGATTCGCAAGCCATCGGTCCGCAAGGCCGAGGTTTCGACGATGCTCCGCTTCAGCGGGGGACTGCATATTGTCTCCGGGCGAATTGTCATTGAAGCTGAGGTGGATCTGGCTGCGACGGCCCGCCGCCTGAAGCTTGCCATTGGCGAGTTGTATGGCCACGAAGCAGAGATCGTCATGGTCTCCGGCTCTGGCATCCGCAAGGGCAGCCGATACATTGTCCGCGTGGCCAAAGACGGTGAAGTTCTAGCTCGGCAGACGGGACTTCTCGACCAGCGCGGGCGGCCGGTGCGCGGACTGCCCTCGGTCATTGTCAATGGCTCAACAGCTGATGCCGAAGCCGTCTGGCGTGGCGCATTCTTGTCTCACGGTTCATTGACCGAGCCTGGCCGCAGCTCAGCGCTTGAAATTACCTGCCCCGGTCCAGAAGCAGCATTGGCTCTGGTGGGCGCAGCGCGTCGATTGGGCCTGACTGTCAAGGCTCGCGAGGTGCGCGGTGTTGACCGCGTAGTCATTCGCGACGGCGACGCAATCGCGCAACTATTGACCCGCATGGGTGCCCACGACGCTTTGATGGTCTGGGAAGAACGCCGCATGCGAAAAGAGGTACGCGCTACGGCCAACCGGTTGGCGAACTTTGATGATGCCAACTTGCGCCGCAGCGCGCAGGCAGCGGTGGCTGCCGGCGCCCGCGTTGAGCGTGCGCTTTCCATTCTGGGTGATGAAGTTCCCGAGCATTTGCGTTATGCCGGGCTGCTGCGCCTGGAGCACAAGCAGGCCTCGTTGGATGAGCTTGGCCGCATGGCCGAACCTCCGATGACCAAGGACGCCATCGCTGGCCGAATCCGCCGCCTCTTGGCCATGGCGGACAAAAAAGCCAGTGATCTGGGAATACCAGGTACGGAGTCCAGCGTTCCATTAGACGAACTGGAACACTAAAAATGTCCCCGTGGGAGTCCTCCCGCGGAGATTCAACCAATTGAGAAGATTGAGGAGAATCATGGCTGTTTATTCACTGCCAGAACTGCAGTACGACTACGCCGCACTTGAGCCAAGCATCTCGGCTCGCATCATGGAATTGCACCACTCCAAGCACCACGCAGCCTACGTTGCAGGCGCAAACTCGGCACTGGAGCAGTTGGCTGACGCTCGCGAAAAGGGCGAGTTCGGCAACATTCCAAAGCTGTCCAAGGACCTGGCATTCCACCTCGGTGGCCACACCAACCACTCGATCTTCTGGAACAACCTGTCCCCAGAGGGCGGCGACAAGCCAGAGGGCGAGCTGGCTGCAGCCATCGACGATTTCTTCGGTTCCTTCGATGCTTTCCGCGGCCACTTCACCGCAGCAGCCATGAGCCTGCAGGGCTCGGGCTGGGCTGTCCTGGCATACGACGCACTCGGTGGCCAGCTGGTTATCGAGCAGCTCTACGATCAGCAGGGCAACATTCCAGTGGCAACCACCCCGCTGCTGATGCTGGACATGTGGGAGCACGCTTTCTACCTGGATTACGTCAATGTGAAGGCCGACTACGTCAAGGCCTTCTGGAACATCGTGAACTGGGCAGACGTCCAGGCTCGTTTTGAAGCTGCCCGCAACGGCGCAGCATCGCTGATCGTTCCAGGCAAATAATTAATCTGGTAAGTTAGCTCACATTCAGCGCAAAAATAGCGTAGAATGTTTCAAGTGTGTTGCGGGTCCCAGTGATCCACTGGGATCCGCAAAGCACGGCACAACGGAGTGTCCTCACAAAGAAGGCCACTTCCGTCTACGTGCGGACGTGGCGCAATCATCCCGTTTAGAGGAGATAGTCACGTGACAACCCGTGTTGGAATCAATGGTTTCGGTCGTATCGGACGCAACTTCCTGCGTGCAGTATTGGCCCATAAGGCTGACATTGAAATTGTCGCCGTCAACGACCTTGGTTCAATCGATTCGCTTGCTCACCTTGTGAAGTTTGACTCTGTACTCGGCCCAGTCGGCGAGGCAGTTTCCGTAGAAGGCGACACCATCGTCGTCGGAGAGCGCCGCATCAAGGTCCTTTCCGAGCGCGATCCAGCAAACCTCCCATGGGGAGAATTGAACGTCGACGTCGTCATCGAGTCGACCGGCTTCTTCACCAAGGCAGCAGATGCCAAGAAGCACATCGCCGCCGGTGCAAAGAAGGTCATCATCTCGGCTCCGGCCACCGATGAAGACATCACCATCGTGATGGGCGTGAACCAGGACAAGTACGATCCTGCAAACCACAACATCATCTCGAACGCTTCGTGCACCACCAACTGCTTGGCCCCACTGGCCAAGGTGCTGAACGACGAATTCGGCATTGTTGACGGCCTGATGACCACCATCCACGCATACACCGCTGACCAGCGCCTGCAGGATGCACCACACAGCGACCCACGTCGTGCTCGTGCCGCCGCACTGAACCTGATCCCTACCTCGACCGGTGCCGCCAAGGCAATCGGCGTTGTACTGCCAGAGCTCAAGGGCAAGCTGCACGGCTACGCCATGCGCGTTCCAGTTCCAACCGGTTCGGCAACCGACCTGACCGTCAACCTGGCTCGCACCGCAACCGCTGAGGAAATCAACGCTGCATTCGAGAAGGCCGCTTCCAAGGGCCCATTGAAGGACGTTCTGGAGTACTCGACCGATCCACTGGTTTCCTCGGACATCGTCACCAACCCGAACTCGTCGATCTTCGACTCCGGCCTGACCACCGTCATGGGCAACAGCGTGAAGGTTGTTTCGTGGTACGACAACGAGTGGGGCTACTCCTCGCGACTTGTTGACCTCGTAGGATTCGTGGGATCAAGCCTCTAGTCGATAACCTAGAGATATGTCTTCTCACACTATTGACGAATTGATCGCTGACAACGGTGTCCGCGGACGGCACGTTCTGGTCCGAAGCGACCTGAACGTGCCGCTCGACGGTGCAACTGTGACCGATGACGGCCGCGTACGCGCATCTTTGCCGGTCATCACCAAGCTGGTTGAAGCAGGTGCCAAGGTCATCGTGATGGCGCACCTGGGCCGCCCCAAGGGGCAGGTTGATGCGAAGTACTCGATCGCACCTGCCGCACTGCGCTTGAACGAACTGGCTGACTTCGACGTAACGGTCGCCGAGGATGTTGTGGGCGAATCCGCTCGCAAGGCCGCGGCGGAACTTGCAGAAGGCACCGTTCTTGTCCTTGAAAACGTCCGCTTTGACGCTCGCGAGACCTCCAAGGTCGATGCAGAGCGTGAAGAGTTCGCCAAGGAGCTTGCAGCTCTGACCGGCGAGAACGGCGCTTACGTGAACGACGCCTTTGGCGCTGTGCACCGCAAGCATGCATCCGTTTACGACATTGCCAGCCTGCTTCCCAGCTACCAGGGCGACCTGGTGGCTACCGAGGTCAAGGTCCTCAAGACCCTGACCGAAGCTCCAAAGCGCCCCTACGTGGTGGTGCTTGGCGGTTCGAAGGTATCGGACAAGCTTGCAGTGATCGACAACCTGCTGGGCAAGGCCGATCAGCTGCTGATCGGCGGCGGCATGGCATTCACCTTCCTGAAGGCACAGGGCTACGCCATTGGCGGCTCGCTGCTCGAAGAAGACCAGATTGCTGTGTGCCAGGAATACCTCAAGCGCGCCGAGCAGCTGGGCTGCGAGATCATCGTTCCTGTTGACGTTGTTGTCGCCGAGAAGTTCGGCGCCGACGCGGCACACGAGATCCTGCCTGCTGACAAGATCGAAGAGGCAAGCTTCGGCTCCACCGGATTGGGTCTGGACATCGGGCCAAAGTCGGCCGAGCAGTTCGCAAGCTACATCACCAGCGCCAACACCGTGTTCTGGAATGGCCCCATGGGCGTCTTCGAGATCCCGGCGTTCGCCGAAGGTACCCGCACCGTTGCACAGGCACTGGCAAACTCTGAAGCATTCAGCGTTGTCGGCGGTGGCGATTCCGCCGCGGCCGTCCGCGCATTGGGCTTCTCGGAGGAGGACTTCGGTCACATCTCCACCGGTGGCGGCGCTTCATTGGAGTACCTCGAAGGCAAGACCCTGCCGGGCGTTGCCGCATTGGAAGGCTAGAAAATGACCATTTCGCAGAACGGCGCCTACGTGCGCCAGCCGCTGATCGCTGGCAACTGGAAGATGAACATGGACCATGTCCAGGGCATCACCCTCGTCCAGAAGCTGGCGTGGACCCTCAAGGACCACGAGCACAACTACGATCGTGCTGAAGTGGCAGTATTCCCGCCATTCACGGACATCCGCGGTGTTCAGACCCTGGTCCTGGGCGACAAGCTGGAGGTCGTTTACGGCGCCCAGGATTTGTCGGCACAGGATTCGGGTGCCTACACCGGAGAAATCTCCGGCCAGTTCCTGAACAAGCTGGGTTGCTCCTACGTGCTGGTCGGCCACTCGGAACGCCGCGAGTACCACAACGAAACCAACGATGTGATTGCAGCCAAGCTGGCAGCCGCATACCGACACGAGCTGACTCCAATGCTTTGCGTTGGCGAAGGCCTGGAGGTTCGCAAGGCTGGCGAGCATGTTGCTTTCACCTTGAACCAGTTGGCTGAATCGCTGGAAGGCGTGAGCGCTGAGCAGGCAGAAAACCTGGTCATCGCCTACGAACCAGTGTGGGCTATCGGTACCGGTGAAGTTGCTGGTCCGGCCGACGCGCAGGAAATGTGCTCGGCGATTCGCGGTGCATTGGCTGAACGCTTCGGCGAAGCAATTGCCGCGAAGACCCAGCTGCTTTATGGCGGTAGTGTTAAGGCAGCAAACGCGGCAGCGATCATGCGCGAGCGTGACGTTGACGGCGTGTTGGTTGGCGGAGCCAGCCTCGACGCCGAGGAGTTTGCTAATATTGTCAGGTTCGAGCATCACCTCGTAACCGACTGAATCTAGCTAAGGAACCGTCGACTTGGATATCATCAAGATCATTTTGCAGGTACTGCTGGGCATTACCAGTGTCTTGCTCACCCTCCTGATCCTGCTTCATAAGGGTCGTGGTGGCGGTATGTCGGACATGTTCGGCGGCGGTATGACCAGCTCAATGGGCTCTTCAGGCGTTGCCGAGCGCAACCTGAATCGCATCACCATTATTCTCGGTCTTATCTGGGGCGCCGTGATTATCGGCCTGGCCCTGGTCCTCAGATTCAGCGCCGAAGGCTGATTCGCGGTCTTCAGCAGCAACGGCCAATGGGCGCCTTCCACTTGATGTGGAAGGCGCCCATTGCCTTTAATTCTTGTGCGCTACTCGCCGCAGCTGAGCACCACAACAGATTGGGCCTTGACGGCATATCGTTCTGATACGGTGCCTGCCGGCTGTCCGGGCGCGGCGCTATCCAATTCGAGCTGCCATGGGGCTGTACCGCCAGTGCTGGGCAATTGGAATTCGCAGTCCCCGCCGAGGTTGAAAATGATCATCACGCTACCATCGAGGTCTTCACCGCGCGGGTCGTGGACGCCGCCGCGCAGCTGGAGCGCCAGGGCTCGGGAGTCCGGGTCTTGCCAATGCTCGGCAGTGGGGGTGGACCCATCCGGGCACAGCCAACGCACATCGGGCAGTCCGTTGGCACGCACTTGTCCATGCAGGAAGCCGCGCTGGCGCAGCAGCGGGAGGCGGCGGCGCACATCAATGAGCCGCCGCACATAGTCCATCAGCTGCCGGTCCGGGGCCGACCAGTCGAGCCAGCCCAATTCATTGTCCTGGGCGTAGGCGTTGTTGTTGCCGCGCTGGCTGTTGCCCAGTTCATCGCCGGACAAAAGCATGGGCACGCCCTGGGCAAGGAGCAGGGTGGCGAGCATGCCGCGGACGCGCAGGCCGCGGGCCTCAGTGATGGCGGGGTCGTTGGCGGGGCCTTCCACCCCGAAATTATCGGAGTAGTTCTCGTCGTGGCCGTCCCGGTTGTCCTCGCCATTGGCCTCGTTGTGCTTGTGCGAGTAGGAGACCATGTCGTGCAGGGTGAACCCGTCATGGGCGCTGATGAAGTTGATCCCTGCCGCGGTGCTGCGCCCGGAGTGGTCGAAGAGGTTCGCGGATCCGAGCAGCAACGCGCCGAAATTGGCTTGTCCCAGCACGTCGCCGCGCCAGGCCCGGCGCACCCCGTCGCGGAACTGGTCGTTCCACTGGGCAAAGGGGGCAGGGAAGTTCCCCAGCTGGTAGCCGCCCGGGCCCAGATCCCAGGGTTCGGCGATCAGCTTGAGCGTGGCGAGCACCGGATCCTGGGCGATGGCCTGCAGGAAGGCGCCTTGCGTGTCGAAGCCCTGCGGGCCGCGTGCGACCGCTGTCGCCAAATCAAAGCGGAAGCCATCCACGCCGAAAGTCTGTGCCCAATAGCGAAGGCTGTCCAGCACCATGCGTAGCACCATGGGGGAATGGACTGCCAGGGTATTGCCCGTGCCGCTGTCGTTGGCATAGTGGCCTTTGTCCTCGAGCAGGCGGTAATACCCGGTGTTGTCCAGGCCGCGCAGGTTCAGGGTCGGCCCGTCGGCCCCGCCTTCGCCGCTATGGTTGTAGACCACGTCGAGGATGACCTCGATGCCGGCTTCATGGAGGACATGAACCAGTTGGCGAAGCTCGGCCACGGCATCGTGCTGGGCGTAGCGGGGCTCCGGGGCGAACCAGGCCACCGGCTGATAGCCCCAGTAGTTGTGCAGATCCTTCTCCGCAATATGCTCGTCGTCGAAGAAGGCCTGTACCGGCAGAAGCTCTACCGCGGTGACCCCGAGGCCGCGAAGGTGCTCGATGACCGCCGGATGGCCCATGCCGGCATAGGTTCCGCGCAGCTGGGCCGGGACCTCGGGATGCGCCGCCGAGATCCCTTTCAGATGGGTTTCGTAGATCACCAGATCGTGCAGGTCGTGGCCTGGGCGGTTGCTGGCTGGGTCTGGCCCTGCCGGCGGTCCGGCAACGATGCCCTTGGGCACCACCGCGGCACTGTCGCGCGGATCCAGCTGGGAGCCGGGGTCCTCATTGTCCGCGCGCTGGGTGCCGTTCATCAGCTCGTGATAGCGCACCGGGCGGTCCAGGGACCGGGCGTAGGGGTCGATGAGCAGCTTGTTGACGTTGAAGCACAGGCCATCGGCCGGGCGGAACTCGCCGTCGGCGCGCAGCCCGTAGCGGGCCCCAGCGCCCAGGCCGGCAAAATGGGCGTGCCAAATGCCGTCCTGGCGATAGGGGATGGCTAGGCGCTGTTCGGTTTGCTGGTCCCCTTCCGGGAACAGGCAAAAGTACAGGGCGCTGGCCGCGGGAGCATAGACGGCAACGTTCACCCCGGTAGAATCCACGGTGACACCCAGCGGCCAGGGACGGCCGGCGGAAGTCACCCCCGCCGGGGCTCCGGCCATCAGATGAGCTCCGTGAACAGCTGGGCATAGATGGCCGCCGACGTGCCCCAGTCCACCGGGGTATTCAGGGCCTGGGCGCGCAACCGCTCCCACGCTTCGCGATCCGCATACAGGTCCACCGAACGGCCGAGGGCAAATCCCAAGCCGCCCGCGTCAATGTCGCTGAAGGTGAAGCCCGTGGCGGATCCGTCGGCCAGATGCTCCGGCGTAGCGTCCACCACGGTGTCGCGCAGCCCGCCGGTGGCGGCCACCAGTGGGATGGCGCCGTAGCGCAGCCCGATGAGCTGGGTCAGCCCGCAAGGCTCGAACCGCGAGGGCACCAGCACCAAATCCGCGCCGGCATATAACCGGTGGCTCATTGGCTCGTCGTAGCCGATGTGCAAGCCCACCGATTGCGGATAGCGGGCTGCCAGCTCGCCCAGCGCGTACTCGTAGCCGGGGTCCCCGGAACCGAGCACCACCACGGCGCCACCGGATTCGATGAACGTCGGCAGCTTCTCCAGGAGCAGGTCCACGCCCTTTTGATGGGTGAGCCGGGTGACCACCACCGCCAGCGGGCCGGCAGGTTCCTCAAGGCCGAATTCCTCGATGAGCGCTTGCCGGTTTGCGGCCTTGGCGCCAGGATCTGCCGCGGAATAATTGGCTATCGCCGGATCCGTGGCAGGGTTCCAGACCTCGGTGTCGATGCCGTTGAGGATCCCGCACAGTTCCCCGCGTTCGCCACGCATGGACACGACCCCCTGGAGCCCGAAGCCGAACTCCTCGCGGGTCAGCTCCTGGGCATAGCTCGGGCTCACGGTACTCACCTTCGAGGCATGGACGAGGCCCGCCTTCAGGGTGCTGACCAGCCCGTGGTACTCCAAGGCGTCCGGATGGAAATCCCATGTCGGAAGGTGCAAAGCATCCAGCTGGTCAGGTCCGAAGATTCCCTGGAAGGCGATATTGTGGATGGTCAGCAGGCTGGGCGTCTGGGCGCCGGCGTACTTCAGGTACGAGGGCACCAGCCCGGCCTGCCAATCGTGGGCATGCACCACGTCCGGCCGCCAGCGGTCCGAGGTCCCTTCGATGGCCAGGCGGGCACCCACCCAGGACAGCGCCGCAAAACGCACGTGGTTGTCATGGTGGTCGTGCCCATCGACCATATATGGTCCGCCGGGCCGTTCGTAGAGATGCGGGGCATCCAGCAGCAGGAGGTCCAGCCCCTCGTAGCGGCAGGAACGGACCGAGGCCGGGCCGCCGAAGAGGTTCTCCTCGCGCCAAATCCGCCGGGTGCGGCCCACCCGCTCGAGCAGGCCCGGATAGGCAGGCATCAGGATGCGGCTGCGCCATCCCAGCGGCTCCAGTGCCGCCGGCAGGGCGCCAACCACATCGGCCAGGCCACCGGTTTTCACCAGCGGAGCGCACTCCGAGGCGACAGACAGCACGCGCAGTTGTCTTTTAGCCATCGGGTTCCTACTTCCCCTCCAGCGCATCGGCGCCCAAGTCCAGGCGGCCATCGAGCACTGCGGCCCGGCGGTCGAGCATGGGCTGCGTAATGAGCACCACGCCGGAATCCGTGCGGCGGAACCATTTCGAATCCTCGACCGGGTCCTGGCCGACGATCAGGCCCTCGGGAATGCGCACCCGGCTGTCGATCACGCACTTGGCCAGCTCGGCATTGCGCCCCACATCGACGTTCGGCAGCGACACGACCTGGTCCAGCTTCGAGAAGGAGTGGGCCCGATTCCCGGTGAACAACAGCGACTTGTGGACTTCGGCACCGGAAAGGATGCAGTTGCCCGAGATCAGCGATTCGATCGCATGACCGCGCCGGGCCTCGTCATCGTGGATGAATTTTGCCGGAGGCGTCAATTCCGCGTAGGTCCAGATGGGCCAGCTGTTGTCGTACAGGTCCAGCGAGGGGACGACCTCGGTGAGGTCAAGATTCGCCCGCCAGAAGGAATCGATGGTGCCCACATCGCGCCAGTACGGCTCGGTTTCCAGCCCGCTCATCACGCAGGAGTCGGTGAACTTGTGGGCGAAGGCGCGGCCGTTCTTCACGATGGCGGGGATGAGATCGTGGCCGAAGTCGTGGCTTGAGCTCGCGTCTTCGGCATCGTCCAGCAGCAACTCGCGCAGGAACTTCCAGTTGAATACGTAGATGCCCATGGAAGCCAGTGCCATCTCCGGATCGTCAGGCATCCCGGGAGGATCCGCCGGCTTTTCCAGGAAGTCGACGATGCGGCCGTTTCCGTTCACGTGCATGACGCCAAAGCCGGTGGCTTCGGCGCGCGGAACGGTCAGGCAGCCGATGGTCACATCAGCCTGCGTGTTCACATGCTGGCGCAGCATGATCTCGTAGTCCATCTTGTAGACGTGGTCCCCGGCCAGGATGATCACGTACTCGATGTCGTAGTCGTCGACGATATCGATATTCTGCGTGACAGCATCCGCGGTGCCCAGGTACCACTTGTTTTCCTGGACGCGCTGGCTGGCAGGAAGAATGTCGAGGTACTCGTTGCGCTCGGCCCGGAAGAAGCCCCAGCCGCGCTGCATATGGCGGATCAGCGAGTGCGCCTTGTATTGGGTGGCGACGGCCATCTTGCGAACCCCGGAATTCAGGGCGTTCGAGAGCGGGAAATCGATAATGCGCGACTTGCCGCCGAAGTGGACCGCCGGTTTTGCGCGGCGGTCGGTGAGCTCTTCGAGCCGGCTGCCTCGGCCACCGGCCAGAACAAAGGCCATCGCCTGGCTGGAGAGGCGCGGCGGCGCCCCGATCAGGTGGCGGGTATCGGGAGCAGTATTCATGAGCGTTCCTCCACAAAATAGATTGCCGATAAAGGTGGGAGCGTAAGTAGTGCTGACTGTGCCTCGCCGCCAGCGGGGACAGCTTCGGTTTCGATGGCACCGCCGTGGCCGCGATTGGCCCCGTGGTAGCACTCGGAATCGGTGTTCAATGCCTCGATCCAGCGTCCAGCCACCGGGAACCCGATGCGGAATCCGGTGCGTTCAACCGGGGTCAGGTTCACGACGACAACCACATGGGGGTCGCCAGGCTCGCCGCGGCGCAGCCAGGCGAAGACCTGGTGCTCCACGTCGTCGACGAGCAGCCACTGGAATCCATCGGATTGGGTGTCGCGCCGGTGCAGGGCGGGCTGTTCGCGGTAGAGCCGGTTCAGATCGCGCACCAGTGCGAGCACCCCTGCATGGCCCGGATCATCGAGCACGCCCCAGTCGAGTTCGCCCTTGTAGTTCCATTCGCTGCGCTGCCCGAATTCTTGGCCCATGAACAGCAGCTTCTTGCCGGGGTAGCCCCACATGTAGCCGTAGAAGGCCTTGAGGTTGCCGAGCTTGTCGGCATGGCTGCCGGGCATCCGCGAGTACATCGACCCCTTGCCATGCACTACCTCGTCATGGCTGATCGGCAGCAGGAAGTTCTCGCTGAAGGCGTAGGTGATGCCGAAGGTCAGCTGGTTATGGTGGTGCTTGCGGTAGACCGGATCCTTGCCGAAGTACTCCAGCGAATCATTCATCCAGCCCAGGTTCCACTTGTAGCCAAAGCCCAGGCCCCCGGCATCCACCGGGCGGGTGACCCCGGGATAGGCGGTGGAGTCTTCGGCAATCATCGCGATGCCCGGATGCTGCTCGTAGCTGGCCGCATTGGTCTGCTTGAGGAAGTCGAGCGCCTCGTAGTTCTCGTTGCCGCCGTCCTTGTTGGCGATCCACTGGCCCTCGGCACGCGAGTAGTCGCGGTTGATCATCGAGGCGACCGCGTCCACGCGCAACCCGTCGAGGTGGTATTCCCCGAGCCAGTACAGCGCGTTGGCCACCAGGAAGTTGCGCACCTCGGGCCGGCCGTAGTTGTAGATCAGCGTGTTCCAGTCCGGATGGAACCCCTCGCGCGGATCGAGGTGCTCGTACAGCGCGGTGCCGTCAAAACGGCCCAGGCCGTGCTGGTCGGTGGGGAAGTGCCCGGGCACCCAGTCGGCGATCACCCCGAGCCCGCGGGCGTGCGCGGCGTCGACAAAGGCGGCGAAGTCCTGCGGGGTACCGTAGCGGATGGTCGGGGCGAAGAGCCCAATGGGCTGGTAGCCCCAGGACCCGTCAAAGGGGTGCTCGCTGACCGGCATGACCTCGATATGGGTGAAACCCAGATCCGCGGCATAGTCCACGAGCTGCGAAGCCAGCTGCAGGTAGCTCAGCGATTCGTCGCCGCTGCGGCGCCAGGAACCAAGGTGCACCTCGTAGATGCTGATCGGGGCGTCGACGGAGTTGATTTCCTCGCGCCGGGCCACCCACTGCTGGTCCTGCCACTGGTGGGCGCCCAGCTGCCGCACCACCGAACCGGTGGCTGGCGGGTGCTCGGAGCCGAAGCCGACGGGGTCGGCCTTCAACGGCATCAGCGTGCCGTCTTGGCCGAGGATCTCGTACTTGTAGACCACGCCTTCATCCAGCCCGGGTAGGAAGAGCTCCCAAACGCCGGTGGCGCCGCGTGAGCGCATCGGGTGCGCGGTGCCGTTCCAGGCGTTGAAATCGCCGACTACCGAGACCCTTTGGGCATTGGGTGCCCAGAGCGCAAAGTGCACGCCGGCCACTTTTTCATGGGTGATCAGGTGGGCGCCGAGTGCGTTCCACAGGCTCTGGTGCTCGCCCTCGCCGATGAGATGCTCATCGAGCTGGCCCATGACTGGGCCAAAGCGGTAGGGGTCGTCGCGTTCTTCCAGCTGCCCCGAAGCCCAGCGGATGCGCAACCGGTAGTACGGCAAGGCCGGACCGGTGAACAGCGCCGGGTCGGTTGCATCCGCAAGAAGCTGGACCTCATCGGTGGCGTTGAACAGCCATAGCTGCTCGGCTCCCGGAAGGCGCACGACCACATTTTTTCCGTCGTCGGTGGGGCCGAGCGCAGCGAAGGGATCCGGGTGCCGCCCCTGGGCCAACAGGCGAACCTGCTGGGCGTTGAGCACCGAAAGCGTCTTGTCCTCGTCTTTCATTGGGACTCCTTGCTGTTTCGAATGCTCTCATCCAAGCACAATCGGGGCCCCCTGACCTTAAGATGACGCAGGTCAAAGCTGTATGACTTGCCGTGACCGAATGTGCCGGGCTAAAGAGCGGATTCCACGTTCCAAATTTGCGACATATACTCGCGAATTGATCGATCGGAGCTGAAATATCCCATGCGGGCGACGTTGAGGATGGCCATCCGCTGCCAGCGTGCAGGGTCGCGATAGCAGTCGGCCACGTCGCTTTGCGCACGGTCGTAGTCCTCGAAGTCCGAGGCCACCAGGAACCAGTCGCTGTTCCACATCGCATCAAGCAATCCATCGTAGCGATGGCGGTCATCGGGGCTGAATACGCCCTCCGCAATGGCGTGAAGCACATCGCGCAGGGTTTGGCTGGCTTCCAGCGCGGTGCGCGCGTGGCCGGGCTGGGCTCGGCGTTCGGCGACCTGTCCGGTCGTGAGCCCGAAGAGGAAGAAGTTCTCCGCCCCGACATGCTCGCGGATTTCGACATTGGCCCCGTCCAGGGTGCCGATGGTCAGCGCGCCGTTGAGCGCGAACTTCATGTTGCCGGTGCCCGAAGCCTCCATTCCAGCCGTGGAAATCTGCTCGGAGAGATCCGCCGCGGGGATCAGCTTCTCTGCCATGGACACGCCGTAGTTCGGCGGGTAGGCCACACGCAGCAAATGACTGGTCTCCGGGTCGTTGTTGACCACATTGGCGACATCGTTGATCAGCTGGATGATCAGCTTGGCCATATGGTAGCTCGGTGCGGCTTTGCCGCCGAAGATCTTGACCCGCGGAGCCCAGCCGGCCTGCGGGTCGCGCTTGATCCGCTGCCAGTGCGCAATGGTCCACAGGATATTGAGCAGCTGGCGCTTGTATTCGTGCAGCCGCTTCACCTGGGCGTCGAATAGCGCGTCGGCAGGCAGCTCGATTCCATGCTCCTGGGCAAGCCAGCCGGTGAAATGCTCCTTGGCCTGGCGCTTGCTGCGTCCGAAGGCATCGCGGAAGGCCGGATCATCGGCAAAAGGCTCCAATTCGCGAAGCCGCTCCAGGTCGGTTTCCCAGCCTGCGCCGATGGTGTCGGTGATCAGCGAGGCCAGCGACGGGTTGGCCAGCTTGAGCCAGCGGCGCGGGGTGATGCCGTTGGTGATGTTCACGATGCGCCCCGGATGAAGCTCGTTGTGCACCGGGAACAAGTCCTTGCTGACCAGCTCGGTATGCAGGGCCGAGACCCCGTTGACCTTGTGGCTGGTGGCGAAGGCCAGATCGCCCATGCTGACCTGGTCGTTGCTGACCAGGCGCACCGGGTCGGGGGCAGAGCCCTGCAACTGGATGAACTGGGTGTCCAGGGTTTCGATGATCTGCAGGTGGCGCGGGAGGACCTTGCGCATCAAGCCCACGCTCCAGCGTTCCAGCGCCTCGGGCAGCAAGGTGTGGTTCGTGTAGCCCAGCACCCCGGTCACGGTCTGCACTGCCGTGTCGAAATTGACGCTGTGCTCGTCCACCAGCAGGCGGATCAGTTCGGGGCCGGCGATGGCCGGGTGGGTGTCGTTCATCTGGATGGCAACAAACTCGGGCAGCTTGAGCAGATCCTGATGGGCCGCGAGGTAGCGGCGCAGGATGTCCTGCACGGAAGCAGAGGTCAGGAAGTATTCCTGGGAGAGCCGCAGCTCCTTGCCGCCGTCGGTGGTGTCATTCGGGTAGAGCACCCGGCTCAGGCTGCGCGCCAGCGCCTCCGGCTCGGAGGCCGCGGCGAAGTCCCCGGCATTGAAGCGGTTCAGATCGAACAGGTCGGCGCTGGGCATGGCCGCCCAAAGCCGCAAGGTGTTGGCCCATTTCCCGCCGAAGCCGACAACTGGAGTGTCATGGGCAGAAGCGAGCACCTGGGAGCCCGGCGACCAGATCCAGGCGCCGTTGTGCTCGGCCAGCGCGCCGCCGAAGCCCACCGGGTAGGCGACCTCGGGGCGGGTGAAGTCCCAGGGGTTGTCTGTGGCCAGCCAGTTTTCCGGGGTTTCGATCTGCCGCCCATTTTCGAAGTGCTGGCGGAACAGCCCATGCTCGTAGCGCAGGCCGTACCCGTAGGCCGGGCATCCCATGGTGGCCATGGATTCCAGATAGCAGGCGGCCAAGCGGCCCAATCCGCCATTGCCCAAGGCCGCGTCAGGCTCGCCCTCGGCCACTTCGGCAAAGCTCAAGCCGAATTCGCCCAGCACTTGCACCACGACCTCGCGCAGTCCCAGATTGATGGCCTGGTCCTCCAGCAGCCGGCCGATCAGGAATTCCATCGACAAGTAGTAGACCCGCTTGCGGTCTTCGTCCCAGGTGCGCCGGGTGGCGTTGAACCACGGGTCGACCGCGTGGTCGCGCACCGCGTGGGACAAGGCGATCCGCCAGTCGAAGAGCGAAGCTTTCTGCGGGCTCTTGCCGACCGTGTACTGCAGATGGCGCAGCAGGGCTTGGCGAAACTGTGCAGGCGTTGGCGCAGGCTGCGCGGCTGCAGCATCGCGGAGTTCGAAGGCGTCGATGGGTTGCGACATGTGCTGCTCTCCTGGTCTTCGGACGGATATGGATTTCCACTGGTGGTGCGTGAAAGGTGACATTACTCTAAGGCAGGCGATCTGTCCTCGCCCATGACGTTGAAGCGTCATCGAGGATCCCATGCACCACTGGTGCTGGTGTATTGCCTCGTGGATGCACCGGGGAAGCCGGTGCGCTGAGCCGAACATATCCTGCGATGGAAAACGGGGTGTTGACAGGGCGTGAAGTCCGTGTTTACTGGTGCGTGGCTTGCGCCGGGGCATCGAGCAATTCCACCACGCGTTGCGCTGTGCCCCAGGAGAGGGTGACCCCGCCGCCACCGTGGCCATAGGCCGCGATCACCGTCATGTCCTGGCCGGAAACCCGTTCCAGGCGGATCGTTTCCCGCGCAGGGCGCAGTCCGACCTTGTGCTCCAGAACCTCGCAGCCGGCCAGTTGCGGAACCAGGCTGATGGCTCGGGCGAGCATCTCGGAAGCTGTTTGCACATCAACTTCGAGGTTGGTGTCGTGAGCGGCATCGGTGCCGCCCACGATGATGTCATCGCGGCGCGGAATGATGTAGCAGACGCCCCCGGGGTGGTCGTCATCGCTGAGCCAGTTGCGCAGTCCCGCGGAATTGGCCAGCCGGATCACCTGGCCGCGAATCGGATACACGCTGTGGTCATCGCCCAGCAGTTCGGCTGAGCGCATCCCGCCGGCAAGCACCACCGCATCGGCGCCGGCCCGCAGATCGCCAATGGCATTCACGGTACGCTGCTCGAATTCCACGCCGTGGCGCTGGCACTGGTCCTGCAGCCAGGAAAGGTAGGTGGGCATCGTGATGACCGGGACCGTGCCGCTGGTGGCGCTGAGCGCGCCTTCGGGCAGCAAGGCGGCGTCGACCACCTCGGAGTCGGCCACATGCTTGGCCCAGGAGCGATCGGCGTCCGCGCGGCGTTCGATATCCATGCCGAAGCGCAGGTCGACGCCGGTCTCCGGAATCAGGGACAGGGCCTTGAAGCGGGCCAGGGTTCGGGCCAGCAGCACGTCGGCGGCGGGGGAGTTCTCCGAATGATAAGGGAACCAAATGGCAGCTGCGATGGCCGAGACGGTTTGCAGCGGTTCCTGGTCGCTGATCACGCGCACCTTGTGGCCGTGCGAGGCCAGCTCGTGTGCGGTGGACAGGCCGATGACTCCGGAGCCGATGACGGTGACGTTGAGCGGGGAGGGCAATTCTGGCATGAAGATCCTTGATGACGGTGTTTAGCGCAAAGGCCGGCCCCGGGAACCAGGGGGTTCCGGGAGCCGGCCTTGCGGTGCTCGCTAGAGCAGTGTTGATGCGGCGCGATCCACGATCCAGCGGGTTGCTTCCGTGCCGTGCACGGCGCTGGCCGGGACGGCCGCCTCGTTGATTTCATGGGAGGCCGCGGCCAAGGCGGGAGCCTTGTCGGCACCGGCGACCACCAGCCACACTTCGCGAGCGGTGTTGATGGTCCCCATGGTCAGGGTCACCCGATGCGGTGGCGGCTTGGGGGAGTCGTGGACCGCGATGGCCCCGAGCTCATCCGAGCGCGTGTGGTTGGGGAACAGCGACGCCACATGCGAATCCGGCCCCATGCCCAGCATCAGCACGTCGAAGACGGGCGAGGCCGATCCTTCCGGCGCTTCTTGGGCGAGCAGCTGCGTGTAGGCGGCGGCGGCCTGCTCGGCGCTGTCGTACTGGTCGCTGGCGCCCATGGCGTGCACGGTGCCGCGGTCCAGGCCCAGCTCATCCAATGCAGCAAAGAGCGGCTCGGCCTGCAGCACGTTGCGATCGGCGCTGCCGCTGTCGACAAAGCGCTCGTCACCCCACCAGAAGTGCACCTGGGACCAGTTCACCGAAGTCCTGGCCGGGTTCTGCGCGAGAGCCACGAGCGAAGCGATGCCCAGGGTGCCGCCGGTGACCACAACATGCGCGACGCCACGGGCGGCGATCGCGTCGGTGATCGAGGTGATCAGCCGGGCGGCGATGGCGTGCGCCGTGGAGGCGACATCTTCATGGATGGTGATTTGCCTAGCGATCACTGGGGACAACGCTCCTGAGGTTGGTGAGGTTCAGGCCCTTGGTGATGACTTCGCCGAAGACGTCGTCGGCATCCAGCCGGCGCATTTCTTCGGCGAGGCATTCGGCCACCGAACGCCGCGGCAGCGAGATCCGCTGCGGGGCAGAACCAGGCAGGTACAGGTGGGCCACCGCGCCGGAAGGGCGCGAGAGCTCCACGTCCCCGTCCTCGCGAGTCAGCCGCACGCTGGACAGGCCGCCGGTGGTCTTGTCCGCGGCAATGGTCACCGGAACATCCAGGCACATGGTCAGCCAGGCGGCCAGCAGCGTGGTGGACGGGGAATTCTCCGAGCCCTTCACGGTGATGCCGGTCAGGCCCGCGGTGCCCACCAGGTCGATGATGCTGGCCAGCTGGGCACGCCAGAAGGTCAGGCGGGTCCATGCCAGGTCGGTATCGCCGGCCTGGTAGGTCTCGATGCGGCCAAAGAGCGAGGCGGTAGGGTCCTCCATCTCGGCGGAGTCGGTGATCCTCCGGTGGGCGAGCTTGCCCAGGGCCGTGCCGTAGGGATCTTTCGGCACGCCATGCGGCCACCAGGCCACAATCGGGGCATCAGGCAGCAGCAGGGCCGAGATCAGCGCCTCGTCGGCCACCACATCCGGGCCGTAGGTGCGCATGACGATGACCTCGGAAGCGCCGGCGTCGCCGCCCACGCGGATCTGCACATCCAGGCGGTTCTTCTCGCTGGCATTGCCGCGCACCACTACGATGATGCGGCAGGGGTGCTCGCGGCTGGCCAGATTGGCGGCCTCGATGGCGTTCTCCGCAAATCCCTCGCGCGTGATGACCACCAGGGTCAATACCCGGGAGAGGGCTACCACGCCGTGGGTGCGGCGCGAGGAGATCAGCTTCTTGGCCACCTTGGAGGTGGTGGTGTTGGGAAGATCGATCATCATGGGCGTCGCCACGTCCTTCCATCTTTGGCCATCAGCTCATCGCTGCTGGCTGGGCCCCAGGATCCCGGAGCATAGGGATCAGGCTGGGTTGGCTGCGCTGCCCAGTATTCCTCGAACGGATCCAGGATGCGCCAGGACTGCTCCACCTCTTCATGGCGCGGGAACAGCGGCGGCTCGCCGAGCAGCACGTCCAGGATCAAGCGCTCGTAGGCTTCCGGGGAGGATTCGGTGAAGGCGTTGCCGTAGCCGAAGTCCATGGTGACATCGCGGATCTCCATCTGGGTGCCGGGCACCTTGGAGGAGAAGCGGATGGTCGCGCCCTCATCGGGCTGCACCCGGATCACAAACGCGTTCTGGCCGAACTCGTCATCCTCGTGATCGGTGAACAGGAGGTTCGGAGCCTTCTTGAAGACCACCGCGATCTCGGTGACACGTCGTCCCAGGCGCTTTCCGGCGCGCAGGTAGAACGGCACGCCGTCCCAGCGGCGGGTGTTGATGTTCAAGCGCACCGCAGCGTAGGTTTCGGTCTTGGACTTCGGGTTGAAGCCTTCCTCATCGAGGAAGCCGACGACTTCCTCGGCACCCTGCCAGCCGGAGGTGTACTGGCCGCGCGCGCTGGCGGCACCCAGATCCTCAGGCAGCTGGACGGCGGTGAGCACCTTCTCCTTTTCGCTGCGCAGGTGATCGGCATTGAAGGAGATGGGCTCCTCCATGGCGGTCAGCGCCAGCAGCTGGAGCAGGTGGTTCTGGATGACGTCGCGGGCCGCGCCCACGCCGTCGTAGTAGCTCGCGCGTCCGCCGATTCCGATGTCCTCGGCCATGGTGATCTGCACGTGGTCCACGTACTTGTTGTTCCACAGCGGCTCGAACATCTGGTTGCCGAAGCGCAGGGCCAGCAGGTTCTGCACGGTTTCCTTGCCCAGATAGTGGTCGATGCGGAACACCTGGTCTGCAGGGAAGACGGATTCCACGATCTGGTTCAGCTCGCGGGCGCTTTGCAGGTTGTGGCCGAAGGGCTTTTCGATGACCACGCGTTCCCAGCCCGGGTTTGAATCGTTGGCCAGGTGGTGCTCGGAGAGCTTCTGGCAGACGATTTCGAACCAGCTGGGCGGGATCGAGAGGTAGAAGGCGTGGTTGCGCCCGGTGGAACGGGACTCCGCCAGCTCGTCGAGGGTTTCGGCGAGCTTCTGGTAGGCGTCGTCATCGTCGAATGCGCCCGAAATGAAGCGCATGCCGGAAGCCAGCTGGGCGAACACGGTTTCATTGAACGGGGTTCGGGAACTGGCCAGGATCCATTCACGGGCCTGGTTCGCGAAGTCCTCGGCGCTCCAGTCGCGGCGGCCGAAGCCGACGATGGCAAAGTTTGGGGGGAGCAGCCCGCGGTTGGCCAGGTCATAGACCGCTGGCATCAATTTCTTGCGGGCAAGGTCGCCGGTGATTCCGAAGAACACCAGCGCGCCCGGACCGGCAATGCGGTTAAGCCGCCGGTCGCGGGCATCGCGTAGTGGATTACTCATTGGTGCCTTACTTCGCTGCCTCAAGCAGGGCAGCGATTCCGGCTGCGCGGTCCGTGAGGTTCACGCGCAGCACTGGGCGGTTGTGCTCGGCATCCGAAAGCACTGCACCATCGCCGATGGCCTGGGCAGTGATCAGGGAGCCGAAGGAGTACGGACGATCCGGGATGTCCAGGTCGTCCTGGTGATCGGCGGTAATCTGCAGGAACACGCCCTGGGCCGGGCCGCCCTTGTGGTACTGGCCGGTGGAGTGCAGGAAGCGCGGGCCCCAGCCGAAGGTGACCGGGCGTCCGGTCTTTTCGGCGAAGAGGTCGCGCAGGGCCTGCAGCTGGCTGTCGGAGGTGCGGTTCAGGTACGCCTGGATGGCGAAGTATCCGTCCTCTGGCAGCTGCGCGGTCAGCTCATCCAGGGCTGCATCCAGCGTGCTGGCGGTGGTGCCGAACAACTGCACCGATCCGTCAACTGCGTCTGGTTCGGCGGCCGCCGGGGCCTCCAGCATCGAGCGGGCTGCCACCTTTGCGGCCTCGACATCAGGCTGGTCGAAGGGGCTGATGCCCAGCAGGTAGCCGGCTACGGCGGTGGCGTACTCGAAGATCATGAACGCGGTGCCCAGCGGCGCGCTGAAATGCACCGCGGTGGCTTCCTCGTCGATCTCTTCGGGAAGCTCGTCGTAGACGAACAGCGGCACCACGTCGGCCGGCAGGTTCTTCAGCTCCGGTGCATCAACATGGGCGGCTACGGGCAGCACGCCCTTGCCGTCCTTGCCGGTGGACTCGGCGATGAGCTGCTCGGCCCAGTCGCCAAAGCCTGGCAGCGCGTCGCCAACACAGGCGATCAGCAGCTTGTCGCGGCCGGCGGTCGCCATGGCGGCACCCAGGTGCAATGCCAGGTTGTCCTCGTCGTCCGAGGCCAACACGTCATTGATCAGCCCGGATTCTTCCACCAGGGCTTCGATGTCCGCGCCGGCCAGGCCCGAAGGCACTAGGCCGAAGGCGGTCAGCGCCGAGTAGCGCCCGCCGACATGCGGGTCGGCGTTGAAGACCGCGCGAACACCCTCGGGGTTGTCCATCGGCGATCCCGGATCGGTCACCAGCACCAGGCGGGTGGCCGGGTCGATCCCGGCAGCCTGGAAGGCGGCGGTGAAGGCGCGGCGCTGCGAGTCGGTTTCCACGGTGGAACCGGACTTGGAGGAAACGACCACTACGGTGCGCTCCAAGTCGGTCTCGACGATCTGCTTCACCATCGATGGATCGGTGGTGTCGCAGATGACCAGATCCACTTCGTCGTGCGCGGCAATGACCTCGGGGGCCAGGGAGGATCCGCCCATGCCGCACAAGACAATGCGGGTCAGGTTCTCCTGCTGCAGTTCTTCGCGCAGTTCCAGAATGGCTGGAATCAGCTTGCCAGCAGCCTCGAAGGGGTTGACCCAGCCCAGGCGGATAGCGGATTCTGCCTCGGCCGCAGGTCCCCAGACGGTGGGGTCCTGGGCTGCGATGCGGCTGCCAACTTTTGCTTCAATGAGCTTTGGAAGCAGCGCATCCACCGAGGCCAGTGCCTCGCCTGAGGTCACCAAACCTAGTTCCATTTACTTGGCTCCCTTCAGTGCGACCGACATGTCTTCGAGCAGCTCGTTCCAAGCGACCTCGAACTTGTCAACGCCCTCGACCTCAAGCAGGTTGACGATCTCGTTGTAGTCGATGCCCTGGGCTGCGAGCTTGTCCAGCACGCGGTTGGCGGCATCGTAGCTGCCAGCGATTGCATTGCCGCGGATTTCCGCCTCGGCTGCGGTGGCATCCAGGGTCTTTTCCGGCATGGTGTTCACGGTCTGCGGTGCCACCAGCTCGGTGACGTACAGGGTGGATGGGTAGGCAGGATCCTTGACGCCGGTCGAAGCCCACAGCGGACGCTGCACGTTGGCGCCGGCGGCTGCCAGTACCTCGAAGCGCGCCGAGGCGAAGGACTCCTCGAAGACCTGGTAGGCGAGGCGGGCGTTGGCCACGCCGGCCTGGCCGCGCAATGCGGCGGCTTCCCCGGTGCCGATGGCAGCCAGTCGCTTGTCGATCTCGGTGTCCACGCGGGAGACGAAGAAGGAGGCGACCGAGTGGATCTTGGACAGGTCCAGCCCCTTGGCGTGGGCCTTCTCCAAGCCGATCAGGTAGGCGTTGATCACTTCGCGGTAGCGTTCCAGCGAGAAGATCAGGGTCACGTTGACGGAAATGCCTTCGGCAATGGTCTCGGTGATCGCTTCCAGGCCCTCAAGGGTGGCTGGGATCTTGATCAGCACGTTTTCGCGGTTCACGCGCTCGTACAGGGCCTTGGCCTGGGCGATAGTTGGCGCGGTTTCGTGGGCCAGGCGGGGATCAACTTCGATGGACACGCGGCCGTCGAAGCCCTTGGAGGACTCGTAGATGCCCTTGAACAGGTCGCAGGCTGCGGCCACGTCGTCGCTGGTGATTTCGGTGATCGCATCTTCAACGGACTTGTCGCGCTGTTCGGCGATCGCTTCGCCGTACACCTCGGCCTTGGAGAGCGATGCGGCGAAGATGGCAGGGTTGGTGGTCACGCCAACAACGTTCTTCTCTTCGATCAGCTTGGCCAGCGAGCCGCTGGTCAGGCGTTCGCGGGAGAGGTCATCGAGCCAGATTGAAACGCCGGCATCGGAAAGGGCCTGGGTATTTGGGTTGCTCATGATATTTGCTTCGGTTCCTTACTTTGCGGCGTTCTGCACGGAGGTTTCGGCGGCGGCGACTACGGCCGCGGTGGTGATGCCGAATTCCGAGTACAGCTTCTTGTAATCGGCGGAAGCGCCGAAGTGGTCCAGGGAGATGATCTCGCCGTTGGCCCCGACCAGCTCGCGCCAGCCCTGGGCTACGCCTGCCTCTACGGACACGCGGGCGGTGATGGCTGCCGGGAGCACCTCTTCACGGTAGGCGGCATCCTGCTTGGCGAACCATTCCAGCGATGGCAGCGAGACCACGCGGGCGGCGATGTTCTTGGCGGCCAGTTCCTCGCGAGCCTCAACTGCCAGCTCCACCTCGGAACCGGTAGCCAGCAGGATCACGTCTGGGGTGACCTCTGCGCCGTCGCGCACGGCTTCGGCCAGGATGTAGCCGCCCTTCAGGGTGCCTTCGGCGCCGCGGAAGCCGGTGGCTGCGCGGTCGTAGATTGGCAGGTTCTGGCGGGAGAGCACGATGCCCGATGGGGTATCGGTCAGTTCCAGCATGCCGCGCCATGCGTAGGCAACTTCGTTGGCGTCCGCCGGGCGGACCACGTCGAAGTTCGGGATGATGCGCAAGCTGGCGAGCTGCTCTACCGGCTGGTGGGTCGGGCCGTCTTCGCCCAGGCCGATCGAGTCGTGGGTCCATACGAAGATCGATGGAACGCCCATCAGCGCAGCCAAGCGGATGGCTGGGCGCTGGTAGTCCGAGAAGATCAGGAAGGTGCCTGAGAAGGCGCGGGTCGGGCTGGAGAGCACGATGCCGTTGACGATCGACGCGGCGGCGTGCTCGCGGATGCCGAAGTGCAGGACGCGGCCGTAGGGGCTGGCATCCCATGAAGCGGTGGAGCGGCGCTCCGGCGCGAAGGACTTGGCGGTGTCGATGGTGGTGTTGTTCGAACCGGCCAGGTCGGCCGAGCCGCCCCAGAGTTCTGGCAGCTCATCGGCAATGGCGTTGATGACCTTGCCCGAAGCCGAGCGGGTGGCCATAGTGGAGCCTGGCTCGAAGACTGGAAGCTTTTCGGTCCAGCCCTCAGGCAGCTTGCCCGACTCAAGGCGCTCGAGCAGGGCGGCCTGTTCAGGGTTGGCCGCCTTCCACGCGTCGAAGTCCTTGTTCCATGAGGCGTGCAGGTCTGCACCGCGGGTGACGACTTCGCGAGCGTGATCCAGAACTTCCTGGTCGATGTGGAAGTTCTTTGCTGGATCGAAGCCCAGGACCTCCTTGAGGCCTGCAACTTCTTCGGTGCCCAGCTTCGAGCCGTGGATGCCGCCGGTGTTCTGCTTGGTTGGCGCTGGCCAGCCGATGACGGTGCGCAGGGCGATGATCGACGGGCGGGAGGTCTCGGCCTTGGCGGCTCGGATAGCCGCATCCAGTGCTGCCATGTCCTCTACGTATTCGCCGGTGACGGTCCAGTCAACGCGCTGGGTGTGCCAGCCGTAGGAGTCGTAGCGGCCCAGCACGTCTTCGGTGAAGGCGATGTCGGTGTCGTTCTCGATGGAGATCTTGTTGTCATCGTAGATCACTACGAGGTTGCCAAGTTCCTGGTGGCCAGCGAGCGAGGAGGCCTCGGAGGTGACGCCTTCCTGCAGGTCTCCATCGGAAGCGATGACGTAGACGGTGTGGTCGAATGGGCTGGTTCCGGCTTCAGCAGCTGGATCCAGCAGGCCGCGCATGCGTCGCTGCGAGTAGGCGAAGCCCACGGCGGAGGCCAGGCCCTGGCCCAGCGGGCCGGTGGTGATCTCGACGCCGGCGGTGTGGCCGTACTCCGGGTGGCCCGGAGTCTTGGCGCCCCAGGTGCGCAGTGCTTCGATGTCTTCCATTTCCAAGCCGTAGCCGGAGAGGAACAGCTGCAGGTACAAGGTCAATGACGTGTGACCAGGGGAGAGAACGAAACGGTCGCGACCGATCCAGTTCGGATCCTTCGGATCGTGGCGCAGGTGCTTCTGGAAAATCAGGTAGGCAGCCGGGGCCAAGCTCATTGCGGTTCCGGGGTGGCCATTGCCAACTTTTTCAACAGCGTCGGCTGCCAGGACACGGGTGGTGTCGATGGCCTTACGATCCAACTCGGTCAGTGAAAACTCTTCTACTAAGGATTCAGTCGCCACAGCGGCGTTCCTTCCATTCAGGCTCGGACGGGAGATGTCTCCCGCTGACACGCAATACGCCGTCGCCTCCTATATGTTCCTGAGCTCGTTGAAGACCAGAAATATGTAGGTTGCGACGGCGCAATCTCGTCCAACTCTATCGCGAAAACGATGTGTGAGGTGATGGTTATAGCAAGATGACGCGCAAGTTTATTTCCGCCGTGTAACGGTTGATTCGTTCCGGAGAGAAAGCCGGTGGCTGCCGCCTTCAGTGCCGGGCATCGTTCGGTGCTCGGCTGGGAATCAACATCCATTGTCCAGAATCCTCTTGAGACCTGCGGCACATGAGCGCCACTGTGGGTTTGAACAAAATTGCAAATTTGTAACGATGCGGTAAATCAAATTCAGGTGCTGTTGATTCGGTAGTGAGCGTTGCGGTGGAAATCTCGCTCCGACTCGAAATCAGCGGTGAAAAAATCGTTCAGCCTTCAATTATTCATTACCGAAAACGGAATGGCTCAGGTGTCCAAATGTTGATATCAGATGACGGTGTTCGCTGTTAGGTGAGCAGTTGGTCGTGGTCCCGAGGCGCATGGTGCACAGGTCATTTTCGACTAGCTGGGGAATTTTCGCTAGTGCGGAATGGGAATTGAGGGGTTGACCAAGGTCACGAACTTTTGCCGATGAACTATACGCGGGGGAGTTTCAATCAATTTCTATCAGGCGTAGAATGATTGTGTCTGTCTTGTACCCGTGAAGAACTGAGTGCGTTTAATTGAAGACTCAAAGTGTCGCCGGAGCATCAGTGCCACGCGCCTCGCGTCAGCCTGGTGAAAGCACCGGAGACTATGTGAAGCGCAAGGCCAGCGCCTACGTGGCGTTGACCAAGCCTCGTGTCATCGAGTTGCTGCTGGTGAGCACCTTCCCGACCATGATTTTTGCCCAGCGCGGATTCCCTTCGTTGTGGCTGATGATTTCCACCCTTGTGGGTGGTGCCATGGCTGCTGGGGCGTCAGGCGCTTTCAACTGCTATATCGATCGCGATATGGACAAGTTGATGAAGCGCACCAAGGGGCGTCCTCTGGTCACCGGCGACTTGACTCCCAAGGAAGCGCTGATCTTCTCCTGGGCACTGGCGATTGCTTCGCTGGTGGTGCTGTGGGTCGGAACAAACCCACTGACCACCGCCCTCGGTCTGGCAGCTATCCTTCTGTACGTGGTCTTCTACACGATCATCCTGAAGCGACGCACGGCTCAGAATATTGTCTGGGGCGGTATCGCAGGCTGCATGCCGGTGCTAATCGCCTGGGCTGCTGTCAAAGAGACCATTGAATGGCCGGCAATCATCCTGTTCCTGGTCATCTTCCTGTGGACGCCGCCGCACTACTGGCCGCTGTCCATGAAATATGCAGACGACTACAACGCCGCATCGGTGCCGATGCTCGGGGCAATTGCCAACGCCCGCCGCGTATCTGTTCAGGTTGTTCTCTATGCCTGGGCCACCGTAGTCTGCTCGCTTCTGCTGGTGCCACTGGGCCACGCAGGCATCGTTTACACGGCCATTGCCGGCGGTGCTGGCATCTGGTTCATCTACGAATCGCATGTCCTTTACCGCGAAGCACAGGGCGACCACAAGCCTGCGGTAGTCAACCGCAAGGCGATGAAGGTCTTCCATATCTCCATCACGTACTTGTCGATTGTCTTCTTGGCTCTCGCCATTGATCCTTTTGTGGGAAGCCCGCTCTTCGGCTAGCCACCGAATAATTCACAGAATTCTTAACCTGCCCGGCCACTCGATCCCCTGGATCGGGTGGCCGGGTTTTTGGTGCCGGTGGCAACTAAACCGAGGACCGCAGGTCGACTGCAGGGCATCTGCGAAAGTCCATTATTGCTCGTGGACGTTCCATCCTCTTGAGCTAGCAAGGCAGGGGGCAGCGGGAGGCAAATGGAAATTCCCGTGCGATTCGCGTGTACTTGATGACCTATTGGTGCCCTAGCTGGGTCAGGTGTTCATGATGGTGGTCCGCTCAGAATTCTTGCTGCCAGGTTTCGCCGTCAACCGGCCGTCAACCGACGGCGTCAAAGCAGCATGGCCTTGAGGCACTGCTGTTCGCCGTCCTTGCAGGTACTGCCGACGGAAAATACTGAGCTAGATCCCAGGTGGTATCAGCTGCGTTCGGGCGCTAAAAAGCACGCGTGGCCAGGCAACGAAAATGCCTGGCCACGCGTGCTCTACTTTGTGACTAGTTATCGACCCGCTGGTACTTGGGAAGAAGCGTTGCTCGATCCCAGGCATCAGTGCTGGATACCAGCAGCAGGCTGGCCCCAAGCATGTGCAGTAGTACCAAACCGATTGGCAGTCCGGTGAAGTGCTGGGTATATCCGATAGCTGCTTGGAGAAGAATGACGGCCACGAGCCACCAGGCGGATGCGCGCAAACGGTCATTGCCACCGGTCTTGTAGGCCAAGACCAGCAAGGCGGCGGTAGCGATGATCAGCAGGTAAACCGGAGCAGTGTGCATGCGGGTGACCAGCAGTGGATCAAACATGTGCCGCGGAGTCGTCGCGTCACCTGCATGCGGTCCTGTTCCGGTGACGATCGTGCCCATGATGACTGCCAGAATGCCGAAGATCCACGCAGCCGTCGCAGTCTGGCGAATGGTCTTGGTTGTTGGCGGATTCTCCTGGGCCTTGATTTCTGTGCGTGTGCGGTTGACCAGCAGGGTAGCCAGGATCACCAGGGTTCCAGAAAGCAGGAAGTGCAAGGACACGACCCAAGGGTTCAGCCCGGTCCATACCGTGATGCCACCGATGACACCCTGTGCTGGAATGCCCAGCAGAAGAGCCAGTCCCAGCTTGAAAACGGTCGAGTGCGTGCGCCGCATGGACCAAACCGAGAGCAGGAACCCGATGGCGATCGCCAAGAGAACAAACGTCAAAGTGCGGTTGCCGAACTCGATGATGCCGTGGATTCCCATCGCAGGAACCGGCGTCATGGAACCGGGAACACAATTAGGCCAATGCGAGCAACCGAGGCCGGATTCGGTGAGGCGAACTGCGCCACCGGTCACGATGATGCCCACCTGAGAGATCAGCGAAGCAATCGCGAGGCCGTGCACAAGGCGGGTGACCTTCGTTGGCAGCTTGTCGGCCCAGCTTCTAGTGGCCAGGTCTAAAGACATGGAAATCTCCCTTGAGGATGTGTGTGGTGGTTAGTTCCATTTGAAGAGCTTGATGGCGGCAAATGAGCCAGCAGCCGACCAGAGAACCAGGAAAATCAGTCCAGCGATGCTGAAATGGCCCGAGATTAGTGCCTCGCGCATGGCATCTCCAAGCGCGGCTGATGGCAAAGCGTTGAGCGTTGGCTGAATCCATGCTGGCGCCATGCTCAGTGGATACAGCACGCCCCCTGCACCGGCCAGGAGGATCCAGGCCAGATTGGTAATGGCCAGCGTCGCTTCTGGGCGGACTGTGCCCGCGATGAGCAGGCCGAGCGAGGTAAATGCTGCAGCGCCGAGCAGCAGGAAGAGTATTGCGGGAGCAATGCCCCAAGCATTCGGTTCCCAGCCCATGAAGAGCGCGACCACCGTAATGAGCACTACTTGAATCAGCAAGACCGTGAGCACTGCAATGACCTTGCCGAAAATCAGGCCAGTCTTGCCCAATGGCGTTGTGGAGAACATTTTCAGTACGCCGTAGCGCCGATCAAATCCGGTGCCAATTCCTTGGCCGGTAAACGCCGTCGAGATCACGCACAATGCAAGTACACCTGGAACTGCAGCATCAATGCTTCGCTCGGCTACTCCGTCGAGAAGATCGGTGAGCGTGAGTACCACTAGCGCGATCATCGGCATGACCACCGCGAGGATCAGCTGTTCCCCGTTGCTCAGCATTTGCAAGGACTCATACTTGCCTTGGATGAGAATGCGCTTAAATGGCGACACGGCGTTGCTTGCTGTTATTTGTTCGCTCATGCGCGTTCCTCCTTCTGTGCGAATTCGAGGAATACGTCTTCGAGGCTTCGTGACTGCAGGTTCAGTTGTGATGGCAGGATGCCTTCTCGGAGCCACCAGTTCGTAAGCCAATGCAGGTGATCGGGGGAGTTGACACCGTCCAATCGATATTCACCGGCTGAGGTCTCTGACAGATATAGCCCGGCTGGCGGTTCGGGCAGAACCAGGTTGGCCGGAGCTGCGAAGGATATCGGGCGAGCATCCTGGTCTTCGGCGGCACGAGCGGTCAGCTCGGCAACCGTTCCCTGCGCTACCGTGCAGCCCTTGTCGATGATGTACACGTAGTCGCTGAGGCGCTGCGCGTCATCCATAAGGTGCGTGGTGAGGATGATGGCCTTGCCGGCGTCGCGCAATTCGGCGATCAAGTCGAAGACGACTTGGCGCGATTGCGGGTCGAGGCCGGCGCTTGGTTCATCGAGGAAGACAACTTCGGGGTCCCCGGCGAGGGCCAGGGCCAGTGCGACCCGCTGCTTTTGGCCGCCGGAGAGCCGGCGGATGGTGCGCGTCCCAAAGGATTCGAGGTCCAGCCGGGCGATCAGCGCATCGATGTCAATGGGGTTTCGGTACAGGGATGCGACGTGCCGCAAGAGCGGGACCGGTCGCATCGATGGCGGCAATCCGCCGTCTTGGAGCATGACGCCGACTCGCGAGCGAAGTTCAGGGTTGTCGCCGTAGGGGTTTTGACCCAGCAGCTCAATGGTGCCGCCTTCTGGCTGCAGGAGGCCCTGGGCACAGGCCAAGGTCGTCGACTTGCCGGCGCCATTGGCCCCGAGAAGAGTGGTGACTTGGCCTGGAAAAGCCTTTAGGGACACCGACTCCAGGACGCGCAGCATGCGGTTGTCCAAGGCGGGAACTGGCCCTAAATCTTTGGCCAGTTCATTGATGATGAGACTGGGGGTTACGGAAGACACCAAAACATTCTACGACATGTCGAACTCCTGTTTTTGAGGACTGTGTCACCAACGCTCGCCACCGTTGCGCGTGAGCGGGAGAATAAAAAGGTGCCAATGGTTAATAAGGAGTAGATCGATAAGTGGGCAAGCTCTCCCTTAGTAAGTCCTTCCTTACTAGACCTGGCGCAAAAATTTACGCATGATTGTGTTGTGTATTCATCAAATTTAGACTCACCTAGTGGCTCCACTGCCGACACGGTTGGTGCAGTTGGGGATACCGAGGAACGCACGCGCGATCGCGTCCTTTACGCAGTACTAGAGGACGGGCCGGTCAGTGCCGCCGAGCTTGGCAACAAGCTGGGTTTCACGCCAGCTGCGGTTCGCCGTCACCTTGATGCGCTGTCAAAATCAGGGCTCGTTGAGGTGAAACTGGTAGCAAACCAGAAGTCGGGCGCCGGGCGCCCGTCTCGTCGCTACGTGCTCTCGCACCGCGGCCAGACGAAGCTTGGCAACGACTATTTGGAAATTGCTACGGATGCATTGAAGATGCTTGGCGATGCTGCCGGTGACGATGCGATCCGAAAGTTCGCGCGTAATCGATTCGCCGAAATGGAAACCCGGTACGCCAAGGCGTTGGCCGGGGTTGAAGGGCTGGAAGCACGAGCCGAAGTGCTAAGCAACTTGCTTAGTTCCGATGGGTTCGTGGGGTACACCCGAAAAGTTGATACGAAAGTGGCAACGGCCTTGATGCACAGCGTTCAGCTGTGCCAGGGACACTGCCCGATACAAGACTTGGCACGAGAGTTTCCGGTGTTTTGCGACACCGAAACTGAAATGTTCGCCCGGTTGCTGGGTGTCGATGTTCGACGATTGTCGACCTTGGCCGGCGGCGGACACGTGTGCACGACCCACATCCCTGTGGGACGTGGAAAGGCGCCAATGCGCGCCGAGAAGAGAACTCGAATTCAGTTCACGAAGCAGGAGAGGCCGCGATGACGGATCAGATTGCACAGGAGTCTGCCGACCCAGGTGTAATTTCCGAAATTCTGGAGAAGAACCCCGAACTCCACGGAATCGGCAATTACGAATATGGCTGGTCAGATAAGAACGACGCGGGTGCAAACGCTCGCCGCGGCGTCGACAAGGACGTTGTGGCGAATATTTCCGCCCTCAAGTCCGAGCCAGAATGGATGCTGGAGCGCCGCCAGAAGGCGCTGAAGTACTTCGATCGCAAGCCAATGCCAACCTGGGGTCCAGACCTCTCGGGCATTGATTTCGACAACATCAAGTACTTCGTTCGCTCCACTGAAAAGCAGGCTGCGACGTGGGACGAACTTCCTGAAGACATCAAGAACACCTACGACAAGCTGGGTATTCCCGAGGCTGAAAAGCAGCGCCTGGTTTCCGGCGTGGCTGCCCAGTACGAGTCCGAGGTTGTCTACCACCAGCTGCGCGAAGACCTCGAAGCCCAGGGCGTCATCTTCCTCGACACCGACACCGGTTTGAAGGAACACCCTGAGATCTTCGAAGAGTACTTCGGCTCGGTCATTCCAGCAGGCGACAACAAGTTCGCTTCGCTGAACACCGCTGTGTGGTCCGGCGGTTCCTTCGTCTACGTTCCCAAGGGCGTACACGTGGAGATCCCGCTGCAGGCCTACTTCCGAATCAACACGGAAAACATGGGCCAGTTCGAGCGCACCCTGATCATCGCCGATGAGGGTTCGTACGTTCACTACATCGAAGGTTGCACCGCCCCGATCTACCAGTCGGACTCGCTGCACTCCGCGGTTGTGGAAATCATCGTGAAGAAGGACGCCCGCGTTCGCTACACGACCATCCAGAACTGGTCGAACAACGTATACAACCTGGTGACCAAGCGTGCCGTCTGTGAAGAGGGCGCAACCATGGAATGGGTCGATGGCAACATCGGTTCCAAGGTCACCATGAAGTACCCTGCGGTCTACCTCGTTGGCGAACGCGCCAAGGGCGAGACCCTGTCCATCGCCTTCGCCGGCGAAGGCCAGCACCAGGACACCGGTTCCAAGATGGTTCACATCGCTCCGAACACCTCCTCGGCCATTGTGGCCAAGTCGGTGGCTCGTAACGGTGGCCGCTCGGCCTACCGCGGCCTGGTCCAGGTCCAGGAAGGCGCCAAGGGCACCAAGAACTCGGTGGTTTGCGACGCGTTGCTGGTTGACCAGATCTCGCGCTCGGACACCTACCCATACATCGACGTTCGCGAGGACGACGTAACCATGGGCCACGAGGCGACCGTCTCGCGCGTTTCCGAAGAGCAGCTGTTCTACCTGATGTCCCGCGGCATGGCCGAGGACGAGGCAATGGCAATGATCGTGCGTGGCTTTGTTGAGCCAATCGCCCGTGAGCTCCCCATGGAATACGCGCTCGAACTGAACCGCCTTATTGAACTTCAGATGGAAGGATCGGTCGGCTAAGAATGTCGGAGACCACCACCCATATCCCAGATGAGAAGGTGCGCATCGGCGCTCCGTCCATCCCTGGCTTCACCGAAGAGGGCGAAGACCTTTCGCCGATCAACGACAACGACAATTCGCCCCTGGGCGGAGCGTCGGCCAAGGCGCACAGCCATGGCGGCGGCGTTGGCGTGCCGGATTCCTCGCGTGCCGGTCGCTTGACCAGCACCAACGTTGAGGATTTCGCCAAGCTGACCGGTCGCGAAGAAGATTGGCGCTTCACCCCGCTCAAGCGCCTGAAGGGCCTGCACAGTGACGAGCTCACTGGCGCAGCTCCCAAGGTCGAGCTGACCGGCAACGGAATCGCAACTTTGTCAGCCGTGTCGGCAGATGACGCGCTGAACGGCGTTGCGCACACCCCGGACGACCGTGTTTCGGCCAACGCTTGGAAGTTCGCTTCCGAGACCCAGGTGCTGACCATTCCCAAGAACGCCGAGGGTGCCAACGCCAGCGTTCGCATCACCGGTGATTCGCTGGCTCCAGCAGCTCAGCACCTGATCGTTGTGGCTGAGGAAAACTCGGAAGCCACCGTGATCCTGGACCACGTTGGTTCGGCAGTACTGGCCCAGAACGTTGAATTCGACGTTCGTGCCAACGCTCGCTTGACCGTCGTGTCCCTGCAGGCTTGGGAAGATGACGCAGTGCATGCGTCCTCGCAGCAGGCTCTTGTCGCCCAGGGCGCATCGTTCAAGCACATCGCAGTTTCCTTCGGTGGCGACCTGGTTCGCTTGAACCCCTCGGCTCGCTTCACCGGCGAACGCGCGGAAATCGAGCTGTACGGCCTGTACTTCGCCGACGCTGGGCAGCACCTGGAGCACCGCTTGTTCGTTGACCACGCCGTGGCCAACTGCAAGTCGAATGTTCTCTACAAGGGCGCGCTGCAGGGCAAGGACGCGCACACCGTCTGGGTTGGCGATGTGCTTATCCAGAAGGACGCTGTTGGCACCGATTCCTACGAAGCTAACCGCAACCTGGTGCTGACTGACGGCGCACGCGCCGATTCGGTTCCAAACCTGGAAATCGAAACCGGCCTGATTGATGGTGCCGGACACGCATCGACCACCGGTCGTTTCGACGATGAGCACCTGTTCTACCTGATGGCTCGCGGTATCGATGAAAAGACCGCCCGCCGCTTGGTAGTCCGCGGCTTCCTGAACGAGATCGTTCAGCAAATCGGCGACGAAGCTCTGCAGGAGCGACTGACCGACACCATCGAAGAAGAATTGGCTGCTACCGAGAACTAGGTAGCGCTCGCTTCACCAGCTTTTTAGCCTCAGAGCTTTTTAGAAAGAAACGGATCGACGTATGTCTACTCTGGAAATCAAGGACCTGCACGTCTCGATTGAAACCGAGCAGGGCGAGAAGGAAATTCTCAAGGGTGTAACCCTCACCATCAACACCGGCGAGACCCACGCAATCATGGGCCCCAACGGTTCGGGCAAGTCGACCTTGGCTTCGACCATCGCTGGCCACCCGCGCTACACTGTCACCTCCGGCAGCATCACCCTCGATGGTGAAGATGTTCTGGAGATGAGCGTTGACGAGCGTGCCAAGGCCGGCCTGTTCCTGGCTATGCAGTACCCAGTCGAGGTGCCAGGCGTAACCATGACCAACTTCCTGCGCACCGCCAAGACCGCAATCGACGGAGAAGCTCCGAAGCTGCGCACCTGGACCAAGGACGTCAAGGAAGCCATGGGCAAGCTGAAGATCGATGCCGACTTCGCTGGCCGTAACGTCAACGAAGGTTTCTCGGGCGGCGAGAAGAAGCGTGTTGAGATCCTTCA